>Ga0114960_10000015_pt1 | contig 136998 bp, 139 predicted proteins | sample C_130625_MF_Meta_FD_92637 | JGI IMG/M metagenome (GOLD analysis project Ga0114960, IMG submission 92637) | Freshwater microbial communities from Lake Croche, Canada to study carbon cycling - C_130625_MF_MetaG | ecosystem: Environmental > Aquatic > Freshwater > Lake | place: Lake Croche...
CAGCAGCACAGGCAGTAGCCAATGCAGCAACTATGGAAAGTCCTGTTATTGAAATCAATGAAAGCGCAGCAGCACAGGCAGTAGCCAATGCAGCAACTATGGAAAGTCCTGTTATTGAAATCAATGAAAATGCAGCAGCACAGGCAGTAGCCAATGCTGCCACTATAGAAAGTCCTGTTATCGAAATCGATGAAAATGCAGCAGCACAAGCAGTAGCCAATGCTGCCACTATAGAAAGTCCTGTTATCGAAATCGATGAAAATGCAGCAGCACAAGCAGTAGCCAATGCAGCAACTATGGAAAGTCCTGGTATTGAAATCAATGAAAATGCAGCAGCACAGGCAGTAGCTAATGCTGCCACGATGGAAAGTCCTGTTGTCAAAATCAATGAAAATGCAGCAGCACAGGCAGTAGCCAATGCAGCAACTATGGAAAGTCCTAGTATTGAACTACAGAATAATGAAAATGCAGCAGCACAGGCAGTAGCTAACGCAGCCACAATGGAAAGTCTTGGTATAGAACCAAATAATAATGAAAGTGCAGCGGCACAGGCAGTAGCTAACGCAGCCACAATGGAAAGTCTTGGTATAGAACCAAATAATAATGAAAGTGCAGCGGCACAGGCAATAGCTAATGCTGCCACTATAGAAAGTCCTGTTATAGAGCCAAATAATAATGAAAGTGCAGCGCAACAGGCACAAGATACTGCTTCTACTATAGAAAGTCCTGGTAATGGAGAACAAGGTGCAACAACTCTACAGCCAAATACTGACAACTCACAAAGTCAACCACAAGTTTCCTCTTTTAATTTATTAGATGCAATCAAAAACACATTATCTGGTTTATTTCCAAAATTAGAATTTGATAAACAAGAAATCGTGAATAAATACAAAAAATCTATATTTGATAAATTGAAAAAAAATAGTGAGTTAAATGAAAGCAAAATATCCGAAAACATTCGCTTAATTACAAGACAATTAATTGAACAAGATAAATATTTTTGTGTGTTTTTGGTTCATAAAGAGTTTTTAATTCTTAAAGACTTTTTACCTGATGACGATACAAACAAATCTGATTACAAGATATATTTTGCATTATTTAATAGTAGTAATGAAATAGAAGGTGATATAAAAAAATATCCACCAGAAAAAACTAATCCCCCAATAAAATAACATAAATATAGTTATTTGATATAATAAATGTCAAATCAATTATTATATCTTCATTTAAAAATACCTATAGAATTATCATCTGATGGCCAAATTAACATACTGAATGAATATAAGGAAATAAAATTCAGCGAATGCTTGGGGTTGACTGAACCAAAAGAAACAGAGGATATGATGGAAAAATTATTAGCGTATATGGCAAATAAATATTCATCAAATAATGAGAACTTGGATGAAAATAGTATAATTGTTCTCAAAAATGAAATAAAAAGCGCAAGCCGACCCGTCAATAGTTCATTTCGAAAACGATTATATAAAATAAGACAAACTGCCAAAAATATGGTACAAAATTGATTTGTATTATTAAAATAATAATCAATTAAACAATGACGACCACCGACGTAGCAAAATACCAAGAACATATTCAAAATTTACATAATGCCTTGACTTCAAATCTGACTTTGATAAACGAATTAACTCCCGAAAAATTAAGGATTATTATTGAATCTTATGAAAATTTATTGAAGCAGGTTCTCGATATTGAAGATTAAAATGAATATATTAAATAAGGAACATGATACAACATAATAATAAAAGTAATAATATTTATATTAAAATCAAACGATGCCATCAAAGACCCTATTATGATAGTAGAAACAACCATTTGTGCATCAGCAAATAATATTCGAAAACTATGTTCATCAGCATATTGTTTAAAAGTATTGAATATTTGACTTTTTTCTGTCGGAATATAATCTAATAGTTTTCCGAACAACAAATCATGTGCGCATTGTATAGAAACTGCCAATATAATAAACGATAACAAAGAATAAGATTTGAAAAACATGCTATATAACCAACGAGTTACAATTACAACTATTACTATGACAAAAACGTCTGCTAAAACAGCCGAGAGTCCAAAACTTTTATACCAAGTTTTTAACGTTAACGATTTCAAGTAACCAGATAATGCCAACAAAATAACCAAAATATCAGTTATTAACGCGCCGTTTAAAATTGGTAAATAATCGGAAACGTTTGTAAAGTTAGAAATATTACGCAAATACATATATATATTCAATATATAAATATATTAATTAGTTAAACCGATGAATGGTCTTTCTACATTACTATGCTTATAAGACTTGGGTATAATTAATGGTATACGGTCAATAATATTAAGTGTTTTCAATTGATTTATATCAGGTACTACAGGCGTATGCGGCTGTACTAAATTGGTTGCACCAATACCACGTAAGTCTGATTCGATATCACAATAATTTGAAGATAATTTAGCAGGACCGACCCGTCCAGCCAAAAGTCCATCTCCGAAAAAATTGGTTTCTCGAGGTACGGAATAAAGCTCGCTCACTTTGTATTGGGCTTGCTCCCGTTTTCCTTCAACTTCTAAAGAATAATTACCGGTGGTATTTTTATTTCTTGTTGATGCCATTATGATATATTCTTATACTATTTTTTTTAGAAGTGCAACATAATATTCATTGTTCTCATCGAAGGTGTCAGGACTTTTAATAAAACATGCTAAACATTTATGGAACAATGCTAAATAATCATAAGAAAAGAGAACCGCCTGACCAATTGTCTTGTCAGTTGATATCATTTTTGCGGCGGCAATATCGTAGAGTTCTTGGAAGAGTGGAAATTGTGCTGTCATATAAAACAGCTCATTCATTACTAAATTTACTGTGTTTTCATCATACATCAATTCGTCGCGTGTTTCGTTATCAATCGTTTCATCAATTTTGCAATTAGAAACATCCATAAAAAAGAGTTGTCTTAATGTGGTGCGATATTCTTCATTATTTTTATATGTTATTTCCAAGTCCAGATTGTAGCGTTCTCCGATAGTCATTTGTTTTATTAACAATCAATATTTATATTTATTCGAGAACAAATATAAATCTATTTTTTAGAGCGTTTTGTCTTTTTGGCAGATTTTTTGGAACGCTTGGTGCGCTTTTTTTTGCGGCGGCCACCTGTGCTAGTATCATTAGTACTGGGGCCACCACTATTTGGGCCACCACTATTTGGGCCACCACTATTGGGGCCAGCCATACTTGAGACAACCGTATTGGGGTCATTAGTAGTGCTCGAAAATTTAGATGGTGTCGAAGAATCGAAATAACTTCTCACGCCGTTAGCAGTATTAGTAAAGAAACTTGTTAATTTTTCACTAAAAGTTTGTTGTTCTTCTTGTTGTTGGTTCATTATTTATATATACGCACAAAATTAATATAAAAAGTTTTAAATATTACTAAATAGGGCATCGAAGCGTTAATAGTGTAGTGGTAACACACAACCCTTCCAAGGTTGAACTGGGGGTTCGATTCCCTCTTAACGCAATAATAATAATAAATTAATGTTATTATTATTAATTAATGGTTAGCGCTAGGTTCACCGGTAGTACGTGTGTTTGCGCCACCACGAACCCAACCGTCTAAAGCTGATTCCTGAACAACATACTCTGTAGTTTTACTACGCTTCTCCATTTCGTTATTCAATACTAATAGCGAATAATCATTAAACGACTTTTCCATAATGGTCGAAACACTCTTCTTATCATGGACGACCTCACCCTGTAATAATTGCGACTCCAAAGCAGGGTCGGCACCACCACGACCTAAATAAGGAACAGTAGCAAAAGGTCTCTGTTGAAGCTGTAATTTTTCTAAAGCACGAGCCTGCTCTTTGGAAATAACCAATAGAGAATCAATATCAATAATATTTCCATCAATACCTTGTCCATGGGAAGAACCACTTACTAATAAATTTGGCTGCGAACTGGCAAAGGTTATACTTTGGTCAGGACGTACAGTATCGGCGCCATAATTAGATAACATATAATTAGAAAAGCGAGTATTTTGAAGACTTCGTTCTGATTGGTCTACGAAATCAGAACGTGTCCCGGCTAAATTATTAAACATAAAATCCGTTGTTGAAGAAGACATTATAATATAAATTACTTATATATTATAATACTACATCAAAATTATTTTTTAATTACGTATTGGTATATCTGGAAAAATTACGAGCACAAGCAAAATCGTTGCCCTCTTTGCAAGATACCATACTTCCATAGCAAAAATCAGCAAATGCACCTTGGTCATTCGGAATAGTAGTACTAGGATTACTATTAAATTGACGTAAGGATTGTTCAAAAACTAATTGTTCTCCTAAATCTTTAAATAATTTGTCGGCGATGTCTGGTTGTTCTGGATTGGCCTCAACAACAAGCTGTTTTGCTTGAGCTAAAATCTCCTGGTTCACATTGCTATTAAATGCGGGCATAGCCGGCTTCTTTTCGGGATTATATTCATAATCAGTCATCAAAACATTACTAAAAGGATTTGAAGAATCCGGTTGCTCAAACAAATCGCTCAAGGCGCCAGTACTAACGTCTATTTTCTGGTCTCTCAAAAAATCCATTGTAGGGTTTTGAAAACCCTCGTTTGTCTCTAAAGCTATCTTTTTCTGATTCTTTTTAACCTCCTCCTTTTTATGATAATAATGAAGAATAAAAATAGCAAGAAGTGTAATTCCACTAATTACAATAATACGCGTGTTTTGAGAAACAATTAATCCAATAATAGTTAGAACTAAAACGGTTCTCGTAACTGAGTTTAACTTTTGTTCATATGTCATTGAATCAATAGGAAAAAACTCCATCGAATATTGACGTTGGAAAAGTATATTTGGATTATCTGACCAAAACGGAATATCTACGTGTTTCTTTTTTTTCGGCGGACTTTCGATAACTTCTTCTTGTTCTTCTTCATCATCATCAGATTTATATTTTTCTTCTTCTTCATCATAAAAATAACGTTTTGCTTTTGTTAAATTATCGGATAAATATTCCATGATTATATACATATGGAACATTTAAAATCTCTAAAACATACTCTTATAGCCCACGTTTAATACATTTATTATCTATCTCAAGTGTGTCTATCTTTTTACTAAACGGTACTATACGTAATACGCATTTCGATTTTTCTCCATAAAGGGGCTCTGTACATCCTTTTTCTTTTGTTTGTTTCTTTGCCGTTTTTCTTAAATCTTTCCTCAAGTCTTTGTATGACTTGGAACATCTTGCACGAAAATGTTCATATCTTTCACGAACCTCATTATATGTCAAACCCGATTTTTTCCCAAGCATTTTATTAATTAGTTCGTGTAAACGAAAAATATATTTTGAAAACGTTTCGCGATTTTTCATATGCTCTAGTTTCAATGGTAATCGCTTAAAATTATTTGTTAAATTTGTACGGCATTTTCCGCAAGGTAGTGTAAAGCGTAGATTTAAAACAAATTCGCGATAATGCTGTTTATCATCACAATTAGGATGAGCTGGATAATTAAAGCTCATAGTATGTAAATAATGCCACATACTAGGTCCCCAAACCGAAGTTAACATTCCATCGTTACTGTCAAAATCTGTTTTTTTATATACGGACCGGTTTTTACGAGTTTTATTCATATTGTTACATTATACAAACAAAATATTATTAATCCGTACATTTAACTTCTATACAAAACGAAATGCATTCATTTTCAAAAAAAATTGGGTCACCCAATTCATTAAGAAGTCTAAAATAAATGTCTCGTAAATAAATTGGTTTATTATATTGCCTTATACCCGTAATTAAAAAACCATTAAATAAATTTGCAGGAAGAATCGAGCCATTCGGATAATTTTTATAATCAAGTGTTATTCGACTAATAATATGTTTACTATTTCGAGAACAAATAATGGAAGATGTAAATAAATGGACACAATTGTGTTCCCGATTGTCAGTAACCTCTAAATATACGTATCTTGGTGAGCAACATAACCCGTTCGACGCATCAATAAAAGCAACTGGCAACTCGACGCTAACGATAGAAAAAGAATTTATTTTACCGACTTTATCCGGAAACTCAGTAAATGATTGAGCAAACGGCAAATAATCCGCATTTAAACGACCATCAATTGTTATGTATTTTATCATAATAGACTATTTTGATAAAGTATTTGATTATATGTTTTGTAATACAAACGTCAGTTACGATAATTGTTTTGTGGTTTGGATGCAATAATCATCAAATGATATATTTTATTTAATATGCTATAGCAGTTTCTTGTTGTGATTGGATAACCCAACTTCTCAATTGTTTGAATGGCTTTTTCGCACATTGCTATAAATCTACTAATTTCTTCTATTTTTAGAGACCTTTTTAAAGTCTCTCTAATTTTCCTACGACAATTCGCAACAACATATATATTATTTTTATCTTCATGACCAGCAGGAATGCTGTTCATAATATTCCTGTTTTTTATTATTTTTTCTCCAATTGCTTGTATCTTCAATGATATATGCCGCGCCATTATTTTTAATTTTGGCAAACGAACCTTTTTAAATTGATACAAATCAGGTAAATATTTACTAGTTATCAAAATATTTTTCATATTAGGACTAAACAAGAATTCACCAATAACTCGAACCATGTCTTCTGGCATCGTATTTAATCGCTTCAACACACAATCTTCAACGCGTTTTTCCTGCATATCTCCCTTTTCAATACGCTTCCTTTCTTTTTCCTTTTTATTTACACAAACCTCAACATCTTTTAGTTCAGTTAAAAGTTTACTACGACATTCATTTATCACACCATAAATATGATTTTCCATAACATTCAAATATTGTATTTTGTTCAAGTTGGCTTTTATTAAATTATCAATATCTTCAAAATCCTCTTTGAAATATCTCCACTGCGTTAATCTGTTTTTTAGGTTTATTTCATATAACTTTTTTAATTCATTAGTTAATACGGTTTCAATGGGTGCTTTTCTAGGATATTTGTCGCCAGAAAATCCGTTTTCGTAATTATACTGAATATCTTCTAGCTCATCCATTATTTGTTCTCTTGTTTTATGGCATACAAATAATCAATTTTTTATTAATTAGTAAAATGCTGTAAATCCGTTTTATCTGGTCCGTTTACATGTATAAAAATAGGCCTCGCACCTTTGTATTCATAACCGTCTTCGACGCGCTTGACCAGCGACAAATCAATACCATATGTATTCAAAAAAATACTATTATTATAATCGAGTGCAAAATGGTTGCTAGACATATGTGTCAAAAAACGTTCTGTCCAAAATACTTGGTCATCATCTTTATCAATATACTGGTATTGCGAAATATATTGCTGCAACGCCCATGCTCGACCAATAAAAAGACCACTATTTAAATATGGGAATTCACAATCCTTATATGTATAATATTTTTCATACGATGGCACTGGATTACAAGTAGTTTCACAGCCAAATACAATGGGCCGGTTAAATTCTAAATAACGTTTGACGATTTCCTCATGATTACCAAAATAAAGTACATCGTAAGCATCTGTAAATAAAACAATATCATTATCGAGAACACTTGAACGTAAAACAAAATCACGTACTTCTTTTAATTTAACGCCAAAGTTACCTGTGGCGTTCCATCCAATCGACCTGTTTTCTTGTGCTCCAAGAATAGTAATGCTCTCGCCCTGCTTTTCTATACGTGCTTTTATTCGATTTAAAACTTCATGTGGTTTTGTGGCAACTGTGATATAATGTAAGCGATTTCTCATTTTTATATGCAAGTGCTTTTCCTTTATGTTTATTTAGCTATTTTTTTATATAAGTTTAAAATATAAGATGGCGTCGTTTTACGAAGTAGTACAAAATTATTTGACTCCCTATTATTGGTATTTTTTAATCATTGTTTCTTTTGTAATTTTCGGCTTTTTAGGTAAATACGCATATGATAATTATTATAGCGTTAACTTTGATGCAGGAAATAAAGATTTAAATGACGTAGCTAACGCCAATATGCGTGATAAGGAAGCAAACGTTTATTTTTTCTATGTAGATTGGTGTCCTCACTGTAAGACAGCATTACCAGACTGGATTAAATTTAAAAATCAATACGAGGGTAAATTAGTGAACAACTATACTATAAATTGTATCGATATGAACTGCACCGACGAAAACGAGGAGATAACAGAAGCAATTCAAGAATATAAAATCGAAGGTTATCCCACCATTAAGATGAATAAGGATAACAAAATTATCGATTTTGATGCCAAGATTTCATACACGACCTTAGAAAAGTTTGTTAATATGATGACCCAGCAATAACTCTATTAATCAATAAAAATAGAGTTATTTTTCTTCCAATTCTTCTGTCTTAAGGCAGAAGTTATTGATATAACTATCTATTCCAACTTGAATTAGTCTTAATCGCTCTTCAACTTTGGAACTTGTATTAAATATATCGCTTACCGCAAGTGGTGGACAATCTATAAACATCTCGCGTTTTATATCTATTGGTACTCGATTATTCAATACACGCTCTATCGTTTTATAAAAGATATTAAGCATATAATCAAAAAGGGAAGATTCACTCGTTACGTTATAATTTAATCGAATAATAGATTTGCGACAGAGACCGAATATTTCATCTGGGTCCGCACCATTATTGATACAATAATTAACTGGATAATTGCATACCATACCACCATCACTATAGCATTTATCTTCATTTATATATGGCTGAAACAAAATAGGTAGACAACATGAACAATATACTGCATCTATAATACGCCAATCGGCGTGAGTTTTGTGAGAAAATTCGATAGTTGTAAAATTATTAATATTTACAGCAAAAAAATGCATGTCTATTCCTGTTACTTCATAAAATTCTTTCATGGTTATATTTATTGATATATCTTTACCATTAAACAGAGGTAAATAAATTTCTTCCATAACTTTTACGTCATACATACCACGACTATCAAAAATGGTAAAAACGTTTTGAATATTAAAATTAAAGATATGATGCCATGGACGTTTGATGATATAATCATCAACTACAGACCAGTCGTATTTTAATGCAATAATCAAACCAAATAAAGCACCCGCACTTGTTCCATATATAGACTTTATGTCATCTATGTTCCATAGACCGCGCTTATTGCTTTCTTTTAGAGCACCATAAAATGAGAACCCGGCAACTCCGCCACCGGACATTACAATATGCTTTATTTTTTTTTCTTCTGACTCCTCCATTATTATAGTATTTGATAATTCATTTATGTTTTTTACTGTAAAATTAAATTTATTGCATATATATAGAATGTCCTGTATTTTATTTGCGGATGAAGAAGAAACAAATCGTAAAATAAACATAGACGATTTATACGAAAAGAAGCAGAAAAAAGATTTGAAAACGGTATCTATTTTCAATAAAATATTAAATCGTATTCATAAAAGAATCACAAATACAGCGCGCATAAAGTTAGAAGATAAACATATTTGGTTTGTAGTTCCTGAATATATATTTGGAGAACCATGTTATAGTAAAGGAGACTGCATAGGATATTTAGTGGCAAAATTAGAAGATAACGGTTTTCATGTAAGATATGTTTATCCTAGTAATTTATTTATTAGTTGGCTTCACTGGATTCCTTCCTATGTTAGAACTGAAGTCAAAAAGAAAACGGGAATCGTTCTGGACGAGAAAGGAAACGTTGTTTCGAAAGCAGAAGACGAAGAACAACAAGAAAAGACGGTGAATGAAAAGGGTACAATTAATAAAAATCAAAAACAATATACACCAATAAATAATTATAAACCAACTGGTAATTTGATATATGGAAAAGAAATGTTTGAAAAATTAGAGAAAAGAGTCAACATGTCTTAGCCTTAAAAATTGATTCCATTCCTATCTGTATTACTGAATACAAGAGAATGACAGATTATTCAAAAAAAATAAAAATTCGCGTAAAACTACGTAAAATAAATTACGACGAAAATGTAAATTCCATGGCAGAAATACTTTTAGCTGAACAAAAGCAAGTCAACAAAACTCAGAAGAAGAAAAAAGTTATGAGCAATGAGAACAAATCCAGGCTATGGGAGATATTTGATTCAGATAAAAAAACTTTTCATGATGAATCCAATGATAAAATAGAGTGTCTTTATAGTGCCACTGGTCAACATGATAAATGTTCATCTTGTGGTTCGTTTTTAATAATTATGGACGACGGATTTCCGACTTGTATGAATAAAGAGTGTTGCATTATGTATAAAGATGTTCTCGATTATTCTCCAGAGTGGAGGTTTTATGGAGCTGAAGATAAGAATGCAAACGACCCGACCCGTTGTGGTAATCCAATTAATCCACTTTTGGTAGAATCGTCGTTTGGTTGCAAAGTACTATGTAGTAATAATTCGTCTTATGAAATGAAAAAGATTCGCAAATGGACAGAGTGGCAATCCATGCCACATAAAGAAAAATCGCTTTATGACGAATTTCAATTCATTACAAATATGGCGCAAAACTCCGGAATACCTAAAATATTTATTGATGACGCTATGGTTCTCCATAAAGACATTTCTGAGCAAAAAATGTTTCGTGGCATGAATCGTGATGGTATTAAAGCGGCATCTATATATATTTCTTGTAGATTAAATGGATGCCCCAGAACTGCACACGAAATAGCTGAAATTTTCAAGTTAGATAAAACTAGTGCCACCACTGGTTGTTCTATGGCGGTTAATATTTTGCATAACATAGAACGAAATATGGACCCATCTCAAAAAACGGATTTATGCGTTACCTTACCAAGTTCATTTATTGACCGCTATTGTAGCCGTATGAATTTTAATAAAGAAATGACTATGTTAGCGAAATTTGTAACAAAGAAAATTGAGAAAAATAATATTATTACGGATAATATTCCTCATGCTATTGCGGCTGGAGTTGTATATTTTGTCTCTCAAATTTGTGGACTTAATACAAATAAGATGGATATTAAAAACGTTAGTGGAGTTAGCGAGGTTACTATAAATAAATGTTATAAAAAACTAGAGGGCATAAAAGATTCGCTAGTGCCAAAATCTATTTTAGACAAATATGTTGTTTAGACAAATCCATTGAAATTTTATAGATATATATAATATAATTTATGTCTGATACTTCAGAAAATATTACGGTAGAAATTTCTGAACCCACGGTTCATGATGTTTTTGTAGAAAACGAACCTGAGCCTGAGGCTGAGCATGTTGCTGAGCCTGAGCGTGAGCCTGAGCCTGAGCATGTTGCTGAGCCTGAGCGTGAGCCTGAGCCTGAGCATGTTGCTGAGCCTGAGCCTGAGCCTGAGCCTGAGCATGTTGCTGAGCCTGAGCCCGTTACTGAGCCAGAGCCTGAGCCTGAGCATGTTGCTGAGCCTGAGCCTGAGCCTGAGCATGTTACTGAGCCTGAGCCTGTTGTTGAGCCTGAGCCTGATAATGAAATTACCACTGAAAGCAAAGACCAAGAACTAACTGTCGTAACAATACAATCTAATGCTCCTTCTTCTGAATCAGAATTAATTGAAACAAATGAAGTATCGGTTCCCGACCTACAATTAAAACCTGTCCCAAAATATATTTTTATTGTTCCTTATCGTGACCGTGAACAACAATTGGCTTTTTTCAAAAAACACATGTCTTTTGTTTTAGAAGACATCAAGCCAGATGATTATAAAATATTCTATATTCATCAGTGCGACCAGCGCTCGTTTAATCGTGGCGCCATGAAAAATATTGGTTTTTTATACGTTAAAGATATATATCCGAATGACTATCAAAACATCACACTTGTATTCAATGATATTGATACTATGCCCTATACCAAGAATTTTTTTAACTACGAAACCACTCCTGGAAATGTAAAACACTTTTATGGATTCAGATACTCACTTGGTGGTATAGTATCTATAAAAGCAGGAGATTTTGAGAGAATAAATGGATATCCTAATTTTTGGGCATGGGGCTATGAAGACAATTTATTACAAAAACGCGTTTTAAATAAAGGAATTTTTATTGATAGAAGCCAATATTACCCCTTAATGGACAAAAACATTTTTCAAATGAAGGATGGTCTAGAGAGATTGGTAAATCGTACAGAATTTGACAAATATTTGGGCCTTACACTTGAAGGAATATCTGATATTAAAGGACTCGATTATAATTATGATGATGAAACTGGTATAGTAAATGTAACAAAATTTATAACCGGCACCGAAGATGTAGAAAACCAATCGACCAGATACGATTTGACAAAAGGTAACAGACCTTTCGGATTAGTTCTTCAACAAAGACGTACTCGTGGCATGGGAATGATGTTTCGTTAAAGAAATTGGACAATTCTTTAGAAAAAATTCTAGGTAATAACTGTAGTGAACAAAATATACAATCAATATATAATGAAAGTAAAATCATCATATATTGGGCTGTGTCTCATACTTATTTTTATTATAATTAGTTTTTCAATATTATCTACACCACATATTGAGACTTTTGCTGAGTTAGGTTTTGCTGATGATAACGAAGAATATATTTACCCTACTGTCTATAATAATTTTATTAGTCCAAAGGAAGCAAATTACATTTTAAGTCAAGCTGAACCCAAATTTACAGATAGTGAAACAATTGGTAGTGGTGTAGATACGCAAATTAGAAAAAGCAAAACTGCTTGGTTAAGTAAAAACGACCTAACTATTAAAAATATTATCCAACGAGTATGCGCCATAAATAATTATTCTATTGAAAATGCGGAAGATTTACAAGTTGTTAAATACGGACCAGGTGGTTTTTATAATCCCCATCATGATAGTACAGGCGACGACAATAAAGAAAGCCATGAATTCTTAAAATTAGGAGGACATAGAATTGCTACTATGTTAATTTATTTGAATGACGATTTTGAAGGTGGAGCTACTCGATTTGTGAATTTAGCAAAAGACATAAAACCGCCAAAACATGGCAGTATTTTGTTTTACCCTTTAGATAAATATAACAATAAATGCCATCCTAAAGCTTTACACGCTGGATTACCGTTATCATCTGGACAGAAATATATCGCTAACGTATGGATTCGACAAAAGCCGTTTATTAATACTGTTGATTAATCTTTATTTTTCAATTATTTTATATGTTATGCCAATATCAAATTGACTTTCCCATATTCCGGATATTTTCAGAATAAATTGAGGTAAAGTGATATCACATTCTTTTCTAACACTATAAAGTTTTATATTTCCTGACATTAACTGTTTATATATAGAAACCACCGAATTTTTACTACTTTTGTTTGGATGTGTTTGTTTATAATATTCAATAATTCTATTTTCTATTTTTGACAATTCTTGGATGAGTGCATTATTTATTGATGAATCAGCAACTAGCCGCGCATTATTTTTATTACCAATTTTTTCAATATATTGAATATCCAAAGGCATATACAAATACACACTATTTAATGAAAAATATTCATTTGAGTAAATAATTTTTGAAAAGATTCCGTCCATAATGATATTTTGTTTTGGCTGTAAAAAATACATATATCCTAATTGAAAATTTGAAATATCAAGTATAATATTCATACGATAAATAAATTTGTTTAGATATGTTTATTTGGTTTTGATTAAAAATATAATATATTTCGTATATTATATAGATATGGCCGCTATTTTTTTAAATGATGTAGCCTTTGACAAAAGTAATTTAATTATTAAATGGAAGGGTAAAACGTTTAATCAAATCACAAGTCGTATTCAGATGAATACTCGTGGTCAATCATCTAGTTTAAATAAGAATGAATATTTTCGCGCTCTTCCTATATTATTACCAAGACGTGAGATTGCAACCAATTTTAATTCTAAATCAGTATGTGATAAACGTTTATCATTATCCATTAATGTATTTGACCAGCCAGGTGGAAGCATTATTAATTCATTAGTAACTACGAATAACAATGGTATAATAAATACTATGGATAATTTGTTACCAAATAACAGTTGTGAAGAACCAGGAACATGTCTGGCTTTTGTTTCGCCATCCGAAACAGCAAAACGTCGCGTTAGAAGTGCTGGTATGATAAAACGTCAATTTGATATATCAAAAGGTAATGACAAAACGTATTTTGTTAATAAAGCACAGTATTTGATAAGTCGTAATCTCACGTTTAATCAAAACCAATATAATTATATTCGCTCAGGTAATGCTACGGTTAATCCCGGTGATGCTCTTTCATCGCAAAATTTTTATTCACCACAAGGTCTTAGTCATTGTAAAAAATACCTCTTGCCCACAGACTGTATTTTTTCTTATCAATGGATTTTACCCAACTCAGTTTATGCTTCGCAAGCTGATGGCTATATAATAAGAAACAATAATGTTTTCTATAATTATTATGACGTAAGTATTAAAGCTGGATATTATAATATAGATGAGATTAACAATATATTACATCTTGCTATGTTGAATAATGGTCATTATTTTATAAATAATGCAACAAAATCTAAAGTATTCACTATTTATTTTGCTTACAATCTAATATATAACAAAATTGAATTACATAGTTCAAAAATCGATGCGCTAATTTTTTCTACCACTAATTATACAAAACCTTATTCGCCTGGTTGGGACCCGACCATTTATCCACCAGCATTTAATTTAAATAATTTGGTAGCTTGGCCTATACCTACTGGTGAAACTTTGTCAGGGATTTCATCATTAAAAGACTCGGTGATTCCCGTTGTAAAAATTTACGATAATGCGTTTTCTAATGCTATTGGATTTAGTCCCGGAATTTATCCTACAAATCCTATATCTAATTATTCGGATAGATTAAGCGCTACATATTCACTGAAACAAGATTTAACAAATATTGATAATGTTTCATTGTCTAATTATGGTCCGGGTATCCAACCAATATATAAATCTGTTGCCTATAAACCCAGCAATCCTCAATTTGCCAGTCAAGGTGGTGTTAGTGCTAGTTCTGCAACTCAACGCATTCGTTATAATACAATTACTAATAATACTGCGGTTTACCAAAAAGCTTACGGAACATCTGTTGCCAATGCATTAGCATACGGAGTTCCTGAAAACGGTTATACTATAAAAGATAAAATTGGTTATCCAATGCGCAGCACTCCTAGATTCCCGCCATTATCAACAATTTTGCAGTGCTCTACATGCAATACGTGGGACCATCAAAATTCTACTCAATTAAACTAATTCGATAACATTTACATTAATATCTTCTGTTTTTGCTAATACGTAATGATTAATATACGCATAATGTAATCTCATTAGTAAAGCGACAGCATCCAGAAGCACAAGAGGTGCATAATTAGTGGTCAACTCTGCGTTTTCATTTAATAATGCATATGTGAGAGCTAATATGGTAGCAACCAACATAATCACTTTTTCAGGAACGTTATATATATTTACGTTTTTATTTTTATAATTTGCATATAGTTCTGGTACATAGCATACAAAATATAGAACTGACGCGCTATACATTAAATAATTGGCTACCATTTGTTTATTTATGAATAAATAAACAAAAAACTTTTAAATTTCTTCTGGACAAAACATATTATTTGTAGAGAATACATTAGCGTCAACACCGTTTTTTTTACACCACTGTAAACACTTCTGAATATTTGTTTTAACAAGACCATCTATTTTCTCCTGTTTTTGCTTTATTTCTATGAGCGATGTAGTATAATGTATGTTCTCGATTTGCTGTTGTCCCAATATTGAATTATATTCCTCCAACTTTGAAATAAAATAATAGGATAATGGTATGTTTAAAAAACGATGAATATATTTATTAGATTGAACAGCCAACATTGACTCAAACGTTTTCTCCAAAAATGGATAAAAGTGTTCATGATTTGAGAACAAAAAATCCCTGCATACAATATATTTTTCGGAATTAGCGTACCGACTTGTTTGTGGCTTTATAATATAAACTTTATCATAAAATGAAGACAGAATGTACAAAATATCAATAGTATGTTGCATAAAACTATCAAATATTTTAAGTACAAAAGACCCACCCTTTTTCTGTAGAACGACCGCGTAGCAAACCTGCGCAAAAAGTAATTGACTAATACTAATCTCTTGTTTGTTAAAATCCATAGAAAAATCAAACCCTCCATCTCCTGTAATAAAATCCATTGATGAACCATATTTTCTACGACAATAATCCAAATTGGCCAACGATAAAATGTTACCTGTATTATCCGCACCGCATTCAATATAAACATTCTCATTTTTTTTCAGAAACGAATCGCTTTTCTTCCAACCAGGAATATTGTTATCATTCATTTCATCCAGAATCGTCATACCAATATAGACGTCCTTATTATTTTTACGTACATTACATAGGGCTTCAATAAAGCCACCGGGTCCTTCAGCCAAATGAAAACTTCTAATAGGTTTTATTCCGAAATTCATATTGAATGTATTAAGCATTTCAATCATTTTGAAATAAGACCTGGAAAGAGGCTTGTATACAGATATACTCTTCTTTTTAAAAGGAACTGTTGTGTGAATATATTCATACGGATTCGTATATTTTTTAAATATATCCCATTCGCATTCATGGTCGTCTAATTTCATTTTAATATTGTATAAATAATGAGAAAGTGAATTAGAAATATAAGGTTCTGGCTCTTCATCATTGGACACACATTGTATATATTTATGGATTAAAAAACTAGTTTTGGGTAATAGATAATAAGTCATTTTGTAGATAGTTAAAATAAAAAATACTATTTATATTGTTGTTTGATGATTATTTTATAGCGGCTTTAACGTTGGTTTTTTGATGGTTAGTTTTTTTATCACTGGTTCGACAAGAGGCATTTCGGCTGGCGATTCCTCTTCTGAGAACCTTTCTAAAACTATTTTGGGCTTATTCATCTTACGAACGTTTATTTTAATTGAAGTCGGTACAGTAATCTCTGGGTGCTCTTTTTCTAGCTCCTGAATGTCCTGTGTAATAACTTCTTCGATAGATTCGGCGATTTTATTTTGCTGTTCAATAATCTTAGCTATTTTATCTGTATTTACGTTACGTACCTTCTTAAATATAAAATAACGATTCATAAAAGAGATTTGTTTTTCCTGTTCGGTCATATTCTGTGCTTTACCATATTCAAGGCTGACTCTTTGATTACGTTTTATTTCGTTTTCCAAGTTTGCATAAAGCTCTGAAAACATACCTGCGCTATCTGGCAATCCCATTTTTATGCATTCACTTTTAAAAACAGGTACAAATCCATAATCTTCCATAATTCGCACAACATAGTCAAAATTTACCAAATATTCCTGTAAATACTGATTAATACTTTCTTGATAAACATTAATTGGATAGCCAACGCTTAAATCATCATCAGGAAATCCGGTTTGGTCGTATAATTTAACTATTTCAAATATTTTACGCCCTTCGCTAATAATTATGATGCTTTCTTCTTTTTGTTTATCCTTCAATAAATTAAATACTGTCTTACCATCATAACAAGTCCCGATGAAGTAGCCATTGATGCGAGTACATTCAGCTACATTTTTCAAAAACTCATGAAGCGTCTTTTTACTTTCGAAGAAATAGTGGAACGCAAACTGTACCGAACTAATATGAAATCCTGTTTGTGCGACTCCATAATGTTTATATACACCATGACCCAATGCTCGTTCATCTTTTGGACCAACACCGAAAACCGCATTTGTAATCTCTTTATCCTTTTCAGTTCCAAAAGCTTTACCTGAACGAATGTTCAATGATGAATTACCCGTAACGAAAAGAGCGTCAGGTGTTTCCTTATCCTTGCGTTTTGCGCGCAAATAACGTGCGCAGGCTCCGTCTAATCGATTCTGGATATTATCTTTGAATACGTCGACTCCAAAAACAAAAGACAAATATGCATTTGTCCATTTTGACAAATCACCACCTTTACCAACTGCATAATCAATCAATATGTCTTGCGGATTTGTTACTCCAATGATTAACTTCTTCTTCACATATAAATTATGAAAATCGCGAAGACCTTGCGTGCTCGTTTGTTCATTGGAACGATTATAATATACATCTTCCGTTACTACTTCTTGTGCTATATTTTCGCCTGTGCTAATCATTTGCTCTGTAATCGGATTATGAATGGAATGCCAATTCGCATTAGCAACATGATATGCATTACCGTAGTTTTTCGAACCGGCGTTTAATTCACTAGTTTTATCATAACGTACGCGAAGAGGAACCCAGTTCCATCCATCTTTATTGTTTACTTCATATTTAAACTCTACTATCATATTTTCGTCGAAATACTCTCCTTCTTCGGATACCATGAAAACGTTGTTCCCATCTTGCTTTAGAAGTACATTACAAAATCTTGCATCAGGATTATAAGGATTTGTTGGGCAAAAAGGGACGTGCTTATAATCTTTTGCATATCCAACGACAGGCTCCGGAATTTTTCCATCAATAACATCTTGAAAAGGGTTTACAAAAGCATGTTGTTTATTACGAATATCAAATCCACAATGTAATTCGATTGTTTTGTATTGAATAACATCTTGTACGCCCTGCATATTTTTGCCTTCTTGGAAGATATGATGTACCTCGGGTTTTCCTTTTTTATCGAGTTTATTAATTACTAAGAAATCAATGGTATTAAATGCCGGCGGTTTCCATTTCAAAGAACCCTCCCATGTTATTTTTTCAAGAGGCCCAGCTTTACCTATTTCTTTTGACCCTACGCCACAGTTCGACGGTGTAAAGATAAGACCATCTGTCGTATATTCAAATAAGCCATCGTTTTGTTTTGTTAAAATTTTTGAACAGCATTGAAATATAGATTCACTATCATTACATAGATAAAATTCCTTACATTTTATAATAAAATTAGTGGATTTGGTCTGCTGTGAATTTACTGTCTCTTGTTTATCTGCCATCAACACAGGCTTTACTACATCAATGATTGCGTTCAAAAGGGGGAGGCGAAATTTGTTTTCTTGGTCTCCCATATCTTCAGCAACAAATCCATATTCACGTACATTTATTTTGTTTATAAAATAAAGGTCAAAAGCCGCATAAAGATTAATATACTTACCTGATTTGTCGTATTTAATATGTTCTCCATCAAGAATAGAATTATATACGCGTTTTTCTTTTGAAACTGTCCCTGTGAAAATAACATTCATATTAGTATCAATTAAATAAATTTTACCCTTGTCATTAATAAACAATAATTTACGTTCACCATCCGCCTTATCTGTAACTGTATAGTTATTTCTAATATTTGCTATCGTAGAAGACTTCTTTGGCTCGATTATATTTTCCATTTGTAAAGTGAACGAAGATGGACCAATAAAATCTCTAGACAAGGTTTTACGAGATTGATATTCATCGCCGTGAACTAATTTCATGTACTGGTCAATGACGACCTTCTGTTCATTATATGAAATTGGATATTTTGTCATTTGAAGTCCAGATAAAACAATTCGAATACATTTTCGTAAAGCCGTCATAATAGTTTCAGTAGTATTAAACAGACTTCCTGTTCCAATACGGCTATTGTCCATTTCTAATTCTATTTCATATGTCTCTGGATTCGAAAATACACCAGCCTCTTGTATGGTGTAAGTAGGCATGGGTTTGCGGTGGGTTGTTTTTGAACCTTTTACAATACTAAGGTCTGCAAATATAGGTAAATCTTGATGTCTAAACCGCACGCGATTCATACAGCGGAAAATTTTTAGTGAATTTGACCACTCCGCAATTATATTACGCGCGAGAGGATGATTTGTATGAAACTCTTCTTCGTTCTGATAAGATGCGCGAAAATTATAATCTGCGATATCGACGGCTTTAATTTTTTCTCCGTTTTTTGCTAATGCATTTGTTTTACGAGTAAACTTTAACTTATTAAAGACAGTTGATGGTAGGTCAATTAACTTTTGGATACTGTTGGTCTTACAATATTGTTGTATTAAGTCCGTGCCAACTATTTCTGCTCGAATATTAGACATGGTACGCTCTCCTGTTTGAGGATGTAAATAGTCACTATATACACGTAAAATCTGCGTACCATCTTCATTATCAACTTTAAAACCACATGCATAAAGTTGCTTTACTACATTATCATAGTCAATTTTACTTATAGATTTGGATAATTTTGGGTTAGAACCGAATCGAATTTCGAATTCCGCAGACTTTTTATCCATACGAAAAAGGGGATTGTTTTCTAAATACTGACCTATCATTTTCTCGAATTCCGCCTTAGATTTTGCGCGTGCAGCATCTTCTATTTTTTTAATATCGTCATTTGATTCGTCATCAATAATTGGTTCTTCGTCTTCCTTCTTCATGAATAGTATAATATATAATTAATTCATATATTATTTTAGTAATACAATCAATTTTCTTATGCATAAAAAAAGGCTTTCGCCTCTTTTTATTTTTATTTTTTGTTTTTATAGAAACTAAATCATAATTGTCAACTCTACTTGTTCGTTATTGGCATCTACTGCTCTGATAGTAGATGTTGTCGGTTCGTTCAATGAACTACTGCTATCATACTCTACAGTATTCTTACGTAACACTATATAACGGCGATTATCGAATTTTCTGAACTCGAAACCGTCATAATACCCGTCACATAAGAACTCATGCTTAGCATTTATCGCTGCTCTCACGAGTAGACTGGTTCGATTGTTAAACCAATTACGAAAGAATACACGTGCACTACGTACCTTTCCGTCAACTAGTTCGATATGCGAAACTTCGCCGAGCATAAGTTCGTCCTCGAAGAACGTCGCAAGAGCAGCACTGGTATTGTAACGTAAGTCTCCACGCACTGAACTTAGGTCTTTTGGAACAAAGGGCACGTATATGCTTGTCCATTGTCCCGGTTCAAGTTCAAGTACTCCCTTATTGTAAGAGCTCTTCTCAGAATGTACAATCTTAACATGGTCCATAACCTTTCCGTTTTCAAAATGGTACTGCCCCTTTGACTCTATGGTACGCTGTCCACCGTATTCCAGAGAAATTGGTTCCATCATATCTACAAACGCACTTCTGTATGGTGTTCCATTAGTTGACTTCATATATACAATACGAACAGAGGATACAGGCCCAACCCCAAACTCACTACATATAAACGCAGACACATCGTAGCTGGTTGCCAGCTCTCTAGGTAGAGAGACGATGCGCACTGCGTCAACAAGCAGTGTTTGGCTAGCGGACATGATTGAAATAGCTTATTGAGCCAATAATTTAATCAGATTAAATCAAAGAAAAAGAATTCAATTTTTTTCTTAAAAAAAGTTCTCAATTAACGATTATTCTAATTTATTAATTACTACTGCGAAATAGTGTCAATTTTCTACGTATTTATTTAGATATTGTTATAGTATATAATGGGTCGTAAAAACCATCATTATTCGAGCGACGAGTATTCCAACGACGACAGTTCGTGCGAAAGCTCTCATGTTTGTAGAAAGTGCAGAAAACCTATATGCAATTCGTGCGGTAAAACAAGCTGTAAAAAAATTAGACCAGCGTGTTCTTCCTGCAAGGCAAATGAACCCAAATCTTGTGATAAGGGGAAATGTATTTTTATAACAGTAAACTAAAAATGTGACTGCATACTGTAGTAAGCTGCCTTATTTTTTAGAATATTTTAGTATAATCGAAGTATATATAATTTCGATTATATGCCCAAATCCTGTTCAGATGATGAAGATTGCTCCCGCGAACGTAACCATGACTGTAATAGAGAAAGACGTTGCCGTTCTAATTCTCCCATTAGACGACGTAAGGTATGTAAAGACGGCAAAGATGGTAAAAATGGTCGCAATGGTTTAGATGGCAAAGACGGAAAAGATGGAGAAAACGGTAACCCCGGAAAATCTGGTCGCGATGGTAAAGATGGACGCGACGGCAAAGACGGAGAAAATGGTAAAGATGGTGAGGATGGACGTGACGGACGTGATGGAAAGGACGGAAAAGACGGAAAAGATGGAGAAGATGGTCAGGATGGAGAGGACGGTCGTGATGGCAGAAACGGTAAAGACGGAGAGGACGGTCGTGATGGTAAAAACGGCAAAGATGGTAAAGATGGCTGCGACGGAGTAGACGGAGAGGATGGTTGTGATGGTGAAGACGGAAAACAGGGTTGTGAGGGCCCACCTGGTCCACCTGGTCCCAAGGGTTGTCCTGGTCCAATTGGTCCTAAGGGTCCCATGGGTGCTAATGGACCTCAGGGACCTCAAGGACCCCAGGGCCAAACCGGACCGGAAGGTGACAAAGGAACTAGTGGTGCCACTGGTCCTCAAGGAGCGGCAGGTCCGCCTGGACAAACTGGACAAGACGGAGCTCAAGGTCCCGCAGGACCACCTGGTCCAACGGGACCAATGGGTCAAAAAGGTGACAATGGTCCAGAAGGTGCTACTGGGCCGCCTGGTCCCATTGGTCCGATTGGCCCTACCGGTGTAAAGGGTGATAAAGGATTAACTGGTAGTACTGGCCCTGCTGGACCGGCCGGACCAACTGGACCAACAGGTTCGCAGGGGACTCCAGGCGCAACTGGTCCTTCTGGTCCAGTTGGCCCTATTGGTCCCACAGGAAACACTGGAATACAAGGTTTAACTGGACCAATTGGACCGATTGGACCGATTGGACCGATTGGACCCATTGGACTTCCGTCTATTAGCAATTTCGCCGATTTCTACGGTCTTATGGGCAGTGGATTAGTAAATGATAACCCTGAAGCAATAGAGCCTGGGTCTTCCGTAAATTTTCCTAATCCATCCATAAATCCTTATGGCATAATACAACGTTCTCGTGGAACTAGTAAGAATTCTTTTACTTTACCACCTGGCGGTATTTTTGAAATTACATTTCAAGTGGTATCACAAAATACTGGCGAGCTCGTTGTTGTAATTAATGGACAAGAACAGCTAATGACTGTCGTAGGAAAAAGCGGAGGTGGGCTCTTATTAGGCGTATGTATCATTTCTACGCCTCTTTTGATTGATTCAACCATCAGTATCAATAATCCGTCAACCTCAGACCATGGAGGATTAAAAATAGATAAATCAACTGGAGCACTATCAAAACCTTTGTCTTGTCATCTTATTATTAAACAATTAGCGTAATTTTTATTTCCACACACAAAGCCCATGAACGGCATCATATAATTCCACTTTCGTATATTTTCTATTTTCGTCATAAATAGACAATTTACGCGCCAAATCAATCAATTCCTGTACCTTATAATGCGATGCAGCCCTTATAGGCTTCATATAATTATCCAATACCATATATTTTTCACGCAATTCATTTACTCGACTAGTTGGTATCCACTCAAACTGTGCTCTATATTTTCCATATTTGTCTTTAAATAAAACATACGTATGTCTTTTAAAATCCAGTTGGTCAGCGGTGGCCCAATATTCAAGCATGCAATGACCCTCAGAACCAATCAACATAATATTTATATCATAAAAAACTGTAAGTGCACCAAGAACACTCATACTCGTCTCTTTTTGTGACGTCAAAAGTTCAGATAATATCTCTTGTATTTGAACATTGGTTACTTTATGATTCGTCGACTTAATCCGCGATTTGTTTTCATTAATAAATTTGGCCAAACGCTGTTTTTCCTCTAATTCTTTAACTCCATAATTGTGTCCTATTCTTTCGTATTCTGCTGGCCCATGATGGAGTACATAGAGACACCAAAAAAGAGTATCCTGCTGCCTTGGCTGAAAAAGCTCACCTGTTGGTTCATTAATTGTCTCAATGATGGGCTCAATCGTTTCCTCGACAACGATTGGTTCGCTATAAACAAATTCATCTTTTATTTCTTTGGTCAACATAAATTTTTTATAGAATGAAATATTATAATCATTAAAAATTTTGTTAGGATAATAGGTTAGAGAACTCATCAACTAGTTATATGATAAAAGCATTTCCTCTTTATTATCTTTTTCAATAAAGTACGTGTTCTTAAAATCCTCTTTTTGTTGTTCTGTTGTATTTAATGATTGCTCTTGTTGTTTAGTGTATTGAATGTATTCATTAATTTGGTCAACAACATCCTTATTCAAAAATGAAAGATTAATATAACATCCACTTTTGTTCTCATTTATCTTACACAAATTTTTTGATAAGATTTTGAGAACCTCGATTTGGTGATATTTGTTCATACATTCAATATTTCTTTTTATAGATTCAAGTGCTTCCAATTCCATAATGATTTTTAAGAACCAAAATTCTATATAGTTTTATTTTCTCATTTACTATTATAACTATGGAATTAATAGAAACGTTATTAAAAAAATATTTATACGAAGAACGGTGGTATATCATTATTATTGCAGCCTTTAGCCTTGCTCTTAACTTTTTTCAGGTAAACGGTATTTCTCTTATTACAGCTAATATCATCGAAAGTATACAAAAAAATAAATTGGATATTGCAAAAATGAATTACTTTTATTTTATAGTTGTTACTGTGCTTTTTCTATTCTTTTACCATGGTTATAAATATTATCAAAATTTATTATTTACTAAGTTACCCAACTGGTTAAAACGAGAATTGGTAAAGTTTGTTATTATATCAAATAATGAGAACATTTCTTCAATTAATTTTGCAAAATTAACTACGCCTATTAATCGTATTACTAATTCAATATATGGTGTATTTTATCGTTTGTTGGTACATATGTTTCCTGACATAGTTTTCCTATTTGTTATTAATTTTTATTTCATTTATATGAGTGTTCCGTTTGGAATAGTGTTTTTTATCGCAAACGCATTCCTTTTATTATATATGTTTACGGGTTGGTCTGAAGCGATAGAAAATCGCAAAGAGTACGAGGAACACACAAACATGAACGAAAAATTCCTTATTGACCTATTAAACAACATAGAAAAAATTATATATCGCGGAAAAGGTGCTGACGAAATAAATCGCTATTCTAATCAAAGCGAAACTTCAACCGAAAAGGCTATATCTTTTTATAAAAAAGTGGACGAAAGAGTCCTGATACTTAACATAATTTTGTCTATTACTATTTTCACTTTAATTGGTGGTCTTTTTTATCTTTTTTTAAAAAAACTCATTTCTATTCAAACATTTATAGCGTTTTTCACAATTTTGCTTTTGTATCGTGACCGTATGAGCGGCAATTATGAATCTCTGGTAGATTATATTGAGTTTTTTGGGAAATTAAATTATGTAGCGGATATGTTTACCGAATTAGTTGGAGAATATCAAGAAACCAAAGACAAGGAATATAAGCCGATTGAATTGAATTTTGACAGGATTGAATTTGAGAACATTTCCTATAAATATCCAGGAACAGATACATTGGTTTTTGATAGATTTAACATTGATTTGGATACTAAAGATAAAATAATTGGTATTACAGGTATATCCGGAAAGGGTAAATCTACGCTTGTAAAATTGTTAGTAAAATTATATAGACCACTCGATGGTTCAATATACATTGACAAAGTAAATATTAATGATATTGACCCTAATTATCTACGAAAAAACATCACATATGTGAACCAAAATTCCAAATTGTTTGATATTCGTATTATTGATAATATATTATATGGATGTAACGACCACGATGCATGCAATGGTCATCTAAGTGAAATCATAAAATATCCTAAAATTAAAGAACTATATGATAAACTAGATTTACATAATGGAACAGTAGGTAGTTTGGGCGAAAAACTATCTGGTGGGCAACGCCAAATAACAAATATTATTGGTGGCCTAGTGAATCCATCTAAGATATTAGTTTTGGATGAACCCACAAACGCACTTGACCCTGAATTGAAGAGTGAAATTATAAAACTTATAGTTGATTTCAAAAAACACAAAAAGTGTATCATTATTATTACTCATGATGAAACTGTCTATCCTATTTTTACTGAAAAAATAACCATATAAACAAAAGTTTAATGACAAGTTAACAATTTGTTATTAAAAAAAATATAATGAACAACGTATCACAATTTAGATTAATCCTCTTGAATAGTGATTGGTCGTTTTTGTTCAAGTTGCTGATTTTCCATCAGCTTGGCAATAACACAAATAAACGGGTCATTTAATTCAAAGCGAATACCAATAACACGCACCGTAACTTTCGTGTTCTCCTTTGCTTGACCAAATGCTTTATCGTTATATTGATGGTCGCGTGCTACAAAGATTGTAAGAGGAATGATTCCATCCTCGTCAGTAACTTCTGCGTGAATCCCTGCCTTAGTAATCGTTTTTACAGTACACTCAATTAACATCCCCTCGACTGGGTAACATATCATACATTCGAATACGGTTTCGAAAGTAATTTGGTCCCCGGCTACATCTCCACTTGAATATGTAAGAACTTTTACAGAGTTAGGTTTAATAAAACCCTCGGCAATACAACGCCCCTCTGTAGACTTAGATATCATATTCTCTAAATTTCGTTTTATGTTTTTTCCCACTTGATTTATAGATAACGCAATGCGCTTTGTTAACATAGATTTCATATATACACCATAAATTTGAGGTTTTTGATTCGGCTTTTTGATTGTTGCCATTTACTACTATAATGATATAAAATTATGTTTATATCATTCCAATTCAATTTTTAACTTTATAACAATTAGAATGCTATATTGTTTAATATTGCCTTTTCAGTGTCAAAAAACAAATCCTCTGGCGAATCGCGTAAAATCATTTCCGCAATAACACATAGTCCTATTTTCATCATTTTTTCGCTGTTTTTTGTATCATATGCTTTTGATTTTAATATTTTATTAAGAGTTTTAATAATATCACCTTTGGTTTCATTCTCTAATCTTGACCCAGTATTTCTTTCTACAGATGTATCTTTTACTTTAAAAACTATGTTTTTACTCCTACTAAACATTTGCATAAAACCTATTACCTTATCCTTAAACCCAGAGGCTTTTACTATGTATTTGTCAATGATAAACTGACCTAATTTTTTCTTATCGCTTTGTTTTGCCTCATTCCATATTTTACCGTCTTCTATTGATTGAACGTATATTTTACATACATTTTCATCAGCTAGAATTATACCACGTGTCGATTTGTTTTCAACCAGTTTTTCGTCAAAATATTCTTTTATTAATACTTCGTTCTCATTTTTTGATTTGAAATCGGGTGCATATAAATTTATAACTAACGTTAGTTTATCTACAAATTTAAGGCTGTCTAAATAATGATAATAGACAAATCGTGTTATCTTAGGTATCTCTATTTTATGTATATTAATTAAAATAGGAATAACTTTATTGACGTGTTTATACCAATCTACCTCTCCTTTATCTAGTTCTCCTTGTGGATTTAACGAATACTCCAAATTTGTTTTTAGTTCAGCTAAAATTTCTTCATATGACATTGGTTTTTCTGATTCTTCCTCCTCATCTTCCTCTTGTTCTTCTTCATGTGTTAGCAAATCTGTTTCTACTTTACGAGCACGTTTTACAGGTTCTGGTATTTTAATAACAACTGATTCATGTTTAAAATCGACTGGCGCAGTACGTTCAAATGTAGACGCCGCTTCATCATTGATTTCTATAGGTTGAAATGCATAATATTCACCTTTGTTAATTAAATAACCACGACGACCATACTTATCCAATAAATATTCGCTTTTATCCTCAATAAACTGGGTTATAGTATAATAAATTTGTTCTTTGGGATAAACTTTTACTGCATTAATAAAGTTCTCAATTTGTGACCATTTATAAACGGATTGTTCGCGGAACATCTCACGAATTCTTTTTATAATCATTTCATAATTCGTCTTTACAAATTCTTCTCCGTAGGTATCTTTTATAATATCAGTATCGCTATTTATTTCTTGATTTGGAGAACATGTAAAAGAGCAATTATCCATATAATCACATACATTAGTGAATGGTTTGTCTCCAATTTGATAATCTACTGTTTTTTTACTAGCTAAATTTATCTTTGTGTTCGCGTTCTCTGCTATGGCAAGAAATTTCTCTACAGTGAAATTTGTTTGTCCTATATTCAACAAACAATCTACTGCTGTTTCTTTTAGTAATCTAGTAACTTGCCCAATTTGTTTTGTCTTCTTCTCGGCTAGTCGATAAACGTATAAATCAGCTGGTTCTATGTCATTTTTAGGTTGTGTTCCGTGCAAATAAATTTCAACGTTTCTCTCTTCGAATGGTAAAGAGCAATGGCTCAAATTGCGAACGCCGCGACCCACAATTTGCTCTATGCGATTCATATTATACCAAGGCTCCAAAATATGTATTTGTCGAATACATTTAAAATCTAATCCCTCAGATGCCGCTTTTGAAATTAAAATAACTTTTACTAGGCTTCCGTCGCTATTTTCGGGACTAGTAATATATTTCATGTCTTCGCCATTGTTTGGGGAAAAATATTTATCTCCCGTAATCATTACGTATTTTGCTGGTTTAAACGACTCAGTATATTCGCTCCTTGGTAATAATGATAGCGCATCAACTGGCTCAGTTGGAGGTGTTTTAAATAAATTCCTTGTATGTTGCGCTGTTCCAAAACGACTAAATCCCAATTCCTCTAGAGCTAGTGCTAATGGCACAGCTCCTCCGTCAATATATTGCGAATATACTAATATGATACCGTTTGAATTCATAATACAATTGCATATTTTGGATATTTTACTACTGTAATTACTTATTTTGTCAGATGAAAATATAGGCCCGTACGATTCAAGAACGTTTGGTTTATATTCAAAATCATAACGCAGTGGTGGTCCTTCAGATGTTTTATAATTTACGATTTGTGATAAACCCCGTTTCCCAATCATATCGTCAATAATTAATTTTCCTTCTTCACTAGATATTTCGGGTTGGTTTATTTTTAAAGCATTTGCTTCGGAACCTTGTTCGGCTTCTTTTTGTAAAATGATAGCATCTAGTCGAGTATTAGGATAAACAATATTTAATGCTTCAAGTGGCACTAACAATAAAGTATATCCAAAACTTTCCATGTTCTCAAAAGAAGGCATATTTATTTCTAATCCATAGGCGTTTGTTTTATTGAAAGATTTCGTCATTAAATAATTCATAATAAATTCATATCCATAACCTTGATATTGTCCAATTTGGCTAATGTAGACTGGCGTGGATTGAATAGGAATTTCGATTGGCTTATTGTTCATTTGAACTCTAGGGTATGTAATTTCACTGATTAAACTCTCTGGTGCAAACATATCAGGATATGCACGAATCGGAAAAGTATATGGATTTTCACCACGCACATAGGAAACATAGCCAGTCAGTTTTCTCACCAAAATGTCTCTTCCTCCCTCAATAATACGTCCATCATCAAGCTTTTTTTCCTCTTTAAAATTACCCTCTTTGTCAAATATATCGTTTACTGACACAGTAGCTCGTTTATCATTTAAATTAATAAGATTTAATAACCATACTATTTCCTTATAAGAATTATACATGGGTGTTGCTGAAAGTAATAAAAGGCGCATATTATCAGAATGTCTAGCTACTGTCATCAATAATTCTGCTGTGCGCTTCTCTTTATTTTCATCCGTGATACGTATATTATGAACCTCGTCAATAATGATGAGACGATTATTAAAATTCTTTTTTATTTTTTTAATTTCAATTGCTTTTTTCTCTTTTTGGGTGAACCCATTATCCTGCGAAATATTTGTAACCTTGCTAATATAATTTGCTAGTTCTCCGTATCCCATAAATACATAATATTGATGAATAAGACCGTTTATTTCAGAAACTACGCGTTCTCGTGTGAGTCCCTTTAAACTAGTTGGATTGATTTCACGTAATAGCAAATTACCAACACAAGTATCCAAATTCCATAAGCCGTTGATTTCTTTTAGTTTCTTATCATTAAATAATTGTGTACGGAAATTTACCTGTACATTTGGAGAAGCGACAATCATGATTTTTTGTGTTACACCTACTTGTTTTAGATAAGCGCGCATTTCTTCAGCAACACCAATTGCGCTGCATGTTTTGCCTGTACCCAAAGAGTGATATAATAATAAACTATTATAAGGTGTTTGGAACGAAAGGAAATTTTTCACAAATAGTTGATGTGGCATAAGTTCAAACTCGGCATTACACATGATTTCAGCCTGTTTTTTGACATCATAAATGGTACCATCATATTTAGTATCATTAAATTCCTTACGCTTTGCGATTTTAATATTAAAATTGGGGTCATTCAAATGAGGATACAAAAAGTCGTATTCTACATTTTCTTTGTTTGCCTCAAATTCTTTTCGCTCTTTTTCTAATAAAGGGTTTCTAGTTTCTGTTTGATACAAAGATGTCTCCTCAACTACTGGTTCTGCTTCTGATGGTGGTTCTGATGGAGAACTTATTTCATTGGTCGCTGGCGTAAAAATAGGCTCACTTATTGGTTTTGCTACAGTAAGTTCTATTGTGGGTTCCTCTTTTATGGGTTCTTCTGCCTTAAATTTTGGTTTTATTTTTTTATAAACAGGTTCGCAAGTGCCAGTCTCTTTGTTTTTTTGTTGTCCTTCTATACAATTTTCTTCGAATGGTTCAGGGGGTGCATTTTCTACCGGTTCATTAGGACTAAAAGCACGAATAATTGATTCAAAAAAAGGTACAGTCTCTTTTACTATAACTGGCTCTACATCCAACGCACCTTCTTTTATCGGAGCAACGGGCTCTTGTTTTAATATACTATTACTAACTGATTTCGACTTTGGTTCTTCTGTTGATGGGAAATATCGAGCATAATATTCATGATAATATAAATTAATAAAATCCTTTATTCCCAATAAGCGATTCGTTTTACCTTTATCTGCGTATTCAATACCTGTCATAAGTTCGGAATTGTGTCTCATTTTTCTACCAGCTATTTTATTTCCGCGATATGTGCCAGACGTATTTGTATGATTTGTTCTAAATTTTTCTATTCCAGTTATTTCCGCAAAGATATAAGATAGTGCACGGCGGTCAATCTTTTTGTTATTAATAAAAACTTGATACATTTCCGATACCTTACCTGTGGTTTTTGTTCTCCCTGTTTCTTTTGGTTCAGTAACACGAACAGCATCATTACCATCACGAATACCAATAAGTATTTCCTTTATTAAATCAACCGCCCTTTGTCTTTCTTTTGTTTCTTCTGATTCGTTTAAAGTAGGCAAATCATTTATGCCGCCGACATGTCTATATGTTTTATTTTTATGATTATGATTTCTATATTTTTTTGAATACATTATATATAAAATGTAATATATTTTCGAATGGTTAAATTTACTTATTAGTCCATTGAACATTCAAATTGTCCAATTTTTGGTAATTCACCAGTAAAATGACTACGTTACCATAAAACTTATTTATGATAGATATAGATTAACAAAAAACACACTATAATAAACACTGCATATAACAAATGTTTTTTCAAATGCAGTGTTTCCGTAATCTTCGTTATTCTGGGTTTATATTCCGATTTATATTTATCTAAAGCCACAGCTAATGACAATTCTTCCTTTCCTAATAATGCATTAATTTTATTATGCATAAAAATTGTCCACCTTAGAAATGATTCTCGACTATCCAGATATGGAGTAACCGGATATTTATCTAATAACCGACTAAATTTATCGCCTATTTCACCGTCGGGTATAAATAAAGGAAAATTTTGAATTAAATCATAATATTTACGTTTTGTCACTTGATTTGGCCATAATGGATACGACTCAGCTACCGTGTGTAAAAAAAACCAATAGTGAGGCCCCCAAACATCAGGACTAAACTTCATTCAATATAATAAATATATAAAGATTGTTTATAATAATATTATAACGATAAAGCAAATATAAAATGAATGATAATTATTGCAATAATTGCGGAAAATCTGGGCATGTATTTCATCAATGTAAAATGCCAATCACTAGTATTGGAATAATAGTGTTTCGATGTAAACAAGATGAAATAGAATATTTAATGATTTGTAGAAAAGACACACTTGGATTCATTGATTTTATGCGCGGTAAATATTCGGTTTATAATAAACCATACGTATTAAACATGATGAAACAAATGACTGATTATGAAAAGGAATGTTTAAACTCACTTGATTTTAATGAATTATGGAAGCATATTTGGGGTAATGAAGAAATATCAAATCAATACAAAATCGAGGAGGTGATATCCAGAGAAAAATTCACATCACTCAAAAACGGAATATTAAATAAAAATGATTTTTATACACTCCATGATATTATTGAAGAGAGTAATTCATACGACAAATGGAGTGAACCCGAATGGGGTTTCCCAAAGGGTCGACGTAATTATCAAGAAAAAGATATTGAATGTGCTTTACGGGAATTCGAAGAGGAAACTGGCTTTAAATCTATAAAATTTATTGAAAATCTATTACCCTACGAGGAGATTTTTACTGGTTCTAACTTTAAATCCTATAAACACAAATATTTTATAGGGTATATGGAACATTCAGACACACTTACTATTGGAAATTTCGAGAGGTCGGAAGTAAGTAAAATGGAATGGCTTAGTTATGATAAATGTCTTGAACGTATAAGACCCTATAATTTAGAAAAAAAAAGAACCCTTTTAAACATTCATTCTACATTAACCAAATATAAACTCCTATAATTTTCTCACATAATTATAATGAGGTTTGAAATACTTTTAATCGCAATAACAGCATTTGTTGTAGCCAACATATATACGGAAGGCAAATATATAAAAACTTTATATTCGTGGAAAAAATATTACCAAATGGCCGGGGTTGTTTTTGGTGCGCTTATGATTTATTGGTTAATAAAAAAAAATCCTGCACAGGCAGGACAAATATTGAATGCATCAAATGATTATGTAAAATATTTACCTGTTGATAAAAATACGAGTAGTATAATATCTCCAATTTTGGACTTTACATCAAGACAGCAATTTTCAGACAATGGAACATCATATGGCGGACAACCAATCATCGACCCAAGGCAAAAATCATCCGAAACCAAATTAATGGCATCTGGGAAAGGAAGCACAAAACGTTCTGTAAGTGAAACAAAAAAGAAATTCGTAGCATCAAATCAAAATTGGCAATGTGGAAACTGTGGAAAACAATTAAATGCATGGTTTGAAGTAGACCATAAAATAAGATTGGAATATGGAGGCACAAATCATGTAGACAATTTAGTCGCTTTATGTAGAGAGTGTCATGGCGAAAAAACGGCTATGGAAAATTTATAATGTATAATATATAAAGGTAATTATGAATACACCATCTACAACATCTAATTCATATATGGCTTACGGATTATATTTTTTTGGATATCTAATAATATTAATATCTGTGGTACTATACTTTGGATATACTGATAATTCGAAAGCATTTAATTACTCTACGTTAGGATTTTTGATATTAACGCTTGTTATTTTGATTGTAACGTTTTATTACTTTTATCCATTCATGAAAAATAAAAGTGTAGATATGAGCCTAACCATTATAATGGCAGCGTTGATAACTTTTGCGTCAACAATATCATGGGTTTTTTTGACAATTGACCAAAATAATCTAGAGAAATTAGGTGTGGTGTTTTTGTTCATATTTGTAGCGTTACTCATCGTTGGACTAGCTATGATTTTTTATATTTTTGGTGATTTTTTAAAACAAAGACGTGGTATAAGTGGGCTTATTATTAATTTTATATTTTATATTCCCTGTATTTTATTAGACTTAATTGAATTCATAAAACGCGAAATGCATCTCACGACGAAAACTGAATATATTCTATTGCTATCAGAACTAGTATTAATCATAGGATATTTCTTTGCTATACCTTTAATCAACTCGACTCTTGCCTCTGTAACCGTTTATTTATTAAAAAAACCGGTTTTTTTAAATAAACAAACCGTCTTATTAAAAGATACCAATTCACTTGCTATTCAGAAGGACACCAATTTGTCTTATGATATTGATGCGAATATATATAATATGACTTATGCACCAAACACTTCTGCTGGTCCTAAACAATATGAGCCAGTCGATATATCAGCTCATTTATATAGCTCTAATTTTGCAATTTCAATGTGGATATATTTGAACGTACAGACCAGAGAATTTTCGGTTGACCAAAAAGGAAATTCTTATGAAGCAAATATATTTTCATACGGTACAGGAAAACCACGAATCAATTATACTAATGACATAAATGATGCTAATCATAGAGACAAATATAATTTTTATTTCACAGATTCAGCGACAACGCCAAATTATCAAATGACTTTACCAAACCAAAAATGGAACAATGTGGTATTTAATTATTCGGCGAATAAAGTTGATTTGTTTATTAACGGTAATTTAGAGACCACCTTTCATTTTGACGGAACAAATAAATATCCTCATTACAATGAAACTGACAATATTACGGTTGGCCAAAATAGTAAAGGATTACTCGGCGCAATATGTAACGTAGTTTACTATAAAACTAATTTAATGAATAATCAAATAGTAAATGATTATAATTTTTTAATGTTGAAGAATCCACCGGTTGCTCAAATATAGTTTACGCATAGATTCGTTTTCTTTTATTTCTTCGTTGGTTTAAATTAATTTGTTCCGTTATTTTATATATAAATGAGTATTACAGTTATCGCTTTAGGAATTTTATTATTGGTATTAATATATGTTTTGTATTTATATTTAACTCCGAATTATGTATCTTTAATTAACTCCGCATCATTACTGTCAAATACACCCCCCCTGACAGGAATAGATATGCCTAATTCACCAAGATACGCTTATGGACTTTGGTTATACGTCAATTCTTGGAATAATACTTCTGAAAATAAATACATTTTTACGCGAAACAATAATATTCAACTTTATTTAGATAAGACGCAATTGAATCTTTACCTCGATGTTTATATGAATACTGGAACCGGAGTTGGTGCGTGGTTGTCTTCGATTAAGGCGCCCATTTTAATTACAGATAATTATCCTATTCAGAAATGGTGTTATATTGTAATAAGCGTAGATAGCGCATTTATAGACTGTTATTTAGACGGAAAATTAATATTATCGCAAAAAACTTATCTCCCTAATCCTAATAGTGGTTCTGCTCTAACCAACGTTTATCCTGCTATGCCACCTGATATTGGTCAAAGTTCCAGTGTAAATAGTGGAAATAGTATGGGTAGTGGAGCAAATATTATTTTAGGAGGAACAGATAGCGGTGGTGTTTCACAGCCAACCTATACTAATTTTGACGCAGCAGTAAATAAATTTATGCGTTGGTCTACCCCTGTAAATCCACAAATCGTTTGGGATACATACATAGCTGGAAATGGTTCATCTAATGGTATAATGTCGAGTTTTTCTTCTTATAACGCCAAATTAGATATATTGAAAAATCATGCTGCTTATACATCATTTTCTTTATTTTAGTAATTTTTATTGAATAGTTATATGTTACTAATATATAACTATGAACCAAGAACCCGTAATTAATCAAACTAATAATATATTAAATCAGGGTATTCAGGGAGTATCGGACGCAATTAGCAGTGTCAAAAATCAGGTTTCTGCTGCTTTTAATGATTTTTCTAGTCAACCAAATGCATCTAGCGAATTTAGTTATTCTAACACCATTATAGCTAAGTTTGCATTTTTACTATTGGTTATTATATTGTTTATGTATTTTATAAATTTAGGCATAAATTTGATATCATATTATATCTCTCCGGGTAGTAATCCTTATTTAATTCGTGGTATTCAACAAGGCACTTTTCCTTTACAGATACCCCAGAATCCCAATGCAACGGGCTCGATTACATTGATGCGGTCTAATAACGAATCAACTGGTGCTGAATTCACTTGGTCTATTTGGTTATATATTGATGATTTGACTTTGTCGAATTCCAAATCTTATCAACATATTTTCAACAAAGGTGATGCTCCTTCTAGTGCAAATAATGGTATTTCGTTAGTTAATAATGCTCCCGGTCTTTATTTAGGTAATGGGGGCGACAATTCTAAGCCTATTAATACATTACATATCATTATGGATACAGTTGGTGTCGCGGTAAAGTCTAATAATAATAATTCGACTACACCAACTTCTAGCGGAATGAAGAATGAGACATTAAATAATGGATTCATGAACCCATCTCCTGGTACAATCGATATTCCCAACGTTCCTCTTAAAAAATGGTTTCATGTCGCAATACGTTTAGAGAATTCAATTTTGGACGTCTATGTCAACGGAACCATAGATCAACGCCAAATTTTAAGTAACGTTCCAAAACAGAATTATTTTGATGTTTTTGTTTGTCAAAATGGTGGGTTTCAAGGAAGTTTATCAGATTTGCGCTATTTCAATAGTGCGCTAAATGTATTTCAAATCAACACTATTGTATCCAAGGGACCTAATATGGAAACTAGTAGTCAGTATGCAACTGAAACCCGATTAAAAGATTATCATTATTTATCATCTTTGTGGTACCCAATTTAATGGACAAAAATAATATACATCGAATATGTATATTATTAAATGGCAAATATAGATTTATCCTTAGGTATCATATGTGCACAGCTAAAAAAAAAACGGTCATTTGCAAGTATATTAGCTCTTAACCTTCCTGTTCGATATACGCCTACCAATCCATATCTTCAATATCCGCAGTACAAAAAATTCGATTTTGATATGCGCAGAAAAGCTGAAATCTTACAATACAAAAAAAGTTCTAGTCAGTCTAATCCAACTCTAACAAAAGCACAACAATATTCAAAATTGGTGAATGCAGCTGGTACTTCTAACGGTAAATTTAACAATACTATTTTATATCAAAGTGATGCTTCTGGTAATGTTACTACAATTGTAGTAAAGTATCCGGATACATATAGCGTATCTCAAGTAATAGCTGGTTATGACCCGTTCGATAATCCACGTTATATTGATGTATATAATATTATTCCCGGAAGAAGATTACAGCCTTGCCCTGATAATTATCCGACCCCTACTAGTTCATCAGGAGTTCCGGGACCTATTATGAATTTATATTACGATGCAAATGTGCCACTTGTATATTACAACACCAATTTCCAGTCCTATGGAATAACTAATCCAAATAATAAAGACCCTTGGAATGTTGTGACAAATAATGATATCTTCTTTTCTGATACAATATCAAATTTATTTATGAATTTGATTATTAATAATGCTATCAATAAATATGCTTATAGTTATACGATTCAAACGCCAATTAGTATTTATTTTACAGCAACAGTTAATAGTGACATTCCTGACGGCCTTATAAATTTACCAAACAATGCAATAAATATTGACACAATCAATGTTTTTACTTATTATAACGGTAAACAAATCACTTATCAAACACAACCTATTATTAGTTTGAATAATGATGAAACTATACAATTTGATATTGCATTAAATAAACGCTTTGTATCACAGCAGTCATATAATGATAAAGGATTATTGGTTGATACATCATATTATAATAATACAATTACCGGAAGATACTTTTTAGGTAATCTGAAAATTTCTGGTTTATACTTACTTACCTCGCCCAGTTATATTTATGATATTAAACTTAATTTTTTTATGAATATAAATATGAATGCTCTTTTTTATAGTTATTTCAGTAACATGACGGTTGGTGTATATTGTAATGTAAGTTCGGATTATTATTCTACCGTAGCTAAAAATATTACTCTTCGCAATAATACGACATATCAATTACAATCGTTTGCTTTCTCTGGCTCATGAATTTCTATAAACATATTAAAAAAATCATTAGAATAACTTTTCAAATCATAATTAAGCTCATCGACTTTATTGATTATTGTATAAGCCATATATTCAAGCTGATTTAAATACTCTTTTGCAAGATTAATATATATTTCATAAATGAGAGTATCGTGTTTTTTTATTTTTGAAAAAAATGTAAAGAACTCAGTAGGTCTAAGCATAAAAACATTGTTTTGTTCTTTTCTTATAGTATAAAAACTTAATTCAATTGCGTTTAACATGGCTACGATTTCTTTAAAAACAGTGTTAATCTTTTGATTATATGGAACATCCGACGAAATTATATCTCGTAACGTTCTTAAATATAAAATTACATTTTGGTCAAATTCAAATTCTTCACCATTGATGCTATAGACACCTATCGTCCTTTTTTGAAGTTGTATATTTAAAAACTTATGCTTGGCTGATTTAAATTCATCAGAGCACGTCGTTTTGTTTTCGCAAATCGTGTAAATATATTCCAAAGTTTTATGATTTGGAGAAAAATTCATTATTGATATAATGAATTTTTTTGTTTATATTTGTTTGTAAAGCATTTATTTCTGTATGGGATTCGAAGATACTAATGTTTCAACGTTTGTTTCAATATATGGCGAAGTATTTAAAAATGTATCAAAATTTTCTTTTTTAGTCTGTTGCATTATTATTTCACCTGCGTCTTTTCCTGAATCCCCGACTACTTCTATTCCTACTTTTGCTACATTTTCAGCCTCTGATGCAGTATATTTTATAGCGGAGCCAAAGCTATAGCCAAACATATCTAAAACGTTACGAAAAATAGGAGCAAATATATCTATTATAGAGTCAATTATTCTACTACCCATACCCAATACATTTATTCCTAAAAGAGAAAGAATAAACAGCCCTAAAAGCATGATAATAATTGTATTCTTATATTCAACAGTACTAGAATCTTCGCAAGTTGTAAATATTTTTTTTGGTTGGGTTTCCATTTTACTATATCATATTATTTTTATAATGGCGAATGTTCGTTTAAATATAAAATATAATTTATATACTGATTTTAATGGGTATCTTTAACTACATCGACACGTTTTTTTTTATTAGTTTAGGAATAACTTTCATTTTAATATTACTGCTCGTGTTTCATTTTAAGCAGCGCATATCGGATATTGAGGAAAAAAGTGAAACCATGTTTTTAATTATAAATGATATAGTAAAGGAGCTCTCGTCCGTAAAACAAAATTGTTGTATCCAGTTAAGTGATAACAAACCAATTAATTTATGTTGTATGCCTCCTGTTAATGTAATGAGACAAGAAAAAATTATTGTTTCTGACGAGGAGCTAGACGATGATGAGGATGATGATGATGATGATGATGATGATTATGATGAGGATGATGATGAGGATGATGAAAATCCACCACCCTTAAATATTACCGAAGACCCTAATTTGAAAATCATAACTGTCGATATTGATGAAACTGTTCAGTTGTTAGATAATGAAGAACAAGAAACGGTAAATATTGAAACAGTAAATTTACTTGTAGAAAAAATAGAAGGCGAAAGTGAAACCGTTATAAATGAACCAACACTGGATACATCCAAAGATATTTATCGGAAAATGACCTTACCTGCTCTCAAAGCTTGTGTAATTACGAAGGGGCTTTCTACTGACCCCAGTAAAATGAAGAAGAATGAATTGTTAAAATTATTAGAAGCGAATGAAGAGTAAATAAAAAATATAATCGTATATTATAAATGTCTTATTCTTCATTTAATCAAGCAGAATGTGTCAAGAGCGCGTTTCCAACTATAAAAGAAACTGTTCCAAAATCATCTTTAGGCTATAATACAAATAATAAATATCCTGAATTTCCGCCGTTGATGGCTGACGGAAGAGCAGTTACTGCATCTTACCAACCTGAGTCGGTTATTAATAATGATATTATTATGCAGAATAATATAAAGTCGAATTGGGAATATAGACAATATTTAATCAAAAATGCTGAGAAAATATTAGAGCAAAATTTCCGTGATGCGTGTAACGACTCTGGAAGCTATGTAAAATCGTACGAAATTCATAATAGTGCAAACGTATTAAAGGACCCCATGTCTAGCCCTCATATTTATGGCGCTACGAATATGAACGAAAGTCCTTTTGGTTATAGTTCAAGTGACCTTAAAACTAATTATTTATCACGAGAACAATTGACAGAATCAAAGGGGGTCAATGAATCGTTAGCTTAATTAAAATAAAATAAATTCATATCAAAAGTAATGAAACTCCTTAGTTTTGATATTGGTATTAAAAATATGGCCCTATGCTGTTTTGATATTTCTGGGCAAGATGTTACAATTCTCGATTGGACAGTTCTTAATTTGTTAGAAGAAGAAGCACCAAAGCAGTTTTGTAGTTGTTTGCTGAAACCCAAGAAAGGCACAGTCACTTCATGTAATAAAATAGCCAAATACCGGAAAAATGAGACTCTATATTGTGAAAAACACGCCAACTCGAATAAGGACTATTTGATTCCTTTCAAAGAATGTTCTCAAACATCGCTAAAAAAATTAAAGGTTGATGAACTAAAGGTTGTTTGTAATAAATATGCAGTTCCCTCTAATTTATCCACTAAAAAGGCAATATTAGAAACCCTCGATAATTATTTTGCGCGAATGTGTTACGAACCAATACAAATAAAGAAACGTGTCGGGGCAGGTGATACTGATTTAGTAACCATTGGTAAAAATATGAAAAAGTTATTTGACGAAATCGAGAACATTCAACTACCTGATATTGTCATAATCGAGAACCAAATATCACCTATTGCAAATCGTATGAAAACTATACAGGGTATGGTTGCGCAGTATTTTATTATGAAAGATTCGGATGTACAAATAGATTTTGTATCCTCTGCTAACAAACTAAAGGACTTTAAGCCATTAGAAAACACACTTCGCTGTGAACCTGATGAAAAAACTTACCAAAAAAATAAGAAAAATGGTGTAGAATATTGTTTTGAAATATTAAATTCGAGAACATCATTTGATACATGGAAACATGTATTAAACACAAAAAAAAAGGACGATTTGGCAGATTGTTTTCTACAAGGTATTTGGTTTATGAACAATAAATTGAATATTATGCGGAGAACTTAAAAATAAATATTGTAATATTAACATAATGGAAGTCATAGATATTGGATTGAATGATTTAGAACCTATTTCTTTAAGTTTTAACGACGGCCCTCCTTCAAAAGCTGTAAATTTTGGGCCAGGAATAGAGTTACTAATGAATGATAAAAAAAAATCACCGTCAAGCGGTGGTGTAGATTTAGGAGATTTGAATAATTTAGAAAATGAGCTCAATGAATTATCCGGTGCTAGTGAGTCTAACAAATCAACTGGTGAGTCTAAGACACTTAGTGGTTTTGCATCTAATCTTTTTGGTTTTGGCGGTCCTGATAGTAAACCAGAAAATAATGATTCGAAGTTGGGCTCAGCTACTTCGGAGAACGCCGGAAATACTAAAACTTGGGACGGATTTTCGAAATTAAACGAGGTACCTTTAAACGATGAGCCCCGTGCTTCCGCAAAGTTAAATGATAGAGAGAAGCGTAGAAAAAAGCGTGCAATGATTAAAAAGTTAGAAGAGTGGCATGAAAAGGGCTTGATTAAGCATAGTTCTCATTTTAACATGGATTCAAATTTTGAAGAGGTAGAAGATGAATATGAAACTGCACTAGAGGATAAGCGTAAAAAGGATAGCGTAAAATTACAAGGTTGGTGGTTTATGACCTTTGTTAATTCAGTAGAGTACGCCAATGCCGCCTTCAATCCTTTTGATATTAATCTGGATGGCTGGGGTGAACAGGTCAACGAAGATATCGATAGTTATGAGGAGATTTTTTCTGAATTACACGAGAAATACAAGGGTGGTAAGTTAGCGCCAGAGCTTTCACTACTTCTACGTCTTGGATTTAGTGCGGCTGTAGTAAATTTCACAAACAAAGCATTATCTACAAGTGTACCTGGATTTAATGATGTGATTCGTCAAAGCCCTGAGCTTATGAAGGCATTTACTAGCGCGACGGTAAATTCTATGAGTCAACAATCACCCGGTTTTGCATTTGCTAACAATTTGATGCAAGAGCAGGCTAATCGTCCACGCGGTCCACCACCTCCTCCTCCAGTTGAAACAAAGTTTCAATCTCCCACTCCTAGACCTAATATGACATTTACTGAAGCCCCGGGTAATCGTCAAGATATTAATGCCGCTAGAGGCGCAATGTTTAGAGAGCAGGGTGTTGAAATTAATAATTTCAAAGGATTAAATGAGCAAAATGAACCCATGCGTGCTCCGCCAATTCAACCAATAAGTAGGCCCGAGATGAGAGGACCCCAAAATACCGATATTGACAATATTTTATCTGGTCTCAAACCACGAACAGTTGATATTCGCGACGAAGAAAACGAGTCGACAATTTCTCTTAGTTCACTAAAGGATATGGAAAATAATACTATGCCCAAAAAGTCACGTAGAAAACCTCGTTCTGATAAAAATACTGTTTCGTTAGACATTTGATAATAATATTTAAAACAATGATTTAAATATTAGTTTATGATTTTAATATAATGTTTGCGTTCTTTAATTCTATCAGTCAAACTATTGAGATATTGAAAACCATTTGTATAGCATACATTAAGATTGGTTCTCAAAAAGTTGTTCAATATGCCAAAAATTTCGATGCCGAACACGAAGCGTTCCGGGCCTGCTTTTGTGTAAATATGTGTAAAGTATTTGTTCAAAATAAACTTGTTTATTTGTACAATCATAATAAGTTCGTTAATAAATATGTTGATTTGGCTGATTATGGTGCCAATTTTTTATATGCGATTCTACAATACCGTAGAATAGAACCCAATGTCAAGTCGTGGACATGCGTATCTGCTTTGGTAAAGTACTATTATACATATAATAAATATGTTTATACATACAATGAAGTTTACAACTCCAATTCACTCATTAATTTGGAGGATTATAAGGAGTCATTACAAACCGTTAAAGAGATAGTAAAATCGGATAATGCTATTGCGGAATGTTTAATAACAATTAAAATTGATGGAAAATACGTACATAGATTATGTAATCCATCTACAATATTAAACGATTCTTATATAACAAATATACTTTTAGAACCATCTAATGTTAGATTCTTAAGTATAGAATATCATGCTTCTGATTGTTCGTATGCTCAAGTTCTCGAAATTGATAAGAATGAATTGTTAATTAATAATGAAATTCTATCGGCTTCATATATTAAGCGCGCGCTTGAATATCAAATTCCTTATCATAGGTTTAATAATAAATATACCATTTTATTGATGGATAATAATTTAAAGACGGTCTCATTGAGAGAGGGAGAATATATAGTATTACATAAAAATTATTATTCTATTATGGGTGAAGAAGGATTACGTGAAAATATAATTCAAGAATAACTTGCGAATGAATAAGATAAAATGATTTAAAAACTATTGGCGATAAAGTAATACGGTAGCATCCCCTCGCATGGAAACATTGAGCGTATCAAAGCCACTAAATTGTTTGAATGATAAATGGGATTTATATTACCATTTACCACACGATAAAAATTGGGATTTGTCGGGTTATACGTCGATTATGAAATCCATTGATACGGTTGAGAAGGTAGTTTCATTAAATGAAACTATTACGGAACACGTGGTTAAGAATTGTATGTTCTTTGTTATGCGTAATGGTATTACGCCCATGTGGGAGGATGCTAGGAATCGCAACGGTGGTTGCTTTTCTTATAAAGTAATTAATAAGCAAGTAGGAGAAGTGTGGAAAAACCTGTTTTATATGTTATGTGGTGAAAATTTATGCATAAAAGAAGAGCTTAATAAGCATATTAATGGTATCACAATATCTCCAAAGAAGAATTTTTGTATTATAAAAATATGGTTAGATATTTCGACTTATCAAGACCCAAATATAATTAATGACGTACCTAATTTATCAAAAAATGGTTGTTTATTCAAAAAACATGAACCAGAATTTTAATATATTTTATTTTTATAAAATATATGAAGAAGAAAGTTATTTATGCGATTGTTGCGATAGTGATTGTTTTAGTAATTTCGTACTATAGTCTTAAATATAAGGAAGGAGTTTATATGAGTCAAAATAAGGCCCCTGTTGATAATAAGGCTCCTCCTCCTAAAAAAGATGACCCTGCGTGTTTTTTAGGAGATTCGGTTATTTATCTAGAGAACGGAGAAACTAAACAAATACAAGATGCGAAATTGGGCGACAAAATATTATCTTTTAACATGAGAAAAAACATTTATGTATATTCACCTATCATTGCAGTTGCTCATGAAAAGAATAAACAAGTCGCAGATTTTATTGATATAAAAACGTCACGCAAAAATAGAGTAAAAATGACCAAATCACATTTATTGCCAGTTTTACAGAAGTCCGCCGAAGCATTCAAACTTATAACTGCAGATAAAGTTGATGTTGGTGATATTATAATAAGTAAAGATGGTAATGATATAGTTGAATCGATAACGACTATAGAGTTGGAGGGAGTTTATACTGTGGTGACCAAAGAAGAGTATATAGTGGTTGATAATATTGTTGCATCACCATTTTTTGAAAACTTTCATATGCTTGGTAATATTTACTATTCTTTATTTAGAGCCTTATATAATATCAATCCCAATATTATAAAATCAAATATGTATCAAAAATTCAACGAGTTTAGTCACGCATTTTATTTACATGCCTATACTAGTCTTTTGGATTAACTAAATAATACCCGTGATATCCAAGAGACGCGAATGCTAACATCAAGATGATTTCAAAAACCTTTCTCTGAGTTTCATTCTTTTTCAAGCCAATATATACCAACAAAGGTCCTACAATGATAATATGGATATAATTTATCCAGGCATCCTTTTTAAATATGGATTTATAAATATGATATCCAATAATAAAGGCGCCAGTCCCTAAAATAATCGGATATAAGAAGTCCGGCATTTTGGATTGTATAATACCGATGTACCCTAAAAAGGTCGAAAATAGTAGAATATGAGCCAAATGAACAAAAAAATCTTTCATTATGTTATATACAATGAAAAATTTTCATTATCACAATACCGAAAAATGCGTACGTGCCGGAAAACATATTACGCGAAAAGTTGTTGTAAAAAAGGGGAAAGGTTATAAATCTATAACTATTAAAAGAGGCGGAAAACGCAACCGTACAGTAAAGAAAATGCTTAATAAAGACGAAATAGAAAAAATCAGAAAAGGTAAATTTATTAAAGGGCTGTTTAAAGATTGCAAATCTGGCAATTGTTAAGCGAATTTAGCAATCTTTTCTTCATCTGATATAAAATGGCTGGTAAAACACGCTCTAATCGTTAAGCAAATAACAAAACAATGAAAATGCATTATGAATGCTGCGATGCTACATTTGTGGGTATTCATTTTTGGTTTAAATCTATGTTTGAAGAGCTAGGTTGGATGGTATTAGCTAAAGAACGTGGAATGACTGATAAAATTATGACGTATAAACATTCAGTTAGTCACTTAAAACAAGCTATAGAGAGGCGTCTCAAAAATACGCGTGACCATGACCGTAAAGAAGACTTAAAAATTATGTATGAAAATGTATGTGTATTGTGTGAACATATAGAGAAAGATTTTTCATAAAAATATGTATAAAAATATATATATATTTTTATTATTATGAAACGTGTAAAATTTAGTTTAATTCGTGATGTTGTAATTATTCCAAATAAAGATGATTCTTATTATGATGGACTCAAAGAAGTATTATGGTGGTCCCCTGATGAAACAGCGAATATCCAAAAAGTAGCAAATCAAGAATATTATAAGACTATTCAATTTAATCGTAAAAAAAACCGTCGTCTTTTATTTAAGACGATGTGGTACGAAATAGATTTTGATAAAATCTATGAATTAATGGAGACCTATAAATTAACACATAAAATTGAATTAAAGAAACTTTGTGAATTATATATCATTAAACCGTAAATGAAAAAGGTCCAGAAATATTTTCAGGGTGTCCAGCGTCCTATTACTTATTCCGTTGGAGAAAACGCGGAAGATAATGAAGACATTATTGATATGGCACACATTGACGATGTTTGGTTTCATGGGCAGGGATTCTCTTCGTGTCACGTAATCGCAGATATTAATGGACTCAAATTAGATAAAAAACAAAAGCGGCAAATTATTACGCAAGGAGCCCTATTATGTAAACAAAACTGTAAATATTCTTATATGTCAGATTTGGCAATTATTTATACTGAGGTTAAAAATGTACAAAAGACAAATATTAAGGGAACTGTTCGTACCAAAGAACGAGTAAAGGTCCGTATAGTTTAATAAAACAGATAATGAGATAATTTATTTTTTATACACAAATAATCTATCATCACCACGACCATTTACGTTACTCAAATCGACGTGTTCAAATTTAGATAAAAAATTCGCGGGATATTTATTATTCGCAATATGCTCGGGATAAATATCTTCAATCACATAAACACCACCCTCATTAAGTTGTTCAGATAATAAATCGAATGAGCCAATTTGGTCTGCTGCTTGATGAGAACCATCGTCAATTATTATATCGAATTTTATGTCCTTAAGAATTTCCTTTATTTTAGGGTCCGTTTGCGAAATCTGTATTTTAAAAATATTTTCTCGGTTTAAATCGACCTTTAAATTTTTAAAATTCCAATCAATAGTGTATATTTTAGCTGACGGAAACAATTCTTCCCATAATAAAATTGAACCTCCATAATACGTTCCAATCTCTAAAATAGTGAGATTTTCCTTATTCAAATATTTTTCTAACAAATCCGGATAAAACTTGTCATAGCAGTGATGTTTCGCCTTATCACATAAGCAATCCTCTTTTCCATATTCACTTATGACTTTCATGTTACAATATTTATGCATAGCGACGTTAATATCATCCTTCGACAACATTTATAGATTACAAAATTATTTTTTTATATTTTAATTCACGCAATTAATTATTTTGTTAGTTTATCAATAACCACTTCGCGTAGTACATTTTTTACTATTTTATCCATATATTTTTCATCTTCTTCTTGTGTTTGTCCACCTAAAGCTACTAAAGATAAATGTATATATTCCTCGTTTTCTTTAGTGTTTATTCTTGCACAATCAGGATTTTCTTCCTGCCATTTTTGTAATTGATTAAAATTCATTTGCGCCACGCGATTTACTGCCTTTTGTAAGCCTTCTTTTTGGGGCCCATCTTTTTCCCACATATCATTGTTTTTAATATAAACTATTTCACGTTTAAAATCGGTACAATGAAGAGGGCGCTTATGTACATCTATTTGTCTCAAACCATGTAAAATAATACGCGAAATGCCTTCTACATAACCAAGCCTACCCGTTGTCTCAAAATCTTTTACTTGTAGCTGTAATGAATTTACAAAATCAGTTATATTTAGTGCATCTTTACAAGTCTCGTTCAAGAACACATTTAGATTAAAGTGGTTATTTGTAGTATTATTCGAATTCAAATTATTAGTAACGGTTTGATTCTTTGCGAGTTCAAATATCTGTTTTTGTAAATCGTGGTTTTGTTCCATTAATTTGAGAACCATATCATTTGTAACCATACTATTTTGAACTATAGGAATTGGCTCTACGTAACATTTTTTCTTATGCCGCCATAACCCTGACTTGTCTTTATATTCTTTTAAACACTGACTGCATACATGCAGTGGCTGCCGATTTTTTAATTCTGCAATTTGGGATTTTATCAACTTTTGGTCAACTTTGTCAACGTGTTTTTTCGTGTTTTCATGTTTTGTAAAATCCTTTTTGTTTTCAGTTCCATAGCAACATGTGTGACAATAAAATCGTGGTTTTTCGATTATGCTGTGGGGATTTTTCTGGGACATTTTATCCTAAAATAGCAACCGAAAAAATCCCCAAAGACTTAACCGAATTTTTTTAAAAAATTATGCAGCGCACATTTGGCGTATTTTTTTCGCATTTACTGCATTTCAATCACAAACCACTTTTTCCCGAAATTTGAAATCGCCTTTTTCTGGTTTTGGACATTTTTAAAATGTCCATTTTCAAAAAGTTGGCCTATTTCTTTTTCGGGGTTTGTTACGGTATTTTTCACTAATATTTTAATTGTTTAATTGTGATGATATATGTATTGTATTTATAAAATTATATATTTTATAAATAATGAAGACAATTTAAGAAGGAGGAAGGGGCGCCAAACATAGCTTAATTTCGCCTAATGAAGCTACATCGTACTTCACAATAAGAGGCAAATCATTGCCCAAATACATTTCCAAATGACTACATAATGGTGTGCATTTAATAAAATGAGAAAGAGATTTTAGAGAAAATTCGCCTTGAATAATTACAGAAGCATCCGGTTTTTGAATAAACTCCATATTACCATCCGACTCTGAACGAAAAATACGAGAACTTGCAAAATTACCCTCGCAAGAAAACATTAAATCGCTTCCTACTGACTTGATTTCGACACGGTCGCTTACGCCATTCAAATCTCGAATTATCTTTTGGAAATCAGACGTAGGCAAATTAATAACAGTGGAATATTCTACGTCAGGCACAATGAGTTCCTCAGTATCCGGCTCAATAAGTCGCAACTTCTGACTATAACACTGTTTAATATCACCGTTGTCATATTGCAATCCAAGGTGTGAAACAATTCCTTCGTGGTAATCTGATTGCTCAATATACATAGATAGAGTATCATCATTTGACATTGTTGAAATAACCTTAAATAAATGAAGAGTATTTGCACATACGATGATTTTTTCTGGTAAACAATTAAATTGCTCAAATTTGTGAGAATACAAAATTACGTTTACTAATATGGTATGAGTCTTATCGAAATTAATTATTTTAAACCCATTCTTTGTAAATGTAATTGTTGCATCAGTCAAAATGTCCTTGATTGCCGTAATCATATTACGAATAGGTTGAATTTGAACAGTTTTTATAGTTAAAACATTATTCTCTTCGTTCATATTCCAATATTAAAATATCATGCGTATATTTTTATATCGTCTTTGTAGTTATATATTTTATCGGAAAAATTGATTATAATTAAATTGTTACAAGCATTAATAAAAAATGAATGAATCTGAAGAACGAGAACTCGCATTAAATGAATTTTCTAGAGCAATATTTGAACATTTAAAGTATAATTCTACTTATTCGTTTCGCGCAGTCACAATTGATGGTGTTCTGTGTTATCCTGTTATCCATAAACATAGAAAAATTGTGAATTTTGAATGCGTAAACATATATTGCCATGCTAAAGACAAGTGGGGTGATAAAATTAAAGAACACTATTCTGTATATTATAAGAATTATTCAACTATTAGGGACGCCATTTTAACCGTGGAATTTGTGAATAAGTGTTTCCGTATTTATAACGGCGACTTGATGAGCCCTGAAGATTACAAAATGGCAAAAATGGAAGAACAATTTCTTCCTTATAATGAATCACAGGTATGCTGTATTTGTTACGAGAACACGCTAGACACTACACTGTGTGACCATTATTTGTGCTTAAGATGCCGCGAAGTTTGCCTGAATAAGTGTGTTACGGATTGTCCAATGTGTAGAAAACAGGACATAGTTTCCATTTATAATATTGATAACGGTCTCATTAACAATAATGTATATACAGTTTTGAGAGAAGTTATTGAATTCGAAAGAAAACAGGATGCACCGAATAATGATTTTGTTTATTTGTCTTCAAGTGTAGGAGAAGGTGTCTACGCCTTTATAGATAGAATAGGAAATAGAAGGTCTCGAAGCCCAAGTAGCGAAAGTAATTTAAACGAAAATGACCAGGAGTTATCTGAGGTAAGTACAATATATGAAAACGAGGATGAATCAGATGAATTAATGCCGTTTGATTTGAGTGGTTTGTTTGAAGCAGCATTACAAAGTGAGCCAGTAACAATTTAGGAAACTATATATATATGAAATTAAAATACACAATAATCGCAATTTTTTTATCTATTATTGTTGTTACCTTATCATTATTCGCAACAATAAAAACTGATTATATGACTATTATGGATAATGACCCAGGAGAACAACAACCACAATTAAATCCTGGTAATATTGATTATTTAGGATTAAAATTTCATGCTGAGGAGGCATATAAAGAAAAGGGAATGGACCATAGTGACATTAGTCCTAGCCTACCTGTTGCTAAATTTGCGAATAAATATTGTAATGAGTTATCAGAAATTAGTATTTCGTTCTCAAATAAGAAACGGGACTTTTGCTTTATTGGTAATATAGACTCATACAAACCTAGAAGACTATGGGTTTGCGATTTTGCCAAATCTCATTTTAATTCGGAATCTGTCTTTGTTCATACGGGAAGTGATGAAAATTGGGAATCATTGGGCGATTTTGACAGATCACACGAAAAAAAAGGATTTGTTGGTTTTTTGATTGAAACGCGTGACGCAAAATATAGAGAAGTTAAAGAAAACGAGTTTTATTTTAAGACAATGTGTGAAAGTAAATTTATACTCTGTCCGGCAGGTGATGCTCCATGGTCGTTTCGATTTTATGAAACTCTTATGTGTAAGAGTATTCCAATTGTTGAGACGGTCCATCATACATATCGAACTCAGGAAGAGAGAGAATTCGATTATCATTATTTGTTAGCCAATGATTATGATAAAATTAATAAAGTTATGAATAACGAAGCACTATATAATGAAATGATTGATAAAAACACAGAATTATTTAGAAAACATCATATGTTGGAATGAATTTATTTTATGCGTCTATTATAATATGCTTAAACGCCAAAACAAGACTCAAAAAAAGAGAACCAAAAACACTACCAAAAAAGGAGGATGGAAAATGTCTATGCGCAGAAAGTCAAGCAAATCGAAATCCAAATAATATTGTAATTTGTTGCAAAAATTACAATGTTAAGCATCTAATAATTTTACAGTAAATCCCGTCTTTGTTTTAATCAAATTACCTAGCAAAATAGGTTGCGCTCCCGTTTCTTGCGATTGTAAATAACTATCCAAGTCAAATAGTTCATTTGTATCTCGGTTTAGAGCGTATTTTTTTTCACGATATGTTATTTCCTCGGCTTCCCATTCCACCTCTTGCTTATTTAATTTGGGCTCCTTTTTACCACGGTCATTTTCAAATGATGGTACAGAACCAAATTGATTTGATTCTACGACACCATAGTTATAACAAACCAAGGGTTCATCCTTATTTTTTGATGAATATAATGAACAATCCATGGCACTCTGCTTGACTGATTTCAAAATTTGACGATTTACTTTATCTTTCATCGATGCAATTTCTAACATGGATTCATCAGTTGTTACTGGAGTTTGATTATCTAAGCGGCTTGTATCACGATTTGTCAATTCAATATTGTCTTCACTTGTTTTTTGTTCTTGTGTTAAAACCGCCAAATATAAGAACACTTTTACAGTTCTCAGTTCCTCTGGTAAATCTTGATGACTACAAATACGACGTGCGCGGCCTATAACCTGTTCTATACGTACCATATGCCAATATGGCTCAATAATATGCACAAATCTAGTGTTTCTTAAGTTAATACCTTCTGCACCCGATGATGTTATCATAAATATTTTTATGACTTCGCCCATATTATTGTTTTCATTACGTTCTCGAAGTTTCATTGCAATATTTGGGGGAACAAAATCCCATGTGCTATTATAAATATTACGCACTATCTCTTTTTCTTCTGCTCCTTCAGTTCCAGTATATAAAACAAACCGTGGCTTAGATGCGTCGGTCTCTTTTTCATCAATGGTCCATTCGTCTCCTACCTTTTTTATTTTAAATTCCGCAAATCCATTAGCTTCAAGTATTAATTTTAGAATACCAATTCCTTCTATTGTTCGGAATTGACTATAAATTAAATGTAAACCCTGGTTCTCTTCTGCTTGTAAATTTTCGAGAACCTTTACAAATTTGGGACTGTAAAGACCCAATTCCGATTTTAGTAGGTATTCCTTTTCCCGTGGAGCATCATTATTGTAACGAAGCGCATCAAGAGCTGACCTTATTTGTTTTTGATATTCGACAGAACCACTTTCTTTTGCCTTCTTTTCTTCCACATCTTGTGCTTCCAAATATTCATCTTCTTGCTCTAGTAATTCAGTAGGAGTAGCATTAATGGCGTTTTCATCAACTTCATCTTCTTTGCCACTAGGCATTGGACGCTGCATACCAGGTGGAAATACAAAATTACATGCCGACCTAGAGAAAATACGATATGTGGATGATATTTTAAATAGGTCTTCGTTATCTGGTCCGGCCTTTTTCTTATTTTTACGATTACGTTTTTCTTGTTCAGCCTCTGATTTACGAATACGCTGATATTCCGAGAACTGATGTCCTGACATTTCAGACCTAACTACATGGAATATATCATTTTCTACAGTTTTCTCAATGGTCGGTAATAATTTTTCTTGAGCACTACGGAAATAAGAAGTAAGTCCCAATATACGTCGCTGAAATAAGTCCATGTTTTTCACTTCAACTGATTCACTATTTACAAATATATCTAAGAAAGCTTGTGAATCGTCAGGTAGAGCTTTATTTTTCTGTATTTCTATAGACCCCTTATTTACTTCTAGACCGTTTTTGGATAAAATATACATAACTCTATCTTGGAAATCATGGTCAGAGAGATTACCTGAATCGTCTAGTTTTACGCCATTATATTTTTCGAATTCGCCGGCACCACCAATTTGTGGTTTGACAGATGGTTTTCGTTTTTTCGTAGTTCTAGCTCCTTTAAATAAATCTAGGAGACCACCTCCCTCTTTTTTGGCACGGGCTGTTCCTTTGACAACGCCGCGTTTTTTTGTATTTATAAAACCAAATGGATTCCTGGTAATTGTCAATTTGTTACCACTATATTCAATATAATCAAAACTACGAAAGTTCTCTTTATTAAATGCGGCCAATATAGATGCTGTATTAACCTGATTAGTGGTTTTTACATTCACTGTCATTGTCCATGTTTTAATGAATCCACGTAACATATTAAACAAAATACCTATTTCGTTAGGATAATTAATAATAGGCGTTCCCGTCATGAAAACGACGCGAGCATTCGTAGCATCCATTAAATAATGATATAATTTATGAGATATAGACGTGGGTTTTTTTATTTTGTTTACAATACGACTGACGAAATTATGTGCTTCATCTATTAAAACGACAGCATTATCAAATGGATTTTTGCTACCGTTTGCTGTCAAATTATTGAATACTTTTTGTGTAAGACCGTTATAGTTAATATCGACGTATTTTGCACGAATCATCATATTTAATTGGTCATCAATTTGATTCTGTTCCTCGGCTGTCTTCTCTGTAAAATTAGGTTCTTTTTCTATGTTTACAAGCCACGCTCCACCACCTGACCTAATATACTCTACTGGTAATGAAAGTGCTTTTGATAATATGCTAACGTATTCAGGACGGCCTTCAATAGAAATAAATTCCCAGAATTGGTTCTTACGATACAGCTGGTCGCCAAAACGTTTGAGCTCGCTGAAAAAATTCATTTTTAGAGACGCCGGAGTTAAAACAAAAATTTTTTTCTCTGACTTCATACCCTCCGCAATAGATATAGATGTGGCGGTATTATGTGTAACCGTAAAATCTCCAAGCACATAACGACTATTGCCGTCCAACATAAAACCATAATAATCGTCCAAGCCAACATATTTGGCTTTAATTCCGGTAACAAGAACATCTTTTATTTGATTTCTAGGAGACGCTCGTTTTCTGGGTATTAATGTGGGAATTTCTTCCAAGCCGTTTCCATTGATTGTCATTCGATATGCCTTGCCCTCTTTCTTTTCGCCTTTATATGTCCATGACGTTTTCTTCTCAGATTTATAACATGAGAACCCCAAACTGCGTGCCAAATAAACAACGTCATTCATCAATCTCTCGTTTTTCTGCGTAAAGTCGAATCCGCCACTACTATAATGTCCGTCACTATCCAAAAGTCCTGCTAATAGACGCAAACGATTTTCTCGCGAGTTACATTTATAAATCATCGGAATATGTTTATTATTTATCATATTGTTTTCTTTTAACGTATTCAAAAACACATTATTATTATAACGCCCGTCTCCGCTAATACCGTAATCATATTGACAATAATAATTTAATGTTAGACCGTATTTTGGGAGTTGTTTCGAAAAATAATAGAGTACCGTAGAATCTTGACTCGTTATTTTACAACCGTTTGATGCGTCGTCTCCTAGCCAGTAGCCAATCATATAAGGGTCTATGGGCAATTCTTTTTCGGGGAAATCTACGGCAGTACGATAACCTTTTAAAAAACCTTTTTTCTTGTCTGATAACTCTAAATAATCTTTTACAGCAATTTCAAAAACGTTGTCTGTTGCTTTTACGTTCTCAAAAAACGCCTCCGCTTCTTTTCTTTTTTCTTCCAAATTGTTCAAATCATAAGAAAACGTACGTGATTGAAATTTATTGTTCTCCAGCCATTGAACATTAAAGCTATGATTATTAAATGACATTTTTGGAAATCCTGTTGCGCGTAAGCATAAAATATGTTCTTGATTTACGGTATATTTTTCTCCTTTGACGGGTATAATATCATACATTTTATCGCGACCTCTGGCTAGTGAAAGCACCGTTCTTGGTTTAGAATCATCTCCCATCAAAAAATCGCCTACTTGAATATCTTCTACTAATTTAGTCGACCCATCAGAGAGCATAATTGGTGTACCTTTTGCGTGACATTTTCCACTGCCTAATCCGTGGTACAATAACAATCCACGATAAGGCGTGTATAGATTCAAGTAATCACGAACGATTTTTTGATGTGTTAGCAAATCCAATTCTGCCCCAGCACTACGGCTTTCACAAGAAAGCGATTGTTCGTCCGAAGTGATATCTTTACGATAAGGACGAAAAAGTTCATTCAATTTGCTTACAGAAATCTCACGATTATTCATATAGTACGCAGAAGCTTTTACAATAACTTTATCACTAGACAAAGGAAGTCGTTCGCTAACTAATTGGTCGCGGATTTTGGCAGTAGTTAAATCAATATTAACAAGCTCTTGTTCCTGGCCAGGAATAACTTTTAATTTACGTGGTCTTTTTATTTTTTTGGGTATTTCTTCCAATTTGATTTCACTGGGCACAGGCTCTTTATCTAAATTTACTGCTTGGTCCAATAGCTGCTCTACGTGTTTTATTTCTTGCTCTATTTCATCAGTGTTGACCGGTTCATTTGCTTCAACCTCAACTTGAACCGTTTTATCATCATCAATTAAAACAACGGTTTTGTCCAATTTTACTGTGCCAACAGGAACGATTGTTCTTTTTACGGGTTCATATTCCGTCTTTCCAACAACGGCATTCAAATTATTTTGACGCAATCGATTATAAATTAATGTTCTATCCACATTAGATATTTTACGTTTATCTTTGATGATTTGTTTTTGAGGTACATCGTCAGATACTTCTTGTAAAATAGTCTGTGGTTCTTCTCCATCTTCAACAATCGGCGCCTTTTCATGGATACGATATCTTAATTGTAAAGGGCCCTTTGCTTCTGGTTTTAACACTAATTTTTCAGTAGGATTAAAAGGTTGGTTCATTTATATTATACTGCGAATATAATATAACGATTTTTACTAAGTATTTGGTTATACCGCTAAATATTATTATAAAAATTAATTGAGCTATAATCTTGTAGATGCCCAACTATACCACCCTGTTCTTTTTTCTGTAAGAAAGGAGAAAATATAGTATTTATAGGTAATTCAAAAAAATAACTACTTTTTCTTAAAAAGTGATTATAGTATGTATCTTCGCAATTATTCTCCTTTTTCTCAACATGTACATTTTGTAGATGCGGAAAATACTCTACATCATCTTTATGTACAATTTTATACTGGATAATATCTCTTTCTTTACAATTATTAAAACAACCGGCATGTAGTAAATCACAATGAAACAAAAAACATGTTCCTGCTGGTCCACTAATGTTTACGATTTGACTATAAACGAAAGGATAGGAGTAATTACTTGCCGGACATATTGATAATAAACATCCCTCATATTTATATAAAATTAATGTATAAATTGGATGCTTACAGTTATATAAATAGCGACTTGAAGTTACATCACGATGAAAAGTAGATAGCGTCGCATTTTTTATAGCATAAGAATAATCCATGAATTTATAATCGTTGCCCAGAAATTGTAATACCGGCTCAGTAAATTCAGTGGGTGGATTTTTTCCAACGTTCTCAAAATCATCATATTTAAATACTTTAAATCCATCGTTTTCTAATGTGCGAGTTGTTGTTGAAACGATGGAGCTCTCGTTGTGCTCTGTACAAAAATAAATAATGTATAACACGATTATGCTAATAAAAATGCAAAAAAAACATATATTATTTTCGCTTGTTTTCATTTATATTATTGTCTCATATATTGGTCTAAAAAACGTTTTATTTGTTTGCATAATTGCAGTTGTACTTATAAATTTACAATATTAAATTATACGAACGACCCCAAATATTGAATGGCATCTTCGCATGCTATTTGTTCGGCCTTCTTCTTAATTTTATGAGTTCCTTCTCCTAGAAATAGGAGAATCTTTTTATGCATTGACATATATTGATGTATATCTTGATAAGATGTGAAGCGTTTTCTGCCAATCGATTTCGACGCACTGGTTTCATGAATTGCTTGTCCTAGACACAAATAAACGCCCATATGATAACCCGTTTCACCATTATATTCTTCAACTTCCAAATAATCCGGAGTCACCTTGAATTCCTTCTGAATTTTTACCTGCAGAATGTTCTTATAATTATCATCATTTTTAATCAAACTAATCCAGTCCACATGTTTCTCAAAAACCGCTTCTACAAACCGCTGAACCATTTGAAATCCCGGGCCGGTAACAAATACATTGTCAAACCAACCATGCTCATCCTTTACCTGAATTTTATTAAAATCCAGGAACATGGCACCTATAAATGCCTCAAATAGACAACCAAGTTTTTTTAGATTAGTTCTCGTTTGCTTTGATTCAGCGTATTTGGATAGTACAAACCACTTATGTAGTCCCATATCGTATGCCATTTTTCCAATGGACTCATTCTTTACCAAAGCAATCTTTTTTTCTGTCATAAATCCCTCGTTTTCCTTAGGAAAGCGCCGGTACAAATAATATTTGGTAATACATTCTAGTACACCATCTCCTACAAATTCTAGACGCTCATTAGACTTACTATAAAGAGGAAGACAATCATCGGGTTTAGGAGATATCGAAATATTATTTTGTTCGTTCTCCAAGTTAGGTCGCCGAATATACGACCTATGGATAAATGCGCGCTTATAAAGGTTCCAATTATGAATGGAGGAATTAACACCATAACTCCTCAAAATGGTTTCAATTTCATTATCTGAAATCAAAACATTTAGGGGATTATACGGGTCAAATACATATATTTCTTGACCATCTACACCTTTTTCGATGCGAATATCATCGTCCAAATTCATCTTGTGTAATTTGAGCAAATAGATATTTATAAAATCAATTTTTTTGCTCTTGGATAAAATATTTAGCTATTTTATAGTTGAAGATGACCACAACTCAATGGAGCCGTTCAAACCGCGCCCGAATGGGCTCGACCGCTACTACCGACCAAAATCAGGGTGGTGGCTCTAAAAAAGCCGGCTTTCCTTATATAATTGGCCGTACCAGTTGGTCTAGTATCGCAATTAATCCCATTTCCCTTTCCCTGGCCATGACTACCAAACTTCCTGTCGCACGCCCCAGCCGTGGTGTTGGAAATCGTCCTGGTATTGGCGTTTATTTTACCCAAGGATTACCTGGTCGTTCTTAAATAATATTTGAATAACAATATAATGATTAGTGTATTGTTATTTATATGCGCGTGATTTTAGACGAACGCGAACGTGATTTATATTTAGCATGTCAAAGTATTGTTGAGTCTAATCAGACTTATGTTAAATTGACAAAAGAGGTTCTGCCTTTAGGAGATGTTTATGTGAAAACCGACGAAGAAAAAGATGTGTTAATAATTGAGCGAAAAACAATAGCTGATTTACTTGCGTCTATAAAAGACGGTCGTTATGGAGAACAGTCATATCGATTAATACATTCCTCCGGATTTCCATGTCATTCCGTAATTTATATTATTGAAGGTTCAATAAGCCAGTTGCGCACGACGATGGAGCGTAAAATAGTTTATAGTGCATTAGCATCTTTAAATTATTTTAAAGGATTTAGTGTTATTAGAACGGGTTCCATTGCTGAGACGGCTGAATATATAGTATGGATGTGTGATAAAATAGAACGTAATTTTTTGAAGGGAGAGTTTCCTTATTATTTACAAGCAGTTCGTGAACCTAGTATTTCAAATGAAGATGAACACCAAAATGTATTAAGACAATCGGATACAGCTCCAGCAAATTATTGTACCGTCGTTAAAAAAGTAAAGAAAGAGAATGTTACTCCCGAGAATATTGGCGAAATAGTATTATGTCAAATTCCCGGAATTAGTTCAACGAGCGCAATCGCAATAATGCAAAAATTTGGAACCTTTCCACAATTGTTAAAAGCACTACAAGAAAATCCTAATTGCTTGGATGATATCGGTTATGAATCCAAGGGTAAATTTCGTAAAATAAATAAACCATGTATAGATAACATTAAGAAATATTTTTTATAGTTTACTCCAATATGTCCTCTGGTTTACCAAATGCGGAAGGTACAGCGTCAATATAGAGTCCTTTGGGTTGAAATAATAATGGTTTTGTAATATTATTTTCACTATATTTACCAGATTTAATAACATCTTGTGTGAATTTGACACCACCCCAATTGGGGTCCATTGGATTATCGCTTAGTCCTGTTGGTTGTGATGATGCAAATTCTTTGGCGACATATTCATAATGGTTGATGTCCTCATTTAATGGGTCAAACGGGCTATAGGGACTATCTGGGTATGCTGCGGTGGATGATAAGAAGTCCTTTTCTGGCCCGGAATATACATTGTTTTCTCTATTGTCTCCTTCGACTTGTGAATTTGTATCAATAGATGGTTGTAATGAAACGGGATGTTGATTTAATACATAATCGTCTAGATTTTGTTCTCCTGTTTTAGAATCATTTTCCTGGCGACTACCATTGTTATCATCTTCATTATTATTATCGTTATTATTATTGTTATTATTATCGTTATTGTCGTGTTTATTATCATTATCGTTATTATTATCGTTATTGTTTGATGATTCGTCTTCTTGTGGTTGATACGAACCCTTTGTATCACCATTTGGATAAATCATTTCAGCTTGATTATTATAAACGGCGGATAATGGTGCTCCAGTAATATCTGAATTGTACCCTGCACCTTTACCCTTTCTTGCAGCTATAAGACGTGCAAGGAGTACATCGTAATTTATATTATCAGAATTAATATTATTAGTATTATTAGTATTATCAGGAGGTGCTGCTCCTAAGGGTGTGACAGAATTTGAAGTAGGAATTGAAGTATTACTATTGTTTGAAGGTGGTGCTGCGCCCAATGGTGTAACAGAATTGGGACCAGCAGTAGTAGTTGCCATTGGAGTAGCGGTCAAGCCTTCAGTAAATGATTCGCTGTATTTATGTACCCAAAAAATAACATATATTCCAGAGAAAAGCACAAAAACTAAAAATATTTGGAATAATAGTCTAAATTCATTCATATCTTGGTATTGGTAATATATATATTTCGCGAAAAGATTATTGCCGATTTAAAAAATATATTTAGTATATATAATGATTGATTTACTATTGATTCATGCAAATTGGTGTGGCCATTGCCAACATCTTATGCCTGAATGGAAAAAAATGAAAGAGATATTAAAAGATAATGAAAACGTAAGCGTTCATGAAATTGAAAATGATGATTCCGATAAAGAACATCGTCTCAGTAAATTTTCTCAAAAAAATGGTGGAAACAAGGTATCTGTACGTGGATTTCCAACTATTATACGTTTTGAGAACGGAGAAATGACCGAATTCAAAGGTAAGCGTACAGCTGAAGAATTAGCTAAATGGGCATTAAAACATAAGTTATCAGGTGGTCGCCGCAAAACCAAACGTACTAAAAGGAGGCGCCCAAAAACATGTAAGAAATGTTCCTTTAATTTCTGGTAAAAATTGATATTTGAATGATTATATTATGAAACTATAACCATCTAAAAATAAATCAACGTTATTACTAAATGAATGCAGAAAGTAAAAAGAGTGGACCTATAATTAAAAAGCAGGTTCGCCTATTTACTTTTCAAACCTATGATGAAGCGCCTTCAAAGTCGACAGAAAATAGCTCAGATGAAGAAAAGGGTAATCGTTATAAGGATAAACAGCAATTTGTTATTCAAATGTTTGGCTTGAATGAAAAGGGTGAAACGTTTTGTATTTATATACGTGATTTCAAACCATTCTTTTATGTAAGTGCAGGTGATGATTGGACGCCTTATAACATGCGATGTCTAGATGAGCATGTTAAAAAACTTTTGCCAAAAAACTTACAAGATTCTATTTTATCTACAGAACTAGTTGATTATAACAAACTATATGGATTTACAGCAGGTAAGAAAAGCAAATTTGTTAAATTTACTTTCAAAAACACAATTGTTATGAGAAAGGTCCGTGGTTTATGGCTTGAATATATCGATGACGTGGACCGACCAGGAAAAAACACTTCCCGTATGAAGCCATTTACGTTCCAGGGACTAAATCTTGAGCTATATGAAAGTAATATTCCTCCACTTTTGCGATATTTTCATCTTTATAATATAAGTCCCTCAGGATGGATTGAAATACCAGTAAATCGTATTGAGCGAGTCGAGAATAAAACAACCACTTGCAAATATGAATATATTTGTTCAGCGAGTCAAATTAAACCGTTACCAGATAAGGAAACTCGCGTTCCTTATAAAATCTGTAGTTTTGATATTGAGGCTAATAGTAGTCATGGTGATTTTCCTGTTCCTATCAAAACATATAAACGTTTGGCTATGAATATGGTCGACGTTTTCATAAGACAAAAGGAGGCACTTAGCGATTTGCCTATTATTCAACGGTTTCTACAAAAGATGATTATGGCTGGATTTGGATATGATAGTTGTGATGATATTGATTTGGTATATCCCAAGTTAAAACCAGCTAAGGACCAAATTAAAAAATATATAAAAGTTTTACTTGAACAGCCTATGGAAATAGCTAAACACGCCAACAAAGACCAAGACACTGGACATTTACTAACCATTGATGAAATGTTTGAGAAAATGAATGCTCAAGTTATATTAGCTAGTCCTGACGGGGAAAGCAGCGAAATGGTACAAAACGAAGAAGCAGTAGAGGAGGGTGTTGGATACCGTTTTACAAAACAAGCGAAAAAGAAGGTCGACCTAAAATCTACTGTAGTTGATATGTTGACTAGTGATAATTATAGTCGTGATGAAAAAATACAACTTTTGAATGATGTTTTAACCCGTTTGTTCCCGCGATTAGAAGGTGACCAAATAACTTGTATAGGTTCAACATTTATGCGATATGGAGAATTAGACCCTTACATGAGTCATTGTCTAGTTTTGGGTAGTTGTGGTGAAGTTGACGGTGCAATTATTGACGCAGTCGATGACGAAAGAGATTTGCTTGTAAAATGGGCAGAACTTATACAAAAAGAGGACCCCGATATTATTATTGGTTATAATATCTTTGGTTTTGATTATGAATATATGCTTCGCCGTAGTCAAGAATTACATTGTGAACAAGAGTTTTTAAATGTTTCACGTAAAGTCGGGGAATTTTGCGGTAAATACGACAAAGAGGGTATTCTTCAGCTGGATAATACACCATTGCGTCTTGCAACGGGAGATTATGACCTCAAATATTTCAAATTATCCGGTCGTTTACAGATTGATTTGTATACCTATTTTCGACGTGAATATAATCTGGCGTCTTATAAGCTGGATTATGTTGCTGGTGAAAATATTTGCGATACTATAGTGAAGATTGAACACTCAGTTGGTCCAATAACCGAACTTTATACTAAAAATATAACTGGTCTTCATATCAATGATTTTATACATATTGGATATGTAGGTTTCACATCCGATTATTATAAAAATGGCGATAAATTTCGTGTGCTAGATATAAAGCAAGGTGTTGAAGTCAATGAAGTAGTGAAAGGACAAGAAGTTACGAATAAATATAATATCATTGTAATCGACGGTCACGAGCATATTGATATGAAACGTCCCGTAAAATGGGGTTCAGCAAAAGATGACGTATCACCACAGGACATTTCGCGTCTTTTTAAACGAGACGCATCTGGACGAGCTATAGTAGCAAAATATTGTATTCAGGATTGTAATCTGGTTCATTATATTATGAATAAAATAGACGTTCTAACCAGTTTTGTAGAGATGTCTAGTATTTGTAGCGTTCCAATGAGCTACTTAATGTTTCGTGGTCAGGGTATTAAATTAACTAGTTTCGTTGCCAAAAAGTGTATGGAAAATCATACTCTTATGCCAGAGCTAGATAAAGGAATTGATAATAGTGGTTATGAAGGAGCTATTGTATTACCACCAAAATGCTCTATGTATATGGATAATCCAGTAGCTTGTGTAGATTATTCTTCTTTATATCCGTCATCGATGATTAGCCAGAATCTTTCACATGATAGTAAAGTATTGACGAAGGAGTTTGATTTGACTGGAAATTTATTAAGAGAAAGCGGAGAAAAGGCAATCGATGGCTCTTACAAATATGATAATTTACCGGGTTATGAATATATTGACCTAGAATTTGATTCATTTCGGTATGTGCGTAAAACACCTACATCGCGTGCCGAGAAAGTTAAATCAGGTACAAAAGTTTGTCGTTGGGCACAATTTCCAAACGGTAAAAAGGGTATTTTACCATCAATTCTCGAACAATTATTGAAGGCACGGTCGGATACTCGAAAAAAGCAAAAGACGGAAAAAGACCCATTCATGTGGAATATTTTAGAAAAGAGACAGCTTGGTTATAAAGTCACAGCAAATTCACTTTATGGTCAATGTGGTTCACCTACGTCTACTTTTTGTGAAAAGGACATAGCTGCATCAACTACTGCCACTGGTCGAATGATGATTATTTATGCGCGACGAATTATTGAAGAGGTATACGGAAACCGACTTTACGTACTTGAAAACGGAGAAACTGTGAAAACTAATGCCGAATACGTATACGGTGATACTGACTCCGTATTCTTTACGTTTAATCTAGAAAATCCACAAACCGGCGAAAAAATTCGTGGTAAACCAGCGCTTGAACATACAATTGAAATCGCACAGGACGCAGCAAAACTTTGTAGTCAGTGGCTAAAGCCACCGATGGAGCTTTCTTATGAGAAAACACTCATGCCGTTTATCTTAGTGGCAAAGAAAAAATATGTTGGAATGCTTTATGAAACAGACCCAAATAAAGGTAAACTCAAGTATATGGGTCTTTCAATCAAGCGTCGTGACTCTTGTGATTATTTGAAGGATGTATATGGTGGTATTTTAAACATTCTAATGAGAGAATATGATATTAAAAAAGCAATACAGTTCTTAGATAGTTCATTAACTGCCCTTCTAAAGGGTTTGGTACCAACAGATAAACTTATGATGACGAAACAATTAAAGAGTGATTATAAAAATCCGGAGCGAATGGAACATTGGGTCCTATCTGACCGTATTGGTAAGCGCGACCCAGGTAATAAACCCAAATCTGGAGACAGAATCAAGTTTCTTCATTTTGTCAATAATGATGCAAAATTGAACGGAGAGCGCATAGAAACGCCTGAATTTATTAAAGATAATAACTTGTCAATTGATTATACTTATTATATTACAAATCAACTTATGAAACCACTTCAACAGCTCTTTTCACTTGCTCTCGAACAAATCTGGGAGATTAATAAAGCCACAGTTCCTTTGAGAAAACACAGAAAGGAGGTAATTGAATTAGAAAATCAATACGAAGACAGAACTGTCTTTATGAAAAAGCGAGAAATTATGTGCTGTAAAAAAATAAAGGAAATGTTGTTTGATAAATATCTAGAGCAAATACGCAATGAAAAAACTGGTACGCGAACAATTACGAATTTCTTCCAAAAAAATTGAAGTGTATTTATTCTTATAAAATAAATACAATTTTACTATGGTCAAAGAATGTACATCGATAATAGAACACATCGGCTTTGGTGGCTTCTTTGTTTTCGAAATAATATTGACACCATATTATGTATGTGAGGAGACATATTATAGAGCACAAAATCGGATGAAAAAATATTACCGGTAGATAAACTAAATATAATTTCCTGATAAATCATTATAAATATAAAGCGGAACCTCAATAGAAAACGTTGAGTTCATAGACATATCTTGGTGCAAATAATTTTGTATAACGTTTTGTAAGCCATTCGATAAGTTTCTAACAATTTGATTTACGCTCGGCGATTGAACTTCATCATTTCCTGGTTCCGTAGGATTATTTGTTCGAATATCATATCTGCATACTGGACATCTTACATTTTGACGAAACCAATTTTTTATCGCAGTTTCGCGGAACAAATGACCACAATGAATTATTTGACATACGGACTCGTTTTCTTGAAAATCTTCTAAAGTAATAGGACAATTTGTATGTGTGTTTTCTCCCACATGATAAGTAAAGGTTTCCGTTGCACTATTAATTTGTTCTTGTGTGGCGTTTATTTGAACATCTTGGAAAAGACCAGGCATCATATTATTTACTGTCTCATTAATGATATTCGTATATATAGTATCTGAAAATGGTCTGGTATAAAATGCGTATCGATTATTATTAGGGACTGATGTGTTATTCTGATTTGATAGAGGATAGTTAGAGCCTCTTCTTTGTCTATTTATGGAGGCTTGAAAAATTTGAATATATGAAGCAATATTATCATGAAAATGTCGTTCATTTGAGCGTACTGTATGATTATATTCTAACATAAACTCATTCAACATGTATAACAAACGTTCATCTTCGCTACGGTTATGGTACCGTCTTGTAGTTTCAGAAAAAGGATTTCTATTATCCATATTGAATAGTATATAAAGGTTTATTTATATATACTTACATAAATAATATATAATGAATTTATCAAAATATCAAAAAAAAGGTTATACCGGTATCGACAACTTAGGAAATACGTGTTTTTTAAATTCGTGTCTTCAAGTTCTCAATCATACTTATGAAATGAATGAAATTTTGGATAAAAAGAATGAACAACATATGAACCCTGGAATACCGGATACAAGTATTTTGAAGGAATGGAACGATTTACGCGCAGTTATGTGGAGCGGAAACGGGGTTGTTTCACCAAACAAATTTGTACATAATGTTCATAAAATTGCCACAATTAAAAATAAGGAAATATTTACTGGTTGGACACAGAATGATATGCCAGAGTTTTTATTGTTTATGATAGAGTGTATTCATAATAGTCTTAGTCGAGGCGTTTCAATAAAAATCACTGGAAAAAAAGAGAACAAATTAGACGATGTCGCTGTACAATGTTATACGATGCTACAAAATGTTTATAGTAAGGAATATTCAGAAATTATGGATTTGTTTTTTGGGATATATATGTCAGAAATATCATCAATGGTTGACGGAAGTATACATGCTATAAAACCAGAGAATTTTTTTATGTTGGATTTACCAGTTCTTGATGGGAATAAACTGGCGTCTAATCTATATGATTGTTTAGATATATTCACGAAGACGGAATATTTAAATGGCGACAATGCTTGGTTCAATGAAAAAACGGGAATAAAGGAAGATATTAAAAAACGTATTACATTTTGGAACTTTCCTAAAATTTTGGTGATATCATTGAAACGATTTTCACCGGACGGACAGCAAAAGCTAAATAGTATGATTGATTTTCCTTTGGAAAACTTGGACTTATCTAAATATATATCGGGGTATAGTGCGTCGACATATAAATATGATTTATACGGGATATGTAACCATAGTGGTGGAGTAATGGGAGGTCATTATACATCTTTTGTGAAACATATAGACGATAAATGGATTCATTTTAATGATACAAATGTTGAAATTCTTAATAACCCACAAAACATTAAAACACCTTTGGCGTATTGTTTATTTTATAGAATAAAGTCACTAGGAAAGTAATAATTCGCAAAATTTTATACTTTGTTATAATATATAATGGATTCTTCAGATAATAATAATATAACTAGTGATTTGACTAAATTATATAACATGGTTTTTAATAAGTCGACATTACTATTAATTATATGGTTTTTAGCATTGCACTTTGTTTGTTATCGATTATTGAAGTTTTTTTTTAGTGAGAACTTGGATACTTTAGATTATCAATCGAAGCTGAGTAGAATGTTAGATATTGCTGTGTTCTCTTTTCTTTTACTATTTTTGACCGCTTCTTATTATTCAGTTCCGGATAAAGATAAAGAAACTATGTTAGAAAGTCTTGCTCTATCATTTAAAAATTATGCTAACGATAAAGACTCCATCTATAAATGTGTGGTTTTTTTATTATTATTTTATTGCGGGATTTATTTATTTAGAATACCAATGAATTCGGAAACAAAACCGGCATTTATTTCTTGGACAGAGTTTGGCGCTTGGACTCTGTTTCTTATAATTGTTTTTGTGAAGTTTTTTAACGACGTCTTTGGATTCTCAATGATTGACATTATTTATTCATTTTTTGACTGGTCAGGTTTACCTGACAATTCCGGGGTAGATAATTCTGTTCAAGTAGCGCAAGTTGGTTCTAATAACAATGATGAAGATGAAATATGTGATGACGACGAATTGATTGATGAAGAAGATGTACCTTATATTCCGTTAAAAGACAACTCCTCTAAAAAAACTAATCCTATTCTTACTCCTAATCCTAATCCTATTCCTAATCCTATTCTTACTCCTAATCCTAGTATTTTTAATTCAATACTAAATAATTTTATGCCAACTTTAGCTTCTGTATATAATTTTAACTCGATAACTACAACCAATATGCCCAATACAAAAGTACCTAATATAAATGTACCTACCACAAATATCCCTACCACAAATACCCCTACCACAAATATCCCTAATACAAATATCCCTACCACAAATGTGCCTACCACAAATAAGCCTACCACAAATATCCCTACCACAAATAAGCCTACCACAAATGTGCCTACAACCACATTATCAGATAATATAACTGTGAATACGTCAACAACAAATAGTTTAGATTCTAATACTTCGACAACAAACAAAGCATCTACTACAACTACGAATACTTCTGGATTTCGTAATATGACTGAATCTTTTAATACAATGGCACCATCATCAAATAGTGATTCTGAGGTGTTTAATATATCTGGTAATTTTACTTATGATGATGCACAGGTTGTTTGTGCAGCGTATGGTTCAAGTTTAGCTAATTATGACCAAATCGAGAATACCTATAATAATGGTGGTGAATGGTGTAATTATGGTTGGTCAGATGGCCAACATGCGTATTTTCCTACACAAAAATCGACTTGGACAAAATTACAACAAAATTCGGATACATCAATACGTCATAAATGCGGTCGACCAGGTATAAACGGCGGATACGTTGAAGATAAAACAAAACAAATGGGTATTAACTGTTATGGAATTAAGCCCGCTCCTACTGAATTAGATAATGAACTTCTTGATAAACAAAAATCTGTAATTACTGCTAAAACGCAGCAAGATATTGAATTAGAATCAAAAATACAGTATTGGAAACAACTTATTTCAAATGGCGTTATTAGCGTGAATCATTACAATCAATCTACTTGGTCTGAAAATGATACAAAAACGCCAGTTCCTGTAACAAATGTTTCAGTTGAGTTAGATGACGAACAACCTAGTACGCTTCAATCAACAATAAATGAGATTACAACACTGTCTTCTTCAAATTCAAAGAAATCAGGAACTAAAATAAAGAATTCTAAAATCAAATCGCGAGAAACCGAAAACAATACTACAACAATGACTCCTACCATAAGCAAGCAGGCTCTAGGTAACACAACAATGACTCCTACAATAAGTCAAAAGCTCATAGGCAACACAACAATGAATCTACAACAAACTACAACGAATGCAATGAATCAGTCTCAAGGTTTATTAACAACATTAGGTCCTCCCAAAATGAATAATCCTAATTTTAATACCACCATTACCAATACTATTATTCCAGCAAATAGTACCAAAACTAATAATCCTAATTTTAATACTACAAATACAATTATCCCTGCAAATGCTGCCAAAAAATAATTCCATTTATAATGAAGGAATTATTTTTTCATTTTCTTTGTAGATGTTTTTTTGGATTTAAAAACGTGCTTTGCCACAGCATCATATAATTTTTCAAAATGACTTTCTTCTATTGTTCCACCAATTATTATTTTTGCGGAATTATCAGAATCTCCTCCTTTCATTGAATTACTTGATGAAACATAAAGACCAGCAGGTACAGAGAAAGGTGATAAATGGTTAATTTCCGATTCTAAAATATTGTTTATCGAAAATCCGCCAATCATTGTACCACCACTTTGTTCTCGAAATCTATATTGTTTAAGAATTGAATTATCCATTTATATTTTAGGTTATATTTATTTTGAAACAACACGTAATTCTTGTACTATCGAAACATCTCGTTGTTCTCTTAGATAATTCATAATAAATTGTACTTGTTCCTTATCAGCAATGATATTGTCTAAACACACTTCTATATACGAAAAAGAGAGCGTACTATATTCTTTTTTCTCAATGATTTTTATTTCCCCGGTTCCTAGCTTTATTTTTTTATCCGCTAAATTATTGTCTATCATATATTTTGAAATAAATTGACTAAGTTCATTTTTACTATCTCTTAATTTTTTTGTATGTTCATTTATTGTTTTTAATTTGGAGTCAATAAGTGCCCATTTTTGAATATTTTCTTTGAATTGGTCCATATTATAAATAATATAATATGTCTTTGTTTATTGTCGCAATCTCTTAATTTCTTCTCTTCCTCCTTCCACCCATTTTAATGGGCTCTTTTGTGGGCTCGGGTTCACCACCAGCCATCATAACGGGCTCCTTGGTGGGCTCGGGCTCCCCACCAGCCATTTTAAGGGGCTCCTTAGTGGGCTCGGGCTCTCCACCTCGCTTCTTTGTCTTTCTCATTTTTTTAGAGTCGCGTTTCATTGTTTTATATACTTTTTTTGCTGCTTTCATGGCGTGACCTAATTTGTATCCCTTCTTGGATTTGTTCTCACTGTAGATTTTTTTTACTAAATCTGTCCAGGCAGTCATTTTATATATTACGCGGAGATAATATATGAAATTATTTACTATCAATTACGGCCCTTTTTTGTAGTACGTCTGCGTTTCCCTCCTTTCTTAACGGCAGTACGACGGCGCTTAGTAAGTTCATTGAGTCCTAAAAGAGCCAAAGAAGCAGTTAAATCGACTCCAGTGGAACCACCGCGTCTACGGCGTTTTCCGCCCATCTGTTGCTTCATCGCAATAGTGTTATCATTGGGAACCGCGCGATGTTGGTCATTAATGCCTCCGTATACCGAAACGGCGTTATCTGCTGCTCCAGCACCACCTTTCATAGTTTTACGAGCTCCTTTTCTGGGCATTATATATTGTGCATAGATTATTTCCTAAATCAATATCTTGAGTATCAAGCGAAGCATGCTGATACGTTGCCAGTTCCAGGACATGGTGCTTTTCCTGGTATTGCTTCGCCAGGGTTATATTTTTTCCCCCCCACACGCTTAGTTTTCCTGCTTTTACGAACAGTCTTCTTAATCGATTTACCACTTCTAAAGGTTCTACGCACAGTTTTTCTGGACATTATAATGTAGCTAGATTATTTCCTAAATCGCCCTTGGAAAAATGTTTGTTTTTTGAATTGACTGATACAAATGAATTATCAAAAATAAATTCGCTAAAATCAAAAACAATAACAAAACATTATACACACAAATAAACCAAATATATAGGTAAATTTCATTATACATCATATTTCCCAATGGTTTAATAATTTCACGCACCTCTTTATGAAGGTCCTCGCTCTGAAAAAATTCTATACACGTATCACGAATTGTTTTCATATGCTAATCAATGAAACTATTATTAATTGGTAAACTAAACCTATTGATTTAATAATCTGTCGTTTATTTTTTGGCGCAGTGCTTCAACATTAAAAGCATCCGGTAAAACACCATTTTTAAAGAACACGGTTTCATATTTTGCTTTATATGCTTCTTCATTATTGTCCAATTCGACTACCTTTTTAAATAATTGTTGGAAATCATTTTCTGTATAATGTGGTTCCAAATACAATATAGCATCCATGTTTACGTAGTTGGATATATTTGGACATCCCCAATAGATAGGAATTGTGCCCCCGCAATAAGCGTTTATTAATTTTTCTGTAAAATAATTAGGTTGCGAATGATTCTCAAAACAAATCATGAATTTATAATCGTTCATAAATTCTAAATAATCCATTGACCCAAAAGAACCAGGACATGTCATATTATTCATATATCTCCCGCAAGAATCTACCTGTTTATATTTGGATAATTCAGAAAAAAAATTATTGCGAGCCTTACATCCATCATGACTAGATGCAAATAAACAAAATTTTGATTTGTTTTTTGTAAGTTCTCTTTTTACTAGCAAACTATTTTTATCAATAACTTCGTTTGTAAGTACATAATGAGAAGCAAACGGAAATATGATGACGTTTTTTTTTTCTTCGGCAACTGGGATAAAATTTATATCAAAATTTTCAGGGTCATCGAAATAGCTTTCGCCAGTAACTTGTAAGCGAATTGCTCCTTTATAATTGCTCATATCACGTTTATGAAATGTTTCAGATACAACGACCGTTCTATCTACATCTCTAAACAAATCTTGATAGAGTTTTTCATTTTCCGGTGACGACCAGTCTCCTAAGTCTATTTTTTTCTCAAATTTCTCTGTTTTGTTTAATGTAGTCAACATAAGCAACAACAATATTAAAATAATTGACAGTATAAAAATGGTAATGGTTGTGTGTTTCATTGTTATATATTATATTCGTTTTTTTATTCTATAAAAAACCAGGTCAAATTATAAAATGGAGAACATTTATGAAACAAATGATAGTTTTCAGTTTAATAAATTGAACCTACTAAAGCCGGTTTCTTCTGCTGGTGGTAATTATTTTATTCGATTTACTATTGATGGTAATCATTTGTACATCCAACCACCTAAGTGTAAGACAAAACAGGGTATTGTAAAGGCTGGTAAAAAATACTATACCGACCTGATGTTTTCAAACGCCAACGACCAATTTATTCGATGGATGGAAAATTTAGAAACATATTGCCATGAGTCTATTTTTAAAAATAGAGAACAGTGGTTTGAAGGAGATATGGAAATGCACGATATTGAGAATTATTTTACATCACCTATGAAAGTTTTTAAGTCTGGTACCTATTATATTGTCCGTACAAATGTTCCTACTGCTTTAGGAAAACCAACTTTGAAATTTTATGACGAATTCGAGAACGAGGTTAGTTTAGAAAGCATTAATGAGCATACTGATATTGTCAATATAATCGAAATACAGGGTATCAAATGTTCAGCAAAGAGTTTTCAGATTGAACTTGAAATTAAACAAATGATGGTATTTAAACCAGTAAAATTATTTGAGCGATGTATTATTAAGTCAAATCCGATTACTGTTGCTGAAGAAACTGTTATTAGAAAATTAGACGAAGAGGAAGATGTGTTAGAGGATGAGAATCAACCAGCCTCTCTAGAAGAAGAAGAAGATGCAATGATTCAAGAACAGACTTTAGAACATTTTTCAGAACCAGAAGAGAACATAATTGTTGAACTACCAAAAAATCCTTTAAATGACGATGAAGAAACTTTAGCTATACCCGAAATAGAAGAAATTGACTTTCCTTTAGACATGCTATCTATCGAGGATACAGTTCAAATAAAGAAACGTAATGATGTTTATTATGAAATGTATCGTGAAGCTAGAAAAAAAGCAAAAATTGCCAAGGATTTAGCACTTTCGTCTTATTTAGAAGCAAGAAGAATAAAAAACACCTATATGTTGAATGACATAGTAGATAGCGATAGTAGCGATTTAGAGGACTTGGACGCCGAAGATGAATAACCGAAAAACATTTAGGCGGACCGATTTCAGCAATAAATTAAACGATATAGTATAAATAATTTTATCAACCGATATTATAAACCGATGTTGAAGAATATTTCGCAAGGCGTTTCTAAATTTTTTACTAATGAGCGTATCGTTGTTTTAGTAATTTTTCTTATATTAGTGTGGGGTCTTTTGGCTTATTCTGGTAGCAAAAGCAGCCGTGTAGATACTTTCTTTGGCTCTGATTCCACTCCTTCATATACTGGAGATGTAATACCCGCTAGTCCTGCGTCCAATTCTATGGACAATAATAACGTAGCCGCAACCTCTAGTCCTGTTGATAATACCCACGACTCAATTATGGGTGATTCGTCAATTGCTACAACGGCGAACCCCGCGGATTTATTACCCACGGACCAGAACAGTCAGTGGTCAGCATTAAATCCTAACACCATGAATCAGGGCGACGTACTTATGCCCGATTTACTTCAGGCTGGTTATCACATCGGTTTGGATACTATTGGCCAAACCCTAAGAAATGCCAATCTTCAATTACGTTCTGACCCTGTTATTCCAAGGTCTCAAGTAGGACCCTGGAACCAAAGCACCATTGAGCCCGATTTAGGCAGAGTAGCACTCGAAATTGGCCAAGGAGGTCATTAACGTCGAAACATTGTTTATAATAATTTAAATACTGTATTAAATTATTATATGGTCTTATTTTAGAGATACCATGGACTATGAAGACATTATTGGATTTACCGTTATTATAGCCTTTTTGTGCTTTTCATACTATATTTATACAGATGGTATTGAAAGTTTTCAATTAAATTGTATTATTTCTACGGTTGATGGGGAAAAATATTGCGTACGTGATAGGTCAAAACTACAGGATGCCGCCGATTTATTAGCTAGTATGACTAAAAAGTGTAAGGACTTGGTTGAATATTGTGGTAAGAAACATCCCGATAACGAAGCAGTAAAGCGCTTGGTAGCTGGATTTAAACCCAATAAAATCATGGAAACATTACCAACTAGTTCCTATACAGCATATAGCGAGAACAAGGGCGAAAAAATTGCGTTCTGTTTAAATACTAAAAAAGAGGAAAATGATGGGCTCATTGATATAGAAACCTTGACGTTTGTTGCTATTCATGAGCTATCGCATGTTATGACAGTATCGATTGGACATAAACAAGAATTTTGGGATAATTTTAAATTTCTTTTAGAAAATGCAAAGGAGTCTGGTATTCACGTTCCTAAAAATTATAAAGAGGAGCCCGTAGAATATTGTGGTATGAAAATTACGGATAATCCTTATTATGATTCATAAAGAACATTCTTCTAATTGGGTCAATTCGTTTTTCGTATTCACACCTGATACGTAAATGTTCTCGTTTTTTTCCAATTGAATTGTTTTCACAGGTATAAATCTATTTTTTAACAGTTTTATTATATCTGTTAAATAATATTCCTGTTGCGCATTTTCATTATCAATTTTGGGTATAAATTCGTTTAAATAAATTGAGTGAATACAATAAATTCCTGTGTTTATCAATGTTATTGATTTTTCTGAATCGCTACAATCTTTCTCTTCAATTATTTGCAATAAATCACCTCGTTTATTAATTATTGCTCGACCGTATCCTGTTGGGTTCTCAAAATTGGCAGTCAGAACACTAATATCGCTGTCTTGTTCTACTATTTTTTTAAGCGTTTCATAATTCATTAAAGGCATATCTCCATTTACAATAAGTACCTTTTCTGCGTCTTTATAATCTGGTAAACAGCATAATATGGCGTGTCCCGTTCCTTTTGGTTCGGGCTGTTGTACAAACGTTATATCATTAATTCTTATATATTTTAATAAGCATGCTTGAATAATATCATGAAATTTACCTGTAACTATTATAATTTTTGTTGGTTCTAATTGTCTCACAGTTTCAACTATACGGACTAGCATAGGCTTTCCTTTAAATAAATGTAATACCTTAGGTAGACTTGATTGCATACGCTTTCCTTCTCCTCCTGCTAAAATAGTTACAGTTAAAGAATTCATTATATTATTTTTATATAATTTATTAATATGAAAATAACGTATTAACGAGATTGCAATAAATTTCTCATGTTACTTGTAACTGTCGTTTTAGATGCAGCAAATGTAGGTGCTGTTACTGTAGGAGCAGATATTGTCCTTGCAAAATTATATTTGGGTGTTGACTCTGTCGCTGATAATACGGGTACTTGATTAAATCCATTAGACTTTAAATAACCACATACATATTGATATAGCTGATTAACAGAAACATTATGACGATAATTACGTAATCCATTAATAAAAGCATTTGTAAAGGCACCCTGCGACGTTTCATCAGCTTTAATAAATGCGTCTGCGCTAGTTTGTTCATCTTTACACCCACTAATTATGCAAATATTCGGATTAGCAATAGTGCCTACCTTATTATTTTGTATTTTTGACCATGAGATAGGGCTATTATATTGGAACGACCATTCTAAATCGCACATGGTGCCACTATGGCATGCGTCAAATAACAATAATGCTTTACATTTAATATTTTTAACAATAGCTAACAAATCTTTATCCGTAATAAATCCGTTTGTTTGAAAATCGCAGGGCACTAAAATATTGTCTAATCCATTATTTGTGTAGGAATTTTTGTTTGGTATTTGAGAACCATGGCCGCTATAATGAATCCATATTTCATCTAAACTTGTGGATTTATTAACAATATCGGTCAAATTATTAATAATATTTGCACGTGTTGGCATAGTTGCTGCATTATTTATGTCGTCTCTCAAAATTGTTATGCTATCATAATCGTACGCATCCGTTAAAACGTCTCGTACATTGATAACATCATATACACACCCTTTTAAAGTGATAGAAGGAATAGCCAAATAATCAATACCGATAAGTAACGCACGCTTCATGTTTATATTTTACATGCAGATATTATTCCATAGCGTCAAATCATAATAAAATAATAGATAATTGTATATAAATGGAAATTATACCGAAACATGAAATAATAAAGATATTTCGTTATGATTCTGCTGGTAAAAAAAAAGAAGTATACGTTTTTCAGGGCTCTGAATCCGCTGCTTATGAACTTAACGAATTATTTAGCGAAATAGAACTAGAGGAAATAGAAATTTACAAAATAAAAGTTATCTATTCGAAGCAACAAATCCATAAAGATGATTCTATACGTATTTTAAAAAAAAAAATTGTAAATGAAATGGGCTTAACATATGATGAAATTTACATGTTTTCTTATGTTCAAGAAAAAATAAACATATTGCGATTGTATCAGGAAATTACTTCGAATGAAAAATACGATTTTACTCATGCAATGTTTTTGCAAGTATTGAGAAATCTTGGACTACAGCCTACTATTATCAATGAGTTTAATCGCAAAGAAGTATACAATTATGATGATTTAATGGGATTTGGTCTTCATGAAAGATTATTAGATGTTCCAGTATCAGTAGGCCAAAAATTTACTCGTACTATGAATTTTTTGTTTTCGGCATGTCCTTTCCATTTAACACAAGACGCAACAAGTTTATACAAAATGAATCCCGAAAATCCTTTGGTCGAATTTGAGAACCAACTGCTTTTTTATTTTGGTAATTTTTATAGAAACACCATTTATTTATGTACTGCGCCCGAACTTTTTGATTATGCTCTAGGTCATCATATTCAAGAGGAGTTCATAAGTCAAACCTATTATCCCTTATTATTCAATAATGATATTACAAAAAAAAGTGCGTTTGTCGAGAACCGTGCCGAACTATTAACATTGGTGCAAACTAAAACTCTAAAATTATATGATACAATTGATATGTTTTACAATATTTTTTATACAAAAAAATTGGAGATTCCTTATTTAAATCGTGGAATCACTTATTTTGATATAATTATTCATCCTAATAGTAAAACTATAATGCCTTTAGAAGCCATCTTTAAAAATATTCACGCAACACAAACCTGTCCATTTATAAAATATAATCCAGGTTCTCGAAAGGAGAATATTTATCGTTTATATTCACTACAAACAAATAAAGTCGGTAAAAAGATTCCCTTTTTATCTAAAAACCTAATCATGAATTTGTCAAAAAATACCGGTAAATCGAAACAATTGTCTTTATTTAAACAGTGTATTTATGATAGCGCTTTACATGATTTTTTTGTTGATTTTGATTATAACGGTGATATTCATTTGCGCTGCGAATTAACTAAAGCTATCGATAAAGACCAGGTCTTTGATTTTATCGTTCAACATTTTAATCCGACTATACGTACAATGAACCAATTTTTAGATAAAACTGGTTACACATTAGATGAGTTTGTATCATTTGAATTACCCAATATCGAATTTGTTAACCTGAGATATAAAATTATTTTGGAAAAGGTCAAGGATGTTAATATTAAAGAAAAAGCAGGTTGTCTAACTAGTATTTTTGATATAATTGATGATAGTAGTCCAGAGAAAACGGTTTTACGTTATAAGCGCGTTTCTAATTTCCAAAAAATGGACTCGATGAATGCTCTTATTAATGAGATATATAGTCAGACGAATAATGAAAGAGCTGTTGTAGAAAGATTGATGCAAAATTATCAGTTATCAGAGAATGATGCTCTTGTTCATATATCCAAGTTTTTGAATGCACATACACGTATTCAAGGTGCGTTTGTAAACAAAGAATTCTCTATTGCGGAAAATCCTGGGTTTGAAACCGTAATTCGTATTATGCCTTTTGAAAAACAAATAGTTGTTGATATAGATAATATTAATGCTATTGATTATATTGATGCATTATCAATATACATGGATAGCTTTATTCGTATGATTCAATATCCTGAATCTATAAAAGTAAGTGCTGCCAAAATAAAACAAATGTGTAGTCGTACTGATTTTGGTGAAGATGTCGCTGTCAAAAACATGATTGTGCCAAACACAATGTCTTCTGTTCAGCCATTAACATTTGGTAAAAATCTTCTTTTATTAGGTGAAGACGATTTTACCGAAGAGGAAGAAGAAGACCAGGGTTTAATATTAGAAGATTATGCCGATAATGATGATGATGAAGGTTTGATACCGGAAGAAGAAACAGATTATGAACCTACTCTTGAAAATACCGTGCATAGTGATGTTAAAACACAAGATAAGCCAGTGAACACAACAGAAATACTTATTGATGAACGCCCAAAAGAAGATGAAGATGAAGATGAAGGACTTATATTTGACGAATTTGAAGGTGGAGCACCTGTTGATGGCTCTATGTTAGATGGTAAACCCTTTAAAAAGAAAGACATATTTTTCAACAAAATGAAACGCCTAGAGCCAAAAATATTTGGCGTGAAAAGTGATGGTAATTTTGGTTCCTATGCTCAATTATGTGGAAGTAATTATAATAAACAACCTGTTATTTTAACTCAAGCTGAGAAAGACGAAATCGATAAAAATCACCCTGGCTCTTATGAGAACTCCGTTAAATATGGCACTGATTCAAATAATCCTTATTATTATATTTGCCCTCGATTTTGGTGTTTATTAACTAATACGAGTATTACCGAAGAGGAAGTCCAATCCGGAAAATGTGGTACTATTATACCAAAAGACGCAAAAACTATTCCTAGGGGAGCATACGTATATGAATTTACTGATGACAAATATCACAAAAACAAAGAGGGAGAATATATAACACATCACCCCGGTTTCCGTGAAGCTGGTTCAAACAAAGATGGACACTGTGTTCCCTGTTGTTATAGTAATTGGAACTCTGATATTCGTAAAACACGCCGTCAGCAATGTGAAAATCCAGAGGCACAGATTGAACCAGAGGTTAACAATAAAGCACAAAATGTACTTTATATCGTTGGATTTGATAAGTATTTGAAACAATTCCGATTTGGATTTTTACCTCCAGCGGTTGAACGTTTTTTCAGTATTAATCATTCAAAAATAATTACTAAAAACAATCCTGCATTGATTAAAACTAATACACCGGTGCTTTTGCGATATGGAGTAGAACAGTCTTTAAAACAGTCTTTGGTCGGGTGTTTGGCTGATATTTATGCTTCTCAAAAAAATATTGCCTTACCAACTATAGCCGAAATGCGAGATGTTCTGTCTAAGGCTATTACGCTTGATATGTTTTTGAAGTATAATAATGGTTCTCTACCCTCAGTATTTAAAACTGGGTCGGTTCGCACAAAACTTGGTGCTGATGTTATAGGTAAATATTCGGGTACTGATTTTTATAAATCATTGGATACTGCTAATGAGGCACAATATGATTTTTTAGAAGATACAATAAGTGCTTTTGAGAACTTTTTGGCCTTTATACGAGACGAAAATTCGACCATCGACCATACATATTTATGGGACGTGGTAACCACAAAAAATCCTGCTCTGTTCGATAGAGGATTTAATCTAGTTATTTTTACAATAGTAAATAATGACATTACAGATAAAGTAGAGATTTTATGCCCTACAAATTCATATTCAAAAAACCATTTTTCGTCATTGAAAGACAGTATTTTATTGTTAAAACACGATAATTTTTATGAGCCCATTTATCAATATGAGCTCAAAGAGAACAAAATTATTATCAAAAAGTCTTTCCATGAAGATAATATTATGAAAAATGTTAAAAAGACTTTTGCTGCAATTAAAAACTCGATGAATGAATATTGTAGTGCTTTGCCTAGTATGCCAAAAGTATATCATTTCAAAAAGAATATAACTGCTGAACAATTAGCTGATGTATTACAGAAAGCTAGTTATTCTATTGGTAGCCAAGTAATGAATTATCAAGCTAAAATAATAGGCTTAACAATAACTAAGCCTACTGGAGAAAAAAGTATTTTTGTACCGTGTTTTCCATCAAATCAATTGGATAATTTTAATACGGTATCAATGGAATCAAATGTTTGGCAAAACTATCGCATGACGCGAGACGAATTGACTCATTTATCAAAAAAACTTAAACTACCGATTAGTCCACGTTTTAAACTAATTGAAAATAATATGATTGTGGGTTTAATAACTGATACAAACCAATTCGTTCAAGTATTTCCTCCGGAAGAAAATGTTGAAAAAGACGGAATTGAGGAAATTCAAGGAACGAATCTTGCTCTTGCCGATAAAGCCTTGGCTTTAAGACAGGAAAGTGACCCAACTCGAGTAACAATGATTCGAAATATAGCACTGGAAACCAAAATATATAATTCATTTAGAAGTACGATACGAGTTCTTTTGAATCAATTCCGTAATCGAAATTACAAAGAACGTATTCAGAAATTTATAAATAGTGATAATATAACATATTTGGAAAAACTTAAGAACGTAGAATTATTATTAAGAAAATTGTGTAAATCAAGCATTCAGTTTGTTGAAAGTGTCCCAGTAGAATTGTTAGATGAATATTTAGATGTGAACGTAGGCAAAGACCGAGGTCAAACCGAGCTCTGTCTTATTAATGAAGAAAATGACTGTAAATTAATTGTTCCAAAAATACATTTGGTGAGTGCAGTTGATAACGAAAAATTGTATTTTGGTAGAATGACAGATGAATTTATTCGTTACCAGCGCATACGCTCTTTTATGTTTGAACCAAAAGTATATTTAAACATTAGTAGCACCAATTACAAAATAAGTGCAGACGAATTTATTATTTTACAATCATTATTAACCAATGAATATTTTGAAAACTTGGTGCCTTATCCTTCGGGAAAATATATAACCTACGATTTTTCTGAGCCAGTAGATAGCCAGAGTTATTTAAATACGAATATATATGATATGAATAAAAAAGGCAATCTAGCCACAGCTATTGATGAAGAGAAAACAAAATGTATCAAAGAAACACGCGATGTCTATGGAAATTCTGAAAGTTATTGGAAACAATTATTTCCAAAAACTGCGAAGGAGGTCGTACTTCAAAAAGAGCCCAATTGTAGTTTCTTTTTGTTTGGTATGATACTTTATGAGAGAACATCCAAATATCATTCAATTCAACAAATTAAACAATTGTTATGGGATGCATACTTACCTTTATGGGAAGATTATAGTATTAAATTTGAGGATATTTTAGCTAAGCAGGGTAAGGTTGACTTTGTCCGTAAATTAAAAGGTGGTATTGTTGATATGGAAACTCTTGTTAAAAGTGAGGAATATTATTTAACTAATTTAGATATTTGGATACTGGCTAGTAAAATGAACTTACCAATTGTACTATATTGCGAAAAACCCTTCAAAAATATGATAGTCGATATAAAATGGCTCGTTTTATCAGGGTCTTCTGATGATTCCTATTATTTTGTACGTAGTCCTATTGTTATTGAACGAAATATTGTACCTGTATATCAAATGGTAAAACCCTGTCTCAAGTTTAGTGAAGTACGTGGATTCGCAGGAATGGTTGAAAGTGGAATGCGGGGAGAAGAGGAATACAAAAAGAGTTTGATATCATTTGATACTTTCTTACGTGAATATAGTACTCGCTAAAAAAATAATATAAAATATATAAATTTATATTACTTATTAATAATGGCAACAAACAGAACTGAGCAAATGAAAAAAATACAGGCTGATGCGCTTGAACTTTTTAGTAGAAAGAATGCGGATTATGGAGATGCATTCGCAAAATATGGTGTTATTGGTGTTTTGATGCGTATAGAAGACAAAATACAGCGTTCATTATCTATAACAAAAAACGGCGTAAACTTAGTCAATGATGAAGGTATCAGAGATACACTGTTGGACTTACATAATTATTCAGCAATGGCTCTAATGCTTTTGGACGAATAATTATTGACTCAATATGTCAACTGCAAAATTTACTAATTCCTGTAAATTTTCGACATGAGCAATAGTATATCGGTTTGTTTCCTTTGCTAATAATGTATTTGCGAAAACTGGTTTGTCGCTTTTAATTATTTTTCCTAATTTTGTATAAACTTCCGTAACCCAATCATCGCAGTACCAGTTTTTAATCTCCTTTGGATAAAAATATCCAAGTAATTCGACGTGTTTTTTATGTAAGAAAGGGTGAGTAGCGATTCTTATATTATCTTCGTCTATAGCCCAACCTAAACATATATCTTCATTCTTTTTGAAATATTCAGTGAACTTATTGACATAATCAAGTTCAAAAATGTTTAAATCATCCGCAAATACAGATATATATTCTGCGTCGTATTCATTTATTGCAACTGTGGCAAGTTGATTTACTATACAGACATAACTTTTATCAAAGTTATTGAAAAAATGGAAATGAAAGTTTTCCGGTAGACGTGATTTTATTTCGTCAATGTTTTTTAAATAAAACTCATCATCGTCATCAATACCTATTATTAATTTATATTTTGATATGTCTAATTTTTTCAGTGATGAGTATAAAATGTTTATTACTGCACAAGAATCCACGTTCTGATAATTCATATTTCTTGAAGTAGTTGGTATAATAAACACAACCTTGTCTTCATTCGACATAGTCTCTGTAGTTTTATTATAACAACAATAGCCTATTAGTATTATTATGAAAAATATTATAATATGTGCCAAAATATTTCGGTAGGCCGCTATTTTCATAATATTTTATATAATATATATCTATAATTTATTTTTGTAATGGTTTATATGTAAATCATTTTTCTCATTCATATAGGCCGCACATTTCACATAATTATCATCATTACCATTACTTGTTTCGTTTGCGCCATTGTGTAATGCATCACTACCTTCTCCGTGTTCCATTGGTCTTTCTACTATTTCACCTTTATTTATTATAAAAATGGGTATTTTATTTTTATTTAAATAATTCGATAAGAAAAAGTCGTCCGATTGAAAACAATATTTTGGTAACTGTAATATATATTCATCAGAAATGTCGATAGTGTCTAAAAATTTTTTTTTGTATAAAACACCACTATAACCCTCTAAAAATTCAGAAAAGTATGTATTTGGCGGAATATCTTCTTCTTTTACATGTTTTGGCGGTCCTGTTACTATGTACCAACTACTACTAGATATAACTGAGTCAGGAAAAATTTTTGAATATTTCAAAAAGGTTTCAATCATACCTTTGTGATATAAAATATCATCATCTATAGATATAATTATTGTTTCTGGGTCATCAAATAATCTTCGTGTTGGTAATATTTTAGTTGCTGGTCCAATATCTTCACATTTATTTATTTGAATAAGCTTATTTGATGTGATAAAATCAGGTAGTTTGTCAAATTTATCGCCGGTTCTTTTAAATACGTGAGGTAAATTTAAAACAATCGCGCTCGGTAAAATTGTTTGCTCCATAATTCTATCAAGAGTCGGTTTTATTTTAGATATTCTTTTTGGGGATGTAGTTAATGATATTACTATATCTGGTGATATACCTTCATTTAATTTCTTTCCGCATGATAAAAATAAGGATGTAATTAAAATTGCACATAAAAATAAAATAAAAAAGATAGACGATGATTTCATAAATATAATATATGCTTATAGATTATATTTATGATTATTAAAAAAGAAAAAAAGGGTTCAGTAACTGTATACCATGTTGGAAAAGATTTTGATAATACTGTTATGGAAAAGAAAATGAATACTTTTCTTAAACGAGAACAAATATCTTTAATAATTGATGATGATACTGACGTTTATACTGAAGATGGTAGACTTTTACTCACATTTAGAAAAAATGCTATAAAAAATAAGGAGCATATTGACCAATTCTATGACAATATTATTAAATTTGCTAAAAATGTAAGTAGTAATCGCGGAAATGCATCTGGCGCAAAAAAGATTGGCTTGGATACAAATCCTAAGGTTATGAGCAATATTTTTGGTTATTTTGATAAATGGTCGGCTTCACAAAAAATTATTTTTCGTAAATTAAATAAAACGCCGAAAATCAGTGTTCGTGAATGCCGATTTAATATGGACCATCCCGAGGAATATAAGAAAACTATTCCTATGATTCAAGATATTGATGAACAATATGCAAAATTAACTCCTGAACAGTATCGTCTTCAGAGGCGTAAGGCAAATCAAACTCATTTTAAAATTCCAAATACTTCTTTTACAACTGTAACCACTAATGTTAATTATCAGACAACTGTTCATACTGATAAAGGCGATGATATTGAAGGGTTTGGTAATTTAGCTGTTATTGAACGTGGACATTATGAAGGTGGAGAAACCTGTTTTCCTCAGTATGGTATTGGTGTAGATGTACGTACTGGTGATATTCTTTTTATGGATGTTCATCAACCCCATGCTAATTTACCTATTAAAAAGCTCACGGAAGATACCATTCGTCTTTCTATAGTTTGTTATTTACGAGAACGTGTTTGGAAAAATTCTATGGGAAGAACCAAAAAGCATTTTGAGCGCTACAACAAGACAATCAAGAAAATATTTAATCGTTAAAATGAAGTTGTCCAAAAAAAATAATAATATAGTATATACATTAATATACTATGTCATCTGATTATGTTGTTGCGATACCCTCATATAAACGCACTAACGAATTAATAAATAAATCTCTCAAGACACTTAAGGCTGGTGGTGTTGCAGCTGGTAAAATACATATATTTGTTGCTAATAATGAGGAACGCGATATTTATGAAAAGGCAGTTCCTAAAGAGCTTTATGGTAAAATTGTCGTTGGCTTAAAAGGTATAACAGCTCAGCGCAAATTCATCGTAAAATATTTTCCAGAAAATAAATACGTAGTTTCTATCGACGATGACGTAGAGCAAATTGAGAAAATGGATGGACCGACCAAGCTCGTAAAAATTAAAAACGTAGATAAATTTTTTCGAGATGCATACGATGAATTGAAAAAACACGGTCTTTATATTTGGGGTATTTATCCTGTTCGTAATCCCTTTTTTATGAAGCCGAAAGTAACCACTGACCTTAAATTTATCATTGGTGTGCTTCGTGGTACAATTAATCGTCATGATAAAGATTTAGAGCCATCCGACGGAGCGGAAAGTAAAGAAGATTATGAACAGTCTATTTTATATTTTAAGAAAGATGGAGGTGTCGTTCGATATAATAATATCACTACCAAGACAAAATTTAATGCCCCTGGTGGATTAGGCACTGAGCGCCATGCTATGAATAAAACGGCGGCCGAATATTTAAAGAAAACTTACCCTGATTTGATTACTATTTTTCATCGTAAGAATGGTATGACCGAAGTAAGATTAGCAAGGGCCAAGAGCGCTGCTACACTAAAGAACGTGTCGGTATCGAAACTTAAAAATAAAACACAGAAAAAGAGATAAACATTATACTATCAAAATATATAATGTTTATAAATTTAGTAGATACTATCCTACATTGTATTTACTCATTTTTTATGGCAGATTATGAAAAAATTAAAATAAAAATTGATGATGAAGAAAAAAATGCTCTTCGTAATGATAGTTATTATATTACAATAGGAGATGCTTTTGACCATGTTCTTGCTAGTGATTGATTAAAGACCAATATCATAATCATCATCGCAACCGCCAACATCTGTATGTTTTATCGCGCTTAAATTGTTTTGAATAATTACATTATTTTTAGCACAAACATCGGTTTTATCTTCCATCCCACCAAATTCTTTCTCAATTTCATTATTTGCGTCTTTCATGTCTACTTCCACATCTTCCTGATTCTCCATTTCTTTCATGTCTAGAACAATATTAAATGAACCTGTTCCGAAATAACCATGCTGACCCATCATTACACTAGCGCTGACTCCTCGCATATGGTCGAACTCTGCATGTCTTGATGCCTTCAGAAGTACCTCTGTATGAACCTCAAATGTCGATTTCGAAATAGGCCCGATATCGTCATTTAAAATACCTGAACGGAAAATAGAGACCATCCCTTTTGTTGAACTCATACGGTCACACAATAGGCTCAAATGATGATAATTAATATATACGTCGCTGAATTCCATCACTTCTACAAACTCATTATAAAGAACTTGACGGGCTGCCTCAATACCAAGAATATTAAATATTTCATTAATGTCATTACTGAATGTGCGGTTACCATCTATAAAATCTAGTGCCAAAACCTCTAGAAGATTTGAACCAGTAGTATCCAAAATCCAAGTATCTTTCTTGATAAATTTACCGTCTTCTTTTTGGATGAGACGGTCATCCACTTTTTTATCCATAATAAGTTGGTTTTGTAGCTTTCTAGGGATAACGTTTCTGATTCCATTTATTCCACGGAGAACAATATTATTTAAAATTGTATCCTGAAAATTACGCAATAGATAAATCTCGTCAGATTGGTCGAGTGTCTCTGCTACACCCTTTGGCTTCTTTTTATTTAGTGCGTTGCTATTTAGTCTGAGACGGAAAACTAACTTTGTTGAATTATAATCTGAATATGCGCAAGTGATATCATTATTATAACTGTTTGTTATCGTAAAATGTATATCATCCATCGTAATATTTTTGTCCAATAGAGTTTCTGCATCCATTTCAATTCGAATAATCCACTTTGATTTTTGTTGGCCATCAACAGAAACATCTCCAGAACATTGCTTCATCATTTCCTCGAATTCGTAAAATTGCTCCATAAGTAGCTGGTCCTCTTCTATATTCGTGGTTTTGTCGTTAGGGTCGAAACAAATTTGTACTGATTTTACCACATCTACTAATTTTGTATGCTCCAACATATTTGCATATTGAGTAGCCTTATCTTGTTCACCCTCGTCTAGTGGCTTTAAGTGGACAGTTAACGAGGGATTCTTCGGATTCTTGGTCAATCGCAAAATCTCCTCAATACGAGGTACACCACGAGTAACATTGGATTTTGATGCAACACCAGCAAGGTGAAACGTATTGAGCGTAAGTTGGGTTGTTGGTTCACCTATAGATTGGCCAGCAATTACACCTACCATTTCACCTGGATGAACAATTGCCTGCTTGTATTTCAGAACCACGTTTTCAAGAAGAAGTGTTAGGCCCTTCTTGTGAAAACGTTTATTAACCAACAGGTCTTTTGGTGTCAAATAGTAATAATAGAGAATTTCGAATAGTTCCGTCGGTGGAGCATAATGGATTGCCTTCAATTTATTCATATATAACTCAATAAGCTCAAATGCTTCGAGCGGACTAATATCAACAATAGAACTGGCATTGAGATTCAATTGACCCTGCGCGTTCGCAATCATATTTTGGAAAGCAACTGGTACCTTCACAGTATTATCGTTTTTATTCTTGAAAATATTATTAACAATTTCGTCGCGCGCTTGAATCATTTTTTGAATATAACTCATACACTTTTCCTTTGTTTCGGGGCGCTGTCTTTTGAGGCGTGTAATAGTACCTTTCGCATAAATGTCAAGTAAATCATTGTGTTGGTCATTGATTCCTACTATATCATAATGCATATAAATATCCTCTGTGCTCATTCCTATAAGTGGAACTGTTTGATTTTCCGCCTTAGTGGAATCAAATCCATCATCACCATAAGCGAATTGGATAATTTTTCCTTTATTATTACGAACTGTCATATCATACTCTACCTTTAGGTCCTCAAGACCCTTGATAAGTCGTCTTTGAATATAACCAGTTTGACTCGTCTTAACTGCTGTGTCAATAAGACCGATACGACCGCCCATAGCATGAAAGAATAATTCGGGTGCTGTTAGGCCAGAAATATACGAATTTTCGATAAATCCGCGCGCACCCGGACTGTCGTCAAATTTATTGAAATGGGGTAGTGTTCGACTATCAAAACCATAAGGAATTCGCTTACCATCTACGTTGGTCTGACCCAAACAAGAAATCATCTGACTAATATTAATGGGTGTACCCTTAGAACCAGAGTCCACTATCATTACAAAACGGTTCGATTTACTAAGAGACTTACGACCAATCTTACCAGCCTGGTTAGTGGCATCGTTTAAAATATTATTTACATTATTTTCGAATTCGGCCATATTTGTTGTCGCCGTATTGTTTTCAAAAATACCAAGATGTACTTTTTCTATAAGTGAATGTACCTTTTTCTTTTGCTCAGTGATAATATTAATAATACTCTCCTGTGTTTGAGCGTTAGAAATCAAGTCACTGATTCCAACGCTAAATGAACTAGATTTCATGTATTCTGTCACTATATTTTGAAGGTCGTCAATGAAGTTGGCGGCGGCCATACATCCATAATCATTATATATGCGATGAATAATACCTTTTGTTGTGGATGCAAGAACCGACTTTTCGATTTGCCCACGAACATAGTGTCCGTTATGGATTTCTAGAACATTGTTTGACGACTCGTAGTTTTCGTCCTCGTCATAAAGCTTGGTCTTGTATTTAAGAGTGAGAGGCGATAGAATTTGACTAAGAACATCAAAATTGGTTATTTTATCTTTTCTAAGCGACTTAACGTCAACCTTATTATACATCATCAAGAGGTTCATTGCGTCTCTTGGGCTGAAAGTGATACCTGGTCTTGTGAATCGGTAGGAACCGAGTAGGGAGTCCTGGTAAATACCAATGATTGGTGCATTTGCACTAGGGCTAATCATCTGGTATGGTGTTGCTGCTAGATTGCGCAGCTCTGTTTCTGCCAAAACATTCTGTGGCATGTGCATATTCATTTCCGTCTAATTTTACTGACTTTACGTATGCTTGGAATCATTTTTGACTCTAGCTAGACCATAAAGACACCTGACCTTTCGAATCAGGATTGGAGCACACCTTGAGCGTTATCTGGTTGATTAGACCTTCATTTAACACCTGTAATCATCTGCTCTCTGAACCTTCTCCATACTCTATCATAACGAGTTTAGGAGCTTGGCTGCGGATTGTCCAATCCTTTACATTTTTACCATTGGGTTCGGCTATTAACCGAGTTCCTCGTAAAGGTTTCCCTCTATGAGTGGTAGTAAAGGCTCTAAGGAGTTTCCCGCAATTTGGTTACATTGCCACTCTTTTACTTCTCTATTTGAGAATTTGAAGAATGACTAGATGGTTATATCAATCACATGAGCCTATGCTTAGCTCACATAACTAGTAGACATTCCAATGTTTTTCCGCCAAAGTGTTGTCTACAACTTTGGGGCATCCACCTGTTGGCGACAAAATCTATCGCCATCGAAGTCGGCATTGTAAGGCTTGGTGCAGCCAACATTCATTCGAAAAGTATCACCTCGCTGCATAATCTTCACTATGTGACACATCATAGACATTCTATGTAAACTGGGCTGACGATTGAAAAGAACCGCATCCCCATCCATCATGTGTCGATGAACCACGTCGCCGTTTTCTAGTTTTATTGAGCCACGGTCTACATATCGTAATGAAATATTTTGTCCGTTTTTTTTTTCCAGAATCTTTGCACCAGGCCAAGTCTCCGGGCCGTTTTGAATCAACTTCATTAAGAAATCGCGATTTCTTTCATTGACAACCATTGGCTTGGTAATATTCATCGCGATTTTCTTTGGAACACCGAGTTGTCGAATGGACAAATTTGGGTCACCAGTGATAACTGAACGTGCACTGAAATCGACACGTTTACCCATGAGATTACCACGAATACGACCATTCTTACTATTTAAACGTCCCATAATACATTGTAGAGGACGACCAGACCGTTGAGCCATTGGAACTGCACCCTTTACCTTATTATTCACAATCATAGCAATGAAATATTGTAGAACTGTAGTCATACCTTCTATCACATTGGGCGATGCGTTCGCGTTTAACTTATCCATTAAATCGCGATTTGTTTTGATAATATTACTGTAAATATGAGTTAAATCGTCCTCACTACGCTGCTGTGCGTCATGCTTAACAGATGGTCGCATTGCTGGCGGAGGAACTGGCAAAACCTGACAAACCATCCATTCAGGTCGACACCATGTTGAACTGAAGCCCATGAAATTTATGTCCTCGTCTGATAAACGCTTGAAAATCTTGAGAATAATCTCTGGAGTAAGACGAATATTAATTTTCTTATTATCTGCGCCTTCTGCATCAATGTTTTCCCAAATCGCATAAAGTGTAGCCATTCCTTCCAATTTAACCTTATCTGGTTGTTTACAACCACAACCATCTTCGGTTTTATCACCACATCGCTTCACTTTAGCTGCCAAACTACTAACATAATCCCATCTGTCTTCTGTACTCATTTTGTGCACATGCGGATGCTGATTTTTGTTAATTAATAATTTACTACACTTGAAACAAACACACTTCGATATTTTCATGATTTCTTTGATGTGCTGAATAAAGAATACAGGTCTGGCTAACTCAATATGTCCAAAATAACCAGGTGTATCTATATAGGTATATCCATCGGTTGGGCAAATGATACCAGGTTCCAGAACTCCCATTCGCGGGTCAAAGAGACCACCAACTACTGGTTTATTGTTAATATAAGTATCTCGTGATGTTACTTCGACGACCGAATTCTTACGTATTTCTTCGGGTGATAATATACTAAATTGTACACCAATAATTTTGGATGGGGGTTTGTGTTCATTTGTCTTGTTTTGATGTTGCGACATCCCAATCTAATATATATATTAAGGTGACTTTTTATATTCTTTGAGAATCAATTTTTTTCATAAGAAAAGTTATAAAACTAATCTTTTGAAACTAAAAATTGATTTTATTAAAATGTTTAATTTAATCGTAACTATTTAAACGGCTCCTGCTGTTATTATCTAAATCATGGCAAAGAAGACAACTGTTTACAATACTCGTAACAATAAGAAGAACAAGCTTAAGAAGTCGAAGGATGACTCTGACAGCGACGTAGATGTTATGGATGATGATGATAATGATGAGGATTATGAAACGTGTAGTGATACCAGTGATTCTTCTTTCGTTCCTGAAATTAAAAAGAAAAACAAAAAGTCTCTCGTAGGAAATGATGAAGACGAAGATGAAGAGGAAGATTCCGGCGAATTGGAGTATCGTCGTAAGTTTGATAAGTTTCTTGATAAATTGTTTCCGTCAAATTATATGAAGCAAAAGATTGCCGAGAAAAAGAAGAAGTCTCCGAGCAAGTCTAAATCTAACAATAAAACTAAGTCAAAATCAAAGCCAGTAATTGAAGCTAATTCTGATGCCGATGCTGATGAAGACGAAGATGAGGATGAAGATGAAGGCGAGGATGATGATGAAGACGAGGATGAAGATGATGATGAGGATGAAGATGATGAGGAGGATTTGGACGAGGAAAACGCAAAGGTAATGGATATTGTATTCTTCGGTGGTTCAAATGACAATTATGTTTATCCTGATGATTATAATGAAGAGGACGATAATGCGGATTGTGATAGCGAAGACGAAAAGGCGTTTATGAAGGAAAATTATGAGCCTATTGCTATGCCAGTAAAAGAATCTAAGAAGTCAAAGATTGTTAAGAAGAAGGATAAGAAGAGAAGTTCTCAAGCTGATGAAATCGGAGAAATTACTGACGTTGAGCAGGAATATCTTGATTTGACAGAGACAAAGAAAACTCTTACAGTACAGCTTCATAAGCGACCGAATAGTAAGATTCTTATTAATGCGATTCAGGATTGTGACAAGTCTATCAAAAAGCTTGTTAAGAAGGCTCGTATTCGGAATGCGCGCGCATATCACAAGCTTATCCATGACGATACACAAGAGACAAACGAAATCGATTATTTTAAGAAGAAGCTTTCAAATAAGGAACAGCTTCGTATTATGAAAGATTTGAAGGAAATCAATTCCCACGTTAATATTGACCGTCCTTATCGTCTTGCTCTTCTCCAGTCTAAGATTCCTCCTAAGTTTAAGGCCTATGCTTTGCAAAAGTTGAATGCACTTAAGCATTTGGAGCCAGGAGACAATGAATATTATAAAATTAAGAATTGGGTGGATACATTTATGCGAATCCCCTTTTGTTCCTACAAGAGCCTGTCTATTACTATGGATGACGGCGTTGAACGATGCCACGATTTCATGAATAATGCCATGACTATTCTCGATGAATGTGTTTATGGTCTGAATGACGCGAAACTACAGATTCTTCAAATGGTCGGCCAGTGGATTTCAAATCCTAGCGCTATGGGAACCGCAATTGCCATTAAGGGACCTATGGGAACTGGTAAGACTACTCTTGTTAAGGAGGGTATTAGTAAGATTTTGGGTCGTGAGTTTGCGTTTATTGCGCTCGGCGGAGCAGGAGACAGTAGTTTCTTGGAGGGACATTCTTATACCTATGAGGGAAGTACATGGGGTAAGATTGTACAGATTATTATTGATAGTAAGTGTATGAATCCTGTTATCTACTTTGACGAACTAGATAAGATTAGTGATACACCTCGCGGTGAGGAAATTGTTGGTATTTTGACACATCTTACAGATACATCTCAAAATAGTCAATTCCACGATAAGTACTTTTCGGATATTGATTTTGACTTAAGTAAGTGTCTGTTTATTTTCAGTTATAATGATGAGTCAAAGGTGAATTCTATTCTTAAGGACCGTATGTATCGTATTCAAACAAAGGGATATGAAGCCAAGGAAAAGATTACGATTGCGCGAAATTATTTGTTGCCGAAAATTCGTGAACAGGTTAATTTTAGTGAAGCAGATGTAATTATTCCGGATGATACTATTCAATATATTGTTACTAGTGAAAATCTTACAAAAGGTGAGGCAGGTGTTCGTAATTTGAAACGCTGTCTCGAGATTATCTATACAAAGTTGAATTTGTTCCGCCTCATTAAGCCAGGCTCGACAAACATTTTCGCAAAGGAGATTAATTTGGAGGTTACGTTTCCGTTTACAGTAAGTCGAAAGGATGTAGATGCGTTTATTAAGAACGAGGAAAATCAAAATCAGTCTATGCTAGCTATGTATTGTTAAACCATTGTTTGAAAAGAATAAATAAAAATTACATAAAAATATTTTTTTATGTAATATATGTGCAACACTATAGATAAACTTGTTCGTATGAAAAGAAAATTGGAAGATTTATTAAAAGAAGGTGTTAATAATCATTTACAAAACGCGGTTTTGTCGATAGAAAAGTATTTGTCAGAAACATGTAAACATGATAGAGTTCGTGATTATATTGATATTAATCCAGAGACGAGTATTCCTATTGAATATTGTTCGATTTGTTTTACTACATTTTAATTATATATTACCACCACGAGTTTGTAATTGTGCGTTTTGTTCGTCATTTAAACATAAATACCCACCAGAGTTAGAGTAAGGACCGGGTTCGCATGACGAACTTCCTTTCGCTTGGGAATAAATATCTAAAGCCTTTTCTTGTTGTTCATATTCACCAGAAACGTCATTTAACGTCGCAAAACTTTCGCGTCCTGCAAAAGTGGTACGAACAACGGGTGCACTTGCTGCTTGTGAAATAGTGTCATATTCGCCAGAAACAGGACCAGACGTATAGTTACTACTGTTCTTAAATAATAACTCGTTATTTGTATTCTCATTATTAGCAATTCCTTGTGGAGTAGCAACCATGTTTGGTGATTCTCCTGTATCACCGTCATGAAGAGCGCGATCCATTGTATGCGATGAAGAATCGTTCATTATTTGGCCTTCATTATCATAATTTGCATCACTTGTTCCTAGAGGTAAATGTACATTATCGTATCCCTCAGAATCATATGGTTTGAAATAAGCGCAAGATTCGCATAATGAAATTAAAACAACAACGACTAGAATTACTATAGGAATAATGTATTGTGCATTAAATTTCATTTTGTATAGATATTTCGGAGATATTATTTATATTCTAAATATCGGCTTTCTCCATAGTCTCTACTATTCTATCTAAAAGTCCCTCCTTCTGATTATTTTCTACAACTAAAGTATCGTTATCCATTTTAGTAAATAACCAAAGCTTCCTAAAATATTCATTTGCTGTTTCTATAAAATTAGTATTCAAGTTAAATGCGTTTTCAGATTCTCTCAAATCAAGTCCACTGAAAAAGTACCTGTAAATAAAAAACACTGATACTATTAACGTTAAAACAATAAAATAGCTGTTTTTTTCTACATAATCGTAGAGGTCAAATGAATTGTCATCCAAACTGTCTAAATATTCAGTCATCAGTTTAATAAAATACGGAATTATATTTTTTGCGCGTAATGAACATAAAAAATTTATCCTTAATTTATTATAATGAGTTGTATCTCAGAAAGTATACCCCTTAAATCATTAATTGACGAATCAGAATACGTCAATAACACGGAATCAATACGTAAATTAAAGCATAGTACTAAAATTCGTGATGACGTTAGGCGATTAGATACATTTAAAAGTCAGAATAATGATTTATTTAAAAATAATATCGAGCGTTTTTTAGAATTAGCCATAGAACAAGCTCCGTTTTTGTACAATAATTATATGGACCTTTTCCATAAGATGGTGAAAGACGAATTAGATTTGACTATTATGACTAAGCTTTTAATTGTGCTGAAAATGATTGAGGATGGCTCTGTAGACCAATATAAAGGTTCTGTTATGGTCGGAAAAGTCCTGAAAGAATTATATATTGATAGTGCAGTAAAGAGAGGTGATAATTTAGATAAAGAACATGAAGAAGAAAAGCCCAAGTTTATTGAGGGGCAATCTATTTCATGGAAACAATATAAAAAAAATTACATTTAATATGTAATAATGAACGCTAATATTGAGAGTAAATATGCCGTTTTAAAACTTTTTATTAATCCGGACAACATTGAACTCCGTCAGTTATATGAGAATCATGTTAATAAGCACAATAACGATGTTATTTATTCATCGCATCCGAATTCCGGTTTTGATTTGTTTATTGTTCATGATGTGACTTTTGACCAGGAATTAGATACTAAATTTGTGGATTTAGAGATACATTGTGAAATGGTAAATACCGATAATATAAGCACTGGATTTTATCTTTATCCGAGGTCTAGTATTTCAAAGACGCCATTAATGTTGGCAAATCATGTTGGAGTTATTGATAGTGGATATCGAGGGAGAATGATTAGTGCATTTCGTTGTTTAAATAGTAATGAATGCCCTTTTAGCGTACAAAAACATACACGTTTGGTTCAGATTTGTCACCCATCATTATCTCCCTTTTTTGTTCAAATTGTAAATGAAATTGGTCATTTGTCACAAAGCGAACGAGGCTTGGGAGGTTTTGGTTCTACGGGTCGTTAAAAATATGAGTAAATTATTTCATCTGACGATATATAATATGTCAAATGAAACTGGACATCTGCAAGTTTACAAAGGCATTTGTTATCAAAAAACTTATCAAAAAAAATATCAAAAAATAATTGTACTGGATTTAGATGAAACCATAGGTTCGTTTGGTGATTTAAATATTTTATGGAATGCGTTAAACAAAATAAGAACCCTGGATAAAGATAAACTACAGGATTCGTTTAATGTTCTCATTGATATGTACCCTGAGTTTCTTAGATACGGAATATTAAATATTCTAGAATTTCTTTATTTTAAAAAGGCGTCTGGTCAGTGCGATAAATTGTTTATATATACTAATAACGTCTGTAATCCACCGTGGGTGACGCTAATAGTATCCTATATCTATAAGAAGTTAAAAATATCAAACAATTTGTTTGATAAAATTATATGTGCGTTTAAAATTAATAACAAAATAGTAGAATTATCTAGAACAAGTAAAGAAAAAAGTTGTGGAGATTTGATTCGATGTACGTTATTGCCAAAAACGACCGAAATATGTTTTATTGATGATAATTATCACCGTGATATGATAAATGATAAGGTTTATTATATTCAACCTTTTCCTTATCATCATGGCCTTTCGACTGAAACAATAATAAAACGTTTTATTTTATCACAATATGGTTCTGATTTTATGCAAAATACAAATATGGTTCATACATTTGAAGAGTATATTAATGATTGGTTTTTTTTTCACCGCAAAGAAAATGATGAAATTGTATTCACGCGAGATATTGATGTCTTTGTCGCACAAAAAATGATGTATCATATCAAAGAATTTTTTTATTTAACAAATCGTAAAAATCGTACATATAAAAAACGTTTTTCAAACAAACGTAAAACGCATAAAACTCGTTTACTATCAACCATAGACATATCAATGAATTAACTGATTTAATTTTTCGAATAAACTAAATATTGGTGTCTTGTTATCTCCCTTTATCAACGATTTTTCCGTTTCTTCATATATTTTTAATGGGTTTTCTTCATTTGCATGTAAATAAAGAATGTAGACTAAAGATATTATAAAGAGAACCGTCAAGTCGTTTATCCAATTAATCGTTATACCTTTACGATACAATAAATAAATCGGTAGCGCTTTTACTATTAATATCATAAAAATGTATTTTATAATTAAAACTATGTTCAGTTTGATTAACGATAAATAAATTATTTCGTAAACATTAAACCAAAATGCTGTCCATAATGCTAGGAGTGGACTTGCCGTTTTTTTTATCCATAATACTACAGTGCCTTTAAATTCATATATATTATAATATAGTACAAACCAAATAAATATCCAATATGAAAATAAGAAATCGAATCGTATATATCCTTCCATTTATACTATTCACAGATTTGTTTGTGTATATTCGTATGCCATTAATAATATCTGTTCTTCGTTTGATAACTTTTGAAACGATAAGCATTCATCGAAACGATATTGTATGAATCTATTCATATTGTTTTTAACAAGGACCTGTATACCGTCTTTTAAAAACTTAATATCTACTACTATTCCACCGGTAGTTAATTTGTTGGAATCTCTGCGTATCCAACGCACGTGTCTTCCTCTAAATAGTTCGTGGATTTCGTCTATAAAGCGATAGCCAATTAATTTGTTACATAAGTCCTTTGTTTGTTCCTTTGTTATTGTTAGCTCGGTAATATTGTCAAAAACGTCTTTTGTAATATTTTCCATGGTTTTGTTCTCTAAATAATCGTTTTTTTCATTTTCCACTGAATCTAATATTGCCTCGATGTCTAATGTTGAGAACAGTGTTGGGTCCTTTTTTGCTGCTTCGAAAACTTCATCAATGTTCATGGTATATATAAATCTTAATCTTTATGTATACGTCTTTTTTATAAAATATAATTTTGTTTTACGTAATTTAAAAAATATTGTGTCAATGCCAAATTTCCTAATAAAAATACTGCTGTCCCAAAAATTACGCGACGGTCTCCTTCCGTCATCCTCGTTTTTCGCCAAGGATTAAATCTTATTAATAATACAAAACAAATATAAGTTTGTATAGATATATTGAGATAATTGGTCATAGCTTCATCGAATTTTATTATTTCAAAAAACCCTAAAACGTGTGAAACATGTAAAAAATGAGATATATTTAAAATCAGTAATGTATAAAAATAAAAATTACCGTTTGATTTTTCTATAATGTTATCTATATAGTTTAATAAATATCTCATTTATATTATTCAGATAAAAAAATTAGAAGCTTTTGTTATTAAAATACTATGAATGAATGTATAATAAATAACAAGTATAAAATTGTAGATAAATTAGGTAATGGTCAATTTGGTAATGTTTATAAAGCAGTTCATAAGAAAACCGGTGCCCAAGTTGCAATAAAATTTGAGAACATTGAAATGAGTATTAAACTGCTACAACACGAAACAACAATATTAAATTACTTAAATCGTGAGGGCGTAAAACAAATACCCACTGTTTTATGGTATGGCCGATTTGGCGAAAATCTGTCATTGGTCCAAACATTGTTTGAATGTTCTCTGTTTCAGTATATTCAATCCAGAACCTTGGACTTGGAAAAAAAATACAATATTATAAGAAGTTGTTTGTTAATTATTGAATCCATTCATAAAAAGGGTGTTATACACCGTGACATCAAACCTGATAATATTATGATTAAAGAGGGAACTCTTTATATTATCGATTTTGGATTCTCGACATTTTATATTAATGATGAACGTGAACATATTCGCGATGAACGTATAAATGGGCAAATAACAGGCACAGTTAAATGGGCAAGTTATTATTTACACAATGGTATTAGTCCATCGAGAAGAGACGATATAATATCACTATCTTACATTTTTTTGTATTTGATTCAAGGAAGTTTACCATGGGAAAATCTAGGTCATTTTAATGTATCTGAAAAGAATATAGCCCGTAAAGAACTAAAATCTATAAAAAATATATTATCTGAAATAAACGATTTAGTTCTTTACGAATTTTTGAAAAATTGTTACGAAATTTCGTTTGACGAAGAGCCCGATTATTCCACGTTAATTGATATTTTAAAAAACGATATAAAAAAATAATTAGAATATAAGTACAGAGTAATACGATGAGTACTACCGAGCGTGCATTGGGTCAAGTAAAGTGGTTTAACAACAAGGCTGGTTATGGATTTATTACTATGAATGATAGCAACGACGAGAATGCCGGTAAGGATATCTTTGTTCATTATTCCTCAATTCGTGTTACAAACTCTCAGTATAAGTATCTTACCCAAGGTGAGTATGTTGAATTTTCTCTTGAGAAGTCTACTTCGGAAAAGCACGAGCTTCAGGCAAATGATGTTTCCGGGGTAAAGGGAGGTAAGCTTATGTGTGAGGTTCGTCGCACTGTTTACTCCGAGACAGACCGCCGTCCTGTTCGCTCCTACCGTCGTTTTGAGGATGACAGAGAGCAGCAACAGGAGCAGCAAGGTGAGGATGATTTTAAGAAGGTTCAGCGTAAGAGACCTGCTGTTCGTAAGCCTCGCGTTGTTCCAACCCCTTCAGTTTAAATATATTCTATAAAAACAAATGGTTTTATAGAATTAGCACGCCGATTTATCAATAACTACTTCCTTTGCTATATTACGTAATATTTTTTCGCGATTTTTTTCATCTTCTTCTGGTGTTTGACCACCCAATACTGCTAACATAATTTTTATAAAATTCTCGTTTTGTTGTGTATTATTAACAGTACATTCTGGATACTCTTTTTGCCAAGCTAGCATTTGCTGGAAGTTTTTGTCGGCAACAACCTTTACTGCTTTTGTGAGACGTGACTTGTCATCATTCTCTTTTTCCCATACGTCTTGGTCCTTTACATACATTGTTTCGCGTTTTACGTCAGTGCAATGTATGGGTCTCTTGTGAACGTCCATTTCTTTTAAGCCATTTACGATAATTTTTGATATACCTTCTACGTATCCTAATCGACCAGTTTCCTCGAAATCCGTCAATTTCAACTGTAATGAATTCACGAAATCCATTAGATTCAGTGCATCTTTACACGTTTCATTTAAAAACACATTGAGGTTAAAGCTGTTATTGTGTGTAGTAATATTGTTTTGTATCATTGTATTCTGGCTAGCAAGCTCATTAATTTTATTATTTTGTTCCACTAATAACGTTTTAAATTCATTTGTTTGTTTTACTATTTCCAATAATAAATTAGCGTTTATTGATTTGTTATTGTCCGATAAAACTGCTTTCATTAAATCATCTGCGTTTGTCCCGGTACATTTTTTTTTGTGATTACAAAGGCTTGACATATGCTTATATGTTTTTCCGCATTTACATGAATATTCACGGGTTTCATTATTTGGGTTTGGGACAAATCCATTCGGATTTGTTAGTAAATTATGTTTACGGGTGGAATTATGTTTAATAAAATCCTTTTTGTTATTCGTAAAATAGTCACACGCCTTGCAAGTATATTTTTTGGGGATTTCTTGGGATTTTTCCATTCGTATAATGACTAATGAGAAAATCCCTAAACCTGCTTACCGCGGCTATGATTTTTTGTAACGCGAAATTTGTTATTTAGTGCATAATATAAATAATATTATGGTAACAAAGTTGAATTAAAATAAATGTCTACCTAGCATTAAAGCAGTGGTGGATTTTTAAATTAGGCAAAATTAGGATTTATTTTTATGCAGCGACAGTTTCGAAATATTTTGTTGCAATGGTTATATAATTAGATAATAAACGTAGAATTATTATTTTTTTGGGATTTTTGGGGACAAAAATATTAGGATTTTGCCTAACAAATTTGTCCCAAAGTGCGTTTTTTGTGTTTTTTCTTATGCAGTCATACAAATAAAATAATTACTGTATTTAAAGCATTATCGAGACAACTCGTTTTTTCGTAAAACTTTATCTCGTACTTTTTCATTTTGGACATTTATAAATGTCCATTTTCAAAAAGTTGCCCTATTTCTTTTTTGGGAATTGGCTGCATAAAATTAATGACCATTCTATGAAAAAATTTGTTAGCATTTTTAGTATGGATTTAAAAATAGTCCGATGACTGCATAAAATAGGTATTTTGTTATTAGGATTCCGTTCGTATTATTACTTTTTGGTAACAAAATCATAGTTGTTTATATTATAATGTCATCAGTGAAAGTAACAAATAGTAAACGGGATTTTTGGGACAAACCAATTAGTATTGTGGCGAATTGATTTGTCCCGTTTTATATTTTGAAATATGCTGGTTTTTGTCTAATAAAATAATGCATTAATGAGAACTTCGGAATCCTAAAAATTGAATCCTTTATATTTTGTAATTGATGCTCATAAAACCAGCTATAATGGCTCAATTTAATTACGACGAGGTTCACGTTGTCTCCGATTCGGAGGACGAAGACCAATATCAGTGGAACGGTATCTATCATCCCAACTTTCCAAATGAGTGGATAGTTAGCCATGAGCCAGAGACGGGTCCAGAGCAATGTGAAAATTGTGCTTATTTTGGTTGCTATCGCGGTCAATTTATTGGATATTGTGCGAATTGTGCTGCTTATTCATATAAAGGCAAACGTGGTAGAGGATTTCTAGGAGATGCTATTGAACTTGTAAATGAGGAAACTATGCAATGGGCTAGTGTATACGAGACATACTTATCTCATGTAGAATTTGCACGTTTTAGCGACGAATTGCCTCCCTTTGTAGAGAACGAAGAATATTCACAAGACAATTATAATGATGATGATGATGAAACCTATAATGTTGAATTAATGGGTCAAAACACGGTTATTGAAGTACATTTTGAGGGTGGCTATGTAGATTTTTAGATTTACAAAAATAAAATAGGATGTATATATTGTTTTTTTATCACACAATATATAAATGAAATTATTAAAGCTAGAAGAATTTCTAAATTTATTTAAAAATGAACCAGGAACATTGTCCGATTTTTTACGTAAAGCAACTGTTCGAACTTCGGCTGGCTTAGTTCCTTTAAAAGAATATATGACTCGAAGGGAAATCGACAAATCGATAATTAAGACACTTTTCGAGAACATAAAAAATCGTAATGAATATTTGACTCGATTTTATAATTTATCTTTACGCATTGACCCTGATTCTTTGAACATTCAAACTGAGCCGATGAAAAATAAACACATGAATAATAATGAATCTATCAATTATAAGATTCTAATACGTAATATGCATTATAAGGGAATATTACAAGATACAAAATCAGGTATAGAGGGTGTTCCGACGTATATTGATGTTCTCAAGGATTTGTATTTGCATTCGATTATTGATTATAAGTTATTGACGCCTAGTGCTTCTGATTATATAGCAAAAGGTCGTATTGGTTCAGTATTCTCATCTTTTTATTTTCGTGCATCTATTATGAATCCATATTTGGTATATTCATTGAATCATTCGGTTCTCAAAGGTACAAAAATTTTTACACCTACTCTCGGTTGGACATCCTATTGTTTTGGGTTCTTACAATGTCCTTATGTTAGTGAATACGTAGGAACTGATGTTATCAAAGATGTATGCACTAAGACACAGGAATATGCGAATATGTATAAAGACAAAAAGACAACCATATTTTGCGAACCCTCTGAAAACTTGGCTAAATCGGCTCAATTTCGAAAGAAATATCGAGAACATTTTGATGTCGTATTTTTTAGCCCTCCTTATTATCGTTTAGAACTATATAAGGGTGCTGAACAAAGTACCAATAAGTATAAATCTTACGAAGATTGGTTAAAAGAATATTGGGAAAACACAATAGAGCTTTGTTATCACGTTCTCGAAAAGGGAGGTCGTTTATGTTATATTTTGTCCGGTTACGGTTCTGATAATACGAAAGAACAATACGATTTGTTAGTAGATATGAATCGTATAACAAAGAAATATTTTAAGGTACAAAGTTCTCAACCTATGTATAACAAAGATGTACATTCAACGAATCATAAAGAAACAGCGGAGAAAATAATGGTTTTTATTAAATAATTAATTCGTTTAAACTAACATTGCTTCATCAAATCCAATAAATTTTCGATTTTGTTCGTCTGCAGTGTGTCCGTTATTTGGACCTTTTCCGTACGTAGGTGGTTTATATAGTTTCTCTATGTTTCCTATATTTTTGAATTGAAGATTTCTGTTTGTAATAATTTCATCGCGAATTAAAAAACAGTTTGAGCCAGTATTATTACAATAAACAATGGAGTAATTGTATTTTTTTGCTAATTTGTCTAATGACAATAATGAAAACCCAAAATAGTTTGTGGAATCCCACATACCATCTTTGTCGTATATAACTATTTTATCTTCATCAGGAGGATGAGAAGCATTATATTCACATATAAGTATATCACATGTATAATTAGCCAATATTTCTTTTAAACAATAAAAATCATTATAATCAATATCTGTACATAAAAGGTTTATGTGTTGTGGCACATTATGGGTTTTAAATAATTCAATAATGTTTTCTTTTGTTATAAATGCTTTTTTTAAATTAATACTGTCGTTTTCATATGAACCATCCATTAATAGCCCTTTCCAGTTATATTTTTCTCTTAAAATTCTAGTATTACATTCTGTTCCTCCTTCTACACCAAATTCAACGAAGTATTTATTTTTAGGGTCATCGTATATTAATTCTATTAATTTGATTGTTATTCCATCCTCTCCGTTTTGAGAGAATACTTTATTTTCATAATTAACTAAATCAATAGTTTCAAACCCCTCGTTAACATATGTAAATAAATACAGGGCTGATAGTATCAAAATCACAACAATAAGAAAAAAAACTAAAGTCCTTCTGTTAAATTTCATATACTATATTATAATAAAATATAGTATGAACAATTAATAATTAATCCCCCTTTTTAACTCGAAAACTATCTTCGTCATAGTGTCGCGTAGATACTTCAAATATCTCACTATCTTCAAGAGCAACAAGTTGGTGTGGTTCTCCTCGTTCATTTGTAATAACATCCCCTACTTCTAAATATTCACTATAATTTATTCCGTTTTCTGTTTCTATCCAATTTAAAATGAAACGGCCTTTAGCTACGTACCAAGTTTCTTTTTTCTGAACATGATAATGCATAGAAAATTTTTTACCTTTATTGAAACACAATATTTTACCACAATATTCCGGGTTATTTACAAATATGATTTCTTTACCCCATCCTTTCTCAACAATCTCACTAGTTATTTTTTTCGATTTGTCGCCTATCTTGGGTACTGGATAAAAAGCATCGATGTTAAAAGATTTATCGTCTAAATAAACGTCATAATTTGGTTTACCCATTATTAATTCGTCATATTGAATGCGCCATTCATTCAATTGTTTTAACGTAAGATTTTTGTGGTCAATACCTGAAGTTGTCCCTCTGGCTGTCCAAATAGTAATATGATTACCTTCCAACTTTAGTTTATTTACTAATTGTATTCTTTCGATAATAGGTTGAGAAAATTCATATTCTGAATTTGATGTTACGCATAATGTATTGTCTAAATCAATAAAATATTTTTTCATTTGTATATAATAAAAAAATATTTTTTATGTTTAATTGTTATTTCCATAATAATGGTAAATTCCTTTTATAATATCATATTTTGGATTGTAATTTAAATTATTTGTTGTTAATTGTATATCTGCTTTGGTTTCGTTTTGGAAAAATTTATAAGTGTTTGGTATATAATTAATAGTAGAATTGTTTTTAAAATACGACGCTATGATTTCAAATATGTTATTAAAATCAACCGAGCTACCATAACCACAATTATAAATATTAGTAGTTTGAGACATTCCTGCTAATAAATTGCATTTAACTACATCTTTAACGCATACAAAATCTCTTTTTTGTTCTCCGTACTCAAATAAATTTACATTATTGTTGTTTTTAATGTTGTTTAACATTTGTCCTATCATAGACATCATTTTTCCTTTGTGATTTTCTCCCGGCCCGTATACATTAAAATATCTAAGTCCTATTATAGGTACGGTTAAATTGGTTGATTGTTCTCTTACGTGCGCATCCATCATTAATTTAGATTCTCCATAAACATTAAGAGGATTTTCATTTAATCCGACAATGTTTGGGCAAGATTCGTTTCCATAAACGGCGGCAGAAGATGCATAAATCAGCTTAGCGCGCTTTTTATTGCATATTTCGATTAAATTCACAAATGCATTAAAGTTTGTATCAATCATATTGGTTCTATCGTTGCAAGTAGTATCCACGTTGGCTGCTTCATGAAAGACAATATCAAAATCGCATTCTTCTATTTTGTTTATATCTGATAATAGATTTCCCTCAATATATATTATTTTACTGCTGTTTTTCCAATTATATTTTATTGTTCTATCAAATATGTATAATTTTTCAATTTCATGTTCTAATAGCTCATTTACAATGTTTCTGCCAATAAATCCAGTTCCTCCCGTGACTAATATTTTTTTGTTTTTATAATAGCTAACAATAGAATCATTGACAGTATTTATCTTTTTAAATAAACAAGTTAAAATGTTAGGGTGATATTTTGATTTTGGGTTTTGTCGAATGGTATCTTCAAAATTAGAAGAATATATGCATTTGTATTGAATTTCATTAAAAAAATTAATAAGGGCATCTTTATTAAAATGCCACAAATGTTCATTTTCTTTTTTGTGATGCCATTGTTCAAACCATTCTGGTGAAAAATTATGACACCAAGGAACTGAAATAAAAACATAATCACAGTCTAATTGATTTATAACATAAATATCATCGAAATGTTCTAAACTATCAAAAAAACATACAACATCATAGTGGCGTTTTTCAAATAAGTCAACTTTTTTACATTTATCTGGAATAGGATAATCTGATATGTCTGTTCCGTAACAATTTTTTATTACTCCGGAGGCAACTTTTAAAAAGTCTCCATTTCCGTATCCAACATCTAGTATGCTTTCTGGTGTTTCTGAAAGAGCACCCAGTAAAACACCTAATCTTAGATATGAAAATTGTATGCTTTTTTCTGAGTATTTATTATAATCGTTGCAATATTCAAAATCGTAGTTTATTTTATTAACGTTTATTTGTCTTATTACGCCGTTCTCTAATTTTTCATAGTTTTCCAAATTCATTATAATATAATAATATACTAATACAATATATTATGTTATGAAAGAAAAACGCATTATTAAATTGTATAATGAATTACATTTAGGCGACCAGCTATTTAATGTCATTTTTTTTAATATTAATAAAAACTATATTGAAGAAAACAACATTTTTATAGAATACTATTGTGGAAAACAATATCATCAACAAGTTTCAGAATTTAATTTATCAAAAAACGTTTCTATTCTTGAATATATCCCAGGAAACGATAGTGGTTTTAATTTATGGATAGGTAGTACAGAGTTTGAAGTAAACTGGTATAATAAAAAAACAGAGTATATGGATGTGTTCCTAGTAAATTTTTATAACGAGTTCTTGAAAAAACAAAACTTACCGATATCATTTGAAAAATTAGAGTACAAAGACCCTGATATACAAAGAAGATATGAAGACCTAGATATTAAATATAACAGTAAATATTCAAATCTAGATTTTTTAATAATAAATTCTACCCCTCTTTCGAATCAATACGTAAAAGACATTACAAAATGGAACAATTTCATAACAAAAATGAATTTAAAATATAATATAGTTACCTCAGAAAAAGTTAATGGAGTAAAATGCACATGTGATGATAAATTAACAGTAAAAGACATACAATCTATTTCCGCTCATTCAAAGAAAATAATAGTTATTAGTAGTGGAGTTATACCTGCCTTGTTTAATACCGACACTTTGAATAATGTAGAAACAATTTATTCGTTTAGTCACGTTGATAAATATAGTCATCCGAAATTTGTAAATAAAGAAGACATAGACGAACTATATGTTTTAATAAACAACGAAGAATCATTTCAAAACATGGAGCTGTTTAGTAATGATTCTTCGTTGTTTATATTTTTGATTTTTTTATTAGTTTGTTCTTTATATTACAACAATAATATATTAAACTATTATTACCGTTTAAAAAAATATATAGTTCGTCCAGTAAAAAGAAAAATATAATTTTATGCATATATAACATGTATGAAAGCAATAATTTTGGGCGATGTCTTGTTGGATATAAATTATAATTGCAATACTGTGCGAAAAGCACCAGAAGCAGATATACCAGTTTATAATACATTAAATGTACAAAACATCTTGGGCGGGGCTGCTAATGTTGCGAAAAATATGGTATCGTTCGGTATTGAAGCGGAAATAATATCTGTTATAGGAGACGATTGGTGTGGATTACAATTAAAAACAATGTTGCACGAACTTGGCGTAAAAACCAAATTGTATGTAGATAACAAAAGAAAAACTACGCAAAAAAATAGAGTATTTGATGGAGAAAAATTAATTAATCGATTTGACATAGAAACTATTGAAAACATTGAAGACTCAATATGTGAACAAATAATAGAATATATTAAAACACAATGTGATATTGATGCCATAGTGTTTTCTGATTATGCGAAAGGTTTCTTAACAAAAAAACTATGTGAGAATGTTATTGAATATTCTAATAAAAACGGAATACTTACTTTTGTAGACCCCAAAACAAAAGATGCTGTGAAATATAAAGGATGTTTTTTATTTAAATTAAATTTGCTTGAAGGCAAAATCGTATCAGGCAAAACAAGCAAAAACGACATTATAGAAACTTTAAAAGATATAATACAATGTAAACATTTAATATTAACTTGTGGGGAAAAAGGTATGTATGTAGATTCATTATCTAACCATGTATTTCATAAAAGCAAATTGCAGGTTGTTGATGTAACCGGTTGCGGAGACATAGTGTTATCAGTTGTAACCTATATTTATTTAAAAACAAAAGATATATTATGGTCTAGTAAAATAGCAAATTATGTCGCTGGGAAATGTGTTGGTAAAATAGGTAATTATCATGCATCGTTAAATGATATGGATGAATATATTGACGTTATAATTCATGATAATGAAACTGAAAAAATATTATTTCTTGGTAAAACTACCGGTAAAATTGTATTTACAAACGGCTGTTTCGATATTATTCATTCTGCTCATTTACGTTTAATGCAATTTTCAAAAAAGCAGGGTGACGTTTTAGTGGTAGGTTTAAATTCGGATGATTCTATAAAACGGTTTAAAGGAGCATCGAGACCTATTAACAGTATAGAAGAACGGTGCGAACTATTGAAAAGCCTTGGTTTTATAGATTATATTATTGTTTTTAATGACGATTCTCCATTGAAAATATTAACTTTATTAAAGCCTGATGTTATTGTAAAAGGCGGAGATTATACTAAGGAAACTGTTATAGGAAGAGAACACGCCAAAGAAGTAATTATTTATGACTATATTAATGGTCTTAGCACCAGTAACGTTATTAAGAAAATTGAATTGGCCAAAAATTAAATTCTTTTTTATCAATGCACAGATTGATAAAAACAATAAATGAGTTTAGAAAAACAACTTGCGATGAATTTTAATGTATTGCCAATGGAAATAATATATATAATCAAAGAGTTTGCCTTTATGGAACAAACAATGGCATTTATAAGAATGAAAAAGCGAGAACTAAATCAACTCATTGAAAACGCCGTTTATTCTAGAAAGAATACATCAGCATGGGTATCTCATGATTCGGAAACTTGGATTTTTGGAATTTATTACAAGGATATGACTTATTTTCAATTGGAAAGCGGAAACTGCGCCGATTGTGGACAGTATTTTATAAATAACAGCCCAAAACTAACGTGTCAATGCTAGCATCATTATGCCATAACACAAACATTGACTGCACGAACAAGAACCATATTTTGATAATAACCCTATAAGCCAAATACAATTAGAAACCGGGTATTCCCTCTAAAACTGTTACGTTTTTAGGGAGACCCATCATATCAAATAATCCATAAATATCTGAAGCCAAATAAACAGTGATAGGAAATTCGCAATTTTTTACTGTGCATTGTCCAGTCCACTGTTCTAATCTGATAACATGGTTTAAGCCAATGATGCGCCCTTTAACACCACGATGTTCAGGTAATGGTTTTGCGCGAGGATTGCCAGTTGGTTTTTTGCATCTCCATTCGCAGGATAGTGCGTTTACGTGATTAGGAAATCCAGTTAATAGCGCATAAATTTCCCATCCACCGCCGCGACCATGTGTGTAAACAGCTCCTCCGCTTATTTCTTCATTATGTTGCCGTAAACGTCGCTTTGGGTCATTTGTTGAACCAATATAAGTTAAACCACGATATTTTGGTTGTGTATTTCTCAGAAAATAACAATACCAGGGACCATTATCATTTGTAATTTGACTGAACTCCATTACATATGATACGTCAACTTTTTAATTACAATTTTTGTAATTGTATATTCACATCATTATAATTGCATGATGACTAATTGATGATACCAAATGAATCATTGCATGATATGTATTAGCAATTTTTTGGTCAGGATTAAAACAAAACTGCTCGGTTAGAAATCCATAAAAAAAGATTAGTAATACATAAACAAACGAACCTATTATAAATAAACCAAATGTAATTTTTTTTGGATAAGAAACAACATTTGTTTTAGTGTAAAAAATATAACTACCTGTAGCAACAATTCCTAATATAGGAATTTTATCTATTAAATTCATTACTATTGATTTTGGATAGAAACCGTGAAATAATATTGAAGTGATGATTAATAAATAAAACCAAGTTGAATAATAGTAATATCCATTAAATCTAGCATTTATAAAATTTGTTATAAATAGTAATGCTGTATAAGTAAGATGCTCACGGTAATGTATTAATAATTCTATACTAATCATAATAAATTTTAACTAATTTTATTATAATAATAATATATATGAAACTATATTTTTTGTCTTTAATATTTGTTGCTTTATTATTTGTTATAGTAATATCAATATTACAGAACAAGGAACGTTTCGAAAACGAAGATGAAGCTAAGTTCGAAGTTAATTTGTCCCTTTTGTGTCTTATTAAAAACGAGAGAATGAATTTGAAAGTTTTTATTGAGCATTATATTAAGCAAGGTGTCGACCGTTTTTATATAGTTGATAATGGGTCTGAGGATAATCCTTTAGAAGTATTACAACCGTATATAGACAGTGGTTACATTAAATATTTTTACATGCCCGAAAAATATAACCAGCCCGAAAAATATAGGCAAATTATTGTGCAAGAAAATTTAAAAGAAAAAACGGATTGGCTTATAATATGCGACGCAGATGAGTTTTTTTATGGTGTACCCAAAAAATTATCAGATACTCTAAAAGATGATTTTAATCAAAACGATTACATTCAATGTAATTGGAGGATGTTTGGTTCAAGCGGATTAAAAGACCACCCAGAAAGTATATTAAAATCTATTGTTCATCGACAAGAAAACTTACATAAAGAAAAATACATTTTTAGACCAAGAAAGGTAAACGACGTTAACAATATTGCGGTTCATGAAATAAACCAATCATTAAATTCGGTAACTGAAAATGACAAAATAAGATTAAATCATTATGTCATACAATCATTAGAATATTACGAAAAGATTAAAATGAAAAGAGGTGACGTTGCGCATCCAAGCGCAGATAATAAACATAACATGAGTTTTTTTAATTCTATTGATAGCAGCGCTACTTTAATAGATGAGACTCTAGCGAATATGCAGTAATTATTTATAGTTTTTAATACATTCTATAATCTCTTCTGGATAATTCATTTGTTGTAATATTTTTACTGCACCTTGAATTCTTGATATTCCTCGTTTCATCTTATATGTATATTGAATCGTACCATCATCATCCTGTAAAACATCCATTTTATAATTTTGAATAGATTCAGATTTTTTCAATCTCTTACAAATAGAAACATAATGCGTCGTCAACATGAAATTTACGTTCTCAAATTTACTCAAGTAAACTAAAAACGCATAGGCTGATTTTGTTGCCTCGAGTGGGTTTGTTCCTGAATACAATTCGTCAAATATGCAGAAATGTCTTGTTGTATTTTGGTCGGATGCTCCAATTATATCAATAATTTCTTTACAGCGTCTAGATTCGGCTTGAAAAAGACTGTCGCGACCCGATGTATCCGGAATATTTAAATAAGAATGAATATGAGTATATGGCTTTATTGTGCAGTTTTTATAAAATCCGCATCCAATCTGTTGAGTAAATAATATATTAAGCGTAGTGGTTTTAATCATAGTTGTTTTTCCACCAGCGTTAGGAGATGAAATAATGATATTCTTTTTAAGTGTACAGTCGTTTTTAATCGGACCATCATTTAACAAGGGAGGGTAATATTGTTCTTCTATATTACAGTTTATTTCATCTGAATATTGTGCGAAGTGAGTATGTCCGGATTCGATGTTCTCAAAAACGCCTCTTAAATTATCAACATATCCTGCAAATCCACAAGAATAAAGCAGCGCATCTTCATAAAACTTGTTATCATGAATTTCATAATAACACTTTAATAAATATCCCATTTCGCTGAATTTGTATATTGATATTTCGAATGGTTGAATGTTCTCAAATTCACTATACATAGAACGTAATGCAAATAAATTATTGCTTAATTCTTCGAAGAATGGATTATATGTGCGTGCGTCCTTATTCAATTCCATAAATGTTTCCATACTATGAATTGAGTGTTTCACGTATTCTTTCATTTCACATAAATACGTATTTACTTTGGCCATATTATCGTAAAAATTTCGACATTGATTGATATTTTGATATAGTTGTAATAAATAAAGACCAAATGTCACGAGAAGATAGATAAGTTTATCGGGTGATAGGTCTGAAAAACTACTTATCGCCTTCCCAATAAAATGATGCTGAGCGATTGTTTTGAGAACATCGAAATAAGTATTAAAATCAATTGGAACATCTTGCATTCTCAGTATAATAAACGGGAACACTAATAGCAAAATCGGTATAAGAAGACTGGCTATAGGTGACAAAATATTGGCAATTGTTATGGCTTCTAAAAAACTGGGTGATTGGTTTAAATATTTCAGCATGTCCCAATCAATATAACCGTATTTCAAATAAAATTCCTCGTTTTCTTTTGTATCTGACCATATTTCCTTAAATAGCGAACAATTGATTTGATGTTTTGATAACGAGGTAATTTTGTTTCGGTATTGATTCATGTTTTTAAGAACCATTTGGCTATCATTCAAAAAGTCAACGTCGGTAGTATACTGTTTATTCCATTCAACCAATAAGTCTGATGCATAATGATGTGAAGGCTTGAATAAATACTCATATAACGCCTTGTTAGAAGAATTGATTAGCTCTAAATCAGTCGATACTGTTTCGGATAGCTTGTGAATCTTTGATTCATCTAAATATGCTATTGGTAATCTAAATTTGCGTATATTCATATTTTTCATACTATCTGGACAATCTGGTCCCTGCCCCTCAATAATTTTCGGCCGTATCTGCTCGTTAATAATCGTAATTAAATTTAGCATTATACTAAATTTAATGAAAATATTATGGTTCCTCGAGCGCAATAACTTCTTTAAATTTAAATTTATTCATGTAACTTATCCAATCATTTACAGCATATATGGTAACTGCTAACACTGAGCCTCCACACAAGCACAATCCAACACAAATACATTTTCCGAGTAGTTCCATTATAAGGGGTTAAGATTCTAAATAATGCATTTGTATTTATTCGTAGTTACAATATTACTTTCCGTAATCAATAGGCAATTCTTTTATATTTATTTTAAAATGTTCTTCTATTTTACGCATATTAAAAATGTCTCGTTTTGTTACAAAATTAATAGCACATCCCTTTCGCCCCCATCTGCCGCTACGTCCAATTCTATGTAAATATGTACTTGTATCTTTTGGAATATCAAAATTTATTACTGTGCTAACTTGTTGAATATCAATTCCTCGCGCTGTAACGTTTGATGATATAAGGACCCGGAAGTTTCCTCCACGAAACGACTTGAATGTTTTTTCTCTTTCGGATTTGTCTATTGAACTATGAATTTGACAAACCGAAAAACCGTCAGTAGTCATTGCATCGTATAAATCAGTTACACGTTTAACACTATTGCAATAGATAATACATTGACTAATACTAATAATAGAAAAAAGTTTTTTTAGCATATCAAATTTGGCAAAATCATCATATATTGCTAAAAAAAATTGCTCTATGCACTCGAGAGTTAAATCTTCTGCCTTGACTGTTATTTTTACTGGGTCACGCATAAATTTATCTGTAAGTAATAGGATTTCTGGCGGAATTGTGGCACTGAACAAAGCGACCTGTATATTCTTATCAAAATACTGAAAAATATTGTATATCTGGTCCTTAAAACCGCGTGATAGCATTTCATCAGCTTCGTCCAATATGAATAATTTAACAGATGAAAGAATAATATGCCTCCTTTTTACCATATCAAAAATTCTACCCGCACATCCTACAACAATATGCGGACAGTCAGATTTTATTTCAGCCGCGCTTTCTTGTATTGAAGTTCCTCCCACCATTGTTTTAATAACAAGTCCTTTCATTATTGAACCAATAGAAGTTATTACAGTCGATATTTGATTTGCTAGCTCATGTGTTGGTACTATAATCAATCCTTGTATGGATTTGTCATTTATATCTATTCGCTCTAAAAGTCCTATCGTAAATGCACCGGTTTTTCCTGAACCGGATTGAGCTTGTGCAATAATGTCTCGGCCTGATTTTATGTGAGGGAATGTTTTTTTTTGAATGGCGCTAGGATTCTCAAATCCGTACGTATATATACCTCGCAACAAATCGGTTTTTATCTCAAAATCATCCCACTTGTTAAACTCTTCTTCGCCTAAAATTTCACTCTGCATATAAAGTTAACAAAAAAACATTTATATTGGTATTTATAAATATTAAATTATCGAAATGGTATAAATGTTTTTATGCTATTATATTATGAAAATTTATAATTTAGAAGACTATAATCAGATTATATTTGAAGGATTTTCATATCAATTACCAGAATCCATTTTGACTGTCGTTAATGACCTTAGAAAAGAGATAGAATTATTTGCTCCGCTTTCTTCTGTACAAGTGGATGATAAATTAAAAAGAGGCTTTCAATTTGGCGGAAAAAAGATAAAAAACAGGAAAAACGAAAACGCGGAAGATTGGAATACGGTTAAGTCTTTTAAAACTACTGTGATTGATAAAAAAGAGGGTGTAGATAAAATATTAAATGATATTCGTGCTTGCTTAAATAAAATATCTAGTAAAAATTACGAAAGTCAGAAAGAATGTATTTTTAAGCATATGGAGGAGTTATTACCAATTGATATACAAAAGGTTTCGAATGCGCTTTTTGATGTTGCTGGAAATAACAAATTTAATTCAATTATTTATGCTAATTTACTGAAAGAAATGGTCGATTTGTTTCCTAATTTGTCAGAGCACTTTGATTTATTCTTAATGTCATACAAACAAAGTATTTCTAGCATTATTTATGCTGACCCTAATTCCGATTATGATAAATATTGCGAAAATAATAAATTAAATGATAGACGTAAAGCTATTTCGACATATTTATCCAATTTAAACATTATAGGGTTTATTGACAATACTGTTGTTATTGAAGTAGTTACGTATCTGCTTCAATATATTAATGAGTATATTGATTCAGAAAATAAGACAAACGAGGTCGAAGAGATTACAGAAAACTTATATTTGTTTATCACATTACTTAATAATCATTTGAAAAACGAAGATAAATGGTATCTTGTAATAGAAAATATAGAAAATATAGCAAAAATGAAATCTAAGGAGAAGAAAAGTTTATCTAGTAGGGCTGTTTTCAAATACATGGATATATTGGATGCATTAAAAACAAAATAAACAATATGTATATAGTTATTTATAATGGTAAAATCAAATCTTAGGCCATCCGATATAAATTATGAAGAAGTAAAGAAAATAGATGACGAAGATATAGGTGTTGAATCAACTTTATATGAATATGAAATGTCACCCACTGCTATCATTCATATTGCTTTAGGTAAAGAGAAATATACCTATTCTAAGTACGAAATTATTTATTTTCCTATATATTTAGTTGTTGATGATAAGCCAAAGTGTAGAATAGGTATATTTGAAATTGATAGTAACCAATTTATCAATATTTTAGACGAAGATAATGATATCATGTTGGATAAAGGGAATATCTTATTGTTCAAATTTGCAGATGAGAATTTTATAAAAAAGTTTTCAAATAAAACAGCAAAAGAACCAGAACGATTAGTAGATGTTATCCCTATAGAAGAAGAAGAAGAAGAAATAGAAGAAAACGACGAAATGGATGTAATGCGACTAAAATTGCCCAAACAGACGTTAACAAAAGAACCTGTTTCAAAGGGGGTTTTCATAATAGATAAATCACAAAAAATACCAGTAAATTTGGTCGAAGAAAATGAAGAAATTTCAGAAACGCTTAAAAAACAATACAATGAATCAGGAAAAAATAATTGGCTAGAAAAATATATGAAAAACAACAATTATAGTATAATTGATAATGAAGCTGGTGGAGATTGTTTTTTTGCTGTAATACGCGATGCGTTTCATCAAATAGGACATCAAATAACTGTACAGAAATTAAGAGATATTTTAGCTGACGAAGCTACTGATGAAATATATATGCATTATAGAACATTATATGTGAATTATTTTACTGAGATACAGGTAAAACTAAAGGAAATGAAGGAGATTAAAAAAACAATAGCCGAAATGAAAAAGCGAAACGAAATGACAAAAGATAAGAGTGATTCTACAAAAATTATAGGAGAAGTAAAAGAAATCAACAAACGTTTTCAGCGATTAAAATTAGATAAGGAGGACACTGAAGAATTAATGAACGAATTTAAACATATGGCATCCATTGATACATTTGATAAATTCAAATCATTTATTAAAACTTCCAGTTATTGGGCAGATACGTGGGCAATTTCTACTCTAGAAAAATTATTAAATATTAAAGTTATAATTTTATCAAAAGAGGCTTTCGACCATGGTGATTTGGATTCAGTATTACAGTGTGGACAATTAAATGATAGTAATTTGGAAAAACAAGGTAATTTTAAGCCAGATTTTTATATAATGACCTGCTATTTGGGGTATCATTATCAACTAGTTTCTTATAAGCATAAGAGAATATTTAAATTTACCGAAATACCGTATGATATAAAGGTATTAGTTATAAATAAATGTATAGAAAAAAACGCTGGACCATATTATTTGATACAAGATTTTCGTAATTTAAAAACGCGTATTGGATTATCTCCCGATGAGGGCTCTCCGGCAGAAGACGACGAAGAATATTTGGTTGATGATTTATACGAACCCGAAATACAGTTTATGTTTTATGCTAAGTCTTCAGGTAACGTAAAAGCTGGTAAGGGCTCAGGTGAAAAAATAGTTGAATCAAGAATGACCGAATTCAACTTTTTAAATAAAGACCCCTCATGTAAAGATTGGCGAAGAAAACTTGATGATAGTTGGATTGCGTCTTTTCAATTAGATAATCGTCGTTGGTCTTCTGTAGAGCACTATTATTATGCTGCTCAATTTAAAAAGGGTTATCCTGATTTTTATAACGAATTTTCATTAGATAGTGGAACCGACATTTCAAAAGACGTAATTTTAGCACGCGCAGCAGGAAGTAAAAGTGGAAAGTTGAAAGATAGGATATTACGTCCTAAAAATGTTAGATTTGACGCAGATTTTAAAGACGACGATTTAATTATGAGGAACGTAGAAGAACGCTATAATGCATTGGAAGCAAAGTTTATGCAGAATTCCGACCTTAAAAAATTACTAGCTGAAACCAAAAAGGCAAAATTAATACATTTTATTAGAAGTGGGATACCTATTGTTGACGATGCATTAATGAAGTTACGAGGTAAGATTTTATCACCACATGCTTAAAAAATGATGAAGTGTAATCATAATTATCAAATGAAACGTCACATGATTAATGATATGATTAGTAGAACACCATTTACGTCGGGAACAGGAACTGCTTAATGTGAAAAATGTATTCATCACAAAAAAACATATTAAGTAAAGTAATTTATCAAGGTAACTATTGTTCATATATAGTAAGAATAAAAGACTAGATATACAAATAGATACCTTAGCAAAAACGCTGTCAAACTTATGAATTGTACAGTTTTTTGTGGGTCTAGCCCAAAACAAAATTGATATAAAAAAAGTAAACAAAAGCATACATTCGGCTGAAAAAATAATCTTATCTTCTTGGACTATAATGTTATTAATCACAGGGAGACTCATCAAAAAGGATGTAATAACCAATAAAATTGTACTCATTTTACAATAACATACTAGATTTATTGTAAAGTTTAAACTATAGATTATTCTAATTCAAAAACTGTCATACGAAGTGTATTCAAAAGCGGCTTTTTAATCGGAACTTTTTGAATAGCTTTAATAGCGTCTAAAATTTCTGGTTTGCGATACTTGTCTTTAATGAAATCAACATATTTTTCTATGTTATCTTCAGTTTTTTTGAAATTCAGCGTTTTTCCGTTATTTAGTAAACACCATTCTATGAATTCATTATTGTAAAACATATATATTGGTTTCAAAACATAATATGACAAAACCTGAGTTTCTTCTTTATATTTTTCATTATTCTTTGATTTCATATGTAAGTCTTCATATGTTAAGTCAAAATGACGAAGAACTTTACAACATTGTATAAGAGAGAATAATCTCTCAAAATATAACATCTCCTCTGTTTTCTGAAGCATCTTTTTGATATTATTATTTCTAGTTGAAAAAAAACTAATAAACATTACATTGATTATTTCTGCCCATGTTTCGCAATATGTTTCGAACAATCGTACGTCTGATTTAACCGAGAATAGTTTTAATATAAGTTCGTTTGAACGAGTTTTATCCATTTCCGAGAAATCCAAACCTAAACAATGAAACGTTTCGTGTATTAATACTTTAAACCATTCTTCTTCTCTGAAAATATTTATTTCTGTATTTGTTTGACAAGATGTAGTAAAAGCAGTATTGGCATGATTTTGTTTTACAGGACTATTTGCAGAAGGTAAATTCTTTATTTTATTTGTAAAAAAAATGTTTATTTGTAATGTTTGAGAACATTTGACTGGTGAAAAATGAAGTGCTGTGTATAACCAAATATAAATACGTCTAATATACTTATTTGATAACAATATTGTTGTTTTATCAAAATGGTACATCGATACTGAGATATTTCTATTATTAATAATAAAACTATAGTGAGTACAGGTTTTTTTGTTGGTATCTATCGATTCTCTTATTTCTATGGGTATAAAATTATCAGTTTTTTTTTTAATATTTACGTGAACTGCTTTATTTATTATTGCTTCATGATATGATGCGCTTCCTTCTATAAATCTTGTAAAAAGTATATTTAAAAATTCGGTTGTTTTTTCAGATAGTTTGTAGTTTGGTATTTTTGGAAATGTCTTTAAATTATCCAGAATAGTATAAGTTATTGGTTTCATATTATATATTCTTATATTTTATCAATACTTGTTGTCCGAAAAATTGATATCTACCATAAATCACTACTTAATGATAACAAAAGATAACTAATGGGAATAAAGCTGTTAAATCGTTTCTTTTTGGAAAGGTGTAGTAAACAATCTATTTATAAGACAAACTTACAGAGTCTTTCAAACAAAACAATAGTAATAGATACTAGTATTTATTTGTATAAGTTTGCTGCTGAAAACGCCATTGCCGAAAATATGTATCTACTGATATCAATATTTAAAAAATATAAAATAGAACCAATATTTGTTTTCGATGGTAAGCCACCCGACGAAAAAAAAGAAATTTTATTGCAAAGAAAAAACGATAAAAAAGCTGCACAGCAAAAATATATAGACATAAAAAATATACTTGATTCTGAAGAACTGGATTCCGAAAAACGCAATAGTTTATTGTTAAATATGGACTCACTTAAAAAACAGTTTATACGAATAAAAGAAGTAGATATTAATAAAATTAAAAAACTTATGGATGCTTACGGTGTAATTTATTACGATGCAATGGGTGAGGCAGACGTATTATGTTGTCAGTTTGTAAAGTCCGGGTTAGCTTGGGCATGTTTAAGTGATGATATGGATATGTTTGTTTATGGTTGTAAGAGAGTATTAAGACATTTGAGTATTCTCAATCACACAGTCATATTATATGATACTGAGAGAATATTAAACGATATACGATTATCTGAAGATGATTTACGTGATATATTGATTTTGTCAGGAACGGATTATAATAGTCAAAATGAGACTAATTTAATTGAGTCAATTAAGTGGTTTAATGAATATAAAAAATCAGCTAATTGGCAATTAATGCATTTTTATGATTGGCTGGTTAAGTATACAAAATATATAAAAGATATAAATCATCTTTTAAATACAAGACAGTTATTTGTTTTAGATAATTATGATGGTGTAATTTCAAAGCAGCAAGAGAAGCCTTGTAACATGAATGATTTAAAGATGATTTTACAAGATGACGGATTTATATTTGTTTAATAGACTAGTTGTTTATTTTAGCACACCAATAAATAGCATTAAATATAATTTTTGCAAATTCGCGGTTGCCCCCACCATTGTCTGCTGATACTGCTCCCAAATATGAGTTTATACCAACGGTTTTTCCTCCATTTGTATTCGTGTTTATAGCTAGAAATGGTACATTATACAATTCTTTGTCTGCTATTGTGGCTAAAACAGTAGCATCTCTGTCTGGAACGATGTTAGTTATAACCGATTTTTTAAAATCTGGATTTTTATTTGCTACAAGAGGTACTGCTAATGCTAAAATAGGTCCACAATTTTTAAATATGGGGTGAAGTTTATTTAGTATTTTTATTTCATTTACAGCATATGTATCAGAAGCGTATTCATAATTATTTTTTCTTACAAACGGAACACCACTGTATCCAAAATTTGGTATACCAGAACCAGTAGTTGAAAACGTTTGCCATACATTATTTCCAAATATTACGTTACCCCCAGAAATAATATAATTTTGTAAATTATAACCAAGTGACGGAATATATTCGTTTACATCAACAGTGTGTTGGTCAAATGGAGGTTTGTAAGTATCATTTTCATACAATATGGGTAATTTTTTTGTAAATATAATTACCACAGAATAATTGTCTATTGTCAAATCTGCGCCCTCATAGTATAAGTAGCCAGTTGGAGTACCATAATCAAATATTAACGATGAAATATATTGTATTATAATTTGACCATACTTACCCTTTTTTAAACTATCTTCATCGGTGCTAAGTACGTCAGCACTATATTCATATAGTTGAATAAGGTTACTATTGTAGCCGATGTTATTTCTAAAATCGAGAAATTTGGCAGTAAATGCCAAATCTTGAAGTTGACTTAATAATGCATTCACGTCCAGTAGACAATTGTAATCTGCGATAATTAATATTTTATCTCCTAATTTACGATTTCTCGCAATCAAATTTGCTTCCAAATTATAAATGTATTTTCCGGTTACTTTTTTTGGAACTACACTTCCAGAGCCGTGTAATTTACTTATTGCTTCTCTACATACCTGTTGGTCATAGTTAAATAATTTAAATCGGCAATTCATTTTACATTATAAGTGTAAAATAAATTTAACTAAACGTTATTTTTTCACCGACTTCATTCGTGGAAGAAAGACCAATTGTTGTAGTTCGTCGTTTATCAGCTATCGACGATGCATCGCGATTTGTTCCTCCATAGAATTTTTGCTTTCGTATAACTTGTTTTGTTTTCTCTGAAGTATTTGAACTCGTTAACGATAAGTCTAGAGACCGCATGTATGTTGAACGACTGAATGAAAAAACACTATCTCCTGAAGCATTTGCGTCTTTAAACGGCATCGCTCTTCGTGATGTCAATATTGAATTATTACTATCTTTTAAAATAGGAGGAAATGATACAAATTTAAATGACATTTATACTATAGATACATATTTTTACAAAATAGATGCGAGATAGCATCCGTTAAAATCTTCATTTCCTGTATGAACTAAATTTATTCCTACATTTACGTAAATGTTACCTCCCATTTCTGTCCATCGATGACAGAACATCCAGTCTTCCGAAAAATAGTGGTTATCTTGTACGCCACAATCAAAAAGTGCGTATGCATATTCGTTTTCCGAACCTTGTAAAAAGCCGACATCATCAGTGTATTTTGTATGAGGGTATGCTTTTGCCATATTTTCGATGACCTCACGCTTAAACATCATAAAACCAGTAGCTAGATGTTTTACCTTTGCTAAATTTGCCTCTATGTTTAAAACGCTATCGATATAATTTATGTTGTATTTTAAAAGGTTGTATTGAATCGCGTTTTCATCAGTTATAGATATTGCAAAATCAGATTTGTTTTTTTTATCTATCCAATCCTTTGTAACGTTTTCGCTCTTAGTCAGTTTTTCCCAATAATAATGCTTTAACGGGTAAACCCCACCACATAAACATTTGTTGCTCATTAGTAATTTTATTACATCTACCGGGTCCCATGTTATATCAGCATCAATAAACAATATATGCGTGCATTCTTTATCATTCATTGCTTTTGCGACTAAATTATTGCGGGCGCGCGAAACTAAACTGTCATTTCTACAAAATTCTACTGACATGGGAATATTAAATCTTGTCAATAATTCTTTTGTTGCCATAATACATTTTACGTAATTAACATAACAAAGACTACCATAGCATGGTGTTAATATGCATAATTTTGGTTTTTTTTCTTCAACAAATTGAATGATTTTCTCTTCAAATGTGTTCGATTTCTCTTCCAGATTCATATAACTATATGAATTTGAATTTTTTATATCATTTTTTTGTTATTGGATTTTTCTATTTAAGCGGTGGCGACAACCTCAGCCTTGATAAAGTGATGCTTCATGAACTTCTGGAGATTGAAGTAGGTAAGCTCATCCTCCTTGCTCAACTTGAGGAGCTTGGATAGCTTGTTGTCGGGATTAATCTTACGACCGTTTGTAGTGTCCTGGAGCTTGTTAGCGCGAATGTATGCGTTAATCTCCTTGCTAACGGCGGTGCGAGCCATCTCAGTACCTACGGTCTTACCAAGAAACTCGGCAAGCTCATCGCTGATACGAGTAGGCTTAACGAAGCCTGAAGGCTGACGATTGCCAGACGTACGTCTCTTCTTTGCGCTGGCCTTCTGTGCGGTCTTCATCTCGCGAGTGACAGACTTCTCAAGAACCTTGAAATCATTCTTAAGGTTAGCAAGAAGACCAACCAACTGCTGGAGCTTGGCTCCATAATCAGTCATCTTAGTGAGGAGAGGACTGACACCAGTATCCTGGACATCTGCGGGGACAGTCTCCGAAGAAGCAACAACGGCAACAACCTCCTTGACTGCCTTCTTGGCACGAGGGGCCTTGGTAGCAACAGGAACGGACGCAGCGGGGGTGGTAGAAGGAACAACGGCGGGGACGGAAGAATTCTTAGCAGCTCTAACCATGTCGGGCTATATACATTAATAAGGGTCTTGCTTTTAAGTTATTTTGACCTAAATAATAAATTGTTTTTATTATTTAATAAACGTCGCTTCATTTTTCCTAAGGGATTTTTAAAATATATTTTTTACGAAATTTAATACGCGATTGATTCATAAAGCCAAGGTAATGAACTTCTTGCTGGTGCGGAAACAATTGTAAGAGCAGAAAGTAAATGAAATGCTGCTATTTTCCTGTATTCATCGTCAAGACCCGCGTAAATTAAATTTTCCATTACGGTAACGCAGAGGATTTGAAAATCTTCTAAAGGCGCATCGTTATATAAAACGCTCCGACTAAAAATATTGGCAAATGGTTCCAAGAAAGGACAGATTTTTTTTTTCATTTCGTAAGATAATTGTGCTCTATAGTTCCATAAATCGCATAAACATCTATAAAATCGAAGACAACCTATTCTATCTAAATTAGAGAACCAACTGCTTTGACTATAGTTGCCCAATTGGTCAATTTCCATGAATAAGCTTTGTATACGGACTTGAATGTTTTTTGTTCTAGACTCAATAATAAAGTTATATTTATTGTTCATTTCGTTAATATTATATGTGCCAGGTATAATGGTAGGCTGATAATATTCTCTTGAAAAAATTAAGTTTTCGTTTGAGTGCCTGTGAGATTCCGTTAAGGTTCTCGTCGTTTGTTTTTTTCTCACTAAATTGTTCATTTGATAAAATTCTACTTCGTCGACCAAGTCTCTGTATATTATTTTAGTTATGTTGTTTAACGAAATTATATCTCTTACGGAATTGGGTGGAAAATTTTCTCTGTTATATGGATTTTTTAAAGGTGTTTTGTTTTTTATAAGTTGCATTAGGGAAATCAAACTAAAGCCATACATGAAATCCTTTTCGTCTTTATAGCTGTAAAACAACTCATACGGTATTTCGTTTAATGGCTCAAGTGTTACAAAATCAGAATCATTTACGCAAAGATTTCTTTTTTTCCACCCATCACCTCTCAATTTAAACGAACGTCTTACAAGCCAACCACGGAACAATTTCTGGATTTTTTCGGAAGTTTTCATTTTAAGAAAAAGGCCTTGTATCCTTTCAAGTAATATTTCTTTTTTTCCAGTTCTTGGTAAATTATATTCTTTTACTATAACTTTTAGGTCGGGTAGCTTATATTTTTTTAGATTAACGTTATTCTTATAATATGTCTCGTAAGTTAATGTATAATTGGTTACTTTTGGTTTCATTATATTTTTCTCTTCCTTTTTATGAGCAAACGCAGGCTGTAATGGTTTTGAAAACATATACTATATACAATCATTTATATATTATTTTATATGGTTATTAAGTGATTATTAATTTGCGTAAGAGAACTTCTTTTTCAAAAATCTTTATTGATATGCTCTTAGATTTCACAAACAAATTTAAAAATTGATTTAAAGATTAGTCTCTATATTAATCATACAGTTTCCCACTAGTATTATGTCGAAGACCCAAGCAACTCCTATTGTTCTCACCGTTAAGGATTGGAATGTTTCTGATATTAAGTATATGCAGCCAAAGACGAACGCCGTCGGCGGCAAGACAATTAGTATGATTAGTACTCAAACTAATCGTTCTGTTCACGTTTCAACTCCTCCTCTTACCACATGGGGTATTGGTGATTGGACAGATGAGAAGACTGGTGAGTCAAACGGAAAGTTTAATTTGTCTATCAATTTTCCTAGTCCTGATTATAAGACTCCTGCTACCACAGAGACTCTTGAAAAGCTTGAGGCGTTTCAGAACCAGGTTCTGGATGATGCTGTAAAGAACAGTGAGGTGTGGTGGGGAGAGCCCATGTCCAGAGAGGTGTTGAAGCATACATTCTTTCCCTTTATTAAGTATGCCAAGGATAAGACTACCAAGAAGATTGACCCAACTAAGGGTCCTAGTATGAGCGCCAAGGTTCCAAACTATAACGGAGATTGGAAGGTTGAGATTTATGACGCTAGCCGTAAGCTTCTCTTTCCCAATCCTTCGAATTCGCTTCTTACGCCGATTGATTTTGTACCCAAGAAGAGTAAGGTTGCTTGTGTTCTTCAGTGTGGTGGTATTTGGATTGGTGGAAAGGGCTGGGGTGTCACTTGGAAGCTTACTCAATGTGTAGTTAAGCCTCCTGAGATTGTAAGTGTCTTCGGAACTTGTCATATCCCTGACGATGTTTGTAATTCTATTGATAAGCAACCCGTTCCTACTAAGCAAGAGGATGACGATGAGGAGCCAGAGCATGAGGTAATCAACGCAACTACAGTCGAGGATAGTGATGTTGATGATGAGCCCGAGCCCGAGCCGGTTTCAACGAAGAAGGTTGTTAAGAAGACTGTTCCAGAGCCAGAGCCAGTTGTGGCAGTTGTTGAGGAGACACCCAAGAAGAAGATTGTGAAGAAGAAGGTTTAAATAAATAAAATAATAAATAGAAGTTGTAATAATATTGTTTTTTTAATAATAGTATATTATCGTATACTATTATGATTAAGGCCGTTTTTTTTGTATGACATCATTTATTCCACAGTTACTACTTTTGCCAAGTTACGCGGAAAATCAGGATTGTAATCATTCTCCATAGCTAAATAATAACTTAGTAACTGCAAATAAATGTTTGCTAGAACTCCGCCAAATGTACCATTTTTTTCTATATACAACAAACAATCTGTTTTATTGTCACTTATTTTAATAACTTTTGCGTTTCTAGCAATAACTTCTTGATATGTATTTTTATTTTTTTCTCTGTGTTCGTCGTCAACGTCCAGTAATATTATTGGAAGACCTGGCTCAATAAGTGCAAAAGGACCGTGTTTTAATGCAGAAGAGGAATAACCCTCCGCATGTATATAAGCTACTTCTTTTAATTTTAATGCTCCTTCTTTTGCAATAGCCTCTTCTTTGCCTTTTCCTAAAACGAATAAAGATTTTACTGTTTTTAAATCTTCAGCTACCGCTTTTATATTTTCCACGTTGTCACATAAATCTTGTATTTGAAAAGGTAGTTTTCGTATATCATTTATTATTTTTTTTCTTTTTTCAATACATGTTCCTCTGTTTTGTGAAAACCAAATGGCTATCATAGTTAATACTGTACATTGATTAGTAAATGATTTAGTAGATGCCACTGCAACCTCTCTTCCTGCATTTAAATATACTCCACAGTCGCTTTCTCTTGCTATTAAAGAATCAGCTATATTTACTACACCTATTGTGATTATATCATAATCTTTTGCGATTTGAATGCATCTATGTAAATCTTTTGTTTCTCCGGATTGAGATAATAATATAACGCCACTATTACCAATCTTTGGTATGTCTTTTACGTTAAATTCCGCACCATCATATACAACTACTGTATGAAATATGTCTAGGTTCTTAAATATTTCTAATGACCATAATCCAGAATTATATGATGTTCCACACCCTAATATAATTAAATGATTTATTTCTAACAATCTTGATTTGTACGTATCTAATCCACCTAATTTTACACATGTATTGTTCTCAATTCTTCCTCCGTTATTTATAGCACGATTTACTGAATCAGGCTGTTCAAATATTTCTTTTAATAGCCAATGCTTATATCCATTAGGTTTCAATTCTATAGGTATATTGTTTTTTTCTTTTATTTCGTATCTATGTATATTTTTATTGTAAGTAATGACGCGGTCTTCTTTGGATATTTCTATTAAATCGTGGTTCTCTATTACTATATATTTTTTAATATAATTGTTGAATGCTATTTGTTCTGATGCCACCATTACATATTCATTTTCAAATCCTAATAATAGCGGCGAACCATTTCTTGTTATCCATAGTTTATTAGGAAAATCTTTGTGAATTATTACTAGAGCCCATGTGCCTAACAGTTCTTTTAATGTATTCTGAATCGCTGTTTCTATGGGGTCGTTCATATCTAGATAATATCCGATTAAAACTGCTATCACTTCGGTATCAGTTTGTGATAAAAAAGTATATCCTTTTTCAAATAATCGACTCTTTATTTCGTCAAAATTTTCTATTATTCCGTTGTGTACTAAAGCAATTCTGTTTTTATTGTCATGATGTGGGTGTGCATTTGTATCTGTTTTTCCACCATGAGTCGCCCATCTTGTATGTCCTATTCCGCAATAAGGCCACATTTGCTTTAGAGAAGAAACTTTGTTGTCTAATTTTTCTAGTGAGTCGTATGTGTGCGAAGATGCATATTTCTCTGTATGTATATCGTTATCTATAACACAAGATATTCCTACAGAATCATATCCACGATTTTGTAATAATTTTAATCCCGACAATACGTAAGTAATAAATGCATCGTTACCTAGATATGCTACTATTCCACACATTATAATATAATATATTTTAATTATACTATAAAATCGTAATATCAATAATAATATCACTCTTTCTTGAAACATCTAACGTGTTTATGGTATTAATCCTGGATATTCCTTGTTTTTCGAGAACAATCTTTTGATGCTCCCGTATAAATAATTTTTCTGCGTCAATAGTAAGCGTTTTCTTGCCTAAATTTACTGTGACACATTTATTTTTCCAAATATCTGTTATATTGTATTTTATCATAACAGTAATGTTATTTTTGTTGTCAATAGTAACGTTTTCTTCTAAAACTGGTCGACATTTTACATAAATATCAGAACCCGAATTATCATATATTAATTCGTCGTGCCATAGTGGTACAAGGTACGTTATTTCGTTTATTTTTAGTTTATATAAATTGTTCTCAAAAAGGTCGTCTATATTTGGATTTAGTATAATGTATTCGTCGTCTTTTACTTTTTCTTTGAATAATGCCTCTAATTTATCGTAAAACTCTGGCGAAAAATGAAACACTTCTCTATTCCGTTTCAGCACTTCATAAATTTTTATTGTTATATTTTTGTCTATTTTTTCTAATATTTCTATAGCTTTTATTTCACAACTATTTGATATTCTGTGTATTATTAATTTTAATATTGAATCGCCCTTTTCATTCACTACTATATTGTTTAAAAAAGAAAACAATATGTTTCTGTAACTATTTTTATTTGATTCAGAGAACTCTTCGTCTTCGTCTTCATATTCGTTCTCCGAATTATCGTATTCCAAATAATCTGATAAATATTCGTATGATTCTTGTATTTCCTGAAATTTAATAGATGCATCTGGTGACTTATTTTTATCAGGATGATATTTTAAAGCATTAAATCGGTACTGTTTTTTCAATGACTCTATAGTTAACTCTTTTATATTTAATGTTTTGCATGCTTTTTCGTAATTCATTTGTGTATTTTATTTATAATATAAAACATCATACTCTCTAAATGGTATATTGGTCTATAATTATTGTTGTAGTATTTTAAAAATGTGTGCGTTTTGCTAATAATATCTTTAGTTTCTGAGTAATTTAAATGTCTTGTTTTTATGAAATGGCCTAATATATAAAAAATACAGTCTGCAATATCTATATTATACGTCAGGATATCGTACAAGTTCTCTCGAAATGTTGTAAATGAAAGCTCCTTTTTATTTGAAATGTTCTCGATTAATTTGTCGCAAACAATATTAAAAATGTCTTTTGGTATTTCGTCTATTTTATCTATTAAATCAAATGACTTTATTTCTTTTCCGTTTATGATTCCCTCGTTGTTTATCTCATTCATAAGATTTTTTGTCTTTTCATATTTTTTTTTGTTTATCATAGTGGTTTTTTGATAAGAAATTTTATCTAAAAACGTATTTGAAGGTAGTTCTTTTGGTTCATGATAAGGTGCCGAAAACAATACAGATTTTTCGTATAAATCACTATCCGGTCTTTTTATGTTTATGAGTTGACAGCATTGTATGATTTGTTCAGGTATAAAACTAACGTGCTCACTAATTATGAAAAATTTTATTTTTATGTTTGTTTCAGAATAATTATAGTGCTGTATATAACTATAAAAATTGTCCAACAATTCGTTATGAATACTATGAAAGTTTTTACATAAAATGATACCTATTTTGTCTTGTTTTACTGAAATTATATCTACTATTTGTAAGAATACTTCGTGCCATACTATTTTTGAATTACATCCTAATAACGACATATCTATCTCATAATGTATGTCACTGATTTTATATATATACTCCTGTTTTTCGGTTGTTAGTTTCATTTTTTTCTCATATTTAAGTTCGCTCGGACTGTAATTTTTAATGATTTTGAGAACCTGAGTATATTTTCCTGTTCCTGGTGGTCCGTAAAAAATTATGTTTTTTAATTGATGTATATTTTTAGGTAAATCTGATATAGTTTGGTTTAATTCTGGGTGCAGATTAAACTTCTCGCAAGAAAATAGATAGTCATCGAAATGAGTTTCATAATATTTCATTTGTAGTTGTTAGAGAAGTCTATTTATGTTTTTTAACGCATAGATTATTAACTTATGAAGACATAGTTGTACTTTTTTTAGCTAATGATACAGTTTCAAGTTTATTTTCTGCTTTGTTTTTGGGAGCATTATTCTTGAATACTAAAAAGTCATTGCTTATCTTTATCATTTCTGATGACATAGATAATATTGCTATTCCCATTGCGTAAATAAATCCATTATAGTAAATTGGTCCAGAAAATATATCGGTTTGCTTATTTAAATCTTCATCGTTATATATCAATATTCCCACATAACCAATCATAATGGATGTAACTGCAACAAATAAATTATTGTAGTCTTTTAATTCTTGATTTAATAAAGACGAATAAGATAGCGTAATATGTTTTGATATATAATTATCGTTCAAATATTTATATGGAACGATTACCATAAATATAGATATTATTTGAAAAAGTGATGATATAAATATACTACCCCAGGATAGTTTTTTTATCAAACTACTATTGACAACATCGAATTTTGTTATGAGATAACTAACAAATAAAACAAACATAATATTAAGCATACAAATAAATATTAGAGCAGGTATCATTTTGTCTTTAATTCCAGGTGACGGCTTATTATTATTTATAATTTTATTACGAGCTTTTGCTGAAAAATAAATCATCGTGCTCGCTGATGATAAGATAAATGGAATTACTATCCACTGAATCATTCCGATAAAATCTTCAACGTAAGTGTAGTTTCCCTTTCCTAATAACATTAAACCGCCAAAAAACGCTATTATTACGTCACAACTTATTAATAGGTTTGTATACAAATCGCCAGGATTGTAAGGTCCAGTTATCTGATATTTCGTTCCCAATATCTTTGATTCAAGAATTACGTCATCAGTATTCGTTTCTTGTAAATTTTTATATTTCAACAACAATAAAAAAGATGACACAAATTCTAATATTAATGCAATAATTATACTATAACGTAAAATCTTAAATTCTGTGTCTGCTGGAATGATATAAGTTGCAAAAACCAAAAAGAAAAACTGTGCAATAAATATTCCTATCATGTTAGCGAAACCTTTCTTTATAGTTTTTACAGTATCTTCTAACAAATAAACAAAACATGCTACGTACAATCCTATAAACATTAATAAATTTATATAATCGAAATTGTCATCTAATAACTGTGTTGGATTAAAAGTAGTATTTGTTGTAGTCATTTACATATTTTTGATATTTTATTTTTTTAACTTATCTATATATTTATCTTTTAACCATTGTATCAAAATATCTGCATCGCACGTTATCGGACATTGGTTGAATTTCTTTATATTGAAAAATTCTGGCTTTACCATTGCTTCTGTCTTATAAAACACATAATTTCCGAATTTACCTCGACGTAACGACATTGTTTCATCTATCTTCCTTAATACACTCTTTTCAGGCTTGTCTTCTTTTTCAAATAATGGCATGACATCATCTATTGTTATTTCGTCTAATGGTTTATCTATTAATTTTACTGACTCACGTTTATCTCCATATTCAACATAGGGTCCGTACTTACCATTTTTTAACATTACGTCTTGTCCATCATGTTTTCCTAACAGACCTGTTTTTATTTCAATTAAATCATCTACACTATATCTTCCAGTCTTTATTAACTCTAAATCAATGTTGATGTCTTTCTTTACTTGGCTATACTGAAAGGTTCCGTCTCCTAATGTTTTTCTTATGACTGGTCCGTAACGCTCGAATATAAAGACATTTTCATTATCTAATTTGTATGTTTGTTTTTCTAATTTAGCCAAAGGTTTTGATAAGTTTGTTATTTCTTGATAACATGCTTTGCATATAGCAGACCAATCTTTTTCTGAACCTTTTGCTACATCGTCTAATTTGTCTTCCATAGTTTTTGTATATCCGTATTCAAAAATGTTCTCGAAATGTTTCGTCAGAAATTCAATTGTCAATAGTCCTATAGGTTGAAGAACCAATTTATTCTTCTCTGAGCCAAAAGTCTTTTCACTTTCTTTGATTTCGAGAACATTTTCACGAAGGATGTAATCTTTGCATGTGATTTTATCACCCTGTATATCTGTGCGATTTACATAGCCTCTCTCCTGAATTGTATCTACTATTGTTGCAAAAGTTGATGGGCGTCCGATTCCTAATTCTTCTAATTTGTGAATTAGAGTCGCCTCAGTATATCTTTGCCCTTTATTCCTTGCTACGCATGAGCTTTCGACATAATTATGTGAAAACGGCTTTTTAGATTTTTCAATACAGTCAAAATATAGAATCTGCGAACTCGCAACATTTTGGAGTTCATTAATATCGAGTTTTTCTTCTATTGCTCTCCATCCTAAGAATTTTGGTGATTCAATATTTGTTGAGTAGTATGTATCTAGTGGAGCAGTAATTTTTACTGTTACAATATTGTATAATGCATCAGCCATACAACTTTCAACTGAGTTTCTCCATATCAATTTATACATAGATGAAAGACGCACATTATCTGTGGTTATTGATGTAACCGAAACATTTGTTATTCTGATAGCCTCGTGAGGATTGTTTAAATCTTTGTTTTCGAGAACCTCCAAATTACCGAGCGAATTGGCTGAAGAGAATTTCAGTATGTAATTCTTACATTGTTCAATAAAAACTCCAGAATATTTTGCGCTTTCCGTTCTCATATATGTAATATGACCCTCCTGATATAATTGTTGACATAGTGACATGGTTTCTTTTGGCGATATATGTAATATGCTACTTGCAGTCTGAAGTAGTCGCGAAGTAGTAAAAGGCTTAGGTGCGGACCGTCGTGATTCTTTTGCTGAGCCAACCGTTAATTCGTAAACAAAACCCTTTGATTTTTCCATAAATTCGAGAACTAACGTATTGTCATCAAATTCCTTATTTAAATCAAACGATACATTTTTACTAAAAAATTTGCCAATAGTTTTGTACTTTAATTCAAATGCTTTTTTTCCCTTTTCATTATCATAAACTAACCTCAGTGCTGGTGTTTGACATCTACCTGCGCTAAGCGAATTACTCTTATTATGATATAAATACTTCCATAAATATGGTGAAATCTTATATCCAACCAAAATATCGAGAACCTGTCTAGCGTGTTGCGCCTGTACAACATTCATGTTTATGCGCCCAGGTCTACCAACTGCTTTTATTAGAGCTGATTCTGTGACCTCATGAAATACTATTCGTTGCGTGGTTTCAACGGGAAGTTCAAATACTTTACAAATATGCCACGCAATTGCCTCCCCTTCCCTATCGTCATCAGATGCTAATATAATATTGGATTTTGAGAACCGTCCAATGACCTCATGCATGAATTCAACGTGTGCCGTTTTTTCATCTATAATTGAGAACGTTGGCTCAAAAGTTCCTTTTGTATCAATCGATTTTACTCCATTTACCGTGCGAATATGTCCTTTTGATGCAATACAACAGTAATCAGAACCCAAAAAACCTTCTATCTTTTTGCATTTGGACGGAGATTCAACAATGATTAAAAAAGTAGCTGAATAGTTTATTTTATTTGCCAGGGGCGCACTGGATTTGGAGAACGTCTTCTTTTTATAAAATTTTGGTGGCATTATGGTTATATAATAACAAAAGATGTGTTTATTTTGTTATTGTATATTATAAATGGAAGACTTACATATAGTTACAGTTGTAAATGAATCAAAATATTATTTCCCTTATTTAGTAGAATCGTGTAAGCGCAATGGAAAAGAGCTAGAAGTATTGGGGCTAGGCGAAACGTGGACCGGTTTTAATTTTAAATATAAAAAAATGGCGGATTATTTAAAAACCTTACCTGAAACAGATATCGTTTGTTTTGTTGATGGATTTGATGTTATATGCACCAGGGACTTAATAGAAATAAAAGAAATATTTTTAAAATTAAAGGCAGAGACAGATTGTAAGATGATAGTCGGTGATGACAAATTAGTAATAACAGAATTTTTGCATTTTTTTTCGTCTCTATATTTTGGAAATTGCAATGGAGAATATTTAAATTCTGGGACCTATATTGGTTATGTAAAAGATTTATCAGAAATTCTTAATAAAATATTAAAAGCGAATTCAAGTGACGACGCCGATGACCAAAGAATTATGATAGAATACTGCAACAGATACCCTGGAGAAATATACTTAGACAAAAACAATAAATTGTTTTTAGCGTTGGCTTATCCTGGTTTAGAACTTGACAGTTTATTTAGAATAAATGAAGATTTGGTTAGTTATAATAATGAAAACCCCTTTTTTGTCCACGCGATGGGAGGAGGGTATTTGGAAAACACTATTCGAAAATTAGGATATTCTATAAACGACGAAACCAAGAACAAACTTTTTTATGACAATATAAAAAAATCTTTTTATTTACCATACCCTAGGTTTATTATGTTTGTAATATTGTTTTATGTTTTTACCATAGTTTATTTCTTATATTTTTACAGCATCCATAAGATAATATTGAAAACAATACGACGAGTCCCAGGTTTTATCGCAAAAATTGATTAGCTCATCAAGTCAATTAAACAGTTAAATACAAATCTAACTAATGAAAGAAATAAAAATACTAATATCGGACAATAAATATACGTCCTGGGATTTCCATTGTCACGAAACTAACGTTGTTCTTACAATCGATGAATTTCCCGAACTGGGTGTTATAAATCCTGTTACCGATAAACTTTTTAGTCGCGACGTACTTGTTCTCGAAAACGGGTCTTTTAAAGTTATTAAATCTTATGTAAAATCAGCGATTAGCATGCCTGGTGTTCTTATGCTTGAAAATAACAAAACGTTTGGAAGAACTGCTAACAAAAAACGCCTTTTATATAAATGTATTCCTGACGATAAACATGTTCCGCCCTTCTTAATACCTTACGATGTAAAGGTAGGGTTCTCAAAAGTTCAGAAAAACAAATACGTAGTTTTCCGATTTGATAGTTGGACTGATAAACATCCATATGGTTTATTGACTGAAACTCTTGGCGATGTTGATAATTTAGAGGTCTTTTATGAATATCAATTATATTGTAAGAGTCTTCATGTTAGTCTTACTGATTTTACAAACAAAACTCGCCAAGAACTTAATAAGAAAACGACTGATGAATATGTTAACCAAATATTAAGGAATCCTTTGTTTAAAATAGAAGATAGGCGTGACCGTTACGTATTTACGATTGACCCAAGAAATAGTAGCGATTATGATGATGGTTATAGCATTCAAAAATTGGATAATGGTGAATACAAAATTTCTATTTACATTGCAAACGTTTACTTGTGGCTTGAAACACTTGGTCTATGGGATTCTTTTAGTAAGCGTGTCGCAACCATTTATTTACCCGACCGTCGACGACCAATGTTGCCCACAATCTTATCTGATACTCTTTGTAGTCTACAGAAAAAACAGCCTCGATTTGCCTTTGCAATGGATTTTGTTGTTGGCACGGATGGACCAAGAGATGTTCAATACGGAAACGTTTTAATTGAGGTGGCCAGGAATTATTATTATGAAGAATCAGAACTTCAGCATAATAACTCATATTTATTATTATTAGAAGTTTCGAAGAAAATGAACATTAATGTTGTAGACAGCCACGACGTTATATCTCACTGGATGGTATTTATGAACTCTTATACTGCTGAAAAATTGTATAATAATAACATGGGCGTTTTTCGTTCTGTTACATACGTCAATCCAGTAGTTAATACAATTAATGGTATAGATGAGGATACAGTTCGTGTAATTCAATCTTGGAATAATACTATCGGCCAATACGTTGCCTTTGATGGTAAAAATACCATGAAACATGATTTTATGAAAACTAGCTCTTATGTTCATATTACAAGCCCGATACGTCGCCTTGTTGATTTGTTGAATCAGATTATTTTATTTGGAGGAATAAGTTTGGTTTCTGAAGTTAGTGCCGGCGCGCAAAAGTTTTTAAATACTTGGCTCGGAGAACTAGATTATTTAAATGCTTCCATGAGGTCTATCAGGAAAGTACAAACTGATTGCGCTTTGCTTGACCGTTGCTTTCATGACCCTGAAATTATGGATAAAGAATATACTGGTGTTGTTTTTGATAAAATGATAAGAGACAATTTTGTTGTTAGTTATATGGTTTATTTGAAGGAATTGAAAATGTTGTCACGTATTAACATAATTGTAGAGATTGATAATTTCTCTTCTCATAAATTTAAATTGTTTCTATTTCAAAACGAAGAAAAGACAAAGAAAAAGATACGCTTACAACTGTCAGATAACTAAAAATTGAAATGTTTATTTATCTTTTATTTTTTAAGTTAACTATGCATAATCCCCTTGTCCTTATTTTACTTTGTTTTCAAATAGTTGGGGGGTCTCTGAAGCCTTTCACATTTGGAAAGTATTTGAACATAGCTAGACAGCATGCTGTTATTCATGTCAACTATAAAATGATAGATATCGAAACTTGCTTGAATAAGAGTACGTTTATCAATAATAAAGAAAATAATGATAATTCCAGCTTTGCGTTTATTACTTGGCCAAGACCGCCGATTTCTCCTATGGATTTATGTTTTGCCTTAATGCAGTAATAATACATAAAAAAATAAAATAAATAGGTAGGCTTACTTCTTATATGTATTGTTATCCGGAACATAATTACGTACCATTTGTAGAATGTCATTATAAATGTATTTTTTGTTTGATTAAGTTTAATACAGAACAACAACAGCCTTTTTTGATTTATAATTATAATGTTTTTAAATTGAATGATAAAATATACCAAGTAAATTGTCAATGTAGACCATTTTGTCACATATCTTGTATGAATAATTGGTTAATCGAAAGTGTGCATTGTCCCGAGTGCTCTGTTTGGTACACAGAATCAATAGAAAAAAAATGTTGCACTTTTGAAAATTTATGTGTCGCATTCTTTATTTTTTTATGTATAATAACCTTTTGTTTCGTTGTTGTAGCGGTTGTTTTACATAATAAAATTTTTTTATAATTTACTAAAACCTTACGTCTTCTGCTGCGAATAATTTTAGCTCGTCCTTTTGATTATCTAAATCGTCAACGATTTCGTTCAAATCGGAATACATTTTCTTTATTGTTTCTGGATTATACCTATTATCATCTTTCTTGATACGTCCAATTAGCATTATCATTAAATCAGTTATCCCGTAACCTTTTTCACTAAAACTTTTTATAATTTTATCTAGATTGTCATCTTCAGGGAAGTCAAAATCCTCTTCTTCCTCTTCCTCTTCTTCTTCCTCGTCACTTTCGCTTTCATAATCGCTATCTTCATTTTCATCTGGTGTTTCAATTAAAACAGTTCTGCAACAAGGACATGTGTTTCTGTTTACCAGACTTCTGCATAAACAAATAAAACAAAACTGGTGGCCACATGGAGTTGTGCAGTTATCGCTTCCGCTAATCTCCTCGAAGCACATACAGCACTCCTCGTTGTTCATTGTTCATTTAAAGCCAGTGGCTTGGTTTAATTTTAATCAATCAATTATAAAAAAACCAATTCAATTTTTATTTTTTGAGAACTTATTTATATGTCGTCCAAGTCTATCTCTTCTTGCTGTTCAAATTCAAATTTTTGAACGCCTTGTAGTATTTCTTCAGTTTCTTCATCTGTATCGTTTGAGAATTGAATATTTGATTCTTCGCAGTTGCTTCCTCCGAATATAACCTTCATGCTTAATAAATTTTTTATGTCAATCTGAGGAATATTTTTCAACTGGTCAAGCTGATTGTCGTCATAAATATATAATATATCACAGTTTTTTCTCACGTCTTCCCATTCTCTCAAGCCAACCATTACTATGCTATGAATCGTTATTAAGTTGCGATGCTTTTGTCTACCTCTGAAAGCGCCACGTATATGACCAACCAGTTTTTGATTGTCGTTTAAGGTTATTTCGCACATTCCGTTTCCAAACATCTTTGTCACACATGCATATCTTTCCATTTCGTCTTGTACTAATCGTAATTTTTCACCAGCGTTAAAGTTGGTTGTTGCAGTTTTTCTGGCTAAGCATTTTGCGCCCTTCCCTCCCTTTGTGTTCTTGACCATGTTTTGTTTTTACTACTTTTATTTAGCTACTTGTGAAATCAATTTTTTACAGTAAGCAAGTAAATATTATATGTTTAATGAGTATATATGGAAAAACCCAATTCTATTGAATTTGAATTTGATTTATTGGCGTTAGATGGCGAAAATGCAATCGACAACTTCAAAAACTTATTTGGGAAAAAATTAAAGGAGTTGGGTGTTAATTACGAAATATTTAATTTATCTGATAAAAAAGTTGGTGGGGGGGCTATTGATTCAGGAAGCTCCAGTAGTTATCCCTATAATATGTTTGAAGGGTTCATGGATACTGTTTTTAAAAAAAACCATGACATAAAGGCGGAGAGTTCTAACGTTTATGATATGTTATTTCGTGATTTTAAGGGTCATTCGGAAGAAGATTATGCTAAAAAAATGTTTGCGGTTACTTCTTTAGAGAACGGTTATTTTGGTAACACCGTGGCTGATTCAAAAGAAATATTTGATGAAAATCAACCTACCCTTGTAGAAGAAGCTTCTAATACTGAGCCTTTGGCCACAGAAAACATACCTGTTTTACCAGATTCTAATATAACAGGTATCTCTTCTGTTATTTCATCTATAGGAAAGAATATTAGCGATTTATCTGCTCCAATAAAATTACCTGTTGTTAACAATGTGGTCAACCAAGATAAATCTAAAACAAATAATGATAATAATGATTTTGACTCTGATGATGACGAAGTTGATATTTCAAATAAAAAAAAGTATAAAATAATTTCTTTGAAGTTGATTGTTCAATATAAAGACGCATTATATTTGGCAGCAATAAAAAAGGGTTGATATAACCACTTTTTCTTTTTTTTTTATTTTGTTTTTTTTTAATACTAATTATTTAAACAAATGTGAGCACGTTCTTCTTAGAATCAAACACACCGATGTGGTCGTGAGTTTCACAGTCAAAGACGTTTCCGGTAGAGTCGTCGATTAGATACGTCTTTTTGTTGTATACAAATTCTCTTACATCAAGGTCTTCCTCTTCTGACTCTTGGTCCGCTTCAACAATAGGCTCTTGTGTAGGAGAAGAGGAGAGATTATTAGAAGGGTTAGTGAGGTTAGAGAGTTCGTTGATGAGGTCATTATCGGAGTTTTTCTTGGTGCGAGGTTTGCGTTCCTTTTTGGGAGCATGAGGGTCAATGTCCTTCTTAG
>Ga0114960_10000017_pt1 | contig 131401 bp, 138 predicted proteins | sample C_130625_MF_Meta_FD_92637 | JGI IMG/M metagenome (GOLD analysis project Ga0114960, IMG submission 92637) | Freshwater microbial communities from Lake Croche, Canada to study carbon cycling - C_130625_MF_MetaG | ecosystem: Environmental > Aquatic > Freshwater > Lake | place: Lake Croche...
CAAAATGCCACTCCTGGTTCTTTTGTTTATTTTGGCAACAAGGCTAAATCTAGTTCTAGTGCAATGAGTTTTTTGGGAGCTTATTCCACCAAAAATAGAAATTCTGCTAAAAAAACTTTTCCTGAGGTTGATCGACACCCTTATGTCAAATGCGGAAAATTATATCGCAAAATTTGTTATTCTGATGGAAGATGTAAATGTGTATGGTTAGGAACAATCGAGTAATTCCTGCTTATTATCTTCAACTTTCAAAAAATAATAAGATTCTTTATATATAATGGGTCGAACTCTATCTATGGTTTTTGCCAACGGCGCTTCTGGTTCTACTTTGAATCCTTCTTATGGCAACAGTTGTACTACTCAAAATGGCTGTATAACCATTTATTATAACGGATTAGTTTATGTCGCCAATAAAGCACAAAAAACTTGTACTAAATCAAAATTAGGCTATTATCCTTCTACCCCTAACTATAACTATGTTAAAAAAACTTCCCCTTTAAATCCTCTTTATAATTTTGGTGGTCTCTCACCCGGACATGGTTAAATCTTTTTCTTCCCAAAAAATAATATGATTCTTTATAACGTAAAATAACCATTTACACGTCCCTCGCGCAAATAACATGGATGCAGTTCTTCATCTATATTTTTCTGTGTTTTATTTGATGTAAGTAAAACAATCAAATATGGATACAACCCATCATTTATATCATCGAAAAATGTATTGTATGAATTTGTATCATATACTTCTATAGGAATATGTTTGTGTGGAATTATTTTATTATTATGTATTTTATCTATAGTGACATCGATTTCATCAAACAATACAATGAGCGGTTTCTCTTTGCTCGGTTCCACTTTATTATATAAAAAGTCCAATGTATCTCCTGGCTCAGTAATTCTCAATTTTTTACAGATACTTGTTTTAAAATGTTTTCCTAGTAATCCAAGCATGGCGGATTTTCCGCCACCAGGACCACCAGTAATCAAAAAAACACCTCGTTCCTGTTTATTATAATATCTTTCTATCTCTTCAATAATATGTTGTTGATTTGCTCGTGGAGTCAAAGTGATTTCTATAGAACGTTTTTCATATTCAATGTAAAAATAATTACCTCGACGAAACCATATATTTATGGTCTCATCTTCTTTTTCTTCCATTTCTTTTTCCAACTTTGAAAGACATAATAACGAATAATCATTTTTATGCAACAAAATATGCAATTCTTTATGATGATCGTCTTTTTTATAAGTGGAGTGAATATATCCTATACATTTTTTTCCTAAAAAAAATCCTGAAGGAGTTTTGTTCTCATCAATAAATGTAGAATATGTTATATTTTTACTAATATTTGTTATTTTTTTTTTATCTGTAATTAAAAATACTCTATATTCGCTATTAATGACTATAATAGTAAGAAAAAATTGCAATAATATTGTAAGATTTGAAATAAATATAGTGATCAAAATTGTAATCAAAAACATGATTTAATGTATTACACAACGCTATCTGTTTATATTATTTATAGTAAAATTGCAATGATATTCAAGTTTTTATCATTAATTTTTTCTTTTTTTGTGTCTTTTCCTTCGCCTGGTTCTTTTTCCTCCTTTGAGTCTGGGTCTTGATAGTGGTTCTAAAACTCTTGCTGTTTGAATAGCTGATGCATTGTCTAGTTGTCTCACATGTAGCAGTTCGCCAGTATCATGTTCTGATATTTCATCAGAAACTGGTTCGCCAATGATAGGTAGTATTGGCATTGGAACTCTTACTCCTTGGCGTTGAAATGCGCCAATTAAATCATGTTCATTATCTTCATCAAACGCAATGTTTGCATCATCATCAAAACCAAAAGGATGAACTTGATCCGCGGGCACTGAGAGTAATTTTTGCTCACTAGCTTCTAAAGGTTTTCTCATAGAACCAGTTGATAAAAACTCTCGCCAACTTGTTTTCTCTCCAGAACCTTTAGGAATAATTCCCTTTTTAATTAATTTATCCGCAATTAATCTTATAATTTCTTTTGCAACTACATTCTCATTGTCATCTTCATAAGAATCGAGTGCATATATAAGCATATTTTCACTAACCCCGTAATCCCTTTCAATAAGTAACCCGACTAAATCTATATTTTCTGCTATAATGGCTATTTGCCATATTTGAGAAATTCTGCGATTGTTATCAAAAATAATTTCCTGCAGATCTTCTTCGGGTACTCTTGACCACGGAAGCTCTTTTTTAATAATTGCTCCATTTTCTATTAATATGAGTATTATATCCGAGATAGTCTTCGCGTTATGTTTTGTAATTCCATACTCCATAATTGAAAACATAACTTCCTGTAATGGAGTAAGGTTACCTTCATAATTTTCATTAATAAGCCTTTTTATGGTTTTACTGCTAAATTTTTTTTTAAATTTATCGATAATATCGATCACAGCTTTTTTATTACCCTCCCTTATAGCAATGATCAACAAGTCAATATAATCTTCCTCTTTAATAGTCCCTCCGTTTGCTAATAATAAAATTGCAATTTCTATATTATTATGCGTAATTGCTAAAATCATTGGAGTTATATCATACCCACCTCTACCATTATCAACTCTTTCTTTTTTATTAATTGCTCTTGCGACAGATTCTTTATCATTATTATAACTTGCATTTAATCTTCTAATAATTGTTTTTACTTCTTCCAAATTACCATTTTCTACTGCACGCATTAATACTCGCAATCCTCCGTGCTGTTTTCTACTGTTTTTTCTATTTAATCGTTTATATTTTTTTGTTCTTTTCATATAAATACGATAATACAATAAAATTTTTATAAGTTTTATCTCATTCCCTGCATCATATTCAACCCAATAACACCAGTGGGTTTGGGTTTTTTTTTGAAAATAACTTGTCTTATAACTCTTCTTCTAGGTTTAAAAGGTTCATGTTTTATGTTCCATGATACTTGTTCTCCTCGCAATAACTTATGTCTTATTTGTATTCTTTGTTCCATACATCTTTTACATGCGCAACCATTATCCAAATAATGGTCTTTTTGAATTTCATTCATATATTTGTTTTCTGTTGAAATATTCAGATAAAATTTAAATTCTTCTTTTGTATAGGGTACAACGCTGCTGGTACTCTTTTGTTTCCATTGTTCCAAATATTGTTTCTGTTCTTCCTTTGTATTATAATAAGTAAATGCACTATTATTTTTTATATCCTCTAAAAAATTTTCAGGAACAAAATATTGTTCCATAAATCGTTTGAAAATATGTTTTATTGATTTTTCCGATGTTTCATAATCTCGAACAATTTTCATATTTTGTATATTAAATACATTCTTTAATATTTCTGACCAATAAGTATCTGAATCAGAAAGTCTTAATTTAATATATTGAATATTTCCTTGCCTAACAATATTATATTTTTTTTCAAAATCAAATATTTGAGGATAAGAAATATTATATTCATTTTGAAAATAATCATAATTTGCCAAATGAGGCATAATCATATTAAATCGATAAATCAGTTTTTCAATAGGATAGGTTTCAATTTGTTCTACTACATTGTTGAAATGGAACTTTTCTAATTTCTCAAAAAAAATAGAAATTTTGTGTTCGATCGGGACTCGATAAACATCAATCACATATATGTTTTTTCCTAAAGAGCTGTTATATTGTATTAAATCATTTATAGTTACATCAATATCATATAAAGTTTTCAAAATTTCTTCATTATGCAGATGCAATATAGTATATTTTTCATAAGCAAACAATCGAAGTGATGATACCAAAGAAGTAGATCCTACTTTTGGCGGACAATAAATAAAAATAAGATTTTTATCTTTTTCTTCATTAGAATTGTCCTTAATTAATAATCTTTCATTTGCATAACGTAACTTTTCTTCCATACACTATACAACCAAAATCAATGCTACTATTTTACTTATCAAATATCAAAATATAAGAAACTTTATTTTGATATTACATTTTTACGTTTGATTATCAAATGACCATTCAGATCTTGGTCCCGGACCTCTTCCCGGACCTCTTCCCGGACCTCTTCCCGGACCTCTTCCTGGACCTCTTCCTGGACCTCTTCCTGGACCTCTTCCTGGACCTCTACTTTCTCTTGATGACTGTTCTCTTGATGACTGTTCTCTTGACACTGATCTAGCAAATGGTTCATTGTCTTCCGACTTGTAAGAAAATCGCTCCTGCTTGAAATCACGACGAGTTTCACACATCAACATGCCCCCATTAATACCAGATACACTCTTTGCTTGCACGGGATGCACCTTTCCCGGAGTACTATCTAGATAAAATTGTACATATTCGCCTTGAACCAAATAACGATATTGTTCTTGGCTCACATTAATACCAGAATGATGAACAAAAATATCGTTTTCCGGTTGAGACCCATCTGTAACAGTAATAAAACCGTATCCCGCCTTATTATTGAACCACTTAACTCGTCCCAACAGTTGAACCTCGGATGAAGGTGTTTCGCTCGTTTGTTCGCAAGACATTTTGCTATACACTACTATATGTATTGGCTTTATATTGTTTCTTATTACATTTCAAATTCCCAATCGTTATAAAGCCCGCCTGCTCTACTATTTATTCTCATACTTGATTTCATTGTTTCATTAAAAAGAAACGAATAATAGTCTATTTTATTCAGTTTTTCTATTGTAGAAACAGTAGAATCTTCTAATGTTTTTAACAAAGTTATTTTTTGAAAGGAATTCTGAATATTATACAGTTGGTCAAAATCTATATCAGTTTGATTATATCGATGATCACATCCATTATTTATATTTTCAATGATTGGATTTGTTGGCATTTCGTTAATAATTATATCGGAAATTATAATCATATTCGAATTTTTATCTGAATTTTTATTTATAAAGTTTCCCATAAAAAAATACAATAAAAACATATATAATAGATATACAATATATTCAAATCTTAGTTATAATGAAAGCATTTTGACTTATTAAAATACAATCGATATTTTTATATTTTATTGTATAATCATATTGCATTGGTAAATGCCCAATAGCAGGATCATATGTTTGTACCTTTAGATCTTCGCCAGAGATTGATGTTACGATACATCTTTTTATCTGTCCCACAATACTTGCATATATGTGCCAACCCTCTAGCAAAATAGTTTTATAAGAAACCTCATCAAGTTTTACAAAATATTGTACTTCAAATCCATATTGCGGCATTTTTGGTATCTTCAATTCAACATTTCTCCTAATCATTTTTCCAAGAAAAGATTGATTCGTATTCTGATCCAAAATTGTTACAGCATCGCCAGAGCTAAATGACGTTTTGGTTGCGTCTGTCATATTTGTTATTTTGCATATTTCTATTCTTTATATACCCATTTCAATTTTATTATAATCTGGTTTCTCTTCAAATTGTAGAACTCGATAATAAGAAAGAAGACTTGCAACAGGCGGTTCTGAAAATGCCAGTTTTTTTTCAAGAACCTCTGCCGCACTATCACGATTCCACGGAATCGAGTTTTCTTTAAGTAGAAATATTAAAATATATAATAGCGATTCTATATCATCGCGTCGGCTTGCCTCAAACCCGTCCTGCACATTCACGCTAGAAAAATTGATACTTCCTATTAAACTCTTTCCTTTTTTAAATGGAATATGCTGACCCTTTTCAGTTATATATTGTTTTGAGAGACCAAAATCAATCAAATGAATCGTATCGTTGTCATATAAAAAATTATCAGGTTTAAGATCGCGATGTAAAAATCCTTTCGAATGTATAAACTTTATAACATCAACCATTTTTTTGAAAAGATTCGGTATTTGTTCAAGAGAAAAGATGGTTGAATACAATGGGTTTCCCAAAAAAGGCAACACCAAAAAATTGTATTCTTCAGTAGAAGCGTAATACTTTACTTTAGGAATTGTTTGATGCCCTTTTAGAGATTCGTATATTTGAGCTTCTCTCTTTAGCATATTCGAACATTTTGCTTCCAATTTTATTACAACTTGTTTTTTTGTTATAATACTTTCTCCTAGAAATACCGACGAAAAAGAACCCGATCCAAGACTCTCTAGTAATTTATATTTTTTTGAAAGAGTTGTCATTATTTAACTATTATAAAGTATTTTTATTATTTTATATTTATTTATATTATTTGATTTATATTATTTGTTTTATATTATTTGTATTATGAAACAAATAATAAAAATTGATTATTGTAAATGATATTAGATATATAAATTATTATAATACAAATGGTGAAAATCTGTTCTAAAGATTATCCAAAAACAGGAGATGAAACATACGCAGACTATTTTGAAAAATACTCTTTTCCTCTGAGTAGTTTTCAAAAGCATGCCATCGAGGCCATTATAGAGGGCCACGATGTTCTTGTTTGTGCGCCTACGGGCTCCGGTAAAACTCTACCCGCCGATTTCGCAATTGATTATTTTGTTAAAAAAGGGAAACGCGTCATTTACACTTCTCCCATCAAAGCTTTGTCCAATAATAAATATTACGAATTTTCGCAAAAATACCCAGATATTTCTTTCGGAGTTCTTACGGGAGATATCAAGTTTAATCCCGATGCAAATGTCCTTTTAATGACAACTGAAATTCTGCAAAATACTTTGTATCGAAAGAAGCAAAATCAACATCCTGGCGAAGAAAATAAATCATTGCTGCTATTCGAAATGGATTTTGAAGAAGAGTTGGGATGTATTATTCATGACGAGATCCATTTCATCAATGATGCGGAGCGCGGCAAGGTCTGGGAAGAATGTCTAATGATGACTCCACCAAAAATACAAATGGTTTTATTATCAGCAACCTTGGATGGTCCTGAAAAATTTGCGCATTGGATCGAAAATAGACACGGAACCAATTTTAATTTAGGAAAACAGGTTTATTTGGCTTCATCTGATATAAGACCAGTTCCCTTAACGCATTATTCTTTTATTACTACAAATCAAGGTCTTTTCAAAGCAATAAAAGACAAAGATCTAGAAAAAAAGATTAAAGAGGTCATCAACAAACCAATTTTGTTGCAATCGGCTAGCGGCGAATTCAATGAGCCGAACTATCATCTTATTAAAAAGTATCTGCAGTTGATGGAACAAAAGCAAATTTTTGTAAAACGTACTCATATAATAAATCAACTTTGCAAATATCTTGTTGAAAACAATATGTTACCTGCAGTTTGCTTCATCTTGTCCAGAAAGCAGATCGAAATTGCAGCAAAAGAGGTTACTGTACCCTTGTTGGAAGACGATTCCAAAGTTGGTTACACTATCAAGCGAGAATGCGAACAAATTTTACGAGCAAAAATATCCAATTTTCAAGAATATTTGGAACTGCCTGAGTATATTTCTCTGGTTAGTCTTTTAGAAAAGGGAATTGGTATTCATCACAGCGGACTAATTCCTATTTTTCGAGAAATTGTCGAGATTCTTTTTATGAAAGGATACATCAAGCTTCTCTTTGCAACGGAAACAATTGCCGTAGGTATTAATACGCCAACAAAAACAGTTATTTTCACAGATGTTAAAAAGTTTGATGGCTCGACAAATCGTATGTTATTACCTCATGAATTTGTACAGGCATCCGGGCGCGCCGGCCGCAGAGGTCTAGATACCGTAGGTCACGTAATTCATTTGAATAATTTATTCAGGAATGTAGAACTTACTGAATACAAGACCATGATGCAAGGGAAGCCACAAAAACTTGTTTCAAAATTCAAAGTATCTTATAATTTGTTATTGAATTTAATTCACATTGATGATCAAGATTACGCGCAATTCTGCAAGAAATCCATGGCACAAGAAGATATTATACAGCATCTGGGAGGTATTTATCAGCAATACACAGAAGTCAAGCAAGAAGTTCAACAACTTGAATCTTTATTGGAAGATGTAAATACACCGCAGGAAGTATTGCAGAAATTTATCGATTTAGAAATGCAGCAAAAAAGTGCAGTAAATAAGAAGCGAAAAGAAATTGACAAAGAATTGCAGCAAATTTTATTAGACTATAAATTTGTGCAACGAGATAAGCTTTCCCTCATAAAGCTGAACGATAAAAAAACCGAGTTACATAAGATCCGCGAACATTACGATAGAACTGATCAATATTTGCTGAATCAAATACATCTTGTTCTCAAAAAATTGGAACAAGATGGATTTATTGAAAAATATGGAGAACAAAATAAAATGGTTTTATTGAATCCAGGTAAAACAGCGGCACATATTCGTGAAGTACAATGTTTAACTTTTGCCAAATTATTAGAATCTAATGAATTTGATGATGTAACTTCTACACAAATTGCAACTATTTTGAGCTGTTTTACGAATATTTCTGTCGCAGATGATCTAATAAGTATTACACCAAGTACTCGAGATCAAAAAATAACATCTATTTTAAAAAAAATCAAATTGCTATTTGACGAGTATCAAACTTTTGAACTAGAACACTATCTAGAAACGGGCGTCGATTATTCTATGCACTACGATTTGCTACAATATATTAAACAATGGTTTGAAGCTGAATCAGCCTCAGAATGTAAGGAAATTTTGCAAAACCTAGAACAAGAAAAAGGAATCTTTCTAGGCGAGTTTGTCAAGGCCATTTTAAAAATAAATAACATTTCATCAGAACTTGAAAAGGTTGCAGAAGAAATGGGAAATATAGAACTGCTTTCGAAGTTGAAAGAGATTCCTATCAAGACGCTGAAATTTGTTGCAACGAATCAATCTTTATATATATAAATTTTACATACGAGCTTCCAAAATTATCAATGCTTCTTTTGTTAATTCTTTTCTCTTTGTATCTCGCCATAATTCAACCCATTTTGGATGAATTTTACTAGCTTTATCATCGATCATAGTATATCGTGCATTTTTTTCCTGCGCCTGAACAACATCAATACCTAATTTTTTTATACACCATCCAAGCCAGGTATCATCTATTTTTACGCAGCATTTAGGTTGCGTAGCATAAAATTTTCCAATATCTTTCAACAGTTTTGTTTTATATATGAAACCGCAGAAGCCATATACATCAGTCCATTTTTCTCGTTTTTTAATAACGTGACTTGTAACTTTATTTGGATTTAATAAATATGAGGTGTATAAAGATTTTATAAAAGTTTCTTTTATTATGTTGTCATCATCTAAAACAATTGTAAGTGCCTCTGGCGGAATTATTCTAATAGAACCTAATAATTTTGCACATGGACCGCAGATTTTTGTTTCATTCAAAATAACTTTTTTATTTTTTTTAAGATATTCCGGTATTACATAGGTAAATTCATCTACAGATAAATTAATAACTAATTTTGTAAAAGGAATGGTTTGTTTCTCAAAACTTTTATATACTTTTTTAAAATGATCGCTAATTAGTCTTTCCGGTAAAGTTGTGATAGACAAGTAAATATCAGGTCTTTTTTCTTTATCGCTCATATAGATTGAAATCTATTTAAAAAATCTCCAAAATAATAATTGAATTATTCTAAACATTTAACTATTAAATATAATATATCGAAAATATTTTCATATATCTTTGCATAAAACGTGGCATTTTTTCAATTAATAGAAAATACTGATTTCTCAGTCATGTGTATAAAATGCATGTTTTTTCTTCCAAAAGTAAACTGGGCAAGTCAAAATTGGACAAAAAAAATGTCCAAAAAAATGTCCAGTACTTTTTTTTCAGTAAAAGGAATATGCAAAATTGACATCTGCTAGATAATGCTTTGTTCAAAATTTTACAGTTTTAAATTATGAGACTGTAAAATTTTGCATAAATTTTGAAAAGCATTTAAGAATATTTTCTCATGGCAACTAAATGGCAACTTTTGGCAACCAGTTTGCGACAAAAAGTCGCAAAGAAAATCATTGCACATTTTGTGACTATTCAACGTGTAACAAATATGACTTTGCAAAACACCTTTCAACCGTAAAACACAAATTTGCGATTTTGGCAACCAATCGGCAACTTTTGGCAACCGAAATTGCGATTTCTTGCGACAAATCGCAAGACGGTACATGCAAACAAAATGCAAAACTTGGTCAAACCTCATGTGACGATTGCGGACGAAAATACAAGGATAAATCAGGGTTATGGAAGCATAAAAAGAAATGTACAAAAAAACATACAATTGAATCAAATACGATTGAAGACAATATGCAAATAATTATAAAAGATGATGAAAATGACAATGAATTAAAATTTGACAATAATGAATTAATTAAAGAGTTGATGAAACAGAATCAAGAATTTAAGAGTATGTTAGTAGAGCAAAATAATAAATTAATGGATTTAGCCAAAGAAGGAAAATATATTACTAATAATACAACAAATAATCATTTCAATTTGCACTTTTTTTTGAACGAGAAATGTAAAGATGCATTAAATATCATGGATTTTGTAAAATCCCTACAATTGCAGTTGAAAGACTTGGAAACAACCGGACGTTTGGGCTACGTCGAAGGTATTACAAAAATATTCATAAAAGGTCTGCAAGATCTTGATATTTGTAAAAGACCTATTCATTGCAGTGACTTGAAGAGAGAAACTATCTATGTGAAGGATATGGATACATGGGAAAAAGATAATGAGAAACAAAAAATGAAGTATGCTATTAAACATATTGCCCATAAAAACGTATTAAAAATATCAGAATGGCAGGAAGAAAATCCAGAATATAAAAATGCTGAATCCACCGTAAGTGAAGAATATATGAAAATTGTTAGTCAATCTATGGGCGGTTTTACAGACGAGGAAGATGACGAAAATATGAATAAAATTATTAAAAATGTTAGTAAGGAAATAGTGATTGATAAGAATTTATAAAGAATATCCAACCGGAGAATAAAATAAAATATTATATAGTAATATAATGGACGTTTCGAAAACGAATATTAAAAAATCCTTTAATATGGCCTTTGTTCTTCTTATTTTTAGCGCAATTATCAGTTTTTTAACTGCCTTCTTTTTTTCAAATAAAACAATCCGAACTATTCTATCTTTAGAAACAGCAATTTGTCTTGTAGCCGCATTCTATTATTATATTTTTATGAAAAGAATTGATTCTGAGCAAAATATCAATTGGACCGCTTTAACCCAGATTCGATACGCTGACTGGATTTTTACAACACCCATGATGTTGATTTCATTGTCTTATTTATTGTCTATGAATTCTGATACGGTTGTAAAGTTTGGTACAACTGCTTCTATTGTTATTTTGAATTATATCATGTTGGGATTTGGTTATTTGGGAGAAATGACAAATATATCTCATATCTGGACGATGATTTTAGGATTTATACCTTTTTTCATTATGTTCCATCTGATTTATAAAAATTATGTTAAAAATAATAAATTGAATATGTGGATATTTGGCGTTTATATAATTCTTTGGTCATTTTATGGTATTGTTTATCTTTTCCCTCAAGAAGAGAAAAATTTGATTACAAATATGTTGGATATGGTTGCAAAAGGTATCATCGGATTGTTGATTGCTTTATATTTTTTTATGAAAAAGTATGCATAAGTGTAAAATAAAAATATTATTTATAATATATATATGAAGGAGAATCTTGTTTTTTTATCTGTTGGAGATAATACACAGTTTCATAACTTATATACTGATAATAAAATGAATTATGATATTTATGCAATCTATTATGGAAATAATGATGAAAATTTTAACAAGTACAAATCAAAGATCCATTTTATAGAAAAACGAAAAGGTAGCAAGTTTCAAAATTTTCATTATTTTTATAATAAATATCCAAATATTATTACAAATTATAAAAGATTTTTTATTGTAGATGATGATATCATAATGAATGTTGAAGATATCAATAAAATATTTGACATTTCAAAAAAATACAATTTATCTATATGTGGTCCATCATTTTCAGATACAGGGCTGATATCTCATGAAATAACAAAATATAAACCAAACCGTCTGCTTACATATACGAATTTTGTCGAGGTAAATGTTCCTCTCTTCTCCAAATCTGCAATAGATAATTTAATGAAATCATATGATACTACATTAATTGGTTGGGGAATTGATTTTTTAGCTATTTGGTGCAATGGAAAGGATAAAAAGAAAGAATATGCGATTATTCATTCTGTCAAGTGCGTAAATCCACATCCATCCGCGAAAAAAATAGAAAAACGAGAATTATCGTTGATTAGTGGATACGAAAACAGATCAAAAATTTGGGAAGCATATGCTAAAAAAATTGGCTGTCCATCATGGATAAATCATAAAGAATATGAAACTATTTCTCTCTAACAATTTAAATTACAAGTAATTTTTTATATAATATTATTTTATATAAAAAAATAGTGATGAAAAAATTATCAGCAAAAAAAATTCTCTTCTTCGCATTCGTGATTCTTCTCATAATTTTTATAATTTATATGGTATTTTCCAGATATTTAGAAAAAAATAATAATGCCATGGTAAAATGTAATATGAAATTTGGTTTATGTCCAGCAGCAAAATGCATCCCAACACCATACGATGATTCAAAAGCTTTTTGTATGTGTGATGTTGTAACGGGAACAAATTATAGTGTTGGTAATAATGATTGTGAAAAAATCAAGCCATATAAGTCAAAATCTGGACAAGAAATTATTTTTTCGGACTTTAGCCCAATTATTACCAAAATGGGTCACGAGATGACAAGTTGCCCAGCAGAAGCGACTAATATGAATTGTATGAATAAGGTTTGTTCCGTTGATCCCAATAATCCAGAAAAAGCGATTTGTGTTTGTGATAAGTTAGACAATCAGGGTTTGGAATGGGTAACTTTTAATAAAAAAGGAGCCCCAAAAACGTGTAATTATCAATCAGGAGCATCTAAACAGAGTTACCTAAGTATGAATGCATTTATTGAACAAAATCCATAAATTTTATACAAGTTGAAGACGAATTTTCTTTTTGAATTTTTCTTCATCATGAAATAGATATAATTTATATTTTTTTGAATCAAAATTATCGAAATCATCACGAATAGTGACCCTAGATGTTATTTTTAATTCTGGTAAATATACAATATATTGGTAAAGACCATCGTTTCGTATAATTTTATCAAATGCATATCCAAGATATTCTTTTTCCATTACACCAGGACTTTCTACACAATGGTTTAAAAGAGAACAGTCATTTTGAATACGTCTTATAGATCGCATAGTAGTATTGATATAGTCTAATTCAGATAACCATCGATTGTAAAATTCTCCTGCTTCATGGGATAAAGTAATCAAACCAAAGACTTGTTGAAATTTAATAATATTTAATAAATCTACAATGCGTCGAATTGGAGAGGTAATGTGAATATAAGCATCCACATTCAATAAATCGTGGTTTATAGTTTCACCTTCTAAAATTTTACCCGCGTCAATATAATGACCGGCAGCACTATTCCATATTTTAATAAAGTTTTGCACGTCTTCTGGCAAATGATTTGGAACTGTAATATTCTGTTTTAAAATAGCCATCCTAAATATACCAGAATTAACTTTAAATAGCTTTTTAGCCGTGTGATAATTCATAAAAATCATCAAATAACTCACTAAATCATGACTTTTTGAAACACCGTTGAAATATTTATACTTTTTTGACAATAATTTACCTGTTTCTAACAATGTAATATACGTTTTATCTTGCAATAAACTCTCTTCTTCGTAACAAAAGTTTTTAGACACGCGAATTTTACAATTAACATATTTAATATCAAGAATTTCATCATTTGCATTCAAAGTAACATCCATAACAAATGCAAAACGAGTTGATCCTGATTGCAAACTGCATAAGCAATCTGATAAAACAGTCGGTAACATCGGTCGTTTTCTATCTGGTAAATAAATCGTAGATATTCTTTTAGAAAAAGAATCCCATAATTTTAATGCATCGAGCCATATACTGACATTTGCAATGTAAATACTTAGCAATTTTTCTCCATTAGTATTTTCCAGATGTTTTATACTAAACGCATCATCAAAATCAAGACTTTTTGGCGGATCAATGGAAAATATATACCACGCTGTTCTATCTTCTATTTCTGGATGATTTCTACAAATTGTCTCAATAAAAGAGTCGTGTGATACATGTAGTAACGCTTTTGACGCATCTTTGGTAAATTTTTGAATAGATGCATTTAAACTTTTACAATACAGCTGATATTCATAAAAATTATCCAATACATCTACAGGACCAATCAATTGGGAGATTTGACCAGTAGGATGTTTGTTTAGCCACTCTACATAATTAATTGTCACATATTGATTATGAAATACTTTAGAGAAACCGATATGTTTCATTTCATATGGAACTAAAAAGGTTGGCAACCGCATATCATCTGGCACACACTTATACAATAATTTTCCTGGTTTTCCTGATGCCAACTTTGCGCGTCCATATGTTTTTTGATCTTTCAAAATCAAAACTGCCGGAATTTGATTTCGAATGGTAGAATGTAAGATAACAGGTCGTCCTTTTTCTACAATAAATGTATCACCTGTAAGCATTTTACTTGTTGCCGGATGAATATCTGGCAAATCAATTTCTTCTAAACTAGTTGCATGTAAGAATTTCCATTTTGTATAACTTCGGTCCTCAATATGAACCTTATATTGTGTCATATGCTTTATTATTTTACATATTATTTATTTTCTAATATGTAATCAATTTTAATCTACTTTCACAAGTAAAGGAATAGATATTTCTTCTACTGGATGCGTTGTAGCCTGTAAATGAGGTAATTCATTTTCAACAGGAATACTGGATAATTCACCAATATTAGTAACACCTATCTCTACTGCTATTTCTTCTACATTTCTTTCTAACTCTGTTCCTTGTTCATATTTTTTAACAATCCGATGTTGAACATTTTGCATTTGCAAAAATTGCATACCTATATGAGGAGAAATAGCAATAGTATTCATATAGGTCTTATATTTAAAAGATACTAGTGTGGCTTCTTGCTTATATCGTAAGCTGTACCACCAGTAAGCAGGAATATGAATCATTTTTCCTACTGGTAATAAAATATCCATATATTTAATTTTATCAAAATCTGATTGAAATGACTTTTGAACTGACCAAGGATTTATAGGCGAACGAAATTCAAAGTTATCGTAATCTTCTACAGAATGCAAATACTTGGAATATTTTGGAGGTACTAATTTTATTTCAATCTCGCCAGAGGTAACATAAAAAAAATTTCGATAATTTATTTCATAACGAAGCGGGGTTGTCGAATCTTCTGAACCGGTGCAAAAATCGTATTCGCAATGACTTGTTAAATTGGGACGAATGAATTCATCCTCTGATTGAAATATTTTTGTAAGACCTGTTTCTGTAATAAAATCTTTATTTGATTCTGTTATATAGGATCCAGTCTTATCTTCATCAAATAGTTTGAATGCTGAAAGTAATCGTAACGGGACATATATTTCATTATGATAGTCCTCTTCTTTCGCATTTCGTATTTTCATTTCAAATGCGTGATAGTTATCGAGTACATATTGTTTTGTACAATGTTTTAAAATAGCATTACTAAAAAAATTCATAATAATAGGTTGGCGTAGATCACAAACTTCTTCCAATTTATCTTTTGATCCATTTTCTAATTCATACACTTCCAAATGATTACTCGTTTTTAAATGAAATTGTACATGAAGATAAATAAATAAAACAATACAAAAAATACAAAATCCGATAATATATTTTAACATACGCTTAATAAAAAATAACACTAGTTTTTAAGCATTTAAACTCACTTATTCTTTATTCTTATTCTTTTTTCTTTTATTATTCAATCTTTGGTGCTATAAAAAATAATACTTGACTTCCGGAACCCAAATCATATTTAATTTTCATGGGAAATTCTGCACTTATACTAAATTGAATCTCTGAGGATAATTTGGTAGTCATACACATTTTTGATAAATAAGTTAAACTGTAAGAAGTCTGAATTGATTCCCCAATAGCATATTCAGATAAATCGTTCATAGGTATAGTAACTTGCATTTCTCCACTAATATCTTTTGAACAAAGTACAATTGTTTCTTCATTACATTCAATATGTATAATTTCCCCAAAAACAAGAAGCTGTGATAACATATCAGACATTTTTTTTGCATAAATGGAAAATTCAGCATCATATTCAACATCAGGTATGTCTAATAAAATATGTTCTATATCCATCAAAGGAATCATAAATGACGTGTTAAAATCTCCCTTGTTTTCTTCTGTAATAAAATCAATATTACATTGATCAGAATCTTTTTTATACGATATATGAATAGAATGATGTTCTTTATTCATTGAAAGAATATTTGAAAAAATTTGTGCATTTACACTAATTTCTTCATTAGATGATTCATATAAATCAAACCAACTAGAATGTAATTTAATTTCAAAAAGGCAAATATGTGATTTATCCATTCCTTGTATATACAATTCTTCTGTTCTAAATGTTATATGTATTGTAGAAGTACAAGATTTCAATAATTGAAAAATAGAAGAAAAAATATCTTTTTTATTTTTATCTGAAAAGGATAATTTCATACTATATAAATATGTATAATTTCTTTATACATATTTTGTAAAGGTTTATTATTCCAGCACTACAGCAAACATATGATCGATTCTTTTTAGAGAATCTGATGGATAAATTGGTTTTTTGGGTCCAATCTTTTTAACATTGGTTTTATTGTCAGGTCGAAAATCCCATGGAATCTCTCCTTCTTCCCATGTCGGTTCATTAAAATTGGGGTAAATAATTCTTTTTTCTGATTTAAAAACAGGAATAATGTTTTTTGATAGCTGAATTTTCCTCGCTACTTTATTCAGTAAATGAAACTGGAAAAAGGCACGACATACGAATAATAAGGTAAATAAAAGCATAAAATGAGTCATCTCTTATAATATTATATTTTATCTTTAAGTAAAAGCAAAAATATCAGTTTCAATTTTATTCATTAAGTTCTTTTTGAACAATTTCTTTAAGGTTCAAGAGAATGGATTCCGTTTCTGGTATAACAGATTCATCTTGATCTTGGTCTTGATCTTGGTCTTCTTCTCCATCCATAAACATAAGCGCATTTTCATCTTCTTCTTTTGTTGAGAGAACCAATGAATCCAATAATTTTTGATTTGTTTGCATAGTATAAGACTGTAATTGCAATAATAAATTCTTTAGTTCTACAACATCGCGCTTCACACTTTGAACTTCTTCAGCAAGTTGATCATTAGAGTCATTATTTACAACATTTGTTGTTACTGTTTTTGTGGTCAATAATTTATGACCACGTTCTAATGTATCTAATCTCGAAATAATACTATTAAAAACTCCCTCTTCCACTATTCTCGAATCTTCATTTAATCCGGGGTTTTCACTTTCCATCTTTTGAATAAACGTTTCTATTCGACCAAGGCGAATTGTAATTAATGTAACTGCGTTTTGAACAGTCATTTGTTTGGGTGCAAGTGGCCCGCCAGGTGGTACAAGCGTAGGAACTTGTTGTTGTTGTTGAACAGGTCTAGCCATTCCTCTTCCTTGTGGCATAGGAGGTTGCATTTCGGGACCACCCCCGGCGCGTCTATTTCTAGCAGCAGCATTTGCTCGATTACCACTCATTGTATTTCTTATATATATTGTTTCCTAAAGTTGAACGCATTATTATAGTTTATAATTTATAGTTATAATTTATATTTTATAGTAAATTTGCTGCAAATTATGTAGAAGAGTAATTTACTATTATTTATTTATTTTGATATAAAAATACATAATTATATAAATAATGTATAAGTTTATTAAAAATGATAAACTATTTATGATAAAAGAGGTAATAAATAAGACACCTGAAACTCTTAGTAAAATCTATTCATTAAGAAAATCTGTATGGGAAAAAGAAAAAGAAAAAGAAAAAGAAAAAGAAAAAGAAAAAGTAAAAGTTCTTGATATAAATATTGAAAATATGTGTATGTTTGATAAAATTGATGTAAAACATACAACAAGAATTTTTACTGTTGAGGATGCTTCTGAAAAAATAGTTGCGTCTGCAACTCTCTGTATCAATAATAAACCAGATGAAGACTATTTTTATACTGTAAAGAATTATATTAATTGTAAAATACCGTTTCCGCATTATTTTTTTAGAAGATCAGTAGTTGATTCAGATTATCAAAATATGGGTATTGCTAATGAATTGATCAAATATCGATGTCAATTAATTCAAAAGACAGACATTACAACCGCATTAACATTATCTTCGGCCAAAAATATAAATAATTTGTTAAGAAATGGATTTATTTTCTTAGATTTAAAACCAATTAGATATGTTAGACCAATGATTTATTTTATAAATACTGATTACAAACAATCAATTACATTTTATTATACTATTAATAATAAAAAAGGACAATTTTATAATAAATATATATGAATGTTTAAAATAGATCAATATATGATTAAGAAGATTTAAAAAAAAAATTGAAATACTAAAGTCTTATCAAATGAAAAGTAGAACAAAACCAAGGAAGCTTTTTAAAAGATGAGTCACGCAATTACTATTAATGAGTCTATTCGCCAAATGGACAAGGGACAGGATCAGACATTTTCAGGAACATTTGTGTGCGCCGAAACTGGCAAACATGGTTCTTATGGCTTGGTTACAGACGGCCATGGAACACATGCATGTATTCAATGTCTTCGCGCTATTCCTAGGGAGACATTGGACGCAATCGTGGGATCTACAACTCCGGTGCAAAACTTGGCACAGTATATAAATGAAAATTCTTATATTCCAATTGAACCAAGTTCGGGTGCTACCATGTGTTTGGCAAAAGTGTATCCAGATCGCGTCATCATTTTCAATTCTGGCGATTCGCAAGCGGCTGTATATGTAAATGATCAACTTGCCTTCCTGTCAGAAGAGCACAATTGTGAGAATCAATCGGAAATTGAGCGAATCAAGCAAATGGGCGTTACACGGTTTGAAGACTCGCACAATATTGAAGTTGTGAGTGAAACAAAAATGGTTGGAATTACATCAAAGTATGCCATCTTTCCTCCGTATCTCAGGTTGGCAAGCACACAAGCCCTTGGACACAATGGTCGCACAGGAATTGCTCCAGATGTAGCAGTGGTTCCGTTTAAACAAGATGATGCCGTGCGTGTTGTGATTGGTTCGGATGGGCTGTGGGATATGGTACTTAAACAAAATATAGAGGAAATGAATTCATTCGCCAGTAAAACAAGCGCGGAACTTGTTGAATTTGCTGTGACACGATGGTTGCAGCCATGGAACATGTACAACGATAAAAAAACAGAGGCGCATGTATTGGCTCGTTATCAGCCCAACCAGTGTGATGATATATGTGTTGTGAAAATAGATGTTTTACCCGTAGAAGTGCAGATGGAAGTAGCAATCGCCGTAGCAGAAAAGCAAGCAGTAGAAGAGCAAGCAGTAGAAGAGCAAGCAGCAGAAGAGCAAGCAGTAGAAGAGCAAGCAGAAGTACAAGGAGAAAGATCACAATCACTGAATAATAATAATATTTTCGAGCCCTTTCCTATTATTTATAATAACATTCAAAATATCCTTCATAATCCGGAATAAGTATCTTATAAAGACTTTGGTTTAGCAATATTTAATTTCTTTTTATAAAACATATGGACAGTTCAGATTCATCAAATACAGGATTTTTTAAATATTTATTTAATTTCGATGATACGACAAAATCAGAATTATTGAATATTATGCAGTTTTCTACTCTTTCTTTGATCCCAATTGTTATTTTGAATAAAGCCATGCAAAAATATGTTCCTGAAGCGGACGATCAAAAAGGAAGTTTAGAGATTTTAGCAGAAATTATAATACAAATTTTTGTTTTATTTATTGGTATTTTTTTTATTCATCGACTTACAATGTATCTTCCTACATGGAGCGGAGCAAAATATCCTGATACAAATATTATTCAAATTATTATTGTTGCTCTTGTTATTTTACTCAGTTTGCAAACAAAGCTGGGAGAAAAGGTAAGTATTTTATGCGATCGCATTGCTGAGTTATGGGATGGAAAAGTCAATAAGAAATCAGCCAAGTCCAAGTCCAACTCAAACTCGGAAAAATCGGTTCAACCAATCAGTCAATCGCAAAATTCACAACAAATGGCCATTACACAGTCTCTCTATAATCAGCCAAAGCTCCCCGACTATAATTCTACCTATGTAAATGCCAATGATGCTAGCGCACTAATTGGAAACACAAGTCCTGGAATGGAATCCATGTCGAATATGCAAATGCAACAAGGCGGAGGATTTCAAGAACCTATGGCCGCAAATGAAGCATTAGGTGGTAGCGCATTTGGTGCTAATTTTTAAATACGTGAAAATGTGAAAATGTGAAAAGTATAAATAGAATAGCAAAAAGTATTAAAAGTAGTATAACTAAATTATAGAATAGGAATTTAGTTATAATGGATGTCGAAGAATTGTTAAAAGCTTTGGACAATGAAGAAAATAGCAAGTTGATGAATATGACAACACAAAAAATAAAACAGTTAAATTTGGAGGTTTTAAAACAAACGCATTTACCAAAAGAAACCTTGATTGAATATATGAAAAAATTAAAATCTTATATCTACGTGGAAGAAATGCAGGATATTAAATTTGGAAGCTTTATTCGATGGATTAGTATTAAAGATCCTGACAATTTATACTTGACCAATGGAGCCATTGTTTCAGAGATCAAAGTAGAAAATAATGGGGTTCATATCATATGCAAAAGTTTTTCAAAAAAATATTACAATATTCACATGGACGAGTGTTTAATTTTTCAAAAACTCAGTAATCAAGAGCAAGTTTTACTATCTGCATTAGATTATTTAGCAAAATAAATATTATTCTTTATTTTCTCTATGAAGCTTATACTTTTTTCTATATTTTTTTCCTTCCTTACCACACATGAAGAGATTATTTTCTCTCGCAGTAGAACAATACAAAAATTCATGATTTGCTTTATTTCCCGTAACTAGAAAATCAATTTCATTTTTATCATTTTTAGGAAATACAAGACATCTTGCATATAAAGGGTTGGCATCTTTATCAAGAGAATAATATTGACAATTAACACATAATCTTTTATTTGTATTTAGTGCAACCACGTTGCAAAAAAATAAAGAAAATAATAGTAGGCAGAACATTTACTATTACATTCCAATATGTATTTAAGCTGTAATCCATCGAGAAGTTACAACCTTTTCAACGCTTTCTAGTGCTCCTTCGACCCAACCCTGATGCAAAGCGACCATTTCTCCCACGACGAGTACATTTTTTTCAGGATGTTGTGCAGCTTTTATAAATTCGTTGCGATTATGAAATTCAGGAGTTAATGGTTTAAAATAATGCGTGCCAATGTCCCAATATGCATCTTTGATCGCAAGAAGCCGTAGTTCTTCATCATTCGGTATTTTTAGAGAAATTCTTAACAATCGTTCAAAATACTCTCGGTTCTTTAAGGTATTTTCCAAATAAGGGTGCAATTTTTTTGCGCCTTGATTATCAGAATATGCAATCATATAAATTCCTTCATCTGGTCGCATAGGAATAATTTTTTGTAATGGACTTTTTACTACAATGGAACTTTTTGCATATTTTTCCATGATAGGGATAGATGCTTTCGAAAATTTTCCATATAGACGTAAAAAAGCTTGGCCTCCAATTTCTTTATAAATTGGATCTTTTGGGAATAAAAGTCTGGCAGAAGCTATCGTTGTTGCAACAATAACTTTTTTGGAACAATAGGTTTGTCCATTTTCTACAACCAATGAAAATATATCGTTATCTTCATCTTTTTCAAGTTTGACAACCCTTTTAGATGTCAAAACAGTTTCCGGACCAACATATTTTACGAGTGCATTAACAAGGTGGCTCCAAGATATAGATAGACCTGTAAAGTTTGAGTAGTTGTCATCAAACCCATAGTAATATAATACATCATAAGAGTCTTCTTTTTCATAATCACTATAACTAGAACATACTACAAACATCTTATATCTGTCTTTCCCCAAAATAGGTTCAGCAAACTGCTGAAAGGTTTCGCCAATAGATTGCTTTGGATGTTTTTGTTTTAATAGTTCAAATATTTTTTTAACTTGACACTTACCGTCCAATGTAGAAGAGTAATCATGTGTTATAGGAAACTCGCTAAATTTGACATGTAAATCGTGTAATAATTGAATAAGCAATTTATCTTTTCTTTTTCTTCCGATACCGGCGCCAGTAACTACATCAGTGCCAGAGAATTTCATTTCGCCCGTTCTTCCACCGATCCATTTACTTGATTCCAAGATAAGGAATCGAGTTTTAGGAGAACTTTTTTTGATATGGTAAGCTGCGTATAACCCGGCTATACCGGCGCCAACAATAATAATATCATACATTGTTTTATATATAAAATAATATATAAAATAATGAACTTACTATTTATATAGAGCTCCTACAATCAAAGTAAAAAAAGAAAACCCAACAAGTAGGCTTGGTACATTATTAACAAGGGTATGTTTTAATAGTCGAATATTTAAATTCGGTTCTTGTTCAAAATGTTTTCCCTGTTTCCCACACTTTTCTTCATTTCTTCTGCATTCATTTGCAAAATCAAAAGAAATCTCTCCTGTATTGATATCTTTCTCTCCAAATTTTCCACATTTGCTTAGATAACCAGTAGTGTCCCAACATCCTATTTTGTAGTACTTGCAATTTCTGCAAGCTGGTATATTTATATTTTTAATAATAGGTTGGCCATGAGATACAGATGCTAATAAAAGCGGAAGAAATTTCATACTTATATTCATACTTATATTTGTATCTTTATACTTTATTATAACTTTATTTTTTCTAAGATGAATTATTATTTTTGTAAAATAATTACTATTTGCGTAAGATATAATATGTTGTTGTCAGCAAAAGAGAACGAGGCGGTTTTAAAAGCGTTGGAAGCTGTTCTAAACTCAGAATTTAAGAAAGAGGTTGTCTTGAAATTAGAAAACTATATGGGCGGAGAATTGACGGTTAATCCACCAATCAATGAAAAAGAATATCAACAAAAAATTAAAGATCCAATGGAAAAGATTTTTAATCAAGTAAAACCTAAATTAGAAAAAATTTTTAAAAAACCTATTACTAATAAGGTATATGAGCCATTAACAGATACCTTGTATTTAGCTGTAGCGCTGTATGGAAGATATGGCAATGTTTATTTTAATTCAGGCGTACCAGATAACGGTACAATTAATGCAAATACTTATGAAAATAGCCCATTGCAAGGAAATACAATTTCTGGATATCAAACTAGCGATGGGGCTTACACTGCATTCAATGCAAATACATTGCCAAGTCAAATGAAAGTATTATTGAATTTAGATCCGAATGCTGTTGAAAGTTCAGTCGGCTTTTTTGCATTATCTTATAAAAGAGATGTTTGGAGAGCTTGTCGAAAATTAATAAATGATTATACCGGTATTGTTGGAGGCGTTTTGGTGATTGGTTTATTAAATGTTGAAAAGTGTAAGTAAATATTATTATAAATTTTATAATGATATTATTATTATTATTATTTTTTGTTTTAGTTTTTTGTTTTATTTTTTTTATTGAAACGTATTTTTTGTGTCTTTGTAATCCCCTTTATTTGCCTTTTTTTTTTACAACTAAATGATCCGCGTTTCATATTTCGTCTTAAAAAAATATTCTTTGTACAAATACCAATGCCTCGAGGCTCATCATTTAGAGGGGAAACCTTTTTAATGCAAGAACATAATTTATCAGCTAAAATTTGTTCCGCAGCCTGTTTCAATAAACGATCGCTTCTAGGTATTGTTTGATTATAAAATTCTAATATTTTTTTATAATCGGAATTAGATAATTCCATATACTTGCTTGTAGTATATAAATATTATTTTTTTATAAATAACTTTATTTCGTAATTTTTATATATTAGAAAAGAATATGCATAATCAAGTAAAAATTGTGGTATTTGATATGGATGAAACATTAGGATACTTTGTAGAATTTGGTATTTTTTGGGAAACTATACATACTTTTTTTAGAAATGAAATGAAAATGAATATTCTAGATCTATTAGATTTTTATGATATTTTAAATTTATATCCTGAATTTATCAGGCCTAATATTTATTCTATTTTGAATTATTTGAAACATAAAATGATAGAAGAGGAATTACATGGTGTGATGATTTATACAAATAATCAGGGCCCTAGAATGTGGGTTCATCTTATCAAGGAATATTTTGAAAAAAAAATAAACTATCCTTTATTTACTCAAATTATTGCTGCATTCAAAAGCAATGGAAAACAACTTGAAATGGGAAGAACAACAAATGATAAAACATTAGATGATTTTTTTCGTTGTACGCAACTTCCAACAAATGCACATATTTGTTTTTTAGACGATTGCTATTATCCAAATATGCATGGCGAGAATGTTTATTATATTAAAGTGAGACCTTATATTTATGATTTATCTTTCGAAATAATGATTCGACGATTTTTAGAAAGTGATACAGGAAAACAGTTATTATTAGATCATATAATAGAGACATCTTTTAAAAACTATGTTATCGCCTTTATGACACAATTTAAATTTTTATCTGCAAAAAAATCTAAAGAGGAATATGAAATTGATAAAATTATTACTAAAAAAACAATGGTTCATTTGCAAACTTTTTTTACCAAAAATAAAACATATCCCATTCTAAAACATAAAGTTAAATACACAACGCGCTCCAAATCCTATAAGAATCGAACGCTACGCAAGTTATAAACTTTATAAAAATTTTATAAATCAATAAAATTGAGTAATACCTTGGCATATTTTTGAATAATGTCATTGATAATTGTTGTTGTTATTAAAAATATTCCCGCACTAAACGCAATTTTTCTATCTAAATCATTAAACTTGATTTTATTAAACACATTAAAACGATACAATAAAAATAAAGATACATATATTTTTGCATAATAGTCTAATTTATTTAAACTGTCAGGAGAGACAATTTGAATACCTATAGCAAGTCCAATATAAGAAATGTAACTGAGTATAATAAATAATGTAAATGCATTATTTTGTATATGATATAATGCTTTATGTATATAGTGCATTATTATATATTCAATATATAATAATAAGTTTTTAACAACAATCTATATTTTTGATAAAATTTTTTGTATTTTTAATAATGATTATTAAATATATAAATGACGAACGTAAGGCCCGCGAATCCTTTGTGTCCTTGTAAAAAACCAGATCTTATTTTGTACCAAATCAGAAAAAACGGTGAAAAATATAAATTAAGCCCAAATAAATTTTTATATTCTGGCGAAGGAATTTTTGTAGATAATTTTAAAAATAATAAACAAAAAGGTAGTTATTCTTTTAGTGGAACGCAATATACTTCAATAGAAGAACCTAAAACAGATTATAGTAATGAACAATTAATTTTAGCATTTTCTGATGGATCAACAATTACCTCACTATTTAGTGATATAAACAAAACTAATCCAAATGGAATATTTCTTCCCGGAAAAGTCAATATAGTAAAAATTATTTGTGGAACAGGAAAATATACTTTCAAAGAAGGTTATATAGCTATAAAAGTAATAGACGAGACAAAAAGAAAATGTTATGTCTATTTTACTAAATAAATAGCTTTTATAAGATAAAGATAAAATAAGCGCGTCTAATTATTATAATAAATACACTTAAACATATTAATATTAGCATTATTAATGGCTTTTAGTAGTGCTTTGTTCAAAATAGAAGACCTACAAAATATATCTCTCTTTACAATATCGATATCTTCTTTGTTTTCATATTTATATTATAATTCAGCGTTAGCGTACGAAAATTACTTTACTGTACTTTATGATATATTATTGCCAGTTGTTGCATTACATGCAAGTGTGGATTTTTTCCTAACTAAATCATGGGACGTGAAACTTCATCACGTATTCATATTTGGTATTATTGGTTATAATTATTATTATAATGTATCATCATCTGATAGATTTTTATTTTCATATACACTTTTAAACACAGAAATTTCATCTATATTCTATGTTTTAAAATATTGGTTGGTTAAAAATACGGCTATTTATAATATAAATACAGCACTATTTTATCTAACATTTTTCAAATTCAGAATATATAATTTTTATCATGAAATAATTAATCATCCCTCTTCATTTGATACAATTTTTCAAAAATATTCAAATTTAAATTATGTAATGTCGTCAATTTTTGTAATCTCCTGTTATGGGCTCTTTATATTGAACTTGTATTGGTTTTTAATTATAAATAAAATTTTATACAAAAATATTACAAAAATTATAAATATAAATACTGATATTGTATGTCATTTTTTGTGTTCTTATCTACATTGGATAAATATTCCTTTGGCATTTTATATTTATTCTTTGAATCCTAACGAAAAGTATATATTTGATATAATTGGTATTACCATTTTAAGTATAACATCATATATGTATCATTTTGATATTTATAATAGATTATGCGTTTATAAAAATACAAACGACTGTAACGTACCAAGTAAAGACAATGTCATATTATTTGTAAATGATTGTTTATCAATTCATTTGAGAAGTTTTTTAATTATTGTAACTAATTATTATTATAGCCAACATTTTTTATGTGCTATACTGTTATCTGGAATATTACATATATCTTCTATTTATCATTGTATTACAAATATTTTAGGTTTATTTATTGATTTTGATAAAACAAAAATTACATTTTTTAAATGTCATAATGTACTAATGGCAATACCTATTGCATGCGACGTATTTTTAATATTTATGAATACTCCACTGGAAATATCCATACCATTTTTAATTGTAAATACAATAATGGGACTTTTATTTGTAGTTGATCCATTTTATAAACTAACACATGTGGCTTTTCATGTAAGTTTAATTGCGCAAAACTATTACATGTGCTTATCATGTAGTAGATAAATATTTATTCTTATGCATCATTATTGATGTAGAAGAATAATTTATAGATTATTAGCTATAGCTATATATTTTGATTGTTTATTGTAATAATCAGAATAATTCGTTGTAATTTTTATCAATGATATTTCATTATTTATCATAGTAGCATATTTTTGAAAACGAGTAAATGTATCTAATGTATCCTTGCTAATTGTTTCAATATTAATAGTTTGTTTTAAATCTTCTATATTCGTAAAATAAGATACATTTTTTAACGAATATAATTCATAGGATGGATCGTATAAAATTCCATCGATAGTTAGAACCATATGTACGATCCGTTTGATAAGTTCATTTGAATCGTCATATACAAAACAAAGTACAGCTTGTGCTTTTACAGAATTATGTGGAAAATATTTTGTTGCAATATTATACAAGTATTGCGTATTTGGAATACAATAACCTTTTATATTATTCATTTTTTGATACTCTAACATGGAAGCTATACAATGTTCTATATTCTCCATAATTTTATTATTTACATAATATAATATAAGCTTTAAGCATTTTCTGATTCATTTTTATAAATTTCAAGTGTTCTTGCGCTTGCATCTGTTGCCTCTACATAACGAGGCATCCAAAAATATGGAACTACATTTCCAAAAGAAGGATACCATATTTCAAAAAGATGTCGGTAATATTTCTTTTCCAATGTATCTGATTGCGTCTTTTTATTTACATTTGTTGGTACCTGAAATGCTGTGGAGGGAAGTGTTTTTACATGATCCTGAATAATTTCATACAAAGATCGATTCATTTTACTCACTCCATCTGAAAAGGCTTCTTTTTTTCGCCATAAAATGCTGGATGGTAACAATTCGCTATCATTGCAATTGGAATAATATCTTTCGCTAAATGCAGTTCGCAAAAGATATTTTTCACACTGATTATTTCCTGGATGAAATCGCAAAGATGGGTTTATGCTTAGATAGTATTGTACCCACGATCTGTCCAAAAAAGGTGTTCGTGGTTCTAGACCGTGACTCGAAATACACTTGTCTGAACGCAAAACATCAAAAGCATGAATGTCTTTCAATAAGCGCCGACATTCTTTATCAAATTCAATAGCATCTGGCGCAGCATGCATATACAAATAACCACCACACAATTCATCAGAACCATCCCCATTAAATATAACTTTTGCATCACTGTTTTCACTAATATATTTACCGAGTAGATAATTGCCAATACTTGCTCTTACTGTTGTGGTATCATAACTTTCGATTGCTCGAATCACTTCCGGAATTGATTGTAAAAAATCTGACTCTGTCAAGACAATTTCTGTATGCTTTGTTTTCAAATGGGCTGCTACAATACGCGCATATTTCAAATCTTCCGAATCCGCAAGACCAATACTAAATGTTTCTAATTGTTTTTCGTCGGATATTTCTTTACACACTTCATTGACCAGAGCAGTAATTAAACTACTATCTAATCCGCCAGATAAAAGACACGCAATTGGGCGTTCTGTTACTAAAACACGTTTTCTTACCGCATGAAGCAGATGCTTTTGAATTCCTTCTATTATCATTTGGAAATCTTTTTCTTTTTCTTTTTCTTCTTTTTCTTCTTTTTGATTTTGAAACATGATTGAATTAAATCCGCACGAGTGATATACCTTATTTTTTATTTCTTGATTCCATTGTGTAATAATTTTAGGAGGCAGACTATATGTTGAATAAGTACCTGGTTGAAAATGATCTATGCTATATTCATTTGTACAAAAATATGTTAGAACTTTTAATTCGGATGCAAATGCAATTAAATTTGTACTATTTTTTGTTTCCAAAAAATCTATTGAATCATTTTTAGTTTCAACTTCAACCCTTTTATGCATGATATACAAGGGTCGCACACCATATGGATCTCGTGCGACAATAATTTTTGATTCTAAATTATCCGTATTAGTATCACATAAAACAAAAGCAAATACACCATCGAGCATTTGCAAAGTTTGCTCAATTCCATATTTTACATAAAGATGCACAATGACTTCACAATCTGAGTCTGTTATAGGTTGTACATTCATCAGTGCATATAATTCTCGATAATTATAAATCTCTCCGTTACATATTAAGGAAATATCGCCAATGACAAGCGGTTGATTCGATTCATCATTGAGTCCATTGATAGCTAACCGATGAAATCCAAAAATAGCACCAAAATTAACTTTTTTTATTGTAGAAAACTCTGGACCTCGTCCGCGACCTTTCATGAATTGTTCTTGAATATATCCTGACGTGTAATTACTTTCATTATTTAATAATGCAAAAATGCCACACATATCAATATAAAGAATATATATGTATCTTTATATGGATTTTTTAGAAAGAAAATGAAGCAAAATGAAGAAAAGAAAAATATTAGACTAGTATAATATGAGTGTTGCGCCTCAGTTTAGTGAATATGAATGTTCTTCTCAAATTACGGATTCCATTAATCGACGAATATATGATAGAAATATACCATCCGCGCTTTTACAGCCTTATTTAAGTGTTAGACCAGTAATGACAAAATATTCGTTGATGCCGATTGTGGATCCAAGAAAACCAATTCATGAGCCGATGGAACAATTACCAACATACAGCCCACATGCTGTTTTTAATCCCGGAAATACACAATCGCCTTGGTCAGGCTTCTCTTCAAGTATTAATACGGAATCTGAATTAAGAAATCAAATTTTTGCGTTGCAAAATTGTAGCCAAGCTGTTTATGTACCTAGTTCTAATAGTGATTTATATCATGCGCAGTTTAAAAATAGTACAAATCAGAAACAACAACCCTTTCCAGGTTTGTTTTCAAAAGAAACATTTGGTCCTGTAAATCCAAATCCAAGTCCTTCCGAAGTTGGAATGGATCTATTTAACAATAATACACGAGTTCAAGTTCGTGGATTAACGAATGTCAAAGAAAAATGTTAATCAAAAACTTTTATTCTATATAAAGTATAGAATGACAGATAAAATAATAACAGATAAAATAATTACAGAAGTAACATTGGAATGTTTAATGAACAAAGAAAATTACGAAAAATATCGATTAAAAACTCGTGAAAAAAGAGGAACTATAAATAAAAAAGATAAAAAATTTTATCGAAAACGAATTTATGATGTAACAAAAAAATTGTTGAATCCTGAGCTTTACCCAAATGATAAAATGAATGTAACCACTGATATGCAATATAAATTTGAAACATATATTTCATCATGTATTGAATATTTTAAAATGGTAGATACATCAGATATTCTTCAAGAAGACTACAAAGATTTTTTAGAAATCGATGTAAAAAATGAAATTAAGATTGATGAAAATACAACACTGGAGAACGCTGATCAACTTATGATGCGCTCGATAAAAATACAAGAACCAAATAGTTTAGAAAAATTTGTGAAAAGAAAAATAATGAAACCCTTAAGAAAAGAGATTCCTCCACAGCAAAAGGATATTAATTTAAAAGATCCAATACTCAAAAATAAAGGGATTCGAAAAAAGAAAAATATCATGAATACATATGACAAATCCTCGGACGAAAAAAAATAGATCTTATAAAAAAATAATACATCGTAAGAAAAAAAGATACAGTCGATTGAAAAAAAGAGGAGGAACAACAAAAAAAATGATCAAATTAAGCTGTGCGCCTAAAAAAGGAAAATTAATGAAGTACAGTTGTTTTGATGATAAAACATTGTTTAAATTAAGGGATTTATGGAATTTGCGTCATGCAGATGTAAGAATTGAATCAAATGATCCCAGAGAAATTTGGAAACTTCTTCAAAAAAATATGAGTAATGTTTGCAACAAGGAATCTTGCTGGATAAAACAACAATTTACGAATGGAGAATTAGACGATGAACTGACTGAATCTTTTGCACCCTTGTCGCCTAAGGAATGGGAAAAGAATCCCAATGAATGGCTAACCAGTACAGATATTTTAGCTGTTATGAAACAGCATGAAGATGCATACCCGTGTTTTGATTTTATTGGTCCAACACCCATTGATTTTGATACACGTGTTCAATACGGTGAGTGTGTTTGGCAAGAACTGTGTGATTTTAATATTGAAAAACAGATTAAATCAGGGAAAATAAAGGTTGGTATTATTTTTAATTTAGATCCGCATACCAAGGGAGGATCACATTGGGTGAGTATGTTTCTTCATTTGAAAAATGGGCAAATTTTCTTTTTTGATAGTGTGGGGGATCCTGCTCCCAAAGAAGTATTGCAGTTAGTAAAAAGAATTCAGAAACAAGGGATGCAATTAAAAAAGCCGATTCGTTTTATGTTTGATCAAAATCATCCCAAAGAACATCAATACGGGGACACAGAATGCGGTATTTATTCTTTGTATTTTATTGTTCATATGTTGGAAGATAAACATACTGCGGAATATTTTAAAACGCATATCCTTTCTGATAAATATATGGAATCTTTTAGAAAGATTTATTTTAATGAAGAGTTATAAAAATATAGTTATACTATATAATGAGGAAAACATCAAACTCAATTTGTTATAAAGCATATGTTGATATTAACGGGCAATATTTTTGTATGGCATGTGGAGGAAGAGAAAAAGGAGTCAAAAGAAATATTGTACATGCCAAGAATTGTTCGTGTCGTGGCATGAAATATTGCCAGCAAACAAAAACTAGAAAAACTAAAAAATCTAGAAAAACTAGAACAAGAAAGTCTCGCCGTTAAAATATTGGTTCTATTAAAATATATATAAATATAGTTTTGTCTATATTTATATGAGTTTTTTGGAAAAACAGAATATTGATTTATTATGGGATATTTTGTTGGATGCTGAAAGTGTGTTTATTATGAAAAATAACGGTCAATATAAGGAACCTATTCGAAAAAACTTTACTACGATTATAAAAAATTTTTATGAACAAGAAAAACGATCTCAACAGTCTTTGATGGAGTTGAACAAAAAAATTGTTTCTATTTTAATTCATAGTTGGATTCCTATGTTGAAACGCGAAGAAGAGGAACAACAAAAAAAAGAGAAAAAATCGAAAGACCCTATTTTATTTACAGTAGAAGAGATTCAACAAGATAGGAAAGCGCAATTTGAAAAGGAGTTGAGTGAAAAAGAAAGTGATTTTAGAAATGCAATGACACAATCTACTCCTCCCGTCATCGACTTTCATGAAAAAAAAGATGAACCTATCGGAGAAATGGAGAAATTAATTGCTGAAACCATTGCGCAACGTAATTTTGAAATAAATCAAATACAAAATGTAAATAAAGAAGAAGCTGAAAAATGGTTGCAGCCAACAAAAACAAAGGAAGAGGTAAAAGAGAATACAAAAATAAAAAAACTTATTAAAATAGGCGAACCATTACAAAGTGAGTCGCAAAATATAGAATTTGCAAAAAAACAATTATCTTGGGCACCTCAATTAGAAAATGAAAATTCGGCAATGCAATCAGAAGTAGATTCCATCTTTAAAAAATTAAAACCAAGTATTAAAAATGGTGATAATACTGAAATAAATAGCAAATTAGATTCTTTACTAGATAAAATGGATATTTTAATAGAGTTACTTTCTAAAAAAGAATCATAACCATCAGTTTATATTTTTTTAAATTGCATATTTCCGTTTAGTAATTTTTCTAATGTACCAATCAAAACTGGCTCTACGCCAGGAACTTGCAATGCCTGTTTATAACTATCTAAATCATAGATATTTCCTAAGATAGCACTCATCTTTCGATAAATATATGTTTTACCTTTTAATTGCACTTCTTTTCCAGACCACTCAATCGATTTTTTATTGATTGTTGCAGTTGTATCTGGTTGATCCGATTTATAACTTGGTTGATAAGAAAAAGTGTTTGAATTTGGCTGTCCAAATTGAAGGCAGTGCAATTGCTCTTTAGATCCTTCTCTCGAGTAAATAGCGCAATCAATAGATGCCTCCTTCATTGCAGTAATTAATTTTTGACTTACTTCATCTTTAATAGTGGATATTTCAAATAGTGCTTCATCACTAGTAAAAGGAATTTGTACTAATTTATCCTTATCTTTTGATGAATAACTAGGATATGCTTTCTTACTTAAATCTTTTCTTTTTAATTCGATAGATGCATCACTCAAAATTTGTTCCTTGGTAAAGGTCATTAAATATAAATATACTTCTACAGTTTGTAGTTCTTCCGGTAGATTTTTATGACTGCAAATACGGCGCGCGCGACCCACAACTTGTTCAATACGAGCTGGGTGCCAATAGGGTTCCATAATATGAACATATCGTGTATTTCGTAAATTGATGCCTTCGGATCCAGACGCCGTAATCATAAGAACTTTAATAATTTCACCCATATTATTGTTTTCAGCTATCAATTTTAGTCGCTCCGTCAAAGGCGTGCTTTTAGGCCAGTCTCCGTTGAATATGTTACGAATCACTTCTTTTTCTTCCGCCGTTTCAGTTCCTGTATATAAAGCAAAGGTTGGTTTGCCCAAATCTTCTTCAGCAATATCGAGTTCCCATTCACCTGATGAATTCTTCTTTATTTTGAAACGCGTAAATCCATTTTGCTCAAGAACCATTGTAAAAATTCCAATTCCTTCCAAGGTTCTAAATTGACTATATACCAAATGTAATCCTATATGCTCAGGGTCCTGAATATTTTCTAAAATATGTAAATATTTGGGACTATATGTTTCAAGACCGGCGGGCGATAAGTATTCTGAAGAATGCTCCTTTACATAATCAATTGCACGTTTAATCCGCATTTCATAAGTGGCATCACCCAACTTATCGAGGATAATATCTCCTTCCACTTCTCCCGAATCGTCCCCTTCCAAATCTACTGGTTCTACTTTTTCGGTTTCTTTAAGTACTTCTTTGTATAATTCATCAAGATGTGATCCTTCTTCAGTGTCTTCTCTCGGCATGGGACGACCGGGAGGTTTTGGCATAACAAAATTACAGAAAAGACGAGAGAAAATACGATAGGTTGATGAAGGCTCTTGATAAATCCCATTTTCATCCACTTTTCCTTTTTTCTTTTTTGTCTGTGTTTCTTGTTTTCTTTCTTGCTGTCTTGCGGCTTCATATACTCCGAATTGATAATCACTCATAGCAATTTTTACAACATGAAAGTCTGCAATTTTTTCATAACGTGGTAGAAGTTTCTCTTGCGCACTTCGAAAATAAGAAGTCAAACCCATAATGCGATGTTTAAACATTTCAACATTTTTTAGCGTTCCGTTTTCACCATTAATAAAAAGATTTAAAAAATCGTCAAATTTATCGGGAAGCGCTTTAAAAAGTCGAACGGAAATACCTTGTGGTATAACTTCAATTTCATTTTTATGTAAGGTTTGAATGACTCTTCGCTCAAAATCTTCATCTGATATTTGACCTCGTTGATATACAACTTTTTCACCTGTTGCTTTATCCACTTTTTGCAAATCTTTATTCGTAACGCCTTCATATGCGCCATCTTTGTTGTCTCTACTTTCAAAACCAAATGGGTTTCTAGTAAAGATGAGTTTTTTACTGGATGCCGAATAATCCATAAAATCCATATTTTTTTCTCTCGAAAACATCTGTTTAAGAGATTCTTTGTTGGTGGGTTTTCCAGTTTTTACATCTAATGGTATTTCCCACGTTTTAATATATCCTCGTAAAATATTGTACAAAATACCAATTTCATTAGGGTAATTGATAATAGGGGTTCCAGTTAGAAGAACGATTCTTGCATTTTGAGCACTCAACAACATTTCATACAAGATAATAGAAAGAGAAAATGGAAGTCTTTCGCGTTTGCCTGTTTTTTCATTGACGCTAACTTCTTTTTCTTTACCGATTTTATTCACGATGCGACTAATAAAATTATGAGCCTCATCGATAACAATAACAGCATTATCAAAAATATTGTTTTCAAAATTACTTGTCATCTCTCGCAATTTCTCTCTTCTTAACCCATTGTAATTAATGAATTTATATTTTGACATGATCATTTCATCTAATTGTTCATCCAAACTAGTTTTTTCAGCGGTTTCTAATTCATCGTAGTTGCTAGGTTTCGAAACATCTACTAGCCACGCTCCCCCTTTTTTTCGAATAAATTCCATAGGCAAACTCAGTGCAGAAGACAGGGTTTCAATAGCCTCTACATCATCAATCCATTGCCAAAATTGCTGTTTTTTGTAAAGTGCATCGCCGCATTTCTTTAACTCTTCGATATAATTTCTACGCAAAGATGCTGGTGTCATAACAATGATTTTTTGACTACTTTTCATGCCTTCGGCAATGGCAATAGATGTGCATGTTTTTCCGGAACCTAGACCATGGTACAAAAGAAGACCTCTGTAAGGAGTGTATAAATTCAAATAATCTCTTACTATTTTTTGATGAGTCAAGAGAGAAAACTCCTCTGTAACACTGCCAATAGTATCGCAAGTGACTTCAGCACTGTCGTCCAAGACTTGATCGCGATAAGGTTCAAAAAGTGAATTGATAAAATTGATAAATATTTCTCGATTATTCATGTAATAACTACTTACCTTGTAAATAACATTTTGTTTCTTCTTAGGTAATCGTGTTGCAACGGCCTTTTCATCAATACTAATCCATTCGATGGGATCCAATGTAGAAATGCCCTTGGGCTGTTTTGTTGTTTTTCTTGATGCCTTTTTCTTAGCTGGTGCCTTTTTTTCAGTTACTTCTTCTTTTGCTTCTTCTTTTGCTTCTTCTTTTTCCTCGTCTTCTGCTTCCGCTTCGGGCAAAATACTAACACCTTCTTCTTGTAGAACTAAAAGTGCTTTTTTAGATATTTTTTTTGCTTTTTTTGCAGGTTTATCATCGGGTTTTTTTGCTTCAGCTTCTTTGCCAACTTTTGCAGATAATGGTTTGCTCAATTCAACTGTTTGTTTTGTAACTACTTTTCGCACATTTCTCTCGGATAATTGTTTCAGCAATTCAGCAATGGGATAATTTGGATCCTGTTCATCCTTAAATTGGACATTTTGAATGCTGACTTTTTCTGGAAGAGTAGGCACAGGAATCGAAACCTTGACTTCTTGTTTTAAAGAAGCAGTTGGTTTTAGCCGCAATTGTTCTTTTATTTTTTCTAAAGGGTTCATATATTACCTTATATAAGATATACATATAAAACTTTTGATTTTAAACTTCTATGTAATTTATGAAGTATGTAAAAGGATTTTTTGCAATGCTTCCTGGCACGCAATTTGTTCAGCCTTTCTCTTGATCTTATGCTGCCCTTGTCCCAAAAATAAAAAAATCTTGCCATTCTGTTCAAGATAGTGATGAACAGATTCAAAGGTTTTTAGAACATCTATATGTGTCGCATTTGTTGTAGAACACTGATGAACCGGTTGGCCTAGACACAAATATACGCCCATTTTATATCCAATTTCTGGATCCGCTTCTCCCATTTCCAAATAATGCGGCGTCACCTTGAATTCTTTTTGTATTTTCACTTGAAGTATATTTTTATAATTATCATCATTCTGAATCAAGGCAATCCAATCAATATGTTTTTCCAAAATATTTTCTACAAATTTTTGCGCCATTTGAAATCCAGGACCTGTAACAAACATGGATTGAAACCAATCATCTGAATCTTTTACGACAATCTTGTTAAAATCTAGGAACAATGCACCCAAAAAAGATTCAAAGAGGCAGCCCAGCTTTTTTAAATTGGTGCGAATTTTCTTTTCTTCGGCATGACGAGATAAAATTAACCATTTATGCAAATGCATTTCTAGCGCAATTTTTCCAATGGCCTCATTTTTAACAATTGCTATTTTTTTTTCTGTCATAAATCCTTCATTTTCTTTAGGAAAGCGTCGATATAAATAATATTTTACAACCAATTCCAAAATTCCGTCTCCAAGAAATTCAAGGCGCTCATTCGATTTTGTTTTCAGGGGCATACAATCAGGGGGCTTTTCAAGAATAGTAATATTCTGTTGCATATTTTCAATATTTGGACGTTTTGTATAAGATTTATGAACAAACGCGCGTTTATACAATTCTATGTTATGGACGATTGATGGTATTCCATATTTAGTAAGAATAAATTGAACATCATTCAATGTAATCTCAACATTGTTTGGATTATATGGATTAAATACTAATCCATCCTCTCCTTTAACAATATCATCATCGTGAAGTAATTTTGAATCGATTGTATCCATATTTAAAATATTCATATTTATATTTAAATTAATTTAATATATACTTTAGAAAGGCATACAATTTCTCGTTGATGAAAATATAATATTTAGAGTATATATAAAATGGTTTATATGTCTGGAGCCAAAGCCGCTAGAAATGCGTCTTCATTAGTAAATCGCACTTGTGCATACGGAGGATCTTGTGGTGGTAACAAAAAAGCAGGTATCGTTACTTATGGTGCTACATGGGCACGAGGAAATATGGGTAATTTTTTGATTCGTGCTCCTCAGGGATGTTGTGCAAATAATAATAGTATTTTATTTGGTCAAGTTAATACAACGCGCAACCCGGTTCAATACACTCGAGCTCGAGCAGGTATTGTCAAAGGGTTGTCAGGCATGGGTTAAAAAAACCAAAACAAAACAAAACAAGAAAAAAGAACAAACAAAGAGAGAAAAAGATACAAACAAATATATAATTAAAAAGTAATTTAATAAGTTTTTGCTTATTACATTATGAAGATTAAGATTGATCATCGAGAACATGATCTGATAAAATCATGTAAGTATTTTTTAGAGATTAGTCCATTATATAAGGAAATAGAATTAGAAATATGTAATCTACCTGTAGGAGATATCATCCTTTGTGACAATACTGATTCTGAAAAGATACTTATTGAGAGAAAAACATTATCCGATTTAGCGGCATCTATCAAAGATGGACGATATGAAGAACAATCTTTTCGACTAAATGGTTTGCCAATGCCAAACCATAATATCATGTATATTATTGAAGGTGATTTAAACAAGATACAAACATTTAAAAGCAAAATCGAGAAGTCTGTTTTATATTCGGCTATTTTCTCTTTGAATTATTACAAAGGATTTTCTGTATTGCGAAGTCAAAGTATAGAAGAGACTGCACTTATGATTTGCCATATGATATATAAATTAAAAAAGGGAATATCTGAAAATAAAGAGTCTTATTACAAGGAAACAAAGGAAAACGAAAATCAAACCGAAACTAATGAAACCAACGAAAAAAATTATTGCAATGTGATAAAACGAGTCAAAAAAGAGAATATTACAATCAATAACATTGGAGAAATTATGCTATCCCAAATTCCAGGGATTAGTAGTACAACTGCAACTGCTATTATACAACAATTTAAAGGCTTACCGCAATTAGTTCTCTCATTAAAAGAGAATCCTGATTGTTTAAAAGACATTGCATATTGCAATGCAAAGGGTCAGACAAGAAAAATCAACAAGTCGGCAATAGAACATGTAAAATTATATTTACAAGTTTTATAGTAAATAATCTTCTATAAATAATATAGTATATGAGCGAAGATCTTTTGAAAATTCTTGGTATTATTGCTGTTGTCCTTTTTCTCTTGTATGTAGGAACGAATTCTTGGAAACTTCATATAAATATGCAAAAAAATATTATGGAAGGGCTCACTAACAATGGTTCGAATGGTATAGGGGGGTCTGCTGGTACTTATGCAACTACTGTTGAACAACAAGCTACTGTATTGCAAGATTCATTACTTATAAAAAAATACAAAACTGATTATGAAAATGTAATTATTAATATGGAAGAATATTTAGGTCTTGCAATGTTGGAAACCGCATTGCAATTTTCTCCCACTGCTGGAATAACACCCGAAAATTTGACAATTCTTACAAATTTGAATACAATGAACGCTGCAAAACAATCATTAAATTCTGTCATGACCGTTGTAGATCAACATGCATAAAATAAATATATATACATATAATAGTATGCCTATAAAAACAAGAAAAACTGGAATAAGAAAACTCGGAATAAGAAACACAATAAAACATAATAAAACATCCAAGCGATTGATTATTCCTTCTGTTTGGGGAAAAAATGTGCCTCTTGAAAACTTTTGGCGAGGTTTAGCTGGTAGTAAATATGTTGTTGTAATACACAAAAATGGAAAACATGAATATATTACTTTACCAAACTCAAATACAGAAAAATCAACAAAACTATTCAATGAATTCGATGCCAATAAAGATATAATTGCAGTATTATCCAGTAATTCATCGCAAGATGCTTATGAAGTGTATTTATATCCAAAAGCAAAAGATAATTCAGTTGAATATGTTATTAAAAATTATAAAAAGTTTTTTAAATCTATGGGTCCCCCATCAAAAGATAGAATGGAAGGATCGCCTTTAATGAAAAAGGTACGAGTTCCTCTCTGATAATATTCTAATTTTAAGACCAAATTTTAATAATTATCTAAAATTAATATGATTATTTAAATCTTTAACAGGATGATATAAATTATTATTATTTATATCTTTTTTCTCAAAATCATGTCTCCAATATATATTAAATTCTTGCGGAGTGCTGTATTTTAAATTATTTTTAATAGCAATAGTTGGAAATAATGCTTCTAAAAAAAATAAAGTTTTATTTTTTATAGCATAATCATTTATACATTTGATCATATTATTTGAAAAACGAACTGCACACATCATACCCTTATAGTAAGGTGGCGGATATTGTATATTTATTAGAGCCCAGTGCCAAGTATTTTTATTTCCATCACTATTTTTACTATAACTATTAGATAATAGATCATCATTAATATATTTATTATCAATATTTATAATAGTATCTTCATTATATAAAAATACATCATCCTCCATAAACCAAATATAATCATAACTAGTATCTTCAACTCCAAAATAATATAGTGCTTTATCCCAACCACTTATTAATCTAATAACAAAGTTTGTATTTATATAACCATTTAATTTACATTTTTCATTTTCTATTTGTATAAAGTTTATATTTTTATAATTATTTTTAAAATCACACAAATCCAATTTATTATCATCAACAATTATAAATATTTTATATTTATTAAATACATTTAAAAAATCGCACCATATTTTATTAGGTCTAAAAGTTATTAAGCAAATAGCATGCATATATAATATAAAGCAAGATATTAAAAAATGGTGCATAAAATATAAAAGACAAGCAATCTTTTATTTATGGAACATATAAATTAACCTCATTTCCTTCATAATATCCGGCATCTACTAAGCTCTTTGTATAACGTGGCCCTCCCCAATTATCATCCATGGCATTTGGACTGAACAACATATTTGATGTTTCTTCAGGTTCATTTATTTGAGCCGAACTTGACAAATCAGAACTAGATGTTGGCTGATCCATTGTTTGAGGTGCGGAATAATTAGGGTTAAAACTTTGTGTGCTGGAAGCCGGAGGCAAACCTCCCTGTGGTTCTGTTACACTCGGCCTTACTTTATACCCCGCCTGGCCTTGTGCATCATAACTATGCTGTAAATATAATACAGGACAACGAATACCTTGACTTCTTTGCCAATCAATAAATTCTACATAATCTTCTAAATTCTCAAATTCAATAGGATTTACACCTGGAATTTCTGCCAGATTAGAATTATACAAGTAAAAGTTTTTCCCTTTTTGAATCAACATGTTTGGACATCTTGATGAACTACTTATATTTGTTAAGGATTCCAAGTATTTAGGATCACTGCTTACAGTAATAAAATAGATTCCTGCTAAAAAGACAAAAATAATCAAAATTAACAATAGGGTCATATATTATAAACTAGGATAAATAAAATTTCTATCTGTATTTTATAATGCAAACTCTTGTTATTGAAGGACCTATGAATGAAATGGCTGAAAAAAAAATAAAAAAATTAAATAATGAAATTGATTCGGGAAAGCATATATTCTTATTTTTATTTATGGTAGGTTGTGGTCCATGTAATTCGACAAAAGAACCATGGTTAAAAATAAAAACTTATTTAAAAGAAGAGCATACAAAAAATCCAAATATTGTCGTTGCAATGGTAGATAAAGACTTTTATCCAAAACTAACTCGTGCGGGAAAAGAACCAATAGGGTTTCCTACGCTTCGGTATATTAGTGCGAATGATGCTGAAGAGTATGAAGATGCCAAACTCGATGTTCGAGATAGAAGTGCAAAATCATTCGCAGATTGGATTGAGCTGAAGGTTGGTAAGAAAGGCGTAATGAAAGGCGTAATGAAAGGAGGAAAAATGCCAGGTCACACAATATCGTGTAAAAAAGCAGTTTTCAAAAGACGCGCAGGAGGAAGAAGAAATCGAACGCGTAGAGGTGGTAAATGGTCATTAAAATACAAACGAAGTATTGATTGTAAAAGACCCAAAGGATTCAGTCAAAAACAGCATTGTAAATCTAAAAAAAATCGAAAGAATTAATTTTTATACACTTTCAAAGAGTATAAAAATTACCTAAGAAAACTGCACAACTCTTTTGTATAAAAGAGGATCTGTATTATCAAATATTATTTTTATGAATTTATAGTTTGAAAAAATACCAGATGCGCTACTTACATCATATATTACATATGGTATTGTAGTAGCAAAACCGGATCCAGAATCAATATACAATTTTTGCGAGCTAATATAACTTCCATCTACCATTAAAATAGATGGCGATTCATCGTATAATGGAGGTAAATTTATATCTGGTCTTGCAGGTGTTCTATATCCCGCAAAACTAATTATATTATTATTTATGGATCCATCTTTATTCGTCATACATTGATGCGTTAATCCAGAATAATTGCTTTCGGCTGGTATGTAAGGTACAAAATCTAATTTTTCTTGATTTACTATAACATAAGTATCACCAACTTTTTTATACACAACATTATAGTATAGTTCTAACGGAGGAATTTCAACGCATTTTATATTATCATACAGAATAGTTTCAACAATATAGCTCGGATTAGCAGCCAAATAATTATTGACTTCTACCGTTAAAGTTTCTGTTAGTGCGTCTAAAGCAGAAGAATAAGTATTTCCTGTTGCAGTAGCTGAGAATGTTGCTCTACCCAAATTATACGTTAAAATGCAATCGCCAGAAGCAAAAAAATTTGTCATATAAACTATAATATTAAAATTATTATTGCAAGTATTTTAATTATATAAAAATATAAAAATATAAAAATATAAATTATAAGATAAAATGGTAAATGTAACTATAAGTGGTGCAAAAAATGCCGCATTGCCGCTAATAGCAGCAACTTTATTACAAAAAAATATTTATTATTTTAAAAATATACCACTTATTAGCGATATTAATACTCAGATAAATATTTTAAAACAATTCAACGTAAAAGTAAATTATATAAATAAAAATAGTATAATTATTGATACGACTTGCTTGAAAATGCCTAAAATAATAGATTATACAAAAAATACCCGAGGAACTTATTATTTTATAGGATCATCAGTTATATATGATGTAGATTTAGAGTATATTTTAGAAACTGGATGTAAAATAGATGTTAGAAGTATCGATTTTCATGTAACATTACTGGAATTACTCGGTAAAACTGTAACTATTAGCGATAATAAATTACTAGTTACTGGGAAGTGCATTGATTCTGATATAACGTATTCATTTATAAAACCAAGTGTGGGAGCAACTATTAATGCGATTTTTATGTTTTCTAAGTGTAAATCAATGATAACATTACATAATTATGCAAAAGATCCGTATATTATAAATACTATTTTACTACTAAAAAAAATGGGAATAAATATAATTTATAATGAAACCAGCATAATTATGAATAATAATAATAATAATATACAAAATAATCTTTTAATAGAACATTCAATCATGAAAGATCCTATTGAAGCTCTTAGCTATATTATTTTTTCCGGAATAAATTTAGAAGACAATAGTATTTCAAATTATACAATTGGTCCAATAAATATTAATAATCTGGGCGATACATATTCTTTATTAGAAGAAATAGGAATTTCTCTTATTGAAAGTGAGACTAAGAATTTATATTATATAAAAAGAAAAATACTTACACAATTTACTATTTCAACTGGATATTTTCCAAAAATTTATACTGATATACAACCATTTTTGGCTTTATTAGGGTTATATGTTAAAAATGGAAAAACAACAATTCAAGAAAAGATATGGAATGACCGATTTAAATATGCAAATGAATTAAATAAATTTGGATATAATATAGAAATTAACAATAATGAAATTATTATTGATACAACATTAGAAAAAAATATAATTAATCTTGAAAATCTTGAAAATATTGATTTTAGTTGCACAGATTTACGAGGTGGTATGGCATTGCTATTTTTAATGAGAAAATATGGCGTAAAAAAAGATCCAAATAATAAACACTATATAGATCGAGGGTATTATAATTATGAAAATAATATTCAAATTATACTTGAAAATAAAAATAATTTATTTCATAATTTTGATACAAAATGTTTATCAAATATAAAAATTGGAGGTATTTCAAAATATTATACTGAAGTTTTTTCCGAAGCTGATATTATTTCCGTTATAAGTTACTGTAAAACCAAAAATATTAAATATAAATTAATCGGCTATGGTAATAATTGTTATTTTTGTGAATACTATGATGGACTAATCATAAAAAATAATCATAGTAATATTCATTATTACACAGATGAAAAAAAAAATTATTATTTTACAGTTTCTTCTGGCATTACTTTACTTGATTTTATTTTGTATGTTTCTAAATTTGGATATGATTTATCAAGTTTAGCAGGGATACCGGGAACTATTGGGGCGGCTATTTATGGTAATGCTGGAGCTTATGGAATGGAAATTTGCCAAATTATAGAATCTTGTAGAATATTATCAAATGACTTTATTTTAGAAATAAATAATTCTGATATGAAATTTCAATACAGAAATTCAATTTTTAAAATAGAAAATACCGGAATCATTCTTGATGCAAAAATATATATAACAAAATCTGAAATATCTCCATATGAAATTAATAAAAAAATAAAAAATATTTTATCAATTAGAAATAATCGAATTCCTACGGAAAATACTCTAGGATCTATTTTTAAAAATATTATAAAAAATGATGAGAAGATTTATGCTTGGAAATTAATAGATGAGTTAAATCTAAGGGATTGCACTCTTCACAATATAACAGTTTTAAAAACACATCCTAATATTTTTATGAATAATAATAATGCAACAACATCTGATTTAAATATACTAATAAAATATATCACTGATACTATATATGAAACTCATTCTATTATTATAAAAACAGAAATCGAATATATTGATAATGTATAAATAATAATCTTATTATACAAAATTTTTTGCAGAATATCCTATAATAGCGCAAGCAATGCGTTTTCCGGCATGACCCGTTGTAAGACTATCTTCGAAATTACCCATGCCGCAATCGTCAGGGTCTGCGTGAATAATCAAGCCGCGCCCAAGAATATTAGACTTTCCTTTCAACTTAATTACATCATCTACGGTAGAATATTTTGCGCAACCATCAGCATCTGTTTCTAAATTACCCAAATCACCAACATGACGAATCTTTGCACCCGGACATCCATGCGCTTTATGATAAGGATTGAAATGCGCACACATGGTTGTGCAATGATCTGTTAGATCACCCGCTTCATGCACATGAAAACCATGCATTGAATTTTTCTTCAGGCCTTCAATATCAATATCAATACGAACTAGGTTCCGTTTCAAGTCCTCAGTAAAGCGAACTGTACCCTTGATTTTTTTATCATTAAAAACGGCGATAGCTTGAATCGGTTTTACAGTCATAAATATATATTATCAAGAATATATATATTTATGTATTAATTAAATATTAATTTTAAATATTAAATATAAATCATATATAACTAAAGGAAGTACCAAATATATGGGCCAATAGTTTTCTAGAGACCTTTTTAGAGAATAATATGGTATTGTAATAAATTTGAAATTGTTCTTTTCAAAATATATAGCAATTTCTCCACACTCATTTTCTCTCACATTGAGTGCGTGATCATAATTATCTTCCCCAACTATTAAATCTGGTTTCCCAAATAGTGCGCATTGTTTTTTATTTGCGATAAAATGCTTACAATCTTTACAGAGTTTCTTTTGTGTTAATCTTGCAGAATATGTAGATGAAAGAAATAATAGACTGATTAGTAAAAACTTCATCTTAATAAGATTACTTTAATATATAACTTTAATACATTTTTAAATATTGTAAAGGATGATTAGTACAAAGAAAATTGAATTAGATATTACTTGTTATAATATCTAATAACAAGAAATAAGCAATGGATCAAGCATTTCGTCTCTATGATTTTAACGTATATAATGATAACACTGTAGATTCCAACAGCGATGATTCTGGACCTAAAAAGGATACAAATTCCTTTAAAATTCAAATGTTCGGTCTTAATGAAAAGGGCGAAAGTTGCAGTATTATCGCAGAAAACTTCAAGCCTTTCTTTTATGTAAAAGTAGGAGATGCCTGGACTAGTGCGACAAAAACATCATTCCTAACTTTTCTGAAAGGGAAGGTGGGTAAGTACTATGAAGATTCTATTGTAAAATGTCAGTTGATCAACAAGAAAAAGTTGTATGGGTTCGATGCAGGCAAAGATCATCAATTTGTTCAACTTACTTTTAATAATGTGCAATGTTTTAACAAAACAAAGAACTTGTGGTATGATAAAGACCGAAAGCTTTTACCAAATGGGTTTTTGTTTCGAGGAGCACGTCTCTTCTTGTACGAAGCCAATATTCCGCCTCTTCTTCGTTTCTTTCACATCAAGGACATTAGTCCTTCAGGGTGGATTGCTCTTCCAAAAAAGCGAACTATCCAGATCAGTCATGATAAGAAAACGACATGTACGTATGAATTTTGCATAGATTATAAACATATTTTACCATTAAATGATAAAGAGACACGAGTTCCTTATAAAATTTGCAGCTTTGATATTGAGGCGAGTAGCAGTCACGGCGATTTTCCTGTTCCAGTAAAATCGTATAAAAAATTGGCAACCAATATTGTGGAACATTTTGAAAACTTGGACAAAGATCTACAGCTGGAAGAATGCAAACAACTATTAAAAGAAATAATATTGTGTGCATTTGATTATAGTAAAACAATGGCGACCTCTATAGAGTGCGTTTATCCTAAAATTCGGCCTACTTTAGAAGAAGTTCATGGAAAAATCGAGAAATGGTTGGAAACCAAGATTCGCGATTTAAAAAAAGATGTCGATTTGCAAAACCAATTGACCATTGAGGATATGTTTGAGTCCATGCACGCTGAAGAAGAGGATTCAAATTTGGATGCCGGAAATTTCTTCAAAAAACCGAAGGAGCACATTGGCAGCGTGGTAGATATGTTGCTTGATGCAAAATTTGACCGTGAAGCAAAACTCTTGGAGCTACGAATTACGCTTGATGCAGTGTTTCCAAAATTGGAGGGTGATAAGGTAACTTTTATCGGATCTACCTTCTTGCGCGCTGGCGAAAAAGAACCCTATTTAAATCACTGTATTGCTTTGAACACTTGTGCCAATGTGAATAATGCCGTAATCGAATCATATTCAACGGAAGACAAAGTGCTTTTGGCGTGGAAGGATTTGATTCAACGCGAAAATCCGGATATTATTATTGGATACAATATCTTCGGATTTGATTATGATTTCATGTTTCATCGCGCTTTAGAGACGGGTTGCGTTGGCGAATTTTTAAACTTGTCTAAAAATCACGGCGAAACATGCGCTACATTTGATCAAGAAACGCAGCGATATAAATTGGAGGAAACAAAAATAGTGATAGCAAGCGGTGAGCATAATTTGCGATTTATTAAAATGAATGGTCGAATTCAAATTGATATGTATAATTATTTTCGTCGCGAAGAAAATCTTACTTCTTACAAGTTAGATTATGTTGCTGGTTATTTTATTGGCGATTATGTTAAAAAGTTGGATTACGACGAAACAAATAATAAAACAGTTGTTAAAAGTACGAACTTGACCGGCTTGTTGGAAGGAAGTTATATTCATTTCGAAGAAATTGGACATTCAACAGATTATTATAGTGATGGTGCCAAATTTATAATCAGTGGTGTGGATAAATCGACAGGAACATTTGAAGTGTATGGAAATGTGGCGCCTGATTTTAGTAAAAAGGTTCGATGGTGTTTGGCAAAGGACGATGTAACACCAAAAGATATATTTCGAATGACCAATGGCTCAGATGAAGATCGTGGTGTCATTGCAAAATACTGTTTGCAGGATTGCAACTTGGTGCATTATTTAATGAATAAAGTGGATGTTTTGACAGGGTTTATTGAGATGGCCAAGATTTGCAGCGTACCTATTAATTTCTTGGTTCTCCGTGGTCAAGGAATCAAGCTGACAAGCTACGTGGCGAAAAAATGTCGAGAAAAAAATACGTTGATGCCAGTAATGGAAAAGGCCGAAGGCGATGATGGATATGAGGGCGCTATTGTTTTGGATCCCAAGTGCGATTTATATTTGGATAATCCTGTGGCTTGTGTAGATTACGCATCTTTGTATCCGTCTTCGATGATTAGTGAAAACTTGTCACACGATAGCAAGGTATGGACGAAAGAGTACGATTTGAAAGATAATTTGATAAAAACAGTCGGGGATCAAGACCAAGCCGGAAATTTTATTTATGATAACTTACCAAACTATGAATATGTTAATATTACATATGATACTTTCAAATACGTGAGAGCGAGGCCAACTGCGGCAGCTGAAAAGATCAAGTCCGGTTACAAAATTTGCAGATTTGCACAATTCAAACAAGGTCGTGCTATTATGCCTTCTATTTTGGAGGAACTTTTAGCCGCTAGAAAGGCAACAAGAAAAATGATCCCGTCAGAAACAGATGAGTTTATGAAGAATGTTCTTGATAAAAGACAACTTGGTTACAAGGTGACTGCTAATTCATTGTATGGACAATGTGGCGCGAGGACGAGCTCCTTTTATGATAAGGATATTGCTGCAAGCACAACCGCAACCGGACGCATGTTGCTAACTTACGCAAAGCGAATTATCGAGGAAACATACGGCGATGCTATTTGCGACACCAAACATGGTCAAGTTTTAACAAAAGCTGAGTACATATATGGTGACACTGATTCTGTATTCTTCACCTTTAATTTGCAAACGCCAGAGGGCCAACCTATTCGCGGTAAAAAAGCATTGGAAATTACGATTGAGCTTGCAAAGGAAGCTGGCCATTTGGCATCTAGTTTCTTGAAAAAACCGCATGATTTGGAATACGAAAAAACATTCATGCCATTTTGCTTGCTTTCCAAAAAGCGTTACGTCGGCATGTTGTATGAAGACGATCCAGATAAGTGTAAAAGAAAGGAGATGGGAATTGTTCTAAAACGTCGAGACAATGCGCCGATTGTCAAAGATATTTATGGTGGTATTATTGATATTTTGATGAAAGAAAAAGACATCAAAAAAGCAATGGAATTTCTTCAAACATGTTTGCGAAATATTGTACAAGAAAACTATTCCATGGATAAATTAGTGATTACAAAATCACTGCGTTCTGGATACAAAAACCCAAAGCAAATTGCTCACAAGGTTCTCGCCGACAGGATAACATCGCGTGACCCGGGAAATAAACCGAGTTCAGGTGATCGTATTCCTTTTGTATATATTCATAGTCCTAATAAAAAAGCGTTGCAAGGTGAAAAAATAGAGACCCCTACTTTTATCCGCGATAATCATTTAAAAATTGACTATTCCTTTTATATTACGAATCAAATTATGAAACCTGTGCAACAAATCTTTGCTCTTGTTTTGGAAAAAATTTGGGCGATGCAAAATAAAAAAGCAAAGATTGTAAAATTTCGACGTGATATGGAACAATTACGCTCTACGGTTCAACCTGAAAAACTTGAAGACAAAATGGAAAAGCTCAAGAATGATGAAATTAAAGCCATGTTGTTTGATGAATTCTTGCGTGAAACAAACAATCAAAAACAAGGAAATAAACCACTAACTAGTTTCTTTGGCAAAAATAATACAAAATAATAAATTATTATATTGAAATATATTTATTATTTATTGCTTATTGCTTAAAAAATTATCATTTTTTTACAAAAATAAAATAATTTTACTACTATAAAGTGCATAAATTTTATAAATCCTAGAGTTGCAACTTCAATATTATAAATTTCCATATTATAAGGAACATTACCATCATCCTCTTCTTGTTCTTCCTCTTGTTCTGCCTCATTTTCATCTTCTTCCTCTTGTTCTTCCTCTTGTTCTTCATCTTCTTCATCTTCTTCATCATCTTCATCTTCTTCATCTTGTTCTTCATCTTCTTCATCTTCTTCATCTTCTTCATCTTCATCATCTTCTTCATCTTCTTCATTTTCATCTTCTTCATCTTCTTCATCTTCTTCATCTTCTTCTTCCTCTTCTTGGTCTTCCTTTTTCTCATACTCGTATTCTGGAGTCCATCCTTTTACATCTGACCATTGATTATTAATCAAATTTTCTTGCACTAATTTATTTAGAATAGCATACGTACTTCGTCCATGTAAATCAGCAATTTCTTGAATTGTTAATTCTCGTAAATTATATTCACGATACATTTTTTCTAATTCATCAGGAGTCCAGTGTTTGTTATGTCTTTTTAGATTCATCGTATTAGATAGTATTAATATGTCTTTATATATTTTATCAATAAAATCCTTGAAATACAATTTCATTTCTAGAAGCATCATATGTCATTTGACTATTTTCACTATTCAATTGAACTCTTGAGTTAGCATTAAAAAATCTACCTAAAATAGTTTCTGTTAATTGTGTTAATTCATTTACAAGTACATTATTAGACATATCAATAATAGGTCTTGGATGTCTATTATCTTCTTCTACTGTTTCTCCCTCTTTTGTTTCCTCTAATGGACCTTCCTCTTTTGTTTCTTCAGGAAGGGGAGTATTTCGTATTTGTGTGCGAATATCATACCTGCAAATTGGACAGCGAACATTTCGATCAAACCATTCTTGAGCATTTGCTGGATGGAAAAGATGTCCGCATCCTATAATTTGGGTTACTTGAGAACCTTCTTGAAATGGTTCTAATGAAATAGGGCAACTCGCGTTGAGTGGTTCTGGTATTTGCAAAAAAATAATATTCCTAGTTCCCACTCTTATTTGTTCTGCTGTTGGTCGTACAACAATATTGGAATATAAATTTTCAAAATTTCCCCATAATGAATCAGCAGTACTATTTGCCGTTCTGGATTCATTATTAAAATAATCTATACGATATGGTAATCCATTTATATAAATTCTTCCAGTTGCTTCATCATAATAGGTTCCTCTATTGCGAGGTGTTGTTTGAGAGACATTTCTACGATTATTCGTTAATGTTACAATACTATTTGTAATTTCTTGTTGCAATTCAAGCATTCTTTCTATTTGGCGCGAATTTTGACTATATAAATTTACATAAATATCTAATAAAACACGCTGATCGTTTGTTAGATGGTTTCTACCGGACATACACTATTATATATTCTTGTAAATATGTTTAAATATAAATACTATACTATTATTATTAGTTCATGAGTTTGAATAAATATAAAGGAAAAGGATTGACTGGATTAGGAAATCTGGGAAATACGTGTTTTATAAATTCATGCATACAAATTTTATCTCATACATATGAATTGAATGACTTTTTAGACAAAGGAATGTACAAGAAACGTTTGAGTAATAAATACGAATCCGCACTTCTTGTGGAATGGGATAGTTTGCGTACTTTAATGTGGTCAGAAAATTGTATTATTTCACCAGGGAAATTTATTAAAACTATTCAGAAAATGGCGCAGATTAAAAAAATGGATCTTTTTACTGGATACTCGCAGAATGATTTGCCAGAATTTCTTCTTTTCCTAGTTGATTGTTTTCATACATCTTTAGCAAGAGAAGTAAATATGACGATTAATGGTTCAGCACAAAATACAACAGATAAAATTGCTATTCAATGTTTTGAGAAAATAAAATCGATGTATGCAAATGAATATTCCGAAATATGGAATATGTTTTATGGAATTCATGTATCGCAAATTATATCCTTGGAAACAGGAGAAGTATTAAGTACATCTCCAGAACCCTATTTTATGATTAATCTTTCTATTCCAAAGGAGAACAAGACTCCAACTTTGATGAATTGTTTTGATTTATACGTTGAAGGAGAAACATTGGAAAATGAAAATGCATGGTACAATGAAGCGACAAAATCCAAACAGAATGTGAAAAAGAAGATTTCTTATTGGAGCTTGCCAAATATTTTAGTAATTGATATAAAAAGGTTCAATTCAAATAATGTTAAAAATCAAATTTTGGTCGATTTTCCTGTAGAAGATTTGAATTTATCAAAATATGTAATAGGTTATAAGAAAGACTCTTATGTATATACTTTGTACGGAATTTGTAATCATAGTGGAAATGTGTTTGGCGGTCATTATACATCATATGTTAAAAATGCAAATGATAAATGGTATCATTTTAATGACACGAATGTTTTTGAAGTAAAAGACATATCTCAACTAGTTTCATCAAAAGCATATTGTCTTTTCTATAGAAAAAAATCAATAGAGTAATATATAGATGGATGTTTCAACCACGACCAATCAAAATACATATAATTATATGAATACGTTGAGTATAAATCCAATGGTATTTGTTATTTTGTTAATAGTTATTCTATTATATGTTTTACTATTTTCCTCTTTAGGAAAGATTCAAAATCAAGAAACATCTGATTTAGGATCAGGATCAGATATTAAAATGGTTGGTATAATTATTATTATTATTTTTGGTGCTTTGGCACTTATTAACGGAGTTCAGTATTTTTTTGGAATCAACATTGTAACTTCAATTACTAATTTATTTAGCAACTCTCCTCAGGTAAATATTGGAATTAACGAAACAACAGCTGACAATAGTAATAATAGTAGTCCTATACCAGAATCACTTCAACAACAGGTATTTAATATACCTGGAAATTATTATGGATATAATGATGCAAAAACATTATGTACTGCATATGGCGCGCGTCTAGCAACATATGATGATATCGAAAAATCTTATCAGCGTGGAGGAGAATGGTGCAATTATGGTTGGTCAGAGGGTCAAATGGCATTATTTCCTACTCAAAAAGTAACATATCAAAATCTTCAAACTATTTCTGGTCATGAAAATGATTGCGGAAGACCCGGTATAAATGGCGGATACATGGCTAATCCACATATTAAATTTGGTGTAAATTGTTATGGACACAAACCGCTTATGACGGGAGAAGAAGAACAAACTATGATGACAAATTCACCCTATCCTAAAACAGAAAAGGATATTCTCATGGAGAAACGGGTTGATTATTGGAAACAACGTCTGGATGAAATTCTGGTAAGTCCTTTTAATTATAAAAGATGGAATATGATTTAATAAGAATATTATCTTTCAAATAATATTTATATATTTATATATTTATATATTTATATATATGAAAAAATTTAATGTACTTTTAGCAACAGATAATAGTGGTGGAATTGGAAATAAAAACTTATTACCATGGAATTTTTCAAAAGATACTGATTATTTTATTCGCAAAATTACAACGAATACTTCTTTCCCAACGGTAACAAAAAATATTTTAATAATGGGATATAAATCGTTTTTAGATTTCTTACAAAGAAATATTTGCACTGAATTGATATACGTAATTGCAAGAGATTCCGAACAATTAAATTATGAAAACCAAAAAAAATATGTTGTATATTTTGAAAACTTTGAGAGTGCAATAAAAATGTGTGAATCTGAAATATATTCAGATGTTTGGATTCTTGGTGGAAAAAAAATATATGAAGATGCGCTAGCAAATCCTTCATGTGATAAAATTTATGTAACAACCATTAATGCAGAATTTGAATGTGATATTGTAATAAATTTATCAATTTATGATATCAAATGGAACAAGGTTGTGACAATTTCAGATATTAATATAATAGATAATAAAGAATATATATTAGAATTTAAAGAAGGTATTTTGTTGGCAAATACAGTAACATATGAAAAAGAAGAACACTTGCCCGTAGAAATTCTTCAATTTTATACAAAACCAGAGTTTGTAGAAAAGTTTATAAAAGCAGATTATGATGTATGGACAATGAGAGAAGCAATAAATAATAATATTGCACATTTTCCTTTTTTATCGAAAGAAGTTTTATTAAATGATAATAATCCAGGCGAGATTACGATTGTTCATACATGGAAGTCTATAGAACTGTGGAAAATGATTGATCAGAGAGATTTTCAAAAAAAATGCATAAAAGAGTTTAATGAGGCTTTTCCACATCCATATCATCTTTTATCAAATGTACATGATTCCAATTTTTTTAAAAGATACAGGTATTCAAAATATGAAGTTAAATAATTTATACATTTTTTTTTCTAGTTTGTTTTTTTGCTTTCTTTGGCAAAAGTTTTGCAGTTCCTTTTTTTCTGGCGCGCAATTGTGATAACAATAATAATTGATCGTGTATATTTTCTTCCAATATTTCATCATCGTCATTAAATACAGATTTCTTACTATTTTCTTTGATTGGTGAAAGGAACCACATGGGCGGTACAGCCAAATTTTTTCCAAAAATTCCGTGTTTAGCATCTTCATCAATAGAAAGTGATTTTATGGCACCTTTTCCACCTTTCAAAAGAAGAGAATCAACAGAAAATCCTCCACTGTATATATTTTCTCCCAAAGAATAAAAAATCAAATCATTATTTTGAAATCCGCCTTCTTGCTCTTGCTCTTCTTGTTTAGACATATATACAATTGAGATAGTATATATTTCTAAGAAAATCTTTTAATCTCTTGAACTAGTTTGACTTCGCGGTTTTGTTTGATATGATCCATAATTTGCTTTACTTGTGATTCATTTCGAATCAAACTAGACAATGATTTTTCTAAATATTTCAAAGTCAAAGGTTCGCTAACCCTTGTTTTGGCAAATTTTAATTTACCGTCACTAATTTCAATATTTGCATTCGACATTTGATGAGTTTCAGCAAAATCAATCAAGGATTCTGATAGTTTTGCTTTTTTCTCTCGTATCTCTTTGGTCTTTTCATGTAAAAGTCTTAATTGATTATCCATACTAACCCATTTTTGTATATTTTCTTCAAATTCCTTCATTTGTATTATTCTGATATTATTTATTTGCGATATTTTCGAGTACTATATTTTTGGGTTCTTTGTTTTCGTGAGCCAAATCTATTTTGAGCAAACCATAATGAAAACGGTACAAGTGCTTGCGAAATTGCACTTCCCCAGTTTCCTCCTCTTTTAGATCGTTTTCTGCCGCCCATTTTTCTTCTAGCTCCTGCGCTTTGAATCAAATTTAAATTGGCGGTACTAGGAAAAGCACCAGCAACTACAGAAGGCTGCGTTCCTGCCAAATTTTGAACAGCATTACCAAAATTACCACCTTTTATAAATACGTTGTCCCATTGCTTATTCATTCCGCCAACATTATTTAATTCCCATTCGGATGCTCCCATTCCGCCTCTCATGCTGCGACGATGAGATTTTCTTCTTCTTCTTCTACCTCCACTCATACTAGATGATGATGATGAACCAAGACTAGATGATGATCCGGATGATGAACTTGAACTTTTGACCATGTATATATAAATAAGAGAGAAAATTTTAGAAAAGTTTTTCAAATATACCTTTATTACGCAAAATTAGGATAAACAATATCAATATTGCTAAAATCATGATAAAAATAATAAAAACTAAAGTGATAATTGTATAAATATAAGGCGTAATTTCCATAAGAATTACTTCCATAATGGGAGCAAACAATCCTTTTAACTGATACTTAATATCTTCTCTTTTCAAAAGATCCAAACATTGTTTTACAATATTTTCTTTCATAATTAGGATTTTTATTAAAAATTGTATCTTGATGCATATTGCGTGTTATTAAATGATAATTTTTCTTTCGTTTTACTAATGGATAATATTGTCTATCCAAATGATGACTTTGATTTTTCACAGTTATCTTTAGGAAATCCAACAGGTCTTCAAGGAGGTGCATATATGACAAAAATTTTATATAAAGATCAGCCGCTATATATTCAAACTCCTAAAAGTTTATCAAAACAAGGGTTTATTAAACATCCTAAAAAATATTATCTTGAATTGATGTTTGATAATAATGATGAAAAATTATTTCGATGGCTGGAGAATTTAGAAGAACGATGTCAAAAACTTATTTATGAAAAGGGAGAAACATGGTTTCAAAATCAACTTGAATTAAATGACATTGAAAATGCATTTGCCACAACAATTCGACCCTATAAGTCGTGCAAATATTATTTGTTGCGTGTAAATGTTAAAATGAATTATCAAACAAATGCGCCTATTGTAAAAATTTACAATGAAAATCAATCTGCTTTAACCATTGATGATGTGCATGCAGATACAAATATTATTTCTATATTAGAAATACAAGGTATTAGATTTAGTTCGCGCAATTTTCAAATAGAAATGGAACTTAAGCAAGTTATGACATTAAATTCAGAAGTTTTTTTTGATAGTTGTTTAATTAAACCCAGTGCAAGTATTAAGGAGAAACAAAAGGAAGAATACAAAGAAGAAATAAAAGAAATAAAAGAATTGAAAGTAATAGTAGAAAAAAATCAAGAAAATCAAGAAGAATTGATTAAAGAAAATGATTTAGAGAACGCGATGGAAGAAAATATAACAAATGAGCTGAAAGAATTTGATATAACAGATATTTCTACTTTAGAAACGATGACATTAAAAAAACCAAACCAAGTATATTATGAAATATATAAAGAAACTAGAAAAAAAGCAAAACTTGCAAAGAAAGAAGCTATTCTAGCATTTTTGGAAGCAAAGAATATTAAGAAAACGTACATGTTAGAAAATGTAGATGATAGTGATAGTGACAATGATAGTACTTTTGATAATATGTCGGACTATTCGGAAGAAGAAGAAAATAAAGTATAGAACATATTTTTGAAAGAACTATAGGAAGATTCCAAAACCGAATATATATTTATTCTAATTAACTGTATTCTAAAAAATATTTTATCATCAATTTTATATAATGAGCATTTCACTGAAAAAGCTATGGTCGGATTATGGTATTGGCGCCATCATCGTTTTATTGATTCTAGCATATGGTGTTAGTTTATTTGCCAAATATGTAACAAACAAGGGCAGTTATGGTTCTGAAATGATGAACTCTCAACCAAATTCGGCTTACCGAAATAAAGTAAGTAATTCCCCCAATGGAACAGGTTCCGGCGTTCAACCTTCCGATCCTTTAGGTGAAAATGAGGTTTTCGCTTCTGTACAAGGAATAGCATCGCCTTCTACAGGAATTCCTACGTCTTGTTCAAAACAAAATATTCAGAATCCTTCTGATTTATTACCCAAAGATAACAACAGTCAATGGGCACAATTAAATCCTTCTGGAAAAGGCGAACTTTCCAACATTAATTTATTAAAGGCTGGTTACCATATTGGTATTGATACAATTGGTCAGACTCTTCGCAATGCTAATTTACAGATTCGTTCTGAGCCACCTAATCCTCAGCTCTATGTTGGTCCGTGGAATTTGAGTACTATCGAGCCTGATTTTATGAGACCTCCTTTGGAGTTAGGTCAAGGAATTCAATAAAAAAAAAGTAAAAAAGTAAAAAAGTTAAAATAAAAGATTAAATTTGTTTGATTTTTAGAAATCAAATAAATAGAGTTATTTTTGTAATAAATAATTAACATCAACCTTTGTATTGTCTGTAATTTTTCGTAGAAAAAATTTACCCAATGTCCTAATTTTACTTATTTCTTCATTTGATAAACTATTAAATATTTTAGGTGTGGAGCCGCTCCATACTACATGTGTAGTTGATTTTTTTTCAATATTAGTAATATTTTTACAATTTATTAAATAATTGATATATGCGTGTTCATCTGGAATTGGAGAATGGTTAAATATAGATTTTATTTTGTCATGTTCTTTTACGATAGTAGTTGCATCCTGTTTTGATAAAATACACCATTGCGATTGCATCAAGAATTGTTCCTTTGAAAAATTAGACTTATTTTGCAATTTATCATATCGATTTAGATGCACTGGCAGTTTAGCTTTATTATAACTAATAATACTATTTTTTGATTGCAAAAAATTATATAAATTAGAAAAAGATGTTACTGGTATTGTATTATGTGAAACAATAATAAAATGTGTTATTTTTGAATGTTTTAAGGCTTCTGCTAATAATAATTTTTGTGCCTCTATTAAAGAAAAATTCCCCCATCCGGTTTCACATCTTTCTGATAGAATGCAATGCTTAAATAAATTTTGTTTTCGTATTTCAGTTGTACTTTTAGGATGAACAAAAATTTTATAATCGTTTGAATTTGCATTGCTAAAATATTGGGCCCAAATACTTTCTTTACAAATAGCATCATATGTTAAAAATAAAAAAGCAATCATATATTATTTATATATTTTATTATAATAATAATATAAGAAAATTTAAATGTATAACAAATCAGATATATTTTTATATATAATTATTGGTTTTATAGTACTTGTATGTCTAAAAATATATTCAGAATCAGAGTTATATAATTTAAAATGTATTATATCCTCTGTGGATGGAAATAAATATTGTGTGAGAGAAAGATCTAAAGAAAAACAGGCTGCAAATTTATTAGCACAAGTTACAGAAAAATGCAAAAACTTGGTCGAATATATGAAAAAAAAACACCCTGATGATGAAAGAGTCGAACGTTTAGTAAAAGGATTCAATCCTAAAAAAATTTCAGAGACGTTGCCCACAAGCGAATTGACTGCATACAGTGAAAATAAGGGAGAAAAAATTGCTTTTTGTCTAAATAAGAAGAAAGAAGATGATACACAATTAATTGATATTAATACTTTAACATTTGTTGCATTGCATGAACTGTCACATATTACGACAACAAGTATTGGTCACAAACAAGAGTTTTGGCAAAACTTTAAATTTATTTTAGAAAATGCAAAGTCTGCAAATATTTATATACCTATAGATTACAAAAAAAAACCTGAATCTTACTGTGGTATGACAATAACAGATAATCCATACTATGATCTATAATGGAATAGATATAAATATAAATCAAATAATGTTTATAGATGCTATGCATAATGATAATAATTTTTTTTATAATTCGTGTTCATTCTTTAAGAGGATATATTAAACACCAATCATGGAATCAAATACGTAGTCTTCTTAGCCAACCTTCTATAACGCCTATTATGAAAGATTGTATTCATAAAAAAATATATTATTATTACGAGTTTTTGGCACTCAAACAAACAAACCTTTTTTATAAAAAATATTGGAAATATTGCACACATATACCAAAAAATGAATTGGCGATTTATGCTCTTTACGGATTAAACAAGGCTATTCGAACGTATAATCCAAAATATTTATTTTATACGTATGCAATAACTTATATAAATGGTGAATTATTTACAGGCTTAACAGATCTGCAACCACTAACAAATTTACCAAAACAATATAGAAAAAATACTACCTGGAAAAATAATAATAGAAATTTATTTGAAATTAAAACAAATCCTGTTTTGATTCAAAATGATTGGCAAATAGATAAACTAGTAAATAATAAAAATAAATATATTGATAATAATATAATTAATTATTATGATAAAATATACAAGTATGAAAATATATGGTCAAAAATTAATAAACTTGATGCATTTACAAGACGTATTTTTAACTTAAAATATGACTATGAATTTAATACTATTCGTTCAACAAAGGTAGTAGCAGAACTTATGTGTTGTTCAGTTGAACAAATACGAATAAAGTTTGAAACTACCAGAACATATTTATTTTATTATGAAAACCTGATTTCAAACAGGCGCTAACAAAGTAAGATACAACGAAACAAGCAATATATAAAGCAATAAATACCATCATAAATACCATCATAAACTTATAAGATGTATAAGAAGGGGATGAACAGTATATTGAATAGTAATCAACAATTTGCTCATTTGTTGCATCAAGATTAACATTCGAACTTCTATATGTAAGTGGAAAATTTTCTTTGTTATAGATTTTAGAAAGATATTCATTCACAAATGCTGCGCGATTCTCGTCGGAAAATGTATAAGTAGTAAATCGTTCAAATTTGTCAGCAAATAACTGTTGGTCCATATAATCACAGATTGTAGATTTGTATTTTCTAGAACCGTCAAGGTAATCATTCTCAAAAAGCGACAATTCTTTCGTTGCAAGAATTCTTGCAACATTATTTTCTTGTGCAAGTATTTTTTGCTCGACTCTACGTTGTCTGCGTCTGCGCCTACGGCCTGCCCTGCTTGCAAAGCAAGCATTAACTATAAATAATACAATAATGATAACCTGAAAGTTCATATTTCAATGTGTCTATAGTCTATTAGATTAACTTATTTGGTTTCAATTTTTAAATTATAACGAAATCAAACTATTCAAAAACTAATCATACTATATTGAACAGAATATTTCATTTTTGAATTTACTTGTAAATCTACACGATAAAAAAAAATATTTTGTTATTTATATGTTAGTTTTTTTAACTGGCGGTTTGGGATTTATAGGAAGTCATACTGCAGTAGTGCTTTCCAATGCGAATATTAAAGTTGTTATTATGGACAATTTAAGTAATTCAAAAATAGATGTACTTGACAAAATAAAATCTATATCAAATTATCCTGAAAATATTTATTTTTTTAAAGGCGATACAACTAAAAAAAGAGATATTTTAGATGTATTTTCTCAATATTCACAAATTGATGCGGTTATTCATTTTGCTTCTCTTAAAGCTGTGAATGATTCTATTAAAATGCCATTGCTTTATTATAAAACGAACATAAATTCATTGATCAATTTATTGGAAGTAATGGAAATTTATAATTGTAATAAATTAGTATTTTCGTCTTCAGCAACCGTATATGGAGGAAAGCAAATTTCGCCATTTTGTGAATTAATGAGTACTGGCACAAATATAACCAATCCTTATGGGCAAACAAAATATATGCAGGAACAAATTTTGCAAGATTATGCAAAAACAAATGAAAAAATGTCTATCATTATTTTGAGATATTTTAATCCAGTTGGCGCACATTCGTCTGGTATCATCGGCGAAGACCCGAATGGTGTTCCGAGTAACTTACTCCCTTTTATACTAAAAGTTGCATCTAAAGAATATGAAATGTTGCAAGTTTTTGGAAATAATTATAATACTCCCGATGGATCATGTATTCGAGATTTTATTCATGTAATGGATGTTGCTGATGGACATTCTACAGTAATTACTGCTGTCAATAAACCCGGAATTTATATTTATAACTTGGGTACTGGTAAGGGAACGTCTGTTCTTGAATTTATTACGAGCTTTGAAAAGGTAAATAACATTACTATTCCCTATCAAATTTCAAAAAAAAGAGAAGGTGATATAGATGCTTCCTATTCTGATGTGTCAAAAATATATAATGAAATTGGATGGAAGTCAAAGCATTCTTTAGAAGATATTTGCAAAGATGCTTATCAATATTTATTGAAACGTAATCTTTAGACTAAATATTTTATTATTACTTTTATTTTCCTTACGAGTTGAAGTAAGAAAATAATTTTTATAAATATAAAAATTATTTATTTATATTAAAATAAACAGATAAATATATATATACAATAATAGTAATAGTAATGTTAGAAACAAATTTTATTTACAAAGTAAATTATTTAAAAGCCAACAATATTGTGCAAATTCATGTATTTTATGGAGAGAATTTAGATCCAAGCATTGATTTAGATTCTTTATTTAAAACGGATCCGGCGAATGATGTATTTACTGAACCTTTTTCACAAACTCATATATTTAATACAGAAGAAATGAAATATATTACAGAAAATAATATTCCAGTACATTTTGTTTCGCAACAAATTCATTATGATGATAGTATTGGAACAATTAAATTGAAAATAATAGAAAGTTTTTCGAATACTTTCTCTCTAGAAGAAATGTATTTATTTTGCTTAAAGGAAGAAACGTTTCAGCCTGAAAATGTGTATCAGACTTTGACGCAAAATAAGAAACTTCCTTTAACACGCGTTCGATTCGACCAGTTTCTCTCGAATATGATACGCAATGAACAAGGTGAAGAAATAAGATTTGATATACCTGATAAAGAATTATATAGTTATGATGATGTATTATCTTTAAATTTGGAAGGAAAAAAATTTTGGGTTAGTAAGGTATTAGGTCAAAAATTTTTTATTTTATTAAATGAATATCCTTTTATATATAATCCGTATGATGTAACAGAATATGATGAATTTATTGAAAGAATAACGCGTAAATCATTGACAACATTAAATAGTCACTTATTACTGAATACTGGAAATATTGTAGAAAATAATATATATCTATGTTTGGCAGCAGATGTATTAGAATACGCAAAAAGTAAAGATCTCTCAGAGTTGATTACTATAAAATTATATTATCCATTTTTATTTAAACAGGCTATTCAAAACTCAGATATATTGCAAGAAAAGAAATACGAATTATTAGAAAAAAATAAAAAGCTATTAACTTCAAATACAGAGGACTCTTTTCGTGCAGTTAATTTATTTTATGATATATATAAAAATAAAACAAGCGATCTAAAATATCAGTATCGAGGTATCAAATTTATAAAGGTAATGATATATTCTGATGTTGTTGTTAAAATGCCACTTGATGTTATATTTAAATTAATTCATACTTCAGAAAATAATCCACTTGTTAAATATAATCCAGCATCAAGACAAGAAAATATTTATCGTTTATTTACAGATAAAATTTCAAAAGATGGGAGAAAAATTCCCTTTTTGAATAAATCAACTATTATAAAATTGATGAAAAACATTGGAAAAGTGCGATCTGTTAGCGTATATATCGAATACAATGGAGAAAAAGAAAGAGAGAAAGAGAAAGAAACGATTATTTGTGAATTTTATGAGGATGGTAGTATTTCCATTTCTTGCGAATTTGAAAAAATAATGAATATTTCGGACATTACCGCTATATTTCGCAAAGCAGTAAATCCAATTATTGAAGAAGTTAAAATATATTTTGAAGAAAATGGATATCGTGTTTCGTTATTCGAAAGTTTGTTTGAAGATAATGTAGATGTAAAACAAATAACGTATCAGACTGTAGTTGAAATAGATAATATTATTCAAATTGATGAAATTATTGGATGTTTAAGTAGCATTTTTATTGTCGAGTCGGTTGAGGAACAAGGCAAACGTATAGAAATGAGATATAAACGTGTAAGTAATTTCAATAAAAAAACAAGTCAAGAAGCTTTTATTATTGAGCAATCTAGCCAAAAAAATGGATTACGAGGTGAAGAGCTGTTAGAGGCCCTTGTTAAAAATTATGATATGACTGCAGGAGAAGCAAAAGAATTGCTAATAAAAATAGTAAATGAATTAGAAGTAGAAAGAGGTGTCAAAAGATCGGATATTGAAATTAAAATAAATCCAGGATTTAAATCCCGCGTCGTTGTAAATCCAATTACTAGTTTGGCTCTTATTGAAATAGAAAATATTAATGATATACAATATTTATCATTGATACCCATTTACTTGGATTCTTTTATACGTTTGACACAGGATCCTACTTCAACTAATGTTCCATTGGAACGAATAAAACAAACTTGTGGAATATCAGAGAGAGAAGAAGTCGAGATAGATGATATTATTGCTGCATCAGAAGTAATTTTTGCAGATCAAGAAGATCCCGAATCTATTTTGGATGAATTTTTGGAAGATGATTTATTAGAAACAGATTCTGAAATAGAGACAGAGATAAAATCAAAAAATGTACTAGATCTTCTTTTTGATGAAGAAGAGGAAGAAGAGGAAGAAAAAGAAGAAGAGGAAGAAGAGGAAGAAGAGGAAGAAGAAGAAGAAGAGGAAGAAGAAGAAGACTTGGAAGGAGGCGCAAGTCAAACGCCAAGTTCAAGTTTATCTTTTGGAGAGATTAAAGGACTTGAGCAATTAAGTTCCGAACCATCAAGTTCAAACGAAATTACTATTTCTTCGGAGCCTGATGTTTTGCCAGAAAAGAAAACTAGTGTTCAAAAAGTAGCAGCTGCTCCAACTGTAGTATCAGCAAAAGCAACTGTAGCTGCAGCAACTGTAAAAAATATAGATGGTATGAAATTAACAAATCCCTCTCCTTTTTTCAAAAATATGGAAGAAAGAGACCCCGTTTTATTTTTACGAGAAAACAAGGGTAAGTTTAATGCGTATTCTCGCACATGTCCATCAGCAGATCGCAGACAGCCTATTATTTTAACAGATCAAGAATTGGAAAATATCGAAAAAGAGAAACCTGGTTTTTTAAAAGAGGGAGACGTTATCAAATATGGGTCAAATCCTGATAAACAATTTAATTATATTTGTCCAAGATATTGGTGTTTAAAAACAAATATGCCTATTGACCCAAGTGAAATTGTTGATGGGAAACATCCAACTTGTGGAACAGTTATACCAAGAGATAAAAAAACTGTACCAAAAGGGGCATATATTTACGAGTTTTTTAGTCCTACTGCACACGGAACTCAAGAAAATTATAAACAACATAAACCCGGTTTTATAGCAGAAGGAAAACATCCAGACGGATTATGTATTCCATGCTGTTTTTCTAATTGGAATAAAAAAGCACAAATATTGCGAAGACAACAATGCGCTCAAAAAAGTAAAAAAGCGACGGAAGAAAATTTGGAAGAAGTAGGAGAAAAATTAGAAGAAAAAGAAGATAAATTGGCAGAAGCATTTAAAGAAGAAGATAAATTGGCAGAAGCATTTAAAGAAGAAAAAAAATCGGAAAAAGAAGGAAAAAAGAAAAGCAAATCTGGAAAAAAAGCAGACGGTAAAAATCAGCAATTTGTAAAAGAAAAGGAAGAATATATTAAAAGTCCTGAAAAATTTCCATTGGATTCTATGAGATGGGGATATTTACCTATGGCTATTCAACTTATGCTTCACGAAATTAGCGCAGATTGTCAAATTAGTAAAACAAATACCAACATTAAACCATTTCATAATTGTTTGTTGAGACACGGAGTTCAAGAAAGCCAAGTTCAATCTTTTATTGCTTGTATTGCAGATGCTAAATTTTTTGGCGAATCTCAAGTTCCAAGTATTCAAGAGATGAAAGAGATAATCATTAATTCCATGACACTTGATACATTTATTACCTATCAAAATGGCAATTTATTAATTAGCTTTTTAAAAGAAGATATAAATGTAGAAGCAATAGATATAGATATTTCTATCTTTACTACAACCAAACTATATAGTAAAATTAATTTTGATAAAGAAGAAGAGGTCTTATATTTCAAGAAAATAGTGGGTTCATTTGAAAATTTTATTAGCTTTTTACGCGATCCAACTTCAATCATTGATTATACTTATTTATGGGATATTGTTACAAGGCCGAATCCAGAACTTTTCAGTCAAGGTATTAATTTAGTCATCTTGGAAATTCCAGAAGACGATTCCACAAATAATGTGGAATTAATTTGTCCAACAAATCATTACTCGACTAATTATTACGAAGCAAGAAAACAAACACTCATTATTATGCACAAAGGCGATTTCTTTGAGCCAATTTATTCTTACCGAAATGAAGAAACCAAATTAAAAGTGAGTAAAACATTCAGTGAATATGATCCACAATTATCCAAAACAATGCGTGCAGTATTTAAGAATATCATCAAACCATTGTTACACGATACATGCATTCCTTTGGCATCCATGCCAAATATATATAAATTTAAAACGCCGATTTTACTACAATATTTGATAGAACTTGTTCATAAAATTAATTATGAAGTGATGTTACAAGTTATTAATTATAGTGCAAAGGTAATTGGCTTGCTTATAAAAAATAATGAAACAGGACTTACCGGATTTGTTCCTTGTTATCCATCAGAAATACAACCTGCTTATGAGTATATATTATTTACAGATGATTCACTTTTTACGGGCTATAATGAAACTATACGATTTTTAACCAATGTATATAAAGAAAGCAAAGGAAAAATTCCATGCAAACCGGAAATAAAAGTGGTTGAAGATGATCATATTGTTGGTATATTAACAGAAACAAATCAATTTATTGAAGTTACTGATTTGCTTGTTGTTGAAACAGTGAATGATTCTTTAAAAATATTGCAAGATGGCAATCATTTGATTGCAGATAAAATAACTATGGTTTCTACCAAGGTGGATGATGAACGAGTAGAATACATTAAAAAAATAAAATTAGAAACTAATTTTTTCCAAGCATTTCGCAATACGGTTCGACTTTTATTAAATAATTATGAAAATTTGCAAATGAGAGAAAAAATGCTAACCGAAATAGAAACACCCTATATTCTATATTCATCCAAATTAGATAGTATTACAGAAGATCTTAGAATACTCGTAGATAACAATGTAATTTTTGTAGAAGAATATGATATTTCTTTACTCGATAAAATTTCAACTTGTCTTGTTGGAGATTGTGTCAAAAAATCTCCAGTATGTTCTGTAATAGAAGGTAACAAGTGTCAATTAGTTATACCTAAAAATAATTTATTAACTGGAAAAAATAATGAAATTTATTATTTTGGAAGAATGGCGGATGAGTTGATTCGTTATAGTAGAATCAGATCATATGTATTTCAACCGGATATATATCTCTCTTTTGGTATAGTAAATTATAACCTACATGAAAATGAGATTATTATTATACAATCCTTATTGAATCAAGATTATTTTGTTGGATTGGAACCAGTTTCTGTAAATAAGTATGCTATATATAATGCATACGATGATGCTGAACCTAAAAAAACACAATTGTATGAAAATAATGCAACTATAAATGAAGAAATTAATGTTGTGGGTGAAGCCAAAAGTGAATTACGTGAGTGTGTTGTGCAAACAAATACAAAAATTACCTCGGGTGTTTGGCAGAAATGTTTCCCTTCTTCTTTTTTTGAATTGGAATACGAAAAAACAAATCAATGCGGGTTTTATTTGATAATTGATATTATTAAACATATGTATCCTGAGAGAACTGTAACATTGAATGAAATTCGAAGAGAACTTTTAGAACAATATAGACAATACTTACCAACATTTCAAGATCAAATTATTGATATTTTAATTCTTGAAGGCAAAAAAACACTGGGAGATCAATTAAAAGCGGAGACATTATCTTTTCAGAATTTCATTTACACTGAAAGTTATTTTATAACAAATTTAGATATTTGGTTAATAATGCAAAAATATAAAATTCCAACCATATTTATTTCGAGCAAACCTATTTTGCAATCTAATCGTAACGAATTCGTTGCCTATGGAACTCGAAACGACAAGTTTATTTTTATTGTATTACCAGGTCTGCGTGCCGAAAATATTCCAAAGTTTAAAATTATTCAATCGCCGGATGCTGAAATTGCATTTCCTATTACTATTTTCCGATCGGAGGATTGTATGCATAATGTAGAAGAGGCTATTCAGAAATCGATTACAATTGAGGATTTTTTTAAAGGATTTACAAAAAAGTCCGCAGTAAAACCCAAGGCGAAAAAGGCAAAATTATTATTAGTGCCGAAAGAACAACAAGAACAAGAACAACAAGAACAACAAGAACAACAAGAACAACAAGAACAAAAAGATCTTCTTGATCTTGTACCTACGGGAGAAAAGAAATCAAGGCGAAATAAATCAAGTGTTGTAATTAAAAAACAAAGTCGTAAAAAGAAGCCGAATTTGCAAATTGTAGAAGAAGAAAATTAATTATCTTCCATAGAATCATAGTCATCTTCATAATTTAATTCAAAATCAGAAATAGCTATGGTATCATCATGAAAAGAGAGATGATCAGTATTAAATGTTACAACATATGTATATTTTAACGCTTGAAACAAAAAGGGATGGATACTCGAATCAAATATTGGATAAGGTGTGATAATTTTTTTACCAAAATCAGGATTATATTTTGAAAATTGCAATAGTTTTTTACGCAAACGGCGGGTTACCAGATATTTTTTTTCACAACCAAAAATTAGATATTTCCCTAAAAAATACAAGTGTAAATATGGTCTCATAATATTGACAAGCGTTTCTCTCGGAAAATCTTGGTCAATATCTATATAATAGTTGTTTATCATACTTGTAACATGATAATATAATTCATAATGATGCGAATAAGAAACATAATTTTTAATAAATACTTCACGAATAGAATGTTCATTATTTATTTTAAATATTTGTAAATCAAAATTGCATTGAAAAAATAATTCAAATAACATTGGCATAGTAAATAAATTAGTGCGAATAAAAAAATATAAATTATATAAAACAGCTTTATTAAAAGAGATATTATTATAAGGATTCTTAATTTTGTGTGGTTCCGCAAAAAAATAGCAGCAATGAGAGAGACTTGTATTGATAATATGAATTAAATCGTTGATGACAAATGCGTATTTAATACCATCTTGTAAAAGTACAAATACATTTTTTCTTTGAAGATCAATTTCATTTAGCATTAGATCCGTTTGTATTTTGATAGGTATTTTTTTCATTTTATAGATATGAACAAATTTAGACAATGCAAACATTTTTTTTTGTGTTTTAGAAAATGCATCTAATAAATTGTCCTTTTCCTTTTTAGAAAAAAAGATATTATCTAAATTCTCTTTTAGATGTTTCCATTTAATAGCTCGTATTTTTTTTTTTGTTTTTGTAAAATGATTTGTTTTTATGTAAAAATTAATAATGAATTGATACAAATAATAGGTTTGGGTATTTAGAATATTTTTTTGCATTGCTTGATAATACAAAAAGTAGTCTTCAGTTTCTGGCAGTGGTATTTCTAAATCATATAATTTATGAAGGATAGAGCAAAAAATACTCATAATATATTTCTTGCTCTATTATTTATACGTTTTTATAACGACAAACTAAAATACATTCTCAATTTCTTCTTTTTCTTCTTCTGGTTCTTTTTCCGCCCATTGTATGCGCTCTTCCGATCAGAGCCGGAACTGAAGTGCGTCTTCTTCTAACGAAATGTTGTCTAGGTATTCGTTTTGAAGTAAAAGAGGATCTCAAAGGTTGCTGCGGAGGTGTCGGACTTTTATCCCAATCCCAACCTCTTACGGCTTTTCGTCTTTGACGTTTTGTTAATGTCATCTCTTTATATTATATAATAAAAAAATATTATATAATTTTTTGCAACTTTTTGTAACTTTTTAACAAGTAAAACACGGTATATCTAAAATCCAGGATTGTAGTCGTTGTCTGTTCCTAAATCCGTTGTTTTGATGGTACTGACGTTATTTTGTATAACAAGATTATTTGTGCTGCATGGCTCTTCAATGTTTTCTGCTAGACCAAACATACTTTCAATAGCTTCCGCATCACTCGGTTGCTCATAAACAGTTGTTTCTTCCAGTTTTACCATTTCATCCAAGTCTAGCACTACTTGGAATGCACTTGTACCATACATTCCTTCTTGACCTACCATCACATTTGCTGAAACACCTCGCATAATATCTAGTTCTGCATGACGCGCCGCTTTCAAGAACATTTCAGGAGTTTCCTCAAAAGATGCTTTAGCAATGGGTCCAATATTATCATTATTGATTCCATGACGGAATATTGATATCATTTTATTGGTAAATGTCATTCTATCGCAGAGCAAACTCAAGTGATGATAGTTGATATAAGTGCCGTCAAACTCAATGACTTCTGCAAGCTCATTGTAAATGGTTTGTCTCGCTGCTTCAATACCAAAGATGTTGTAAATTTCAATAATATCATTACTAAATGTACGCTTGGAGTCGATGTAATCAAGTGCTAAAACATCCATCATATTGGTTCCGATGGTATCTAAAACCCAGATATCTTGCTTCTTATACACCCCAGATTTTTCTACGACATTGTCTTGTCCATTGATACGACGCAAAATGACCTTGTTAATCTTCTTGATGCCGCGGATCACAATATTCTTGAGCAGCTGATCTTGGAAATTCTTGAGTAAATAAATTTGATCCGATTGATCGAGTGAGCTTACCTTGGGCTTCTTCGCAGTTTTACTCGCACTCTGTTTTAAAATATTATTCATGCGAATGCGAAATATCAACTTATCTGAATTATAGTCTGAATATACGCAGCTAATATCGTCTGCATAACTATTCTTTAGTGTGAAATTGATATCATCCATGGTAATATTTTTCTCCAACATGATTTCTGGGATAAGTTCCATACGAATAATCCATTTTGATTTTTCATTGGTGTCTTCCATAGCAGCAATATCAGCGCATTCGTCCATCATATTTTCAAAAGTGCGATATTGTTCCATCGTCGTTTTGTCTTCATTAATCAGTGTATTCAAGTCATCGGGATCGAAACAAACTTCAATCGAGCTCACTAATTCTTGCAACTTTGTATGTTCCAACATATACATGATGCTCTGAGCTTTTTCCCTGTCTGTTTCGTCTTCAGGCTTTAAATAGACTGTGAGGGAAGGATTCTTGGGCTCTGAGGAAAGCGACAAAATTTCTTCGATTCTTGGCACACCACGCGTCACATTGGATTTAGAAGCGACTCCGGCAAAATGAAATGTGTCGACAATCGCAAGACCATTATATACATTGAAATTCCGAGTGTCTGCTACTGTTAGATCATACGCATACTTTGTAGTATTTGATACTTCCTCAATAGATATAATTTTATCAAAGAGTACGTCTGTTAAGCTATCATTTTTTCTAGATTCAAATATAATTTCACCATCAATTTCATTTGGGATAATAGTATAACGTCTATGAATATCATACTGATAAGAATGTTTCAACAACTCTACAAGATTACTTTGTTTATATTCTATCTTAATATTTAATTGTGATGCAAAATCATGAAGTTGCCCGCCTGGTATATGCAGTGTATATAGTTGATGAATATTTTTACTCAATGTTCCTCGATTATTTGATTCTGGCTTTTTGCATGTGCTAATATATCCATATGTTCCTAAAATATTCAATATTTGTTGAACATCAATTAATAAATCTTTTGAAACAGATGCCATAGTAATGGTCTTTTGTTTTATATCAATTGAACCGTCTCCACCAATGTAGGCATCCAAGAATCCTAACAGGCATTGCTTATTCGAAAAGATAATCTTATCGCTTACGAACTTATTATGACTTAGCTTACCGCAAAAGATCTCTAGAATGCGACACAAGACAGTATTGTAAATACGCAAGTCTTGGCTTGTCCAACCTTTTTGACCTTTATTCTCATGTCGATACACTTTGGTCTTGATGTTCCAATTTTCACACAATTCTAAAATAGGCTTGAAATAAGCAACATCATTATTAGAAATAGATATCTGGAATTTTGTCATACATCCTTCTGCTGCATAAGCACCTAGTAAATAACCAAAATTGTAATTCAGCGGAATCGTTTCGGGAATTGTGTATGCATTTATATTGGTTTGCGTCATATAGACACATCCAGGAGTAAATCCAGTTTTCGTCTTGCAACCATTACGTAACTTTTCACTTACTTTGGCTACAAACGAATCGCTGCGTTTATAAGGCAATGTGAATGTTTTCCCCTGATGTCTTGACCACCATTGATGCTGGTACATCACTGCCTTTGCCTTTTCTATTTCAGATGAGTACATATACTCTGTTGGAGGCAAAACTATTTTTAGGTCTAATGTAAGGGCTTCAGTAAAATCGATTTGTTTTGTGGAAACTGGTAAATAATCACCAACTTTTAATGTGTCTCCTTCTACTTGAGTTATTTTTCCATCGACCAATTTTAAAAATGATTTTGCTTTGGTAGCAATAACTTCACGTTGTTCCTTTGTAGTTACTTTTAACATGGTATTCGTACCGTCTTTATTAATAACGGGATGTCGAGTAACCGCTTCAATCTCTTTCCAGACAACCTCTCCATCTTCTGTGCATGAAGGAATTTCAAAGTATTCGATGGGCTCGGCATAAGTCGTATCTTTCTCGGCATAATATTCCAACTTTTTGGGAGCTGCAATATGCTTTTCAATAAATTCACCTATCTGAACCTTTTGAATAATACCTTCACGATTCCTGACAATAATAGGTGTCTCAAAAGTTACTGAGTTTAGTGTATTATGAACAATGACACCATAATCAGTCATAAATGTTTGATTCGCGGGAACAGTAAAATCATAGACATATTCCGTTTGTTCTGGTGTCCATGTTTCAATCTTGATAATTTCATCCCAAATGACATTCGACTCAGCCGCTTGTTTCAAAATGGCGAGTTCTGCTGCAATCTTTTGAAAATCCGGATGCGTTTCAAAGATTTTTACATACTTTTCCAAAGTGCGACGCCCAATGGTATCCTTCTTGGCCCATCGTCCATAGTTGCGACTTTGTCCGGGCAAAGCCAACGTCTTTCCACACTTGGCAATCATTTCACCTAGGCCTTCGATTTTATCGATCTCATCCGATAAGTTGTGTGCATTTTCTCGTTCATTGTAATCAACTAGTTCTTGCAACTTCTCAGGATGAACTAGCGATCCAATACACTTTTGATATTGTGTGCTATACTTGGATGAAATGGCAAGATTATAAATATTAGAACCGCGAGTAAAATTTTCCTTGATCGAGCCAAAGATATCAAAGTAATTTAGGAGCAACGCCATATCTTTGATCAGTTGCTTGGAACGACTGCATACGCGAATCTGGTGATGAAGTTTATCATTCTGAAAATTACCGTCTCCGTCAAAGTACGACTGGATAAGCCCCGCCTTGAACTCGTTAGGAGCCAAGAATGCAAAGTTGGGAACATGTTTTACAAAAGAACCATTATCACAGGTTTCTAGTAAGAATTGAGCTAGCGGCTTATAAGAGAATGCAGTAATCGTGCTAGGACCATACACACATTGTCGTTCAATAACTCGACAGTCTTTGCCAAATTGCTTTGCAAATTGTTTTGTATTTTCAATGAAATGTTGTGATATATTAGTAATATTAATTGTACCATTTACATCCTGAGATCCGGTCTTCTTACACAGATTTCCTTCCGCCAAATAAGCTCCAATAAACCAACCAAATAGGTAATCTAGTTTATATTGTGTATCTCCGATTTGAATCGAATCCTGGACAAATGTATTGTCAATGTGTTTCGCCACAGGAATGCGCATTCCTTCTTTCATATCAGCACCAGTAATAGGGACGACTGTTTGGTCTCGACGAATCAAGTGTGAGTGACTTGTGGTTGTTTCTACGATGCGCCCACTTCTAGTCGTCACTTTCATTAGTTCTCCATTAACTGGATGTCTGCTCACATGTGAAATCTTATTCCAGTGCGTTTTTTCTTGACCATCGACGCCAATGATATAATATTCGTCATCCAATGCATCCAACAATGTTTCAACACTATCATGATGACCTGTATTAAAGGTGTATTGCGGAAATTGCTCAATCAAATTATCGCACAGGGCGCCAATTTTTTCTGAGACCATAAAAATTTTTCCAGAAATTTTATTTTTTTTCACACACCTAATATGCTCACAATATCGATTCGACATCTGTGTAGTTGGCTCGCCAATGCTCTGCGCGGCAATCATGCCCACCATCTCGCCAGGCGCAACAATGGCGCGCTTATAATTAATAGCAATTGTCTCCAAAAGAACGGTAAGCGCGGCGTGATTGAAACGCTTGACAATAAGCAAGTCTTTTACGGACAAGTTGAAATAATACAAGGTTTTGAAAAGCAATGTAGGCGGCGCGCATTGAATCTTTTCCAAATTTGAAAAGGTTGTATCAATCATCTGTATTGCCTCTAGTGGGGTAATATCTACAACTGAATTTGCAGTGAGATTTTGTTGGCCCATGATATTATTGATAATATAGGAAAATGCTACAGGGGAATGTACAACGCTGTCCCCCTTGTTTTTGAAGACATACTTGACAATATTATCGCGGCTTATGATCATCTCATCTGTCAGCGTTTTAAGACGAATTTGTGATTCAGCAAGCTGTTTCTTGTGACGAACAAGAACATTCTTCAAGAAAATATGCGACAATGTTTTATTCTTAGCAGCTTCATCCGGAATATTAAAGTGAGCATAAATATCTTGAATACTCATTGTCACAAGGGGAATCTGCTGATTTTCTACTTTCACTGGATCCACGCCATCATCTCCATAAGTAAATTGTACAATTTTTCCCTTGTTTGTTCTTACCGTAGTGTCATAAGAAACCATCAAGTCTTCCAAGCCCTTGATCAATCTGCGTTGAATATATCCAGTGGTGGAAGTTTTGACAGCTGTATCAATAAGACCTACACGACCACCCATGGCATGAAAGAACAGTTCTTGTGGCGACAAACCATTAATATATGAGCTTTCAACAAATCCACGCGCAACTGGACTATCATCGAACTTGGTAAAATGTGGCAAAGTTCGCTGATCAAAACCATAAGGAATGCGCTTGCCATCCACGTTTTGCTGTCCCAAGCATGAAATCATAAAAGAGATATTAAGATCGCTACCCTTGGAGCCGGCATTGACCATGGTAACAAATCGATTGTCTTTGTTCAAACTTTTTAACCCGATCTTACCAGCTTCCGATGTGGCTTGGTTTAAAATATTATTAACTTGTGTTTCAAACTCTTCCACGTTGGTTTTTCCAGTGTTGTTCTCAAAAATGCCTAGTTGTGTTTGATCAATCAGTCCCTTGACATCATTCTTTTTTGCTGTAATTGTCTTGATAATGTCTTGATTTGTTTTTTCATTCGACATTAAATCGCTGATGCCTACGCTGAATGAACTGGATTTCATATATTCTGTAATAATATTTTGTAGATCATCGACAAAATCTGCCGACTTGAAATTGCCAAAGTCGTTGCAAACACGATGAATGAGACCCTTGGTCCCTGCACCTAAGACGCCCTTTTCTAATTGGCCTCTGATATATTTACCATTCTTAATTTCCAAGATATTGTTTGATGAGTGCGGGTCATCACTATCATTGAAGAGCTTTGTCTTGTAATGAAGTGTCATCGGGGGCAAAATCTGCGACAAAATATCAAAGTTGGTAATTTTTTCGCCAGAATCTCGTTTTTCTGTAAGAAGACTTTCATTGACGCGGGGGAACATCATCAAAAGATTCATTGCGTCGCGCGGATTGAACGCAATATTTTCTCGGGTGAAACGGTAAGATCCCAACATGGAATCCTGATAAATACCAATAATGGCCGCATTGTTGGCTGGGCTGATAATTTGATACGGCACCGCGGCCAGGTGTCGTAATTCAGCATCTGATTCCGCGTCTTGCGGCATGTGTAAATTCATTTCATCTCCATCAAACGGAAGATCCCCAAGGTTTCCCAAGGGGCCGGACTGTATCTTAAGCAAGCTCTGGATGGCTAATCCTTCATCGCTCACCAACACCCGTTCAGTCTCTGAGTGCCCATCATATCCTACCATAGCGGAGTTAGACAGTAACACTGCGGATTTCCCAATCCTTTACATTATTACCATTGGGTTCGGCTATTAACCGAGTTCCTCTCCAAAGTTTCCTAAGGAGAGTGGTAGTAAAGGCTCTAAGGGGTTTCCCGCAACAAGGTGTTTTGCAAATAAATCAATAAATGTTTGAGGCAAATGTATTTTATTTTTTTCGTGATACTCTTTTAATTTTTTTACGTGTTGTTCAATTTGCGATGGTATAATTTTACAATTTTTTTTCAAGTTTTCTTTCTAGAGCAGCATACTGTTCTTTCCGACGTTTGTTACTACAAACTCTGCATATGTTTCGCTTGAGAATGAATAATTCGGAGGATTTTGTTTGATCGCATCTTGAACATGTTTTCTCTAAAATGGGTGTATTCACTACCATCCTTTTATATAACGTTGAAGTTTTTTTAAATAGGTTGCCTTAACATTTATTTGATTTATTTACTAGGGAGTAGCACGCTTTTCACGCTCCCTGTTGCCGACATTGATGTTTTGAAAAACCCCGCTGCATATATGCAGCCAGAAAATTCATCGGCATTGTAAGGTTTTGTGTCTGCAACGTTCATGCGAAAAGTATCACCTTTTTGCATAATCTTTGCGATGTGACACATCATACTCATTCTGTGAAGAGTAGGTTGTCTGTTGAAAAGAATCGGATCGCCGTCCATCATGTGACGATGAACAATGTCGCCATCTTCCAAAACGATCGAATTGCGATCTACATAGCGCAATGTAATAGAATCGCCATTTTTCTTTTCCAAAATCTTAGCGCCGGGATGGATCAGGGGTCCATTTTGCACCAATTTTGTCAAGAAAGCGCGATTTACACGATTTACTACTACTGGTTTGGTAATATTCTTAGCGATCTTCATGGGAATACCCAGTTCTCGAATAGAAATATTTGGATCAGCTGTAATGACGGAACGAGCACTAAAATCGACACGTTTTGCCATGAGGTTGCCTCTCATACGCCCTCCTTTTCCGTTCAAACGATCCTTGATCGATTTTAGCGGACGACCAGAGCGCTGTGCAACCGATGCAACACCAGGAATCTTATTATCCACTTGTGTCGCAACATAATATTGCAAAACGGTTGTCCAATCATCAATCACATTTGCAGGCGCATTATTGTTCATCTTTTCTTGTAACGTCTTGTTTGTTTTGATAATATTTACCAAAATATGACTGAGATCATCTTCTGAACGTTGTTGCGCGTCGTGCTTTACAGAAGGACGTACTGCAGGAGGCGGAACCGCCATCACTTGACAAACCATCCAATCGGGACGCGACCAAATGGGGCTAAACCCCATAAAAGAGACATCCTCATTGGAAATACGCTTGAAAATCTTCACAACCATCTCAGGCGTAAGCTTGATAATCAAGTTTTGCTCATTGGGCGTATCATTTTTCCATTCTGCAAAGATAGTCGCCAATCCTTCCTTGCGAATCTTTTGAGGCTGCAAACAACCACAGCCATTATCAGTATCTTCGCCGCAACGCTTGATTTTTGAAGCTATGGAAAAGACATACTTCCATCGATTCTCGGACATCATTTTTAGCGCTTGGCTATACTTTTCTTTGCTGATTAGTAATTTGCTGCACTTGAAACAAACACATCGCAAGACCTTAAGAATCGTACTTAAATATTGAATATAAAACACTGGACGTGCAAGTTCGATATGTCCAAAATAACCGGGCGTCTGCATATAATCGAGACCATCGGTTGGACAAATGAGACCTGGTTCTAAAACACCCATACGAGGGTCAAACAAGCCACCAATAACAGGCTTGTTATTTACATAGGTGTCTCGCGTAGTAATCTCAGCAACAGAACCCTTTCGAATCTCATCTGGCGATAAAATACTGAACTGCAACCCCAAAATTTGTGAAACGTGTTGATCACCCAAGATTTTTTGATTCTTGGCCATTACTCCTTATATTATTATGCTATATTTAGATTGTTTTACAATCAATTTTTATTTCTACTAAATACGAATTTTTATAATAATTATTTAGAATAATTTTACAAAAAATATTTATAAAATTTAGATACTAATAATATCATGTCGTATCGTTAGACAATATTTTGCGGTTTTATATTATGAATTATATTTTTAGAATAAAATTGAATCTTACTTAAATATAATTATACACTAATAATAATACAATGCCTGTCGATAAGAGAAATAAAATGAAGAAGGAAACAAAGTCGAATAAGAAGTCCAACGAGCAATCGGATAGCGATGATGATATTAGTTTTACAAGTGATAGCGAAGAAGAGGAGGAGGAAATGGATAAGCACGAATATCGCAAGTTTCTTTCGAAGATCTTTCCTTCTAAATACATGAACAAGAAGGTAAGTGCTGGAGAAAAGTTGAAGAAATTATTGGATGAAGAAGATGAAGAGGAAGATGATGAACCAGTAAAAAAGAGCAAAAGAAAAAATGAAAAATTAAAGCAAAAAGAAAAAGGAAAGTCAAAGATAAAGTCCAAATCCAAAAAATCTATCAAGGAAGAAGAAGAAGAAGAGGAAGAGGAAGAGGAAGAGGAAGAAGAAGAAGATGATGCAGATAAAAAAATTAATATTATCTTTACGATTGGACAAGCAGCTGATGATGACGAGGAGGATGAATGGATCGACGAAGATGATAGTGATTACGATGATTATGAGACAGAAGATGAAGATAAAAGTGTATCTTCGGATGATGATTCTGACGAAGATGAGGCAGAAGAAGAGGAAGATGAAGAGGAGGAAGAAATTATTGTAAAGAAAAGTAGTAGGAGAAAAAAAACAAATGAAGATGAAGATGAAGATGAAGAAACCGGTAAAGGTAAGAAGGAAAAGAAGAAAGCATCTTTGGAGGAAGAAGCACTATTACAAAAGTTGAAAGATATGCAAGAAGCAGACAAGGACAATACATTGCTAAAAGAATGTTTGGCAGTCTGTCAAGGCAAGATTGATGAGAAAAATAAAAAGGTGGAAAAGAAACAAAAGAAGCAAAAGAAGAAGAATGGCAGAATTTTTAAGAAGCTTCTTCGCGATAAAAATACCATGAATGATTTTACCTTCTTTGAAAAGATGGGCACTGAAGAGCAAGTAAAGATTATCAAAGAAGTTCGCGAAATCAATAAGATTATGCGCATTGAAAAGCCATATCGTATGACCTTGTTGGAGTCTCAAATTCCGGCCATTTTCAAAGCAGCAGCAATGAAGAAGATTAATTCATTGCGTTATATGGAGCCAGGAAGCGGCGAATTTTACAAGATTAAGAATTGGGTGGATACATTTATGCGTATTCCTTTCAATAAGTTTGAAACTTTGCCGATTACGATTGATAACGGCGTAGAAGAGTGTCATCAATTTATGGAACAAGCGCAAAAAACACTTGATTCTGCTATTTATGGCTTGAACGATGCAAAGATGCAAATTATGCAGATGCTCGGCCAGCTAGTCACAAATCCAACATCTATTGGAGCCGCCATTGCTATTCATGGCCCACCTGGAACAGGAAAAACGAGTTTGGTCAAGGAAGGTATTAGCAAAATTTTGAATCGTCCTTTTGCCTTTATTGCTCTAGGTGGCGCAACAGACAGCAGCTTTTTGGAAGGACACTCTTATACGTACGAGGGTAGTGTTTGGGGAAAAATTGTGCAAATTCTCATTGATAGCAAGTGCATGAATCCCGTAATTTATTTCGATGAATTGGATAAGATTAGCGGAACGCCAAAAGGCGAAGAGATTGCTGGAATTCTTACGCATTTGACAGATACATCACAAAATAGTGAATTTCATGATAAATATTTTGCAGAGATTGATTTTGATTTATCAAAGTGTTTGTTCATCTTTAGTTACAATGATGAGTCGCTCGTCAATCCAATTCTAAAAGATCGTATGTATCGGATTCAAACCAAGGGTTATGAAAAGAAGCAGAAGACGGTGATTGCAAATGAATATTTGTTACCTAAGATTCGAGAACAAGTGCGATTTTCAAAGGAAGAAATTATTATTCCGGAAGAATCCATTCACCATATTATTGAAAATCATTGCAATAAAGAGGACGGTGTGAGAAATTTAAAACGATGCCTGGAGATTATTTATACCAAGTTGAATTTGTATAGATTGATGAAACCGGGACAAAATTTGTTTGAAGATGAAATGTCATTAAAGGTCAAATTCCCATTTACAGTAACAAAGGACATTGTTGATAAGCTAATCAAGAAGAACAATGATGTTAATATGAGCATGTTAAGTTTATATGTCTAGTAGGGACCCCTCCTAAGACAGAGATTCTTTATTTATACAACTTAGAAAGATATTTGTATAGTAGTGTAACATGTCCAATACAGCAGTTATTGATTATCTTATTGAAATGAGAACAACTATTGAAGAACAAAGAAGTTTTTTTATTTTACAATTAAAAGAACCTACTGAAATTATGGTGCCAAGATGTAAAAAAATTATTTCGGATTTGACCATTTTGTTGGAAAATATTGATGAAACATTAAAGGCTGAATGCATTCATACTTATGTAGAAGATTGGATTGATATAACATCAGAAAGATCGCAAAAAATAACGTATTGTTCTACATGTCATTCTACATTTTAATAAAAAATGAACAAAAAATAAAAAATTTAAATATATAGCTAATATTATTATGGAGTGTGAGAAACTAAAAAAATTATATACAAGATTTTGTGAAAATGATGTAAAATGTGACGAAAAATATACATTGAATTGTGCTGTTGCCAAAGAAATGCGCAATAAAACTTGTTTAAAAACAGTAGGTTTGTTTATACAACAATGCAATAAATATGATAGTATTGATAAAAAAAAATGTATGTATGATGAAAAATAATATATATTTTATTTAAGTATATTTTATTTAGGTAATATATATGAAAAGAATTGCTAGTTCAAAAAAAATAAATTATATAGCAGTTATTATATTTTTTGCTGTTCTTTTGATTGTTATCTATTTTTTATATTCTTCTTTCGTGAAACCCGAATTTTATTATAATAATATGGAATTCAAAAACTATTCTGCGTCTTCTCCCTATGCAGATGTAACTTTTAGGGGAAATGATAGGATTATGTATGTCAATGTTAAATATAAAAATCTAAGTAACGTAAGTGCTATTCATATTCATGCGGATAATAATGGTTCGCCTGGCCCAATTTTAGCCTGGTTAGGAACAACTGAAGACTGGCAAAGAGGTGTAAAACAGACAACAAAAAATTCGAATGCTCCTTGCTGTAGTAAAAATAATCCCAAATGTTTATTGGCATCGCCAGATCATATTGGAACGCCTTATTTGAGTACGCTTATGGAAAATTCGGAGAAAACATTTGTATTCCGTAACGATAGTAAAAGTCCAGGAAAATGTCCATGGATAAAACATGGAGCCATGTTGGTAGTTCATGGATTTAATTTTCAACAAAATATCAATGGTAAATTAACGAGCGGAAAACCGGGACTAGATATTATTTTAAAATCTGTATTTAATGTTCAGCAATAGATAAAAATATTTTTTCTTATCGTATAAGAAAAAATGTCGAAAATTTTTATCGTCTTCTTCGTTTGAGAGTTTTTCTAGGTCTTCTCTTGGGTTTTCTGGTTTTCTTTTGTTTTCGTCGTTTTACAGTTTTTCTGTGCTTTCTTTTATACTTTCGAGTACGTCTTTTGCCTCCTCTATCGGGATCAGAATAACCGCTTTCTTCTTCGTCTGAATCTCTGGCAGCATATGGTGTTAAACCTGGCATTAACACTTGCTCTCCTCTAGATTTTTTTGTTACTGCTTCCTCACTATATGGTAAAAAGTTCGGATCTTCAACGGATGGAGAACGCGAACCTATACTAGAACCCATACTAGAACCCATACTAGATTGAGTGTCGGCAGATACTTGACTTAATAATAATGGATTATAAAATCTAGAAGTAGTAGCAGATTCAGAATCGGAATCGCTAGTACTAGAAAACGATCGTTTTGCTGCAGGCGTTTTAAATTGTTGTCTTGCTTTAGGTTGTTGTCCTAGCATTTCAATTTGCATTGTTTGTCTTGTTGCAAAAGATGGGTTGTATGGTGATCCTTCTTCATCTGTGTATTCTTCTTCTTCTTTTCCTAATGGAGACGTACTTAGAGAACGTGATACGCTGGATGCTGCAGCTGATTGTTTTTCAAATTGGCGCTGGTATTCTTGTAATTTTAATACAAATGCATTGGCTTCTTCTTTTATTTTCAATAAATGTTCATATTTTTTTTCTGCACGTTCTTTTACTGCAACTATATCTTGATATTCTTGCCATACGTTGTTTAGATCTTCTTTCTTTTCTTCGGGAGGACTTGCATCATATTCAGCCCTTTTATTTGTAAAATATTCATCTGCTGCGTTTTCTAGTGTTATTTTTGCAGAATATTCTTGTTGTTGCTGTTGTAATTTTTCATCCATCGAATTGCTATACATCTCACTCAAAGATAGTGCTTCGTCTATAGTTATTATGTTAAACTCTTCTAATGCGATCGTAATTATTAATCCATATAATTCACTATCATATAAAACGGCACCATCTAAATAAAATCTATAGTACAATTCATTTAAAAAGTCCCATTGAATATCTTGTATTTGTTGCATTAATCCTGTTACAGTAAGAAATTCTATAATTTGTCCATTTAATGTATCATATAAATTTACGCCTCTACGCGGGTTTAGTGCAGCAAGATATCTTGCATAATTATTCAAAAGTTCTTTTTTTATAATATTATCTTGTGGAACGTCTTGAGCGACTTGCCATACACTATCTACTAGTTGATCCATTTCAATTAGCGTACCATTATAAGCGGAAAGATTTTCTGCAATAAAATATCCATCTTTTCTAGTTTTAATATCATCAACCTGACTATTTGTACCCATAATCTCAATACCAGTAGTAATAATATCAGGATCTAAACTTCCCCTCAAATACGATTCATATAATTCTCTATATTTTTCAGCTATTAGATAAGTATTCTCATCATAATACCAAGCGGGCGTTTCATTAAAATCTACAAATTCTAAACTGGTAAAGGCTTTACGAGCATCTTCGGATACGGATAACTCTTCAAGATTATAACTACCGCCTTTTTGAATTCCTCCTCCACTAGGTGCTGATGCAACTCCCGGAGCGCTAAGTCTTGCGTTATATTCTTTTCCAAGTAAATAAAAAGGATTTTTTCCATAATTAACAAGGGTTAGGGTTACGTGTTCTTTATATAAGTTATCGTTTTGTGTATATTTTTTTGCCATCATCATTTGCAATTGATCTTTTGGTTTTCGAATAAACATATTGAATAAAAAATTTTTTTTCATATCACTAATAATGTCATTAAGACTACTAACATTTTGTTGTTGTGGTTGTTGTTGTGGATCGGGAATATCAGTATTAGCTATAAACGCAACATTATAAAAATTTAATGCACTCTGTATAAAATTTAAATCATTTAAAATCGCTTGATAAAAATCTAGAGGAAATGTTATAGGTCCTCCTGCACCCGCAGCATATATATTTATTAATGGATTATTTACTAATTCAAATATTGTCTCTATAAATTTTTGATTTTGTCTAATAATCTGCGTTTTTTCATTGTTAAATACATCTTGCGTAATATCTAATTGATTAGTTTTAGGTCGAAATACCATTATTTTTCGTAATTTTTCACTATCTTCTTTTGCAGCACTTGTTAAAATGCAATTTAAATTCATTAACATACATTGCAACATTACGACGTTATCGCATGTTGACATTGTATATAACTGTGGAACATTGGGTGGTACAGGGGGAGGTTGGCATAATTTCCACAAAAACAGTAAAAGAACTTGTCCAAGATCTCCCATTTCTTTTGTTATCAACAATCCTTTTTTAATATTAGTTTTAGTTGTTCCAGATCCAAGACCTGCAATAAAATTATTTTTTTCCGGATTTCCTTGAAACCATTTTACTTGAGTTGTACCAATTGTTGTCATTGGTTTATTTATACTTATTCCACCAGGTACATTAATTTGAAACAAATAACTACCGTCTGCTTGTAAAGTTGCTTCTATTCTACATTCATCGAGACCAAAAAATCTTAAAAATGCCTCTGTTAAAACTAATGTTTCTCCAACCCCGAGAAAATATTGATCGCCCTTAGCTTCATCAATAGGAGATCTTCCAGCCGGATCAACAACTATATTTATAAGATTCCCCAAAAAAAAAGGGTCATTAATAAAATAACCTGTATCTAATCCCGATTCTTTTGAAACAATCCTTTGTACAAGCAATGGAAATAATTCACTATCTTTTGAAATTTTTGTCCAAGAATATGGCGTCATATTTGAGTGCATTATTTGATCAAATTTATTTTCCATATCATCTAATGCTCCAAAAGTTAATTTCTCGCTCTCCATAATAGGACAAACAGAATTACGAATATTTTTCCCTCTTGGTACATTCCCATCTTTCATTATATCTAATATTCTCAACTGTCTTTGTTCTACTTTAAAATTATCATCATTTCTATTAGGACTAGAAGAAGGTACCTCTTGAATCTGAGCTGCAGTATAAGGTAATGGCTTACCTATGAGATCTGGATTTGGACCATTGCCAAAATCTATATTAAAAAATTCTGAAGTTTCAATACTACGAAAGATGGTACCATCATCAGTCCTAATAACAATACGTCCAGTATCATTTCCCGCTACTGGTCCCTCATAATCTGCTGTTAATGTCATAAATTAAGTATATATTAAAATAATATTATTTTATACTAACATTGATCTCTATTTTTTAGAATTAATTACAGGTTTTATTTATCGATTCTTTGTCAATTCCGCCTTATACTTGTCTAAACCATTCTTTGCGATAAATTGCAAGTGTCGCATGGTAATTCCAAAAGATGAACCCGAGTGTCCAGGTGGATTCGGCAAAGTATTCATTGTTTCCCCGATCAAAATAACATTTGGATCCGTTGAAAACATAAATCCGTTTTCTGGTTCAAATGTTTTCATCCATGACCACAATTCTAGCTGCGTTACGGCTTGATGGCCGTTGCTAATCATGGATCGCATATGTGTATCATTAATAAAACTGAGGTCGGCCATAGTGTTTGTATAATTGCTGATATTAAACATAAGTATTACCGTTTCAATTTTTTTTTGGAATGTATATTATTATAAAAAAATTGAAACCGGTTATGTTGATTAATAATTTGATAAAACTAATATGATCGCATCATCAGATACGCTAACGCAATTATTTGAAGAGAGAGGAGGTTCCTGGGACGAACAAGGACTAGTAGAGAGTTTAGATAAAAAAGGTTTTACGCCCAATAAATGTTGCAGCGAATTGATCGCCAATTCCAATGACGCACAAGCAACAAAAATCATTTGGAAAATTGAATCGACTCATATTAAATTGATCGATGATGGAATTGGCATGGACAGAATTTCTCTGCAAAATATGTTCAAGATGTTTAAATCTAACAATAGCGAGAGAAAAACAATGGGTATTAGCGGCTTAGGAGGAAAAGAAGGCATCTACATTCTCTCTAAAAAAAGCAACAAGGAACCAACAACTGTTGTTATTTATACTTGTACAAAGAATGGTGAATATTTGAAAGCCATTGCTCCGTGGAAAAAAATATCCGATGAAAAGATTTATACCGGAAATATTACTTTTACAAATATGACAGAAGAAGAGATTATTCGATTTGGTAATGATCTAAAGGACTGCAAATTTCAACACGGAACTGTAATAGTATTTGACTACAATGATGCGCTTAAACAATTGATTGAAACTCAATTTAGCGTTGATGAAATTTGTAAATTGAAAATGAGCCCAAATGATAGGTGGGATATGATATTTGGTCATGCAGATTCAGAAATAGTTTTGGAAAAGACAGATGGAACGCAGCCCGTTAGCATTGGAAAATATGATTATTTTTGCGGAAATGAAACAGAATTTTATACAGGAAAAAATAGTGATATAATTCATCATTATATTGACGATAAAAATGAAGATAGATATGTGCTTATTAGCGAAGCTGGTCCGCAAGAAATTGTGCATCATGGAAAAATGGGATTTAAAACTGAGCCTTCCGTTATAAGGATTCATCAAACTTGGAAAAGCGTTGGCATTTATGAAGTATTAAATGGTCTGCGCGTTGATAAAAGAATATTTGATCATCAGAATCCAACACCATTTTCAACGGCAGCAACAATCTTGAATAATTATGATTCTCAATATTTTACAGAGATAGATGCAGAATACGTGAAAGAAAGTTTGTCTGGCTGTTCTGTTTATAGAACTTCTCAATTGATTACAAAAATATCATTTGATGATAAAACATTCAATGCAAAGACTTCGCGAGGAAACAGCGATACCATGTTAAACAAGTTCCATCACAGGACTGAAGTTCGATATACAACCTATTCAAAACAAGATAACCGGATGGATATCGCCATGGGAATTCAAGAAAATAAAAACCAGAATCAAAACGTTTTGCCAAAACAATTAGAACGACTCATTATTTATTCAAAACGCGATCATCTAAAAAAAATCAATACCTATTTTGAAAATGTCATGAAAGCAAAAGAAGACCAAGAAAAAAAGAAACGTCTTTTGATCGCACAACAAAAAAAGATAGAAGAGGAACAGAAACAACTACAAAAGAACCTTGCCGAAGAGCAGAAACGACTAAAATCGAATAAAAAAACACTAGTAATGCAAGAATCCGAATCAGAATCAGAATCAAAATCAGAATCTTGTAATAATACAGTTATCCAGGTTGAAATAGAACAAGAAGAAGAAGAAGAGGAAGAAGAGGAAGAAGAAAAAGAGGAAGAAAAACAAGAGGAAGAAGAACAAGAACAAGAAGAAGAAGTTCAAGAACAAGAAGAAGAAGTTCAAGAACAAGATATAACGAAGGAAAAAGAAAAAGAACAAGAAGAACAAGATCCGATAAATATAGAAAAAATTGTAGCATTGTTACAAGAAAAGTGCATCAATGACAATGTTAAATTAGAAACAATATACAAGTTCATTAATAACTTGTAAATTTTACATAAGAATAAAAAATAAATTCTTTCTTATATAATTCTTAGTAATTTTTTATCTTTCTTCAAACTCTATATCTACGTCTCGATCACCGTTTGATTTTGCTGTTAAGGTTACTTCACCTTTAACATTTTTAAATGCGCCTGTTCCAGAGATAATTTAATACTCGCTGTAAGGGACGTTGTTTCCACCGCGGTTGATCAAATAATTGTATTGTGGAACTGTCATACAGGCGCATCCCATGCTGTTCGAAAAAGTATTGGGACAGCATTCTGGTTTAAAAGGTGTTGTGGCAAACATGGATAATTCACCCTCGGGAAGAGGGATTGGCTGAGGTTTGCGATTCATAATTTCTTGAACGCCTTTTCCGCCCATGGTTCCAGGTTTATATGTTAGATTTGGCGTGAACCAAGAGGCTGTGCTAACCGGATTATTATGCGTGTCAGAAAAAGTGGAAGATTCGCCGTAATTCGTATTGGCGCCAGTAAAACCCTCATTTAAAGTAGGATATGACATCTCCAATTGAAATTGATGTTGATTGGGTGTCAAACGCGGGTAGTAGCCATTTCTATGTGCGTCAGCGAACCACATTGGTTTATGCCAACAGGATGAAAATGTGGTACAAAGTAAAATAAGAATAACAATGAAAATAATAATCATAATTTCCATTTTATACATATTTCATAGATAATAATTTAACTTGAATTAAGATGTTCGTGTTATTCTAAAAATAATTCTAAAGTTGAATTATAATGGCAAAATACTAAATGTTGAATCGAAAATGTTCCAGTATCTGTTAATAAATGGTACAAAATTTCTTTTTTAGGTATTGTTTCTCTAAAATAGGCGCTTTCTAATCCACCATAAAATCTTAGATTCGGGCCGCCTTCAATAAAACAATTTTCTTCATATTTTTCTTCAGTTTTCTCACTTTTTTTTTTTCCTAAATTATACCGATACTGAGCAAATAAAAGTTTTCCATCAACTTCTACAATTCCTTGAACGATCTCGCCATCTTCTAACACATCGCCAATACAAATATCTGAGATACATACTTTTTGTCCATTTCGCAAAGTTACTAAAGTATTTGCTGCAAACCCTCCGTCCAAGTAGGTATGGATCCATCCATTTTTTTCATCCACCAAACTTTTATCACCATATATTTCTCTCGTTACATGTTTCAAACAATCTATTTCTTTTTGATATACTTCATCCCAATCTGAAAAATGTGTGTCATAGATATCGATCCGCTTTTTACTTGTATTCAAGCAATAAATAAAGGGTTCTGAATAATGTTCGATTGGCTTTGCATCGGGATGGTTTGATACAGGGACCCAACAATAATCATATTTTACTGGATGGCAACCGCTTACTATTACATTATGCAAATTATACATTTGTACATTGGCTGCATCTAGAACCAATTTTGCAGTAACCATATTATTTTTTTCAAGAATATCACCTATACAAATATCCATTATTTTTTTGGTTGATCCATCTTCCATTTTTAAAAGTGTATTTGGATCAAAACACATATTTGGTTTGGATGGAACAGCTGGTATTTGCAAATCAATATTTACCTGTAGCACCTCTGTCATAAATACTAACATAATGGCCAAAGGAATGCTTACACTAACAAAAATGGTTGTCATGGTGATTGCAAGGGGCCATGTAAATGGAACAATCCAAAATCCCATGATTAGCACAGCTAAAATAATAAGAATAGTAATAAGTAATTCACCAATAGCACCCATAAAACTTTGCAAAGCATAATAGGTTCCTAGACTTGTATATAAAGTACTGGTAAAAATTGCTTTTATTTTTTCCATAAAATCTTTGATCATAATCATAATTCTCTGTAATGGAACCAATACATTTGCAATACGACCCATTGTATTTTGTGCCATGCTGCTCATATTGGTTCGAATATTGGCCATCATTGTATTCATATATTCCATACCTTGCATCAATTCACCAACTCCTGATTGTAATAATGATGTCGTATAAGTAATAGGCTGAACTGCGTAACCAGTAATGTTGGTTAAAATATCTTGAATACAATATTGAAAATTTTTATTGGTATATTCGCTAATAGACATATTAGGTGGTTTATTGATAAAACCTGCAAAAGGTATGACTTTTGGATTACATCTTTCTACTGGCCAATTTTCTTGAATGGGTTTTATGTTCATCATAACAACGGAATAAGAATGTCCAATAAAAAGTAAGATGGTCAAGAGAATAAAGAGCAATAATGAACCGCCATATTCATCAAAATACCCAACTTGTTTATACATTTCATTAATCTTTTTTGAACTACTTAAAATGTCATCTGTTTTTATATTATTTGCATCCATATATATAGTAAATAATATACATTTTTTCGAGGTGGCAAACCTATCTCTAAATTTATTTATTGAAGACAATCATCTTCCCAGTCCCAGAATAATTTCTCTCCAATTTTAATTTTATGATCATCTGTGATCAAGCTAGAAAACCATTTTGACTCGACCTCATCTTGAACTTCTGCATCCAGATCATCTTCCACTCTGATAAATGTAGTGCCTTTCTGAACCATATGGCTACCTGTCACATAAATATCTTCTTTATTTGGACCTTTTTCTTTATACTTGTATAATTTCTCTCTGTTGTCATGATTTTCAAGTTTTAAAATGACTTGCACTCTACTTCCATTCTCTAAAACATGTCCTAATTCCAAATCTTTCATACAAACAATTTGTTGATTCAATAGTCTTACTTTGGTGTCGGGATGAAAACAGTTTCCGGATAAAGCTTGTACCATTTGGCCAGGCGGGCCATTCCATGCACTGCCCATTGTCTTTAAGCTTCCATCTAAAATATATAAAAGCGCAACCATAATTCCGATAATTTTTCCCAACATGTCTTTGATGCCAATAATAATTTTTTGAAATTCGATAATAATATTTAAAAAAACGCCGAAAATTCCTTCTACAATACTTGAAAAAAAAGTTCGAATATTGCTCAACATAGTATTTGAATAATTCAAGGATTCGCCAAATTGTCCCATATTTGTGCTCAATAAAGAGGTTGTATAAGTGAGAGGCTGAAGCAAATATCCCATAAAATCGGTTTGTGTATTTTGAACACAATAAGTAAAATCTTGTTGTATATTATCTGATAAAGGCATGTATAAAGGATTGCATCGATATTTTGCCCAATTTTCTTTAATATCACTTACAGCACTAAAATAATACATGGCGAAAATCTGTGAAATAAACCCTAAATTGATATATATAAAATTAATCCAGTCGCTTCCTTTTGGCATACTATATTATAAATATATAATTCTTCTATTTTTTTAACCATACTTTCTTCTTTTTGTTGTTCTTCGTTTTATATTTCTTCTTTTCGTTTGTCTTCTTTTTGTTTTTCTTCTTTTGCCTCCGCTATAGCAGCCCCATGTTGTATTGGGTCCCATAATATGAGTTCCCGCTTTTTTTTCTCTTTTATATCCGGATCGCTTGCCACCTTTCCAATCGCAGCCACATCCACCCGTTTGTTTAGCAAGTGTTACATTGGAATAAAATTTATTATTTGTACTTAATTGACCAGCATTTTGCGCATTTTGTATAGTTTGATTTGTAACACCCTGTCCGCCGTTTGCATTTGCATACATGGTCGTTGGAACTGCAATAGGTATTCGATTCGCTTGCATTATATCTGTTGCACCTCCCCGATATCGCATTTTTTTTTTACCTTTTCCCACTTGATTTAACTTATTCAATAGATTTGATTTTTCTATTCCAGCTGCCATGGCGGATTGTTGTGGCGATCCTGCACCTGCCGTAAATCCATTACTTTGAGGAGCTGGAATTAGTGTTTTAGAATTATTCATTTATATTACCGATATATAAAATAAAAAAACAATAACTTAAATATTCAAAAGGGTAATACCATAAAGAATGGACGATAATCAACGTCTTCAATTGCAAAAAATGATTAAGGCGAACAATGTAGAAGACCAGACAAATTTAATACGCGAACTCAAGCATAGTCATCTTCTACAAAATGATATTAATGCGCTTCTTAAATTAAAAGCCAGATATAATAATAATTTGGATAAAGTTCATGCGGAAGGACAAAAAGAATGCAATTTTTTGTTCATGTATTATACCGATATTTACAATAAAATAAGAAAGGATGAAATAGATTTGAAAATTTTGAATCGTTTCTTGAATGTCTTGCGTCAAATTGAAGATGGGCAATTGGATCAACACGATGGATCTTTTATTATAGGCACATTGTTGAAAGAAATTTATGTAGATAGTGCATTAAGAAAAGCAGATAAATTGGATGAAGAGCATGAGCAAGAAAAAGAAAAGATGCTAGAACCAGTTGTTAATATTTCATGGCTCGAATATAAAAAGATCTACATGTAATGTTTTTTTATAAATTATTTATAAGTTATTTATAGAATCTGTTTTGCGGAAAGGGCTTTCATTATTTCAAACATATTATCTTGGTCATGAAAATCAAAATTTTGTATTTCACTTCTGCACAATGAACATCTGATATGTCTCGATTTTTTTACAAGATGCGTTATGCAAACATTGCAATAAGTGTGTTTGCAGTCTGTAACGATCCCCATATTTTTCCAAATTGGATTCAAACAGATGGGACAACTTTCATCTTTTTCTATAGGTTGCTCGCGAAACGAATGAGTAATATTGTAATAATTGTCTTTGAAGAATTTTTGCCCAGATGGAACAAAAATTTTCCAGTAATTCTCTTGCCGAATTTTATCTTGTTCTTCGTCTGTAAGAACAGACTTCATTTTCAAGGCCTCTATTTTTCTCAACTTCTTTTTGGCTTTTCTTGTGACATCATTTGTCGTTTTATCTAAAACGCAGTCCTCCAAATTGTCGTAGATATTTGCAATCATTGTTTTATTTTATTTCTATTTATATTTTTGAAATACTTGGTTCAATTTTTAATAATTTCCAGAAAATATTATATAACTCAAAAATATACCAAAAAAATTCTTTGCAAATAAATCTAATATATTGTAAAATGCATTTTTAACATAATAAGGTAAAACTGCTGCGAAACCATAGAGTGACCAAAAAATAAAAAAATACCAAAATAATAAATATCCATTTGTGTTTTGATTTACGTAATTTACATAAATAAGATAATAGTACAATAAAAATGGTATAAATCCTAGAAATACTCCAAGCAAACCCAGAATAATTTTCATTTCACCTAAATAACCAAAAAGCAACATTAACCAATTTAAAAGTATTACAGGTATAAAAATAGCTGCATTTTCTTTTACAATTGTAAAAAAATCTAATTCGGCTGTTTTATTTTCTAACTTTTTATTTAAATAAATTAAATAAATCATTAATGTTAATAACATTGATGGAGTTGTAAAAAACCAATCTATATATCTTTTTGGTGTAATATTTAATGCTTTGGTAAAATTAAAAGCTAGCCAAACATAAAATATTCCTTCAAGAAACTGAACAGTTAATTCTATTATTAGTAATTGTTTTATTAGTAAATACATAGTAGGAACTTTTACAAAAAATGCTCCAAACTCTATTAGTCCTGATATTATTTGAACAATAACTGAAATGACTAATGTAATATAAAATAAATATTTACTATTCATCTATTATATTAGTAAAATATTAACTTTTTTTTATAATAAAACTTCTTCCGCGGATCTCGATTCATAATTAATTTCAATAATATCTCTTACTTTGCTATTCAAAAAAGGCATTATTATTTTATGTGTTATTGAAATATAAAATGTTGGATTTATTATGATTATTTTTTTAAGATTTTTACTAAATTTATTTGAAATTAAATTTGCCAATTCAATAGCAACAGTTGTTTCCATTGCATGCGTAATATTAAATCCTAAACTATCAAATATCCAAACCCATTCTTTATTTTCAGGTGTTTCGCTTAAAACTCCATCATAGTGATTTACAATACCTTTTACATCATAATATAATGTAGCTTGCGCCGGACACGTATAATAATATAGTATTCCCTTTCTCTCTAAAATTTTTGTTAATGAATGGCTTGAAGGTACTAATTTACATATGGAACATTCGTATTTCATTGTTATGTAATAATAATATTAGATTCTATATTAAACGATAAAAGGAAAAATTAAATATAAAGAATAGTGTTCAATACTATAGTATGGCGCTTTTTGCAAACTTGCCAAAGGAAATAATAAATATTATTTTATCATTTGATAAACATTTTCGCATCGATCGCGGAATACTGATATCTATTGTTCCAAAAGATGATTTTAGATACACACTATTAAAAAGTGTGTGTCGATTTTCGTCCAGCTTTTTAGATATAATGAATTTTGGCGGTATAAGAATTACCCAGCGATCTTATCTTTCAAGGCCATTAATAAATGTTAAAAAACTTTATGATCAAGATCAAATATATGTTATTATTACGGAGACAAAAAATGGAATAAGTTATTTCATAGAACATACTCGCATTATTAATAAAAAAAAACATCTTCGCTATAAATACCATTTATAAAAAGGTTAAATGTAAAAAGGTTAAACATAATTTGATATTAAATATTATATTATGAGATTCAGTCTAGTTATTGTTGAATCGCCTGCAAAATGTAAAAAAATAGAATCCTACTTAGGACCAGGATACAAATGTATTGCCAGTTTCGGTCATTTGAGAGAATTAAAAGGACTAGACAAAATTCAACGCTCTGATTATACGGTTTTTTTTGATATAGCAAGTGATGTAAAAAAACAAAAGCATATTGAATTCATGCGCAAAGAAGTCTTGAAAGCAGAAGAAGTGATTCTAGCAACGGATGACGATCGCGAAGGCGAAGCCATTGCATGGCACATCTGTCAAATTTTTGATCTTGATCCGACTTCCACAAAACGCATTATTTTTCATGAAATCACAGAGAATGCATTGCAGAGTGCAGTCTTGTATCCCCGCACTATTAATATGAATATTGTACATGCACAACAAGCGCGTCAAATATTAGATATCGTCGTTGGATTCAAAGTAAGTCCGCTTTTATGGAAACATATTACGAGTCAAAATAGTCTTAGCGCAGGACGATGTCAAACACCAGCTTTACGCCTAGTCTATGATAATCAAAAAGATATTGATGCTTCTCCCGGTAAAAAAATGTACAATACTCTCGCTTATTTTACGAATAAATGCATTCCATTTGAATTGACCAAGTCATTGGAAAATGAAACAGATGCTCAGTATTTTTTACATCAATCTATTGGATTTGAACATCGCTTTAATCGATCTGATGTTAAAAAGATTTTGAGAGAACCACCAGAGCCACTAACAACAAGTAAAATACAACAATTGGCAAGTAATGAGATGCGTATTTCTCCCAAAGAAACAATGAAACTATGTCAGAGTCTATATGAAGCGGGATATATTACCTATATGCGAACAGATAGTAAAAAATATAGTCCAGAATTTATTGCGTCTATAAAAGAGTATGTTGTCAAAGAATACAATGATTCCGCATACCTTCATCCGTGTATCGACAGACTTACTGTCGGTTCAAAAGAGAAAGAATCAATAACTGCAAAAAAAAGTAAAAAGATTATTGGACCGTTGCCCCAAGAGGCACACGAAGCCATTCGACCAACACATATTTCTTGTAAAAAACTACCCGAAGAAATGTCAGCTCGAGAGAAAAAGTTATATACATTGATTTGGGAAAATGCTCTTGAAAGCTGCATGGCGGCTGCAACCTTTACTACATTTATAGCGAGTGCTACAACACATATACCAGAGGTGCATTATACTTGTACGCAAGAACTGATTGATTTTGCGGGTTGGAAAATTGTCAAGGGAAAGTTTTCCAAGGTGAATAAGGAGTATAGTTATTTACAACAGCTAAAAATTGGTTCAATACTACCTTATAAAAAAATAACATGCAAATTTGCATTTTCAGGGTTAAAACAGCATTATACTGAAGCAAAATTGGTTCAATTATTAGAAGAAAAGGGTATTGGTCGGCCTTCCACATTTTCTACATTGATTGATAAAATTCAGGAGAGAAAATATGTTATAAAACAAGACATTCCTGGGAAAAAGATAGAGTGTAAAGATTTCTCTCTAGAAGATGGAACTATTTTGGAAGAAACTGTAGAAAAAGAATTTGGGAATGAAAAAAACAAGCTAATCATTCAGCCCATGGGGATCATGGTGCTCCAATTTTTATTAGAACATTTTGATTCTCTCTTTAACTATGATTATACAAAATATATGGAGGATGAACTCGATAAGATCAGCAATGGTAATGTTAGTCCCTGGTTCAAAATTTGCGAAACATGCTGGCATGACACTGATCTTATTTGCGATGCATTAAAGACAGAGAAAAAGAGAGAAATACGGATTGACGATCATCATGTCTTTATGATAGCAAAATATGGACCAATCATAAAATGTACAATCGACGGAAAAACTTCCTTTAAGCATATTAAAAAAGATATTGATATGGAAAAATTAATGCGTTCAGAATATACACTAGAAGAAATTGTGGAAGAGAAAAAAGAAAAAGAAAAAGAAAAAGAAAAAAAATATTATCAGCCAGAATCTATTGGCGAATATCAGAATCATCCATTGTTTGTTAAAAAGGGTAAATTTGGTATTTATACAGAATGGGGGAAAAATAAGAGATCATTGTCCAAATTTGGTAATCGTCCTATAGAAAATATTACATTAGAAGAGGTTATTTCTGAAATTGAAAAAAACGGCGTTCCTGTAGATGGGCAAAAACCAGAATCATCTATTGTTCGACTCGTAAATGATAACATAAGTATTCGAAAAGGCCAATATGGCGATTATATATTTTATAAGTCAAAGAAAATGAAGAAACCAAGTTTTTTGAAACTGGATGGCTGCACATTAGATTACAAGGCGTGTAATATAATATTTTTAAAGGATTGGATATTGGAAAAATATGGCGTACAATGAAATACCGAGTGCAATAAAAATTAAAATTATTTTAACGTGGATAACCGTAGGCAATTGTTTCTGGCACAAACATATGGACATTTTTTTGATTTTGTGGCCTATATAGTATAAATTCCAATACAAAGGTATAATTCATTTTTTCAAAATCTACTAAAAGACCATTATGATAACGAAAGCGAAATTTTAGCTTACTTATTCTCTCAGCAGGAGGATTAAATAACTTGAAACTTGGACTATCATTACCAAATACCGGGCCAATGGGTATCTTTGCAAAAGCTGAATTGACAATACCACATGACTCATTTGTAGAACGAGTAAATGTATTTTTTTCAAATGGAACAAATTCATCCATATTATTTAATATATCCACTTCCATATACATGCACAAATTTCCCAAGATGTTTAATTTAAAAGGGGCTTCTAAATAAAATACTGGAGTTGCACCATAAGCTCGGCCATTTGAGAGCCAATATCCAGAATCTCCCACAGCGATATCTTTATAATAAAATCTAGGATAAACATATCGACAAATTGTCACATCAAAAAAACTTTCCGTCGATTCAACTGGCGTATTCTTTTCAAAACCCAAATAAGCTCCAAGACCCCAATTAGAATAAACAGGATATTGAAATTTGCCAAGAGTGGCTTGCCGTAAAAATACATTTTGCTCTACATTTGGAATAATAAATTTAGAACAGACATTCCCAAACCATAAATTTGATTTAACTGTATTATAGGTAATAATAAAATCTGTATAACCTCCTTCTGCCAAAAAAGGGGTAATTAATTCTGATCGACATATTTCATTAAAGTAGGCAATTAAATACTTTGTAATCACTTCGTTAAATCTGTTTGTTAGCTCTAATGCCATGCTATGTGGATCATAAAACCCTTCAGAAATAGTTACAGTATATGTATTTTGTACATTTCTAAGAAGACCATCATATATAGTTTTTTGCAAATCGGATGGATGTGTTGGGAGAAACATTTCGGTAATATGAAAATTCATACTAAGATTAAATTGTGATGAAGAAAATGTATTATAGTTATTAGGAATACACCACGAAGCCAGTCTAACGCCTTGTACATTACAATAATCTTGAGGTAATTCTATTTCAAATTCGCTTGAATTTGGATATTTAATACAATCTCTATCTTCGGAGTGAATAGTCACATATTTTTGTTCAAGCATATATTGTTGTGCATTTGGTATAACTTTATTCATATAACTAATAAATATCTATAGTAGATAATATTTATATCTTTAAAAGAAAATATACTCTATATAGTATAGAAAAATGAATCTTATAGAATATATATACTATTCTTTGATAGCAACTGGTATCATTATTATCATTATAACATTTGGTCTCTCTTCCATCATAGGTTATATTGTAGGTTATTCTTTTATTGGAGCAGGATTCTTCTTATTAGCTGGGTATTTGATGTTTAAATTAAGCAGCAGTAATAAAGGAGGAATTTTATCTATTTTAACTTCTATTGGTCCTATTCTTGTTATTGTTGCAGCAATTTGTTATTATTTGTCCATTATAGGAATATATAAAGATCGTATTACGAATGGAAATATTGATCCCGATTATTATTCTTTTTCATCCGGATTTCTTTTATGTATTCTATTTCAAACCTTCTTTTTTTATAAGGCCATAACTACAGAGGAATTTAAAAAAACCTATACAATAGATAAAGTAACTTCTATGATACTATACTTTCTTGGAATATTAAGCGTGGTGCTAGTCATTACTATAAATATCATTCTTGCTTATTTTTCAACTGATGGATAAGAAAACAATTTTTATTACTGATTATTGGATTAATTATTATTGTATTAATTATGATTGATTTTTACAAATTTATAGGTAATACCATAACACTGATCGGTTTCCCAAATACCAGATATTTTCAACATAAATAAATTATTCGTTTTTTCAATCGTATCGGAGAAGATTTTTATATTTCCATTTCTGACTTGCTCATATAGCTTAAATTGGGGCGTTTTATTTGTAATATTAGAATATTTCATAATAGATTCTTCAATTATACGAATCTTTTCAATAAATTCTCGATGTGAATCTATATTAAATGAGCACTTGTATTTACTAAAATATTTTTCCACAACAACATTGTGTAATGATATCAATAAGGTAACGCCATTTAATGAAAACTCCGGTGTTGAATAAATGATGCGAGTAAAAATGCCGTCTGTAATAACATTGTTTTTAATAGAGTCACAATAATAGATGTTTTTTTCATCAAATTGATCGAGTGTTTTTACAATATTCATAGGTTATAAAGTGTAATTATCATTTATATTAAATATGTATTTAACCTATTTTTGTTTTACAGTTTATTATAATAAGTTATAAAATAGAATAAAGAATATGTGGCAAAGATATACAATTTATGAAAATAAATGAAACCCGATTCGAAGAATATATTTCTGCAAATCAAGAAGAAAATTTACATCCAAAACTTGATAAAATAATTAAAAAATTTCCTGAAAAAATGAGTGAATTAAAAAATATAATATTTTATGGACCAAGCGGCGTTGGTAAATATACGCAAATGTTGCATTCAATAAAAAAATACAGTCCAACTGAATTAAAATATGAGAAAAAGATATGTGTTACATTTAATAAGGTCCCTTATTTTTTCAAAATTAGTGATATTCATTATGAAATAGACATGTCTCTCATAGGATGTAATTCTAAACTTTTCTGGCATGATATATATTTACAAATTGTTGATATTATTGCAACCAAACCTGACAAATCGGGTATTATTTTATGCAAATATTTTCATGAAATACATAGCGAATTACTAGAAAATTTTTATAGTTATATACAACAAAATAATGCATCTTCTATTAGCTTAAAATTTATTCTAATAACGGAAGAACTAACATTTTTACCAGATAATATATTAAACTGTTGCGAAGTTATTCATGTTGCGAGACCGACAAAGGCACAATATAATAAATGTATTCAAAATAAACTTCCTATACATTCCAAGTTGGAAAATATAACGAATATTAAAAACTTGCATTTTACAACGGACGAACTAATGAAACCTCATAAATTTGTATGTGACAAGATTATTGAATCGATGATCAATATAGATGATATGAAATTTTTGAAATTCAGAGATTTATTATATGATATTTTTATTTATAATTTAAATATTACTGATTGCATATGGTATATTCTCTTTTCATTGATTGAACAAAAAAAAATACAATCCTCAAATTTTAGCACTATGCTTGTGAAGACATATAACTTTTTTCAATACTATAATAATAATTATAGACCAATTTATCATATAGAAAACTACTTGTTTTATTTAGTCACAATAATACATAAATACGAATAAAAGTTAAAATAAATAACAGGTTAAACAAAACTTATTTCTATATGCATGGATATCATTACTGCATGTAATATATTAGAAATAGAAACAATCAAAGATTTAACAATGGATCAGCTAAAAAAAAAGTATCATAAAATGGCACTGCAAAACCATCCAGATAAAAATGGGAATACGCCGGAATCAACAAAAAAATTTCAACTAATCCAAGAAGCATACGAATTATTAAAACAAGAAATTTGTTTTTTTGATGAAAGAGAAGAAAGAGAAAACGAGGGTGAAAATAAAAGAGAGAAAGACGAAGAGTCATCTACATATCTCTTTTTGTTACAAATTTTTATTGATGGTCTTATTCAAGGAACTGGTCCGTATCATACCATAATTACATCAATCGTGAAAAATATTGTCAATGGATGCAAAGAATTATCTTTAAAAATATTGGAGGATGCTGATTGCAATACTTGTCTTTTTATTTATGATTTTTTTATAAAATATAAAAATGTTCTTGGAATAGATGACGATCTTTTAGAAAGGTTAAAAGATACAATTTCAAACAAAGGTATGCAATTATTTATTGTGAATCCAAGTTTCAATGATTTATTTTCATGTAATGTTTATAAGTTATCGATAGAAGAAAAATCATATTTTGTTCCATTATGGCATCACGAATTATATTTTGACGAAGGAATTATTGTCAAATGTATTCCTGAGTTACCCGAGAATATAGAAATAGACGAGGACAATAATATTCATATTGAATTACGTATTCCATTTACTTTTTCTCTCTTAAATAGTAAGTTTCTTCCTCTAAATTTGGGCAATCATCAGGTATTTGTTCCAATGAATGAATTACGTATAACAAAGGTGCAGAGTACTACTTTGAAGAAACAAGGTATTTCTTGCATCAATGAAAAAAATATGTATGATATTGAAACAAAGTCGGACATTATTGTAAAAATTATTTTCGAGTAATAATTTATGGATAAAGCAAATGTGAAAGAAAAAATAGAAGGCAGCAATAATAAAAATACATATTTATTATTTATGATATTTTGTTATTTGATTCCAATTTTCATTGTCTATTTTAATTATGATTCACATCATAGTGTTTCTAGTATTATTTGTAGCAATAAACATAAATATATTATTTTATTCTTTATGTTTCTCATGGGTCTTGGAACTATTCTTTATGAAGTAGAGAGAAAAGATAAGTTTTCCACTATTATTATTACAATGTTATTATTTTCTTTATATGGACTTATTTGTATCAATGAAAAAAGTATCCTTCATTTTATTTTTTCGTTTCTTACTTTTGCATTTATCATAACTTTTATGATTCGGCATTATATTCTAACAAAGTATAACACAGTGTTATTGATATCTTTATTATTCGAAATTCTTTTTGCACTTTACAGTGTAATACAATTACAAAAAAATATATTTTTTAGCGAAGTTTTATTATTAGCAAATTTTGCCTTTTATTTTATATATTTACACTTTTTACAATGAAAAAATAATGAGATAATAAGTCATTATTTTTATATATCAAAATTTATGGTTTATGATTTGTATGCTGTATTATTTATATTAATTCTCGACCGCCTTCTTCTTCACAACCTTCTTCTTCTTGGGCTCTTCCACTTGTGCAACTACCAGTGGAGTTACAGGAACAGCAGCTTCAACCTTTACATCTGGTTCTTGTTCTAGTTGCAATTCTTGTTGCTGTGAATCCTCCTCATCCGAGTCTTCGACTTCCGCACTCACTGGCATATCATCCTCATCGCAAACATCTGCAACAGGTGCAACAGAAGACTTGAGCTTTGCCTTATCAGACGGCTTCAACTTAATAAAACATGATCCAGTTAGAGAAGCGCGCGGCTTTTGAACCACTGCTTGAATAAGCTTCCAGGTAACTCCAAACTTTCCATTTGCAAACCAAATGCCGCCGCATTGAATGAGCGTCGCAAGATTTGTTCCCTTTTGCAAGAATTCGATTGGGCTGCTCTGACTGTTGGGATCTGGAAACAACTTGTTCTCATCCTCATCATAAATCTCGCACTTCCAAACTCCCTCCCAAATAGGAATCTTGACACGCATAGTTGGCGCCTTGTTACGGTCTGGTTCTCCGCTTACCTTGTCCCTGCTAAACTTGAGAATGGGACTCCAAAGTGCATCAACAACCTCGGCATTCTTATGTACCTTTCCAAACCAATCCTTCGAATTTATAAGCGCATCCGCTTTAATCTTTTCCTCTAATGCAATCATATTCTTCAAAAATGCATCAGCTTCTTCCGTCTTGTACTCCTCAGAAGGGAATTGCAAAGAAAGATCATACTTTCCATTTGACTGCCCAGTCTTGGGATCGACAAAATCGGCTGCTCCCCAAGTAAGCATAAGCGGACAAGCAATTCGCAAACCACTCTTCGTGTCCTTATTCAAAATATTAACACTCTTTCCGCCGGCACTATTTGCCTTAGGAGGAGAATAGCGGATATTCTCAACATTAAACGTAGTTCCATCAATGATCGTGTCTGCCATGGTTGCTGTATATGATTTATATTATCCAAGGTATCTTTAAATCAATTTTTTTTATAATACAAAATTATATGATAATGCTGTAGCAACAACTCGACTATCAGTCTTATACTTATATGCTAATTATCAATAATAGATTTATTTATGTAAAATGACTCAAAAACAATTCTTCCATATATGTATATATGAAAGAATCTATTTCTATAGAAAAGTATTTAAATACCATTTATAGTAAATGTGAAATTAACGCATCTGTTATAAAAAATGCAAAAAAGGTGGAGGAAGACAATTTAATAACTCCTACTATTCATGAGTGGCATTTGCTAATCGTCAATAATTATAATCAAAAGCAATTGAAGCAATTTGCAAAAGAATATAAATTAAAGGTTTCTGGAAATAAAGGACAATTAGTAGAGAGACTTTTCTCTTATTTAAAGCTTTCCTCTATTATTGTTAAAATTCAAAAACAATTTCGCGGTTTTTTACAAAGAAAATATAATAATTTGCATGGACCTGCCTATTTAAAAAGACAATTATGCACAAATGATTCGGATTTTTTGACGGGAGACGATCTTGCAATCATTCCTTTTGAGCAATTTTTTAGTTTTAAAGATAATGACAATTTTATTTATGGTTTTGATGTCGTTTCTCTCTACAATCTTATAATTAAATCTGGAAAACATGTGAAAAATCCTTATAATCGAAATATTATTTCACCTGTAATTATTGCAGGCATCACCAAACTGCTTCGTGTAAGTAAAGCATTAAATATTAAAGTAAATATAGATGTTCAAGATATTTCACAAGAAATAACGCAGCAAAAGTCATTAGAACTTCGCACACTCGATCTATTTCAAAATATTGATGCTTTAGGAAATTATAGCAATCCTCAATGGTTTCTTGATTTAAATCGAATAAAACTTGTTAAATTTATAAGAGACTTAACAGATATATGGGAATATAGAGCACAATTAACAATAGAAACAAAAAAATTAATTTGTCCGCCAAATGGAACGCCTTTTAGAAACCTGCACGGCGTAACAATTAATCATGAACAACAATTGAATTCTCTTCGAAATATTATTCTAGATATTTTAGAAAAAATGGTAAATAGTGGAGTTGATGCAGATAGTAAAGCTTTAGGAGCATATTATGTGCTTGCAGCTTTAACATTAGTGAATGAAACTGCGGCAAATGCGCTCCCTTGGCTTTTTCAATCTGTTTCTTAACTTATTATGATGGCTTACCATCACAATATAATATATAATGCGTTAAATCACTTAAAAAGTAAATGTCTAGGTATAGTATAGTATGGCAAAGGCAAAGCAAGCTAAGACGACTACCCCCGTTGTTGAGAACACCACCCCCGCAAGCGAGACGCCTGCAAAAGCCCCAAAGGCTGTAAAGACCGCAAAGGCTGTAAAGGCCGAGACCACTCCTGCCCCTGTTGTTGATGCTTCGACAGAGACTCCTGTTATAGATGCACCGGCTAGCGATGAGTTTGAGGCTTCCGTCGAGGAGCAATCTATCGAGTTTCTTGCGAAGCTTCAGCAGATGAGCTCTTTGATTTCGTCTTTGAAGACCGAGTTTAGATCACTTGAAAAGAAGTGGAGTCGCGAGCTCAAGTCTGTAAAGAAGCTAAGCTCTCGCAGAAAGCGCAAGGCTGGAAACCGTGCTCCTAGTGGTTTTGTAAAGCCCACCCGCATTAGCGACGAGCTTGCCTCTTTCCTTGGAAAGGAGAAGGGGTCTGAGATGGCGCGCACAGCCGTAACTCGCGATATTAATGCTTATATTCGCACACACAATCTTCAGGATACCAATAATGGCCGAAAGATCAATCCCGATGCCAAGCTTGCTTCCCTTTTGAAGCTTGGAGCTGAGGATGAGCTCACATATTTCAACCTCCAGCGCTTTATGAGCCCTCACTTTGCCAAGACAGTCAAGGCGGAGGTAGTTGCAACTGCTTAAAGCGATAAAAGCGAAGCATCTATAATCTAAAAAATATAAACATTAATTATATTTTTTATAAATCAATTATGTTTTCATTCGATAAAGAATGACAATTATACAAAAAAAACTTGTAATAATGTGAGCTAAATCAGTATTATACCAAGAAATATCATAGGATCTTTTTTCTTCTGTTTTCCATTTTTCATAGTAGGATTGTCTATCAAGTATTGCTTGTAACCCATAAAGAATGAAAAATGGTAATAAAATCTTTACTTTTAGAAATAACACAAGATATACTAAATATATGATTGATAAAATTTGAATAAATGGAGCTAAATAAAAATAGTTAAACATATATTAATAACATATATTAAACTTATCTACCTGTCCAAACTTTGTTTAACGGTAAATCTTTATAATTATCTTTTTCATCAAAAGTAATTCCCCATTTACAATAATTATGTATATCACCCAATAATACTTCTTTTTCTGGATGTATTTCTGTTAAACTGTCTTGACACTTTTTGAATAAACAACCAATAACTCTTTCAAAAGAACAACGACTATATCTGCCTATTACGTGAGGCAATAATTTGCTAATATCATATCTACTATTAACATAAGATAAGTAATCATGTGTAATCATCGTCATACCTCCAAAACAACCTCTCCACAATGATTTATTTTCATAAAATCTTTTCAAATCAGGATTATCAAATGCATCTATCATTGTTGTTTCATCATCTATTTGATCGCAACCGTGATCAAAATCCCATACTGATTTGTAACCATACACTGAAAAATCTAATGGATTATTTAGAAATACGGAATCATGAAGTATTAAAGCAACATCAAATAATTTATTATGTAAATAATAATAATAAGGTAATAATTCACCTCTCGAAGGATATTCACTATTTATTATGGTAGTTTTATATAAATCAATATCCGTTATAAAATTATAATCACTATTATCATCTATTATAAGAATATGACATTCCTTATACCAAATTCTAATACTGTTATAACAATGAATCCAATATTTATTAGTTAATTCATTATTCACATGTCTTAATATAATAAATCCAAATTCCACCATTTCGTATAATTATATTATATATAACTAATATAATATTTTTCAATTACTTAAATAATATTTTAAATAAGTTGTTCTAAATTTGATTTCATTAAATTCCATAATTTAACTCACTTGGAAATATATTATATTTATACAAAATTTTTGCTATCATCAAGTCCTCGTAAATTTCATTTTGATACAATGAATCTAAATTTGTAAAATTATATTCATTATTGATATAGTTCATTGCCTTTTTACTTATAATATACGATTTACCTCCATCTAACCAAGGGACATAATAACCATTATATTCTTCATTGTGCCAATAAGATGTAGGACTAACTTTTCCAAAATGATAAGTTCTTGATCCATCACTAATACCTTGTATATAATGTTGGCCAATATAATCATTATTTTCAATTTCTTTGAATGTATATAATTTTTGTATTTTTTTTTCTGTTAGATGAATAGCTTCACAATCGTCTATTTTTAATATATGAGTATAACTATCAAATTGCGGGATTTTCAGAACTTGATCAATCATACAAATAATTTTTTCAGGAAGACATTCATATGTATCGCGACAATTTAAATATAAATTCCTTTCATTTTCATCGTACCAATTTTCTTTTTTAGGGCTATATGAAAAAATAATAAGATCATTTTTAATATTATTTTTTATACTTTTCCATAAATCCCAATTTTTATGACATGACATTACTACAACCAAAATTTTCATTTATATACTGTATAGTTATATAATATTCAGATAAAAAAAAATAATATACAATATTTTCTAAATATTTAAGCAAATATAAATCCATCTTCGGATAATATCTTTTGAATATCTTTTTTTACATAGGAACCATTTGTTACTTTCATTTTTTCAAAAAATATAATGTCTCCTGATTTGTCCTTTTTTTCGCGTAAATTAAACAAGTCGTCAATTTTTTGAACGAATGGAAAGTCTAAAATATAAGTTGTGTTTTCTAAAATCCATTGATAAAAATCAAGAACATTTTCTTTCGTACTTGTTTTAGTTTTATAATATTTTTTAAATAATTTCAAGGTGCCATACAGGTCTAGTCCATTCTTCTCGTATATATTATAATCTGTTCCGGACAAAACACAGATTTGCCTAAATTCCTTTTCTAAAAGACCCAACTCCTCTAGCATGCGTTTTGTATTGTAAATAACAACATTATGCTTCAATAAACTAAAATATCGCAACACTCTTGGACACCCATATACAAATAAATCCATATCTTCACTCATACATGCCCATACCTTTTTTTTAATCGCCAGCAATGCACATAATTCATCTGCTTCGCCAGACGCGTCAAAATATGTTGCTCCAAATGCTCTCATTAGCTCTTTCACTTGGTCGATTTGTTCCTTTTTAATGTAAATAAATTTTTTTTTTAGTAGATCCATTGTAATAGATAATTCTTGTTTCTCATCGTGATCTAAGTCGTGATCCGTTTCTAACTGTTTCTTTAATTTCTGAAACTCTTTTTTTGCTTCTATTTTATCATTCTTTCTCTTTTCCAATACTTGTTTTTTTTCATCAGGTGGTTTTCCATCAAACACAAAGACTGGAATAATTTGATAATATCTAAATATAGATAACATCAAATAGATATTTTCAATAAGCGTATTGTCTGCAGCAAATTTATATAAATAAATGCTTATATCGATTGCAATTTTTTTTCCTGAAATTTCTTTCATGTTTATGCATGCTATTGAGTTTGGGCAGTTCGTTTTTAAAAACTTATTTAAATGGCGAATTCCCATGTTTGATTCTTTATTGTCTGGTACCCTTTTATATGTGAATTAACAAATTCAATTTTTTATCAAAAAATAAAAAAAATATAATATAAAAATATAAATATAAAAATATAAAAATATAAATTTATAATATAATATATTATAATAGAATGGAACCTTATATACGAGCATATGAATATGAAAAAAATGTAAATCCACAATTAGACAGTATTCCTATTATAACAAAAAACATACATGATTGTGAATATGGAATAACTCATATTGATTTATCTTCTACTTATCGCGTTGAATACGCATCCACTTCTCCCAATTTATTAGCAAGCTTTATAAAGGTACAAAAAGAAAATGTCTTTAACATAGATACAAGTTTTATGGCAGCCTCTCATTTTTTTTATATTATGCAAGGTACATGTGAAATAACAATAGATGAAACTATAATGCATGTTCATCAAGGAGACATTCTTATTTCTCCTTTTACACCTGATTCTATCCTTATAAAAAATAATGATTCGGAAGACTTGCTTATTTATTATATAAATGATAGTCCTTTGTTACAATATTTAGGGAGCCAACCTTACAAAAAAACATTTAAAACTGCCATTTATTCCAAAGAGTTTATTTTGCAAAGTTTAAAAGATCTGGCCAATCCAAACAATAATCGAAAAGGAATTCTTCTGAGTAATCAAGATACTGAGATGCTAGGAATCAATACAATTACTCCAGTTTTATGGTCTTTATACAATGAATTGCCTCCAAAAACGAATCAGCGGCCTCATAAACACAATTCCGTTGCATTAGATCTATGTATTACATGCGAAGATCCAGAAAATATTTATAGCCTCATTGGGGAGAAGATGGATGATCAAGGAAATATTATCGATCCAATCAAAGTACATTGGTCAAAAGACGGCATGTTTGTAACACCACCAGGACTCTGGCATTCTCATCATAATCAGGGCGAAACCTATGCATATATTTTGCCTATTCAAGATGCTGGATTACTTTTATATCAGAGAATTTTAGGTATTGTTTTATTATAAAATTGATTGCTTTTAAAAATAAACAAAAAATATAATAACAAATTAACACCTATTCAATATGAAAACATTATATCGTTGTTGTGGGTTTGAAAACGATTCTTTTGAAAGACCAATTCTCGAAGAGAGAATAGCAGAAAATCAACAAAAACAAGAACAAGAACAAAAGAGTCTAACTTTTTGGGCGAGTGATACTGTTTTGATTAATAATAATCAAATAGAATATCAAGCTACTATTATTTACACCGAAAAAGTTATGTCATTTTTAGAAGGTGATACTCATCATATGTATGCGCGGCTTCATAACCCACTAGCATACCATGATTTTCTTAAAAAAGGATCCCAATTGATATCAATTCATCCAAAAGGAGTCTATGAAAAATGTTTTGTTGTCACAATTTTATATGAACAAAAGGAAGATGCACAAGAAAACGCAGGAAAAAAAGATAAAATAAAAGAAATTCTTGTAAAAAATGAATCTAGTATATCATCGCGTATGATATATTCCATCAATCTAGAAAAAATAGATTCTATTTTAATAAATGAATATAAAGTACAGCAACTATGAAAACCAGGTCACAAACGATATTAGAAAAAAAAGAATTAGAATTTATCTTTGACTTTGATGAGGCAAGTGCTGCCTGGCGTTCAAACAAGAAAAGTATAGGAAACGGTTCTTACAAATATATATGTGAAGAAATTTGTAAGAATGGAAAAAAGTGCGGTCAAACATGTGTTCAACACGATGAACTATTTATTTGCAAACGCCATCTACTTTATAAAAAATAAATATTATCATAATATATATATGCATTTAAGGAATCGATCTAGGTCTAGAAAATATAAAAGAGGCGCTGGACCCAAAAAAACTGCTACAATGAGAAAACGGGAAGCGGATTTAGCAAGAGAACGAAAAGTACAAGAACGTGAAGTACAAGAACGAGCAAATGCTTTGATAAGAAATCGAAAAGAAAGAGAACGAGAAGCACGACTACAAGAAATAAGAGATAGAGTTGGTTTTTTTGAAGAACCAAAAGAAGCTTCAGCAGATAGAGGATTTTTTGGAAGTCTTTATGAAAGCTCCTCTAGTGAAAAAAGCTCATCTAGCAAAAAAAGTTCAAGCAACAAAAAATTGCCTCGTCCCAACTTGGCTAATATACCTTATTCAGAATTTGCAAAACAAACACCAAAAGAAAGAAACTATGATAAGAGAGTATATCAAAAACTAGATGAAATGGACAATGCGTATCGAGCGGAATTGAAAGATAACGAAAGACATCTCAGATCACATCCATCGTTTGCATTCGAAGAAAATACTGCTTTTGGTTTAAAGGAAGAGGTTCCCAGACAAAAAACAGGAGCTGTTACAGCAATTGGTAAATTAGGATTTAATGAACAAGAATTAGGACCTACAAATAAGAAAAATGATTATGATGATGATAATGTACTTGCTTATGATCTCAATTTCAAAGGCGGTAAAACAAAAAGAAGAAGAACAAAACAATTTAGAAAAAGAAAAACAAAACAATCTAGAAAAAGTAAAAGACACGTTTAACCCATTTCACAAATCGTCATTCGCATATTGTTCCAAATAAACGCATTTTTTTTCCCTGACCTTTTTTCAACTGTATAATACAAGTCTTCCATACATTTCACTCCTTGTAGCATAGACTTTTTTTTATAATTTTGTTCGATAAACAAACAAAATTGTTCTATATTTCCCGTGGTCTTTTTGAATTGCAACAATAGAAAATTGTTCTTGGAACACCAATCCAAAAATCCATTAAAATTATTTAATAAAATAGTCTTGATTACATAATAAGCAAGTACATTCGAGTTTTCCTTGTACAACGTCTTTCTCTCAATATGCGAACTAGGTAAATACAAGTCTTTATACGTTAAACCCATAAATGCAAGAGCCTTTGCTAATTGAAAAAAACTATAAGTTCGCTCGAAGCTTACAAAAAAATAAAGATTTTCCAGAAACACATTTTCATCGCCTTTACAAGAAACATAACTACAAAATGCGGCATGTAATATCTCCGCCCAACATTCCGCATAAGCTTCGTACAAATTCACTTGTGAATCCACTGGAAAAATAGTCAATATTTTTTTTGTACATTCACTTGTATTCATGCTAGAAAAATCCAATCCTAAATTATGGAATAATTCATGCATCAATACTTTAAGCCATTCTTCATGACGAAATACTACGATTTCTGATACAACTGGACAAGTATAGGTAAAAGCAGTATTAACATGTTCTTGATCCAATACATCAATATTACTTGTTGGCAAACCTTTCTTCAATGACGTAAAATATAAAAAAATCGTCATCTTTTTTGCACATTGATTGGAAGAATAATTCTCTATAAAATGCAGCCATATCATAATCGATTCTATATAATTATCGTATCGACTCATATGTGATTCAGCATCCATATCTTCTACAATAAAATGAACTTTTACTTCTCGTTGTAAGAGAGAAAAAGTATAACAAATATCATATTGACTATGAGTATCAATATGCTCTCTAATAGCTTCAGGAAAGCTATCCGCATTAAATTGAGATGGTCTTGGAATTTCATGTACAGTAGAAATTTTGCGAATGCTTACATTTTTAACAGTAGTTTTTTTTGATTCTACATATTGATGAGCTGCATATAAGTCTAAGTATATTTTTTTCATAATTTTTTTGCTTTTTATAGTAAAAGGTACAGCATCAATACATTTATTCTTAAGAAAAAACTCCATTAAAGTTTTACTATCTTTCGTTGGTTTCATCTAATAATATAGTTATACTATAACTTTATTTTAATTACATTTAACATACATAATTATTTTATTTGTATAGAATAGAATAGAATGCAAGAAACCCCGATTACAGTGGAAGAAGTAAAGGAACAAGTTGCTATCATCGAAGAACTGAAAACTCACGTAGAAAATATAGTGGTAAATGAAAACAATAAAGTAAAGGAAGAAATAAAAGAAGGAAAAGAAATTGTAGAAGAGAAACTATTTAGTATTATGGCTTTAACAGAAGCTTTCGCACAAAAAGTAGTTATTGAAGAAGAAATGCAAAATTTTATCCAAGTATTAATGGAAACAAAAAATGGACTATTTTATTGCATGGATAGAACTATATACGATGAAAGTGGAAATCTGTTATCGGAATCTTTAGATGATTTTTCTAACATAAGTAGCTTATTTGTTGTTTTGTATGAATCACAATATCAAAACAAAGATAAGACAAAGATATTGGAATTATGTAGCAAGACTTTAAAAATTATACTGAATATTGTTACAAAAGATTCTTCCAATACAGAAAAAATAATAGATACAGCGGTTGTTCTTATTAAATTAAACAAAAATTTGAAGAAATCAAAAAAAGGATGTATGGAATCGATTTTTTCATTTAAAAAAACAGCATAATATATAAGAATGAAACTAGTAACCTTCTTATGTATTAATTTTATTGTCAGCTTTTTCTCCGATATTGTTTTAAATGATTTATCTACATCAGTATTTCTCTCATTGAAACCATACTTCCATAACCAATCCATTATTGTTTCCGCAATTTACGCCGGAATAACAGTTGAAATAGCATTATTGATTACTATTGGCTGTTTTTATTTGCTATTTCATTCTTTTGTACCGAATACATTGAAAATGCTCTTTGTTTTTTGTGTAATAGCTTTTATTATTGGATTTATAGCAGATATTTTTATCGATAAAATGCATATATTTGGCAATCGATTAGATGCATATTACAAAAAAGTTGGAGCTGGATTCTGGGGAGCTGCCGCATTTTTGTTCTCCATTCTAATAAGTTATTTTATTCAGAAAGAAATCTTACCCATTCTATAATGCAAAAAGAATCTGTCAGCGACGTTAATAATATATCTATAGAAGAACTTAAAGAAAAAATCGAAACCCTGGAAAATACCATGATTTTGATGAATCAAAAAATAGAACGACTCTTGGAACTCATGGAAAGAGACTGTAAAAAAATGATTAATCATATTGATTTTGTAGAAGGCGTTTATGAAAGCATAAAAACACCTTTTACTTTTATTATGGATAATGTAAATCATGTTATACAACCTGTTTTAACGCAAGGACCAATAGAAGAACCTGGAAAAGAACCAATAGAAGAAGATGTAGAAGATATTAATATTTAATTTTTATTTTATTCATTTTTTAATTTTTTTTAAAGTTTTTTGAGTTTCTCTCGTATTAGAATCAAATCCTCCGCCAATTCCGGATCTTTTGATTTTTTATAATTCAATAATTTAGCATTTTTTGTTTCTAATAAAATTTGTTTCATTTCTTCATTTTGCGTAAATTTTGCTTCCAGCGCATCCTGAAGAGCCTTTTCTCTCTTTTTACCATTTACATCTGAATCTATTCCTACTTCTATGGGTCTTATGAGTTCGCCTTTGTATTTGCCTTTACTTGATCCTGCTGCTTTGGCCATCTCTGGATCTTTGGATAATTTAGTCCCGGACTCTGCCGTAAAAGATAAATAAAATTCCGGTGTTCCTCGAAATTTAGATGCCTGATAATAATGTTCTACGCTGTTCCATTGATGACCATCTAAAACAAATTGCGCAAGCCATTGATTATCCAACTTTTTACGCCATTGTTTCATAGAAGCCAATTGAGAGAAGTCTCTTAATAACTCTTGTGGTATTTTTTCGTTGGAACCTTTCCCGGGTACCTTATCTGCACTAGATTTATAAAAAATAAATTGAATATCCTCTTCATATAACCCTCGTATTTTAGCTTCCGATAGTTCGTCAAATTTTGGAACAACTGGCGCCACGGGCTTATGCTCTCTATTAAAAGCTATAAAATCCGGTATTAAAGGAAATACGCCAGCATTTTTTTCCATACATTTTTCAGATACTTTCATTTTTATATCAAATGGAATCTCTGGAAAAGTGAATATTTGTCTCTTTTTATAACCAATCAATTTATAATGATACCCATTAAAGTCTAATATTAAGTAATAATCGGGTCTAAATTCTCCCTGTTGTTGAAGAATATCATCATTTAAGTGCCCACATAAAAGTACATTATTCATATCATTTGCCTTGTAAGATTCATGAGAGAAAAGAATAAATTTAATACGTAAAATTCTTTCAAGCGTTGATAATGCCCAAGTTTCTGCCCAAAACTCACACGTTGCAATCACTCGTTTTAGTTTTTCCAGAGTATCTACATTTTTCATGAATCTGTATTCATATTTTATTTGTTTCGAAACTTGTCGTTCATGAATAATTCTTTCTCGTTGATCCGCTATTTTTTTTGCCGCATCCACATATTCTCTTCTTTCAGCGCTATCCAATGTTTCCTGAAATAATTTAGCAAATTTGTCATATTCAATCTCTAATTGTTTAATATTACTTTCATCTTCTACAATAGATTCTTTTGCTGATTCATATTGTCCTTTGTAAGACATGAACAATGTTTCCGTTACCTGCTCGGCAAGTTTTCTTCGCAATTTCAATACCGTTGTTTGTTGGCCTATTTGAGCAAATGCGTCACGAATCGTCGCAAAAAGGCAATCTCCACCTCCTTCATTATCCACAATATAATAATTTGGATTTTTCATATATGTTTGAATCCACGGTTCTCCCTCCTTATTACTATATTTATCCCGTTGCGTTTTTGCATCCGCTTTTGTTTCTTCTTTTAAACGTGATAACAAGGGAATACCTTCCGTCTTGGTAAAAACATCTTGTCTAAATTCTGGAATATCTGCTACTTTCTCTTCTTCTTCCTCTTTTTCTTCGCCTTTTTCACTTTTTTTCCCCTTTTTCTTCCTTTCTTCCAGGATTTCTTCCGTAACAAATGAATACAACAATGGACTACCTATTTCCTCTACATCTAAATTGGATTCATCGTCCATATAGTCAGGAAGGTCACTTGTATATAATTCATAGACACCAATTTGTATAATACTTTTATCCTTTTTAATCAAATAAATAGGAAAATAGGTAATATTTTTATCAGCAAATGTGTTTTTTGCATTTCCCACTGCAATAATAATATCAATCCCCTCTACTTCAATTTCATATAAATCTGCTTCTTTTTTTAGATCTTCCGGATCAATTGTCTTTAGCTCGTCATATACTACTGTTTTATCTAATTTACTTACTACCATTTCTTTTAATAATATGTTATTTTTTATATTTGAATAGTTTTATATATAATTTTATATATCAAAAAAGTTTCAAAATAAAATTGATATCGTTATTCAGAATAATAATAACAAGAACATCAATTCGAAATATGGGAAACTACTGTTGCTGTTTTTCAAAAAGACAAACCTTATCATATGAAATTATTCTTAAATTGCCCCATGATGGCCAGTGCTTTCAACTCGGCAATAATACATGGAATTATAAGGAAAATATTAATATACAACTTCGCGAATGTTACAAAGAGCCCTTTACTCATTGGATTGTGTATAACGATGAAACTCCAGAAAAAACAATTAGCACTGGAGCTCATGCAAAAGGAATTGTTGCATGGAATGATCGTTCTATTTCATGGCTCATTCATTCTGTACCCAAATTTCCCAAAGCATTTGATGGGACAAATCAATTTCCTGATATTGATCATGGAGAATTGATCTATGGTCAATCCTTTGTCTTTATAAAAATGGGGATCGAGCATTTGGATGGAATCTTGAATCAAGTCTTTATTATGCATCCAAATATATATATTAGTAATTTTGATTACTCTTTATACAAAGATCTGCATAAGTCCAAGCAAGATAGCATCTATAAAATAAATAATTCGTTGGAACATGTTGCAAAGTCTCCAAATTATCATATAGATATATATGAAGGTATGTTATTACCTGCTTTTGGTGGGCCAATTCATACAGAAACGTGGATTCGCGGACATGAATTACCAGATTCAGATAAATGCAAAAAAGCTGCCGCTATTCATTGGGCAGAAAAAAATCTTGCTTATACTTATACTCATGATCATAGTAAATATTGTTATTCTGACAAGGGATGGACTGCAATTGGAGATTTAAATCGAATGACCTCGCAAGAAAAAAGAGGCGGAGGTTTTCTTGTTATTCGAGATATTCCAATTGCACAACTATTCAAAGGTATTATGCTATAATTGAACTCTTTTATACAAATTTAGAATTTATAAAAAATTGATTTTTTCTAATAAAACAAGGTAAAAGAAAAAAAGAATGAATATAGATTCAAGAGAAGAGACTCTACGCCTATTAGAGAACGTTATAAAGACAAAAGTTCAAGAAGGTGCAAACATTCCTACAAAGCCCGAGCATAAGTGGCGAGACATTCCTGATTTAATACGCCGATTATTGACAGTGATACCCGCAACAGAAAGAGCGTTGATTCGAGATTTACAACAGTATAATAATACACTCGCTAGATGTGCTCAGTTTGTAATAAAGGCTGCATATACACACGACACACCGCTTCAAATAATGAGAATGCATATAATAACTATTATGGAACAATATGACATTTCAATATCAAATACTCGTCCTTGGACAATTGCCATCCTTTGGCAGAGATATGTTGTAGAAATCTTTCATAGTTTAAGATACGATAATGAAAGATTGTAATATCCTTATCCTTGCACAAATCTGTGTAAAAATGATATAGAATAACAATTATTCAAAGATTAATTCTATTTAAATATCTCTATTTATATAAATGAGCTTAAGAGTACCGGGCGCATTTGCTGTTTCTGAAGATCCTGAAAAAAATAAAACTATTAGTTTTGTTGTTGCTAATGATGATGCAATCGAACCTACTACTCACCGTATGTCAGAAAATACAACTTTAGGTCAAATTGTATCATTTATGAATGAAACATATGGTATTGAAGTAGAATTTGTTATCTACCGAGGTGCAGAAATTTATCCTTCAAACCCATATGGTACTAAGATTGACACCATTGTTAATAATGATAGTGGTACTCTTTTTTTTGTAAAAGAAATGAATAATGGACGTGTTCGTTCTGGTACACCCCGTTCTGGTAGTCCTCGCACTCTTTCAACACGCTCTGGTACGCCTAAATCAGGAAGAACTCCACTTATGTTCGACATGTCTCCCTTTAGTGATAGATCTTCATCCAGTTCTTTTGAACCACCTCAAAAAGTGTGGGCTAGTAAGGTATTACGTAGAAAAGATAGTGATAGATCTGACTCTTCAAGTTCTTATGAACCACCACAAAAACTATGGGCTAGTAATGTATTACGTAGAAACAATAGCAATAGTAGTTCAAGCCCTCGTTCGCCATTTTTTCCTCCACTAAAGCGGGGAGAACCTGTACATACTCGCGCATTTGGCGGGCCATCAAGACGCATGGCAAAAAAATACAGTAAGAGAAGAACCAATAAGAGAAGAACTAGTAAGAGAAGGACCAATAATAAAAAAACAAGCAAAAGAAAAACCAGTAAAAGAAGAAGCAAATAAAATTGAAACAATATAAAAATATATTTATTATTAATTTATTCAATAATGACAGCTATAACACCAACAGTTAAATTAACCGAAAGATTTATTGAAGGATTAAAAAACTACAATGTAACATATGATGAAATTATAAAAGGCAATTGGAAATATTGCGGCGGAAGAAGCGGGTGTCACCTTAATTATTTTAAAGTTTCTTGTAAAAATGATGATTTACCCAAACAACAAGATAAGTGTATTTGCGGACACGCAATATCTGAAAATTGTTATATAACCAATGATGAATTCATACTAGTATTGGGAAGCTGTTGTATAAAAAAATTTCTTCCTAAAACTAAAAGTTCAAGGACGTGCGAAAAATGCGGTGACCCACACAAAAATAGAAAAGTAAATAGATGTAATAAATGCCGAAGCGGAGGGTCATCCAGAACTTCTTCTGAATTTATCAAGCCAATCAAGATATCTGATGAGCTTGCTTCCTTCCTTGAAAAGGAAATGGGTTTCGAGATGGCGCGCACAGATATCACCCACGATATTAATGCTTATATTCGCACGCATAATCTACAAGATCCGGACAATGGTCGCAAGATTAACCCTGATACCAAGCTTGCGTCCCTTTTGAAGCTTGGTCCTGAGGACGAGCTAAATTATTTCAACCTACAAAGATTTTTAAAAATACATTATGTAAATAAAAATTAAAAATAATCTAAAGATATATTATTACTATTACTATTACTATTATTATTATTATGCCGAATGATTGTTGGAATTGTATGACTATCACATGCGAAAATATAGAATTCGCAGAAGAATTAAATAGTCTTGTTATAAATGAATTAAAACATAAAGAAGGGGAAAAATATATTTATAATGAAACAATAGATATGTTGCAGCGCGGAACAAGAGGAATAATTTTTAATGCATGGAGTGCTTGGAATCCTGACTATGAATGGCTAGAAAATTTATTAGATAAATACCCTAATTGTTGGGTTAAAAATGAATGGAGTGAAGAGGGTGGGTTAGCCGGTGTTTGGATAGGATTCGTCAAAAATAATGAAAAAATCATTAAAGACTTAACATGGGATGATATATGCTTAGAAGGAAAACAATTCTTATTTATTCTCGAAGATGAAGAAGAAGCGAAAAAAGAAGAGGAAGAAAGACAAAATAAAATAAATAAAAAAAATAATATAAAAAAAATAATAAAAAAATCATTAATAGACCAAAATAAAAGTATAATTACATCTAATGTGTTACCATAATACAAATTTCTTCATAAATTTATCTCGTTTTAATTCTTCTACATAATACCACATCTCTTTTCTTTTTCCCACTATCTCCATATTCTTGCCATCATTTTCAAAAAGAACAATTTGTTCAATAATATCTTGTTTTTTCATCTTGCTTGTCTTTAACATACCTTTTGAAATTCCATAATAATCACAAATCAGCAATAATTGCTTTATATTATAAGTTAAATCATACGTTTGAATTTGTGAAAACACTTCATCTTCTTGATTCAAGTTTTCAAATTCCATTAAAAAATATTTCAAGTTTGTTTCTAAATCTATTGGATTCTCGTTAGGTAATTCCTCTTCATCAATATTATAAGTAATATGTTCTTCCATGTATAATAAGAACCTTATTTGTTTTTATTATATTTTACTCAAAATTATCTATATTTACATCTCAACAATATCCATAAATTTGAATATCGCCTTATTGGATAAACTAGCAAAACTTTTAGGGTTGCTATTCGCTAGATTCGAAATAACTTCCACAATTGTTTCTCCATTCGACATCAAATAATCAGATGTTGAAAAGATCTCTTTATTATACAAAATAGCAATATTTTCTACCATTTCATCTACTTCATTCTTTTTATTGTCCTGAGGAATAAATTCCAAAATTTGTTTTAGCAAATTTGCTGCGAATTCTATTATTTTTTCATTGGCGATAATCTTTGTAGAAGATAGATTTACAAAGAATGTGCTCAATGACTTCCTTCTTTCATTATCAGAATTAATTTTACAAAATAAATCGTAATTCTCATCTGCATTGACATACTCAATTTTGGTAAATAGTTCCAAGAAAGATGACAAATTGTTCTCAAATACTGTTTTCATAATCTCATATTTATGAATCAATTGCGTATATAAATCAGCATAATATTTAGAGTAAAATCGATTGTTTGAAGCAATCTCAAAAACAGCATTCCCCACTTTTAACATATCTTCTTCATTAGCGTCAAGTTGATCTAATATTTCTATAATTTTTTGAGACTGTTCTTGATACGTTTTTTCTGTAATTTTATTTAAACATAAACGAATCAGATCAAACTGCCCATCAATTCCAACCTTTTGTTCCATTTTTGTCGCATGAAATGTACGTATTGATTCCCAATCATTATCATTCACCATTTCCATTCCTTGATTTCCGCGTCGTTTCCTTCTAAAATTTGGATCCGCTGACATGCGATCAAACGAATCCTTATTTGCAGGTTGTTCGCGTTTTATAAAATTTGGTGTTTTTATATACGTCGGAGAACCGACTTGTTGCGCCAATTCTGTAATCATGGCAATCGTCTCTTCTGGCAACCTTATATCAAAACCACCAAAGGTTATATCTCGAAAGTCATTAAGATTATATACAAAATTATTTTCCATTTGTTGCATTAGCATAAGTGGTATAATATATAGATTAATATCATTTATATCAATTTTTTTGTATAATATAAAAAATTGAAAGAAAATAATACTTAAACAATTCGTCATAAAGATTAGTATGTCACTAAAAAGCGAAACTGTAGTGGATGCGAAGGAGGAGGGGAGCACTGAATACACTTCAGTGGAGATAGATAATTGGGATGAATTTGATATCAAGCCCGATTTATTGCGTGGAATATATGGACACGGATTTGAAAAGCCGAGTCCAATTCAACGCAAGGCCATTAAGCCTATCGTGGATGGAAAAGATATTATTGCCCAAGCGCAATCGGGAACAGGAAAAACAGCCACCTTTACCATTGGCTCATTGTCCAAGGTAGAATTAGAAAAGAATGAAACCCAGGTACTTGTATTATCGCCCACACGCGAACTAAGCAAGCAAACAGCAAATGTTATGCTTAGCATTGGAGGAATGATGAAAGATCTTCGCGTACAAGTCGTTGTTGGCGGATCTTCTATTGACGAGGATTCTGCATTTATGAAAAATAATATTCCACACGTTATTACGGGTTGTCCTGGACGTGTATATGATATGATTCGTCGTAATCATATTAATGTTAAAACCGTAAAAATTGTTGTACTTGATGAGGCTGATGAAATGTTAAGCACTGGATTTAAGGAACAAGTCTATAATATCTTTCAACATTTCAAGAATGATGTGCAAGTCGCGTTGTTTAGTGCCACATTGCCGCCGTATATTGATAATATAACAAGCAAGTTTATGCGTAATCCTGTTCGCATAACGGTAAAAACTGAACAGCTTACATTGGAAGGTATTTCTCAGTATTTTATCGCAGTCGAAGACGATATGCAAAAGTATGCAACCGTAAAAGATCTTTACAAATTCATGTCTTTGAGTCAATGTATTATTTACTGTAATAGTGTGAAGCGCGTCAGCGACTTGTATGATGCAATGATGGAGGATGGCTTTCCAGTTTGCAGGATTCACAGTAGTATGGAAAAGGCTGATCGAGACAAGGCATTTACTGAGTTTAGAATTGGATCCTCGCGCGTTCTAATCTCGTCGAATGTTACGGCGCGTGGAATTGATATTCAACAAGTAAGCTGTGTAATTAATTTTGATATTCCAAAGGATGTTCATACTTATTTACATCGCATTGGACGATCTGGTCGTTGGGGTAGAAAAGGAACTGGTATTAACTTGATTACACGCCGCGATACTTCCAAGCTGAAGGAAATTGAAGAATATTATTCTTGTCAGATCAATGAGCTTCCTGCAAATTTTAACGCATAAAAACTTTTAACATTTTAAACAATGGATTTAAAAATGATATAAAATTTTTATAAGAGATTGTGTAATGCTTATTGAAACATGTATCAATCGTATTATTATTGCGTGGATTTTTTTTATTGGATCCATGCTTGGAATCATTATGGCATATCAAACAAATTCATTATTTATGTTTGGCCCGAATCCAGATTTATATATATTAGGAATATGTATTGATACTACGGAAAAATATGTGATTGTTGCCAGTTTTTGTTTTATTAATAGTGGAGTAAGAACTGCAAATCATAATATGATACAATCATGGATTATCAATATACTTCAAGATCAAAAAATAATTACTTTTGCAGATCCAGGTTTATCATATGAATTTACACTAACTTCTACTTTATACATATGGTTTGATTTTTTTATGTACATGAACATTATCATGTCACAAATTGATATGTTTTTTATTGAAGTTATTTCAGATATGATAACAACGTGCATTGTAACAACTTATTATTTGCGTATAAAACAGAAAGATAAAACCCTAACCCTAGAAAAAGAAAAAGAAAAGGAAAAAGAAACAGCACTAACTATTGTATAAAATAAAAATATATATACTTATACTAAGTATATATCTTTAATGGTCAAAAAAGAAAAAAAAACATATAAAAAACATGCAAAAATAAAGATGAAGCCTCATCACTTTACGCGAAAACAAAAAAAAAAAATAACCGACCAACTTTTTTCTGCTTCAAAGGATGATATTATGCATGATTATGAAAAGTTGAAACAGATTGGATGCGATAAAAAGAAAGCATTTAGCAAAACAGGAAATAATTTTGTGAATTATTTTACATTGGGAGAACGTTTGCAAACAGTGGGAAATAAAGGCGTTAGTTTTTATGATGTTTGGAACAATCGTTTAGCTCTAACCAAAGAATATCCCTACGTTCAAAAAGTATTAGATTATTATGAAAGATCCTATTCTACTTACCCAAATATCAAAGTTTGGAAACGTATATTCGATTTATACTATGGTTCTATAACTATTTTTCGACCCTTGCAAGCAATGGAAATTTATTGCAGGTTTCAACCTACATCTATTCTTGATTTTACTATGGGCTGGGGCGGACGATTAGTAGGCGCTTGTGCTCTAAATATTACGCGTTATATAGGCATTGATAATAATACGCAGCTTAAAAAACCCTACGAAAACATGGTGAAAATGTTGGAACCCCTTTCTCAAACAAACATCAAGTTGTATTTTGAAGATGCTGTCAATTTTGATTATTCCAAACTGAATTATGATATGGTTTTAACGAGTCCGCCTTATTATAATACTGAGATTTATGGAAATACGGAACCAATTCACAATAAAGTTTGGAATACCACATTTTATGAACCTCTTTTTAAAAAGACATATCAACATTTACAGAAAAGAGGAGTTTATTGTTTAAACCTATCAAGAGAAATATACGAGACAGCTGCAAAAAAAGTGCTAGGCGCATGTAAGACAAAAATTCCTATGAAAAAATTTAAGCGAACGACCGGGACTCAAAAAGAGGAATATATTTATATTTGGTATAAAAGATAAAAATAAAAAATAAAAATCTTTTCACTCTATAAGACTATCATTATTCTATATGAATTATAAAAATTTATATACAATTTCTTTAATAGTAGTATGTACTTTATTAATCGGTATTGTTATAAATCAATACACTGAAAAAAAATACATATCTAACTCATTGCTATTATTTTGGGATATTTATTGTAAAACTGCCATTTTAGACTATATAAATAAACTTGATTATTTAGTTATTTCTATTCCACATAGAGAGAAAATTGGCGATATAATAAAAGTAGGAAGCAACTATTACTGTTTAATGAATAAACATCCACAAGAATATTCTAATATCTCTATTTTATTAGACGAAATAACTAAAACTTGCAAATATTTACGTGTTGATAGTTTAATAGGAATCAGTACTGCTGGAAGCGATCATTATTCAGTTGGTCGCGTTTTGCAATTTAACTCTGCAATTATTGAAAACTATAGAGAATATTCTTTGCAATCCTCTTATGTAGAAGGAAAAAAAATATTATATAAAACTTCCGAGTTTATAAGTCAGCCAATCATTAATACAAAAAGATTAATATCTCCAACTAACTCACAAGTTGCATCCGGAGAGGACGAGTTTGTAACATATTTAGTGTCAAATAAACTAAATATATTCTCTCTCACATTAACTGGAATTTCAAATAACAAAAATTTAAATATGTATAAAGATGGAGGCGGTAAAATAGCAGCAAAAAATATAATTCATTTTTTATTTAGTCAATTCATTTTACTGTAAAATATACAAATAATAAATGTTCGTCAAAATACCTGGATTATTATTTCAACGAATTATAACATGCATCTGTCAAATTTAGAGAAAATCAATGAACATTTTCGGTTTCCCATTTCTTACAATCATAAAAAAACAGAATTAAGGAAACATATTATTGACGATTTAGAGCTTGTAGAAACATTAGATCCATCAGGATGCAGCATGTATCAATTGGCTTTTCAACCATCCACTTGTTTTGGCAAAAAAGTATTGGAAGAGTTGCCCAATTTTTACACAACCGATATCACCTTTTTAAAAGATTCGCAACAAATTTTAAAACAATATAAAGAAATCGAATGTGACGTAGATTTTTCTAATATGATGGATATTTGGGACGAAATAAAGAATGACACTGGATTTAAAGAAAAATATCAATACATTGATTGGCCCACATGGGAATATTTAAACAAATCAGAATGGTTTTTGCAAATTATGAGTTTATATAATTTAACATCACCTATCTTATCCTTTATTGTTCCCATTGTTATTCTATTTATTCCCTTTTTTATTATCAAAGCAAAGGGTTTGCCGATTACCTTTGCTGAATACTTGGATGTTCTAAAAATTGTTGCATCCAATCATGCTATTGGAAAATTATTTACGCAATTTGGAAGTGTTAAAATGGAAGAAAAGGTATATTTAATTGTAAGCGCTGGGTTTTATGTCTTCTCAGTCTATCAAAATATTCTAACCTGTTTCAGATTTCATCAGAATATGATTAAAATACACTCTCATTTGAAATACATACAACGTTATATTGAATACACTGAAAAAAATATGTGCAACTTTTTATCTTTTTCTGAAACTAAGAGTAGTTATTCTGATTTCAACCTATCTGTACGAGAAAAAATGACAATACTCGTTCGATTAAAAGAGCGATTGCAAGCAATTTCGCCATATTCATTACATGTAAAAAAAATTGGAGAATTAGGTACAGTATTGAAACATTTTTATGATATATATCAAGATTCAGTGTATCATGACGCTTTTATGTATTCTTTTGGTTTCAATGGATATACTGATACTATACAAGGTCTAAAGAAAAATATTGAGGATGGATTTTTACGTTCTTGCAAGTTCTCTTTGAAAAAGAGAAAACATATATTCAAGAAAGCATATTATCCTGCTCTAATGCGATCTAGTCCAGTAAAAAATGATATTCAATTCAATAAAAATATTACTTTAACAGGTCCAAATGCATCTGGAAAAACAACCATTTTAAAATCAGCATTAATCAATATCATTATTTCGCAACAAATAGGGTATGGATTTTATGAATCAGCGACAATGCGTCCTTTTGATTTTATTCATTGTTACTTAAATATACCTGACACATCTGGACGCGATAGTTTATTCCAAGCCGAAGCTCGTAGATGCATTGAAATTTTGGACATGATCAAAGAAGAGGAACACGCTGGAAAAACTCATTTCTGCGCATTTGATGAACTATATTCAGGAACAAATCCAGCTGATGCGGTCATGAGTTCTCTCGCATTTATGGAGTTTTTAATCAAAAATAAATGTGTAACTTGTATTTTAACAACGCATTTTATAGAAGTGTGCAAACGCATAGATTCAAATAATTCTATTACAAATTATCACATGAAAACGAAGAGTGCAAACGATAAAAGTGATTTTTGTTATACATATCAATTAAAAAAGGGTATTTCAGAATTACGCGGTGGATTAAAAATTCTGAATGATATGAATTATCCGAAAGAAATACTTGACAAGACGCGTGAAATAAAATTATAAACAGTTTAAATATATTTTAATTAATATATAAATGAAAAGTATTTTTTTACTTATTTTTTATACAATGATTTCAGCACATGCAGTTAAGCCAAAATTATGTGTTAATTGCAAGTTTTTTACCAAAGGGTTTTTTACTAGCAATAATTTTGGCAGATGTTTAATGTTTCCAAAAGAGGAATTGAATGATAATTTTTTGGTGACGGGAATTAAAGATAAAAAATACATTGAATACACGTATTGTTCTATTGCAAGAAACTTTGATTCTAAGTGTGGAAAAGAAGGAAAGTTATATAAAAAAAAATAATAAAAAATATTAAATATTCGTTACAAAAGAAATTTAAAAATATAAAATACTTGTAAGAATGGGCCTCTCCGACTTTTTAACTGTTCCGTTTTTGATAAGCTTAGGAATTACATTTATCTTAGTAGGAATTTTAGGAATGTTTTTATCACAACGAATTATGGATCAAAACCATAAAATATCGTCTATGATGGGATTAGTTTCTTCTGTAGTGGATGAATTAAATTATGTTCGATCAAATCTTCAGATGATGACTGTACAACCACCTTTAGATAAACAAGTTGGCGCAGGACTTGGCGCAGGACTTGGCGCAGGACTTATACCTGTTGCTGAATCTAGAGATGAAGAACAATCTCTTATTTCTGTTAGTGATGAAGAGGAAGATTCGGATGATGAGGAAGAAGAAGAAAATGAAATAATTGCAAGTGAAGACCTAATAGAGGAACCTACTATTAAAGTAATTGATATGGGTGAAACAATGAATATGAATTATTTGCAGCAGGAAGAACAAGAAGTAGAACTTGATGAAGAGGAATTAGAAGAAGATGACTCAGAGGAATACGATGACGAGCTAGAAGAATTAGAGGAAGAACAAGAAGAAGAATTAGAGGAAGAACAGGAAGAACAAGAAGAAGTAGTAGAAGATAAAAAAATAATAGGAAAACCAGATATTAAGAAAATGAATCTCCAAGCACTAAGAAAATTTGCAAATGGTCGCGGTATTATGGGAGACATTTCAAAAATTAAAAAAGCTGAATTAGTAAAAATGATTGAAGAACATATGTAATATTTTTATTCTTGTAGTATATTATTATGGCAAACTGGGGCACATGTTTTAGCGGTTCTAATAATATACATTTTAATTTTCCGCCTATTATGGCAGACGGAAGAAATTTTGCCTCGTGGCAACCCGATGCAATTATTAATGAACGCATTCAGAAACAAGAAAATATTTACAGCAATTGGACATATCGTCAATATTTAACGAATAATGCTTTACAAATTATGAAATATAATAATGCAGAAGCTTGTTATGATCTCGGTTTGCCATCTCACGAGCAAACGAATAAAACACCGAGCGCCAATGTTCCTTATTTGTATTCCTCTCCTTTTGATACAAAAAATCCTGGATATGGTTATTGCTCTAGTAACTTGAAATCGCCTTATTTGTCGAGAGAACAATTAAGCGCTAGGCTAATTGCTCCGACTATTTACGTTCCAGCAAATACATAAAATAATAGTTATATACTTTTACAGTATTAGAAAGTATATAAATAAATGTAGTAACATATTATAAATAATGAGAGTTATCAGTATTGACGTAGGTATCAAGAATTTGGCCTATTGTCTTTTAACAAAAATAGGATCAGAATTTACTATCGACAAATGGGGAGTATTGGATTTATCAGAAGATATTAGTCATACTTGCTCCATTGTAGAAAAAGGAAATCAGTGTTTAAAACCAGCTAAATTTAAAAAAGATGCTTCCTGTTTTTGTTTGAAACATTCAAAAAAACAGGTGTATCAAGTTCCAGCCAATGATTTGAAATCAGCCTTTATCAACAAACAAAAAATTCAGAGTCTTTACGAAATTGCCGATAAATATAAAATTGCATATGAAAAGCCGATAAAAAAGGTGGATATGATTAATATTATCAATAATTATATTCTAGAAACATGCTTTGAACCAATTGTTAAAATAAATGCATCCAAATTGGATCTAGTTACTATTGGTCATAATTTACAAATTAAATTTGACGAAGTGTTGGAAAATCAGTTTCATACTATAGACATGGTTATCATTGAAAATCAAATCGGACCGATTGCTATTCGTATGAAAACAATTCAAGGTATGATTTCTCAGTATTTTATTATGCGCAATTATCAAATCAATATCGAGTTTGTAAATGCTTCAAATAAATTAAAGGCTTTACCAACAACAGAAAAAACAACCTATAAAGATAGGAAGAAGTTAGGCGTGCAAACATGTAGTGAAATAATTTCTTCGAATTCCAAGTTAGAAAACTGGAAATCATACTTTAAAGATCATAAAAAAAAAGATGATTTAGCGGATGCCTTATTACAAGGAGTCTGGTTTATTTCAACAGTGAAGTAATAAAAACTTAATCAATTCCAAGGTCACCATCAATAATATTGTCATCCATAAGGCGTTCTATTGGAGTTTTTTCACGTTTTATTATTTTTTTATTATTTTTACCATTTCTCTTTCGAGTATTTCTAAATATTTTTTTTCGGGTATTTCTAGAAATTTTCTTTTTATATTTCATTTTTTTCATGGATAAACGAACAGTCATATATATATATATAGTATATCAATTTATTTTTTATTAAAATTACTATTATTTATAATAACGCATTTCTATCAAAAAAGCAAAATAAGAAATGGTAAAATTATCAATATCCATGATATAATTTTTTACTTTTTGGAAAAGGATGAAATATATAATTATATATTCGTAATACTTAAAATTAATTCATCTAATCATTTCATAAGAGATGGATTCAGAAATTATCGATTTAGCAATGGAAGAAGATACATCATTTAGACAAAAATCAGTAAATTTTGGTTCTGGAATTGAATTATTGATGAATGAAAAAACAAAAAAAGAAAGTTCGGAATCAAGTGATATTCATTTAGACGATTTAAATAACTTGGAGGATGAACTCAATAATCTTACTTCAGATATTGACTCTGGAAATAATCAATTTTTTGAAGGGAAGAGCAACTTTTTTTCAAAGCAAATGCCATCCATGGAAAAGCCTTCTGTCAGTTTTTCAGAAGAGGGATTTGATAACAATATTGGAAAAGCAACAGCGGAAACGACTACAGATTCAAAGACCTGGGATGGTTATGGAAAATTTAATAATATTCCCATGAATCCAGACAAAGCGCCTCCTTCCGCACCTCAAATGTCCAAGGAAGAATTGTTGAGAGAAAAGTTCAAATATTTGCGCAAGTTGGAGGCTTTAGAGAAAAAAGGTATTACTCTAACAAAGCAGTACAATATGGAATCCAATTTAGCAGAAATGCAAGGTGAATATGAGATGATTATGGAAGAAAAAACCAAGCAAAACTCTATCAAGTTTCAAGGAAATATGTTGATGGCATGCATTAATGGTATTGAATTTTTGAATGAGCGCTTTGATCCATTTGATGTAAAGCTCGACGGCTGGAGCGAACAAGTTAATGAAAATATGAGTGATTATGATGATATTTTTGGCGAATTATTTGAAAAATACAAGAGCAGAGCTTCCATGGCACCTGAGCTAAAATTGCTTTTTCAATTGGGTGGAAGCGCAATGATGGTTCATATGACAAATACCATGTTCAAATCTGCTATGCCAGGTATGGATGATATTTTGCGTCAAAATCCGGATCTCATGCGTCAATTTCAAACAGCGGCCGTCAATTCCATGGGGCAAAGTAGTCCCGGATTTTCAGGATTCATGGGCAATATGATGGGTCAAGATTCGAATGGCCCGCCACCACCTATGGCCACACAGGGTCCAGGCGCTCCTGATTACGCTGTAAATCGCGGCGGAAATAACAACTTTGGTTCATCACGTCCAGATCTAAATATAGGCCGCAATATGAATGATGGAATTAATATAAGTGAAAGACCTTCTACAAGACCAGAAATGAAGGGTCCTAGCGATATTAGTGATATTCTATCAGGGTTAAAAACAAAAACCATTAATATTCAAGAGGCCAGTTCAGAAAATAACAATAGTACCATTAGTATTTCTGATTTGAAAGAATTGCAATCGGAAACAATTAATATACCAAAGAAAAGCAAGAGACGTCAAAAATCGGATAAAAATACAGTAAGTTTGGACATCTAATAAAATAAAATATTTTTATATAGTAATATGTCTTATGAAGAAATAGAAATGCAAGATCTTGGAGCAATTAGAGAACAAAATAGAGACATACAAAAATATGAAATTGGCGATACATTTAATACATGGTCTTATAGTGGATGGGATAATGAACACAATTGGAAAATACGTTTCAATAATAGTAAAATTATAGATGTAATGCGAAAAAATGATAGGTACGAGTATCTTTTAGACGGAGATATAACTTGGGGACCTGAAGGAACTGAAAATAAATACTGGCGTGAAACTCGATGGGTAGATCAAGATATTTTAGAAAAATATGCAACAATTAAGTCCAAAGGTGGAAAAAGATTAAAACGAAGAACAACAAAAAGACGAAAAGGTAAGAAAGATAGGAAAAGTCGAAGAAGAAAAAGTAGAAAATAATATTTTAATTTTATATAACTTTATTTTTATATAAAATTTGAATTTAATAGTGTAACGACCAAATATTTTTTAAAAAAATATAATAAATTATTATTACATGACAAAATATAATATAAAAATTTTAAAAACTCCTATGGTTGATTTTTTACCGCGCTTAAATTTACATCATGTAGTGATATTAAAGGAGAAAGAGAAAGAGAAATCATCTATTTATGCTATTGATTTTACGCCAATCGATCAACATAAAGTAGAAACATTAAAAAATTTACTTTCAGGAAAACATGTTCCAGCAGAAGTTCGTATTATACCCATTTTAACATCTTCATTTGATAATGAAGAAGCACTATTAAATGAATGGGAATTAAAAAGAGAGAAATCTAGAAAACCGATTGCACTACCCATATTGGACGGTTGGAAAAGTGATACCATTCACTTGTATAAACATAACTGCCAGCATTTTAGTAGATTTGTTCAGAATAAAATATTCAAATAAATTAATCATTACCATAAAAGCACATCTGCTAGCCAGCCTCTTGACCATTTTATATGTCTATCTTTTTCATGACGCATTTTATAAAGGCGTCTTCTCGTTTTTGCAAACTTGATACCCTGATTTTTCATAAATGTTGGATAATCATTCATCCCTGCAGCGCCTACACTCGCTATTTTTTTACCTTGTTTAAAAACATCGATTTTCTTTGTCTTATTGGTTGATGGTTTAACTGTTACTCCTATTTTTTTAGCTTGAGCTAATGTATATTTCGTAATTTTATACGACATCTCTTATTATAAAAAAAGATTTTTATTTGTATTTGTATTATATTTTATATAAAATTGTATAAATAGAAACACTGTTTATACAATAATGGCACTTCTATTTGATAAGGATTCTTTACAAATAAAACGAATCAAAAATAATAATTATGTAATGGAAGGCGAAATAAGAAATCTAAAGATTGACGCCAATGAGCTATTCTCTTTTCAAAAGTTTCCTATTTTGAAAGAATTATATAAAGATATTATTGATGAATTGCAAGTTACAAATATTCAAGAAGGTTCTGCATCGTATGGTATTATATTTCAACATTTTTTTAAAGACATGGGATTCCCTAGATTAAGCTTACAACTTGATGTTACAAGAACAAAAACAAATAATATGTTAGAATTCGTTTGTTCAAATGCTACGAATATAGTATCTAATTCTCAAGATTGTTTTATCCTGTCGTTTGAAACCTTTGCTATTCAAATTCATATATGTGAAGTTTCTATTAAAATTTGCATAGATATCGCAATCCATTATCCATTTGAAATAGAGCTGTTTATTGAAAAAATGGCAATACAAGTAATGCATAAAATGTTTCTTAGATTAAAACGATTTATAGAAATATAACTATAACTATAATAATAGTAATACAATGTTTTATGCCATTTTACAAATGGGTTTTATTCTCTTTTATGAATATTTTTTTTATACATGGAACAAGGAATCATTCGTAAGACGTGTTACGCAACAATTAGCAAAAAAAAATATGTTATATGTCAAAGTATTTCAGGCTATTTCATTTAATATTAATTTTATTGATGAAAGTTTAAATACAGAATTACTTACCTTTACAGATTGTGTTCCATATTGTGAAGAAGATATCGATTTTATTTTGCTTGAAAAAATAAAATTCATATATCATTTACGGTTTGATTCTTTTACGCCTATCAATGCGGGAATGATTTCTCTCGTATATAAAGCTGCAAAAGAGGATGGAACTTTTGCCATTTTGAAAGTGAAGAGAAAAAATATAGCAGCCAAGTTGGACGCAGCCATTGAGCAATTTGCATGGATCAGTTATATTAGTTCTCTCATACCTTTTCTAAAAAGAATGAATATCCCTTCTGTTATCGAAAAAACATTGATGCATATGAAAGAACAGATAAATTTTTTCCAGGAAATACAGAATACGAGAGAAATGAAAGAAAAATGCAAACATCTCGATTATGTTTGCATTCCAGAAGTCTATCCAAATATTACGCAAAAGTTTCCAGATATCATTCTAATGGAATATATTGATGGAAAACATATTCGTGAGATTGATGAAGAAGACTATGAAATCTATTCCAAACAAGTCATTAAATATGGGTTTGTTAGTGCATTTATTATAGGCTTTATTCATGCAGACATGCATAGTGGAAATATTTTGTTTATCAAAGAAGATGGTAAAGATGGTTATGTCTATAAAATTGCTCCCATTGATTTTGGTCTTGTAACAACAATAAGTGATTTAACGAAAAAACTATTGACAAATATTGTATTTGAATTATTTACAGGTGATCCAGATATATCAGCTAGAAAAGCGATCGATACACTATTTGATCCACCCGATTTAAAAAATCACATACCGAATCATTTATATGAAAAATTTGTTACAATTATTAGTACTATTATTAAAGAAACAATTGACATAAAAAAGGGAGTTAGCCAAGTTCTACTCTATAATTTTTTTATTCAATTCAATGATTTTCTAGCCAATGAAGATTTAAAGAAATATGATATAAAAATTAATGAGGATTTTTCAAAAATGCAAACTGCAATAACCATGTCCAATGGTATAAGTATGATATTGTGCAAAGAGAATTTTCTTGAACTTGTGAATTCAGTGATCAATGATCTGCTTCATGTATCACTATTAGCTCCAGATGAATAAATTTCAACATGTAAATACAGGTTGAAATTCATTAATCTTCTTTTATAGTCACTTCTTTGGCAATATTTTTTATTATTTTATTAGTGCAATGTTCAGCATCGTCATCATTCGTTAGACCAGTCATCGATTCACCAACTATTTTCAAAAACTTTTCACTCTTTATCGATTCACTGTCATTGTATTCGGGATTCTCTTGTTGCCATGCATTTATTTGTTTCTGATTTTTATGAGCCACATGTTTGATCATTTTTGATAATTTTATTTTGGATTCATCTTTTTCCCATACATTCTCGTCTTTCACATACATGGTTTCTCTCTTTAAATCACTACAATGAATGGGTCGTTTGCAAACGTCCAAGTCTTTTAATCCATTCGCCACAATATGGCTAATGCCTTTTACATAACCAAGTTCTCCCACTCTTTCCAGATCAGAGAGTTGAACCTGCAATGTACTTACAAAATCCATGATGTTCATGGCATCTTTGCATTGTTCATTCAAGAAAAAATTTAGATTGAATTTATTTTTATTAGTTACATTATGAGAGTTTGTTGTATTTCCAATTCCATTTTTGAACAATTCAAGCATTTGCTCATTTTGGTTTTTCAACATTTCTTTGAACAAATCTACTAAGACTTCGCATGACAATGTATTATTACTTTCTTTTTTTATTTCTTCGTCTTTTTCTTTTTTTTTTTCTTTTTTTTTTTCCTCGTTTTTTTTTTCTTTTTTTTTTTTTTCTCTTTTTTTTCTTTTTTTTCTCTATCTTTTTTTTTTTTTTTTTTTTTTTCTTCTATTACTCA
>Ga0114960_10000018_pt1 | contig 130550 bp, 134 predicted proteins | sample C_130625_MF_Meta_FD_92637 | JGI IMG/M metagenome (GOLD analysis project Ga0114960, IMG submission 92637) | Freshwater microbial communities from Lake Croche, Canada to study carbon cycling - C_130625_MF_MetaG | ecosystem: Environmental > Aquatic > Freshwater > Lake | place: Lake Croche...
ACGGCCCAGCGGGGTTCTTTCACGTCTTCGACACCTACAACGGCACCACTGCACCGCGCTCACTCGACGAAGTTGGAGATCCAACCCATCGAACTCGCAGAAATTGATCAGATTCGGACTTTTGTATCTCCGAACCATCTACTTCTGTATTTGCCTGCTGGCGGACAGGGTGGGATTTGAACCCACGGTAGCTTGCACTACAACGGTGTTCGAGACCGTCCCATTCGGCCGCTCTGGCACCTGTCCGTCTACGACTTTAGTGCCTCGGCGTGAAGTCCACCGGGGGGTCGAACTTCTCACGCCGTTCCCGGAAGAATTCACTGAGTAGTTCAGCACATTCACCCTCGCGAACGCCGTAGGTGACATCGGCTTCGTGCAGGAGACGGGGATCGGCGAGCAGGTTGTAGCGCGAGCCCACCGCCCCTGTCTTGGGCTCCATGGCACCAATAATGACGCGAGCGACCCGGGCATTGAGGAGAGCCCCCGCGCACATGGCGCAGGGCTCGAGGGTGACGTAGACAGTGACCCCGTCGAGTCGCCAATGCCCTCGGTGCCGGGCGGCGGCCCGCAGCGCGACAATTTCGGCGTGGGCGGTGGGGTCTCCATCGATCTGGCGACGGTTTTCTCCGACCCCAATTACCAGCCCGTCGGCGACCACCACGCAGCCCACCGGGACGTCGTCGTGGTCCTCGGCGGTGACGGCGGCGCTGAGCGCGATATCCATGAAATCGTCGTCAGTGGCCATGTTGCCTACTCTATGGTGCTTTCGTGGCGAGCCAGATACAAAAGTCCATGACTCCGACGCCTCTTGCGCTCTGTAAGGCGAGGTCTACATTTTTCAGAGCACGGCGCCAGATTTTTCAGAGCCCGTCGACAACTCCGTCAACAAGAAAAGGCAAGAGCAGCTGGACATTTGTATCCAGCCGTTCCAAATTCGGAAGTTATCTCCGCGTGAGGTAGGGACTGAAGTTCAGAAGGCTTGTAGGGCGAGAAACCTGCGAGAGCCCTGCGCCACAGCTTCACCACCGCGGTCACACTTCTCACTGATTAGCGTCTGCCCAGCACCGGGGGTGTCGTCATGACGGCATACGAATGTCGGCCTACGTCAAAGATGTGAGTCGGCGGTGCTTCCGAGTTGTCAAGTAGAGACGATTGAAGAGGAAGATGACTCTGGGAGGCGGAGGCGGATTCCCGACGCTTCTGCGAGTCCAGAGTCCGTGTAGACATCGAGTTTGCGCATCTCCTCGTCGGCCGCCTCGAATGTCGTCCAGTCGATGGCCCCCGTCCACCTTTGCGCGAATCGCAAAACAGCGATGAGGGATTCACCACGACCATTACCGTTGCTCACCCCGGCCAGCCCGGCGAGGTAGTTGTTGCGGTAGACGGTGGGAATGACGATCCGAACTTGACCAGCGGCCGAGAGCACCCCGTTCGAAACGATCCGAGCCAGACGGCCGTTTCCGTCGTCGAACGGATGGCACTCCGTCACCAACAGCATCAGAGCAACCGCCCTCTGTAGCGGATCCGTGACCGAGCTGAAGATGTCGAACCCCCGTCGAAGAGTTCCCACAACGAGATCCGGCTCCACAAACGCGTAGCCCCCGGCATAGTTGCGCCGAAACTTAAATTCACCGGGTCGCTTCTCGGGACGCGCAGCCATGAGGATGGCGTGGAGATCACGTAGTTCGTTTATGAGTTCGTCTCCGCTCGCAGGTGCGAGCGCATTCGATGCTGCTTGGCCTGTTCTCACAACCCTCACATCACGCCCGGCTGGTGTAAACCAGCCGAACTTGGCATCACGATCTCGAAAATCCGGACTTTTGTATCTCCGAACCGTCTACTTCTGTATTTGCCTGGCGGCGGAGGAGGTGGGATTCGAACCCACGGACCCTTTCAGGTCACACGATTTCCAATCGTGCCGATTCGGCCGCTCTCGCACTCCTCCGTGTCGTCCCCGCTGATCGCGGGTTCTGGACGTTAAGGCTACCCGAGGAACGAAGGGGTCCCGCGAGATAAACTTTTCCCGCCGAGGTCTTGAGCGGTGGTCGGGTCCCGCGCGACGGTTGTTCGTGAACCGAGTCAGGGGTGGAAGCCAGCAGCTCTCAGCGGATTAACTGGGTGCCGCGGATCGCCTGGCCATCGCTCAAGACCTCGGACCCGACAGCGCGACGGTAGCATCACTCGCATGGCAGAAACTCCCACCTCTCTCGACGGCGTTACTTCGCTCTATCGGCGATTCCGCCCCGGCCGCTTCGCCGAGATGCGCGGACAAGAGCACGTGGTGCGCGCCCTGCAGGGAGCCGTAGAGCGCGACCGGATCGTCCACGCCTACCTTTTCAGCGGTCCTCGCGGTACCGGCAAGACCACGACCGCTCGTATTTTGGCGAAGGCCCTGAACTGCCAAGCACCCGTGAAGGGTGATGCGTGCAACCTCTGCGCCAGCTGTGTCGCAATCACTAAGGGTGCGTCACTTGACGTGGTCGAGCTCGACGCGGCGTCCAACAACTCGGTCGAGGATATTCGTGAAATTATCGCCGGCGCGTGGACGGGAACCAGCGGACGCTGGAAGGTCTACATCGTCGACGAAGTGCACATGCTGACGAAGGCGGCCGAGGCCGCCTTTCTCAAGACCTTGGAGGAACCCCCACCCCACGTGGTCTTCGTTCTGGCGACCACCGATCCCCACAAGGTCGTGTCCACCATTCGCTCTCGAACGCAGCACTTGGAATTCCGTCTCCTCGACGCCGAGACTTTAAGTTCGCTACTGCACGACGTGCGCGACGCCGCGGGCCTGTCGCTAGACGAGGCCACTCTCGAGGCCGCCGTGCGCATGGGCCGGGGCTCGGCGCGCGACGCGCTGTCCGCCCTCGACCAGGTCGCCGCCACCGGATCGCTGGATTCCGCTCGACCGGCCTTTGACGAGCTCTTGATGGCGCTGGCGTCCAACGACGCCGTGGCCGCTCTTACGGCTCTCAGTCATCTCACCCACGAGGGTTGGGAGCCCGAACAATTAGGCGAGAGCTTGGCCGGTGAACTCCGTCAGGTATTCCTTCTCCTCGTCGCCCCCGACGTCAGCGACGCGCTGGGTGACGACCGCGAACGGCTGACGGAATGGGGCCGTTCAATTGGACTCGCGAAAACAGTTCGTTCACTAGAAACGGTCGGGCGAACGTTGCGAGAGATGAAGAGTTCACCGGTGCCGATGATTCTGCTGGAAGTCGCCCTCGCTCGATTGACCAAGCCCGAACTCGACGCGAACGTGGCGGCCCTGGAGGAACGGGTGACCCGACTCGAACGCACTCCCCACGCGGCGCCCGAGGCCTCAACGGCGCCCGTAGTGCATCGGCCCATCGGCTCAGTAACGCGCACTGGCCAGGCGACGCCGGCCCCGGCACCGGCCCCCCGACCCGAAGTCCCGTCAGCCCCGAGAGTGATTGACGAGCCTGGCCTCACCCCGCCCGCTACGGCGGCGGTGGCAACGCCCAGCGCCGCAGAGCCCGCTGCGATTGCGCCCACGAAGATGGTGGAGGGACTACCGAGTCTCGAAGAGTTCGTCGATCGATTCAACACTCGCGTCCTGCCCACCTTGTCGAGGACCGCTCAAGCGTTTTTGAAGTCGACGCGTATGACGAACCTCAGCGAGAGCACCCTGACACTGGCGGTAGCTACTGAGCCGATGCGCAGCCAAGCTGATCGCATTCATAAGGGCGTGCAGAGCGCCATTGATCAGGAATTTGGCATGACGCTCCACCTCAACTGGATAGTAAGTGCGGAGTCGGCCCCTGCGCCGGCCGCGGCCCTAACGGCCACATCTGCCCCGGTGAACGAGGAGGTCGAAGACTACGCGCCGAGTGACTCCTACGACGAAGCCGAAGAGCTGGCGACTAATTCGTTTAGCAAAATCTTGATTGACGAGGCCTTCCCCGGGGCCGAGGAACTCTAAATGAGTTATCCCCCCTCGCTGCAAAGCGTCATCGACGAAATAGGTCGCTTCCCGGGTGTTGGTCCCAAGTCCGCTCAGCGAATCGCCTTTTGGCTCATGCGCCAACCCAGCGAGGACGTCCAGCGGCTCGCTGACGCCCTCGACGACATGAAGGGCAAACTCTCGTTTTGCGAGATTTGCTGCAACATCGCCGAAAGTGGGGGGGTGTGCCCGATTTGTGCCGATACGCGGCGTGACGCCACGGTGATTTGCGTGGTGGAAGATCCTCGCGATGTGGTCGCGGTGGAGCGCTCCGGGGTCTTCCACGGGACCTACCACGTGCTGCACGGTGTTCTCAATCCCCTGGAGGGAGTGACACCGGAACGATTGCGAATCAAGGAACTGATTCGTCGGTTGCACGGAGAAGTTACGGAAGTTATTTTCTGCCTGAACCCCACCGTGGAGGGTGAAGCCACGACTCTCTATCTCACCAAAATGTTGCGCAGCGATGGGATGATTTTCTCGCAGCCCGCCAGTGGACTTCCAGTGGGTGGGGACTTGGAATTTACCGATGACCTCACCCTGGGCCGGGCTATCGACGGCCGCCGCCGCTTGGGTGAATAGTTAGGCGAAGTAGCCGACGCAGGCGAGTCCGACCACCAGGCTGTAGACGCCGAAGGGCCACAGGGTGTGGGTCGAGAACCACCGAGAGAGAAATTTGACCGAGAAGTACGACGCCACCATCGCGCAGAGCGCACCGACGAGGGCCTGGAGGCGTACGCCGTTACCGAGCGGCCCTATGAGATCAGGCAGCTTGTAGACCCCGGCGAGGAGGATCACCGGTGTTGCGAGCAAGAAAGAAAAATTCGCGGCCTCTTCGTGGGAGAGACCCTGTACGAGCCCGGTCACCATGGAGGCCCCGCTACGAGAGATCCCGGCGAAGAGGGCCAAAATCTGCGACGACCCCACGATGAGGGCATTGCGGGGAGTGAGTGAACTGACGGCCGTCACGCTGCGGCCATCGCTCGAGCGACGTCGTACTAGCTCTCCACCCAGCATCATGAGTCCATTGAGAGCTAGAAAGATGGCCGCCGAAAGGGGCTTCGCGAAGAGCGTGCGCAGATTGTGCTCGAAAGCGAGGCCGACGACGCCTACGGGAATCGTACCGAGTATGAGGAGGTAGACCAACTTGTAATCGGCGTCAGTATTCGGGGTCGAGACGAGAAACAGCGTGCTGAGACCATCACGACGTGCGAGAGCACATTGGCGACCGATTCCCTTGGCTAGTCGTAGCCAGGTGGACCGGAAATAGGCAATGAGTCCGATGGCGGTGCCGACGTGGAGGCCGACGAGAAAGGAGAGAAAGAAGCTCTCGCTATGAGATTGAGAATTTACTAGGTTCGTCCAGCCAAAGAGGGCGGGGAACAGGACCCCGTGACCCAGGCTCGACACAGGGAAGAGCTCGGTGACGCCCTGCAGAATACCCATGACGATGGCTTGGAAGTAACTGAGAGTTATGAGCATGACGTAAGGCTAAACCCTCACGGCCACGCTCTCTCGCCTTTCGCTGCTGATTCGTTGAAATCGGGAGTAGTACGCGCGGCGGTGGATTGGTGAGGACGTGCAACTTCTTTATTCGAAAGAGGTAGTTCGCGGCGACCAGACTCACGAGACTGGCGAAGAACAAGTCGCGCCCGCCGTGAACCAGCAGGGCGTCATAGGAGAGGTGCGGTGGCGGCAGGGGGTGCTTGGTGGGATTGAGCGCGGCCCAGATCATGGGTAGGGTCAGTGTGAAGTTGACGAGGCCGTGAATGGTCATGGTCACGGCGATGTTGCTTGTTTTCAGATACATGTAACCCATCAAGACGCCAAAGATGAACACATTGGGCCAGGAGTGAAAGGGGTGGCCCAATGTGAATACGACGGCTGACTTGAAAATCGCTTTGTGGATGGATCCCCCGTGGCGACGCATGCTGGCGAGGACCACTCCGCGGAACATGAGTTCTTCGCCAAAGGGAGCGAGGAAGGTTGATCCGATGAGCCAGCCCAGAGCAACGGGCAACGACACGTTGCCCCAATTGAAATTGTAGAGATAGGTCCAAGTGGTGTTGGGATCCAGACTGGACAACAAGAGACCGAGGAGGTCAGCAAAAGCCATGCCACCCACGATGGCTAAGACGACGGTAGCGAAAACAATGAGGGGAGTAACGTCGCGCCAGAGACGGCGAAAGGGCGTTCGAATATCAACGTGCGAACGCCATAGGAAATATCCCATTAGTGAACAGAAAGTGATGGCGATGCTCACGCGACCGACGACATCGAGGAGGAGGGCGTCCTTCGATTTCGTGAGGTGGAAGACGGAAAGGAAGTGATCGAGGAGCCATACAGCAATCGTGCTCGAGAGAATGAAGAAGGCCCATTGCTTCCACGCCGGGATGCGTCCGACGAATTGTTCGACGCTACGAGAGGTTGGAGATGATGATGTGGTCACTTCGAGAGTTTGTCGCGGGCCTGTAACACGGCGGCAAGAGTCCTCTACTCCTTGGAAATTCGAGCAAACTAGGTGGATGAGATTTCTGACCGTCGTTCGTCACGCCGAAGCCACGACCGCCGAGAGCGACGTGGAGCGCCCCTTGAGTTCACGGGGCCAGGCTCAGTGCGCGGGTCTTCGCGCCCGGTCCCTCGACCGAGCAGCGCTGGGCGCCTACGGCCCGACGACGGCGCTGGTGAGCGCGGCCGCGAGGACTCGTGAGACCTACGCGCTCTGCTTCGCGGGGACTCCTTTCGTCACCGCCCTCGAAACTTCCGCCGCGATCTACAACGGTCATCGAGAGGTGCGTAGTGAGGACGTGCTGCGCGAACTCGCCGCCATTGATCCGGGCAGTGGGTCGCTGTTGGTCGTAGCGCACTACCCCACGGTGTGGGAACTGGTGACGTCGCTCAGCGATGGACCAGTTCCGCAACTGCTCAGCGGCGACTTCCCGCTGGCGGGTGCCTTCGTACTGGGCTGGGAGGGAACGTCGGCACCACCTCTCGGTGGCTGCGCTGTCGTTGCCGTTTTTCTTCCCGAAAATTAGAGCGTGCGCAGGATTGCTGCGTCGCCCTGTCCACCACCACCACAGAGGGCCACCGCAGCCGTCCCACCACCTCGACGGTGTAGTTCGAGCAGTGCGGTGAGTGCCACACGAGTTCCGGACATGCCCACGGGGTGACCGAGGGCGATCGCGCCACCGTTCACGTTGATCTTGTTTTCGTCGATGCCAAGTTCATCGGCCGAGGAAAGCCCGACGGCGGCGAAGGCTTCGTTGATCTCAAAGAGGTCCAGACCCTTCACATCCAAGCCAGCTTTCTGGGCGGCTTTTTGAATGGCTCGCGCCGGCTGGTTGAGCAACGAGGCGTCGGGACCGGCAACTTGGCCGTAGCTGACGAGCTCGCCAAGGGGGGTCAGGCCGAGGGCGGCGGCACGCTCGGCGGACATAATCAGCAGGGCGGCGCCTCCGTCGGAAATCTGTGAAGCGTTTCCGGCCGTAATGGTGCCTTCCTTGTCGAAGGCGGGGCGTAGTGCTCCCAGGGACTCGATGGAGGTTTCGCCCCGAACACCTTCGTCGGTGTCAATGATCAGGGGGTCTCCCTTGCGGTGCTTGACCGGAACACCGACGATTTCTTCGGCGAACTTGCCCGCGGCAATCGCGGCGGCGGCCAACTGGTGGCTGCGTGCTGAGAATTCGTCCTGTCGGGCACGCGTGATGCGTCCGTTGTTGTAGCGCTCGGTGCCGAGGCCCATGGCGCAGTTGTCAAAGGCGCAGGTGAGCCCGTCGAACATCATGGAGTCGATGACCTTTTGGTCACCAATGCGGTAGCCGGCACGGGCGTTCGGGAGAAGGTAGGGGGCGTTGGTCATTGACTCCATACCACCGGCGATGACGATGTCGGCTTCACCGGCGCGGATGAGGAGATCGGCCATGTAGATGGTCTGAAGGCCCGACAGGCAGACCTTGTTAATGGTGGTGGCGTTGACGCTCATGGGGATACCACCCTTGACGGCAGCCTGGCGAGCGGTGATCTGACCTTGACCAGCTTGAATGACCTGGCCCATGAGAACGACGTCAACGAGGTCACCACTGACGCCCGCGCGCTCGAGCGCTCCCTGGATGGCGAAACCACCCAAATCGGTGGCGCTGAGGGTGGAAAATACTCCGGAGAGTTTTCCGATTGCGGTACGGCTTCCGGCGACGATGACACTACGCGACATGGGTATTCCTCCACCTCACCCCAGTGGTGAGTCGTTAAGTAGAGTATCGCCTCGTCACGCCCCGCCGTACCGATTGGTAACCTCGGCGTTATGAGTGAGATTCTTGATGCCGTGCGGGCGGGGGCTTCGGCCGAAACACTCGCCTCCCTGCCCATTCCCCCAACGACGCGCGCGGTCTTCGTTCGCCGCGAAGACGAGCACATGTTTGACGGCATGGCGAGTACGGACAAGGACCCGCGCAAGAGTTTGCACGTGGGCGAGGTGCCCCTCGCCGAGCTCGCGCCCGACGAGGTGTACGTGGCGGTCATGGCGTCATCCATCAACTTCAACACGGTGTGGACCTCAATTTTTGAACCACTCTCCACCTTTGGTTTTCTGGACCGCTTGGGCAAAGAGTCCATTTGGGGCAAGCGCCACGCCCAGGACTTTCACGTCGTTGGTTCGGACGCCGCCGGCGTCATCCTGCGCACGGGCAGCGCGGTGCGCAACTGGAAAGTTGGCGACGTCGTCACCGCCCACTGCAACTACGTCGACGACCAAGACCCCAGTAGCCACGACGACTCCATGTTGGGATCAAATCAGCGAATCTGGGGTTTCGAGACTAACTACGGAGGTCTGGCCGATATTTCTATTCTGAAGGCGAACCAATTGATGCCCAAGGCCGCTCACTTGAGTTGGGAAGAAGCCGCGGTGAATGGACTATGTAATTCAACCTCGTATCGCATGGTGGTATCACCCAATGGAGCTCCGGTGACCCAGGGCCAGAAGGTCCTCATCTGGGGCGCGTCGGGGGGCATTGGAAGTTACGCGGTTCAGTATGTGCTCAACGCTGGTGGTACACCCATTGGGGTGGTGTCGAGCCCAGAGAAGGCCGCCATGTTGCGTGAACTCGGTTGCGAGTTCGTCATTGATCGTAAGGAAAAGAACTACCAGTTCTGGAGTGACGAACACACGCAGAACGAGTCCGAGTGGCGTCGACTCGGGAAAGATATTCGTGGACTCGTCGGCGACGACGTCGACATTGTCTTCGAGCACCCGGGTCGATCGACCATGGGGGCTTCGGTCTTTGTCACCAAGCGCGGTGGCACCATCGTGACCTGCGCTGCCACTAGCGGCTACATGATTGAATACGACAACCGGCACTTGTGGATGAAGCTCAAGACCATTAAGGGTTCCCACTTCGCCAACTACCGCGAAAGCTGGGCGGCGAATCAGGCCATCGTGGCGGGCACCGTGGTGCCCCCACTCTCGGCAGTCTTCGATCTCGACCACGTGGGCGACGCCGCCTTCGAGGTGCACCACAATCGCCACGAAGGAAAGATTGGTGTGCTCGTTTTGGCTGAGAGTGAAGGCCTCGGCATCAGCGACCACGAACTGCGCGCCAAGGTGGGCGAGGACCGCCTGACTATTTTCCGTCGACACGCTTAGGAGCACAATGGAAACCCTGCTGACCGAAATTGACCACGTGGCCATTGCCGTCCACGACCTCGATGCCGCCATTGCGTGGTACCAAGAAGTCTTCGGGGCCACCGTGGAGCACCGTGAGGTCGTGGAGTCCGACGGCGTGGCCGAGGCACTACTCGCCGTGGCGGACTCGTACATTCAACTCCTGACGCCCACTCGTGAGGATTCGCCAGTTGCTAAGTATCTCGCCAACAAGGGTGAGGGCCTGCACCACATTGGCTACCGCGTAGCCGACTGCGCCGTAGCCCTCGAAGCGGTGAAGGCGGCCGGTGGCCGAGTCATTGATGAAGTGCCGCGACCCGGTTCACGGGGTACGACAGTGGCCTTCGTGCACCCCAAGACTTCCTTCGGAACTCTGATTGAACTCGTACAGGACAACGGCGGCCACTAGGAACTCGGGCCGCTGCGTCGCGCGCCGGACCCAAAGTGGCGAGTTCCCCGTAGTTATTCAGTAGCCTGAAACCTATGGAACACACTATGTCCGACCGATTGGCCGAGCTCGAAGCTCGCCGCGAACAGGCCCGCACCGCTGGTAGCGAGCGCGCCATTGAAAAGCACCACGCCAAGGGCAAGATGACCGCCCGAGAACGGCTGGATTATCTACTCGACGAGGGCTCGTTCCAAGAACTCGACATGCTGGCTCGCCACCGCGCCCACGGCATGGGCCTCGAGGATAATCGTCCCTATACCGACGGCGTGATCACGGGTTTCGGAAAAATTGACGGGAGAAAGGTCTGCGTCTTCTCCCAGGACTTTACGGTCTTTGGCGGGGCACTCGGTGAAGTTTTCGCCGAAAAGATTCACAAAATTATGGACCTCGCCCTGTCGTTGGGATTGCCCATGATCGGACTCAACGACGGTGCCGGCGCCCGTATTCAAGAGGGCGTGGTGTCGCTGCACTCGTACGGTGGCATTTTTCACCGCAACGCAAAATCATCGGGGGTCATTCCGCAGATCTCCGTCATCATGGGGCCGTGCGCGGGTGGTGCGGTCTACTCGCCAGCTCTCACGGACTTCATCTTCATGGTGAAAGATACCAGTCACATGTTTATTACCGGTCCCGACGTCGTTAAAACCGTCACCGGTGAAGAGGTCACCCTCGAGCAACTCGGTGGTGCCCACACGCACGCCACGAAGTCCGGAGTAGCGAATTTCGTCTTACCCGACGAGAAGACCTGCCTGGACGAAGTGCGCTACCTCCTCTCCTTTCTCCCAGCCAACAACATGGAAATAGCCCCTCGCCAGTTGAGTGGTGACGACGGTCAGCGCATCTGCGAAGACCTGAGGTCAATTCTCCCGTCCTCACCAAATCAGCCCTACGACATGCGTAAAGTCATCGCGTCGGTCGTGGACGATGGTGAGTACATGGAAGTATCGGCCACTTTCGCCGCCCAGATCACCTGCGGCTTCGCGCGTATTGATGGCCACTCCGTCGGCATCGTAGGCAACCAGCCCATGATCATGGCCGGGGTGCTCGACATTGACTCTTCGGAGAAGGCCGCTCGATTTGTGCGGACCTGTGACGCCTTCAATATTCCTCTGGTGACCTTTGTCGACGTGCCCGGTTTCATGCCCGGCACTGATCAGGAATACGGCGGCATTATTCGCCACGGAGCCAAGCTCCTCTACGCCTACTGCGAAGCCACCGTGCCGCGCATACAGGTGATTACCCGTAAGGCCTACGGCGGCGCGTACGTGGTGATGAACTCCAAATCCATCGGTGCGGATCTGGCCTTCGCGTGGCCCACGGCTGAGTTGGCGGTGATGGGTTCATCCGGTGCGGTGGAGATTGTCTATCGCCGCGAACTACTCGAAGCTGACGACCCCGCGACGCGACGTAACGAGCTTATTGAGAATTACCAAGAGCACTTCGTGAATCCCTACCTCGCCGCGGAGCGCGGCTTCGTGGACGACGTGATTGACCCCGCGGAAACACGGCAGATTCTCTCGCGTTGCCTCGACATCCTTTCGGGGAAGCGAGAAGAGCTCCCGAAGCGTAAGCACGGAAATGTTCCGCTGTGAGTTACGGACTCGCACCGAAGGCCAGCATCTCCAATGAGGAGATGGCTGTCGTTCTGGCTGCGGCTCAGGCACTTATGAACGCAACCACGCTCATCGCCCCGACGCCGAACGTGGTCCCGCCGTGGCGCTTTAGTGGTCGGTGGTTCGCTACTGGTCCATTTTCCTCGCAACGACGTCCCCGTAGTTTTTAGGTCACCCGTCACCGTCTGAGTGCTGGCCTCGCCGCGGCCACTGCCGTGATAATTCGCCGCTCGGTGCGGGCTCGTGCTCGAACCACCCGGAGTCGTGTGACAACCATCACCCATAATGAAGGTACTCATGGAGAGCGGGGGAGGGTACTGGCCCGATGATCCCGCGGCAACCGACCATTCGGCACGGTGCCTCGGCCAGCAAGGATGAGGAGCGTCAGGTGCCAACCAAGAAGGAACAAAGCTTTTTAAACGTGAGGGCTTGCCAGAAACTGGAGGGTGGGCACCAATTGCCCGACGACATTATTTATCGTCGCGGCTCGTATTCATTCTTTGTGGACGTGCCAGATGGATTCCAATTCCACTACCGAATACCCCCGGAGCCACGGTCACCCGAACTTTCGGAGTTAAATGTGATTTTCGATTGTGTCGTGGAGTCCATCCACCCCGACGGCAGCGTAAAACTCCTCGTTGAGGGTCTCGGTGAGGAAGTGTGGACTCACAACCCCCTGGGCTTGAGCCGGCGGCTGAAGTCGAAGAACGAGTTAATTGCGATCTTGCGCGAACGTAACTTGATTCTCACCTATCCCGCCAACGTCCCCGTCGAGCAGGTCACCCTAGCCCTCATCGGTAAAATTATGTCGTACGTATCTTTTGACGACCTGACAACTCGAATTGTGGGCTGTCAGGAGATCTGGCCTGCGATGAGGAGCTGGAGGAACGTTCGGCTCGATAAATGGAGGGCTCTCGACGAGTGGCGCGTCCCCTAGCTGCCCGCGGGTGTTGACCTAGGAAGTTTCTACGTCGAACGGGCACCGTGCTCGGTACTTCTTATCTCCGAGCCATCCAGGGCGTATGGTTCAACCATGACCGTCACCACCACTCAGGACGTTGCTAATTGTTTGGTTGACTGCTTCGCGGGGTTCCTCGGCGGGAATGAGGGGTGCTGGGTGCGTCGCGAGGGCGGCCTCCTCGCCATCGTCTCGGGTATCCCGTTGGCAATGTGCAACGGCATCTGGGCGCAGGATGAATTTCCGTCCGTCGAGATTTTTAGAGAACTGCTCGACCACGTGATTTCTTCGGGGCTTGCCTTCTCGGTGTAATTACGACCGGGTGCGGACCCCGAGATCTTGGCTCTGGTGGCCGCTCGTGGTTTGGTGCAGGGAAAGCCCATCCCCCTGATGGTTCTTAACGACCCGTCCGCACTGGTAAGCGCTCAGGATCAATCGGAACTCGTGCTGCGGGCGCTCGATCATGACGAGATCGATACCCATATCACGCTCGTGGCCGACACCTTCGGCGTTCCTCACGACATCGCCTCACAATTTATGACCGAGGAGTTCTGTCAACGTCCCGAAGTGACCTGCTACGTGGGGGAGTTGGACTCAGTAGTGGTGACGACGGGGCTGGGGATGGTCACTGGAAATTCGGTAGGGATTTTCAATATCGCCACACCGCCCGAGTATCGCGGTCGCGGCTACGGAGCCGCGGTGACGGCACGTGCGGCGGCCGACGGCTTCGCCCAGGGAGCCGACGTGGCGTGGCTGCAAGCCAGCCCGATGGGTTTCCCGGTTTACGAGCGTCTTGGCTTTGTCACTCCCGAATACTGGGACTCGTGGTCGTCCGCGAGCTGAGCAAGCAGTGTGATGTCTGCTAGGCGAAGGATTTTTCGACGATGCTGAGCAGGTCACTCATGATGCTCGCCAATTCGAAATTCTTGGGCGTGTAGACGGCCGCCACTCCCGCCGATTCCAAGATAAGGGCGTCGTCCTGGGGGATAATCCCTCCCACAATCACCGCCGCCCCCACGCCGGCGGTTCGCAGGCCGTCAATGATGCGCGGGACCAGGGTGAGGTGGGAGCCAGAGAGAATGGAGATGCCCACGATATCGACGTCTTCGTCGCGAGCGGCCGCGACAATTTCCTCGGGACTCAGTCGAATGCCCTGATAGATCACTTCGAAGCCCGCGTCGCGTGCGGCGACGGCAATCTGTTCCGATCCGTTGGAGTGACCGTCGAGACCCGGCTTGGCCACCAGAAGTTTGGGGGGCGAGCCACGGCGCTCACTAATAGCCTTCGCGCGGGCCACCAGGGGGGCGAAGTTAGCGGCGCGGGCGTGTGATCCGGTGCCCACACCCGTTGGGGCGCGGTATTCGCCCCACACCCCGCGTAGCGCGCCAGCCCATTCGCCGGTCGTTCCACCGGCCTTGGCTAGGGCGATGGTCGGAATCATGATGTTGTCGGCCACGTCGGAGGAACGAGCCACGCGTTCGAGTTCGCGTACGGCCTCGTCAACGGCGGTCTGATCACGGTCGGTACGCCACGCCACGACGTCGGCGATGGTGGCGGCTTCTTCAGCAGGATCAACGGTGAAGATTGCGTCCAGGGAATCTCCCGCGGTGAGCGGGCTTTCGGCGGACTCGACGAAACTATTAACTCCGATCACCTTCTGATCACCCGACTCAATACGCGACACGCGCGCCGCTTGACTCGCCACTAGGCGACTCTTGAGTTCCTCAATGGCGCCGAAGGCTCCACCCAGCGAGAGCACGTCGTCGAGTTCGTCCTGGGCCTGGTTGACGAGTTGTTGCGTTAAACCTTCCATCACGATGGAGCCATCGAAGATGTCCGGGTACTCGAGTAAATCGGTCTCGAAGGCCAGCACCTGCTGCATGCGCAGACTCCACTGCTGGTCCCAGGGCCGTGGCAGACCGAGGGCCTCGTTCCAGGCCGGTAACTGCACGGCCCGAGCGCGGGCGTCGGCCGACATGGTAACGCCCAACATCTCGATCATGATGCGCTGGATGTTGTTCTCGGGCTGCTGTTCGGTGAGGCCGAGGGAATTGACCTGAACGCCGTAACGGAAACGTCGAAGTGACGGGTCGTCAACGCCGTAGCGCTCGCGACATATGCGATCCCACATGATGGTGAAGGCCCGCATCTTGGCGATTTCCTCAACGAAGCGAATACCGGCGTTGACGAAGAAGGAAATGCGTCCGACCACGCTGGGAAGTTGCTCGGGTCGGATTTTGCCAGAGTCTCGAACGGCGTCGAGAACATCGATGGCCGTGGCGAGGGCGTACGCCACTTCCTGCACCGGCGTGGCCCCCGCTTCCTGCAAGTGGTAGCTACAGACGTTGATGGGGTTCCACTTGGGAACGTGGTCAATGCCAAAGGCAATCATGTCCACGATGAGCCGGCGCGAGGGCTCGGGGGCAAAAATGTAGGTCCCGCGCGAGAGGTATTCCTTCACAATGTCGTTTTGGGTGGTGCCTTGTAAGACCGTGAGCGGCACGCCCTGCTCGTCGGCGTAGGCCAGATACAAGCCCCACAGCCAGGCCGCGGTGGCGTTAATGGTCATGGAGGTATTCATGTCGCCCACGGGAATCTGGTCGAGTAATTGACGCATGTGACCCAGGTGAGCCACCGGCACACCAACTTTGCCCACTTCACCCTCGGCGTCGGTGGCGTCGGGGTCGTAGCCCGTTTGGGTGGGGAGGTCGAAGGCAATAGACAGACCGGTCTGGCCCTTGGTCAGGTTGGTGCGGTAGAGCTCATTGGACTTCGTGGCCGATGAATGCCCCGAGTAGGTGCGCATTACCCACGGTTTTGATCGCTCAGTCATGTCGGCTCCCTGTTGGATAGATCTTTGAGGTGGCGCCCGCTCGTGGGTTCGTCGCACTCACGCACTGGCTCGTCGGGTCCTGCACTGACTGTCGACCCATGAGCGCTCGTCTCGTTGTATTACTTTCGACGATAGTCGTAGAAACCGGTACCAGTCTTGCGACCTAGCGTGCCGGCGGCAACCATGCGCTTCAAGAGGGGGACCGGGGCGTAGTTGGGGTCGGCGAACTCGGCGTAGAGCGCTTCTAAAATCGAGAGCGACGTATCGAGACCAACGAGGTCCAAGAGGGCGAAGGGTCCCATGGGAAATCCACAACCGCCCTTCATGGCGGTGTCGATACCCTCCTTGGTGGCCACACCCTGCTCGAGGATGCGAATCGCGTTGTTGAGGTAGGGAAATAGGAGGGCGTTCACGATGAAGCCAGCCTGGTCCTTCACCTCAACGGGCTCCTTGCCACACTGGGCGGCGAACTCGGTTACGGCCGTGATGGTCTCGTCACTGGCGGTCAGCGGACGAACAATCTCGACGAGCGACATAGCGGTCGCGGGGTTGAAGAAGTGCACACCGCAGACCTGATCGGGGCGGGAGGTTTCCATGGCCATTTCGACCACGGGCAGAGTGGAGGTGTTGGTGGCCAGAATGGCGCTGGACTTGATTACGCGGTCGAGTTCGTTGAAGAGGGCTTTTTTGACGGCCAAGTCTTCGACGACTGATTCAATCACGAGGTCACAGTCAGCGAGGTCCGTGAGTGAGGTGGTGGCGCTGACGCGGCTGCGGACGGCGTCGGCCTCTTCTTGAGTCTTCTTGCCTCGCTCGACCTGCTTGGCCAGTGATTTCTCCAAACCGGCCAGCATGGCGTCGGCCGTGGCCTGCGAACGGCTACGCAGGATTACTGTGGCGCCCGCCGTAGCGGCGACCTCGGCAATTCCGCTTCCCATAATTCCCGATCCGATTACGCCTACTGATGAAAATGTCATGTGTAGATAGTAGTTGGCTACTCGTTGGGGTGAACAAGGGTGACGGCAAACGACGAGCCACTTTGCCCCCAGGGGCCGCCCTAAGCTCCGGCCGGTGGGAGGCGTTTGAGGGTGCTGCCTGGCGGGACGAACTGATCAATAACACCATTGGGAATGAAGGCGTGAACCAGGACTCGCTGGTCGACATCGCGGAGCTGATCGGCAATATCCTGGGGGCTCCAGCTCGGGTCCGTGTGCCATTGTTGGTCGGCGCTAAAGGGTCGATAGAGAACGAGGTCGGGCCCCTCGATGCCGAACACGCGACCGGTGAAGCGATTGTCGTCGCTGGCGAGGTAGACGACGAGGGGCGAGACGTGTTCGGGGGCGTATCGATCAAAATCTGTGGTGGAGGTCGGCATCATGCGCAGGACCAGCGGAGAAGCTTCCACCATGCGCGTGCGAGCGCAGGGGACGATGGCGTTGACCCGTACGCCGAGTTCCGCGAGGTCCTGGGCGTGACTCACGGTCAGGGCGGCCACGGCGGATTTAGCCGCCCCGTAGACCCCCCCACCCGATGTCGGGTGCAGACCTGCCGACGATGAGGTATTGATGATGCAACGACCCACCTCGGGTCCCACCGTCGACCAGTGACGTGCAGCGAAATGACTTACGGCAATGGTTCCCTTGAGGTGAGTAGAAATTTCGGCGTCGACGTCCTGCTCACTCAGATCGACGAGACGATGCGAGCGATTGATTCCCGCATTATTTATGACGACGTCGAGCCGTCCAAAGTGCGAGAGGGCGTCAGTAATAATGCTCTCGGCTCCGGCCCAGTTGGCGACACTGGCGTTGTTGGCGTAGGCGTCCGTCCCCAGGGCGCGTAGCTCGGCGACTACCGCATTGGCCTGGTTACTGCCGTCGAGTTCTCCATCGAGACCGACGCTGACGTCATTAACAATGACCCTGGCGCCAGCTGCGCCGAGAGCCAGCGCGTGAGCGCGCCCGAGACCTCGACCGGCGCCGGTGACGACGGCAACCTTGCCTTGAAGATTCACCATAAGTCTTAAAGGTAGTGCAGGTCAGGCCCAGAAGGACGAGCCGTGAGTAATGACGTCTGCCCGTCCCCATCAATTCCCTTGCGGCCGAGGAATTATCGCGTGGGCTGGGTCACCCCGTCAGCCGGCGTATTGCTACACGGTGGGGTTGAGCGGCAGAGCGGTGGCGCCCGCCGTTGGTCCCGCGGTACCCGATGCCGAGGGATCGTTAGAAGCAACACCGCTCTGGCGAGCCAACATTCCCTGAAGGTGCTTGAAGGTTTCTTCGTGTGCGCCAACGCCGGCGTCGAGGAACAGAATGTTGCCCTTGCCGTCGCGGGCCATGTCGCGAATCGTCTCGGTCCATAGCGTGAAGGCCAGAATCCCGGTATCCACACCATTGGCGGTGAGTTCATTGGCCGCTTCGGTAAAGCCCTTGGCGAGGGCGATACGGAAATTTGCCAAGCCCTCGCCGCGTAGTTGGGCGGCGGTGGCTTCGTTTTCGGCGCTGATGCGAATGAAGGCACCCTCGGCCTCGGCCTCCTTCGTTTTTTTGATCAAGAGGGCCTGGCCTTCGAACTCGGCGGCCCGCTGTGCGTTGGTGGCGGCCACCACCCGACTCATTGAAGTCATCACTTCGGCGTCGAAGGAAATGTCATTTATCGCGAGGTCGACGAGTCGATAACCCCAACTGGCTAGCTGTTCGTCCAAACTCTCTTTGGCGTGCAGGGCGATTTCGGTGCGCAGGCCCAGAACCTCGGCCTGCTTTTTGGTGGCGACAAACTCGCGCACGGCGGCTTCGACCGCTGAGGTCATGGCGAGGGAAAAAGCCTTCGGCGTAATGAATTTGTAAGCCACCAGCTGAATGGTTTCGGGCAGATGATCAGAGACCGTGAAAATAATGGTGGCCTTGAAATGAACGGCGGCTTGGTCGTTAGTGATGGCGGCAAACTCCATGGGAACGGTTTGATTTTGTACGGGAACCCGCTGGTGCACCTTCTCGATAAAGGGAATGACAAAATTTAAACCTGGATCGATGGTGCGCTTGTACTTCCCGAACATCGTGACCACACCGACGTGCGCTTGATCAATGGTCTTGACGCTTTGGGTGACGACCAGAACTCCGAAGCCGAGGAGCGCCATACTCAGAATGCCAACTACCGCCATGAGGTCTCCTCGTAATCGTGCCTCATCGAGGGTACACCGCTTCGAGACGCTCGGCAGAAGTGAGTTATTTGGAAATCGGGGGAGTCCGAGGACTGCGGTGACTACGACTCGGTAATGGTGACGGACTCAATGACCACACGCTCGGTGGGCTTCCCTGAACCGGTGCCGATGGCGTCGATGGCGGCCACCACGTCCAGCCCCTTGACGACCTTGCCGAAGAGTGCGTAGAGCGGCGGCAGGGCCACGCCACTGGGTCCCGAGATCACGAAGAACTGAGAGCCGTTGGTGTTGGGACCGGCATTGGCCATGGCCAAGGAGCCAAGCTCGTAGCGACCAGGCTTCGGCAACTCGTCATTGAAGCGGTAGCCCGGACCACCGGTACCGGTACCGGTGGGGTCGCCACCTTGGAGAACGAAGCCGGGGATAACGCGGTGAAAGATAATGCCGTCGAAGTAGTGCCAGCGCGCCAGGAAGACGAAACTATTTACCGTCACCGGGGCCGCCAGTGGGTCGAGGATGATCTCCAGGGTGCCCTTTGAGGTCACCATGGTGGCCGCGTAGGTCTTGGTTGTGTCAATGATCATCGGCGGGGCCGCGTCAAATTTTTGACGTTGGGGGCTGGAGCCGTCGGGGTTGGGAATGAGGTCGGACACGGGGTCTCCTAAGTGAACTAGTTGGAACGAATGGTAACGGACAGCATGCGGTGGGTCACCGAGGGGGTGCCTCCGGAACTACCAGCGGCGTCGAGAGCCTGGACCACGGAGTAACCGGTGGTGACGTTACCGAAGAGGCTGTAACTATTCGGTAGGTTTTCACCACTGGGTCCCGTCACGACGAAGAACTGGCTGCCGTTGGTATTGGCCCCCGAGTTGGCCATGGCCACGGAGAGCAAGGGGTAGGTCGGGTTGCCCGTGGGTGGAAGTTCGTCGGCGAACTGATAGCCCGGCCCGCCCATGCCGGTGCCGGTGGGGTCACCACCTTGGACGACGAAGCCGGTGATGACACGGTGGAAAATCACGCAGTGGTAGTAGTTGTGCTGAGCGAGGAAGACGAAGTTGTTGACCGTCAGTGGCGCAGCGGCGGCGTTCAGTTTGATCGTGAAGTTACCCGCCGTCGTGACGACGTCGGCGTAGTACTTCTTGGTCGTAGAAATTGCCATTGCCGGGGCGCTAGCCCAGCTGAGCGTGTTGACTCGAGTAGCCGTACTGGCCGGACAACCGGCCGCCATCGCGGTGCGGTCCGCTTGCTGTTGGGTAATAGTGCTGGCCACAGTCGTGCTGGTAACGGGAGCGGTCGTCGTGGTACCCGAGCTGCCTGTGGTTGTCGACGTCGTCGCTCCCGAAGCGGAGGTGGTGCTGGTAGTCGCCATGATGGTCGTCGTCGACTTCGCGGGACCACCGGAATTGGTGAGGTAGGCGACGGAGGCGATGACCACCGCGGCAATGCCGACGGCCCAGAGGGACCGGCGCAGGAGTAGTTGTCGCTTCAGGGCACGACGTTCGGCTTCGAGCTTCTCACGTCGGGCAGTTTTTTGGCGGGCACGCTTGTCAGTAGGCATGTTTTCCATCCTAGCGGCGGGCAAAAGTCGCAACCAGAGTGGTGACAACTAGTTTGTGACCGTGGGATTAGTGGTCCAAAAATTCGGAGGGACGTCAGTCGGTGACGCGGAGCGGATCCGTGCCGTGGCTGATCACGTCGCCCGAACGCGTCGTCAGGGCCACGACGTCGTCGTCGTCGTTTCGGCAATGGGGAAGTTCACGGACGAACTCTTACGCCTCGCCGACGAAGTGAGCCCCACCCGCCCGCCGCGGGAACTGGACATGCTGCTGACCGCGGGGGAAAGAATTTCAATGGCCCTGGTCTGCATGGCCCTGACGGCCAATGGGGTGGAATCGGCCTCTTTTACCGGTAGCCAGGCCGGAATTATTACCGATACCGACCACACCCGAGCCAAGATTCTCGAGATGCGCCCCGATCGCATTCGCGAAGCCCTCGCCGCCGGTCAGGTGCCAGTAGTGGCTGGTTTTCAAGGGGTCTCTACGGCCAAGGACATCACCACTCTGGGGCGCGGTGGGTCTGACGTCACGGCGGTGGCCCTGGCCGCGGCTCTCAACGCCGACGTCTGTGAAATTTATACCGACGTGACGGGAGTATTTTCGGCCGATCCCCGTGTAGTACCGAAGGCTCAACGGCTGGCCAAAGTCTCCTTCGATGAAATGATGGAGATGGCCGCGACCGGCGGAAGAGTCCTGATGTTGCGCTCGGTGGAATACGCGCAACGTCACGGCGTACCCTTACACGTTCGTTCGAGTTTTACCTGGGAACCAGGCACATGGATTGTTGAGGAGGACCCCACTATGGAACAAGCTGTCGTTTCTGCCGTTACCGACGATACGTCGGAGGCCAAGGTAACTATCGGTGGAGTACCGGACCGGCCCGGAGTCGCAGCGCGACTCTTCGGTGAACTCGCCAATCGGGGCATCAATCTCGACATGATTGTGCAAAACACCGGGGAAAACGGTCTCACCGACATCTCGTTCACCGTGGCCGTACTCGACGTGGACGCCGCGCGAGATGCCTGCGAAGCCGTGCGGTCCGAGGTCGGCGCGACCAAGGTCACGACCGACATCAACATTGGTCGAGTGACCGTGGTGGGCGCGGGGATGAAGTCAAACCCTGGGGTGACGGCCCTCATGTTCGAGACCTTGTCGTCGATTGGCGTCAATATCCAGATGATCTCAACTAGTTCTATCCGTATTTCCTGCGTCGTGGCCGCCGATCGCGTGGAGGAATCAGTACGCGCCCTACACAGCGCCTTCGGCCTCGATCGGGTGGGCCTCTAAGTGGGAATTTCGCTCGGTGTTCTCGGGGCTTCGGGTCAAGTCGGCGCAGTGATGCGCACGCTCTTAGAGGAGCGTCGCTTTCCTGCGAGTGAGATCCGATTTTTCGCTTCGAGTCGCTCGGCCGGAACGCGTCTGGCTTTCGCGGATGGTTTGGTGCTTGTCGAGGATGCGGCCACGGCAGACTTTTCTGGTCTCGACATTGTCCTGGCCTCCTCGGGAGCTAGTTCATCGCGGGAACTCGCGCCCACGATTGCGGCAGCCGGGGCGGTGGTCATTGACAACTCCTCTGCGTGGCGCATGGATCCGGATGTACCGCTGGTTGTGCCCGAGGTGAATGGCGACGCACTCGCCACTATCCCCAAGGGCATCGTGGCGAACCCCAACTGTACGACCATGGTGGCGATGCCGGTTTTAAAGCCCCTGCACGACGCGGCGGGCCTACGCTCTTTGACCGTATCGACCTACCAAGCGGTGAGTGGGGGCGGACGGGACGGCGTCGAGGAGTTGGCACTGCAATTAGACGCCGACCAGTCCTATCAAGTTCGGGAGTTAACTTTCCGAGGTGACGCGTGGCGGGGACCCGAGGCTTCACTATTTCCCGCGCCGATTGCGCATAATGTCATTCCACTGGCCGGCTCCATCGTCGCCGACGGCTCGCGCGAAACGAGCGAAGAGCAGAAGTTGCGTGACGAGAGTCGAAAGATTTTGAATATTGCGAATCTTTTGGTGGACGCGACCTGCGTGCGCGTTCCGGTTTTCACGGGTCACTCACTGGCCATTACGGCCTCGTTCGACCAGGCTCTGAGCCCCGAGGAGGTCATCGAACTTCTGCGTGACGCTCCCGGTGTGACCTTGAGCGATCTGCCAACCCCACTCTCGGTGGCGGGCGGTGACGTTAGTCACGTTGGACGCATTCGACGTGCCGAGTCGGTACCCAATGGTATTTCCCTCTTCATCGCGGGGGATAATTTGCGCAAGGGCGCCGCTCTCAATGCAGTACAGATCGCGGAGTATCTACTCGCTCTTCGCTAGTTGTCGAGCGACACCTGGCGCTTGGCGAGGTTGACGCAATGGTCGCCAAAGCGTTCGTAGAAGCGGGCGATCATGGCCACTTCTACCGCCACCGGTAAGGGCATCGATCCCGAGACCAATTCGCCAGTCAAGGAAACATGCAGGTCGTCGAGCTCGTCGTCAATGTCCTCAATCAAGCTAATGGAATCTCTCGTTCCGTCGATGATGGTATCGGTGGCGGCGCGCCAAATGGTGGCTGCGACTTCACCCATTCGCTCGACTAATCCGCGGCTTCGTGGTGACATTTCCCCACCCAGACCCCGGGCGGCTCGCCGCGCGATGTGCTCAGCTAAGTCCCCGTTGCGCTCCACCTCGGGCAGAATGCGAAGGAGAGTGAGCAGGAAGCGGCGGTCGTGGACTGATGGTGCGTCGGGAGCGACGAGGGCGGACTCGACGGCGCTCATCATGTCGTTGACCAAACGGTCAATGTGAATGTCCTGATCAACGACGCGCTTCGCCAGATCACGGTCGCCGGCCAAGAGGGCGTGGGTGGCTTCGGCAATTGCTTCACCTACGAGGGCGAAGACGTGAACAATCTGCTGTTCCAGGAGGGGATTAACCACCGAGATGGGCGCGGGGCTTGAGTTCGTATCTCGATGTTGAAAGAGTCGATATCCCATAGAAGCAGGCTAACGCCTTGAAGGGTAACTCGTCGTATGTGACACCGTGCTTCTAGCCTAGGGATGTCTAAAGGAGAGGGACATGAATACGAATCAACTGCTCGTCGGGCTGGGCCTGGGCGTACTCCTTGGGGCGGCTTTCGCCAGCATTTATTTCCTTCGCCGGAGCGAGTCAGACCGCTCCATGGCGGCTCGGGCGGCGCACAGCGAAGGGCTCCTCAACGAGAGAATTACCGACCTCCAAGAGACTCTCCGTCGAGAGCGCGACGAGCACGAAAAATCCGTAGCCCAGCAGACCGACCGTTTTAAGGTGGTGGCGAATGAAGCCCTCGAGGGGGTGATTTCTCGCTACGGGAGTTCGCAGGTCGAGGCCCTCGAGCAGCGGGAAGCCAAGCTCGACGAGCGACTGCAGCCACTACGTGACGTTTTGCAGGAGTACAAAACCAAGGTCGAGGAACTAGAACAAAAACGTAACGATGGCTACAGCGCCGTGGAAGTGGCCGCGAAGAATCTCTTTGATGCGCAGCAAAGCTCTTTGGAAGAAACACGCAAACTCACGACAATTTTGGGTCGCTCGGCCGACCGTGGTCGGTGGGGAGAAATTCAGCTCGAGAGGATTTTCGAACTATCGCACATGACTAAACACGTGGACTACGACACGCAAACCGGGGTGAGCAGTGCCTCGGGAAAGAGTCTCCGGCCGGACGCCATTGTTCGCCTGCCGAACAAGGGGAATATTGCCGTTGATTCCAAGGTCCCCTTCGATGCTTTCGAACGGGCGATGGCGACGAACGACAGTGTGCTGCGTGACCAGGAGCTCTCGGCGTTCGCCCGCGACGTGAAGGGCCACGTGAAGAGCCTCAAGGAGAAGGCTTATTGGCAGGCCATTAGCCCGTCACCCGAATTCGTGGTGTGCTTTGTCCCTAGCGATCACCTACTGTCGGCCGCTTTTAATAGCGATAACTCGCTCTTGGAGTTTGCCCTCGAGAGTCGAGTTCTCATTGCCGGCCCGACGACCCTGATGGCGCTACTGTCGACCATCGCGGTGGGCTGGAGTCAAGCCAGCACGATTGAAAATATTCACGATATTGAAGAACTGGCGACGCGTCTCGTCGACAGAACGGCGACTCTCTTCAGCCACACAACAAAATTGGGTAAGAGCATCGATGCCGTCGCCAGTGCCTTTAATAGTGTGGTCGGAAGTTTGGAACAGAATTTGCTCGTCACCATGCGAGAAATACAAAACAAGGGCGTCAAGGGGGAAAAAACCATTGGCACCGTTGGCGACGTGACCGCCTTCACCCGACCCCTAGTGCGCGACCGCTGGCCCCTGCCGGAGGGCGAAGAACCACGCGCTATCGACGCGGTGCTTCTGCCCGACGAGTAAGCGAGGGCCCGACGGAGGATCCAGAGGTTGGCGACTTACAACCTCGCTGTCATCATTGACTAGGTTTCTATTCGTGGCTCGCTCTCGTTTCTATCGTCGCCGCCGGACCCTGCTAGCGACCATGGTGATTCTCGTGGGGCTGGGCGGAGTGTTCGTTCGCGATCTCGTCCGCGCCGGACACGAATCAACGTCGGCCGAGCAGAGCGTGGGCTACTCCTTTTCCGCTCTGGCGCGTGGCGTGCAAGCCCAGAGTGACCAGATGATGGCCGACACGCAAGATCTCGTGGTGGGTGGCTCCCATTGGAATCGTGGTGCCATGAAGAGCCGTCTCGTGGCGCTCGGGGCCGTAAGTGCATCTCTGATCGCTCGAGCGAACCAACTCTCGAAACCGAATGTGTCGACCCTGCTTCAGAACTCCTTCGTGGCCTTCATCGTGGCGCGTTCGAAGGCGGTGCAGGTCGTGGTCCACGAGGTGTCAGGTCATCTGGACTTCGCTACTGATGGCGCCGAAACCGATGTGCCGTCGAATCTGGAGGCGGCCAAGAAAAGCTTGGGCGCGGCGAGCGACGCGTGGCGTCGTAGCGAGCTGCGGCTATCGCGTCAACCGGGTCACCCACGTCTGCCCCCCGCTGCGCGAGTGTGGAACAAGGTCACTCCTGAGGCGCTCGTTCAGCTCCTGACTACTCCTAGCCTTCAGCCCCGTGGTGGCGTCTGGATTTCTGCGGTGGGGGTCCTACCCGCAGCGCTTCCGAGTTCGAGCGGAACATTACTCTTGCTCCCGGCGGCGCCCCTCGGTCTCAGTTTTTCCATTACGAATACCCGAGATGTTCAAGAAAAGGTGTGGTTCGACGTGAGCATGACAGCCCAAGGTGTGGGTGCCCCGGGCTCTCACTTTTCGGGGACTGTGGAAGTGGCGGCGAACGCCAGCACCGCAATCACTGTGCCGAACGTCACCACCGTCGTCGGGGAGCGGGGTCACTTGCAAATTCAACTTCGCGGGCAACTCGACCCGAGTAAGAGTTCGACGCGTAGCTTCGCCGTGGTCGTTACAGCGGACGGAAAGAGCACCCCTGCTGCATTGGGGTAATGACGGACACCGCAGTTTCGCCTACGATAGGGGTGAGAATAGTAATAGAGGGTTCTGTGGCTGAGTCAATCACCGTAACTGATAATCGTACCGGCACGTCGGTAGAAATTCCCATTGAGAATGGCGGAGTCGCGGCGTCACAGTTCACCAAGGCGGTACCCGGTGTGTGGTTCTACGACCCCGGTTTTATGGCGACCGCCGCGGCCGAGAGTTCCATTACCTACCTCGACGGCGACGCGGGAGTCCTGCGCTACCGCGGTTACCCGATTGAACAACTCGCCGAGCATTCGACCTACCTGGAAGTTTCCTACCTCCTGATCCACGGCGAACTACCGAGCGTTGAACAGTCAGCCGCGTGGAACCGAGAAGTGACGTATCACACCTTTATTCACGAAAATGTTCGCAAGCGCTTCCTCGAAGGTTTCAACTATGACGCCCACCCCATGGGCATGTTGGTGTCAGCTATCGCAGCGCTCTCGACGTACTACGCCGACGCGAAGAATATTTTTGATCCCGAAATTTTACAGAAGCAGATCATTCGCCTCATTGCCAAGATGCCGACTCTGGCCGCCGCCGCTCACCGCTTTAGCGTCGGTATGCCATTCGTGTATCCGGATAATTCCCTGTCCTACACCGAGAATTTCTTGTCAATGATGTGGAAGGTCGCCGAGCCGCGTTACGAAGCGGACCCCGCACTGGCCAAGGCCCTCGACGTGCTCTTTATCCTGCACGCTGACCACGAACAGAACTGTGGAACCACGGCGATGCGCACCGTGGGCAGTGCCCATACCGACCCCTATTCAGCCACTGCGGCAGCTACGGCAGCTCTCTACGGCCCCCGCCACGGCGGCGCCAACGAAGCCGTACTCAAGATGTTGACCGAGATTGGTCACATCGACAACGTCCCCGCGTTCATCGAGGGCGTTAAGGCGGGTAATGGCAAACTGCAGGGTTTTGGTCACCGGGTGTACAAGAACTTCGACCCTCGCGCCACCATCATCAAGGCCACCGCCGACAAGGTCTTCGCCGTCACTGGGAAGAACCCCCTCCTCGATATCGCTCTCAAATTGGAAGAAGTCGCCCTGAAAGATGAGTACTTCACGTCGCGCAAGTTGTACCCCAACGTGGACTTCTACTCGGGTCTTATCTACCAGGCCATGGGCTTCCCCATGGAGATGTTCACCGTGCTGTTCGCGATTCCTCGCACCTCGGGTTGGCTGGCGCACTACAAGGAACTGCTTGATCAGGACGTGAAGATCGCTCGCCCTCGTCAGTTGTACACCGGATCGGACGTTCGTAACTACGTCCCGATGTCCTCGCGCTAAGCCTTAGACCGTCCGACAGAGTCCCTCTTGGACCATGGAGACGCAGAGCCGTCCGGCCTGATCAAAGAGGAAACCGCGGGCTAAGCCGCGAGCGCCGTGAGCAATGGGTGAATCGGTGTCGTAGAGCAACCAACTGTCCGCCCGAAAGTCGCGGTGGAACCACATGCAGTGGTCGAGTGATGCGCCCATGAAGTGACCGTCATCCCAGCGCACGCGGTGGGGGGCGAGAATGGCATCGAAGAGACTCATATCGCTGGCGTAGGTGGCCACACAGGCGTGCAGGAGCGGGTCATCGGCGAGCGTGCCATCGGCCTTGATCCAGATCTGCTGGCGTGGTTCCAGGCTGTGCTGAGGGCTCCAAGGGAGTTCACCGACGAAGCGCTGCTCGATGGGATGAGGTCGACGGAACCATTCGTCTATTTCGCCGCCGCTCTGGAGGACGCGCTCATAGAGACTGGGAATTGTTTCGGGGTCGGGGACGTCGGGCATGGGGAACTGGTGCTCGAAGCTCACCTCTTCGGTGTGAAAACTGGCCTGCAAGTTATAGATGGCTTTACCGTGCTGTACGGCCACCACTCGACGGGTCGTGAAACTCTTCCCGTCGCGGATGCGGTCGACTTCGTAGAGAATGGGGACTTTCGGGTCACCGGGTCGCAGGAAGTAGGAGTGGAGGGAGTGCACCTGTCCGTGCTCGACGGTGCGGCCCGCCGCCATGAGAGCTTGGGCTGCAACTTGTCCCCCAAAGACGCGCTGGCGCTCCTCGTTGGGTTGGGTGCCTCGGAACAAGTTGACCTCAATGGTTTCGAGATCAAGCAGGTGAACGAGCAGGTCGAGGGCAGAAGACACCCCCCCATTCTGCCACCTGAACTGCGACGGTGAATCGCGGTGGTACTTACTCGGGCGTTGGGTTCCGAGTGAAGTGTCGCTTCAGTGCGGTGACTCCGGGTACACCCTGCTTTAGGGTGAGGGCGTGTTTTTCGAGCAGGTGCCAGCTCAGGAGACCAGCGAGTGAGGCGAGGGCGACGCTGGTGGTGATGTAGGCGAGGGCTCCCCCGCGGCCTGACCAGTGGCCCAGGTTGCTGTAACCAAACTCAGCGAGGAACATTTGAATGGGGAAGGCGTAGACGTAGGTGCCGTAGCTGGGGTCGCCGATGCGTTCAAATTGCGAAAAGCGCACTCGGCATACGAACCAGATTAGGGCGTAGGCGAAGACGGGCAGGCCAATAATGGTCCAACCCCCTTCGTGCAGGGTGGCAATCGTGAGGAGCACGGCGGCGATACCCAATCGGTCGTCGAGAATCACCTTTTCTTGGTACAGCGTAAAAAGCGCGCCGAGAAAAAAGAGAAAGGGCAAACTGGCCAAATCGTTACTAAAGAAGATGGGCATCACGTTCGTGCCGTAGCTGGGGTCGAGGACGTGCAAAACGGCCACCCCGTAAAAGAACAGGGTGGCGACGACGATGAGACTGCGGTATCGCAACACCCCCACAAAACCGGCGATGCCGAGCAGGACGTAGCAGATGAATTCAAAGCGCAAAGTCCACAGTGACCCGTTCCACGCCATGACGTGGCCGGTGGTGGCAAAGGGGGTGGCGTGCAATAGATCACTGATGTTCCATTGGTAGATGCTGACGAAGAAATTTGCCGAGATGTAGTGCCAGGGTGACGCGGGGCCAGCCGAAAAATAACCATGAATCGAGTGGTGTTCGTGCAGCCACGCCAGTGGCGCGAGAACAAAGGCGACCAGCAGCAGGGCCATCCAAAAGGCGGGCATTATTCGAATAATCCGTCGCCACAGGTAGAGACCTAGCCGGTTGCTTGAGAGGTAGCTACGACAGATCAGGAAACCACTGAGCACAAAAAAGCCGGCGACCGAAATACTTCCGAGGTCGGTTTGCCCCTTGAAGAAAGTGGAGGTCGGGTCGCCCCCGCCGTGGTAGCCCCCCAGGGGGAAACTATGGCTGACGACGACCAGGGCCGCAAATAGCCAGCGAACAATGGTGAGACTGTTGGCGTGGGGGGAAAAGGTGTCCTCGAGCGTTTGGTGGCGAAGGGACGGTATTTTTTTCATCGAAAGAAAGCCGGCAACGTGGGCCTTTGTCATTGGTTGATTCTAGGCGATGTAGGTTCTATTTATGGTAAAAATGATGAATAGTCGTTTTCGCTTGAGAGACGCTGCGCGCGAACTCACGACCGCGAAAACAAAATCTCCTCAGAAAATTCAACTTTCCCTGGTCCTGAGTTTTGCCACCTACGCCCTCCTCGCCGTACTGGGTAATTCTCAGGCGTGGTTACGGGGCGCATCAACGCATGTGGTCCACGGCGTCGGTGGTGATTCTGGCCAGCACATCTGGTTCCTCGCTTCGGTGGCGAACGCGCTGCAACACCTCTCGAACCCGCTGCTGAGTTCGATGGTCAACGCCCCTGCGGGCGTTGACCTTGCGAACATGACGTCGATGCCCCTCCTGGGGCTCATCGGAGCACCGATTACCTGGCTTTTTGGTGTGGCCGTGACCTACAACGTCCTGCTCATCGCATGTTATTTCACCGCTGCTGCGAGTATGTACGTTGTCAGCGGACGGTGGGTCAATTGGCCCCCTGGCCGGTTCGTGGCTGGTCTCATCTTCGGATTTTCTCCCTATATGACCAGCCAGGGGAGCGGTCACTTATTTCTCAGCGCCACGTGCCTGCTGCCCCTTCTACTACTCGCACTTGATGAGATTTTTGTTCGCCAACAATGGACGCCCCGGCGCGCTGGTGTCACGATGGGCTTGCTCGTCGCAGGCCAGGTCATGATCTGCGTGGAGTTCTTCGCCAACAGCGTCGCGCTGGGTTGCCTTGGCCTGCTACTGCTGGGCCTGTGCAATCGTGAGCGCGTTGTCGCACGGTGGCCCTACATCGTGCGAGCGGTCACCTGGGCTGTCGCTGTGGCCGTTCTACCCCTCGGTTACTTCTTGTGGTGCTACCACTTCTACGCCGGCCACGCGGCGAGCTTGACGCGGCCGGCGTGGACGGTGGCTAATTTGTCGGCCGACTTGACCACTTTCTTCATTCCCGGTGTTAACCAACTCGTCCATCACGGTACGTGGGTTGACGCCTTCGTTAATTTTTGGTACGGGACCAACCTGTCGAATGGTACCCAGTATCCCGATCCGTTTGAAAATGGTGCCTACGTGAGTATTTTCGTGATGGCCGTAGTGGTCGCCACCGTGGTGGCCCTACGTCACCGAAAGGATGTCCGCTTGTTCGCGGCACTCGGCGGCAGTGCACTTTTATTGTCAATGGGACGAACGTTACGAGTTGCTGGTCACTCAACCGGGCTTCCTCTGCCCTTTTGGGTAGTCGAAAAGTTGCCAGCATTTAATAACACTCTGGCCATCCGCTGGATGGCATTCGTGTGGTTGTTTCTCGCGCTGATGGTTGGCCTCGGAGTGCAGACGCTCTACCGCGGCTGCCGCGGAAAATCATTGGTGTACCGCAGTGGGGCAGCAGTCGGAGCCACCCTTACCGCAGCGCTCGTGGTCGTGAGTTTGTCGCCTCCGTGGCCGATCAACAGCGAGAAGTTGCAAGTACCAGCGTGGTTTACCACCCCCGCCGCCGCGACGATGCCCGAGGGATCAACGCTTCTCACCTACCCCTTAGCGAACTCTGAGAATCCCGTTCCCATGCTCTGGCAGGCGGTCAATGGTTTCCACTTCAAATTGGTGGGTGCCCTCGCGGGGAGTCAGACCATTGATCTGGGTTCACTGGGGGCTGCGCTCGGTCAATGTTCAACACAGCCGACGCTGACCGCTCCTGTTGGCGTCGACCCACTATCGGTTCGTAGCGAACTGAAACTACTGGGTATTGACACCATCGTGGTGGCCCCGGTCTACGCGAAGAACTCCACGTGCGCCGTAGCCTTCTTCACGAATGTTCTCGGGAACGCTCCCCAGAGTGAGAGCGACGTACTGACCTGGCGGCACCCTTCTCCTTCTCAGCACTAGCGCCTGATGGGCTGACCAGTTAGGCCGAGCACCGTGAAGAGTTGCTCTAGGGTCTGGCGGGCCACCTCGGGTGAGCACTGAGCCGAGATAGCCGTTTGGCTATTGGTCGAGAGCGCTTCCCAGAGAGCAGTGTCGTCATAGACCCGGGCAATCTGTGTAGCAAAATCCCTGGGCTCATCGGCGAGGAGGAAATCACGCTCGGGAAGCAAGTTAATTCCTTCGCTGGCGATGGTCGTTGCGACCACGGGAACTCCGTGCATGGCGCTTTCGCCAATTTTCCCCTTGATACCGGCGCCGTAACGCAAGGGGGCAATGACAACCTTCGCCGCGTCGTAGAGTGGCGCTAAATCTTGGACCCACCCAATGACGTTGACACCCGCGCCATCGAGGGACTGGATCTCGGGCGGCATGTTGGATCCCACGATATTGATGTGAATCTCCGGAAGTAAAGAGCGCAGACGGGGCAGGACTTCGCTAACGAACCACTTAATTCCGTCCCGGTTGGGGAGGTGATCAAAGTTGCCAACGAAGAGCAGGTCGCGCCGCGCCGCGCGTTCACCGCCGGTGACACTGGGGCTGTGGATGGTCGACAGTACTTCAATACGGCACTCCGGAAGGGCGAGTTCGAGGGCCTCGGCCTCGACCTTGGTCGTGACGAGCGTCGCATCGGTGTCACGCATCAAGGCGAATTCGAGGCGTTGGTACTCGTCAGCTAAAGCGGCAATCTCGGCGGAGTTCTCGATGGCGGCCCGACGTCCTTCGCGGACGTAGTGCAAGTCCACTGTGTCGTAGATGATGGGTGCTTGGGGGGCGTACTTCTTTACGGCCGAGAGAACGAGTCGTGCGTCACGGGGTCGTGACAGTATGACGGCAACCAGGAGGTCGCCGATACGGGCAATTTCACTGGCGTAGTGGAGGCGGCCGTCGAGTACTTCAATCCCGAGCTGTCGAAGGTGGTCGGTGTAGGGCTGTTTCAAACCGCCTTGAATGGACAAGAAGGTGACGGCGTAGCCCATCTCCTGAAGAATTTTAAGGATGGCCGTCATGCGAATGGAACCGGCGTCTTGGTCGGGTGTTGGGACTACGGAGTCGACCACGAGGATGCGACCACGGTGATCCCGCCAGCTCGCGCCCACCCAATTAGCGCGCTCGGCCGTCCACTGCTCGGACATCTCGCTGGCCCACTTGGTCGTGAAGTAGGTGCGATTTCGATCCATCAGCTCACGCTTGCGGGGGCTTTCGTCAGTACCGTAGGTTCCGCCCTCGACGTGGAAAATTCGTGACTGGGGCTGAAGAACGACGCGGTATCCGGCTCGTCGCGCGGCGAAACTGAGATCTGTCTCTTCGTAGTAAGCCGGGGCGTAGGCCAAATCAAAGCCCCCGGTGGCGTCCCAGACGCTGCGGCGAATCATGATGCTGGCGCCCGAGCAGTAGTCCACGTCGTGGGGGGTCTGGTACCAGTCGCGGTGGGCGAAGTCACCCTTACCCACATTGACTCCGGTGCCGTCCGAGAAGATGACGCTGCCGGCTTCTTGCAGGAGTCCGTTGATGTACAAAAGGATCGAGCCAGCGATGCCGACGCTGGGTTGCTCGGTCATCGTCGCCACCAGTGCGTCGAGCCAGCCCTCGGTGACGATGGTGTCATTGTTCAACAGGACAATGAGTTCCTCGGTCGTAGAACTTATACCGGCGTGCACCGCTCGAAGGAAACCGACATTTTCCTTGAGGGTGAGAACCTCGAGTCCCTCGATGCCGGCGAGGCGTTCTGGAGTTTCGTCACTGGAAGCGTCATCGACGACGAGGAGACGTATTGGCACCTGGCTCGGAAAGATAACCAGTGAGCGTAGACACGCCTCGGTCATTGCCCAATTGTTGTGCACGGGAATAATAACGACCACTGAACTATGCGACGATGGGCTGAAATGGAGAGGTCGCTGATCGCCACGGACGAAGGTCACGTGGGCGTCTTCACTTATTTGTAAAGGGCGCTTGTCGCGGCGGGCGACGATGAAATTCGCCAGTCGCGTAAGTTCGCGAATCCCGGTGATAACGAGCCGAAAACGGCGCGAACCAATGGGTACCACGCTAAGGAGCATCCGCGCTCGGGTCGACGTGGTGAAGTTGAGCTCCGCCGTAACGCGGTCGCTAATGAAAAGCCCGGACTTATCGAGCACCAGCAATTGCCGCCAGGTGTAGAGCAAGGCGCGTAGGTCGCGTACCTTCGACGGAAGTTCGTCCTGCCTGCTCACTCTTCTCCTCATGGCGTTCGACCGCTGGGGTGGACCTTACGCTGGCTTGAACTCTACCGGCGTCGATTCCACCATCGTGTTTTCTGCTGTCATACGGCTTGGGCTGACGGCGAACTTCGTCTCACTCGAAACCGCCAACTACGCTGAACACCAGAATTGCAAGGTCACAAGATGAGGGGTCGCATGCCATTGATTCATCGACACGATCTTGTCCCCGACGCGGCGTTGGGTACCCGAGAGTCACACCGCCGGTTGCTGGAGTTTCGCCGCGAAATTTCTCGAAGCCACGACTCTCCCATCGCGTGGCTCGTCCGACTGCTGCCCCCCAGTTCGCGTCGCGGAAACGCGGCCTCGAGACTGCGACGACGATTCTTTAGGTCTCGGGTGCCGAGCGTCACGCCATCGCTGGAGAGTGGTTTTTTTCATCAGAACTCGCTCGATCCCACCACTTCGAAGTCACTCGTAGGAAGTATCGACGAGGTCGAAATTATTGATAGTTCTCTCCCACTCGCCGAAATCAATGCTCGAATTATGAGCGGTACTTTGACCTGGGTTTTCCTCTCGCCCGACTCTTCAGCGCCGGCCGCCGCCACGATGGCGTACTGGCTGAGCGGCCACGAGGGAGCGGACGTGATCTTTGCCGATTCGAAGGACCCGACCACTGGCCTTATCTCTCTGCGCCCTCCCCAGGTGGGACCGCACACGCTACTCAGTTACAACGTGGTGGGTGAGTGCTGTCTTTTACGTCGCGAAGCCCTGCGCGCCCGAGGGCTTTTCGATGAGGCGGCCGGCGTCGCCTACCTCCATGATTTTTTCTTGCGGGTGAGCGAGTCTCGAGGGATTTTTCGACACATCCCCGTGATAGTTGAGGGAGAAACTCCACTCACGGGAATTGATGCGGCGATTCTCACGAACGACACAATTGCAGTGGTGCGTAAGGCCTTTGCGCGACGAGGGCTTCGAGCCACGGTGGCCTCGGGGCCTCTAGCGGGAACCACGAACTGGTTGCCCGAGTTGCCCCTTGCGCACCCCCGCGTCGATATCGTCATCCCCACCCGTGACCGACGGGATTTGCTCGAGCGCTGTATTGCTTCCATACGCCAACAGAGCACCTACGACAATTACCGCATCATCATCCTGGATAACGACTCCAAGGACCCGGCGACTCTCGAGTACTTCGCGAGTACTGAGCACGAGGTGGTCCCCTGTCCGGGGGCGTTTAATTACGCCGCCATCATGAATCGAGGCGTGTCACACTCCAGCGCCGACTTCGTCGTTACGCTCAATAACGATACGACGATTGAGACCGCCGACTGGTTGGAGCGCCTAGTGGCACTGGCGTCACTCGAGGACGTCGGGGTGGTGGGTGTTCAGTTGCGAGAAGCCAACGGTAAAAGCGAGCACGAGGGCATCGTCATGGTGCCCTATCCGCAACACCTGCGCAGTGACGGAAATTACCCACGACGTGATGAGTACATACAGTCGCTGCGTGACGTCATTGCCGTCACCGGCGCCTGTCAGATCATTGCGCGAAGTTGGTGGCAAGAACTCGGCGGCATGGATGAGGAAATGCGCGTCGTGATGAACGACATTGACCTCTGTCTGCGATCACTCGAACGGGGCCGTTTCGTGCTGTACGACCCTCGGGTGGTCGTGACCCACGCGGTGGGCTCGTCACGCGGGTCACTCGACCCACTGGCGGACCGATCTCGCTTCATCGCTCGATGGGATGTTTTTGGCTCCTTCGTCGACCCCTTCTTTCCGAGCTCGCTGCGGCTCCTGGGAGAAACGTTCTTTCACCGTCCAGCAGTCTCGGTGCCTCCTCTAGCGCATCCCTGAGGCTAATAATGGAGTCATGACAGACGCCTTGATATTCCCGTCGGACTTTCTTTGGGGTACGGCCACGGCCGCCCACCAGATTGAGGGAAACAATACGAATTCCGACTGGTGGCGTTTTGAGCACACGCCGGGTTCCGGCTGTGTGGACGCGAGTGGCGACGCCTGTGATTCGTGGCACCGGTACGAAGACGATCTCGACATTGTCAAAGAACTGGGACTGAACTCCTTTCGCTTCTCCGTCGAGTGGGCCCGGATCGAACCCGCTCGGGGTGAATATTCGAGGGCCACACTCGAGCACTATCGACGAGTCATGGGGGCGTGTCGCGACCGAGGAATTCTTCCCGTGGTGACCCTGCACCACTTCACCTTGCCCCAGTGGGTGGCCGACGCCGGTGGCTTCGAAGCGCCTGATATTGCTACGTGGATGGGGGAGTACGCCACTGTGGTGGCCGAGGCGCTGGGTGATCTCGTGGGACTGGCCTGCACCATCAACGAACCCAACATTGTGGCCATCATGGGCTACTACTTCGGTATATTTCCTCCCCAGGTGCGTGACTGGGACCGTTTTGTCGCGGTCAACGAAACAATGCGCCGCTGCCACGTAGCAATGCGTGACGCCCTTAAAGCTGGACCCGGTGACTATCCCGTCGGACTCACTCTGTCCATGACTGAGTACCAGGCCATCGAGGGTGGCGAGGAGCGAATGCTCAAGTCGCGCGAAGAGATGGAGGACGCGTACTTGCGCAGTGTCGCTGATGACGACTTCCTCGGAGTGCAGTGCTACTCGCGCACCGTCTTTGGCCCCGATGGCGCCGTGGGTGAAACTGGTGAAACAACCGATATGGGCTACGCCTACTGGCCACAGTGCGTTGAGCACACGGTCCGTCGCGCCGCGGAGGTGGCGGGCTGTCCACTAGTCGTAACTGAAAATGGCATCTCGGGAGCCAACGACGAACGTCGCATCGCCTACCTCGACGCCGCTCTGCGGGGACTACACCGGGCGCTCGACGACGGCATTGATTGCCGGGGTTACTTTCAGTGGAGTTTGCTCGATAACTTTGAGTGGGTTCTGGGCTATACCCAGAAATTTGGCATCGTGTCGGTTGACCGAGAAACTATGGCTCGTAGCCCGAAACCCTCCGCAGACTGGTTCGGTACGGTTGCACGAGGAAATAGCTTGAGCAGCTTCGCTCCGTCGACGAACTAGTGTCGCTTCAATGCGTCATCGAATAACTGAACTACTGGCGTGGAGCAAAACCCACGACGGGAAGAAAGTTCTTCGCTTCACGGCGGTTTCCGGCGTGTCGACCCTGGTCTCTTTTAGCTTCATTTTCTTGGCCTACTCCACGAGAATGATCAAAGGTGAGGTCGCGGCCACAGTCTTCGGCAACCTGGTGGCCACGCTGCCCTCCTATTACCTCAACAGACGATGGACCTGGGGCAAACAGGGCAAGAGCCATCTCCGCAAGGAAATAGTTCCCTTCTGGTCGATGTCCCTGCTCGGTATCACCTTCTCAATTCTTTTGGCGTACGTGGCCAAGGGAGTGGTGCACCACCACCACTGGCACATCCTCATTAATACCGTCATTGTGGTCGGGGCGAACTTACTCAGCTTCGGCATTTTTTGGCTACTCAAGTTGAAAGTGTTCAATCGCATCTTTCACGTCAATGAACTGGCGGAGATGGATGAGCACCTGACCCACGAAGAGTCGAGCCACCTCGCTACTTAGTCACGGAAGTTTGTGAACTGCACGGGAATCGGTAGATCGGCTTCCCGAATGGCCGCCATGGCGGTTTGCAGATCGTCACGTTGCTTGCCGGTAATGCGCACCTGATCACCTTGTATCGACGAGGAGATGTTCTTGAGGCCTAAGTCTTTGATGAGCTTGTTGACCTGCTTACCGACTTCCTGAGTGATGCCGGCCTTGAGGGCAATTTTTTGCCGCGCCGCACCCCGTGAAGCTTCTTCGATTTTTCCGGCGTCGAGAGTTTTGAGTGAAATGTTGCGCTTCACCATTTTTTCTTCAAGGAGCTGGTAGAGAGCTCGGAGGCGGTCTTCGGTGGAGGACTGGAGGGTCAGCTCCTTCTCGGAAAACTCGATTGATGAATCGGTTCCCTTGAAGTCAAAGCGCGTCGATGCTTCCCGGCTGGCCTGATCGACGGCGTTGCGGACTTCCTGGATATCAATTTCAGAGACAACGTCAAATGTAGGCATGGAAGAATTGTAGAACGCTGTGGCGGGACTGTTGACGAAGGCTTCTCGCGAAAGAAGTAGGCTTACGGACGGGTCAGTGCCCGAGCGGCCAATGGGATCTGGCTGTAAACCAGACGGCTTTGCCTACGGGGGTTCAAATCCCTCCTGGCCCACCAGTCAACTCAGTTCGCTGAGTTGACGACGTCCCGGTGCGAATTCCTTCATTACAGTGACCTAGGACCCAACAAAGGAAGGAGCGAAAGTGGTGGAGTTCCCGCGTAGCCCCCGCCGCGCCTACGTGGCCGCGGCGTCGGCTTTAGAGCGTGGGATCGCGGCGCTCGATCGTCGTTACACCCCGCTGGGTCGCTTCACGCCCGGCGACTTCACGGGTTGGAATTTTCTGTGGAAGCCAGCCCTATGGGGCTTTCTCGCGATGGTCTCTATTGTCGCCGGATGTAGTTTTTCGAACGCTCCCTTCAAACTTGAGATGGCGAAGACCTGGTTCTTCGGCGTGCCGACCCAGACCAACGTCATCTTGAGCAATAACGAAACAACGATGATCTACTCGGTCACTCTGGTCTTCGGGGGTTTGGTGTTACTGCTACGGGTGTGGTTGCGTCTCGTCGAAATTATGAAGCACCACGGTGGGGCTCCTTTCCAGAAGCTCTACTGGATCTTTCTCCTCTGGTGCGCTCCACTGCTTGTTGCGCCACCCCTCTTTTCTCGCGACGTATTTAGCTACGCCGCGCAGGGCGAGATGACGAGCCACCACCTCAGCCCCTACGTGCTCGGACCCTTTTCTCTCGGGTCGGGCCCCTACGTCAACCCGGTCGATAGTCTCTGGGGCAATACACCCGCCCCCTACGGCCCCCTCTTTCTTTCTATTGACGGCTTTTTGGTCAAGCTGGCACACCACAATCAACTGGCCACCGTTGTTCTGCTCCGCCTCTTGGAATTCATGGCGATAGCGCTCATGGGCTGGGCCCTTCCGATGCTGGCGCGAGCGGTCGGTCGTGACCCCGGCGAAGTCTTCACTCTGGCCGCGATGAATCCCCTCGTGCTGCTCACCTTGATCGGTGGCGCCCATAATGACGCGTTGATGACCGCTCTGCTCGTTACTGGCGTAGCCTTCGCGGCCGCCAAGCGGCCCATGTGGGGTCTTTTCTTCTGCGCCTGCGCGACCGCGATTAAGGCCCCCGCCGCCCTAGGTATCGTCTACGTGGCGTGGAGTTGGCGGGGGGCTGGGGTGCCGTTGCGTCGGAGGATTACCCCGTTAATGGTCGGGGCCACCATGTCAGCCGCGGTTCTCGGCGTGACGACGCTGACGGCGGGTTTCGGTCTGGGCTGGGTGAAGAATCTCTCGACCCCGGGAACCGTGCGATCCTGGTCCGCACCCGCGACCGGTACCGGAATGGCGATTACCGGCCTACTTCACACCATGGGCTTTGCGGTCAAGCTCTCGCCCATACTTTCAATCACCCGCGCCCTCGGACTAGCGACGGCGCTGGGCTTTGCGATGTGGCTCTTCGCTCGAGCTGACCAGCGTGGTTGGATTCGTTCTTTGGCGATATCACTGCTGGTGTTCGTGATTTTGGGACCGGTGGTCCAACCTTGGTATCTCACGTGGGGTTTAGTCCTGCTCGCGGCTTCGTACGTGGGTCGTGAGCATTTTTGGATGCTCCTACTCTCCATCATCGCCCCCTTCATTGGTCTCCCGGGTGGTCGACAGCTCCTGGCGGGCCTGGTGCACGCAAATCTCTTTGAGATGGTGTCGGTTACTGCCATTCTCGCTGGAGTTTTCCTCGTGCCCTTAGGTCACTGGACGCAGTGGTCGTGGCCCCTTGACAGCAAGCGGGAGCCAGCCCTCGACGACTACTAGCTCCGCTCGCTAATCACGTGCTGATACTCAACGACGTCGAGCCAGCGGCCGTGCTTGCGGCCTACCTCGATTTCCGTTCCGACCAGGGTAAATCCACAGCGCTCGTGCAATTGAATGGACGCTTGGTTGTCGCCCACAATGCGGGCGATCAGCGAGTGGAAGCCGGACTGACCGGCGAGAGCGATGAGGTCGAGTAGGAGTTTTTCCCCGACGCGCCGCCCGCGAGCCTGTCGGTGGACGTAGACAGAATTTTCGACGGTGGTGGCGTAGGCCGGTCGCTCGCGAAAAGTGCTGACCGAGGCGAAGCCCAGAATTTTCTCCTCGCGAGCACCACTTTCGCCCAGATCGTCGTCGTCATTCACGGCAACTAAGCAGGGGTGAGTGCCCTGATGGGCAACGATCCACTCAATTTCTTCCTCGAGCGAGCGGGGCACGAGGTCAAAACTCACGGTAGTTTCAATGACTTCGGGGTTGTAGATCGCGAGGAGAGCTGAAGCGTCAGCCACCTCGACTAGGCGGGTGTACATGACGCAAGGGTACTAGGGGAAGTCCTTTGTGAGAAGAAGCGCCACCACCTAGCCTGGGATGGGGAAGAAGAAGGGTCCATGTGGGGGCCACGCAGCCACGGCGACGAGTCCTGACGAGGGCTCTGAAGAGGGCTGGGGGCAGTGCGGAGAGGGTCACCCAGCGCTCGAGCGAGGTCAGTTGGAAAAAGAGACCACTGTGCGAGTAAGATTCCACGTCGCGCCGAAATTGGCGTTGCGCCCTCTTAGCTCAGTGGTAGAGCACTTCCATGGTAAGGAAGGGGTCGTCGGTTCAATCCCGACAGAGGGCTCGCCAGGCGGCGTAGCTCAGGTGGTTAGAGCACACGGCTCATAATCGTGGTGTCGCGGGTTCGACTCCCGCCGCCGCTACCAGGCGGACTCCTCGGAGTCCAGGTTGTAACTGCAGTGTGAAGGTTTTTAGGAAAGCAGTACGAGGAGACAACGATGGCCAAGAATGAGAAGCGCATCCAGGTGACCCTGGCGTGTGAAGAGTGCAAGCGACGTAACTACATCACGATGAAGAACAAGGTCAACGACCGTGAGCGCATCGAGATGAACAAGTTTTGTCGCTGGGATCGTAAGCACACGACCCACAAGGAGACACGCTAAAAGACCCCTCCCCTCGGGGTGGTAGTCTTTGTGACCCTGACGCTCGGTGCTGTTACGGCGCCGCGTTATAGGGCAGTAGCTCAATTGGCAGAGCACCGGTCTCCAAAACCGGGGGTTGGGGGTTCAAATCCCTCCTGCCCTGCTCGAGGCTTGTCCTCATTTGCAGTAGGGAAGTAACGACAGAAGACATGAGATGAACCGCGAAACGAAGCGAATGATGAAGAAGCAGGGCCAGGGTGATGCGGAAGGCAACGCCCCAGCTCGTCGCGCCACGTCACCGCAGGACGTCCAACGTCGTCGTACGCAGCGCGTCAGCATGGGCCAGTTCTTTACCGAAGTTCGTGATGAAATGCGCCAAGTCGCGTGGCCCTCACGTCCGGAAGTTATTAACTACACCACCATCGTGGTCTTCGTTCTTATTTTTATGTCGCTATTCATCTTCGGGCTTGGTTACGGATTTTCCAAGTTCGTTACGTTCCTCTTCAACAAGTAAGGCCAGTACATGACTGACTCAGACATCACTGAAATTGACCTCGAGACTGCGACTGGTGACGTCGTAATTTTCGAAGAAGAGTACGACGACGAGCCCATCGTCGAATCAGCCTTCGACCGTCCAGGTCGTTGGTACGTGGTGCACACTTTCGCCGGTCACGAAGCCAAGGTCGTAGCCAGTTTGCGCAACATCATCATCTCGCGAGAACTCACCGAATACATCCACGAGATCTACATTCCCGAAGAGGACGTCACCGAGTTCAAGAGTGGCAAGAAGGCCACTGTCTCTAAGAAGATGTTCCCGAGCTACGTCCTCATTCGTTGCGAGAACGACCCCGACATCTTCTACGCGATCGCCTCGACCCCTGGGGTGACCGGCTTCGTTGGTCCCGAAAAGACTAAGCCCACCCCACTATCGCGTCGTGAAGTGGACAACATCATTCGCCCCATTATCGAAGGCGTGGAGCAGCCGCAGGTCAAGCGCCGCGGGCCGACCCACGAGTTCGAAATCAACGACACCGTCCAGATTAAGTCTGGGCCGTTCGCCACCTTCTCCGGCCACGTGGCCGAGATCAATGAAGACCAGCTCAAGGTGAAGGTCCTCGTGGATATCTTCGGCCGCGAAACACCGGTTGAGTTGGACTTCACCCAAGTAACGAAACTTTAGAGAGAACGCAGGTTAAGGAGACATCATGGCGAAGCGCATAACCGCCGTAGTAAAGATTCAGCTCAACGCGGGTGGGGCAACCCCCGCGCCACCAGTGGGTACCGCGCTCGGGCCCCACGGTATTCAGACCATGGAGTTCTGCAAGCAGTACAACGCAGCGACCGAGGCGATGAAGGGTACGGTTATACCGGTTGAAATTTCAATCTACGAAGACCGCTCCTTCACCTTCGTTCTGAAGACCCCGCCGACCCCGGTGCTCCTGCGTCAGGCCGCTGGCGTCGAAAAGGGCGCCCACACCGCTGGTCGTGAGACGGTGGCGTCGGTGACGATGGACCAAGTCGAAGAAATTGCTAAGACCAAGTTGCAAGACCTCAACACTGATGACCTCGAGATGGCGAAGCTGCAAGTTGCTGGCACCGCGCGCTCCATGGGCATTTCAGTGAAGGGATAGGAAGAGAGATCATGAAGCACGGAAAGAACTACAACAACGCGTCGGCACAGGTGAACCCGGAAGAGTTCCTCAGCGTGATCGAAGCGGTTTCCAAGGTCAAGACCGTTTCGACGGCCAAGTTTGACGAGACCGTCGAGCTGGCCTGTCGTTTGGGCGTGGACCCTCGTAAAGCGGAGCAAATCGTTCGTGGCACCCTGTCGCTGCCGTCGGGCACTGGAAAGACCAACCGGGTTGCCGTGTTCGCATCGGGTGAGGCCGCTCAGGCCGCGCGTGACGCGGGTGCGGATCACGTGGGCGCCGAGGATCTCGTCGCCCAGGTGGCTGGTGGATTCCTCGATTTCGACATTGCCATCGCTACTCCCGACATGATGGGCCAAGTCGGTGGCCTGGGTCGAGTACTCGGACCGCGTGGACTGATGCCCAACCCTAAGACCGGCACCGTCACCATGGACGTGGCGAAGGCCGTTGGCGAATTCAAGGGTGGACGCGTGGAGTACCGCACCGACAAGGTCGGCAACATCCACATTCGCGTCGGTAAGGTCTCGTTTAGCCGCGAGGATCTAGCCCGCAACGTGCAAGCCGTCATTGACGAGCTCTTTCGTGTGAAGCCGGCCAGTTCCAAGGGCCGCTACCTCATCAGCGCGACTGTGTCGTCCACTATGGGCCCTGGCGTCAAGATCGACACCGTACGGGCCCGTGAGTCGGAAGAAATTCTGGTTTCGGCCTAAGCGCTTTTGACGGAGGGCAACCTTCGCCACTAGCATTCATCGTCTGCACAGTTTTCGGGTGCGCAAGATTTGAAGAGAACGCCGTAGACATCCGGTGCGGGAAACCGCTGAAAGAGTTGAGAAACTCGCCCGACGAGGTTGTTCGAGTGTGGCTAACGCCACTGCTCGATCACTGGATGTCAACGGCCCGTATCGGGCGGTATCCGGTCAAGGAGCAGTATGAGCAAGATCAACAACAGCAAGGTCGCGGTTATCGACGACGTGCGGGCCAAGGTTGCCGAAACCCCAACGGTCGTCGCCACCGAATACCGTGGACTCACGGTGGCTGAAATTTCCAACCTTCGTAAGACCCTTCGGGCTGCGGGTGCGGACTACAAGGTTTTGAAGAACACCCTGGTCAAGCGGGCTATTAGCGGAACCCAGAGTGAGCCCCTGACGGAATTTCTGACGGGTCCGACGGCCGTTGCCTTCGTCAATGGTGACATCTCGGCCGTGGCCAAGATTCTTCGTGACTTCGCCAAGACGACCCCCACGCTGGTTCTCAAGGGTGGCGTGCTCGACGGACGCGCCCTGTCGGTTCAGGACCTGCGGGCCCTTGCTGACCTCCCGAGCCGCGACATTCTGCTCGCACAGATCGCGGGCATGCTCGCTTCACCACTACGCACCATGGCGGGCCTCATGAAGGCCGTGCCGCAAAACTTCGCCTACGGCCTGTCAGCCCTCCTGGACGCGAAGGGCGGCCCCGTGGCCGTTGCCGAGCCCGTGGTGGACGAGGTCGCCGAGACTCCGGTCGGGGTTGAGGACGCCGTGGAAGCGGCGAGCGACGACACCGCAACCGAGGTTGCGGAGGTCGAGGTTGAAGCGGAGGCTGAACTAGCCACCGCGGAAGCCGAACCCAGTGCTGAAGTCGATGAGACTCCCGCCGCCGAACCGGCCGAATAACCGCAGTAGATAAAAAAATCAAAAGGAAATAGGAAAGGAAGCACCATGGCTGGATCATTGACCAAGGAGCAGATTCTTGACGGGATTGCCGAGTTGTCGGTAATTGAGTTGAGCGAGTTGCTTAAGGAATTCGAAGAGAAGTTTGGCGTTACTGCCGCTGCCCCCGCCGCTGTTGCTGCGGCCCCGGCAGCCGGTGGCGGTGCCGCTGAGGCCGTTGAGGAGAAGTCGGACTTTGACGTCATCCTCACCAGTGCCGGCGACAAGAAGATCGGCGTCATCAAGGAAGTACGTACCTTGACGAACCTCGGTCTGAAGGAAGCTAAGGACCTCGTAGATGGTGCTCCGACGCCGGTTTTGGAGAAGGTTTCCAAGGCTGACGCCGAGAAGGCAAAGGCTGCCCTCGAGGCCGCTGGCGCTACCGTCGAACTTAAGTAGTTCCCAGGCGCTCACTTCTGGGGGTGGGAAACACCACCCCCAGAAGCACATGCGCTGAGAATGCTTGACGTCGAGTAGTCGTGGTGTCTATGGTCTCGACCTAGGCACGACGTTGCCGGGCGTTTCTCGACTATCGAGAGGCGCTATTTGCGTATAACCCACAACACGATGTAGTGTTGTTTCTTCGTGTCCTCGCCCTCTATCTCGCCATGCGTGAAGGTGAGTGAGGCCACACCCGCAGTAAAAATCTGTAGCAGCCACCCACTCACACGGAGGATTGACGGTTGACGTCACGGTCCAACACCCCCGAACGCTTTAATTTCTCGGCATTGGGTGAAGCTCACCCCCTGCCGAACTTGCTCGAAGTGCAGCGCGACAGTTTCGACTGGTTCCTGCGCGACGGTCTCAAGCAAGCGTTCGCAGCAGTATCGCCCATTTCCGACATCACCGGAAAGTTGCAGCTCGAATTCGAGTTCGACCCCGATGACCCCGATCTGCAGTTCCCGCCGAAGTTCACCGTCGAGGAGTGCCGTTCGCGGGCCACGACGTACTCGGCCCCCATTTTCGTACGGGCGCGTTTCTTGAACTCGGAAACGGGTGAGATTAAGGAACAGACCGTCTTCATGGGCGACTTCCCCATCATGACCGAACAGGGAACCTTCATCATCAACGGCACCGAGCGTGTCGTGGTGAGCCAGCTCGTACGTTCACCCGGCGTTATCTTCCAGCCCGGTAAGGACGAGAAGGTGGCCTTCGAAGGCACGATTCACCCTGGACGTGGTGAGTGGCTACAAGTTGACCTCGAAGAAAAGAAGAACAAGCCCGCGACCGCCGGAGCTCGTATTGCTCGTAAGCGTCGTATCTCACTCTTTACCCTGCTGCGCGCCCTCGACAACAAGCTGGACGAGGGCTTCTTCGAGAAGTTCATTGAGCACTTCGACTTCCTCGAAGACCAGTATCACGATGACTGGAAGAAGGCGCTGAAGGAAATTGGCGCCCACATGACCAAGTTCAACTACGAGGATACGCCGGAGAACTTCACGCGCGCCTCGCAGGAAACCGCGTGGCTCGAGATTTACCGTCGTGCCCGACCTGGTGAGCAGCAGTCAATTGAAGCCGCTCGTCAGTACTTCGAAGGTGCATTCTTCACGGAGAAGCGTTACGACCTCAGCCGCGTCGGCCGTTACAAGCTCGACCGCAAGCTCGGCGACGAAGTGCGCAAGAACGTCGAAATCTTCGGCGACATCTTGGAACTTCCTCACGACGAGTTGCACGTCCTCAGCAAGGCTGAAGTTCTGGCTACCGCGACCTACCTGTTGAACCTGGCTCGTGACCGTACGGCGAAGGAAACCATCTACCGCATTGACGACCAGGATCACTTCGCCAATCGTCGTATTCGTACGGTGGGTGAGTTGATCCAAAACGCACTGCGTACGGGTCTTTCCCGCATGGAGCGCGTCGTTCGCGAGCGCATGAACTCCCAGGACGTCGAGGCGATCTCACCGCAGTCACTGATCAATATTCGTCCGGTGATGTCGGCAATCAAGGAGTTCTTCGCGACTTCCCAGTTGAGCCAGTTCATGGACCAGAACAACCCCTTGTCGGGTCTGACGCACAAGCGTCGTCTCTCGGCCCTGGGACCTGGTGGTCTGTCGCGTGAGCGTGCCGGTCTCGAAGTTCGAGACGTCCACTCCTCGCACTACGGCCGCATGTGCCCGATCGAAACACCAGAAGGCCCCAACGTGGGTCTAATCGGCTACCTCGCTAGCTACGCGCAGATCAACAAGCACGGCTTCATCGAAACTCCTTACCGCGTGGTCACCGCCGGAAAAGTCACCGGAGAAATCCTTTACTTTACGGCTGACGACGAGGAGCGTTTCGTTATCGCTCAGGCCAACACGGAACTTAAGGCTGATGGTTCCATCAAGGCCGATCGAGTCCTGGTTCGCCGTGGACCCACCGGAGCTGGTCTTCGCGTGGGTGCGTCGAACCGTTCGGGATCGACCACCTCGGAGATTGACTTCGTGCCGGCTAAGGAAGTCGAGCTCATGGACGTGTCGACCAAGCAGATCATTTCGGTCGCGACGTCACTCATTCCCTTCGTTGAGCACGATGACGCCCAGCGCGCACTTATGGGTGCCAACATGCAGAAGCAGGCCGTGCCGCTCATCGTTCCCGAGGCTCCCTTCGTGGGCACGGGTATGGAAGCTCGCGCCGCTACGGACTCCGGTGACGTTCTCGTCGCCGAAGGCCCCGGCAAGGTGATCTCGGTATCGGGTAACCGTATCGTGGTCGAATACGACGCCAGCGTGCTGGACCGTTACGACAAGAAAATCGGGAAGAAGACCTACAACCTGAACAAGTTCCGTCGTTCGAACCAGGACACGTCGATTAACCAGAAGCCCGTCGTTTCGGGTGGCGAAATTTTGGCCACCGGTGATCTTTTGGCTGACGGTACGTCAACGGTAAACGGTGAGCTCGCGCTCGGCAAGAACCTACTCGTGGCCTACATGCCGTGGGAAGGGTACAACTACGAAGACGCCATCATTTTAAATGAGCGCCTCGTGCGAGACGACGTGCTGACCTCAATTCACGTGAAGGAATACGAGATTGACGCGCGTGACACCAAGTTGGGCGGCGAAGAAATTACTCGTGACATCCCCAACCTGCCGGACGACATTCTGGCTGACCTCGACGACATGGGAATCGTTCGCATCGGTGCCGAAGTTGGCCCCGGCGACATTCTGGTCGGTAAGGTCACCCCGAAGGGTGAGACCGAGCAGAGCCCCGAAGAACGTCTGCTGCGCGCCATCTTCGGTGAAAAGGCTCGCGAAGTTCGCGACACCTCCCTGAAGGTGCCCCACGGAGAATCCGGCAAGGTCATCGACGTCAAGGTGTACAGCCGTGACGAAGATCACGAAATGCAGCCTGGCGTTAATCAGTTGGTCAAGGTCTACGTGGCTCAGAAGCGCAAGATTTCGGAAGGCGACAAACTCGCCGGACGTCACGGAAACAAGGGAGTCATCTCGAAGATTCTGCCGGAAGAGGACATGCCGTTCCTCGCCGACGGAACGCCAGTTGACATTATTTTGTCGCCACTAGGTGTGCCGAGTCGAATGAACGTTGGTCAGGTGCTCGAAAGTCACCTCGGCTACGCCGCTCGTCACGGTTGGAAGGGCATCACGACTTCTGCGGTTGCCGGTACGTCGGGTCACGACGACCAGTTCGCCGTTGATCGTCCCTACCGCAAGACCCGCCCGCGCACTGAACCAGCCGTCTACGTCGCGACGCCGGCCTTCGACGGTGCTCACTGGGATGACACTGGTGCCACCAAGGACAAGCCGACGATTCAGCAGATTTTCAAGGACCTCAACCCCGACGGTGCCAACGGTGAACGTTTGCTCACCGCGGCGAACGACGGCAAGGTTGTGCTGTTCAACGGCCGTACCGGCGAGGCCTACGACAATCCGATTTCGGTGGGCTACGCCTACATCTTGAAGCTGGCCCACATGGTCGACGACAAGATTCACGCTCGCTCTACCGGACCCTACTCAATGATCACGGCTCAGCCGCTCGGTGGTAAGGCTCAGTTCGGTGGCCAGCGCTTTGGTGAAATGGAAGTGTGGGCTCTCGAGGCCTACGGTGCCGCGTACGCCTTGCAGGAGCTGTTGACCGTCAAGTCAGACGACATGAAGGGTCGCGAACGCGCCTACGAATCAATCGTTAAGGGCCAGAACTTGCCCGAGCCGGGAATCCCCGAGTCGTTCAAAGTTCTCATCAAGGAAATGCAGTCCCTCTGTCTGAACGTTGAAGTTCTCACCAAGACTGGTGCGAACGTCGACCTCGCTGACACCGAAGAAGACTTCTTCTCCGTCACTCGCGAACTGGGTATCGACATCAGTCGACCCGAACGCGGATCCGACGAAGAAGATGCCCGCCGCGCCGCCGAAAGGAAGTTGTCATGAGCCCCATTGACGTCAACCAGTTCAATGAGATTCGCATTGGCCTCGCCACTGCGAGCAACATCCGCAGCTGGTCTTCGGGCGAAGTGAAAAAGCCGGAGACCATCAACTACCGCACCTTGCGTCCCGAAAAGGACGGACTCTTCTGTGAGAAGATTTTTGGGCCACAGAAGGCCTGGGAGTGTGCCTGTGGCAAGTACAAGCGAGTGCGTTTTAAGGGCATCGTCTGTGAGCGCTGTGGCGTTGAAGTAACCAGTGACAAGGTCCGTCGCGACCGCATGGGCCACATCGCCCTGTCGGCCCCCGTGGTTCACATCTGGTACCTGCGCGGTACACGTTCGTGGTTGGCCTACCTCCTGATGGGTACCGCCCCGAAGGAAGAGCTCAAGGCGAAGCAGCTCGAAAAGGTTATTTACTTTGCCGCCAACCTGGTGACCCACGTCGACGTTGAGAAGCGTCACGCGGATCTCCCGGAACTGCGCGTTTCACTGACCGCTGAACTCGGAGAAATTGCCGAGCGCGAGGTTCGCGAAGTTGAGCGTCGTCTGAAGGACATCGAGCTCAAACTAGAAACGGCTGAAAAAGAAGGTGAGAAGGACGCCAACCTCCGCGCACTGCAGAAGTTAGGTGAAAAGGAAATTCAGGGCGTCAAGGACCGTTATCAGGAAGAGCGCGAGCTCGCCGAAAACGCCTTCGACACCTTCTCGAGCCTGCACTCCCGTCAGATCATCGAAGACGAGACTTTGTACCGCGAGATGGAATTCAAGTACGACGAGTACTTCGAAGGCGGCATGGGCGCCGAAGCAATTCTGAAGCTCATTGACCGCATGGACCTCGACGAAGAAGAAAAGGTCATGCGCGAGATGATCGAGGCGAAGGATGGCCGCAAGCCATTGTCGGCTCAGCGTATGGCGAAGTTCCTGAAGCGTCTGGCCATCGTCCAGTCCTTCAACCGTCGTGACGAGAGTGGCCGTAGAATGAACGACCCTCGAGCGATGATTCTCGAAGCCATTCCCGTCATCCCGCCGGACCTGCGTCCGATGGTGCAACTCGATGGTGGTCGCTTCGCGACTTCGGACCTCAACGATCTCTACCGTCGTGTGATTAACCGCAATAACCGTCTCAAGCGTCTGCTTGATTTACAGGCTCCCGACATCATCGTGAACAACGAGAAGCGCATGCTGCAAGAGGCCGTCGACGCCTTGTTCGACAACGGCCGTCGTGGGCGTCCGGTGCAGGGCCAAAGCGGTCGTCCGCTGAAGAGTCTCTCGGACATGCTGAAGGGTAAGCAGGGTCGTTTCCGTCAGAACCTTCTGGGTAAGCGCGTTGACTACTCGGGTCGTTCGGTCATTGTCGTTGGACCGACGCTGAAGCTGCACCAGTGTGGATTGCCCAAGATGATGGCGCTGGAACTCTTCAAGCCTTTCGTCATGAAGCGTTTGATTGAGACCCAGGTCGCTCAGAACATCAAGAGCGCCAAGCGCATGGTGGAACGTCGCCGTCCGCAGGTCTGGGACGTGCTCGAAGAGGTCATTCGTGAGCACCCCGTTCTGCTGAACCGCGCACCAACCCTTCACCGTCTTGGAATCCAGGCCTTCGAGCCGATTCTGGTTGACGGAAAAGCCATTCAGGTTCACCCCCTCGTTTGCAAGGCATTCAATGCTGACTTCGACGGTGACCAGATGGCCGTTCACGTGCCCCTGTCCGCTGAAGCGCAAGCTGAAGCACGCGTGCTCATGTTGTCGACCAACAACATTTTTACGCCCGCCACGGGTCGCCCGATCACGGAGCCGGCCCAGGACATGGTGTTTGGTGCCTACTACCTCACCCTGCCGGCCAACGATGCCCCCGAAAATGCTCCCGTCTACCGCCAGGTGCACGAGATCGAGGCCGCTATCGAACTCAAGAGTTTGACTCTGCGTTCCACGATTGAGATTCGTCCGCTCGAGGGCTCAGTCCTCGATGGTCGTCTCGCCGGTGCGGGCATTGAGGTCACCGGAGCGAGTCGTCGTTTGGTGACCACCGCCGGACGTGTCTTGTTCAACGAGGCTCTGCCCGCGGGTTACAAGTTCGTCAACTCCGTGATTGGTAAGAACGCGCTGCCCATTGGTTCGATCGTCGAAGAGATCTCCAACGGCTTCGGCCGTCAGCAGGTCGCAACTTCACTGGACGCGATTAAGTCGCTGGGCTTCCGCTACGCCACTCAGTCGGGTCTGACCATCGCCGTGGGTGACGTTGTCACGCCGCCGGAGAAGGCCGCCATCTTGGAGAAGTTCGAAGAGCAGGCCGCCAAAGTTGAGACCAACTACCGTCGCGGAGTAATCGTCGACGACGAACGCCGTCAGCAGCAGATTGAAATCTGGACGAACGCCAACAAGGAAGTGGGTGAGTCCTTCGACCGCGCACAGAACAAGTTGGAGTCCAACTCGATTCGCATGATGGTTGACTCGGGTGCGCGTGGTAACTCGCAGCAGATTCGCCAGATCGCCGCTATGAAGGGACTGGTGTCGAACCCTCGCGGTGAGATGATTCCTCGTCCGATCAAGTCGTCGTTCTTCGAGGGTCTGTCGGTTCTCGAGTACTTCATCTCCACCCACGGAACTCGAAAAGGATTGGGCGACACCGCACTGCGTACCGCTGACTCCGGTTACCTGACTCGTCGTCTCGTCGACGTGGCCCAGGAACTTATTGTCAAGGAACTGGACTGCGGCACCCCCCGTGGTATTTGGATTGAGAACGTTGGCAAGGACACCCGTGGTGTTCGTGCCTACCTCGAAACCAAGCTCTGGGGACGTGTTACCGCTGAAGACGTGAGTCTCAGCGACGGCAGCACTCTCCCGGCCGGCACCATGGTTCTGGCTGATCTGATGGAGCAGCTGCGTGACGACCCGGCCGTATCGCGAGTTCGCGTACGCACCACGGTGACCTGCGACGCCGTTCAGGGAGTTTGCGCTGCCTGTTACGGATTGTCACTGGCCACCCACCAGCTCGTGGAATTGGGCGAAGCCGTTGGAGTTATTGCGGCCCAGTCCATTGGTGAGCCTGGAACTCAGTTGACCATGCGTACCTTCCACTCCGGTGGTGTTACCGAGAGCGACATTACGCACGGTCTGCCGCGCGTCGTGGAACTCTTCGAGGCTCGTACCCCCAAGGGTGCGGCGAAAGTCTCCGAGCACGCTGGTTCGATTCGTGTCGAGCTCGAAGGCCGCGCCCGCAAGGTCACGGTCATTGGTAACGACGGGGAAGTTCAGGAAGAACTCATTCCGATCAACCGCCACCTGCTCGTTGAAGACGGCCAGGAAGTTGAAGTCGGAACACCTCTGCACGACGGGCCGCGTGACCCAAAGTTGATGATGAAGTTCCGTGGAACCCGAGAAACTCAGCAGTACCTCGTCGAAGAAGTCCAGAACGTGTACCGCGATCAGGGTGTGTCGATCCACGACAAGCACATTGAGTTAATCGTCCGCCAGATGACCCGTCGGGTTCAGGTGGTTGAGTCCAATGGTTCAGTGTGGCTCCCGGGTCAGATGGTTGACATGAAGGTCTTCAATGACACCAATGAGGAAATCGAGTCGCAGGGCAACGCGCCCGCCGACGGTCGTGCCCAGTTGATGGGTATTACCAAGGCGTCGCTGGCCACTGACTCGTGGCTCTCGGCGGCCTCGTTCCAAGAGACCACCCGCGTGCTCACCGAGGCTGCAATTGAGGGTCGCCGGGACAACCTGGTCGGACTCAAGGAAAATATCATCATCGGTAAGTTGATCCCGGCCGGTTCCGGTTTGGGCCACTACAGCCGTAGCAACCTGCGTCTGGACATGCCCGACGCCGAACTGCTTCCTGAATGGGGCCTCGTGCCCGACAGCGATCCCGACTTTGCGTGGGAACTCGGTGAGATTGGTGGCGACTCGTTCGCAGCAGATTTCGCCTCGCTGACCAACGTTGGAACGGCCACCTACGACGCCTCGGCTCTGCCCGAAGACGAAGCTGGAAACCCCGAAGACGGCATCAACCAAGCGGGTTAGCGACAGCCGTCACTCGCCTCGGCGAGTGACGGTTTGCTCGCGACCCCCGTGGTGTCCTAACATAGAAAGTCCGCGTGCCGGTTCGCCGTTTACGCACAATGAATTAGATCGAGAGAGGTTCCGCGTGCCCACAATTGCACAGTTAGTCCGAAAGGGCCGACAGGACAAGACAACCAAGACCAAGACGCCCGCGCTCAAGGGCGCCCCACAGCGTCGTGGTGTCTGCACCCGCGTACACACCGTGACGCCGAAGAAGCCCAACTCCGCACTACGTAAGGTCGCCCGTGTGCGCCTGACGTCCGGCGTGGAAGTGACGGCCTACATCCCCGGTGTTGGTCACAACCTCCAGGAGCACTCCATTGTGCTCGTCCGTGGTGGACGTGTGAAGGACCTCCCTGGTGTTCGTTACAAGATCATTCGCGGCGCGCTGGACACCTCCGGTGTTCGTGACCGCAAGCAGGCCCGTAGCCGCTACGGCGCCAAAAGGGAGAAATAATGCCTCGTAAGGGACCCGCTGAGCGCCGCGAAGTTGCGCCGGACCCGATCTACAAGTCGGTTCTCGTTACCCAGATCACCAACAAGATTCTCGAGCAGGGCAAGCGCACCATCGCGGAGCGCATCGTCTATACCGCCCTCGAGACGGTGGAGCAAAAGACTGGTGCCGACCCCGTCGCCGCTCTCAAGCGCGCCCTCGAGAATGTTCGCCCCGAGCTCGAAGTTCGTAGTCGCCGTGTTGGTGGAACGACCTACCAGGTGCCGGTCGAAGTTCGTCCCCGTCGTTCGACGACTCTGGCGATTCGCTGGTTGACGGACTACGCGAAGAACCGTCGCGAAAAGACGATGGCCGAACGCCTCGCCAACGAAATTATTGACGCCAGCAACGGCGTTGGCGCCGCTGTGAAGCGTCGCGAAGACATGGCCAAAATGGCCGAATCCAACAAGGCTTTCGCCCACTACCGCTGGTAATTACAGCAAGAACTGACTATGACCGCACGCTTATTCCCCCTCGACAAGGTCCGCAACATTGGGATCATGGCTCACATCGACGCTGGCAAGACCACGACGACGGAGCGCATCCTTTTTTACACCGGTAAGAACTACAAAATCGGTGAAGTCCACGAGGGCGCGGCCACCATGGACTGGATGGTTCAGGAGCAAGAGCGTGGCATCACCATCACCTCCGCTGCTACCACCTGCGAGTGGGACGGCCACCAGATCAACATTATCGACACCCCGGGTCACGTCGACTTCACGGTGGAAGTCGAGCGCTCACTGCGCGTGCTCGACGGTGCCGTGGCGGTCTTTGACGCCGTGGCCGGTGTAGAGCCCCAGACTGAGACCGTGTGGCGTCAGGCGAATAAGTACAACGTGCCGCGCATTTGTTTCGTGAACAAGATGGACCGTATTGGTGCTGACTTCTTCCGCTGCGTCGACATGATCGAAGATCGTCTCGACTGTGTCGCCGCTGTGACCCAGCTGCCGATTGGCGCGGAGAGTGAGTACTTGGGCATCATCGATATTTGCTCAATGACCGCCACGATCTACCACGACGACAAGGGTGAGAAACTCGAAGTGGTCGCCATTCCTGACGCGTACAAGGACCAAGCCGACGAGTACCGTACCAAGCTGCTCGACGTCTTGACGACCTTTGACGACATCTTGATGGAAAAGGTGCTCGGCGACGAGGAGATCACCACCGCCGACGTCCGTCGCGCTCTGCGCGTCGGAACCCTCGCGGGTCACTGCGTACCAATCCTTAACGGCACCGCTTTTAAGAACAAGGGTGTTCAACCCATGCTCGACGCCGTCGTGGACTTTCTGCCCAGCCCGCTGGACCTCCCGCCGACGCAGGGGACCAAGCCCGGTAAGGAAGATGTTCTCGAGCGTCGTGCTGACGACTCCGAGCCCTTCTCGGCCCTGGCTTTTAAAATCATGACCGACCCCTACGTCGGTAAGTTGACCTACCTGCGGGTCTATTCGGGCACCCTGACCAAGGGTGACACCGTCGTGAACACGACCAAGGGTATGAAAAAGGAGCGACTCGGTCGACTCCTGCAGATGCACGCGAACAACCGTGAAGACCGTGACACGATCTACACCGGTGACATCGTCGCCGCCGTGGGCTTGAAGCAGGTCACCACCGGTGACACCCTCGCTTCGGTCGACAACCCCATTCAGCTCGAGACCCTGACCTTCCCCGAGCCGGTCATCCACGTTGCCGTGGAGCCCAAGACCAAGGTCGACCAGGAGAAGCTGTCCAAGGCTCTCTACTCGCTGTCGGAAGAAGACCCGACCTTCCGAGTTCGCACGGACGAAGAGACCGGTCAGACCGTTATTTCGGGTATGGGCGAACTACACCTCGAAGTTTTGGTTGACCGCATGCTGCGTGAGTTTGCCGTCGACGCCAACGTCGGTAAGCCCCAGGTGGCCTACCGAGAGACTATTCGTAAGAAGGTCGAAAAGGTTGAAGAGAAGTACGTTCGCCAGACTGGTGGTAAGGGTCAGTACGGCCACGTTGTCATCACCCTGGAGCCCACGGGCCCCGGCGGCGGCTACGAATTCTGCGACGAAATCTCGGGTGGAGTCATTCCCAAGGAATACATCAACCCGATCAACCAGGGCATCCAAGAGGCACTCACCTCCGGCGTGCTCGCCGGATACCAGGTGGTCGACGTTCGCGTCCGACTGACTTTTGGTAGCTACCACGACGTCGACTCATCGGAAATGGCATTCAAGATCGCGGGTTCCATCTGCGTGAAGAAGGCCGCCCGCTTGGCACAACCGGTGATTTTGGAGCCGGTCATGTCAGTGGAAGTCGTCACCCCCGAGGACTACATGGGTGACGTCATTGGTGACCTTTCCAGTCGCCGAGGTCGCATTGAAGGTATGGAGCAGAAGGGCAATAGTCAAGCAATTAGGGCACTTGTGCCACTAGCTGATATGTTCGGCTACGCTACTGACCTGCGTTCACGCACTCAGGGGCGTGCAACGTACACCATGCAGTTCCACTCGTACGCAGAAGTGCCGGAAGCGATTTCGAAGGAAATCGTCGCGAAGGCTACGGGCGCGTAAGAGGTCGGGTAACCGACACAAAAAAGGTCCAAACCGTAGTCGGGGCGGGCCACACGAAACCAACCGGATCCGAAGAGGATCCGATCAAGAGAAAGCAAACCCCGACAATGGCAAAGCAGAAGTTTGAGCGCACCAAGCCGCACGTCAACATTGGAACCATGGGTCACATTGACCACGGCAAGACCACGTTGACCGCGGCCATCACCAAAGTCCTCTCCACCCGCAACCCGGGAACGGCCTTCACGCCTTTCGATCAGATCGACAAGGCCCCTGAAGAGCGTCAGCGCGGAATTACCATCTCGATTGCCCACGTGGAGTACGAGACGGAAGCCCGTCACTACGCCCACGTCGACATGCCTGGTCACGCTGACTACGTCAAGAACATGATCACCGGTGCCGCCCAGGTTGACGGCGCCATCCTCGTGGTCTCGGCGACGGACGGTCCCATGCCCCAGACGCGTGAGCACGTGCTGCTCGCCCGCCAGGTCGGCGTGCCCTTCATCGTGGTCGCCTTGAACAAGGCCGACATGGTGGACGACGAAGAACTCCTCGACCTCGTCGAGATGGAAGTTCGTGAACTGCTGAGCAGCTACGACTTCCCCGGCGACGACACACCCATCGTTCGCGTCTCGGCCCTGAAGGGTCTCGAGGGCGACGAAGCATGGGGCGAGAAGATCGTGGAGCTCATGGACGCCGTGGATGCTTACATCCCCGAGCCCGAGCGCGCCACCGACAAGCCATTCTTGATGTCCATTGAAGACGTCATGTCGATCACCGGCCGTGGGACCGTGGTCACCGGCAAGGTTGAGCAGGGCATCGTCAAGGTGGGCGACGAAGTCGAAATCGTTGGTCTGCGCGACACGACGAAGACGACGGTCACCGGTATCGAAATGTTCCGCAAGCTTCTCGACCAGGGTCAGGCTGGCGACAACCTCGGCGCCCTGCTCCGTGGTACCAAGAAGGAAGACGTCGAGCGTGGACAGGTTCTCTGCAAGCCAGGTACCATCACCCCGCACACCGTCTTCGAGGCTTCGGTCTACGTCTTGACGAAGGAAGAAGGCGGCCGTCACAAGCCGTTCTTCGCTAACTACCGTCCGCAGTTCTACTTCCGTACCACGGACGTCACCGGTACCATCGAGCTGCCCGCGGGCACCGAAATGGTTATGCCTGGTGACAACACCGAGATGACCGTAACCCTGGGTAAGCCGATCGCCATGGAAGAGGGTCTCACTTTCTCCATCCGCGAGGGTGGTCGTACCGTCGGTTCCGGTCGCGTCGTCAAGATCCTGAAGTAGGAGCGTCATGGCCGACAACCGTCAAATGATTCGTATCCGGCTGAAGGCCTTCGACCACGAAATTCTGGACCAGTCCACCGCGAAGATCGTGCAAACGGTCGAGCGTACGAATGCCCGCGTTCAGGGTCCCGTGCCGCTGCCAACCGAGAAGCACCGTTACACGGTGATTCGCGGGCCGCACAAGCACAAGGACTCCCGTGAGCACTTCGAGATGCGCATTCACAAGCGTCTTTTGGACATTGTGGATCACACCGCGAAGACTGTTGACTCGCTACAGCGTCTGGATCTTCCAGCTGGTGTGGATATCGAGATCAAGATTCGTCAGGTCTAATTCGCCATCGGTTCGCTGAATGTTTTTGCATTCAGCGAACCGACTGGTGTAGGGTAGTAAGCCCTGCTGTTCTGCAGTGGGGTAGGTAACTCGCGTTACCGAAAACCAACAGATGTGCTCCGTCGCCCTTACGGGAACGCGGAGCCGAAACATTCGAGCGCTCCGCCCGGGTATTTCACCCGAGCGGAGCGTCTGTGTGTCGGGAAGACCGACGCACAGAGAAAGAGGAGAGAAACGTGGCGGCCAAAGCGATCGTCGGCGAAAAGGTGGGCATGACCCAGGTCTGGGATGACCAGAATCGGGCCATTCCTGTCACTGTGGTGCGAGTTAGCCCCACACGCGTCGTACAAGTAAAGACTCCCGAGAAGGAGGGCTACAGCGCCCTCCAGGTGACGTGGGGGACCCGTCGCACCTCAACTTTGACCAAGCCCGAACTTGGACACTTCGAAAAGGCCGGCGTTGCGCCGGGCAAGAAGCTCGTCGAGCTGCGCATCGATGACGTCACGGGCTACACCGTCGGTCAAGAAATTCTCGTTGACCTCCTGGTCAAGGGCGAGAAGATTGACGCCACCGCGGTCAGCAAGGGTAAGGGCTTCGCGGGAGTTATGAAGCGTCACAACTTCGCTGGACAGGGTGCTGCTCACGGTAACCACAAGCACCACCGGGCCCCGGGTTCCATTGGTGCCTGCGCCACCCCCGGACGAGTGTTCAAGGGTCAAAAGATGGCCGGACGCATGGGTGGGGGTCAAGTCACGACCACGAATCTTGAAGTTATTGGCGTCGACGTTGAGCGTAGTTTGATTCTCGTTAAGGGCGCCGTTCCCGGCCCCCGCGGCGGCACTGTGGTCCTTCGTACCTCGGTGAAGAACCCGATGAAGGCCGGAGGCAAGCGATGAGCGATGTGTTTACCCTTCGTGGTCCGATCAAGAAGGAACGCCCTGCTCCCGCGCAGCGTTCCGTAGCCAAGCGTTCACTCGACGGCACCGTTCTCGGTACCGTTGCGCTGGAGCCCACCATTTTTGGTATCGAGCCCAACATGTCGGTTCTCCACCAGGTCATCACGGCGCAGCTCGCTGCTCGCCGTGCTGGTACGCAGTCCACCAAGACCCGTAAGGAAGTTCGCGGTGGTGGTAAGAAGCCGTTCAATCAAAAGGGAACTGGTGGTGCTCGTCAGGGTACCGTTCGTGCGCCGCACTACCCAGGTGGTGGTGTCGCTCTCGGGCCGAAGCCGCGCAAGTACGACCAAAAGACCCCCAAGAAGATGATTCGTTTGGCCCTGCACTCGGCCCTGTCGGACCGTGCCGCACTCGAGCGCATTGCTCTGATCGACTCCTTCAGCTGGACTGAGCCCAAGACCAAGGGTGCCCTCAGTGCCCTCGGCGCCCTCGGTATCGAAGGCAAGGTTTTGGTTGTGTTGAGCCGTACGGACACCGTGGCCAATTTCGCGTTCCGTAACCTCGACAACGTCAAGACCATCGACAGCGGTGAGATTAACGCGCACGACATTATCGACGCCGACTGGATCCTCTTCACCGAGGCCACCCTGCCGGTCGCAAAGGAGAGCCACTGATGCGTGACGCCATGAGCATTCTCATCCGTCCCGTAGTGTCTGAGAAGACCTACGGATTGATGGAGAACAACGTGTACACCTTCGTGGTGGACTCGTCAGCCACCAAGATTGACGTGCGCAATGCCGTCGAGCAGGCCTTCAACGTAAAAGTTGTCAAGGTCAACACCCTGAATCGTAAGGGCAAGTCTGTACGGAACCGTAAGACCAACGTTGTTGGTCACCGTGCAAACTCCAAGCGAGCCATCGTCACCCTTAAGCCGGGCGACTCGATCAACCTCTTTGAGAACTAAGGACTGTTATGGCACTGCGTCACCGCAAACCAACTAGCCCCGGTCGTCGTTTCCAGACCGTCTCGGACTTTGCCGAGATCACGACGTCGAAGCCGGAAAAATCACTGCTCGGTCCCAAGCCGAAGACGGGTGGACGAAACAACTACGGCCGCAAGACCTCGCGTCACCGTGGTGGTGGTCACAAGCAGCAGTACCGCATCATCGACTTCAAGCGCAACAAGGACGGAATCCCGGCCAAGGTTGCCACCATTGAGTACGACCCCAATCGCACCTGTCGTATTGCGCTCTTGCACTACGTCGACGGTGAGAAGCGCTACATTCTCGCCCCGAACGGACTCAAGGTGGGCGACATGGTCGTCTCCGGCCCCAAGGCGGACATCAAGACGGGTAACGCTCTGCCGATGCGCTACATCCCGACTGGTTCGACCGTGCACAACGTGGAACTACGTCCCGGCGGTGGCGGCAAAATGGCCCGTAGCGCGGGCATGAGCGTTCAGCTCGTCGCCAAAGACGGTGGCTTTGCCACCCTGCGTCTCCCCTCAACCGAAATGCGCCGTGTGCAGATTGACTGCCGAGCGACCCTCGGTATCGTCGGCAACTCGGAGCACGAGTTGATCAAGATTGGTAAGGCCGGTCGTAACCGCTGGAAGGGTAAGCGCCCGCAGACCCGTGGTGTGGCTATGAACCCGGTCGACCACCCACTAGGTGGTGGTGAAGGTAAGACTTCCGGAGGCCGTCACCCGGTCAGCCCGTGGGGTCAGCCAGAAGGTCGTACACGTCGTCCGAAGCCTTCGGACGCGTTGATTGTTCGTCGTCGTCGTGGACGCGGCGCGCGGAGGTAGGTAGGACATGTCACGTAGCTTGAAGAAGGGCCCGTTCATCGACGCCCACCTACTCAAGAAGGTGGACGCTATGAACGCGGCCAACGAGAAGAAGGTCATCAAGACCTGGAGCCGTCGTTCGACGGTTATCCCGGACATGGTCGGCCACACCTTCGCGGTGCACGATGGCCGACGCCACGTGCCCGTCTTCGTCAACGAATCCATGGTCGGACACAAGCTGGGTGAGTTCTCGCCAACGCGGACCTTCAAGTTCCACGCCGGTCAAGAAAAGACGGGAAAGCGCTAATGACTGGACCCAAGACGAACGAACGTCCCGGAACTCGCGCCGTACTGCGTCACTTTCACATGTCGGCCACCAAGGCTCGAGTTGTTCTTAACCTGATTCGTGGCGAAGACGTGCAGACCGCTCGCGAAATTCTCGCCGGTACCACCCGTGAGGCCGCCGACGTGATTGGCAAGGTGCTCGCTTCAGCGGTGGCTAACGCCGTGAACAACGACGGGCTGAATGCGGACGACCTCTACGTCGCCGCCGCCTACGCCGACGAAGGTGTCACGATGAAGCGTTTCACGCCTCGCGCTCGTGGCCGCGCCGGAAAAATCTTTAAGCGCAGTTGCCACATCGTGGTGATCGTGGCTCGTATGGACGACGACCGCCTCGCTATTTTGCGCGCCGCGCGTAGCGCCCAGGCCGTCGCGTCACGTACCCGTCGCGTCGCGAGTTCGCGTCGCCGTGCGGACCAAACCGCCAGCGTCAACAAGCGCGAAGCGGCTGCGGCCGCGGCCGCCGAGGACGCCAACACCGAGATCGATGCAGTAGAGGTCGAGTCGGTTGAGACCGAGAACATCGTGGAGACCACCAACGTGGTCGAAGCGACAACGGATGAAACGGTGTCGGACGACACCACTGAAGAGACGGACAAGTAATGGGTCAGAAGGTAAATCCCTACGGTTTCCGCCTCGGCATTACGACGGACTGGAAGTCGCGCTGGTTTAAAGAGCGTGGCTACCGTGAACTCGTAATCGAGGACTGGAAGATTCGTAACTATTTGACGCGCCAGCTCGAGAGTGCGGCCGTAAGCCGTATCGAGATCGAGCGCAATGGCGACCGCATCCGAGTAGATATTCACACTGCTCGCCCCGGGATTGTCATTGGTCGTCGTGGTGCTGAAGCCGAGCGTCTGAAGAAGGATCTCGAGAAGATCACTGGTCAGAAGAACAAGTTCTCACTGAATATCCAAGAGATCAAGCAGCCCGAGCTCGACGCCGCGCTGATTGCTCAGGGCATCTGTGACCAGTTGATTCGTCGCGTGGCCTTCCGTCGAGCTATGAAGCGAGCAATCCAGACCGTACAGAAGGCCGGCGCCCTGGGTGTCAAGGTCCAGCTGTCGGGTCGACTGGGTGGTGCTGAAATGAGCCGCACCGAGCAGTACCGCGAAGGTCGGGTCCCGCTGCACACCTTGCGCGCCGACATCGACTACGGCTTCCGTGAGGCCAGTACCGGTACCGGTCGCGTGGGTGTCAAGGTGTGGATTTACAAGGGTGACATCCTGCCCTACCAGCTCACCAATGACGAGAAGATTGTCCGCGAAGCAGCCATGGCCGCTGGCGATGCCGTCCCCGTGGGTGCTTCGCCAGTTGCCCCCAAGGGCGTCGTGCGTGCCGGTGGTGGACGCCGCCGTGCCGAGAGTGCCCCCGTTGACACCAACAGCGAGACGCTGGTGGACATAGCCCCGGCCGATCTACTCGCCGCTACTGACGACGTTGAAAAGCGCATCAGTGTCGAAGAAGACATTGAGCGCCGTACGGCCAACGATCACACCGACACTCCTCACTTCCGAAAGGACGCGGACTGATTATGTTGATGCCCCGCAAGGTTAAGCACCGCAAGCAGCAGCGAGGTCGTATGACCGGTAACGCCAAGGGTGGCGTGGACCTGAACTTCGGAGACTTCGGTATCCAGGCCCTCGAGGCCGGTTGGATCACCGCTCGTCAGATCGAGGCAGCACGTATCGCCATGACCCGTCACGTGAAGCGTGGTGGAAAAGTATGGATTCGAGTGTTCCCGGACAAGCCCGTAACCCAGAAGCCCGCCGAAACGCGGATGGGCTCCGGCAAGGGCAACCCCGAATTCTGGGTAGCCGTCGTCAAGCCTGGGCGCATCATGTTCGAACTCGGTGGAGTGGAGGAGCCCTTGGCTCGTGCCGCCATGGAGCGCGCAATTCAAAAGATGCCCATCAAGTGCAAGTTCGTCGTTCGGCCTGGTACGCACGGAACCCCGGAGGTTACGATCTAATGGCAAAAACCAAAGAACACGTCGCAGAATTGAAAATTCTCGGGGACGCTGAGCTCATTGAGCGTATCGGCGAGGCTCGTAAGGAAATGTTCAACCTGCGTTTTCAGTTGGCCACCGGCCAGCTCGACAACACTGCACGCCTCCCCGAGGTGCGCAAGGACATCGCTCGCTTGTCGACGTTTCTACGTCAGCGCGAAATAGCAGCCGCTGAGGCTGCTGGAGAAGGTGAATAGTTATGACTGATGAGACGAAAGTGGTACGCGATAACTCGCGTAAGATCCGCGAAGGCATCGTGGTCTCGGACAAGATGCAGGCGACTCTGGTCGTAGCCGTCATGGAGCGAGTCACGCACCCGCGCTACGGCAAGACGGTCCAACGTACGAAGAAGCTCTACGTCCACGACGAGAAGAACGAGGCGAAGATCGGCGACCGGGTTTTGGTTCAAGAGACCCGCCCGCTCTCGAAGTTGAAGCGCTGGCGCTTGACGGAAATTGTGGAGCGTGCCCGATGATTCAGCAAGAATCCCGCCTGCGCGTAGCCGACAACTCTGGTGCCAAGGAGGTCCTGTGTATTCGGGTCCTCGGCGGTACCCGTCGTCGCTACGCCTCGATTGGTGATGTGTTCATCGCCACCGTCAAGGACGCTATTCCTGGTGCGGCTGTGAAGAAGGGTGACGTCGTTCGCTGCGTCGTCGTTCGTACCGCCAAAGAGAAGCGTCGTCCCGATGGTTCCTACATCAAGTTCGACGACAACGCCGCGGTGTTGATCAACGACCAGCTACAGCCGCGGGGCACCCGCATCTTTGGCCCAGTCGGTCGCGAACTTCGTGACAAGAAATTTATGCGCATCATTTCTCTTGCGCCGGAGGTGTTGTAATGAAAATCCGTAAGGGCGATGACGTCCTCGTTCTCGCCGGCAAGTACCGTGGCGAGCGTGCGACCGTGGAAGAAGCGATTCCTTCCACGAATCAGGTAATCCTCGAAGGCCTCAATATCGTAAAGCGCCACACGAAGCAGAGTGGCACCACGATGCAGGCCGGCATTATCGAAAAGGCCATGCCCCTCGACGCTTCGAACGTTGCGTTGTGGTGCGGTGGTCACAAGGGTCCGGCCAAGGTCGGAATCAACGAGGCGGATGGCGTGAAGACGCGCGTATGCCGTAAGTGTGGAGAGGCACTGTGACCACTACCCGTCCCCGTCTGAAGGTCCGCTACGACCAGGAGATTCGCGCTGCTCTGAAAGAGGAGCTCGGTCTCGAGAACATCATGCAGGTCCCGCGTTTGGAAAAGATTGTTCTGAACTCCGGTGTGGGTCGCGCGACCCAGCAGGCCTCGCTGCTCGAAGGAGCTCAGCGCGACCTGGAGCTCATGACCGGCCAGAAGCCGATCGTGACCCGGGCTAAGAAGTCCATCGCCAGCTTTAAGCTGCGTGAAGAAGTACCCATCGGTGTCAAGGTCACCCTGCGCGGCGACCGCGCGTGGGAGTTCTTTGACCGTTTGCTCAGCGTGTCGATTCCTCGAATCCGTGACTTCCGCGGCTTGTCGGCGAAGTCCTTCGACGGCCGAGGAAACTACACCTTCGGTATTAACGACCAGTTGATCTTCCCGGAGATTGACTACGACAAAATCGACGCGCCGCGCGGTTTCGATATCACTATCGTCACTACCGCTGCCAACGACGAGCAGGGCCGCGCTTTTCTTAAGGCGTACGGCTTCCCTTTTAAGGAGACCAAATAATGGCTAAGAAGGCACTCCGCATCAAGCAGCAGGCGACGCCGAAGTTTTCGACGCGCGCCTACACCCGCTGCCAGCGTTGCGGTCGACCGAAGTCGGTATACCGAAAGTTCGGCCTCTGTCGAATTTGTTTACGAGTCATGGTGCACGCGGGCGAAATCCCGGGTGTCACGAAGGCCAGCTGGTAAGGAGATCAGATTATGACAATGACTGACCCCATAGCCGACATGTTGACGCGTATTCGCAACGCCAACTCCGCCATGTTCGACTCGGTATCCATGCCGGGTTCGAAGGTGAAAGAGTCGCTAGCGAAAATCCTCCAGCGCGAGGGTTTTATTAGTAGCTACGACGTCAAGACGATCGATGGTAAGCCCGGAACCACTCTGGAAATTCAGCTGAAGTACTCGATTGACCGCAAGCGGACGATCATGGGTATTAAGAGAATCTCCAAGCCGGGTCTACGTATTTATAAGAAGGCCGACCAGATGCCCAAGGTTCTCGGAGGCGTCGGCGTAGCCGTCGTCTCAACGAGCCACGGACTGATGACTGACAAGGAAGCACGACGTCAGAAGTTGGGCGGCGAGGTTCTCTGCTATGTCTGGTAACCCGTTCACTAACCCGCAGGAGATTCGCTGATGTCGCGTATTGGACGCAACCCCATAACTGTTCCGGCAGCCGTCACCATCACCGTCGCCGGTGCCGTGGTGTCGGTCAAGGGACCCAACGGCACCATGGCTCGCACCTTGCCCGGTGGCATCACGGTCAGTCAAGAGGGTGACACCTTGCTCGTTGACCGTCCCGATGACAGCCGCGAGCACCGTTCGTTGCACGGCCTGACTCGTACCTTGATCTCCAACATGGTCGTCGGTGTTACCGACGGCTGGAGTAAGGAACTGGAAATTATTGGCGTGGGTTACCGAGCCGCCGCCAAGAGTCCTGGCTCTTTGGAACTGGCGCTGGGCTTTTCGCACCCCGTGCACTTCGACGCTCCCGAAGGCGTGACCTTCGAAGTGCCGATTCCGACCAAGATTGTTATTAAGGGCGCAGACAAGGAAGTGGTTGGTCAAGTGGCCGCCTCTATCCGCAAGCTGCGCAAGCCCGAGCCCTATAAGGGCAAGGGTGTGCGGTACGCCGGTGAGCGTGTACTGCGCAAGGCTGGAAAGGCGGCTAAGTAATGTCTCGCACTACTCGTGAACTACGCATTCGTCGTCACTCGCGACTTCGCAAGAAGATCACCGGAACGGCCGAGCGACCCCGCGTTGCGGTGAGTCGTTCCAACAAAAACATCTCAGCTCAGATCATCGACGACGTTGCGGGGCGCACCCTCGCAGCCGCGTCATCGGTGGAGGCTTCCTTGAAGTCGACGAGCGGAGGCAACATCCCAGGTGCCACGGCTGTCGCTGAGCTTCTCGCTCAGCGGGCATCAGCCGCTGGTGTCACGACGGTCGTCTTCGACCGCGGTGGCTACGCCTATCACGGCCGCGTTGCGGCCTTTGCCGACGCGCTACGCGCGGGAGGATTGGAGTTCTAATGACGAACGAAACTGAATACGAAGAGCGCACCATCAAGGTGAACCGAGTGTCCAAGGTTGTTAAGGGTGGTCGTCGGTTCTCCTTCACCGCTCTGATGGTCATTGGTGACGGTAACGGCAAGGTTGGTCTCGGCTACGGCAAGGCTAAAGAAGCTGGTCTCGCTGTTCAGAAGGGTCTCGAAGAAGCTCGCAAGAACCTCTTCGAAGTGCCCCTCGCTGGCACCACGATCGTGCACCCCGTCATCGGCGAAGCCGGTGCCGGTCGCGTGATGTTAAAGCCCGCCGCTCCCGGTACCGGAGTTATTGCCGGAGGGGCCGCTCGCGCCATCCTGGAAATGGCTGGTATCCGTGACATCCTCGCGAAGTCACTGGGATCGTCGAACGGTATTAACGTCGCTCACGCCACCATTCAGGGCTTGAAGCAGTTGCGCACGCCGGAAGAGATTGCCGCCGTGCGGGGCAAGCCACTGGACCAGGTTCTGCCGGCCGGTGTGCTGCGCGCGTACCGAGAGCGCCAGCGTGAGGCTGACCTGTTTAAGACGACGGAGATCTAATCATGACGGAACTGAAAGTAACGCAGACGCGTTCGGCGATTGGCACCAAGCCCAAGCACCGCGGAACACTTCGCGCTCTGGGACTTCGTAAGATTGGTCAGAGCAACGTTCTGCCCGACCGTCCCGAAATTCGTGGAATGATTGCTCGCGTACCCCACCTAGTCACGGTAGAAGAGGTTAACTAATGAAGTTGCACGATCTCCAACCAAATCCGGGCTCGACGAAGCGTAAGCGCATCGTGGGTCGTGGTATCGCGGGTAAGGGTGGCAAGACCGCTGGTCGTGGAACCAAGGGACAGAAGGCTCGTCGCCAGATTCCCGCCGGTTTCGAAGGTGGCCAGCTCCCCATCCTGCAGCGCATCCCCAAGCTCAAGGGATTCACGAACCCCTTCCGCGTGGAGTACCAGCCAGTGAACCTCGATACGATTACGGTGCTCGGCTTGACCGAGATCACGCCGGAAGTCTTGGTCGCCAATGGTCTGGCGCAGAAGAAGGACTTCGTCAAGATTCTGGGCCGCGGGAACCTGTCGGTCGCGATCAACATATCAGCGCACGCCTTCTCGGCTTCGGCCAAGAGTGCTATCGAGTCGGCTGGTGGCACCACCACCATCGTTCCGCTGCCCTTCGCAGTCCGCCCTCCGGCGGCTGGCAACCAGCACCAGAACCGCTAGGCCCTCATGCTCGCGCGCCTCGCGAACATTTTTCGTGTCCACGACCTTCGCAACAAGGTTCTGTTCACTCTGGGCGTTATCGCGCTGTACCAGCTAGGGGCGAACCTGCCCGTTCCTGGGGTGAGTTGGAGCCAAGTGCAGTTGCTCCAATCCAAGGCGGGCGCCAGTGGCGTGCTCGGGTTCCTCAACCTCTTTTCGGGCGGAGCGTTGACACGTATGGCCGTCTTCGGCCTCGGTGTCATGCCCTACATCACGAGCTCCATCGTGATCCAGTTGATGACCTCGGTCATTCCCAAGCTCACGCAGTGGCGTGACGAGGGTGCGACCGGGCAAAAGAAAATCACCCAGACCACCCGCTACATGACCATTGGTTTAGCCCTGTTGCAGAGCACTGGTCTGGTCTACGCCTTCCACGGCCACGACCAGGCGCTGCTGGGATTCAACATTGACCTCATTCCGAAGTTCACCTTCTGGCTGGGTCTCTTTATGGTTCTGATCCTCACGGCGGGGACCGCCTTCGTGATGTGGTTGGCGGAACTCATTACTCAGCGTGGTATTGGTCAGGGTATGTCCCTTCTTATCTTTGCCAACGTTGTCGCGGGCCTTCCGACGGGTGGCCGCGCGGTCTTTTCCGAGGGTGGACCCATCAAGTTCGGGGCCATCGTTGCAATTTCGATCATTCTGTTGGTGGTCATTATTTTCATGGATCAGGGCCAACGTCGCATCCCGGTGACCTTCGCCCGTCGAGTCGTGGGTCGAAAGATGATGGGTGGTAATTCCACCTACATCCCGCTCAAGGTGAACCAGTCGGGAGTTATCCCTATCATCTTCGCGAGCTCGGTTCTCTACATTCCCGTCCTCTTGAGCAACGTGGTGCCGTGGGCGAGTTTCCAGAACTTCGTGACCAAGTCCTTCCGCCCAACTTCTGCGATCTACATCGGTTCCTACTTCGTACTGATCGTGGCCTTCACCTTCTTCTACGTCTACATCGCCTTCGAGCCGCACCAGCAGGCCGATATGTTGCGTAAGCAGGGTGGCTTTATCCCGGGTATTCGTCCCGGCATGCCCACCGAGAAGTACTTCGCGAAGATGTTGAGCCGCATCACGGTCGTTGGTGCTGGCTTCTTGGCCTGCGTGGCGGTCATCCCCAGTGTGTTAATGGCAATCTGGAACATCAACCGCTTCCCCTTCTACGGAACTACCCTGCTGATTGCGGTGGGTGTGGCGCTCGAAACCATGCGCCAGATCGACAGCCAGTTGATGATGCGTAACTACGAAGGATTCCTGAAGTAGGTACTATGGCATCGCGACTAATTCTTGTCGTGCTGGGCAAGCAGGGTGCCGGTAAGGGAACCCAATGCAAGGCGCTGGCTTCGACCTACGGAATTCCTCACGTTTCTACCGGAGACATTTTGCGCGCCGCGGTCAAGGCTGGCTCGCCGCTGGGTCTGGAAGTGAAGTCCGTGCTGGATGCGGGCGCACTCGTCTCGGACGATCTCGTCGTGAAACTGGTCGCCGAACGACTCGCCGAAGGTGACGCCGAACGCGGAGCGCTACTCGATGGATTTCCTCGCACCCTCGCCCAGGCTGAAGCGCTGGAGAAACTTCTCGGCCCGAGTGGCGTCTCGCTGTGCGTGAATCTGGACGTGTCGACGGAGCTGGTCACTGAACGCCTCTCGTCTCGTCGGGTCTGCCAGGAGTGTGGTGCGATTTATCGCGCGAGCGACATCGAAGCCGTCTCGGGGACCTGCTCGGAGTGCAGCGGTGACGTCGTGCAGCGCAGAGACGACCAACCCGAGGCCATACGTCAGCGCCTCGAGGCCTACGAGCGCGATACGGCGCCCCTCCTGGACTTCTATGACGCCCGGAAGCTCCTAGCCGTGATCGACGGCAGCGTGGAAGTAGGAGCGGTGGGCTCAGCGATTGATGACGCGCTCAGCACCCGAGGTTTGGTGTGAGGCGCAACGCCGATGAACTGAACAAGATGCGCCGGGCCGGCAAGGTCGTCGCGGAGATGCACGAAAAGACGCGTGAGGCGATTCGCCCCGGGGTCACGACCATGGATCTCAACAAAATTGCGGCCGACGTCATCGAACGTCGCGGGGCGCGTTCGAATTTTCTCAATTACCACGGTTTCCCCGCCGTGATTTGCACCAGTCCTAACGACATGATTGTGCACGGTATCCCGGGTGATTACGTCCTGGTCGAAGGCGACATTATTTCGGTGGACTGTGGTGCGATTATCGAGGGTTACCACGGTGACGCGGCCTACACGGCGGGTGTCGGAACAATTACTGCCGCCGCCGCGCGACTCATCGAAGTAACCGAGCGTTCTCTCTGGGCCGGGATTGACCAGATGACGAAGGGCAATCGCCTCAACGAAATCGGTCGCGCCGTCCAGCAGGTCGCCGAAGCCGCCGGGTACGGTGTGGTGCGCGAGTACGTGGGCCACGCCATCGGTACCGCGATGCACGAGAGCCCCCAGGTGACGAACTACTGGCCCGGTAAGCCCGGCCCCACGCTCAAAGAGGGCATGGTCTTTGCCGTAGAGCCAATGATCAATATCGGCAGTCCGTCCACCTACCAACTCGACGATGGTTGGAGCGTCATGACCGCCGACGGCAGTCTGTCGGCCCACTTCGAGCACACCATCGCCATTACCGACAACGGCCCCGAAGTTTTCACCCTCGCGTGAGTCGTAGGTGGGGGAGTCACATCCTTCGCTGTCCTGTGTTTTTTTGCCACTCGGACGCCTGAGGGCGGCCGGCTGAGTGCTCTCTTTTTGGTAAAGGGCCGCAAAATTATTGTCGGGAATGAATCCGTCGAAGGGCCACGAATATTCGACGGGGATGCCGGTGACGGGTTGCGTCTCGTGCCGACCAGCTCGTCGGGGAATAGTGCTGCAACCAGGAGCCGTCTCGTGTCACCGGCCTGAGCGCGCGGGGTGCTTGCGAAGGTCGTAGCGGGTCTCGAGGATCACTTCGCCCGACGGGGCCGTGCCGCTCTCGCGACCCTTCGAGTTCCCCATGGGGAGGTACTGCTGGTTGCGGTTCAAGAAAAATTCAACCCATTGTTGCGTGGTCTCAGCGCGGAGCGAAGAGAACGAGGAATGGACGTAGACCTAGTGTTTGTTGTAGTTTGACCTAGCGACCTAGGGCCTAACGTCACAAATTGGGCTGTCTAACTGGGTCGCAAAAGGGCCGTTTTTGCGTTCTCGTGAAAATTCGGTAAGATATCAAGCCGACCTCTGGGACACCTCGGGGTCAACCGTGGAATCCTCTCGAGGGTGACACATACTGCCGTACCAGCAACAAGGAGAAAGAAACTGAGCAAGCCGAAAGAAGACGCCTTCACCGTAGAGGGCACGGTTGTTGAACCGCTGCCCAACGCGATGTTCCGCGTCGAACTGGAAAATGGATACACCGTGCTCGCGCACAGCTCCGGAAAGATGAGGATGCACCGCATTCGCATTCTGCCGGGCGACAAGGTTCAGGTTGAAATCACGCCCTATGACATGGCGCGCGGTCGAATTACCTACCGGTATAAATAACAGTTTCGGTATCAGTTTCTCACAAGTCGAGAAAGAAAGACGTAATGAAGGTTCGAGCCAGCGTTAAACAGATGTGCGAAAAGTGCAAGGTCATTCGCCGGTCAGGTCACGTCCGCGTGATCTGTGAGAACCCGCGTCACAAGCAGCGCCAGGGATAAGAGGAATATATGGCCCGTATTGCCGGAGTAGACATTCCCCGCGAAAAGCGGACAGTGATCTCGTTGACCTACATCTACGGTGTAGGACCGACGACGGCGCAGCAGATTTGCGCCTCGACGGGTATCGACGAGTCGACGCGTGTGCGTGACCTCAGCGAAGCTGACGTCAACAAGTTGCGTGCCTACATCGACCAGAACGTCACGGTCGAGGGAGACCTTCGTCGTGACGTCACCCAAGACATCAAGCGCAAGATGGAGATCAACTGCCTGCAGGGGATCCGTCATCGCAAGGGACTGCCCGTTCGCGGCCAGCGAACCCGTACTAATGCCCGCACCCGTAAGGGACCGAAGCGCACTGTCGCCGGTAAGAAGAAGGTGAAGAAGTAATGGCTGCTAAGCCCTCCGCAGTGCGCAAGCCGCGCCGCAAGGAACGAAAGAACGTCGCCTTTGGGGTCGCTCACATCAAGAGTTCCTTCAACAACACAATTGTTTCAATCACTGACCCTGAGGGCAACGTGATTGCCTGGGCGTCATCCGGTCAGGTCGGCTTTAAGGGTTCGCGTAAGTCAACCCCCTACGCCGCTCAGCTCGCCGCCGAAAAGGCCGCCAAGGCGGCCATCGAACACGGTGTCAAGAAAGTTGACGTTCTTGTTCGTGGCCCGGGTTCGGGTCGAGAGACCGCCATTCGCTCGATCGCCGCCGCGGGAATTGAGGTCGTCGCCATTAAGGACGTGACCCCACTGCCCCACAATGGCTGTCGTCCCAAGAAGCGTCGCCGAGGCTAAGGAAAATTATGGCTCGTTATACAGGACCCGTGTGCCGACTTTGTCGTCGTGAGCGCACCAAGCTCTACCTCAAGGGGGAGCGCTGCTTCTCCATGAAGTGCCCGATGGCGGAAAACTCGGATCGTCAGACCCGCGCTTTCCCACCTGGCATGCACGGCGCGAGCCGTCAGCGTCAGGGCTCGGAGTACTTGACCCAGCTGCGCGAAAAGCAGAAGGCTCGTCGAATCTATGGTCTGCTCGAAAAGCAATTCCGCAACCTCTACGAAGAAGCCAACCGTCGCCCCGGCATGACCGGAACGAACTTGTTGCAGTTCCTCGAACTGCGCCTCGACAATGTTGCCTACCGCGCCGGATGGGGTGCTAGTCGCGCTCAGGCTCGCCAGTTCGTCCTACACGGTCACGTCACTATTAACGGCAAGCGCGTGACGATTCCTTCCTACCGCGTTCGCCCGGGTGAAGTAGTAGCGCTCAAGAGCGTTACTCGCGAAAACTTCAACGTCGTACGCAACCTCGATGTCCTCGACCGTAATGTTCCGGGCTGGCTTGAGAAGGACGACGGTGGATTCTCCATCACTGTTCGCACCGTTCCTCAGCGCGAACAGATCAACGAAGGCATCAAAGAACAGCTCATCGTTGAGTTGTACTCGAAGTAATTCTTTACACAAGCACACCCCCAACCACGCACGCAAGGAGTCAAAATGCTCATTATTCAGCGCCCCACCATTGAGGCCATCGGCGACGAACAAAACAACCGTCAGTCATTTTCCGTAGGTCCCCTGGACCCCGGGTTCGGTCACACCCTCGGCAACTCACTGCGCCGCACGCTGCTCAGCTCGATCCCTGGCGCCGCGGCGACCAAGGTTCAGTTCGAGGCCCCCACGCTGCACGAGTTCGACGTGATTGAAGGCGTCAAGGAAGACGTTCAGGACATCACCTTGAACTTGAAGGACCTGTTGCTCAAGGTTGAGTCCGACGAGCCGGTGCGCCTGCACCTCGAGAAGACCGGTGAGGGTGCCGTTACGGCCGCTGACCTGTCGACGACGGCCGACGTCACTATTTTGAACCCGACCCTGCACCTCGCGTACTTGACCACCAAGACGAGCAAATTGTCCTTCGAACTCACCGTCGAGCGTGGCAAGGGCTACGTTGGCGCCGAAGGCAACAAGGGTTCGTCGACCATCGGCGTTATCCCCCTCGACGCCATATTCTCACCCGTACGTCGCGTGACCTTCGAAATCGAGCCCGTCCGCGTGGAGCAGTCCAAGGACTTCGACAAGTTGATTCTCGACATCGAGACCGACGGATCGCTCAGCCCCAGCGAGGCACTGGCTTCCGCCGGTAAGACGCTGTCGAGCCTGGTTGGTCTGATTGCCAGCTTCGACGAGGCTGCTCCTGCTCTCGAGCTCGGAGACGTCGGCACCGCCGTCGCCGCCGCGACCGAGTTGGACAACATCACCATCGAGCAGCTGGGTCTGGCCGAGCGTTCGCGTAACTGCCTGAAGCGCGCCGGCATTAACACCTTGGCGCAGTTGATCAACTGCACCGAGCGTGACCTGACCTCCATCACAAACTTTGGCGCCACGTCGCTGAAGGACGTTGAGGAATGCCTCGAAGAGCGCGGACTTTCGCTTAAGGCAGAGGGCTAACCATGAGGGCAACTCCGAAGAAAGGTCGTCGCTTCGGCGGCGACGCAGCGCACCAGAAGGCCATGATGGGCAACCTCGTGGCGTCGATGATCGCTGCTGAGTCCATCGTGACCACCGAGGCCAAGGCCAAGGCCCTACGACCCATCGTGGAGAAGTGCGTGACCGCGGCGAAAAACTCGCCAGAAGGTTCCGTCCACGCTCAGCGTCGCGTCGTTGCCTTCATCCGCGACAAGGACATGACGCACAAGCTCTTCACCGAGATTGCACCGCGCTACACAACTCGTCCTGGTGGTTACACCCGGATCTTGAAGTTGGGGCCGCGTCCGGGCGACAACGCTCCCATGGCGCGTATTGAGTTCGTCTGATTCTTCCGTGGACGCCACCCACCGGTGGCGTTTTGATCTGTCCTACGACGGATCATTTTTTCGGGGTTTTGCGTCACAACCGGGTCAAGTGACCGTGGTGAGTGCCGTCCAGGACGCACTCGTACTGAATCTACAACTCGCTCAGCCTCCCCTTATCGTGGGCGCCGGAAGAACCGACGCGGGAGTTCACGCCTTTGCCCAAGTACTGCACGTTGACCTGCCGACGGCGCTGTACCGCGATGATAGGGGCAACGAGGCGCAGCGTTTGATGCACTCGCTCAACCGACAGCTCGAAGGTCGCATTGTGATTCACGAGGCGCGTATCGCACCACCCGAATTCAACGCCCGCCACGACGCCACGTGGCGGGCCTATCGCTACCTGGTCATCGAAACGAAGTACCCAGCCTTGGCCCTCAGCCAGCAGAGCTCCTTTAGCTGGGCGGTCCCGGGTCCGCTTGATATCGACGCGATGAATCGAGCGACGTCGCAGCTGGTGGGGAGTCACGATTTTCGATCTTTCTGCCGCCGACCCGATGGCTCGAATGCCGATGATGAGTTACGTCGGATCGTTCTCGAGGCGACGTGGTCGCGGCTCGCTGATACCTGGCACGTGACGGCGAGAAACGAGAGTGCCCTACGTTTCGACATTCGGGCCTCCTCCTTCTGCCATCAGATGGTGCGCTCGCTGGTCGGGACTTTGGTGGCCGTTGGACGTGGGCGTCTGGACGAAAATGCCATAAAAGAAAGGCTTTTAGAGCCATCTAGGGTGAATATGCCCGATCCCGCCCCGGCCGGAGGGCTGTCGCTGGTCGGGGTCGGCTACAGTCAATTTGCCGGAGGGGCCTCAGGTTTTGTATCGTAGAGAGTCCCTTGGATAACTGTGCCACCCTGGCTCGGTCTTCTACGAATCGCTGAAGGAAAAAGAACTGTGAAGACGTACTCACCAAAGTCTGCGGAGATTGTCCGCGAATGGCACGTCATTGACGCCGAAGGACTCATCCTCGGACGTCTGTCGACCGTGGTCGCCTCAATTCTGCGTGGCAAGCACCGTACCTTCTTCGCCCCCCACATGGACACGGGCGACAACGTCATCATCATCAACGCCGACAAGATCGTGATCACCGCCAACAAGGTCGACCAGAAGCAGGCCTACCGCCACACTGGTTACCCCGGTGGTATCCGATCGACGAGTTGGAAGGACCTCATGAAGGACAATCCGGACAAGCTCGTGTACAACTCGATCAAGGGAATGGTCCCGAAGAATCGACTGGGTCGTGCGCAGATGGAGAAGCTCTTCGTCTACGCCGGTCCGCAGCACCCGCACGCTGCGCAGAAGCCTGTTGCATACGACACCTCGGCCATCCGCCGCGGTTAATTAGGAGACCTCACATGGCTAGTCCTCTCACTCAGTCCACCGGACGCCGCAAGCGTGCTGTTGCCCGTGTTCGCTTTCGTCCGGGTACCGGAACCATCACAATTAATGGTCGTGCCTTTGACAACTACTTCACGTCACCGACGCACCGCCAGCTCGTCACCGAACCGCTGCGTTTGACTGACACGGAAATCACCTACGACATCGAAGCCACCATCGAAGGTGGCGGAGTCGCTGGCCAGGCCGGATCGCTACGTTTGGGAATTGCTCGTTCGCTCATTGAGCTCGACGAGACTCTACGTCCGGCCCTCAAGGCCGCGGGCTTGCTGACGCGCGACTCCCGTAAGAAGGAATCGAAGAAGTACGGCCTCAAAAAGGCTCGTAAGGCTCCGCAGTACTCGAAGCGGTAATTCTTCGTGCAGTTTGGCACGGACGGAATTCGCGGCCGCGCCGCCGACGAAGTCACCCCCGAGGTGGCCTATCGTCTGGGGGTTGCGGTCGCTTCTGTTTTTCCCAATGAAACCATCTTTGTCGGCTACGACACGCGTGAGAGTTCTCTCGAACTGAGCCGCGCCACCCTTCGGGGGCTGCACGGCGCCGGTGCACGAGCACACAACCTCGGCGTTATCCCCACCCCTGGCGTCGCGATTATCGCGCAAGAGCGGGGCGGCGCGGGAATTGTTATTTCGGCCTCCCACAATCCGTATTACGACAACGGCCTAAAGGTTCTCGGCCGGGGTGGCAGTAAGTTATCGCCCGCCACGGAAGCCCTGCTCCAGCGGGCCTTCGACGAGGCCAGTGCGGCGCCCACGGAAGAAGTTGCGACCCACGAGTTCGTCATTGATACCTCGGCCCACCGCCACTACGTCGAACGTCTGCGGACCCTGGTGCCCGCTTCCGCCCTGGAGGGATTGCACGTGGTCCTCGACTGCGCCAACGGCGCCGCCTCGGCCTACGCGACCGACGTCTTCGCTGGTCTCGGCGCCCGGGTCACGACCTTGCACGATCAGCCGAATGGTCGAAATATCAACGAGGACTGCGGCTCGACGCACCCCGAGGAACTTGCGCAAATCGTCGTGGCGCTCGGCGCCGATCTCGGACTGGCCTTCGACGGCGACGCTGATCGGCTTATTGCTGTTGACGCGACCGGCACCCTGCGCGACGGCGACGATTTGATGGTCCTGTTTGCTCTCGACCGCGAAGCACGAGGCCTCCTGCAGCACACCCTGGTGGTGACGTCGATGAGTAATCTTGGACTGCGACGAGCCATGGCTGAAGCCCACATTGCACTCGTCGAGACGGACGTTGGTGACCGCAATATTCTGGTCGCCCTCGAGGAGAGAAATCTCAACTTTGGTGGCGAACAGTCGGGGCACCTGATCTTTCGCGACTTGGCCCCGACTGGTGACGGCATGATGACGGGAATTTTGCTGGCCGAACTTGTGACCCGCACCGGGCCCCTCGACGTCGTGGCGAACGCGGCCTGGCGACGGTTACCGCAGCGACTCATTAGTATCCCCACCGCTGATTTCACCGACGACGTGGTGCCGAGCGCGGTCGATGAAGTGTGTCGTCGACACCAGCTTGAGCCCAGTGATCTGCGCTTGGTGGTGCGCCCGTCGGGCACGGAGCCAGTGGTGCGCGTGATGGTCGAAGCTGATTCATCGTACGTGGTCGACGAGTTCTGCGAGCTCGTAGCCCACGCCTGCGCCTCGCGCGAGTAAAACCACCACCGGGGGTAGAGTTGTCACCATGTGTGGCATCATCGGAGTCGTCGGGTCCCCAAACGCACTTTCCATTCTTCTAGAGGGTCTGGAGCGACTCGAATACCGTGGCTACGACTCCGCGGGGGTCGCCCTCCACGTCGGATCTGGCACCTGGCGAGCTCGCGCCGCCGCCGGTATAGAGTCGGTGGCCTCGTTGATCGAATCCTGCGCCAACGCCCCCATCGGTTCATCCTCCGGCATTGGCCACACCCGTTGGGCCACCCACGGAGCCCCCGGCGAGTCGAACGCGCATCCCCACGTTGACTGCTCCGACTCGCTGGCGCTGATTCACAACGGGATCATTGAAAATCACAATGAACTGCGTAGTGAGCTGATCGCCCGAGGTCACATTTTTTCGTCGGTAACCGATACCGAGGTCCTGGCGCACCGTATTGAGGAATTTCGCACGGAGGGTCGTAGTCTGACTGAGGCCGTTCGTTCAACGCTGAAGGAAGTCCGCGGAGCTTTCGCCCTCGCGGTGATCGACGCCGCGGAGCCCGACGTCATCGTGGCCGCTCGTCGCATCTCGCCCTTGATCATCGGGACCGCGGACGGGTCGACCTACCTCGCCTCGGACGTTCCGGCGATATTAGATAAGGCCACTCGTTTTTTCATCGTGGAGGATGATCAGCTGGTCACCGTGACGCCGGCGGGATTTACTGCCTCGTCAGTGACGGGCGAGCCCTGCGAATTGCGGGAGTTGATTGTTGACTGGGACCTCGAAGCGGCCCAGAAGGGCGGTTACGCCGACTTCATGAGCAAGGAGATGAACGAGCAACCGGCGGCTCTACGGGCGACCCTGCTCGATCGAATTGACGCCCACGGGACTATCAAATTCGACGAATTGCACATCAGTGATGAGCAATTACGCGAGGTGCAGAAGGTGACCCTCGTGGCCTGCGGCTCGAGTTACCACACGGCCATGGTGGCCAAGTACGCCATCGAGCGTTGGGCGAGAGTCAGCGTCGAGGTCGACATCGCTAGTGAGTTTCGTTACCGTGACCCCATCGTCGGTCCGCACGACCTGGTAATTGGGGTCTCCCAGAGTGGCGAGACCATCGACACCCTGCTCGCTATGACCGAGGCCAAGTCGCGTGGCGCCATGGTGGCAGCCATCACTAACGTCGTGGACTCCTCGATGGCTCGTCAGGCCGACGCGGTGCTCTACACCCGCGCCGGTCTAGAAATCTGCGTGGTGGCGACCAAGTCCGTCGTGGCCCAAATTGTCGTCCTGGAGCTCCTGGCGCTTCGACTAGCCCAGCTGCGCGGCACGCTAACTCCGGCCGAGGTGGACAGCGTCGTAAGGGATTTCGACCGCGTGCCCGAACTAGTGGCGGAGACTCTGTCTCGTGACGAGCAGGTTCGCAGCGTCGCGCTGGCCCTCGCGGACACTCGAGATTTCTTCTTCCTGGGTCGCCACGTCGGCTATCCGGCGGCGCTCGAGGGGGCGCTCAAGCTCAAGGAAATTACCTACGTTCACGCGGAGGGTTACCCCGCCGGCGAGCTGAAGCACGGCCCGCTGGCCCTGATCGAACCAGGGGTGGTCGTGGTCGTGATTGTCACCGACGGCTCAATGAGAGAAAAGTTATTGGGCAACATTGCCGAAGTAAAGAGTCGCGGGGCCACGGTCGTGGTCATTGCGCACGACGGCGACCACGAAGTGTCGGCCGTGGCTGACTACGTCTGCACCGTGCCACCCACCCAGGTTCTGATGTCACCCCTCGTTGATCTCGTCGTGATGCAGCAGTTTGCCTACCATCTCGCGCAAGCGCGGGGTCTCAACGTCGATCGACCGCGCAACCTAGCCAAAACGGTGACGGTGGAATGAGTTCGACGGTGGGAATCGGTATTGACCTCGTCGATGTCGACCGATTCGCCAAGGTACTGCGCCGCCGGCCTCGACTGACTGAACGCCTCTTCACGGCGGGGGAACGCCATGATTGCAATGGCGCCCCGCAGCGTATGGCGGCTCGATTCGCGGCGAAAGAGGCCGTCTGGAAAGCGCTGAGCGTCGGGCTCGGTGGTGTGAACTTTCACGACGTGGCGGTGGAGCGCGCGGCCAGCGGCGCTCCGGAACTGGTTCTATCGGCCCGCGCCCTGACACGCGCGGCCGAGTTGGGAATCACTAACTGGCACCTGTCACTAACCCACACCCCCGTGAGCGCTGGGGCCATAGTTATTGCCGAGGGCGAATGACGCCGGTCGAAGGAATTCGCCGACCGGCCTGGGCCGAGATCTCCCTGTCGGCCCTACGTCATAATGTGCTCGCTCTACGAAGCGTGCTCGGCCCGACGCAGATTTGTGGTGTGGTGAAAGCCAACGGCTACGGCCACGGCGCGGTCCTCGCGGCGTCCACCCTGGTGGACAGTGGCGTGGCGGGTTTAGCCGTCGCCATTGTTGATGAGGGTGTCGAACTACGTGACGCCGGTATTACGGCGCCCATCCTGCTGCTCGCCGAAACGCCGGCGGACACGGTGGGTGACGCCCTCGATAACACTCTGACCCTCACCATTGGCTCACTCGACGGAGCTCGGGCCGCCGCCGCCGCCGCTCGGGAGCGTGGGGGCCGGCACCCCGTGCACGTGAAACTCGACACCGGCATGCACCGCATGGGCGCAGACCTCGCCACCGCAATCAAAATTCTGGATATTCTGAGCGATTGCCCGACGCTGGTGATTGAGGGTTTTTATTCTCACTTTCCCGTCGCGGATTCGCTCGCCACCGCGGACCAGGAATTTTCCTTGAACCAGATCGCCGCCTTTGACGCCTTCGTGACCGCGGCCGCCGCTCGAGGGGTGGTGGCGCCGGTTCTGCACCTGGCCAACTCGGCCGCCGCTCTTTCGCTGCCCACCTCGCGACGCAGCATGGCCCGTATTGGCCTCTCCCTCTACGGTCACCTACCCGAGCCGAGTTACGTGACGGCGTTGGAGGAACAGGGGCTCTCGCTTCGTCCCGCACTTTCGCTACACGCCCAGGTGACTGCGGTGCGGCAACTGCCCGCCGGCGAGCGAGCGAGTTACGGCCGCCGCCGCGCCCTGCCCGGTCCGTCCACGGTCGCAACGGTGCCCTTCGGCTACGCCGACGGCTATCCCCGTCGCCTCTTTGACGCCGGGGCCGAAGTTCTCATCAATGGACGTCGCCACCCCTTGGCGGGGGCCGTCACGATGGATCAGCTGGTCATTGACTGTGGTGACGCGAGTATTCAGGTGGGCGATGAAGTGGTGCTCCTCGGCCGTCAGGGGGACGAGGAAATCACGGCGGAAATGTGGGCTCACTGGGCCGACACCATTACCTGGGAGATTTTGTGCGGCATTGGCGCCCGAGTGCCGCGCGTCGCCGTGGGCTAGTGGTGGCTGACCCCCTGTTGGGGCTGACTAGTTGCACGCGATGTGCCCTGTCGCTGACTCGCCACCGCGTGGTTGTGGGTAGTGGACCAGCGAGGGCCGCACTGGTAGTGATTGGCGAAGCGCCCGGTCGTAACGAAGACGAAGGGGGCGCCCCCTTCGTCGGTCGTAGCGGCACCCTCCTCTTCACTCTGATTAAGGAAGAACTAGGACTGTCGCGAGAGCAGTGCTTCGTGACGAACGTCGTCAAGTGCCGTCCACCGGCCAATCGTCCGCCGAAGAAGGAAGAATTGAGCGCCTGCCGTCCGTGGTGGGAGGCTCAAATCGCTAGCCAGTCGCCCCGAGTGATAATGACCCTTGGGAATACGGCGACCCGGGCCGTGCTCGGGCAGCGCGAGCCCATCGGTGAGTTGCACGGGCGGGTCCATCGCAGCGACGCCGGGCCGGTGGTGCCGACCTATCACCCGGCCGCGGCCCTGCGGGGTGGGCCTAACGTAGTAGCCGTGATACGTCGCGACCTCCAGTTGATTGCGACCTTGCTGGGGCCCGAGCAGTGACGGAGGGGCGTCGTACGGGTTCGACAAGCGAGACGCACCGGGCCGGAGTGGAGTTCGCTCAGCTCCTCGAGCCCGGTGACGTGGTGCTGCTCTGTGGGCAACTCGGTGCGGGAAAGACCACTTTCACTCAGGGCGTGGCCTTCGGCCTGGGAGTGGCCGATCGCGTCACCAGCCCGACTTTCATCATGGTGCGCGAGCACCTCTGTGTCGATCATCCCTCGATTCGCGTTCTGCATCACGCCGACCTCTACCGGACGAATTCGTTGGACGAAATTATTGATCTCGCGCTCGGAGAATTAGTGGAAGAGAGTGCGGTGGCCGTGATCGAGTGGGGCGACATGGCCGAGGAGATTTTCGCGGCCTCCGCCATCTGGCTGCGACTCAGCGCGCTCGGTGAATTCGAGCGCGAGTTTTCCGTCAGTGGGTACCCCGAGGCGCGTCGAGCGGCCTTTGAGGCGTGGTCGAGCTCGTGATTACTCTCGCCATCGAAACGGCCACGACGGCCTGTTCGATAGCCCTCCGCACGGCCTCGGGTGAGGTCCACGAACGTCTGCTCGATACTCAACGGCGCCACACCGAAGTGCTGACTGCGGGAATAAACGACGCGCTCTCGGAGTTCCAGCTCAGCGTTCGTGATCTCACTGCGATTGTCGTTGATCGAGGTCCCGGACTCTTCACGGGCCTGCGGGTGGGCCTCGCCACGGCCCGGGGTCTCGCCGACGCCCTCGGCGTACCGCTGCTCGGTGTCACCTCCCTAGAAATTCTCGCCCACGAGGCGGCCCCGACGAGCTCGACCGAACAGATTCTGGCCCTGGTGGATGGTCGACGCGGTGAAGTCTTTGCCCAGACCTTTCGTTCGAGTACGTCACTACTGGCACTCTCGCCCGCCGAGGTCCGCACCCCCCAGGACGTGGTCATTGAGTGGGGGACCAGCGGCCTACCGGTGACTGTCGTCGGTGACGGCGCTCAGCGTTACCGCGAACTCTTTGGTCTTCTGCCCAATATCAGCATCGTGGACATTGTCCATCCCTCTCCAGCGACAGCGCTCAGACTGCTGGACCTCGTGGCGACGGGGGACGTGTCACCCCTCTACTTGCGCGAGGCCGACGCAGTAGCGAATTTTTCAACCCGCGGCGGTGTGGCGTGAGCGCGGAATGGATAATTCGCCCCGCCGAGCGCCGCGACGTGCCGGGAATACTGGTGATCGAAGAATCACAGTTCCCCGAGCCCTGGTCCAAGGCCATGGTGCTCGACGAAGTGAGTGCGGCGCCGAATCGTCGTTACAGCGTGGCGGTCACGCCCACGTCCTTGGTTGGTTGCCTGGGTTTGATGTTCGTCGAAGATGAAGTGCACGTCAACACCATTGGCACCCACCCGGAGTGGGAAGGACGCGGTGTCGCGCGCTCGCTGCTCGACGAGGGTTGGAACGAACTACGAGCCCGTGGCACCCGGCGAGCCACCCTCGAAGTTGCGGTATCGAACACTCGCGCGCAAGCACTCTATCGACACTACGGATTCGCCCCCGTCGGCATCCGAAAGAACTACTACCAACGCAGTGGCGAGGACGCCCTGGTGTTGTGGGCTGACCTGCTGTGATGAACCCTGCCGCCAGCCTCCTACGATGACACCGTGACTCTGATTCTCGGCATCGAAACCAGTTGTGACGAAACGGCCGCGGCGATAGTGGACGAAAACTACCTGGTGCGCTCGTCGATTATTGAGTCCTCCCTCGACCTCCACCGAGATTTCGGTGGAGTGGTCCCCGAACTCGCGGGTCGGGCACACCTCAGCACCATCGGCCCCGTTGTTCGCCGCGCCCTCGAGGGGGCCGGCCTCGATCCACTCCAGCCCGCGATAGACGGCATCGCCGTCACCAGCGGCCCCGGCCTCATTGGTTCGCTACTCGTCGGACTCTCGGCCGCTAAGGCCTACGCCCTCGGCTGGTCGCTTCCCTTCGTCGGCGTGCACCACTTAGAAGGTCACCTCTTTGCGCCCCTCCTCGAAACGCCCGACATGGAGTGGCCAGTTCTCACCCTCTTGGTGTCGGGCGGTCATAGCGCCCTCGTGCTGCACACGTCGCCCGGCGTTCACCGGGTCATTGGCGAAACCATCGACGACGCCGCCGGCGAGGCCTACGACAAGGTGGCTCGTTGGCTGGGCCTCGGATACCCCGGTGGACCAGTCATCGATCAACTGGCGAGCCGGGGGAACCCCTCCGCGCTCACCTTGCCCAAGTCCATGTGGAACGAAACGCTGGACTTTTCCTTCTCTGGTTTAAAGACCGCCGTGGTGCGCGCGACCGAAAAGAACCCCGACCTGGCCCTCGAGGACGTGGCGGCCAGCTTTCAGGCGGCGGTGGTGGAACAACTACTACGTAAGACGCGCCAGGCCCTCGAAGAGCACGAAGTTCGTGGGGTCGCCCTGGCCGGCGGCGTGGCCGCTAATTCGGCGTTGCGCCGAGGGCTCACCGAGCTCGGGGCGCAGTACCAACTCGCCACCTACCTGCCCTCACTGGTGATGTGCACCGACAACGCCGCCATGATCGCGGCGGCGGGCCTCTACCGACTGCGACACGATGGACCTAGTGCGCACGAGCTTTCGGCCTCGCCCAACTGGCAACTGGCGGCCCTGTCGTGAGCGCGCGCTGGATACCCTTCGACGTGTCGCTCGCTCTGACGGACCCCTTCGCCCAGTTCGCCCAGTGGTTCGAAGAAGCGAGTAGGGAGCTGCGTGAGCCCGAAGCCGTGTCGGTAATCACCAGTGACGCTTCGGGTCAACCCAGCGCCCGCATGGTGCTGCTGCGCGAGCGGACAGATTCGTCCTTCGGCTGGTTCACCAATTACGACTCGCGCAAGGGCCACGATCTCGTTGAGAATCCGCAGGCCGGGATCCTGTGGTACGTGGAGCCGCTGGGCCGTCAGGTGCGCATCGAGGGTGTCGTGGCTCGTATGTCGCCCGAGGAATCAGATGCCTACTTCGCCTCGCGTCCGCGCGGGCACCAAATCGGCGCCCACGCCAGTGGCCAAAGTGAAGTCATCAGCTCCCGGGCGGCCCTGGAGCGGCGCGTACGCGACGTGGAAGAGCGCTACGAGGGCGGGACCGTACCGCGACCCGCTCATTGGGGAGGCTTTCGACTAACGCCACGCTATTTCGAGTTTTGGCAGCACCGTGAAGATCGGCTCCACGACCGTGTCATCTACCGGCCCGAAGGTGAGGGCGGCTGGCTGCTCGAGCGCTTAATGCCCTAATTTTCGGCGACTGCTCCGCGAGAGATTCGTCGTAGCCCAATGGGCCCCAAGATGAGAACGACGAGGAGGCTAATTCCTCCGCCCGCTTGGAAGATGCTGCGCGAGGAGAAGATGTTCAGTAGTAGGCCACCGAGGGCCATGGAGACGAGTGACGTGGTGGTGACCGAAGCGTTGAGAGCAGCGGACACTCGCCCGAGGATGTCGGCGGGTGAACGCGAGTAAATCATGGTCATGGCCGCCACACTGAGGAGTCCGTTGGCACCGCCGGCCAGCGTCATAAGGAACATGGCCAACCAAATGTTGCTGCTGAGACCGATGAGAAAAAACATGCCACCGAGAATCCCGGCGGCGATGAAGAACCACTTCGAGCGTCCGAGGTCATTAGCCGGCACCCGCCGACCGAGCAGAGCTCCGGCGATATTGCCTACGGCGTAGACCGCGTCGAAGAGCCCGAATTCAAAGGAGGTGGCGTGCAGCACACGAACAGTGAAAAAGATCTGGCAAATATTCACCACGCCGATGGCCAGCACGAAGAAAATGGTATTGATCACGATGATGCTGAGCACGGGGTCGCGAAAGAGCCAGCGAAACCCGGCCGTGAACTGACCACGTCTCTCCGCCTTGCTCGTGGGTTCCGGTACGCGGTTACCTCGAAGGGCGAGCGTGCCGAGGGCGCAGAGGACGAAGGAAATGGCGTCAATAAAAAGAGGCCACCGCTGACCAGTGGCCGCCACTAGTACGCCACCGAGGAGCGGTCCCGCGATACCAGCGACGCCCTGAAAGCTCTGGAGGGTGCTTTGAGCGAGGTTCATATTTTCGACGCCGACCAGGCTGGGGACGAGCGCGGAGTAACCGGTGCCCGAAAAAGCCACCCCGCAACCCAAGGCGCCCATGAGCAGAATTGTGCCGAGGGTGCCGGTGACAAAACCTAGGGAGAGCGCGATGGTCGCCTCAATGAGGCAGACGAGGGGAAGGAATTTTTTTGCCGAGACCCGGTCGGCGACGACGCCGCTGAGCGGGGCCAATATCACCGGTGGAATCATGCCGGCCATCGTGACCGCCCCCACGGCATAACCGCTGGCGTGAGGGGCGAAGCGGAGGAGAATCGTGATCATCGCGATGGCGTCTCCGGCCAGGGAGACGGAACGAAAGAGACCGATGAGTCGCAGGTCACGCCGCTGATCGCGGGTGAGATCTCCCACTAAATCGCTGAGATGGAGGTCAGACCACCGTCGACCACGAGGCTCGCCCCCGTGACGAAACGTGCCTTTTCACTCAGCAGAAAGACGATGACGTCAGCGATATCCCGCGGCTGGCCGAGTCGGCCCAGGGGCGTCGTGCCAACGACGTTGTTCTCGAGCCCGGGAATGGCCAAGAGTGGCTCGGTCATCGGAGTTTCGATGTACCCGGGGCAGACGGCATTGACCCGAACGCCAACTTTGGCGAGTTCGTGCGACGAGGCCCGAGTGAGACCCAATAAGCCAGCCTTCGACGTACAGTACGCGGGCAGCCACTCGTGGCCGAACCAGCCGAGGACCGAGGAGAGGTAGACAATGGACCCACCCTCGCTGAGTTTGAGGTGGGGGGCGACCTCGTAGGTGAGGGCTGCCGCGGCGGTGAGATTGATGCTGATCACAAAGTCCCAATTCTCGGGGGTGAAGGTGGTGATGGGCTCGGGACCGGTGACGCCGGCGGCGTGGACCAGACCGTGGATGCCACCGTGGACGTCGACGGCCTCGTTCAGTGCTTCGACGCGCTGAGCGCTGTTCGCAACGTCCACGACGGAAAAAGAGCAGGCGACACCCAGGTCGTGACAGAGGGCTGCGGTTTCGGCCATGCCCTCTCGATTAAGGTCCCAGAGGGCTACGGCTTGCCCAGTTTCGGCCAGGGCGACTGCGGTTGCGCGACCAATGCCGGACGCTCCTCCGGTGATAAGAACTGCGGACACGGGGCCTCCTTGGGTTGGCCCAAGGTTAGACCGTGAGGGCCCTCGCCCCCTGTTGGCACTCTCCAGCCAGTTCTGCTAAATTGGCACTTGCAACGTTCGAGTGCCAAAAAGCACAGGAGGCTTTAATTATGCAACTACACCCCTTAGAAGACCGAATCGTCGTTCGTCCGAACGGCGCCGAGGCGACCACTGCGTCAGGTCTGGTCATCCCGGACACCGCGAAGGAAAAGCCCCAGCAGGGCGAGGTTTTGGCAGCTGGACCCGGCCGCCGTGCCGAGTCCACTGGTGAACTCATTCCTTCGGGCGTTTCCGTGGGCGACACTGTCGTGTACTCCAAGTACGGTGGCACCGAGATCACGATTGACGGTGAAGACCTGTTGATTCTCTCCGGCCGCGACGTATTGGCCACCATTACTAAGTAGCAGTGATGGTTCGGCGCCGATTCGTCGGCGCCGAACCTCAGGCTCCCGATTCTCGTAGAAAAGGAACACAATGTCTAAACTCCTCAAGTTTGATGAAGAGGCCCGCCGTGGCCTCGAAGCTGGTGTCGACAAATTGGCCGACGCCGTCAAGGTAACGCTCGGGCCCAAGGGTCGCAACGTCGTTATTGGCAAGAAGTTCGGCGCACCGACCATCACCAATGACGGTGTCTCGATTGCTCGCGAAATCGAGTTGGAAGACCCCTTCGAAAACATGGGCGCGCAGTTGGTCAAAGAAGTCGCGACCAAGACGAACGACGTGGCCGGTGACGGTACCACGACGGCGACGGTGTTGGCCCAGGCCCTTATCAAAGAAGGTCTGCGCAACGTCGCCGCCGGCGCCAACCCCTCGGGTTTGAAGCGCGGTATCGAAAAGGCAGTGAAGGCGGCCGTGGAGTCAATTAAGACCCAGAGCCAGCCGGTGAACGACAAGACTCAGATTGCTCAGGTCGCCACCATCTCGGCGGCTGACGCTTCGATTGGCGAGGTCATCGCTGACGCCATTGACAAGGTCGGCAAAGACGGAACTGTCACAGTCGAAGAGTCGAACACCTTTGGTATTGAACTCGAACTCACCGAAGGAATGCAGTTCGACAAGGGTTACCTGTCGCCGTACTTCGTGACCGATCAGGAGCGCCAGGAGGCAGTCCTGGAGGATGCCTTCATCCTCTTCACTTCGGGCAAAATTTCGAACGTGCACGACCTCGTGCCGGTTCTGGAAAAGGTCATGCAATCAACCCGCCCTCTGCTGCTCATCGCCGAAGACGTCGATGGTGAAGCCCTCGCGACCTTGGTAGTGAACAAGATTCGTGGCACCTTCACTTCGGTGGCCGTAAAGGCCCCCGGTTTTGGTGAACGTCGCAAGGCCATGCTTCAGGACATGGCCATCCTCACGGGTGGCACCGTCATCTCTGAAGAGATCGGCCTCAAGCTCGACACTGCGACCATGGACCTGCTCGGTCGTGCTCGTCGTATCGTCGTGACCAAGGACGCCACCACCATCGTCGATGGTGCCGGTACCGAAGCCGACGTCAAGGGCCGCGTGGCTCAGATCAAGCGTGAAATCGAAGACACCGACTCCGACTGGGACCGTGAAAAGTTGCAGGAACGTCTCGCTAAGTTGGCCGGCGGCGTTGCCGTGGTCAAGGTGGGCGCCGCAACCGAAATTGAACTCAAGGAAAAGAAGCACCGCATCGAAGACGCCCTGTCGGCGACGCGCGCCGCTGTCGACGAGGGAATCGTCGCCGGTGGCGGCACTGCCCTGGTTCGTTCGCGCGCCGCGGTTGAGGCCCTCGTGCTCACCCTCGAGGGTGACGAGGCGACTGGTGCACGTATCGTGGCGAACTCCTTGGATGCGCCACTGCGTCACATCGCTTCGAACGCTGGCTTCGAAGGTGCCGTGAAGGTTCGTGAAGTTGCGGACGCCACGGGTTCTTTTGGACTCAACGCCAATACCGGCGAAATCGTTGACCTCGTCGCTGCGGGTGTCATTGACCCCGCCAAGGTAACTCGTTCAGCTCTGCAGAACGCGGCGTCCATCGCAGCACTACTCCTCACCACGGAAGCCATTGTGGCGGACAAGCCCGAGGCCGATGGTGGCGCAGGCGCCGCTGGTGGCATGGGTGGTATGGGTGGCATGGGCGGCATGATGTAAGTTGCCAGTTCTCTGGATACTGAAAGGTGTCGGGCTTTTTGGCCCGGCACCTTTTTTCATACGTGGTGGGCGATGCTACCCAGGGCCTTAGGAGTAGTGCGAAAGGAACTCGTCGCGCTGACCTCTGGTGCTCTGTCGCCAAGCATGGCTTGCGAGGGAGCGAACTACGAGCGTCTAGGCCTCGTGGTGGTCTTCCACAGCTAGGTGGGGGAGAACCCTTTCGAGCCACGACGGCAGCCACCAGTTGGCTGAACCGATGAGGTGCATGAGTGCCGGTACCAGGAGCGTGCGCAGGATGAAGGCGTCGAGCAAAACAGCGCTGCCGAGTCCAATGCCGAATTCGGCAATGACGCGTTCGCCGCCGAAGACAAAGGAGATAAACACGCAGATCATGATGAGGGCCGCCGCGGTAATCACGCCCCCAGTGTTGGCCTGGCCGTGGATGACCGCTTCCTTGTTGTCATTCTTACGGAGCCACTCCTCGTGCATACGTGACACCAAGAAGACTTGGTAGTCCATCGAGAGGCCGAAGAGAATGGCAATCATGATGACGGGCAAGAAGGCCTCAATCGGTCCTGAACCCGCACCAATCAAATTGCTACCCCAGCCCCACTGGAAGACCGCTACGACGACCCCGAAGGACGATGCCGCCGCTAGGAGGTTCATGGCAGCCGCGACGAGGGGCACCAGGATGCTGCGGAAGGCGATCATGAGCAAAAGACAGCCCAGCAATACAATCACGCCGACGAAGAGGGGAATTTTTCCCTGGAGGACATTGGCGAAGTCGTCGAAGACAGCGGTAGCACCACCGACGTAGACCTTGACACCCGTGCCCTTGACGATGGAGGGAATCACTGAGGTTCGTAGTTTGGTGATCAAGTCGCTCGTGACTTGCGACTGGGGACTGGCGTCCTGGATGACGTTAATAATGCCCAGACTGTGTGTGCGGTTGAATTCAACGGGAGTCACCGCTACTACGTGGGGCACGTGGCGCAGGGCTCGGTTCAATTTGTCAATAGTGGCGACGTCACTCGCGGACTGGGCTTGGGCCACGATTTGTAGCGGGCCATTGGTTCCCGGTCCGAAGCCCGTAGACAGGTAGTCGTACGCCATGCGCGTCGTGGAGCCCACTGGGTTGCTGCCGGCATCGGCATTGCCGAGGTGGAGCGAGAAGAAGGGGACGGTGAGACTGCCCATCACGACTAGGGCGGCAGCCGAAAAGCTACGCGGGTGACGCGCAACATAACGGGACCAACGAACCCAGCCACCTTCTACCGTGCGCCCTTGGGGTCCCGATTCGCTCAGTCGACGGCGTTCCCGTCGGCTGAGAACGTGTTGCTTCTGGAAGGCTAGGAGGGCGGGGAGCAGGGTGATGGAGGCCAGCATCGTGATAGCGACGGTGATGGAAGCCCCGACCGCGACACCGTTTAAGAAGGAGAGCCGCAGAACCAACATGCCGAGTAGGGCCACGCAGACCGTGGAACCGGCGAAGAGTACAGCCCGGCCGGACGTATTGATTGCCGTCATAATGGCGTCGTCGACGCTCATACCCTGTTTGAGGCCCTGACGGCTGCGAGTGACAATAAAGAGGGCGTAGTCAATGCCGACCCCGAGGCCGATGAGCGATCCCAAGGTGGGCGCGAACTGAGCAATGTTCATGGTGTGGCTCAAGAGAACGGTGGCCGCTGACGCAATGGTGAGTGAGAACATCGCCACCCCTAGTGGTAGCAGCATCGCAAAAAAGGACCCGAAGGCCAGCAGGAGAACGAGAGCGGCGGCGATGATGCCGAAGATTTCGCCGGGGTTGCCCTGGGGGCGAGCCAGCATTTCAAAGGCGTGACCGCCGAATTGAACGTCGAGGTGAGCGGACCGGTACGTCGATCCTAAGCTCTCGACGGCCTTGATCTGATCGAGGGGAAGCGAGAATGACCTGACGCGAAAGGTGACCGTGGCGAAGGCAATGTGGTGGTCAACGGGACTTATCTGGCGTTGGCCCAAACAGACATTGGCCACGTTGTCGCAGTAGGGGGAGAGCACGGAGCTCACCATGGGGACGGTACGTACCTTGGCGATGAGTTCGTTGATGGAGCTCATGACTTTGGGGTCGTCGAAGGAGGTTCCGGTCGTGTGAAAGACAATTTGGGCGGAGTCACCCGAGTGGGCGGGAAAGCCCTTGGCGAGGAGGGCGTACGCGTGGGTGGAGTCAGTTCCCGGGAGACTGAAGGAGTCCGAATACGACGAGCCCGCGGCCGATGCAGCGGCGGAGAGACCGACGAAAAGAGTGATCCAGGCCAGTAGGACGAGCCAGCGACGACGAATACTAAAGCGAGCAAGACGCTTCATGAGATACTCCAAGGGGGTAGGGGTCGGTATTCTACGAAGACGTAGACACGACACTTCAGCCTATCGGGAAGAGAAATGTGACCAATCTGACACCGCCGGAGCGTTTTTCTGGCCACGATTACCCTCAAATAATCCCGGTGCCGCCGCAGCGGGTCGCTGGCCAACCCGCTCCGTGGTTCGTCGACACTGCTCGGCGTTCTGGGATTTCCTTGGAAACGGTGGCTGAAGCCCTTCGCCGTCGGGGTCAGCATCTCGACAACACACTCATTCCGAGTGACGTAGCGGAGCTCTCCGGGATCGCTGACGGTGACCTTACGGCCATCACCCGTCAGTCGGCGGTACTCGTCGCTCTTTTTGAGGAAGACGGCGAAACGCACGTGGTCTTGACGCGGCGTTCCATGCAGTTGCGCCACCACCGAGGAGAGGTGGCCCTACCGGGCGGCCGTAGTGACGGAGAGGAATCAGCCATCGAAACAGCCCTGCGCGAGGCGCACGAAGAAGTCGGTATCGCGCCGAGTACGGTGACACCCATCGCGTGGCTCACTCCGCTCGTGACTTTCGCTTCGGGTTCGGCGATTTGGCCGGTCGTCGGCATCTTGGGAGCCCGACCGACTCTGGTCAGTGATCCCGTGGAAGTTGAGCGCGCTTTTACGGTCTCACTAACCGAGCTGCTGGCCGATGACGCCTTTTTGGAGGAGCGCTGGCGACGTGAAACGAGTCGGCCGGGATCTGATCCAGAGGGCTTCTTTCCGATCAGTTTCTTCCGAGTCCCCGGAGAAATTATTTGGGGAGCGACGGGGCGAATTCTGAGAGAACTTTTGACTATCGTCTCGCTCGGCTAATCCGCTGGGGCACGAGGTCTGCGGGCTCGGGTAGATTATCCGTACAACTGTGCCGGAATGGCCGGTTAATGAACGACGGAGGTCACAGTGGCGGAAGTAGAAATTGGCATTTACAAATCGGCGCGCCAAGCGTACGGATTTGATGATATCGCCATAGTTCCGTCGCGACGTACCCGTGATCCCGAGGACGTGGAGATCACCTGGCAACTCGACGCCTACAAATTCAAGCTGCCCCTTTTGGCTTCAGCCATGGACGGCGTCGTTTCACCGACTACCGCTATCGAGATTGCTCGCTTGGGCGGTCTCGGTGTGCTCAACCTCGAAGGCCTCTGGACTCGCTACGACGACCCGATGCCCCTCTTCGACGAAATTCGTGAACTCGATGACGAGCGTGCGACGAAGCGGATGCAGCAAATGTACATGGAGCCCATCAAGCTCGAACTCGTGACGCAGCGCATCAAGGAGATGAAGGCCGCCGGCATCACCACTTCCGCCTCCGTCACGCCTCCGCGCACCGCGTGGATGGCCAAGGCCATCGCCGATGCCGACCTGGACATCCTCGTCATTCAAGGCACTGTCGTCTCGGCCGAGCACGTCTCAAAGACCGTGGAACCGCTCAACCTCAAGAAGTTCATTCGCGAGTTCGATATTCCGACCATCGTTGGTGGTTGCGCGTCCTACCAAGCGGCGCTGCACCTCATGCGTACCGGTGCGGTTGGCGTGCTAGTGGGGGTGGGACCAGGCAACGCCTGCACCACACGTGGTGTTCTCGGTATCGGTGTGCCGCAGGCCACCGCAATTGCCGACGTCGCCGGCGCTCGTATGCGCCACCTCGACGAGACTGGTGTCTACGTCAACGTGATCGCCGACGGTGGTATGAGTAAGGGCGGTGACATCGCGAAGGCTATTGCCTGTGGCGCTGACGCAGTCATGATCGGATCGCCTCTCTCCAGCGCTACCGAAGCACCCGCCCGGGGCTTCCACTGGGGCATGGCCACCTTCCACCCGACCCTCCCGCGTGGTGCGCGCGTGCGCACGCAGGTTCGCGGCTCGCTCGAAGAAATTCTGCTCGGGCCGGCCACGGAAAACGATGGCCGCATGAACCTCTTCGGAGCCCTGCGCACATCCATGGCCACCTGTGGATTCGAGACCGTCAAGGAATTCCAGAAGGCTGAGATCATGCTGGCCCCGTCGTTGCAGACCGAGGGTAAGCAGCTGCAGCGCGCCCAGGGCGTTGGCATGGGGCATTGAGTTCAGTTCTTGTCGTTGACTTCGGGGCGCAGTACGCGCAACTGATTGCCCGTCGCGTTCGAGAGGCTCACGTCTACTCGGAAATTGTCCAGAGCACCATCACCGCCGAGCAGGTACGCGCGAAGGCTCCCGGGGCCATCATTCTCTCGGGCGGTCCCAAGTCGGTCTACGAAGTACCGGCGCCGTCCCTCGACCCAGCCATCTACGAACTCGGTATTCCCATTCTCGGTATTTGCTACGGTGCTCAGCTCATGGCCCAACAACTCGGTGGCTCAGTCGAGCGCACCGGCGCGGGAGAGTATGGTCGCACCGACGTCACCAGAAGTGGTGAGAGCCAGCTCGTTGCCAACTGGTCCCAGGTCAACAGCGTCTGGATGAGTCACGGTGACGCCATTGCCGCGGCACCGCAGGGCTTTTCGGTTACTGCCTCGTCACCGCAAGCACCGGTCGCCGTGATGGAGGACGCGAATCGTCGTTTCTACGCGGTGCAGTTTCACCCGGAGGTTGTTCACAGCGAAGGTGGTCAAGATCTGCTCGTCACTTTCTTGCACGAGCTCGCTGGTGTAACTCCTTCGTGGACGAACTCGTCAATAATTGAAGATCAGGTCGCACTGATTCGTGCTCAGGTGGGCTCCGAAAAAGTGCTCTGCGCCCTTTCGGGTGGAGTGGACTCGGCGGTAGCGGCGGCTCTCGTAACGCGAGCCGTGGGTGATCAGTTAACCTGCGTTTTCGTTGATACCGGTTTGATGCGCATGAATGAGGGCGATCAAATTGAAGAAACCTTTACGCGCCAGTTCGGTGTAGAACTCATTCACGTTAAGGCCCAGGATCGATTCTTTGATGCGCTGGCCGGGGTCACTGACCCTGAACGTAAGCGTAAAATTATTGGTGAACTTTTCATTCGTGAGTTTGAAGCGGTGGCCCGCGAGCTGGGCGCCGGTGGTGACGGACCTCGTTTCCTGGTTCAGGGAACTCTCTACCCCGACGTCATCGAATCCGGTTCGGGGCATGCCGCCAATATCAAGAGCCACCACAATGTGGGGGGGCTACCCGAAGACCTTTCCTTTGAGCTCATCGAACCACTGCGCAGTCTGTTTAAAGATGAAGTACGTCAAGTCGGCGAGGAATTGGGTCTGCCGACGGAGATCGTCTGGCGCCAGCCCTTTCCGGGCCCCGGACTCGCCGTCCGCATCGTGGGTGAAGTCACCCGAGAGCGTGCTGAGATTCTTCGTAACGCCGATCACGTGGTGGTTGACGAAATTAAAAAGGCTGGTTTGTACCGCGCACTCTGGCAAAGTTTTGCGGTGTTACCGGCGGTACGTACAGTGGGCGTTATGGGAGATGGCCGCACCTACGCATACCCGATTATCATCCGAGCCGTCACCAGCGACGACGCCATGACTGCGGACTGGGCTCGGTTGCCCTACGACGTTATTGAGGCTATTTCGAGTCGCCTCATTCGTGAGGTCGAGGGCGTGAACCGTGTCGCGCTGGACGTCACGAGTAAGCCACCCGGCACCATTGAGTGGGAGTGAGTCGCCACCGTCACGATGATGAGGAGCTATGGGGCAATGACCCCGTTCCCTCGGAAGTCGTTGATGCATCGTGGCTGCTCGAGGGACTCACTGTTCCCCAGCGTGACGCCGTCACCCATCGTGGCGGACCCCTGCTGATTGTGGCGGGTGCCGGATCGGGCAAGACCCGTGTTCTCACGCGACGTATCGCCCACCTCCTCGCCACCGGTGACGCCAAGCCCTGGGAAGTCTTGGCCATTACCTTCACAAATAAGGCCGCCCAGGAAATGCGTAGTCGCGTCCGCGACCTCATCGGGCCCGAGGCGGACCGGATGTGGGTGGCGACTTTCCACTCGGCGTGTTTGCGCATGTTGCGAGCACACGCCGACGTACTGGGCTACGAGCGTGGTTTTACGATCTACGACGCCGGCGAGAGTGAGTCGACGGTGGATCGCATCATGAAAGAAATGGGGCTCGACACGAAGAGGTTGACGCCGCGAAGTGTCTACGCCCAAATTTCTGGTGCCAAGAACGAAATGCTTTCACCGGGCCAGTTCGCGGACCTGGGACACGGGCAGAGCGATCCGCATCGCGCGCGCGTGGCGGAAATTTTCCGCAGTTACGCCGATCGGCTGAAGGCGGCCAACGCGATGGACTTCGATGACTTATTACTCAACGCCGTACGAATGTTACGCACTGATGCGGGGGTTCTCGAGCGCTACCGCGAGCGCTTCCAACATATTTTGGTCGACGAGTTCCAGGACACCAACACCGTGCAAAATGAACTAGTCACGCTCCTGGCGTCCACCCATCGTCGTATCTGTGTTGTGGGTGACTCGGATCAGTCCATTTATCGCTTCCGCGCCGCAGACGTCCGTAATATTCTTCAGTTTTCCGAACGTTTCCCCGACGCCGAAACGGTAATGCTGGAGCAGAACTTTCGTTCGACTCAGGTGATTTTGGATGCGGCTAATGCGGTGATTGAAAAGAACGCCACGCGTCACCCCAAGCGGCTCTTTACCGAGGGTGCGACCGGTGAGAAAATCCGCCGCTACCGAGCTGGCGATGAGTACGACGAAGCCCGCTGGGTGGCGACGGAACTGCAACGACTTCGTCAGCGCCACAGCTTGGATTACGGCGATATGGCGGTTTTCTATCGCACGAACGCCGCCAGTCGCGTACTAGAAGAACAACTGCTACGCGCCGGGGTGTCGTATCGAGTGATTTCCGGCCAGCGTTTCTACGACCGTAAGGAAATCAAGAACGCACTGGCCTACGCGCGACTCATTGTGAACCCACGTGACGAAGCGTCGGCTCGGCGGGTGATCAATGAGCCGAAGCGTGGGATTGGTGACGTGGCGCAAGGCAAAATTGGCACCTACGCCGCCTCGCGGGGGATATCCTTCGCCGAAGGAATTGCCTTTGCGAAAGAAGCCGGACTCTCGGGTCGCGCGCTGACCGGGGCCGTGGAGTTCGCGGGCACCCTCGAGCAACTACGAGCTTTGAATAACGATCTGACCCCCGGTTCAATGATTGAGGCCATAATTCGTGAGACGGGAATCGCCGACGCCCTGCGCGATGAGAACACTGACGAGGCCAAGGGCCGTTTGGAGAACTTGGGCGAATTGGCCTCGGGCGCTTCACGATTTGATTCCCTCCTCGAGTTCGTGGAGCAAATGGCCCTCGTGAGCGAATCCGACAATCTGCAAGACGGCACGGGCGCGGTATCGCTCATGACCATTCACGTCGCCAAGGGTCTGGAGTTTCCGGCGGTCATTATCACGGGCCTCGAAGAAGGTAACTTCCCGCATAGTCGGGCCATGGACGATCCGGACGAACTCGAAGAAGAGCGCCGCCTTTGCTACGTCGCCATCACGCGAGCGATGGCTCACCTGTCGCTCACCCACGCATGGTCGAGGACGCGCTGGGGTCAGCACGTGGACAATATCGAAAGCAGATTTTTCCGAGAGATCCCGGCCGAACTCTTCGAAGACGCAACATCGACCGCGCCGACGCGACGAGCGAGTTTTCGCGACGAAGAATCGGGTTTTCTGGGCCGGCGAACAGAATTTACCGATGGCCGCGCCTTCGGAACCGGAACCGCACCGCCCGCACGTTCTACGGGGGCAGAACTACTCGGCTTATCTCCAGGGGACCGCGTCGTGCACGACCGCTACGGTGCGGGAACCGTGCGTTCGACCAGCGGCGACGGACCCCGTTCGCGGGCAACGGTGGATTTTGATTTTCATGGGGAAAAGCAACTTGTCCTATCCCTCACACCACTGCAGCGCGCCGAATAATTGCTCAGTGGGGGTCAAAAGTCGGTCGGCGAAGTGACAGAATGGAATCCATGACAAATCGACGTGCGACGTACCGACCACCTCACGTCGAAGACGCCCCCCAAGTTCCGCGTATGACCTACTACAAGCGGCGATTTCTCCTTTCGCTTACGGTCATCACCGTTGTCGTTCTGGCTTATTACGGAGCCACTCTGGCCTTTGCGCTCGGTAATCAGTCCTACGGTGTTACTTCCTCGGCCCGTGCGGCCGAGTGGGGTCGCCAGCATGGTCTGGGGGGGGTGGTGACCTGGGCCGAGCAGGAGTGGTACACAATCAACCCAGCCAAAACGGGTGGCAAACCGCCGACCAACTCATTCGGTTCAGGGCCAACCGCCCTTAATATCCCGGTCGGTAAGCACTTGACGCCACCAGCGACTGTCCTCAGCCCGGCCTCACCCACCCTCCCTGGTGAGGGTGTCTGGCACCCCCTCGGTCGTGTGAGTGCCGATGGTGTGCCGACGATCTATCAGGCCTTCGTTCGCCCTGATGCGGTGCACACTAGTTTCGTCGCGGGCATCGTCTGGATGGATCCCACGCTCTTGCGTGCGCAGCTCTACTCGGGATCAACAATTCCGGGTAACGGCCCCTTTCTCCATTCCGCGCCGATCAAGACCAGTGCCACGACGTCCCTGGTCGCCGCCTTTAACGCTGGATTCCGTATGCAGGACGCCAATGGTGGCTACTACACCGATGGACGAGTGGTGCAAACCTTACGTTCGGGGGCTGCGTCGGTAGTGATCTTCAAAGATGGCACCTTGACGATGGGCCAGTGGGGTCGCGACATAACTATGTCGCAACACGTGGCGTCGGTGCGCCAGAATCTCGATCTCATTGTCGATCACGGTGCGGCCGTTCCCGGTCTCCTGGCGAACGACCACTCCAAGTGGGGCGCGACTCTGGGCGGCAGCGTGAACGTGTGGCGAAGCGCCCTGGGCGTCACCGCCAGTGGTGCGGTGGTCTATGTCGCCGGTGACAGCCTGTCGATTACCGATCTCGCGGACCTCCTGGTGCGGGCAGGTGCCATACGCGGTATGGAAATGGACATCAACCGCGACTGGGTCCAGTTCTCGAGTTTTGATAAGCCCTTGGGGAAAGTAGTCAGTGGCGCCGACGGAACCCGACTCCTATCGTCGATGGTGGGTCCGCCATCGCGCTACTTCGCCACGTGGTGGAATCGCGACTTCTTCACCATGTCCCTACGCCCGTCAACGCTAAAAAAGAAATAAGCAACATGGAAATAGCCGTAACGCGAAAAGTGGCCGGGGAATTTCTCGGCAGCGCCCTGTTGACTATCGTCGTCGTCGGCTCGGGCATCGCGGCCCAGCAACTCTCGACAGACATTGGCCTGCAGTTGCTCGAAAATACTCTCGCTACCGTCTTTGGCCTGGCGGTACTCATCACGGTGCTCGGCCCACTCTCGGGGGCCCACTTTAATCCTATGGTGTCGTTCGCGGCGGTCGTTGAGCGCACCCTGCCCTTGCGCGATGCACTCTGTTATCTCCCGGCTCAGGTAGCTGGGTGCGTTCTGGGTGCGGTGACGGCGAATGTCATGTACGCCAAGGCGGCTATTAGCTTTTCAACGCATAATCGCGTGAGTGGTCCCCATTTTCTCTCCGAGGCCTTAGCCACGGCGGGACTGATTTTTGTGATCATTGCCCTCCAGCGCGTGGATCGAGGTGCGTGGTCCGCAGCAATTGTGGCGTCCTACATTGGCGCTGCCTACTACTGCACCTCGTCGACAAGTTTTGCCAACCCCGCCATCACGGTCGGGCGAATGATGTCGGATAGCTTCGCTGGCATCGCACCGGGCTCAGTCCTCTTTTTTATTGCGGCGCAGATTCTCGGGGGAGTACTCGGCCTCGTTGCGGTGAATCTCTTGTGGCCGCGCACTAACGAGATTCGTTAATTTTCTTCCACAGCGGAGCCGGGAGGTGCCGCAAGATGGCAAAGAGGTACACCAAGATGTGCGGACTGGTAATGACCCGATGTGATGTGGCGAGCCCCTTGATAACGTCGCGAGCCACGGCGTCGGGATCGGTAGAAAAGGGCGCTTCCTTCAGTCCCGTCGTCATCTTCGTGCGGACGAAGCCCGGACGCAGGATTTGCAAACTCACCCCAGTTCCCTCGAGCGAGTCGGCCAGCCCTTCGCAGAGACGATCAAGGCCAGCTTTAGCGCCGGAATAGAGGTAGGAGGCCCGGCGTACGCGAATTGCGGCCACCGAGGAAATAACCAGAATGCGTCCCGAACCCTGGGCCACGAGGCGCCGTCGTATTTCAGCCAGAGCCGCGACGGGCCACGTGAAGTTAACGGTGATCATGCGCGCCGAGGCTACGGCGTCGTTCTCGTCGGAGTCCTGGTCCCCCATAGCCCCGACCGCAATGATGACGAGGTCGACGGGCCCGGCGATCTGGTCGAAAGCACTACTCACGCACTGCGTGGCCTTGCTCGGATCTTCGGCGTCAAAGGTGACGACCGCCGTCGACGTCGCTCCGGCTAGTACTAATTCACGAGCCGCTGCGGCGAGTTCGTCGGGTTTACGTCCAGCGAGCACAACCTCCCGGGTGCGGGTGCGAACGAGTTCCAGGGCAATGGCGCGCGCGATGTCGGAGGTTCCGCCCAGCACGACGACGTTTTGTGGTTGGCCGAAGGCATTTTCCATAAAAATCCTACTTTCCTAATAAATTGAGCCGGCGAGCCAGATCACTGGTGATGAGGCCCTCGGGGTCCACGGATTCTTTGATTCGACGGAAGTCCTCGAGGCGGGGATACATGGCGTGCGCGGTGGCCGCGTCAAGTCGTGAATCCTTGGCGAGATACACCCGTCCACCCGAAGTCAGAACGAGTTCGTCCAGTTCATTGAGCAGTCCGGGGAGCTTCGCGGGTCCGACGGGAAGATCGAGGGCGAGGGTCCAGCCCGGGATGGGGAAGGAGAGAGGTCCTGGATTTCCCGGTCCGAATCGCTTCAAGACGGCGAGAAAACTCGGAACGTGGGAGGAAGATAATTTCTCAATGGCCGTCCGAACGCTGTCACCCGCTTCGTCGGGCACCGCGAATTGGTACTGAACGAAGCCTCTTCGTCCGTAGAGCCGGTTCCAACTATTGACACCGTCGAGGGGGTGGAAGAACGCTCCGATGCCCTGGGGTTCGGCCTCGCGATGGCGCGGGGAGGAACGGAACCACAGCTCGTTAAAGGCGCGCACCGTCAGTGAGTTCAAGAGCCCGCTGGGCGCCGTGAAGGGCACCGTGAGTCGCGCACCCCTCGGGGCCACGGGCGTGGTGCCGGATGGGGCGTGGTCGCCACGGGTCAAAATACCTCGGCCCATGCTGCGCCCCCGCGTCATGCAGTCGACCCAGGCCACCGAATAGCGAAAGTCGTCGTCGTGGGCCAACATCTCGGCCATAATCTCGTCGAGGGTGTCGAAGCGCATCGTCGTGACCAGAACGTGGTCGCTTCGAATGGGAATGAGTTGCAGCGTGGCTTCGGTGACGACTCCGGTCAGACCCATGCCCCCCATGGTCGCCCAAAAGAGGTCGTGATGAGTAGCGGGGGTGAGATCGTGAGTTCCAGTTGGCGTGACGAGCCGTAGTGCGGTGACGTGTCGGGAAAAAGAACCATCAAGGTGATGGTTCTTGCCGTGCACGTCGGCGGCGATGGCGCCACCAATGGTGACGTGACGAGTTCCCGGGGTAACCGGCACGAACCAGCCCTGCGGCATGGCCACCGTCAGGAGCTCATCAATGGAAATGCCCGCGCCAACGGTGACTACCCCGGCACCGTCGATGGGTGAAATACCACCGAGAAGCCGATTCGACAGAACCAGACCACCGGCCAGTTGGGCGGCGTCGCCGTAACTACGGCCGAGGCCGCGGGCCAAGGTCGCATCCGAGGAATGAAGGAGGGCCTCGACCTGGGCTTGGCTGCTGGGGTTTTCGAGGTTGGCGGCACTGGGCGACGTTCGTCCCCAGCCGTACAGGATCTCACGGGGCACTAGTAAATCCCCACTACAAAGAGCAGAGTCCAGATGGCGCCCAGACTTTGCACCGTGCGGTCAGTGAGCACCAAATCTTCGGGAGCCGCCCCACCACCGGCTTCGAGGAGTCGCAAAATGTGGAGAATCACCAAGAGCACTGGAATCACCGTTAATCGAATGGCCGCTACGTGGTGGTGAATCGACGAGAGCCCGCTCGATGAATTGTCAAAGGCCCAGAGGCAGTAGGTCGTCATGACGATGGTCGCGGTCATGACTAGCGTCCCTCGCATAAATTCAGGGCTGTACTCGCTCAGTACTGGCCGGTAGTTCGCCGCCCCCTCGCCGAGTGTTTGCAGTTCGGCGGCTCGTTTTCCCGCTACTAAGAAAAGTGCACCGAAACCAACGACCACGAGAAACCACTCCGAAACGTAAAGGTGGCTCGCCTCAGCCCCGGCCAGGGCTCGCAGGAAGAAGCCACTCGCCACGCAGGCCAATTCGATCACGGGTAGGTGTTTGGCCCCCAGGATGTAGGCGAGCTGAACGAGGACGTAGATGCCAAGAACCAGCAACAAGGAGCTGGGGTGCCATAAAAACAGGGGAATTACGAATCCCGCCAGGAGGAGAACGACGCCGGCCACGAGGGCGAGAGAGAAGGAGACCTCGCCACTAGCGATGGCGCGAAACCGTTTCGTGGGGTGGACACGGTCGCGGTCACGGTCGCTGAGGTCGTTAAAGAGGTACACGCCCGAGGAGATGAGGCAGAAACTCACGAATGCGGCGGCGGTGTGAGTGATGATGCCCTTTTGAGACAGAATCCCCGCCGCCAGCGGGGCCACGACCACCACCCCGTTTTTTACCCACTGTCGCGGTCGCATGGCGTTCAGTAGTCCCAGCGCGCGACCACGCGAGGGGGATGGGGCCGAGTTCATGCACCTAACGCTACCGTGCCCTCTTCAATGAGGGGGGACTGAGTAGGAGGGGGTCATGTGGCGGTCTATGCTGGATTCCCGATGGAACGCACATACCGAGTAGTAGTGGCCAAGCCGGGCCTCGATGGCCACGACCGTGGTGCCAAGGTGATCGCCCGTGCCCTGCGTGACGCGGGTTTTGAAGTCGTCTATACGGGCCTACACCAAACACCCGAGCAAATCGTCCACGCCGTGGTCCAAGAAGACGCCGACGCTCTGGGCCTCTCGCTCCTCTCCGGAGCGCACCTCGTTCTCGTGCCGCGCATTATGGCCTTACTGGCTGAGCGTGATCGCAGCGATGTTTTGCTCGTCGTCGGCGGGATCATCCCCGAAGATGACATCGTGGAGTTGGAAAATGCCGGTGTCGCTCGCGTGTTCACGCCAGGCTCACCCCTCGGCGAAATTGGTTCGTGGCTCGAAGCAGCTCTCGACGCCCGTGAAAATCTGTAGTCGTACCCGTCTGTTTCCCCCAACGTAGAAAAGGATGTTCCAGTGGATCTCTTTGAGTATCAAGGCAAGCAGTACTTCGCGCAGTTTGGCATTTCGGTGTCGCCCGGCGACGTGGCCGACACCGTGGACGAAGCCGTAGCCGTAGCCGAGCGCATTGGATTTCCCGTCGTTGTTAAAGCGCAGGTCAAGGTTGGCGGTCGTGGAAAAGCGGGTGGCGTCAAGTTGGCCGACAATATGGAGGAACTACGTCTCCACGCTGGCAACATTTTGGGACTCGACATCAAGGGTCACGTCGTTCGACGAATTTGGATCGAACGCTCGAGTGATATCGCTAAGGAGTACTACGCCTCGTTCACCCTCGACCGTCCGAATAAGACGCACCTCGGGATGTTGAGTGCTCAAGGTGGCGTCGAAATTGAAGTGGTGGCCGAGGAGAACCCCGACGCCATTTCCTTCATTTCCATTGACCCCGTCCGCGGCCTCGACCTCGAGACCGCTCGTCGCTGGGTGGCCGAGGCCAACCTCGACGAAGTAGCCCGCGAACAGGCCGCCGAACTCTTGGTCAAGCTCTACATTTGCTACACCGAAGGTGACTGTGACCTCGCCGAAATCAACCCCTTGATCCTGACGCCGGATAACAAGGTCCACGCCCTCGACGCCAAGGTGACCCTGGACGAGAACGCCTCCTTCCGCCACCCGGAGTGGGAAGCCTTCCGCTGGTCGGAAACCGAGGACCCTCGTGAGCAAATGGCGAAAGAGCGGGGTCTCAACTACATCGGACTCGACGGCACGGTGGGCATCATTGCCAACGGCGCCGGGTTGGCCATGTCGACGCTGGACGTTGTGAACCAGGTCGGCGGCACGGCTGCGAACTTCCTCGACATTGGTGGTGGCGCGAACGCTGACGTCATGGCCGCGGCCCTCGAGGTAATTAACTCGGACCCCAAGGTCACCGCGATCTTCGTGAACATCTTCGGCGGCATCACTCGCGTCGACGAAGTCGCCAAGGGCGTGCTCGAGGCCCTGGAGCGCGTGAACATTTCCTCACCAATCGTGTTGCGCCTCGATGGCACCAACGCCGTGGAGGGCCGAGCCATTCTGGCGCCGCACCTCAGCGACACTCTTATCACCGAACCCACCATGCTGGACGCCGCCCGCCGGGCTGTCAGTCTCGCGAAATAAGGAAAAATTATGAGTATTTTTGTAGACGAAAACACCAAAGTAATTGTTCAGGGGCTCACCGGAGGCCAGGGACGTTTTCACGGTCTGCGTAATCGTGCCTACGGTACCAAGGTGGTCGGCGGGGTCACGCCGGGCAAGGGCGGAACCGACGTCGAAGGCATTCCCGTCTTCAACTCGGTGAAAGAGGCCGTCGCCGCTACCGGCGCTACCGCGTCGTTCGTGTCGGTGCCACCGAAGTTTGCCGCGGCCGCCATCCTGGAGGCCGCCGAAGGTGGCATTACCTTTATCGTCTGTATCACCGAGGGCATTCCCGCCCACGATGAGGCCGTCACCTACAACCGACTGGTCGAAGACTTCCCCGGCGTTCGGTTGCTCGGACCCAACTGCCCGGGAATCATCAGCCCCGGAAAGTGCAACATCGGCATCACCTCCGGCGACATTGCCCTGGCCGGTGGACCAGTGGGCATCGTGTCGCGATCGGGAACTTTGACCTACCAGGCCTTACACGAACTGAGCCAACAGGGAATCGGTCAAACGACCTGCGTGGGTATTGGTGGCGACCCGGTCCCGGGGACCAACTTCATTGACTGCCTGGCCGCCTTTGAGGCCGACCCCGAAACTTTGGCCGTCATGATGATTGGCGAAATTGGTGGCTCCGAAGAAGAGCGCGCTGCCGAATGGATCAAGGCCAACATGACCAAGCCCGTGGTGTCGTACATCGCCGGCGTGACTGCCCCTCCCGGCCGCAAGATGGGCCACGCGGGGGCCATCATTTCGGGCTCCAAGGGAACTGCGCAGGCCAAAATGGACGCCCTTAGTGCGGCTGGAGTTTTTGTCTGCCAGAACCCCACTGAAGCTGGTCAGAAGATGGTCGAAATAGTCCGGGCTCTCTAGGTCTTGACTGCACCTCGCCTCTGCGTTCTCGTGTCGGGGTCCGGCACGATTTTAGAAGCGATTATTGAAGCTGACCTGGCGGTCTCGCTGGTGATATCCGACCGCCCGTGTCGCGGACTCGACATTGCGACACAGCACGGCGTCCCCGCTCTCTTGGTTGACCGCCGAGCCTTCGGAGGTTTTTCTCGGGACTTCGACCGCGCCAGTTTTTCTAAGTCGCTGACGCTGGCCCTCCAAGAGAACGTGATCGACGTCATCGCGATGGCTGGTTTTGGCACCATCACCTCCGCTGAATTCCACCACGCCTTTCCCGGTCGCGTCCTCAACACCCACCCGAGTCTTCTGCCCGACTTCAAGGGTTGGCACGCGGTGCAGTTAGCGCTTGACGCCGGCGTCGCGGAAACTGGTTGCACCGTCCACGTGGCCACCGAAGAGCTCGACGACGGCCCAATCTTGGCTCAGGTTAGAGTCCCCATACACCCCGGGGACGATGTCAATCTCCTGCAGGAAAGAATTAAGGAAGTTGAGCGCGTGGTCTACCCACGAGTTATTCGTGAATTTATGGCGAGCCTGATGGCTTAAGCCAGGGTGGCGCCACAGGCGGGGCAGGAATTCTCCGCGTAGGACGGTACTGGATGACCGTTAGGGCAACTACGTCCACCCACCGGCTCACTCTTGGCGCCGTTGGCCCAGCGCGACTGCGGGTTGGTCTCGAAGAAACTCAGAATGAAACCGTAGAACGGAATAAGACAAGACCATCCGGCGTGATCGGAATCGTGCATGCGGCGCCACCCCACCGCGAGATTGGGTACTAGGAGGCCAAACGTGACGAGCGTGCCAAGATTTGGATTTGGAGCGACCGATGCAACGACCTCTCGGCAGAGAAACGCGAACAGGACGAAGTACCAGAATTCGGATCGCGACGCGACACCCTTGAAATCAGCGTATTTGGTAAAACAAGTCTTTACGGATTCGACAAAATTCATTGGACACCTCTTTCTGTTCCCAAGATTAAGTGGTGGTACGGAGAAATCGGTGGATTAGGGGCGAGATAGTCAAACAAACACAAGAACTAAGGTGTTGGTGTGGAAATGCCCTCGGGGCTCATCAAAAGAAAGTCGGTAATGCGAGCACTACTTAGCGTGTGGGACAAGACCGGTTTGGTGGACTTCGCCAGTGCCTTGAAAAAACTGGGTTATGAACTAGTGGCCAGCGGGGGAACAGCGTCGGCCCTCCGTGACGCCAATATCGCGCACCTCGACGTGGCCGACGTCACGAACTCGCCAGAAATGCTGGGTGGACGCGTCAAGACTCTCCACCCGAAAATTCACGGAGGCATCCTCGCAGACCGCTCCAAGGAGCAGCACCTCAAAGATTTAATCGATAACAACATCGAAGCCATCGATCTCGTCGTATGTAATCTCTACCCCTTCTCGTCCAATCCCTCGGTGGAACTTATCGACATCGGCGGACCGACCATGGTGCGAGCCGCCGCTAAAAACCACGAATACGTTGGAATTCTGACCAATCCATCCCAGTACGGCGAAGTGATTGATGAGCTCACGGCTAACGGCAGCCTGTCGCCAGCCACGCGCCACCGCTTAGCGCGAGCGGCCTTTGCACACACCGCCACCTACGACGCTGCCATCGTGACCTGGTTCGATCAGGGAGGTGTTATCGGGGGTGCGCCGAATGCTACCGACGCCATCGTCCCAGAATCCCTCCACCTCTCGTTCGAGCGTGCGGAGATCGTTCGCTACGGGGAAAACCCCCACCAAGTGGGGGCTCGATATCGCCGTTCGGGTTCGTCGCCCTGGTGGGACGGAGTCGTCAAGCACGCCGGATCCGCACTGTCGTATCTCAACCTCTTTGATGCCGACGCCGCGTGGCGCCTCGTGCACGAACTCTCGGCCGACGCCGCCGGAGCCCCAGCGGTCGCGATCATCAAGCACGCCAACGCTTCGGGTGCTGCGGTCGGAGTGAGTTTGGTCGACGCCTTCGCGAAAGCCCTTTCGGCCGATCCGCAAAGTGCCTTTGGTGGCATCGTGGCGGTAGGTGGTCGCCTCGAGGCCGACCTGGCTGAAACTATCGCTGCGGGTCCACAGGCCGACGTCATTATTGCGTCGTCGATGTCGGACGAGGCCATCGCCACCTTGATTACGCGACGTAAGGCCACACGCCTCCTCAGCGCCCCCGCGCCGGAGCCGCTCGGCCTCTCGGTACGAACCTTTGGTGACACCGCCCTCGTCCAGAACGCCGACGAATTGATCGTCCGACCCAGTGAGTGGCGTTGCGTCAGCGAGCGCCAGCCCACTGACCAGGAAATGCAGGATCTCATCATCGCCTGGCGCGTGTGCGCTCGAACGACCTCGAACGCCATCGTCATTGCCAAAGATGGCGTGGCCGTTGGCGTCGGTGCGGGGCAGCAGTCACGTGTCGTGGCCGCCGGTATCGCGACCACCAAGGCGGGTGACCTCGCTCGGGGGGCCGCCGCGTCCTCCGACGCGTTCTTCCCCTTCGCTGATGGGCTCGAAGCCCTGACCTCGGCTGGTGTGGTGGCCGTCGTGCAACCTGGTGGCTCGGTACGTGACGCTGACGTTATTGCCGCAGCTAACGCCGCGGGAATTGTCCTCATGATGACGGGAGAGCGGCACTTTCGCCACTAGGAACTTATGACGGCTGAACTTCTCGACGGTGGGCGCCTAGCGGCCCGAACAAAAATGGAACTGGCTGATCGGGTCGCCCGATTGGCTGCGGTCGGCCGCAGCGTCGGGCTCGGCACGATTCTCGTGGGCGACGACGGCCCGAGTGCTAAGTACGTGGCCATGAAGCACGCCGACTGCGAGGAGATTGGTGTCATTTCCTACTCCGCCCACCTACCCGCCTCGGCCACACAGGCCGACGTCGAAGCCGTGGTGGACGACTTCAACAACAACCCCGACATTCATTCAATTCTGGTGCAGCTACCCCTGCCCGGTGGCATGAACGAAGAAGAAGTCTTGTTGCGGGTACTGCCGGAAAAAGATGTCGATGGACTTCACCCAACCAACTTGGGTCGTCTGGTCATGGGCGCGCCCGGACCCCTGCCCTGTACGCCGGCGGGAATCGTGGAACTGCTTTCTGCCTACAAGGTTCCCGTTGAGGGGCGTCACGTGGTCATCATTGGCCGGGGCCTGACCATTGGCCGCCCGTTGTCGCTGCTCTTAGCCATGCGTCGCCCGGGCTGCAATGCGGCCGTGACGGTCGTGCACACTGGTGTTGACGACATGGGCGCCATGACGCGAAATGCTGACGTTATCGTCGCCGCGGCTGGGGTGGCGGGGCTCGTTACTCCCGACATGGTTCGCCCGGGTGCCGCGGTGGTTGGGGCCGGAACGAGTTGGTCCGGATCAAAGCTCATGAGCGACGTGGCCCCCGAGGTGGCCGAGGTGGCGGGTTGGATCACTCCGCGGATTGGCGGGGTTGGGCCAATGACACGTGCCATGCTATTACGCAACGCCGTCCTAGCAGCGGAGAAGGTGCGATGACCACGGACAGTTTGGGCAGAGAGTACGAGAGTCGCCCCTGGGGCAGTTTTGTTGTTCTCGACGACTCCGCGAGTGACCACAAGGTGAAGAGAATCACCGTCGATCCGGGCAAGCGATTGAGTTATCAAATTCACGCCCACCGCAGTGAGCACTGGTTCGTGGTGGCCGGTACCGCCACTGTCATTCTCGATGGAACCACCCACCTCGTAGGTCCGGGTCAGGCCATCGACATTCCGGTGGGCAGCGCTCATCGCTGTGAAAACAACGGCGACGACCAAGTGATTTTCGTGGAAGTGCAACACGGCACCTATTTTGGCGAAGACGACATCGAACGACTCGAAGACGATTTCGGTCGCGCGGGCTAGCTGTGCGCATTGATGCATTGCTCGCGAGCGGCGCTACACGCTCCTTCGAGTTCTTTCCCCCGAAGAGTGACGAAGAGTCAGCCACGCTGGCTACGACCCTGCACGATCTAGAGCCCCTCCAACCTAGTTTCGTATCGGTGACCTACCGTGGCGGAGCCGAGTCACGGCAGCGCACCTTTGATTTGGTCTCGCGCATTCAAAATGAGGGCCAACTGACTGCGATGGCTCACCTGATCTGCGTGGGCCACACTATTCAGGAGTTACGCGACACACTCACCACGTATAGCGAGCACGGTATCGATAACGTCATGGCGCTTGGAGGTGACGTTCCGGAGGGCGACGGAGCTATCCGTAGCGATCTGGCCTACGCCGTCGAACTCGTGACCTTGGCTCGTGAGGTGGGGAACTTCGCCATTGGTGTGGCGGCCCACCCGATGGGCCACCCGAGGTCAACATCGCTCAGCAGTGATCGCGACTTTTTGGCCGCGAAGTTAGACCTGGCTGATTTTGCCGTGACCCAATTTTTCTTCCAGCCCGACGAGTGGGTGGGCCTCGTCAACGATCTCGCCGACCGCGGTGTTACCAAGCCCGTACTGCCGGGTATTATGCCAGTGACGACCTTGGGCGGAATATCGCGAATGGCGATGATGGGGGCCGCGGTCCCCGAGGGCCTGGCCGCGAGGTTGGTTGCCGCCGATGAGCGAGGTGGGCCCGCGGGGGTGCGCGCCGAGGGTATTTTGGCGGCTACGGAGCTCTGCGCGCAGATTCTGGCTGAGGGCGCGCCGGGGCTTCATTTCTACACATTGAACCGGTCTACGGCGACTCGGGAAATTTACGCCAATCTCTTTGGCAAAGAAGGCGGCTGAGCCGTTCTCCTACTGGAAAGAGAGAGCAGCTACCCATCGCCTCGGGGGTCGTGTTCCGGGCGTGGCTCCCTTGGAGGGAGACGTCGCGACCTCCTAAGATGGAGAGCTGAAGTCCAGTGGCGTTGTCGCAGTTCGATCGCGTCACCGAGAAATTTTGCACGTTCGCCGAGTTAGAAAGAAAGATCACTATGACCAGCCCCATTCACGTCACCGTCACCGGAGCCGCCGGCCAAATCGGATACCAGTTGCTCTTCAGAATTGCTTCCGGGGCCCTCTTCGGAGCGGACCAACCCGTGGTTCTGCGTCTGTTGGAAATTGAGCCGGCCATGAAGTCGCTCGAGGGGGTTGTCATGGAACTAGATGACTGTGCCTTCCCTCTGTTGGCCGGTATTGAAGCCACCAGCGACCTCAGCCACGCCTTCAATGGAACCTCCTGGGCGCTGCTCGTTGGCTCCATCCCCCGGAAGGCGGGCATGGAGCGAGGTGACCTCTTGAACGTGAACGGAGGCATCTTTAAGCCCCAGGGTCAGGCCATCGCCGCCCATGCCGCCAGCGATGTGCGGGTCCTGGTTGTCGGTAATCCCTGCAACACCAACTGCCTCATTGCTCGTTCAAACGCCCCCGAAGTACCGGCCGATCGCTGGTTCGCGATGACTCGCTTGGACCAGAATCGTGCGGAGACGCAACTGGCCAAGAAGGCCGGCGCCCCCGTCGAGGGAGTGAAGAACCTCGCCATTTGGGGTAACCACTCAGCGACCCAGTTCCCGGACTTCGCCAACTCGACGATTGGTGGCACCCCGACCCTGGGCGTCATCAGCGACCACGAATGGTTGCAGGGTGACTTCATCACCACGGTCCAAAAGCGTGGCGCCGCGATTATCGAAGCGCGCGGAGCGAGTTCAGCGGCATCGGCCGCCAACGCCGCCATCGACACCGTCGTGAGCCTCGTTACGCCCACAGCAGCCGACGACTGTGTCTCCATTGGTGTCACTAGTCACGGCGAGTACGGAGTACCGGAGGGTCTCACCTTCGGTTTCCCGATTAGCTCCGACGGTGCTGGTTCGTGGAAGGTGAAGGAAGGTTTCGAAATCGACGCCTTCGCCGCTGACCGCATCGCCATCACGACTCAGGAACTCGAGGCCGAGCGCGCTGACGTGCAGGGTCTCGGACTTATTTAGTCCCTCACCTCAGTTTTCCTAGTCGGCGTTGTGGAGCGCCACCGCTGCTTCGGCGGCGAGGCGAAAGAGGCCCTCACGTACACCGAGAGCTGAATCCCAGGATCGACTATCCCACGTATCACCGGCTAGCGAGTCGCCGGCGTAGAGGAGCTGGGCGAAGCGTAGTCCGCGGTATTTCGCCACCGCCATGAAGGCCGAGGACTCCATGTCCACCATGGAGCAGCCCTCATCAATGCGTCGCTCTACTCGACTTCGCGTCTCTCGGAAAAGTGCATCGGTCGTCCACGTTCGACCGATGAAGTGGGGTACGTCGTTCTTGATGAGGACAGCTTCGAGGGTGCGCACACCATTCTCGTCAGCTTCAATAATTCGGCTGGGTTCGGCGTAATGAAAACTCGTACCCTCGTCACGAACCGCGGAGTCGACAATCATTACGTGGCCCAGCGTGAGGTCGTCGCGCAGGGCTCCAGCTCCGCCGCAGGCCACGAAGGTGGTCACGCCGCAGGCCACGAGTTCTTCGGTGAAACCTGCGGCTAGCGGTGCCCCCACGCCGGGGTGAGCGACGGTGACGTCACCATTCGGGGTGCTGTAGCGGTAGACGAGGTTTCGCCCGATTTCGCTACGCATCTCGTAGATCACCGTAAGTTCGCCCCGGGCCGTGAGGTCTGCGAGTAGGTCATTGAAAAAACAGAGAACGGCAACGTGGGGTATTGGCTGTGGGCGGTGCAGTGCCGTGGCATCGAGAACTCCGGGTTCGGCGAGATCGTTCTCGAGTAGAGGCAAATTCAGTAATGTACTCATAGTGGCACGCTAGTGCGCAGGGGTTCAGCCCTCGACGGTGGGCTGGAGATGCTCACGGGCTGATCGCAGCCACGTGGCGAATGGCACGAGAAGAGTCACGTCACCACGAACCTTCAGACGGCCTTCGCGCAGGGCCGTTCCACTATCGAGTTCTCCCGATGAGAGGGCTAATCCGTCGTTGTACGAGAGTCGAATGATGACGTCGGCGAGGAGGTGATCACCCGCCGTCACGGTGGGCCCCGTCGCGAGAAACGAGAAGGTCATGGCGTGCGGCAGACTGACCGGCCCGTTAGTCAATTCTACGACCACGCGAACGGCGTCTCTTTCAAGGAAGAGCTCGACCTCTAGGGGCGCGAGAGCTAAACCCCGAGAGACGGTTTCGAACCAGTCGGGACTAAGAAAACTTGCCACCGAGATTACGGTGCGGGCTGGACGGCTGCTTCGGTTGAGCTCATCTTGGTTTTGCGACGAATCTTTCGACCCAGCCACGCCACGGGATCGTAGTGCGCATCCACGACTCGTTCCTTCAGCGGAATGATGGCGTTGTCGGTGATCTTGATGTGCTCGGGGCAAACTTCAGTGCAACACTTCGTGATATTGCAGTAGCCCAGGCCCATTTCTTCGCGAACGAATTCACGACGATCGTTGGTGTCGAGGGGGTGCATTTCGAGTTCGGCGGTGCGGATGAAAAAGCGCGGACCGGCGTAGTGCTGCTTGTTGTCTTCGTGGTCACGAATGACGTGGCAGACGTCTTGGCACATGAAGCACTCGATACACTTCCGGAATTCTTGACTACGCTCGACGTCCTCTTGGAACATCACGTAGCCACCCTCGGGCATGGGGGGAGGTAGCAGTGCAGGAACCTTTTCCGCCATGGCGTAGTTGAAGGAGACGTCGGTAACGAGGTCTCGAATAATGGGGAAGGTCTTCATCGGCGTCAGGGTGACTGGCCCCTCGGGCAGGGTGTCCATCCGCGTCATGCACATCAATCGTGGTTTGCCGTTGACTTCCACGGCGCAGGACCCGCACTTACCAGCCTTACAGTTCCATCGACAGGCCAGATCGGGCGCCTCGGTGGCCTGAATGCGGTGGATGACGTCGAGAACGACCTCGCCCTCCTGCTGGGTCACCGAGTAGTTCTCGAATGCGCCGCCGCTGGCGTCTCCGCGCCACACCTTCATTGTTACGTCAGTCATTATTTCGCCTCCTCGAGCAAGGACTTCAATTCTGCGGGTATTTCCAAAACGGGTGACTCGACGGTAGTGATCTCTCCAGCCCAACCTCCGGTAATGGAGTGGGAGAAGTTGACCTTGGCCAAGTTGGCGTCAGTACCGGGGAAGTCCTCACGGGTGTGGCCACCGCGTGATTCCTTGCGTAGATTGGCACCCCGAGCCGTGGTCTTGGAGACGGTCAACATACTGGGCAGGTCGGTGGCGAGATTCCAACCCGGGTTGTAGGCCCGACCACCCTTGACCGAAATGTTCTGCACCCGCTCGGTGAATTCTTCGAGCTTGGTAATGGCCTCTTCGACTTCACTCGCCGTGCGGATAATGCCGACGTTCGCCTGCATCATCTCTTGCAGGTCGCGATGGATGTCGTAGGGGTTCTCACCATTTTCGCGAGTGAAGGGGGCGAGCGCTTCGCGCACGGCGGACTCTACTTCGCCCTGGTCGAAACCGTTCGCTACATCACCCCCGGCGATGTAGTCGGCGGCTCCGGCACCGGCGCGCTTGCCAAAGACGATGAGGTCACTCAGTGAGTTCCCACCCAGACGATTAGCTCCGTGCATTCCTCCGGCGACTTCGCCGGCGGCGAAGAGTCCCGGCACGGCGGTTCCAGCCGTTTCGGCATCGACCTGGACACCACCCATGATGTAGTGGAGAGTGGGTCCAATTTCCATGGCCTCCCGCGTGATGTCGACTCCGGCCAGCTCCATGAACTGGTGGTACATCGACGGCAGGCGACGTCGAATAACTTCCGCACTGCGACGAGTGGCAATGTCGAGAAAGACGCCGCCGTGGGGTGAACCTCGTCCGGCCTTCACCTCAGCGTTGATGGCGCGAGCAACTTCGTCGCGCGGCAGTAGCTCCGGCGGGCGACGCCCAGCGGTGTGGTCGTCGTACCAGCGGTCGGCCTCAGCTTCGCTGTCGGCCGTCTCAGCGCGGAACATATCGGCGACGTAGTCGAACATGAAGCGCTTGCCCTCGGAGTTACGTAAAACGCCGCCGTCGCCTCGCACGCCTTCGGTAACGAGCAGACCACGAACTGAAAGCGGCCAGACCATTCCGGTCGGGTGGAACTGGACGCATTCCATGTCGATGAGTTTCGCGCCGGCCCACAGGGCCATGGCGTGACCGTCTCCGGTGCCCTCCCACGAGTTTGAGGTGAACTTCCAGGACTTGCCGACGCCACCCGTCGCCATAATGACGGCTTTGGCGGAAAAGGTGACGAACTCACCGTTGGCGCGCCAGTAGGCCACGCAGCCGGCCACGCGACCAGACGAGTCGTGAACGAGTTGCAGGACCTTGCACTCCATGAACACGTCGGTGCCCATGGAGACAACCTTCTGCTGCAGGGTACGAATGAGTTCGAGACCAGTGCGGTCACCGACGTGAGCCAGTCGGGCGTAACGGTGACCACCGAAGTCACGCTGAAGGATCTTGCCGTCCTTGGTGCGGTCGAAGAGAGCGCCCCACTGTTCGAGTTCGCGAACGCGGTCCGGAGCCTCCTTGGCGTGAAGTTCAGCCATACGGTAATTGTTCAGGTACTTGCCGCCGCGCATGGTGTCGCGAAAGTGGACCATCCAGTTGTCCTCGGAGTAGACGTTGCCCATCGCTGCGGCCATGCCACCTTCGGCCATAACCGTGTGGGCCTTACCGAGAAGGGACTTCGTGACGATACCCACTTTGAGGCCGCGTTGTTTGGCCTCGATAGCAGCCCGAAGACCGGCACCACCGGCGCCAATGATGAGGACGTCGTATTCGTGGTGTTCGTAGGGTGAGTTAGTTGTCATGTGCGTTCCTTGGGATTAGAAGAGTTTGAAGTCAGTCCAGGCGCCGGAAGCTACGAGGCGCACGTACACGTCGGTGAAGGCCACAAAGAACAGGGATACCCACGCGAATTTCATGTGCTGGGCGTTCAGGGGAGTCAGGAATTTCCAAAATTTGTAACGAATGGGGTGAGCTTTGAAACTCTTTACCTGTCCACCACAGAGGTGTCGACAGGCGTGGCACGAGAGTGAGTAGAGCCACAGCAGGCTGGCGTTGACTCCGAGGACGAGGCCGCCAACGGACAGGCCCCAACCGCCACCGTTCATGTGAAAGGAGCGAATCGCGTCGTAGGTCAACAAGGTGTTGAAGACCAGACCGAAGTAGAAGAAGTAGCGATGAACGTTTTGAATGATGAGCGGGAACTTGGTCTCGCCGCTGTAGCTCGAGTGGCCGTCCGCTACGGCGCAGGCCGGTGGCGACCACCAGAAGGCGCGGTAGTAACTACGGCGATAGTAGTAACAGGTCATACGGAAGCCCAAAGGGAAAATCAAAATCAGTAGCGCGGGCGACATCCACGCCCACGTGTGCACCGCAAAGCCTGTTCCCGAGCCCGGTACGCACTGGTTGGACACGCAGGGACTGTAGAAGGGACTGATGAGCTCGTGGATGCCGCGACCTCCAACGAAGTAGTTCTTGTTTTGAAAGGCCGCCCAGGTCGAATAAATAACGAAGGCCGTCAGGATGGAAACGGTGACGACCGGCTGCAGCCACCAGCGATCCTGTCGAAGGGTGGGTACATCGGGCCCTCCACGGGTTCCGCCCAACTCAACTTTCGTCGAACTTTCTACAATCGCCATGGTGTCTCCTTGCTGTGTAACTGCGGTCACTACCTCGGATATTTCCCTTAAGGGCGACCAGTGCATACTAGAGGTGATTCTTGTGATGTTCATCACAAGGCCCCGCCTGACGGGTAATTAACACTGGTTTGGTTCTACGGTGCAAAGTGCCGCGGTTGGGTGGTGCTGGTAGCCCCTTCGAGTTCGCCCGCCCAGCCCGGCCAGGTCGTTGGAGCACTGTTACACATTCTCTCTAGTGTGGGGGTCCAACTAGAGGACAACAATCACAGCGGCGTTAGGCGCAGGGGTGAGTGAGGGGGAAAAATGAGTGAGCGCAGCAGGGCCCAGGACCAATTTCTGGTGGTGGTGAAGCGGTGGAACAAATTACGCGAGAAATATCCGGTGACGCTGTGTGAGCAGATGCTGCGCGATTCCGAGAGTTTGCACGTCGCGGTCCGAGAAATTCTGAAGCCCAAGCGAATCGTGGTTGAAGCCAGCGTGGTCAGCTCGTCGGGTTCCTTCGTCGCGCTGTTGCACGTCCGACCCGGCCGCGCGGCGGCCATTCGTGGCTCCGCTGGATCACTCGTTTTTCTGGAGCCCTCGTCGCAGCAGCAATCGTCGATGTCGGTGGCGAGCGATGACGTCGTGGAGGGAGCCAGAATTATGGCCAAGTTGTTGATGGGCATCGAGGGCGACGACCTGTCGTCGCTGGTGCGTGACGACCTCGTTGATCCGGACCTCTACGTCACAGAAATCGAACAACTTTTCAGTAGCGAGATTGCCCCGGACGATGCGACGAATACCGAGGAAGAGTAAGTAGATTTCGGGAGGCTGGAGTAACTTACTGAGTATGACTACCGACCTCAACCGTGAATCTCAGTTTCGCCCTGACATTCAGGCCCTGCGCGCACTCGCAGTCGGTCTCGTTGTTGCGTATCACGCCAATATCCCTGGCATTCACGGTGGGTTTTTGGGTGTGGACGTCTTTTTCGTCATTTCTGGTTTCGTAATCACTGGCGTTTTGCTCGCCGAGCGTGACCGGTCGCAGGGTACGTCGTTGCTGGACTTTTACGCGCGGCGGATTCGCCGCATTCTCCCCGCCGCCACGGTGGTGACGATTGGGACAATTTTTGCCACCTACCACTGGCTGGGATTCATCACCGGGCGATCGGTGGCTGAGGACGCCAAGTGGGTCACAATATTTTTTGGGAACTTCCATTTCGCCGCGATCGGGACTGCCTATCTGACGGCGTCGCAACCGCCCTCCACCCTCCAACAGTTCTGGTCCCTGGCGGTGGAAGAGCAGTTCTATCTGCTCTGGCCCCTCCTCTTTAGTCTGGTCGTGCTGGTAGCGCGCCGTTACTCCCGAGAGGTTCTCTTGGGTACTCTCGCCCTGATTGCGATCTCGTCGTTCGCCTGGAGCGTCATTGAGACCAATGGCAATTCGGTCTGGGCCTTTTTCTCCCCGCTGACGCGTGCGTGGGAATTGGCTATCGGCGCCGGTCTCGCGGTCGCGGTGCCCTATTTAAAGGGGAAGAATTCCCAACTCGGCCTCGCGCTGTCGAGCGTCGGTCTCGCCGGTATTGCTCTCGCTACGTGGCTCGTCTCGGCGACCACAAAATGGCCGGGCTCCATGGTGGCCCTGCCGGTTCTCTCGACCGGCCTCGTGATAGCCGGCGGAACCCTGCGACACGGCGCCCAACGGCCATCGTGGTCATCCTGGGCGCCACTGCAATGGGTGGGGAACATTTCCTATTCTCTCTACCTCATTCACTGGCCGGTACTCACGATTGCGACCCAGTATTCGCTGACACCACTGCCGTTACATTCCGAGCTCCTCCTCGTGTTGGTCTCCTTGGCCCTCGCGGCTGCTCTGCACTACGCCGTTGAAAATCCCTTCCGTCGTGCGCGCTTCCTGCTGACGCAGCGCTGGGTGACGCTGGCTGTAGGGGTGGCGATGATTGCGCTGAGTTACGGCGTAATTATCTGGCACCAGCACAATCAAGGTTTGTAGTAACCCACTGGGGCTGAGTGCTTACGCGTCAGCACATTCGTCTATCGTTCCAGTATGGCGATCACGAATGAAACGACCCGCGCGCAAACTCTCGGAGAGCTAAAAAACTCCTCCTGGGTCGACCGACCCATCCGCGAAGAGATGCGTATCAACCTGGAAAACAAGATTGCGAGCGGCCAGCCGCTGACGTCCGCGGTGCTCGGTTACGAAGACACCGTTCTGCCCCAGATTGAAACGGCCATCTTGGCGGGTCACGACATGATTCTCTTGGGCGAAAGAGGTCAGGCGAAGACGCGCATGATCCGTTCACTGGTGGACCTGCTCGACGAGTGGATGCCCATCATTGCCGGCTCCGACGTTCGCGATAACCCCTACTCGCCGATTTCGGCTTTCGGGCGCGACCAGATCGCCGCACTCGGCGACGACACCCCCATTGACTGGGTGCACCGCTCTTTTCGCTTCGCCGAAAAATTAGCGTCACCCGACACTTCAATGGCGGACCTCATCGGCGAAGTAGACCCCATTAAGGTCGCGGCGGGCCTCTACTTGGATGATCCGAGGGCGCTGTCCTTCGGTCTCGTGCCTAAGTCCAATCGCGGTATTTTTGCCATCAACGAACTCCCCGACTTGTCGGAGCGTATTCAGGTGGGACTTTTGAATGTGCTCGAGGAGCGGGACGTACAAATCCGTGGTCACCTGGTGCGTCTCGACTTGGACGTTATCGTGGTCGCCACCGCGAACCCGGAGGACTACACGAATCGCGGGCGCCTCATCACGCCGCTGAAGGACCGCTTTGGTTCCCAAATCCGCACGCACTACCCTCTCGACGTGATCACCGAGATTGCGATTATGAAGCAGGAGGCGAAACTCCCGACCTCGCCCGTTCCGATTGTGATTCCCTGGTTTATCGACGACATCGTGGCCAGAATCTCCCACGTGGCGCGTGCTTCGCACGTGCTGAATCAAAAATCTGGCGTCTCGGTTCGTCTCTCCATCGCCAACTACGAAACCGTGGTGGCCAACGCGCTGCGCCGTACGCTGCGCACCGGGGACGCCGAGGTCGTGCCGCGGCTGAGTGACCTCTCGGCGGTGGTCCAGTCGACTCAAGGAAAAATCGAGATCGATGCCTTTGACGACGGGGAGAGTGATCAGATCATCGCGGCCCTGGTGGGTCTGGCGGTTCGCCAGTGCTTCACTGAGAACTTTGTTCTCGAAGAAGCGGGAGACATCGTCGAAGCCTTTACCAACGAGGTCATCGTGCACACCGGTGACGATCTCGCCGTGCAGGATTATCTGACCACACTGGCGAGTTTGCCGGTCCTCGAAGGTCCGGTCCGCCGCGTCGCGGGTCCGTCGGCGACACCGGGGGAAATGGCCGCGGCTACCGAGTTCATTCTCGAAGGTTTGCACTTGACCAAGCGCTTAGCCAAGGACTCGTCGGGTAGCCGAGCGCTGTATCGAACCCGCAAGCGCTAGTGGGGGCTCGTTACGACTTTCGTCAGTGGGGCGAGGGTGACGATTTTTCCGACATTGATGCAGACGAGCTCCTTCGTCTGGCCATGGATGAATACCTCGAGACCGGCGACCTGAACGAGGCCATTGACCGACTGCTGACCGAAGGTTTCACCACGGAGTCCGGGGAAAAAATTGAGGGACTACGCAAACTTCTCGAGGAAACTCGACGGAAGAGGCGAGAGCTCGAACAGGCGGGAAACCCCGACGGGGAAATGCAGAAGTACCGCGACTGGCTTCGTGAGATTGAGGAACTGGAAAAGACAGACCTCATCGAGTTGCAGCGTGAAGCCGACGAGTCCGGCGACGAACGCCGAGCCGAGGTCACGCGGGATCTGGTCAGCCAAAAGACCATGCAGCAGGACTTGATGCCCGAGGGGCTGGGGGAGCGCCTCCGTAGTTTTCAGAATTATGACTTTGTCTCCTCGGAAGCGCGCGAACAGTACGAGCAGCTGATCAGCGAACTTCGTGAGGATGTTCTGAACACCTATTTCGAGGCCAACAAGGAATTCTTCGCCAATCCGAATCCGGAAGAACTGGCCCGCATGCGATCGATGATGGACGCCCTGTCAACCATGATTGAGCAAGATCGCCGGGGCGAAGATCTGGACCCCACCTTTGATTCCTTCATGGAGAATTACGGCGACTACTTCCCGGGCGCCGAGACGCTCGAGGACGTGGTTCGGGCCATGGCTGAACGCGCCGCCGCGGCGGAGGCGATGTTTAATTCATTGAGTCCCGACCAGCAGCGAGAGTTGCGGGGAATGTTCGACCAGATGATGAGCGACATGGACCTCAATTTTTCGATGAGCCGTCTCGTGGACAATCTGCGTTTGGCCACCCCCGACATCGATTGGCAGGGCCAGCCTCGTTTACGTGGTGACGAGCCCGCGTCGTTTGCCGACGCCCGTCGCGCCGCGGAGCAATTGGCCGAGCTGGGGGACCTCGAAGATTTTCTCGGGAAGATGAACCCCGCCCAGGGGCTCCCGGAAATTGACGTGGAAGCAGTGCGTCGGAACCTCGGTCCCGACGCCGCGACTCAAGTGGAAAAACTGCAACGCGCCGTGAAGGGCCTGAGCGATAACGGTCTCGTTGATCGCGAGGGTCGTCGTCTCGAACTTACGGCTAAGGGCGTGCGACAAATCGGCCAAGCCGCGCTGAAGGATCTCTTTAAAAAATTGAAGGGCTCGGCCACCTTCGGTTCCCACCGGGAAAATTCCATTGCGCGTGGTGGCGACCGCGAGGAAAGCTCAAAGGCCTGGGAGCCGGGACAGCCTTTCTCCCTTCACCTGCCGCAAACGCTGCGTAATGCGGTTTTTCGAAATGGCCCGGGGACGCCCGTGAAGTTAGCAGTCGACGATTTTGTGGTCGAGGAGTACGAGGCCACCAAGAAGTCGGCCACGGTCTTTGCGATCGACCTGTCGCTATCCATGGCGATGCGAGGCAATCTCATGCCGGCGAAGAAGATGACCTTGGCGCTGACGCAGTTGATTCGATCCAGGTATCCCCGCGACTTCGTGGCGGTGGTGGGATTTGGCCTCCTAGCGCACGAAATCCGGCTCGAGGATGTTCCCGCCCTCACTATTGACTACAGCTACGGGACGAATCTCCAGCACGCCCTGGCGCTGTCGCGTCACTTGATGCGCAGTGAGTCGGGTGATCGGCAAATTGTGGTCGTGACCGATGGTGAGCCGACCTCACACTTGATGGCCAACGGGGAGCCCTTTTTCCACTATCCACCCGTCATCGAGACCTTGCAAGCGACCATGGCCGAAGTACTTCGCTGTACCAAAGCCGGAATCACTATCAATACTTTCGCCCTGGATATCGAGCGCACCCAGTTTCCGTTTGTTGAGCAAATCGCTCGTGTGAATGGGGGCCGCGCCTTCTATACCTCGGTTGATGATTTGGGCAGTTACGTCTTAGATGATTTTGTCCAACACCGCCAGCGGCGCTAATCACTAGCCCCGAGAGGGCGGTAGCAGCGCGGACGGTAACTCTTCCTCATTCCATTTGCTTTTTCCCGAGATATCCGGCACAATGACACCGTTGTAATTACAAGAGTGGCATAGGGGCCACTTATGTAGGGGGAGGACCCAATGAACGTGACAGAACTGATGCGCAACGGCGAAGATCGTGGTTGGCAGGCCCGTGCGAACTGCATGGGTGTCGACCCCGACTTGTTCTTCCCAGAACGGGGAGCTTCAACGCGCGAGGCGAAGGAAGTATGCAAGGGCTGCGTCGTGCGCGACGACTGCTTGGAGTTTGCTCTCGACAATGGTGAGAAGTTCGGTATATGGGGTGGCATGAGCGAGCGCGAACGACGTCGTTTGCGTCGAGCGCGTGCCCTCGAGCGCCGCGCCACCGCTAGCTAAAGCTCAGCGGCTCGGTCTGAAGTACTGAGGCGAGATTCAATCGTCGTACTCGTCGCCAGGTCCAGCGCGGCCCACTCGGCGGGGTCGGTGTTGTCGAGAACGAACTGGGGGGTGAGCCCCACGAGTTCCGAGCGCAGCATGGATCCCCCCGGCGGTAAGAGTTCCCTAACCTGCTGGAAGACCTGCGACGGCCCACAGGCAGCTGGATCGATCAGGTTGCAACTCACCTGAGTAAATTCCCCTACGGCAAAGGCCATGGACCGTACGCTCGTTGAACGTAGCGAAGCAACAATGCCTTGGGTGTCGGCCATGCTGACTCCCCGAAGCCAGATATTCCAAGCCAGCATGACGGGTCGCTGACCGACGGCGCTAAAGCCCCAGCGCGGGTCGGGAGAGAGAGGCCCGAAATCGGGACTCTCCTTGCCACGAAGCCGCGCGCGCAACTGGGGCAGGGTGGGCGCACCCGGAAGGTCGTCGCCGTAGACAAAGACCCCGACACCGCACTCGTGAGCTAGCCACTGCGCGGTCTCGTCGCGCAGCGCCACGGCCACCGGCACCAGCGCGGGGTCGAGTGCCACGAAGGGGACCACGTCAATGAGCCCGTAGCGCGGGTGGACGCCATCGTGGTCGCGTAAATCCCCGTGATCGAGAACGCAGCGAATCAGGTTTCTTAGGTTGCCAATAAGTTCGTGGGGCTGGTCAACGAGTGTGAACACACTGCGGTGGTGCCACTCGTCGCTGTGCACATCGCGTAACGAGTGGCCACCGGCCGCTTCGTAGGTTCCGAGGGTGTCGCTACTGCGACCTTCGGAGATGTTGATGACGCACTCAATCACGGTACGTCATCGTAGTGATTTAACTGGCTCGCAGGTCGAGGAGCCCACGGCGCCGGGCGCGCTGTAGGCGACGACGCTCCCGCTCCGACGCTCCGCCCCAGATCCCGTGTTCGATGTGGTTGGCGAGGGCGTACTCGAGGCACTCCTGAGCGACCGGGCAGGTCGCACAGATTTTCTGGGCCTTGATAACGCCCGTCCCATCCTGTGGAAAGAATGTTCCCGCCGGGTATTCCCGACACTTTCCTTCGACCATCCACTCTGTGTTCATTGCCGCCTCCTTCGTGACGTTAAGGTCACCGTAGGCGCTCGAAAGAACGAAAAGTACGAAAATACCTGTGATGCTTTTCACAAGACTCGTGCTCTTTTTCACAAGCGGTTAGGGACTTTTGAGTGATACGGCGTCCCGCGGAAAACGCGAGGTCCGTAACGGCGTAGAATGGAGACTCACACGTCCGCGAAAAGCGAGGGAGTCATCGTGAGCCAGGTTCCGACCACTGAAGTTGTCGAAGTACTCGAGCCAGTAGGTCACGTCCAAGTGATCTACCTAGGCCCGGTGTCGCCACACTACGAGTGCCGCATGGTCTTTGGTGACGAGGAGCAGATTCAGGCTTTCGTGGACCGCGCTGACGCACGCCTACGCCTGATTCCGCCACACGATCCGCAGTTTCGCCGCAACCGCGAGCGCGTTAATCGTGACGCCGAGCGTGAGAACTTGCTGGTTGAGTGGGTCCTCGGTTACGACGAAGAGAATTAAGCGAGTGGCGACGAGATAACTCGTTGCCACCATTCCTCGGGCTGCGAGAGTTCGTGGTAGCTAGGAAGTCCGTCCACTCGAAACAGGGCCGTTAACGAGCCCAGACCGTGCTCTCTCACGATAGCCGCCGTCCACTCCTCGGCCGCGTCCTGATGTTCACCCTGTGTCGAAATACCAAAGAGGGCAGCCGCGGAATCCTCACCACGAGCATCGCTACGTCGGTAGCGACGGTAGGCCTCGCGAAGTTGCGGAGCGGATCCGACAATCTGTTCGGTAATAGAAAAGGCGACGAAATCCAGCACCGATCGCAGGGCCGCCGCCGCAGCGTTGATGGCGCGAGTAGCGGAGCTGTCCTCCGGCGCGGTGATGCCGTCGAGCAAACCCTCGGGATTACTCATGAGGGCCATGAGGTCCTGGGGGTTGTCGAGGCTGGTGAGGCGGCCGACGATGTCTCCCTGACTGGCGAGGGCCTCGCGAGAAGCGTCGAGCAACAGAACGCGAAGTGCGTCGCTCACTCCCGGCTGCGTGAGTAGCTCACTGGCGGCAAATTCCCGTGCGAGGGCGAAAACAAGGGTGGTGTCGAGATCGAGTGACCACTCGCTGGCGAAGGTTTCGACGTTGTCAATATGAACCAAGCGCTCACGAGTGATTCGCGGCAGGGGCAAAACGGCCAGCGACCACGCGCGTTCTGAAAAGTGTCCCGCCACGCTGCCGAGTTGAAAACCGGTGAAGAGCGGCCCGATGGCGCCCATGAGTTGGTTCATCATCGATGATGCTTGATCATCGGATACTCCGCTCTCGGCGGGTGCCACGGGGAGCGATGGCTCAATGAGTGGGCGCCACTGGAGTAGGGCGGCTTCCGTGAGTCCCGTTCTCGTGACGGCGGAAAAATCGTGCGATACCGGAATCGTGAAATCACTCTCTAGGTAGCGCGCCACGAGCGGAGCGAACTCCTCGAGGCGACTACGGGTAGCGGGGTTGGGGTTAACCGTGGTGGCGTCACCGACCGCGACGTTGTGGGCGAGGGATCGAGCGGTGTCAAACCAGACGTCGGGACCCTGCTTGCCCAAAATGCCGAAGAGGTCACCGAACATTCCGCCAAAGGGATTGGTACTCACTACTTTAATTTAGGGGGTCGGAGCCTCGGGCTAGACCCGAAGACAGACCAGAACGACGACGAGCGCTGTGAACAGGCCAACTGGCAGGAGCGACAGACTGTGGCGTGTGAGCGTTACCGCGGTAGTGGGTGTTGGCTCGGGACTCTCAATACGGCGAAATTCACTAGGGTGCACCCACTCGCGGGAGTTTCGCGGAGGTGGTCCCAGGCTACCCGCCGGCCTACGTGGACGGCCTGGCCCGGGGGTGTTCTCAGCGAAACTCACAAACACCAACCATAGAACGTAACGAGTGGCCGCGGGCGTCGCCCTAACATCAATGGTCGTGGGTAATGACGTAGCACTGGACGTGGGAACAGCAGTCACGCGCCTCGCAGTGCCCGATCGCGGAATCGTCTTCGCCGAGCCGACCATCGTGGCAATCAATACCCGCACGGGCGCTGTGGTTGACGTGGGTTTTGGGGCTCAACGGGCGGTGGTGGAAAGTCCCGAACACGCCGTCGCCTTTCGCCCCCTCGCCAAGGGAGCCACCGTTGACTTCGACGTGGCCGCCCGACTGATTCGTGCGATATTTGAGCGGGCCGGTTTTGCGCGCTTCGGGCGACTTCGCGTCGTGATGAGCGTGCCAGCACTCGCCACCCCCATTGAGCGTCGGGCGCTACGCCAGGCCACCCTACAAGCCGGGGCTGGGGAGGTTTCGCTGATTGAGACGCCCGTGGCCGCGGCCATCGGCAACGGAATGCCCATTCACGAACCACAGGCGTCGGCCGTCGTCACACTGGGCGCGGGTTCATCCGAAGTGGCGATAATTTCCCTCGGGGGCATTGTCACCAGCCGTAGTTTGCGCCTCGGTGGTGCGGACCTCGACGCGGCCATCGCCACAATGCTGCGTCAGCGCTACGGCGTGGTCGTCTCGCTCGACGTCGCGGCGTCGGTAAAAGAATCGATGGGTTCGGCTCTGGCCTTAACTAATGGCCAGCACGTGGTCGTGCCTGCGCGTACGGTGGGTCAAGGTCGTCCCGTGACCGTAGAGGTTTTGGCCAGCGAGCTCAACGCTGCCCTCCACGACGTGATGGTGGCGACGGTGCGCATCGTGCAGGAGTGCCTCGGTGACGCCCCACCGGACCTCGCTCAAGACGTTCTCTTGCACGGTCTCACCTTGTCGGGGGGCCACGCTAAGTTGGCTGATTTTCCAGCCCTACTGGCTCGCGAAACCGGCGTGGCGGCGCGCGTTGCGCCGGCGGCCGACAGCGTGGTTGTCAAGGGCTTAGAACGCTGTCTCGAGGATATGTCGAGCCTGCACGCTCTCTTTCGCAACGCCGAGCGTTAATCGAGCCCGTTGAGCTGCTCGGCGGCCGCGCGGACCTGCCAGTCGCGGTCCTCGAGAGCGCCTTCGAGGGCAGCCTCGACTGCGGGACCTTCGAAGTTGGAGAGCGCTACGACGGCTCGCCGGCGTACGGGAGGCTTGTCGCCCAAAGCGGCGATGATCACGTTCTGCGCACGGTCATCTCCAATGGCCCCGAGAGCTGCGACAGCGCTTTCGCGACAGCGCGCATCCTCGTGCTGGGCGGCAACTTCGATGAGGGTCTCCACGGCACCTCGTTCTTCGTGTTCACCACAGGCGAAAATTGCGGCGTCCGCCACGAGAGCGTCAGCGTCTCGAATCGCTATTACTAATTCGGCCGTGAGGACGAGAGAGAGGGCGTTGACTCTCGCGAGAGACCACGCCGCCTCACGACGTACATCTTCGTGCTCGTCGCGCAGGGCGTCGAGCCACTGTTCATCCGTCCACCATTGATGTACGGCCCCCACGCGCAGGGCGAGAACCCGCGTTCGAGAATCAGTGTCGCGCAGTAGGGGCTCCACGAGGGCTCGCTGGTCAACTCCGCCAGGGCCGCCAGCCGCCAGTAAATCTCGGCGGCGAGTATCCGGTAGCGTCTCATTATCTCTTCTCACGAACCCATTCCACCATCTCCGGCGCCGGGCCGTACGCCTCGAGTGCGACGTTCAACCCGAGCGAGCCGCATAGCTCGACGGGTGGTCCTCGGCTGCATGGCTCTTTTCGCCCTAGCGTCGTGGAATCTCAACGTCTACATCATGACGCCTGGTGACGCCACCCCCGTCGCCCCCCTGATCAGCGTGTCGGGCGTGGCCCACGAAGCTGCGCGGAGCACGATCCTGCTCACGGACGTATACCTGCAGGGCGCGACGGGACTATCCTGGCTGACTTCTCATTTCGACCCCCACGCCGTTCTCATCAACGGCTCCGCGCTGACGGACCCTGGGGTTCCCCTGGACGAACTCAATGCTCAGAGTTTCCTCGACATGGCGACGTCAAAGGAAAATGCCCGGGTCGCGGCCTTTACCAGCCTCGGTTGGACGATTCCGGTGACCCTAGTGGGCGCTGCCGTTCAAGCCGTTATTGTGCCCTCGCCGGCCCGTAGCGCCGGGGTAAACGTGGCCGACCAAGTGACCTCAATCAATGGACAGGTCATTCACCAGTCCTGCGACGCCATCTCGGCTCTCCACCGCGTGGCGCCGGGTACCCGGGTGGCCCTCAGTATTCGTCCAGCACGTTTCTCGCCAGTGGGCGAAATTTCCTACGGGCCCGTTACGACTAAGTCCGTCGTTACCGTGCCAGCACCCTCAACGGTCGCAGCCAGCGATTGTCCGGGTGTTTCGGGCCGCGCGACCTCCTGGATTGGGGTATCTCTGTCGACAGCCCTGCACTACTCCTTCCCCGCCACGGTATCCATAGCCACCCCCAATATCGGGGGTCCGTCGGCGGGCCTCGCGATGGCGCTGACCATCATCGACCAGCTCACGCCGGGTTCTTTGACCAATCGACAGTTAATTGCGGCCACGGGAACTATTGACCCCAACGGTCTGGTGGGTGATGTCGGGGGAGTCGCGCAAAAGACCATCGCCGTCGAACGGGCTGGTGCGTCCCTCTTCGTTGTCCCTTCAGGGGAGTACGCCGAGGCCCGGGCCGCGAGTAATGGTCGACTCCGAGTAGTAGGCGTCGATACCCTGTCGCAGGCCATTAGCGCCATACGGGGAAAATCACCGATTCCGGCCCCACTCGCTAAGCCCTAATTCCGTCGGAAAAAGCCGTAGGCTAGAGACAATGGACGACCGACGCATTCACTCGACGACCCGACACACCTCGGCCGATATCGACCGGGCTAATTTTGGCACCGTTCGCAAGGGTTTCGACCCCCGTGAAGTACGCCAATACCTCGACGGCCTGAGCCGCGAGATGCAAACCCTCGAGAATCGCTTGGCGGAAATGCAGAGCCAGCTGGCCGAGGCTCAACGCCGGGCCGCCAACCCCGTTCTCGACGAAGCCACCCTGATCGCCGGTCTGGGTCAGCAGAGCGCCGCTATTTTGCGTTCGGCGCACGACGAAGCGGCCCGCGTTACTACCGAAGCACAGGATCGAGCCCGGGGCCTCTTCGCTCAGGCGCAAGAGCGAGCGTCACGTTCACTCGTTGATGGTCAGGAGCGAGCAATCACTTTGGTGGCCGAGGCTGAGCGTACCGCGACGGAAATCAATGACGCCGCTCGAGAAGGTGCAGAACGCTTGGTCGATTCGGCCAAGGTGAACGGTGAGGCACTCATAGAACGCGCGCGCGAGCAAGGTCGCGCGATTGTGGAGCAGTCCCAAGAAGCTCGCAAGGCAGTCTTGAACGACCTCGCGGTAAAGCGCAAGGCCCTGCAGGTGCAAATTGAGCAACTTCGCGCCGCTCGCGACTCGCTCACCGCTGCGGTAAACACCGTACGAGAGAACGTTGAAAGTTTGCTCGGTGGTCTCTTGACGTCCGACGAAGGGGCCCGTGCCGCAGCCCTCGAGGCTCTGCGAGCCCGTCCGGTGTCGGTGGATCCCACCGAAGAAGAGTTGCTCGCCGGTGTACCACTGCGCAGTGTTCCCGACATGACGCTGACGCCGCTGGACGTGCCGTCGTTTACCGATGATGAGACCCCAGTGCAACCGCGCGCTAAGAAGCTCAAGATTGTTCCAGCTGAACCGGCCGAAGAAGCCCTTGACGCGGTGGAAGAGATTTTCGCTCGGCTTCGCAAGGCCACTCTGGAAGAGCGTGAAGCCACAGCACCCGTGCCCGCCAAACGTGCGCCACGAGTAACGGGAGCAACCGCAACGCCCGTTGACGAACTCTTCGCCCGACGCGACGACGCCTTGGAGGACACGCTGGCGGCGCTAACTCGAAAGGTGAAGCGCGCGTTACAGGATGACCAAAACATCATGATCGAGCGTCTCCGCTCGGTGACGAGCATGATTACGAGCGAGATGGAAGACGAGCAAACCCAGCGCACGCGCTACGCCGAAGCAGCCAGCGATTCGCTGCGCGAAGCGGCGCTCGCCGGTGTGAACTTCGCCACTACCGAAGGTGGCCAAGCGGCTGACGTAGCGAAAAATGGGGCCATTGCCGAGTGCGCAGCTGATTTGGCCGTCACGATTGTTTTAGCTCTCCGTAAGAAAATTATGGCCGACGGGAATAACCCCGGTGCCGAGCGAGCCAACGCTGCTTATAAGGAGTGGCGCGGTGCACGGGTCGAGCGACTCTGCACGGATGCGGCTCGCCGAGCCTTCCACATTGGTGTTCTGGCGGCATCTGGGGGGACTATTCGCTTTGTTGCAGCGCCCTGGGACCCGCCCTGTGACGCCTGCTCCATGGACGCACAGTCCGGTAGTCGCGAAGCGGGGTCGGTATTCCCCAGCGGTCAGCCCTATCCACCATTGCACGCTGGTTGCGCCTGTACGGTAGTGCCTGGGTGAACAACACCCTAAGGTTGTTACGTGCGTAGCCCCACCGAATTTCGACCTGCATTTCCCCTGAGTCCACGTCGACGTGGCGCCGGTATTGTCCTGGCTTTTGCACTCGTCTTACTCTTTTCACTCCGCTCGCTCGCCGGCCTGTTTACCGACGGCTGGTGGTTTTCTTCGGTGGGCCACAGCAATGTATTTTCGACGGTGCTCGAGACCAAAGTCGGGCTAGGTCTGGTATTCGGAGCAATCTTTTTTGCTGCGATGTGGGGCAACCTCATACTGACGAATCGCCTCGGGGCCCATGACCTCGGGGCCACGCCGGAGGACGAAATTGTTCGGCAGTTCCAAAATATTGTGCGACCCTACGCCGGGAGGATTTACGGGATAGTCGCCATCGCTATGGCGTCAGTGGCCGGTCTCGCGGCCGTGTCGCAGTGGAATAACTACCTCCTTTTCGCTAATGCCCAAGCATTCGGCAAAGTTGATCCTGTGTTTCACAAGGACCTGGGGTTCTACGTTTTTTCGCTGCCCTTCCTCTCCTTCCTCGTCAGTTGGACCCTCGTCGCACTGCTTGTGATTTTTATCGTCTCCACTCTGTTTCACTATTTAAACGGAGGGATTCGTGCCGCGCGCGTCTCGCCGCGAGTCACCCCGCAGGTCAAGGTGCACTTGTCGGTAATTTTGGCCTTGGTGGCTGTGACGAAGGCCCTCGGTTACGTCATGGCGAAGTGGAATCTCGTCAATTCCACGAACGGCTACGTGCAGGGAGCGAGCTATACCGACATTCACGCTCGTATTCCGGCTCTCAGTATTTTGACAGTGATTTCACTGGCTTCGGCGGGAATTCTGCTCTACAACATTCGCTCCCGGAGCTGGTCGCTTCCGGCTCTGTCAGTTTCTCTCTGGGTCTTCGTCGCTGCTGTCATTGGATTCATCTACCCCGCGGCCCTACAGACGCTCAAGGTGACTCCGGCGCAAAATACCCTCGAGTTGCCCCTTATTCAAAGAAACATCGACGCTACCCGTTCTGCTTTCGCCGTGAGCAATGTGGCGAGCCACGTTTTTGCGGGTTCGTCGACGATTACCGCGCAAGGGCTGCAAGAGGCCGCGGGGACTCTGCAAAATATTCGCCTCTGGGACCCGGACCCCGCGATTGCGCTCGAGACCTTTAATCGACGCCAAGCAATTCGTTCCTACTACACGATCACCTCCTTGGGCGTCGATCGCTATGTGGTTAATGGGAAGCAAACTCCCGTTCTGGTCGGCGCTCGCCAACTCAGCACTCAAAACCTCACCGCACCGAGTTGGGTGAACTCGCACTTGGAGTACACCCACGGTTACGGGGTCGTCGTCTCGCCGGCCAATCAGGCCGACGCCGCGACCGGTAACCCTACCTTCACCATCAGCGGCGTTCCACCGACCTCATCAGCGGGCCTGCCGGTACTGAGGCAGGCAGGAATATATTTCGGTATTAATCAGTCCGGTTGGGTGGTGGCTAACTCCAAGCAGACGGAACTCGACTATCAGGTCAACGCCGGCACTAACGCTGGTCAGCCAGTCGAGTCGCACTACCGGGGACGTGGGGGCATCGCGGTCGGTGGCCTCCTGCGCAACGCCATGCTGGCCCTACGTTTCAACGATTACAACCTGCTGATTTCGAACCAGGTGACGCCGACTAGTCGTATCATTTTCGTACGCGACATCATGGACATGGCTCACAAGGCCGCTCCCTTTCTGTCTTTTGATGCGCACCCCTACGCGATTGTGAGCGGGGGCCGCGTGAAGTACGTGATTGACGGATACACCACGACGAGCAAGTACCCCTACAGCGAGGACGCCGCGAATCAATCCGTTCCCTCGGACACGGGTCTCCCGTCGAGTTACAACTACGTGCGCAACTCCGTCAAACTGGTCGTCGACGCCTTCGACGGCTCGATGACCTTCTACAACAGCGATCCCAGCGATCCCATTGTGCGAACCTACGCGGCTGCCTTCCCCCACCTCTTCGTCCCCATGTCAACGATGCCGGTCTCGATTCGTGAGCACCTTCGTTATCCAACTGATATTTTCGCCATCCAGGCCGCCACCCTGGGTCGCTATCACATCCAGTCGGCCCCGGCTTTTTACACGGCGAGTGACCGTTGGCAGATTTCACCGACCACGGGTTCAGGGGCGCCGTCAGCTTCTCTCGCTCAAACTCAAACGACTAATCAGGTGGGCAACGTGGTGTCACAGAGTTTGTCTCCCATGAGTCCGCTCTATCAAGTGATGGCACTTCCGAACTCGCAACGCCAGCAACTGGTGCTGTCGACGGCTTACGTTCCTGCGGGCAATTCTCAGACCGTACAAAGCCTGTCGTCGTTTCTCGCAGTGACCTCCGATAGGGACAACTACGGGCAGCTCTCGTTGTACGTCACACCCCGTGGTAACTCGGTTACCGGACCGGTTCAAGCTGACGCCGAAATTCAGCAGAATGCCCGAGTCAGCGCGATCATCACTCCTCTTGACCAGCACGGCTCTAACGTCCTCTTGGGCAATAACCTCATGGTCCCCTTGAATCAGGCAGTCCTCTACGTGAGGCCGCTCTACGTGACGAGCTCGTCCAATCCCCTCCCGCAATTGAAGTACGTAATTGCCGTTTTTAATCAAGACGTTGGAATTGAACCAACTCTGCAGGGAGCTCTCTCAGACGTATTGGGCAGAAATGTTTCTACCCCGACGGGGCCGACCAACTCGAGCGGGGGTGGATCGCTCGCCTCTCATTTGTCCTCCGCATCCCAGGATTACAGCCAAGCTCAAAATGCCCTTCGCACCGGAAATCTAGCTCTCTATCAGGGTTTAATCGACAAAATGAACTTAGAGATCAAGGCCGCGCAAACTTTCCTACCGGGCCACTAGGCGGCGCCAGGCAAAAGGGTGTCGATGATCAACGTATAGAAATCTCGCCACACTTCGGAGAGGGCTCCGTCTGGGGAGCCGATATCTTCGAGAGTATGAGCGTACGTCGTCATTCTCACGGCGAGAGCGATCGCGGATGGTTCGATGTCACTTCGTAGGAGATTTTTTTCTTGAAGTTTCCTAAACGCATCTGTGAGCGGAATCTGGGCCCGTGCCTCTAGCTGGGCTGCCATTTCTTCGCGCACTCTTGCGCGAGTGGTAGCGAGTCCCACGACCATTACGCCGACGGACCGCTCCCTTCGAAATACTTCGAGGTCAATGGTATCTGGGATAATTTGAAAGCAACGCCGCACGTCGTCAGGCGATTTTGCCGTCTCCGCCTGCTCGATAATTTGTCTCCATAGGCCGGTGCTGTATTCACTCATAAGCTGGATCAGCGCTTCATCGATGAGATCGTCTCGCGATTCGAAGTAGTGGTAGAGGACGCTGGTAGCGCAGCAGACATCTCGAGCAATCTCAGCTACGCGTACATTTTCAGCGCCTGAATTGATTATGCAGGTGATGGTGGCATCAAGAATTTTTTGTTTAAGCGCCATGGTGCTCCCTATCAAAAGCTCTGGAACACAATAACTTCGAAAATATGAAAAAAGTGCAGAACACTTTTCTAAATTTGGATTCTTACGCTTTTCGCTGGTAGCGCTTAGCAATGTGTATAGATTTTGCGCGTCCAGCGGCGCTCGTGTAGAATTAACTTTCCGCCGCGGGGTGGAGCAGTCTGGTAGCTCGTCGGGCTCATAACCCGAAGGTCGCAAGTTCAAATCTTGCCCCCGCCACCAAGAGGTCTTTACCCAAGGGTATGGACCAGAGGTACCGAAGTCCCGATTTGGCAGCGTCCGAGTCGGGACTTCGTGCTTTTCGGGTGGTCGGA